>ERZ869909.4-NODE-4-length-384497-cov-14.301844_pt1 | contig 384497 bp, 360 predicted proteins | sample MGYA00520892_ERZ869909 | MGnify/ENA primary metagenome ERZ869909 (study PRJEB32215, sample SAMEA104723947) | bioreactor metagenome | biome: bioreactor; feature: anaerobic bioreactor; material: water | place: China | collected 2015-03-12 ... | reverse complement strand
AACACGTTTACGTGCTCTTGGCCCGTTACCGACAGGGCGGCATCGACGCGGTGGAGCCCAGGTCCAGGCGTCCCAAATCCAACCCACGTAGCACAGCCGAAGCGACGCGGGCCCGAATCGTGGAGCTCCGCCACCAGCTGACTGCGGGAGGTCTGGATGCGGGACCGGTCACCATTGCCTGGCATCTGGGTCAGGTAGGCTTGCCGGTTCCCTCAACCTCCACAATTCGCCGCATCCTGCATGCGGCCGGTTTGATCACCCCGGAACCCAGGAAACGCCCCAAGTCCTCTTACATTCGCTTCCAAGCCGCCCAACCCAATGAGACCTGGCAATCGGACTTCACCCACTGGATGCTGGCTTCCGGCCGCGACGTTGAGATTCTGAACTGGCTGGATGACCACTCCCGGCTGCTGCTGTCGTGCACGGCCCACGAGGTCGTCACCGGTGGTCTGGTCGTGGATACTTTCACCGCCACGATCAACAAATACGGGGCACCGGCGTCCACCCTGACCGATAACGGGCTCGTTTACACGGCCCGATTTCGTGGTTCCCGCAACGCTTTCGAATACCTTCTAGCCAGCCTGGGGATCCAGCAGAAGAACGGGCACCCCTACCACCCGCAAACCCAAGGCAAAGTTGAACGGTTCCACCAAACCCTCAAATTCTGGCTGAACAACCAACCCACCGCAGGCACGATCCTCGAGCTGCAACACCAGCTCGATCGGTTCCGTACCATCTACAACGAGCAACGCCCACACCGATCTCTGCCCGGCCTCACCCCCGCGCAGGCCTCCAACGCCACCATCAAAGCCACCCCGGCACGGCAACCATTTGGCGCCCACTACCGGGTCCGCCACGACACCATCGACCAATTCGGCAAACTCACCCTCCGCCGCGCCGGCAAACTCCACCACCTCGGCGTCGGCCGAGACCACGCCAGACGTGAAGTCCTCATCCTCGTCGACGAACACGAAGTGACGATCACCGACCGGGTCACCGGTGAAATCCTCGGCATCTATGACATCAACCCGAACCACAACTACTGGGCCAACAAAACAAAGAAGCCCGGCCGATGGCCGAGCAATTTGTAAACAATGACGCGACTCATCTGACAACGATGTCGCGACTCATCACAGTGGTGCGCCCGGAGGGATTTGAACCCCCGGCCTATTGATCCGTAGTCAATTGCTCTATCCGCTGAGCTACGGGCGCAGTCCTGTCAGCCGAAGCCAACCAGTCGACTATACCAGCGGTAGCCCGCCCTCAGCGTCGAGTACTTTCAGGTGACGCTTGAGTGCGAGAAGCCGATACGACGTGTCGATGAGTTCCGCGATCTCCCTCCAATCGGTGCTTTCGGCATCGAGCCCGATGGCGAGCCAACCGCTCGGTCCCCAGTACGGTGGCACCCAGAACCGCTCGTCCTGAAGGTATGCGCGACGCTCTTCGGCATCCGGCTTGAACACGATCGAGCGGGGGCGGTCCATGCTCGAGCCCACGACGATGAAAATCTTCTTCGCCACGCGGAACGTCGGCCGCCCCCAGGATTGCACTTCAGCCGTTTCCGGATATGCCATGCAGATCGAACGCATCTTCTTTAGATGCGGATCATTTGGTTCGATGACGAGGGGATGCTCCATCCGTCCACTGTATTCGCGTGCCCTGCAACGGGGGTCGTGACGGAAACTGCAGCGTCGGACGGTCCTGCCCGGTGTTCGACACGACTCGGCTTACGATCAAGCCGTGGCTACTCAGGGCGACGCTGATTCGCGCGCAACCACCTTCGCTGCGGCGCTCGCCGCGGCCAAAAGCGCGGAACAATGGGCTTTCGGGGCACTGTGGGTGGAGTACGCGCCAGCAGTGAATGCGTTCCTCCGAGCCCGAGGGTCACGCGAATCAGAGGATCTCACGAGCGAAACTTTCATCGCCGTCTTCGACCGGATACCCCACTTCGTCGGCGGTGAGGCCGAGTTCCGATCGTTCGTCTTCACGGTCGCGTATCGGCGATTGGTGGACGAGCTGAGATTGCGCTCGCGCAGGGGAGAAAGCTCCGAGTTGTCAGCGGCCAATGATCCGAGAATTTCACCGAGCGCAGAGAACGAGGCGCTCGAACGGGTAGGCGACGCGTCAGTTCGTCGCGTTATCGATTCCCTTCCGGAGGATCAGCGGAGCGTTATGGCGTTGAGGATCATCGCTGACCTTTCGATTGACCAGATTGCGGTGGTTCTCGACAAGCGTCCTGGCGCCGTTAAAGCGCTTCAGCGGCGAGCACTTGACCGGTTGCGAAAAAACTTTCCTCAAAGCCGTACCCCTGATGGCCGCGTTAGCGATGGCTGGTAGTGAGATGAGAATGCGCAGAATCTCAGAACGCGACGTGGAGGCGGTTCTTTCCGGCCACGTCCCTGAATCACGCCCGGATCTCGCGCCTCTCGTCGGTGCGATTGCCGAATATCGTGCGGCAGTGTTTGCTTCGCCCGCGCGTCCGTCGATTGATCTGGCGTTACTACTGGGTCCACTGGACGGCTCGAGAATTTCGACTAACACGGAATCGGAGTCGGGGAGCGTTACGTCACGGACGAGGGTCCGGGTTCTCTCCTCCATTGCAGGACTCGGCTTGGTGGCCAAAATCGCGCTCGGTGCTGGTGTTGCCGTCGCAGCAACGGCGGGAGCTGGCGCTGCAGGAATTCTTCCCCTAGGCGCGCAGGACGTCTTCGACACAGCCGTGTTCTCCGTTGTTCAGAGCCCGCAGGACGACGTCCAGACAATTGAGTCGACGGTTGCGCCGAGCCCGCAGGAGGACGAATCCACGGAACCCGGATCGGACGAGGGCACCAGCCCACTCGATCCCTCAAGCACAAACCACCCGGACAACTTTGGCGGCTGGGTGTCCGACCGCGCTCAGGATCCGAACAAGGATGGCAGGACGTTCGGCCAGGAGACTTCAGAGGCTGCGCAGGAGAACGGAAACGGTCACGGTCCGCCTGAGGAGGACCGCGGCAACAACTCGGGCACCGGCAACAACTCAGGCAATGGTGGCGGCAACGGGAAGCCAGACGGGCCGCCGAAGAAACCCTGACTGGTACCCGCTATCGGGCGTGCACCCTAATTTTGTGGGGCCTAACCCCAGGCGCCAACAGGCGCCGTCACTTCCTTGACGGGCGAGTAGTGCCAGTGACCGCCATACGCGTAGTGCCCGGATGCCCAAGGGGACGCCCAGATGGCCTGCTCGGTGATTTCGGTCGGGGCATCCGCTGCAAACGCGGCGATGATTGAGGCATACCCGGGATGGGTGTGCAAGGCTTTCGCCGCGTTGTCGGCCGCGATCAGCAGATTCGCGTAGCTTCCCGTGCCGCCGCCGCCGCCCGAACCCCAGCCGTTGTTGAGCGGATTGTTGCGGTTGAACCAGTTGTCGGGACCGTTCTCCTGCCGCATCCAGCGGGTGATGACGGTCACGTTGTTTTCGGTAACCGGCCATCCGCCCTTCATCAGCACGATTTTCGCCCAATCGTAGTTGGTGCCGTGACGTGCCAGTTGGGGGATGCCCGGCATCGCGCCGTAGCCGTCGCGCACCACGGACGCCTGCACAACCATGGATGAAACGGCCACTTTCTGCGCGTGCAGGGCGTTGTATCCGGCGATGATCTCCTCCGCTGTCGAGGGGCCGGGAGGCGCAACAGCTGTGATGGCGAGGAACCCGAACGCGAGGACGCTCGCGCCCACCGCGAGGCGCTGGCGGACGATCCAGGATATGCGCAAGCGATCCGCCGCGCCGCGGAGTCGCGAGGGCAGTGCATGTCGTGAAGTCAGCTGCATAGTGGAAGGGGCTGCATGGTAGAAGGGGCCGTGCGGCCGTCGCCGCTTGCATCCGGGGGCGACACTAACAACGGTGAGTGGGAAGCTGCTGAGAAAGCTTCCTCAGTGGCTGACGGGGAAATTCACATCTGCGATGCATATGTTCCGGCACCAACGACGGTCGCCAGCGGACCCAGCGACGCGCTGAGGATGGCTGCCTTCGAAGGGCCGGGAAGCGCTGCAGAGACAAAAGCCGCCCGGACCGCATCCAGATATGTATTGCCGATGGATGCGACTCCGCCGCCAATGACAACCGCGTCAAGATCCTCGAGGTTCAAAGCGTCAGCAAGTCCCACACCCAGAATCGCGGCCGCAGAACCTATGACTTCGTTCGCCACCACCTCATCACCCAAGTGTTCACGGCCCACCGCAAGAACGGCGATTTCCTTCAGACGAATCTTCCGACCAGTCGCGTCAGCAAACGCACGCTCGATTGCGGGGCCGGACGCATACGCCTCAATGTGCCCGGACTGACCGCATGTGCACACGCGAGGGAGTTGGTTTCTCGCGGCCGTGTGCCCGAGAGACCCCGCAGTGCCGGACGCCCCTACAAGAACCTGGCCGTCACGAAAGATGGCCCCGCCCACGCCCGTTCCCACTGTCACCATGAGGAACGACCCGAGCCTCGTTCCGACACCGAAACGCGACTCACCAAGCGCCGCCGCGTGCACATCGTTGATTACCCGCACCGGCCGACCAAATTCTTTCGTCATCGCGGGGCCAAGATCGAAGCCTTGCCAGCCCAGAATGGAGTTCGTAGCCGAAAGAATGGACCCATCGGCGCTGATCACTCCAGCAGAACCCACCCCAATCGTTGGGGAAACGTCGCCAAAGCCGTGGAGTGCCTTCACCATCTGCCCCGCCAGCGAGACAATTGCTTCTGCGCCCTGACGCGCAGGCGTGCTCTCCGTCATCAGGGAGCCATCAACGAGACCACTCGAGCCCACGACCCCGACGGACAACTTGGTTCCGCCGATGTCGATGCCTATTGCAAGTGGATTCATGACGGGAGCGCGCGACCGCGCGGACTTGCCCCGATAAAGCGCGCCGCGATAGCGGACGGATCAGAGATTGCGCCACCCACAACGACTGAATACGCTCCCAGTTCAAAAGCCGACTTCACGTCAGCGAGTGTACGGTAACGTCCCTCAGCCACCACTCGAACGCCAACATCAGCAAGGCCCGAAACGAGGGCAAGATCGGGGCCCCCATCGAAGGAACCAGATTCCGGCGTGTAACCAGAGAGAGTTGTTCCAACAAGCGCAGCGCCGGTTTCCCAAGCGCGCCGACCCTCAGCAAGTGTTGAAACATCCGCCATGACCGGAAGCCCCGTCTCCTGGGCTACGGTTGCGATGAGTGAAAAGTCCTCTCCCAGAACCTCTGTCGTTGCATCTATGGCAATGATGTCGGCTCCGGCTTCAGCAAGGCCCGCCGCAAGCGCGAGGCTGGGAGTAATGACACTCCTGCGGTCGCTAGTCACCTTGTGCAATCCGATGATCGGAAGGTCGGTCAGAGGTCGCACGGCGCGAATGTCCTCCGGACCGTTCAGGCGGAGTCCTGCGGGTCGCGATTCCAGAATCGCCAACGATATTGCGGCAATGATCAAAGTGGACCGCAACGGACTTCCTGACCGAGCCTGCACCGAAACAACGAGTCCTCCTGCGAGCGAATCTATGGACGAGCTGGAGATGCGGTCGATCATTTGAGGGCCCCCGTACTGATCCCCCCGATGAAAAACCGCTGGCCGAGAAGGAACAGCAGGAGGGCTGGAAGAGTGAAGAGGACACACGCTGCCATCAAAGGCCCCCAGGCAACGGTATTTTGACCGAAGAACGAATAGAGCCCAATGGATAACGTGTAAGTCGACGCGTCGTTCAGGTAAATCAACGGATTGAGAAAGTCCGTCCATGCCCACATGAACTGGAAAATTGCGGCAGTGATGATCGCAGGACGAGCAATGGGAAGAACAATAGTGGCGTACGTGCGAAACTCCGATGCTCCATCGATTCGCGCCGCCTCGATCAACTCATCGGGCACACCCAACAGAAACTGGCGAATCAGGAAAATGAAGAATGGGGTGCCGAGGAACGCCGGAATGATCAACGGAAGATACGTACCTACTGCTCCGAGGCCGTTCCAAATGAGGAAGATCGGGATCATCGTCACCTGGGGCGGCAGCATCATGGTCGCGAGCACGACGATGAGTAGCGGCTTTGCACCGCGCCACCGCACTTTCGCCAATGCGTACGCGACGAGCGGGCACGCGAGCACCGTTCCGAGCACGCTCATCCCGCTGATGAAGAGAGTGTTTGCCAAATACTGCCAAACCGGGATCTGATCGAATGCTTCCGCGAAGTTGGCAAGAGTCCACTCTTTGGGCCAGAGGCTGGGCGGTGCGTGGAAGACATCCGAAGGCAGTTTGAAGGCAGTGGAAACCATCGTGAGCAGCGGGAAAAGGAAGATCAGCGCCAGGAGGATCACGAGGATGTAGCGGCGAACCTGCCGCAATCTGTGCCGAGACGGAGTTCGCCTCCTGGGAGTTTGAACGTCGGCGTGCAGCACGGTGGGCACCGGCGCGCTAATTGTTGGCACTGTGCACCCACTTCTTCGATGTGGCGAGCACGATGAGCGTGATGACAAGCGTCAGCACGAACAGCACCCAGGCCATCCCTGATGCGTAACCCATTTTGAGAAACGCGAAGGCATTTTGGTACAAGGACATGGCAAACGTCAGCATGGATCCCCCTGGACCTGCGGATGGTGTGTTGAGTCGTTCCTGCGCGAGGATGAACGGTTGGGTGAAGATTTGGAGGAAGGCAATCAAGGTCACGATCACCTGGAAGAGAGTGACGGGGCTGATCATCGGCCACGTGACATTGAGGAACCTGCGCCAGGCACCGGCCCCGTCGATTTCCGCCGCTTCGTAGAGCTCCTGTGGAACATCCTTGAGCGCGGCGAGATAAATGATTGTGGTTCCGCCAACCGTCCAGAAGGTCATCAGCAGGATTGCAGGCTTCGTCCAATCGGGCTCCTGGAGCCAGGCCGGACCGTCAATCCCGAACAACCCCAGAAAGTAGTTGAGGAATCCGTACTGCGTATTGAGCAGCCAGCGCCAGAGGTAGCCGCCAACGACGATGGGCACGATGGATGGTAGATAGACGAGTGCCCGATAAAGCGGTTGCCCTTTGACCGGAAAATTCAAGAGATGGGCGCCTGCCAGCGAGATGATGATTGCCAACGGGACACCGATGACCGTGAGGTACAGCGTGTTCCCCAGGGACTGCCAGAACGTTGGATTCCCGAACATTTGTGAATAGTTGTCCAGACCGACCCAACGCGGTGTCTGAAACAAGTTGAAGTCGGTGAAGCTGTAAAACGCGGATGCCGCAATCGGATAGGCAAACAGGAAAAGAAATCCGATGATGAAGGGCGAAGCAAACGCTAGACCGAGCCACAATGCGCGACGCGACGAGCGACCGCCCGGCTTCCGCGCGGACGAAAGTATCGTCTGTGCGGAAGCCGGGCGACGCAGTGACACTAGTTTTCCCGCTTACTTGGAGTAGCTCGAAACGCGAGACTCAACCTGTTCCAAAGCTTTCTTGGGGGTCTCGTTCCCGCTGGCTATCGAGTCGAACGCCTTGTTCAAATCAGTCATGTACTCGCCGGCGCTGACCGCACTGGAGGGCGCGTAGGCGTTGGGGCTCTTCAATGCTTCAGCGAAGACGCTGAAGTTCTCAATGGCAGAGTAGTCGGCTGAACTGTCCAGAAGCGATGTCAGCGCTGGCATGTTACCGAGCGCGACCGTGAAGGCTTTCATCGCGTCCGGGCTCACCATGTAGGCAAGAAACTTCGCGGCCGCTTCCTTGTGCTTCGAATTGGCTGGGATGAACAGCGTGCTTGCGGTCACTTCCGTCGTGTCTTTGAACTGAGAAGATGCGCCCGGAATCGTGATCACACCCCACTCCAGGTCGGGAGCGACTTTCGGGATGCCGACGCCATTCCACTCGCCGTCTATCCGCATCGCCAGCTTTCCGCTGAAGAATGGGTCCTGATCCGACTGGTACTGACCGTATCCGGCAACGAACTTGGCAATCTTGTCGGGCCCGATCTGGTTCACAAGGTCTTGGTACCAGGTCATTGCCTGGATGTTGCCGTCGTTCAAGGGTGTCGGCTGTCCATCCTTGTCCCACCACGATCCGCCAAACGCCGCAGCGATCATCCGCTGAGTTGCACCGGGTGCGGCTTCACCCAGACCAAGCTGGATGATGTTTCCATCTGCATCGGTCTTGGTCAGTGCGAGGGCGGCATCGGCGAGCTCATCCATGGTCGTCGGAACCTTGACGCCGGCATCCGCAAACATCTTCTTGTTGTACATCAAGAGTTGACTGTGGATCGCGATAGGAAGGGAGTACGTCTTTCCTTCATACTTCATTTGAGTCAGGGAGCTGGGGACGAAGCCGCTCATGTCGATGTTGTAGTCGTCGAGTGGCGCCAGGATCCCCTTGGATGCCCAGGAGCCAACAACATCGCCGAAGTTGTCCGAGATGTCGAAGGACCCGTTGGACGAGGACATCGACGTCAATTGCTTTTGGAAGTCAGGACTGGAGACTCCGATAACCTTGACCTCGCTCTGACTCGCGTTGTAGTCAGCGATGATCTTTTCCAAAGATTCTGCCTCTGGTCCGGACCAAAGATAGGAGAACGTGATTGTGGTTGGCCCTTGCGAACCGTCACCACCGTCGCCGGTCGAGCACGCAGCCAGCGGGGCAATGACCATTAGACCTGAAACGGAAAGCGCAGTAGCTCGCGCCCTACGAGACCATTTGGATTTCATGATGTACTCCATTCGGTGTAAGGATGCGCATAACCGGGAAACTGGAATAGACCAAGTTTGCGCCTTGGCGGAAATATTGACATAGGTATTGGGCGGTGTCAAGATATTGGTCAGTACCATTTTGAACGAGAGGAATTCATTGGTCGCCTCAGATTCAACTCAGCTGAAAAAACATGAGCTTGTTCGACAGCACCTTAAGGCAAAGATCAACCAGGGTCTGGCGCCGCACGAGAAGTTGCCCACCGAGCGGGACCTTGCGGAGCAGCTCAATGTGAATCGGTTGACGATCCGACACGCCCTCGGGGAACTTGAGCGAGAGGGCGTCATTTACCGGGTACAAGGGTCCGGCACGTTTGTCAGCGCATCTCAGATCAGCAAGTCCTTCGAGTTCACCTCATTCTCCGAGGACATGAGAATGCGCGACATGGTCCCAGGGTCGCTGTCGGCGAAGCTCAGCGTCGAACCTGCCGGCATGAAGGTCGGGTACGCCTTGAGCCTCAGCCCGACAACGCCCGTTGTGCATGTGCGTCGTGTTCGGACCGCAGACGAGGTCCCCATCTGCGTTGAGGATGTGTGCATTCCCCAAGCCCTGGTGCCCGGTCTTGAAAATGGCATCAACGGGAACTCTCTCTACGAAGATCTCGCAAAACGGTTCGCCATCACAGTCGAGCGGGCAGACCAGACGATTCAAGCGACAGTGCTGAACGAGTCCGACGCGGCCGAACTACTCGTACCACCGTTCTCGCCAGCATTCCTTGTGCAACGCACGGCTTTTGACTCACGCGGGCGAGCCGTGGAGTATGCGGAGTCGTTGTACCGCGGCGATCGGTACTCCTACACCGTGTCCATTACCCGGCCCGCTCACTTGCGCGAGTCATAACCGTGTCGACCCCTTCCGCCATGCGGATTGCACTCCTGCCGTTGGATGACAGGCCCGTCAACGTTTCGCTCCCCCAGGACGTCGCGCGAGTTGCGGGAGCTGTGGTCGAAGTCCCGCCGTCGAAGATTTTGCCGAACTATCGAACGCCAGGTGATACTGAAAAACTTGCTTCCTGGCTGCTCGATCGCTCCGAAGATTCCACGACTGATCACCTTGTCGTCTCATTGGACATGCTGTGCTTTGGCGGTCTGATTGGGGGTCGAGTAGGGCACGATTCGACAGAAACGGCTCTCTCGCGCCTCAACGTTCTTCGCACGGCCCGCGCGCGCCGGCCAACCCTGAAAATCAGTGCAGTATCGCTCGTGATGCGAGCGAGCAATTCGTATTCCGCCGCGGAAGAACCTGACTACTGGTCCACCTATGGCAAGGATCTCCACGCACTTGGTGCAGAAATTCACAGTCTGGCTGGGCACGCCGACGTTTCGCCCGCATTCGAGAAATCCGACGTTCCTTCCGATGTTGTCGCTGACTTCGCCTTGCGGCGAATGCGCAATCACGTCGTCAATCTCACTGCACTTCGACTCGTCGAAGAGGGGACGCTGGATTTCCTCGCAGTGACAGCCGACGACACCGCCCGTCTTTCCGCGGGTTCCGCCGAGCAGGATTGGCTTCGATACTGGATGAGATTTCTCCCTCACGGCCATTCCGTCGTCATGTATCCCGGAGCGGACGAGGTCGGTGCCGTTCTCGTCGCGCGTGCCATCGCCGAATTTTCCAATCTTCCCGTCGCGATTCGCGTCTCGTGCGCGGAACCGGATGGCCTTGATCGCATTCCTTCGTATGAGAATGTTCCCTTGACCGAATCAATCCGTCGACAGGTCGCCGCTGCAGGTGCTCGCGTCGTTGACCACGCCGCCGATGTCGTTCTCGTCGTGCACGCTCCCGATCCTGATCGGCATGACATGTGGAACCCGACTCCGCCCTCCACAGACGAGGACGCCGTGGACAGAACTATTGACGCTGTCAATAGCGAGTTGAGTGCTGGCAATTCGGTAGCGCTCGCGGATGTCAGATACTCGAACGGCTGCGATATCGCGCTCGTCAGGAAGCTCATCCAACTCGGCCTCGTTGAGAAACTCACGAGTTTCGGAGGATGGAACACCGCCGGGAACACCCTCGGCGGCGTCATAGCGACTGCCATCGCATCCGTCTCTGGCGTCGCCGCGGGGAATCTGAATTCGCGCGCGAAAAATCAAGCACTTCTCACCAGGATTCTCGACGACTTCGCGTATCAGTCGATCATTCGGCAGGAAGTCGGCCCAGAGCTTTTCCCCGACCACCTGCCGATGTCAGATAGCCGAGCGGTGACGGCAGCAGAGACAGTCATTCGTGACCGCATGAACCACATACTGGAGCATGAGCTGAACTTCCCCGGCTGGACCGTTGCCGGTCTTGACCTTCCGTGGCGACGCAGCTTTGAGGTTGGGATTGGGCTCCACGACGCCAGCGGTGACGTCGGGAATTTCTGACAGGTCGCACGCTACGAAAATGGCGGTACCGGTGGGATTTGAACCCACGGTGGGCGTTAACCCACACAACTTTTCGAGAGTTGCACCTTCGGCCGCTCGGACACGGTACCGGGGAAGAGTTTAGTACAGGACGGGCGACGGCTCGACCGGTCCGGTCAGCCGGCCCGCATTTCCGTGACGCGCACGTAGTATCCGTCGGGGTCGATGAGCCGAAAGTCCCGCACGCCCCACGGGCGATCGACGAGCGGCTCGGAGGCGCCGCCGACCTCACCCGCGACAGCGTGCGCGCGGTCATAGGCGCCGTCGACATCCGCGACCTCGATGACGATCTCGACGCCGACACCGCGCGGCCCCGACAGCTTCTCTTTGCTGAAGTGGTGGTCGGGGCGAAGATTCTCTGCCGTCTGCACGCCAATCGTGACCGACCCGGAGTGCAGGGGCACGTAGCCGTCGTACGACCACCCCTCCGGCGGCACGAGCCCGAGGGTCGCTTCGTAGAACTTGAGTGTCGCGGCAATGTCGGTCACGAACAACTCGAAGCGAAGACCAATTATTTCCGGTGCGCCATCCGCCATGAGTGCTCCGTTCCTCTCGATCCGGTCAGCGCGGCGGTCGCGGAAGCGCCGCACGCACATCGCTTCGCGCATCTCCCGCGCTTATCGCGTTCACGGCGATCGCCGCGAGCGCACGCGCCTCCTCCAGGCTGTACCTCGCGAGCGTCGCCCGCACATCCTTGAGCGCGTTGGGCACCATCGACAGGCTCGTCACGCCGAGACCGACGAGGACGACCGCGAGAAGCGGATCGGATGCGGCCTCGCCACACACGCTGAGCGGCTTGCCCGAAGCCGTCGCCGCATCACCGACCATTTTGATGAGCCGCAGGACTGCCGGATGCCACGGATCCTGGTAGGTGGCGACGGCCCCGTTCTGGCGATCCGCGGCGAGCGCATACTGCGTGAGGTCGTTGGTGCCGATGCTGACGAAGTCCACGACGTCGAACACCTGGTCCGCGACAATCGCGCACGACGGGACCTCGATCATCACGCCGACGGTTTTCACGCCGCAATCCCGCGCCATGGCGGCGAACTCCCGAGCTTCTGAGGCATCCGCAATCATCGGCGCCATCACCCAGAGGTCGGATGGCACCGCCTGGGCGGACGCCGCGAGCGCCGTGAGCTGATCCCGCAGCAATTGTTCGTGCTTGTGCACGGTGCGGATTCCCCGCACCCCGAGTGCCGGATTCTCCTCCTTGTCCATGGGAAGGAACGCAAGGGGTTTGTCCGCCCCGGCATCGAGCGTGCGCGCAACGGCCTTTCGGCCGTCGAGCGCCGTCAGAATCGCGGAGTAGCTCGCGGTTTGCGCCTCCACGGTCGGCGCCTCGTGCTCCTCGAAGAACAGGAACTCCGTGCGAAGGAGCCCGACGCCCTGCGCGCCCTTCGCGATTGCGTTCTCCACGTTGCTAAGAGACCCGACATTGGCAAGCAGAGGGACAGCTGTTCCGTCCGACAATCGGCCTTCACTCAGGTCGCCCTCGTCATCGACCTCGTTCATGCGTTCGCGAACTTCCGCAATCCTCGCGGCATCCGGCGCGCACTCGATGGTTCCCTCGGCGGCATCGACGACCACGATTTCGCCATCCGGGATGTCAAGCACACCCTCTGCCGACACGACCGCGACGAGCCCTTTCGCCCGGGCGAGGATGGCAGTGTGAGCTGTCGGGCTTCCCCCCGACGTCACGAGTGCGAGCACGCAACTCAAGTCGAGCATCGCCGTATCGGCCGGCGCGAGATCCTCCGCAACGAGCACATAGGGCTCGTCGCACTCTGGCAGCTCGCCGTACGGGACATCCATGATTGCGGCGACCGTGCGGCGGGACACATCCACGAGGTCGGTTGCGCGCTCGGACTGGGTACCGCCCAGGGCCTTCAACATAGAGACGAACGAACTGAAGGCGTGGAACACGGCCCACTCCGCCGTCTTCCTCTGCACGAGCAACGCGTCTATGTCGCCCCAGACGTCGGGGTCGCGCGCCATCATGGCCTGGGCGGCGAGAACATCGTGGGCTTCCCCGCCCGCCTGTTCGGCGCGCGACTCCAATTCGAGCGCGACCGCCTCGAGGGCCGACTTTGCCCGGCCCCGCTCGACCTCGAGCGACACAGTCGAAATTGCGTCCGTCGGTTCCGGCACGACGGAGAACATCCGCCGCACCGGACCGACCACGATGCCGAGGCCAACGCCCAGACCCTGGTACTTCACAGTGCTCAACCTGCCCTAATCTGACGTCTCGACGGAGTCCTCGTCGTCCAGTTCCCTCGCCACCAATTCGGCCATCTCGCGCACCGAATCCTCGGCGCCGTCCCCCGACGACTCCACCACGACGACATCGCCGTGGCAGAAATTCTGGGACAGCACTTTGACGATACTGCGCGCATTCACGGCCATGCCGTCAGGCTTTCGCAGCGTCACAGCGGGGTCAAGGGTTCCGGCGAGCGCGACCACCATTGCGGCCGGTCTGGCGTGGAGCCCGGATTTCGACCCCACAACGACCTCTGCGCTGATCACGCCCGCCTCTTCCTTGAGTTCCATTTCAGTTTCCATCGATTCGTGGTGCACTAGTTGCCGGAGGGTGCGGACGTTCGCGTGAAGATGTTCTTCGTCTGAAGATACTTCTCCATGCCCACACCGCCAAGGCCGCTGGTCTTGTACCCGTGGGACGGCGCCTGGATCACACCGGGCGCGAACCACTGGTTGACGTACACCTGGCCCGCCTGCAGTTCGCGGGCCGCCTTCTCCGCGCTGTCGACGCTCGAGGTGAAGATGCCGGACGCCAGCCCGTACGGGGTGTCGTTGGCAATCTCGAGCGCTTCATCCAGCGTGTCGATCGGGGTGAGCGTCACCACGGGGCCGAAGATCTCTTCCCTCGCGATCGTGCAGCTCGGCGCCACATTGCCGAACACGGTCGGCGGAACGAACCAGCCGCCTGCGCGGAGATCGTCGGTGTAGCGTTCGCCGCCGACGAGCAGCTCGCCTTCGCCGCTGGAGATCGCGTTGTCGATGTAGCCCCAGATCTTGTTGTAGTGGTCTTCGCCGACGACGGGTCCCATGGCGGTGCCCTCGAGAAGCGGATCGCCGACTTCCCGCGACTTCGCTTCGGCCACGAGCCGCGCGCTGAACTCGTCGTAGATGCCGCGCTGAACGAGAATCCTCGAACCGCACACGCACACCTGCCCCGAGTTCGAGAACGCGCCCATCGCGCTCCACATGACGGCCGAATCCAGGTCAGCGTCGTCGAGCACGATGTTGGGGTTCTTCCCGCCGAGCTCGAGCGACACGCGCTTCACCTGGGCGGCCGTGTCCTGCAGAACCCGCACGCCGGTTTCGATGCCTCCGGTGAGCGACACCATCGCGACATCCGGGTGCTTCACGAGCTGAGCGCCCACCTTCGAGCCGCGACCGTTGATCACGGTCAGCACGCCGGGAGGAAGCACGTCGGCCACGAGCGAAGCCAGGTAGCTGAAGGACGCTGATGCCAGCTCGGACGGCTTCATGATCGCCACGTTTCCCGCGGCGAGGATGGCGGCCATCCGCTGGACACCGGTCCACAGGGGCCCGTTCCACGGAAGAACCTCAAGCACGACACCGTACGGCTCGAGGCGCGAACGGTGGCTCACCATCGGGTCGCCGACGTCGACGCTGCGCCCGCCCAGGTCCTGAGCGCGGCCCGCGAAGTAGGAGAGCGCCGTGAGCGACACGGGCATGTCGCTGTATCGGACCGCGGTCACGGGCTTGCCGATGTCCACGGCGTCGAGGAACTCGAAGTCCGCGGCGTGCTTCTCCATGATGTCGGCGATCTTCAGCAGGTATCTTCCGCGCTCGTAACCGGTGAGGGCAGCCCACGCCGGGGCGGCCTCGCGGGCCGCCGCGACGGCGCGATCCACCATCGCCTCATCCGGCACGGCGAACCGTCCGACGACTCGCTTGTCCCGCGAGGAGTGGATGTCCGACGTTTCCCCGTCGGTGATCAGCTCGCCCGCGATGAGCATGGGAAGCGTCTGGTCCAATAGCGCCCAGCGTGCATCCGTCAACTGTGCGGTAGTCATTTCTTCGCCGCCGAAACTGCCTGCTCGACGGAAGCGTTCTCGTGCAGGATCGCATTCAACCCGCGAACGACTCCGCCGGGGTTCTTCGACGTCCAGATGTTCGTTCCCACCGCGACGCCGAGCACGCCTCCGTGGTTGATGGCGTCCCAGATCGGACCGTAGAACTCCTCCAGGGAGTCCTTCGCGTGCCCGCCGAGAATGACGACCGGTACGCCTGCGTAGTCGACGACCTTGCGCATCGACTTCGGGTCGCCCGTGTAGAACGTCTTGATCATGTCCGCTCCCGTTTCTGCGGCAACGCGCGCGCCGGCAGCGATGATGTCCGGGGTGCGCATGTCGGCACGCGAGAATCCACCCGGAACCGGCTCCGCGAGGTACGGCAGGCCGACCGAGGACGCGAACGCCGCGATGGCGGCCGAACGATTCACGCCATCGTCGTCGGCGAACGGGTACACCATCGCCTTGACGCCGTCTGCACCGATAGCGAGCGCACGGGAAATCGCCTGGTCCGCGCTGAACGGCTCGTTCGTGTCAATGCTCACGATGACCGAGGACGCTCCATACTCTTCGTCGTGACGCTGGGCGGAGCCGATCGGCGCGAGGAACGCGTCCGCGCCCGCAGCAACCGAGTCGCTGATCGTCTTTCCGTAGTTCACGAGTCCGTCAACCGGTGCCTGAAGGAAGGCGGTGTGGTCCATGGCGACCATCAACATGCGTCCGTCGGAACCGAAAATCTGCTTCATCTTGCGCTTCATGATGTTTCTCCTTTATTACGTTGCTGTGTTTGCTGTAGTTGATCTGGGTGCTGCGAACCGAAGGTCAGGCTTCGACGATGATCCGGTAGGTGCCGGGCAGGATCGCCTCGTCGAGCGCCCCGCTCAGGTCCGACAGCGGGTAGCGGTTCTGGACGAGCGGAGTGAGGTCGACCTGGCCCTGGCGAATGAGCTTTGCCGCGGTGTAGAAGTCTTCCTTCTCGCTCGAAACGACACCGATGACGCGCTTCTCGTCGTTGTGCAGGGCGTTCGGGCCAACCTCGATGGGCGTCTCAGGGTGCGCTGACGCGAACACCACGAACGTGCCGCGCGGCGCGATCATCTTCATACCCTGCTCGTTCGCGACGCGGTGCCCGATGGCGGCGATCACGATGTCCGCGCCGCGGCCATCCGTGAGTTCCATCACCCGGGCGATCGGGTCCTGCTTGGAGGCGTCGATGATGACGTCGGCGCCCATGGCCTGGGCCTTGGCCAGCCGGTCGGCGTCGATCTCGGACACGATCACGCGGGCGCCGTGCTTCTTCATGGCGATGAGGTTCATGAGTCCCATGGTTCCGGCGCCGAGAATGACGACATCGTTGCCGACCTTGGCACCTGAAAGCCGCGCGGCGTGGAGCGCGCAGGAGAGCGGCTCCGCGAGGCACCCGATCTCTGCCGGGACGTCACCGATGGGGAACAGTCCGTCCGCCGGGTGAACCTTGAACTCGGCGAAACCGCCCGGCCCCCACCCTTCGTCGTACTCTACGGAGCCTCGGTAGTGTTCGGCGCACACGCGGTCGCGCCCCGTGTAGCACCAGTGGCAGCTGCCGCAGGATGCTCCGCCGAGAGCGACTCGGTCGCCGACGGAAAGCTGCCCGCGGTATCCGGGACCGAACGACACGATCGTGCCCGCGACCTCATGGCCGCCGATGAACGGGAACTTGTTGTCCTGCGCGCCGCTGTAGGTGCGCTGCTCCCACGTGCAAATTGCGGTCGCCTCGATGCGCACGAGAGCTTCCCCGTAGCCGGGCGTCGGCGTCGGGATGTCGACGAGCTCGACCGCCCCCACACCCGTGATCGTCCCGGCGCGAAAGCTGCTCTTCACTTTTGTCTCTGCGGTCATTGTCATTTTCTGCCTTCTTCCATCGCTTGAAAAGCGTCTGTGGTGGGGTTGATTACGTTGGGAAAATTGAGTGAGGGATCGGCGGCGTGTTCCACTGGGCCGGCGGGCCGCCGTTGTGCCACGAGAACACCGGCGATGATGATGGCTGCGCCGACGATCACCGCGGTGGCGATCTCCTCCTGGAACACGAGCCAGGCGATGATGATGCCGAAAACGATGACGAGGCTGCTGAGAGCGCTGACCGCCGTCACGGTCGTGAAGCGCACCGCAAGAGTGATGGAGGCGAGGGCGACCGCATTCACGGTGCCCGCAAGGACGAGCACGATGACTTGCGAGGGCGTCAACGCACTGTAAACGAGGTCGAAGCGACCTCCGCTGCGGACGGCAACTGCGATCGTCAGCGCGATGATCCCGCCGATATTGGTCAGGGCGAGCGCCGTGATGAAAGTTCGCGGCCGACGCTGCACGGTGCGGCTCGCCGCATTGGAAATCGTGTAACAGACACCGGCCCCGAAGCTGAAGAGGAAGCCGAGAATCGCGACGAATCCGGCCTGGACGCTTCCGAATCCGGGCGATGCGACGACCGTGAGACCCGCAGCGACGATGATGACTCCCGCCAGTTGCCAGCGGTTCGGCGGTTCGCGCAGCACCAATGCCGAAATGAGGGTTCCGCCGATGACGATGCCGCCCTGGCTTGCGGCGGTAGCGACGGCAAGCCCTACCCAGTCCAGACCGGAGAAAAGCAGGACGTTGCCGACGAGGAAGCTGATGACGCCCGCGACCATGAGCACACCGACCCACTTCGCACCGATGAACTCGGCCGATCGTGGTCGAAGCGCCGGCGGGCGCAGGATGATGAGCGCAGTCGTGGCGATCAAGAGCAAAGGGATCTGCCGGATCAGCGAACCCGCGAAGGGGTCGACATCCGCCGCGACGGAACGCAGCAAAGCGTTCACCGTCGCGTAGGACGCGGCCGCAAGCAGGGCGAGCAGGGCGCCGATGCTTGCAGCAGAGCGGGTTTTCACCCACCCCTTCGCGAGTCGCTGGTCCGACATGTGTTTTCCTTACTCCGTTGGCTCAGCGGGTAGTGGATCCGGGCATGGGCCGTAGGGCTGCAGGATGGACGATCCGCACGCATCGGTGATGTAGTGCGGCTCCGGTCCCATGAATGGGATGGCGCCGACGATGCACACGATGACGTAGATCACGAGCAGCTTGATCGGGTGCCAGCCGCGCATAAGCAGCCACCACGTGAGGACGACCAGTCCCAGAGGCAAAAGCCCCGGAAGGATCTTGTCGAGCACATCCTGTTGGATGCGAACCTGGGTATCGCCCGCGTTCACCGTCCAACCGACGTAGACCTTCACGAACTGCGCCGTCAGGCCGCCCAGCACGATGTTTCCCAACACGCTGGCCCCAAGGATCACCTTGTCCATCAGCCCGGATTTGAGAACCGAGGTGATGAAGTTTCGCCCTTGCTTGTAGCCCTGCGTGTAGAAGAAGTACCCAACTCCGAGGCTGAACGCCGCCACGAGGATGAAGTACAGAATCGGGCCGAGCGGGTTGCCGGTCGCGCCGGTCAGGTCCCCACTTTCCTGAACAGCAGTGCCGAGCCCGGCAATGCTGATACCGAGTGCGAGCAGCAACGGAGTGACGATGCCCTGACCGATCGTGTCACCGATACCAGCCATCGGGCCCATGAGGCCCGTCTTCGTGGAGGTGATCGCGTTGTCGGTGATGGGCTCTCCGTTTGCCCTCTGCTCCTCCATGGCGATGGTGACGCCGTGGATGACTCCACCGAAGTCCGGTGCAGTGTTGAAGAACACGAGGTGGCGCTTGAGCGCTTCCCGCGTCTCTTCTTCGTTGCCGCCATACAACCGCTTGATGACCGGAGTCATCGCGTGAGCGAACGCCGATGCCTGGAGCCGCTCGTAGTTGTAGTTGGAGTGAGAGAAGAACGTCCAGAGCAACCAGGATTTCACCAGGTCTGCCCGCGTGATTCTCCGTTCGCCGCCGTCGGCGGGTGCGCCGCTCGCTGCGGCCTCAGTGGTGCTCATCGAGCTGACTCCTTTTCTTCTGACTTGCGCATCTTGGCGGACTGCGGCTTGCTCGCGTTGTGGACGCGATCACCCAGGAAGGTGACGTGCAGGAAGGCCAGTGCGACACCGATAACCGCGAGAACCATGATCGAAACTTCGTTTCCGAGAACGACCATGACGAGGTAGCCCACGAAGAAGTACGGAATCGCCGAGCCCAGGAAGATGAACTTCATGTTCATGGCGATACCAATCGCAGGCAGGATGCCTCCGGCGATCGCAAGACCGCCGAGCAGCCACACCGGGAACCCATTGATCACATCACCGATGAAGCTCGCGCCGAGGTAGACCGCGATGGTCACCGGCACGAAGGTGATGAGGAACAGCCACGCCTGCGGGTAGAGGACGTTTGCACGGATCACTCCGGCAATGTCGGCTCGTTCTGCTGCCCGGTCCGCGGCGTGCATGAACAGCGAGTCGACCGTCATTCTTCCGTTCCAGATCACTGTTCCCAGCAATCCGATCGGCACGGCGATTGCGAGTGCAGCGCCGTAGTTGAGGTTTCCGGCGAGAGCGATCGTGGTCCCGACCCACCCGGCAAGTCCGGGGTCGCCTGGGATGGCGCCACCGGCTGAAATGAAGCCGAGGTAGATGAGGTTGATCGCGGCGCCAATCAAGGTGCCCTGACCCGGGTCGCCGAGAATGATTCCGACGAGTAGTCCGGCGACGAGCGGCCGGTTCAGCGTCCAAAAGCTGAGGCCGGCGATCCACGGGCTCTGCGACAGGTAGTAGCCGAGTCCGATCAGGATCGCTTGAAACAGTGAGATTGTGACGACGGGTGCCGCCTCGGTCTCAGTCAGCGTCATCGCCTGGACCGCCGTGGGGATGCCGATGATCACGACGAGGGTCGATATCACCAGTGATATCTTCCCGCCGCGTGACAGCCGGCGTTCTCCCTTCGGATTCTTAACCATGTTCACACTCCATTCGAGTTGGTTGCCGGTGGGGCAACTGATGAGAAAGGAACCGCATTGTCATCCGCGACAATGCGGATTTCCACTTTGGTTCCCAGTTGTTCGAGTGCATGCATCGCGTCGATTTCTTCCGTGCTCGCCGAGATGTTTTTGTACAGCTTCGAACGATTTGATGCAGCACCCATTCCGCCGATGTTCAGCAACGGAATGGGCACTCCCTGCTCCACCATGCGCAGGACCGAAATAGGGCTTCGGACCAGCACAAAGGTGCGTTCTTTGGATGCCGCGAGCTCCGTGATCCGGGGCGCAGCGTCATCGACCGTGTAGACCTCCACGTCGACGCCCGAGGGCGCGGCGAGGATCAACACATCTTTGAGGAACTCGTCTTCGGCGGTTTCGTCGTCGGCGACGACGATGACGTCGGCTCCGATCGCCCGCAACCAGACGGCGATGACCTGGCCGTGAATCAGCCGGTCATCAACTCTGACGAGAGATAGTGTCATGTTCGTAGTGCCTCCTTGCACTGGATTTTTCGGGCCGCGTTCGGCCTAAAGGTCTTCGCTGCGGAAGCGGACGACCGCGCCGGATTCGGTGATGAAATCCTCTGGTTTGATTTCACCTACCTCGGCGCCGGAAAGGGCGAACTCGAGGAGCAGGGGGAGCGATACCCCCGCGACGATGAGGCGAATACTTGGGGCTTTGCCGGCCTTCGCAATGAGGTTGGCGACGTTGTCGGGCGTTCCTCCGGCGAGATCGGTGAGGATCAGTTCGGCCGGGAACTGCTCCAGCAGTTCGAGCATTCGATCGCGCAGATCCTGCGGGGAGTCGCCGGGATGCAGGCAAAGGGAGTCGACATCCGCGAGTTCGCCGCCGATCATCCGCGCACTGTCGACGAGTGCCTCCGGCAGTCCTCCGTGGCCTGCGACCAAAACTTTCATTGCACTCACTCGCGTTTCGAATTACTATGTGAAAGAATTTTCACAAGAATTTGTTCACTTGACAGATGTCTACCAGTGGCGTGATCTGAATGTCAAGCACGGCACGGGAGAGGAGAACTCGCATGGGTAGGAATTCCAACGCGCAGGAGGAATCCATGCTGCGGCTCGTCGCGGACCTTTACTACGTCCGCGAGCTAAACCTCAAGGAAATCAGCGAAATCACATCGCTGTCCCCCGCCACGATCTCCCGGATGAACAAACGCGCCCGGGAACGCAAAGTCGTCACCATCACCGTCGCCTCCGCCGACTCCGACTTCGAAGCGCTGTCAGCCCAACTCACCGCCGAACTGGGCACGATGTTCATTGTCACAGCGGGCCACCGGCTGGACCCGATACAGCAGTCGCGAATCTGCGGCGCCGCGGCAGCGCCCTACGTGCTGGAGCGCCTCCCCTTCGACGGGATCGTCGGAGTTTCTGCAGGGCACACCATCAACGGAATGCTCGCATCCGTGAGAAAAACCCCGCGGCCGAGGCTGGGCGTTCTTCCCCTCATGGGCGGTTGGAACGCCGCGTATCCGCACCTGGACGCCAACACCCTCGTTCGCGACATGGCGGATCGCTTCCACGCAACGAGCTACCCGCTGCACGCCCCGGCCCTGTGCGACAACCTCGAAACGCGTCGCACGATTTTGCTGAACGACACGGTTCGCGCGACCACGGAACGGTGGGACCACCTCGACGCCGCCGTGTACGGCGTCGGCGCACCGGGCATGCTGAGAACGTCCACCTTCGCGTGGACCGGAAGCGCCGACGATACGATTGCGCGCGAGTTCGCCGAGCTCGGCGTCGTGGGAAACATCCTCGGCCACCTCTACGACGTGAACGGGGAGATCATCACCCACGAGTGGACCGAAAGGCTCATCACCGTCAGTCTGAAACAGCTCGCGCGGGTCCGCACATCCATCGCGCTGCTCAGCGGCGACGACAAGGTTCGGGCGCTCGTCGGGCTCGCGCGCACCGGGCTGAGTTCGCTCATCATCACCGACGACCTCACCGCGCACAGCACGCTCGAATACCTCGCGAGCGAATCGCGCACTGCGAAGAAGAAGCCGGCGGCGAAAGTGGGCGCTACTGCGCGACCGTGAGGGTGCTGAGCTCCCCGAGGGGGTAGACGCCTGGCCGGGCATCGGTCGCCTCGATCAGGATGCGGGACTGCTTCGACAGCAGATCGTCAGCAGGGAACCAGGTGCGGTCGGGCGTCACCAGAATGATGAGTCCGTCGATCGTGCCGACGGGCGAGAAGCGGTCGCGCGGAGTCAGCCCGTACGGTTCGATGCCGGCCTCCGCAGAGAGAAGGTCGACGGTTCCGAGCACATCCGGAACGGCCACCCCGACCTCGCTGATGCACTCGAGATCCCGCGACGTGAACTCCCCCTCTGACGCATTATTGAGATCGCGCCGGATGATGAACTCGATCACGGAGCCCTCAGGGCCCGGGAAGTACAGCGAGCGGGCATTCCAGCCTGCTTCGTACTCGAACTCATCCTCCCCGCGAAACGACATGACCTCCGCGCGCTGGGACACCCACCGCTTCGAGGCGGCGAATTTGTTCGACGGGATCGTGAAGGCGAGGTGGTGGCACCCTTCGGTTTCGGGGTTCTCCCGCAGGACGAGTGTGGTCCGACCTGCCGTCACCGTGGCCGCGGACGGAGTTACCGTGACCGGAAGTCCCAACACCGAACCGTAGAAATCGGCGGCCTCCCGGCTGTCGCGGACGTCGATGGTAACCTCGCTGATCTTCATGGCCACAGTCAACCTGATCGATCCCATCCGGTCAAAGCGGCCGGGGAAACATCCATGACACCACTCGGCCGTAGTCTGTACCCATGGCACGCCCCACGACCGACTACCGCTGCACCGAGTGCGGCTGGACATCCGTCAAATGGGTTGGCCGCTGCGGCGAATGCCAGGCGTGGGGAACCGTCGTCGACACCGCGGAAGCTGCGGGGGTCGGCCGCTCGATGAAGGCCGTGCGGCTCGCCGATGATCGCGTTGCCCGGCCCATCACCGAGATCGGCGCGGAGGATGTCGCCCACTGGCCGACCGGAATCGGCGAGTTCGACCGGGTGCTGGGCGGCGGCATCGTGCCCGGCGCCACCATCCTGCTGAGCGGCGAACCAGGCGTCGGCAAGTCGACGCTGCTGCTGGAGGTCGCAAGCCGCGCGGCGCAGACCGGCCAGCGCGTGCTGTACATTTCGGCCGAAGAATCCGCGAGCCAGGTGCGTTTGCGAGCCGGCCGCACGAACGGCCTCCACGACAATCTGTTCCTCGCCGCCGAAACCGATCTCGCGACCGTGCTCGGCCAGGTCGATCAGGTGAAACCGCAACTGCTCATCGTCGACTCGGTGCAAACCGTGTCCAGTTCGCTGAGCGAGGGGCTCGCGGGCGGGCCCTCCCAGGTGCGCGAAGTCGCGGCCACGCTCATCCGGGTTTCGAAAGACCGCAACCTTCCCGTGCTGCTCGTCGGCCACGTCACGAAGGATGGGTCGATCGCCGGCCCTCGCCTGCTCGAACACCTCGTGGACGTCGTCTGCCACTTCGAGGGAGACCGTCAAACGGCTTTGCGATTCATCCGCGCCCAGAAGAACCGATTCGGCCCGACCGATGAGGTCGGCTGCTTCGAGATGACCGGCGACGGCATCGCGGAAGTCGCCGATCCGAGCGGACTGTTCTTGAGCCGCAGCCGCAAGGCGGTGAGCGGCACGTGCGTGACGGTCGCCGTGGAAGGTAGGCGATCGCTGCCCGTCGAGGTGCAGGCGCTCATCGTGCCCACCAAGGCTCCGCAGCCGAGGCGGGTCGTGAACGGCGTCGACTCGTCGCGGGTCGCCATGCTTCTCGCCGTGCTCGAGCGCAGGGCGGACCTCAAATTCGCCGAGCACGACGTGTACGTCTCGACCGTCGGCGGCATCCGGATCACCGAACCCGGCGCCGACTTCGCGATCGCGCTCGCCCTCGCGAGTGCGCACATGGGGGTGGCGCTGCCCGGGACGCTCGCGGCGATCGGGGAGATCAGCCTCGCGGGAGAGATCCGCCCCGTGTCCAACGCGAAGCAGCGCGTGGCTGAGGCGAAACGGCTCGGATTCGACACCGTGCTGGATTCCGAGGTCGGGCAGGTGAAGAACGCCATCAAGGTCGCATTCCCGACGAAGCGCGTGCGCGACGCCAAAGCGCCGGGGTTCTAGTCACACCCTGCAGGTCGACGTTGCAGCCCGCTCCCATCGAGACGGCCTGCGGCCTCCTCAGCGAGCGAGAATCTGCTGTGCGGCCCCCTCAGGGAGCTGGACTACTGCAGGATGAACTGCACATCGTTCGACTTGAGGTCGCCGAGGTTGATGTTCAAGTGGTAACTGGCCCCGCCAGCCGGGACCTGCGTCCGCTCCGTGTCGCACGTCGAAGGCGATGACCGCGTGCGGTCCCACACGATGGGTGCCGTGGACTTCGGGTCATTCGGCTCCAGGATGACTGCGGCATCCGTCGCGTCCGTCTGGCAATCCTTCGAACTCCAGTAGAGTTCGTCGCCGCTTGTGATGAGGTACTCCTGCTGGCTCGTGCCCGCGTTGATGGTGCACGTGCTCGCGCCCACGTTCGTCACGGTGAGCGTGATCTGCGGGTTCTCGCCCGGCGCATAGGAGGACTTGTCGGTTGCCGCGGTGATCTCCACCGCACCAGGAGCGCACGGCGCATCCGGGTCGGTCGGCGCGTTCGATTGGGCGTTCGTTTTCGTCGCGCTGGGCGTTGAGGGCGTGTTGCCGCGCGGCTGGAACAGAAGGAGCAGAACGATCACGATGACGGCGAGCAGGGCGAGGCCCACGACGATGCGCCGCCGCCAGTACACGTTGCTCGGCTGGGGGCCGACGGGGGTTCGGAACGTCGACATGACACAAGGGTAGACGGCGTTCCCGTGGTAACGGATGCCAGCGGACGGCGAGCCGTCAGTTGATGTGTTTGATCATCCGGGTGTTGCCGAGCGTGTTCGGCTTCACCCGGGCGAGGTCCAGGAATTCGGCGACCCCCTCATCCGGAGAGCGGACGAGTTCCGCATACACTTCGGGGTCGATTGAGTCGTCGCCCATCGGTTCGAAACCGTTTCGGGCGAAAAAGTCCACCTCGAACGTGAGGCAGAACAGGCGGCTGAGACCAAGCTCGCGCGCGGCCGACTCGAGCGACTCGAGCAGCGCCTGGCCGACGCCCTTGTGCAGCCACTCCGGGACGACCGCGAGCGTGCGAACCTCCGCGAGGTCCTCCCACATGACGTGCAGCGCCCCGCACCCGATCGGGTTGCCGTCGGCATCCTCGGCGACCCGGAACTCCTGAACCGACTCGAAAAACACGACGGTCTCTTTGCCGAGGAGGATTCGCCGCTGCACGAGCGGGCCGACCAGGTCTCGGATGAACCACACGTCGCTCGTGCGGGCCGGGCGCACGGTGAACGTCATGCTCCGAGCTTACCGAGCGTCACCACGCGCTCCCCTCCTCCTCTGGCTTTCATCATTCAGGAGGTTATGGGACGGATGATACTGGGGATGGCCCGCGGTATCCCCCCAAACCTCATCAGCCACACCACCTCCTGAATAATGAAAGCTCACTCAGGGGCAGAGAGGGAGGGGCTGCCGTCCGCGGCGGAGAAGTGGTTACTTTCCGACCTCGGCGGCCTCGAGCTCGTCGATCTTCTCGCGGCCGAGCTGCCGGGTCGTCGTGAACACGAACTCGCTGTCGACGAAGTCGACACTCACGTGGTCTCCCGCGTTCAGTTCGCCCTGCAGGATGCGCTCACTCAGCCGATCCTCGACCTCGCGCTGCATCGCACGACGCAGCGGCCGAGCACCGAGCGCCGGGTCGAACCCGATGTCGATGAGCCGCAGTTTGGCCGCCTCAGTGAGGTCGACCGTGAGGTCGCGATCCAGCATCCGCTCGGCGAGGCGCTTCGTGAAGAGCCCGACGATCTGCAGGAGCTCCTCCTTGTTGAGCTGCGGGAACACGATCGTCTCGTCGACGCGGTTCAGGAACTCGGGCTTGAAGTGCTTTTTCAGCTCCTCGACGACCTTCCCGCGCATGCGGTCGTAGCTTGTCGCGGTATCGCCCTCCACCTGGAAGCCGACCGGACCGCCCGTGATGTCCTTCGTTCCGAGGTTCGTGGTCATGATGATCACGGTGTTCTTGAAGTCGACGACGCGGCCCTGGCCATCCGTCAACCGGCCCTCTTCCAGAATCTGGAGGAGCGAGTTGAAGATATCCGGGTGCGCCTTCTCGATCTCATCGAACAGCACGACACTGAACGGCTTGCGGCGCACCTTCTCGGTGAGCTGGCCGCCCTCCTCGAATCCGACGAACCCGGGAGGAGCGCCGAACAGCCGCGAAACGGTGTGCTTCTCGCCGTACTCGCTCATGTCGAGCGAAATGAGGGCGTTTTCGTCGTCGAACAGGAACTCGGCGAGCGCCTTCGCGAGCTCGGTCTTCCCAACACCGGTCGGGCCGGCGAAGATGAAGGAACCGGATGGCCGCTTCGGGTCCTTGAGGCCGGCACGCGTGCGGCGGATGGTCTTGGCGAGCACCGAAACGGCCTCCTCCTGACCGATGACGCGCTCGTGCAGCGCCTTCTCCATGAAGACGAGACGCGCGGTCTCCTCCTCGGTGAGCTTGAACACGGGGATGCCGGTCGCGGCAGCGAGCACTTCGGCGATGATGCCTTCGTCGACGACTCCCGTGGTGCCGGCTTCGCCGCTCTTCCACTGCTTCTCGAGGCGCAAACGCTCCCCGAGCAGCTTCTTCTCGTCGTCACGCAGGGAGGCGGCCTTCTCGAAGTCCTGCTCCTCGATCGCGGCTTCCTTCTGGCCGCGCACTCCGGCGATCTTGTCGTCGAATTCGCGCAGCTCCGGCGGGGCGGAAAGGATCGACAAACGCAGGCGGGCGCCCGCTTCGTCGATCAGGTCGATGGCCTTGTCGGGGAGGAACCGGTCGCTCACGTAACGGTCGGCGAGGTTCGCGGCCGACACGAGCGCGCCATCCGTGATCGACACCTTGTGGAACGACTCGTAGCGGTCGCGCAGGCCCTTCAGGATGTTGATCGTGTGGGCAAGCGTGGGCTCGTGCACCTGCACGGGCTGGAAGCGGCGCTCGAGCGCGGCATCCTTCTCAAAGTGCTTGCGGTATTCGTCAAGCGTCGTCGCACCGATCGTCTGCAGCTCGCCGCGGGCAAGCAGCGGCTTCAGGATGCTGGCCGCGTCGATCGCGCCCTCAGCGGCACCTGCGCCGACGAGCGTGTGGATTTCGTCGATGAACGTGATGATGTCGCCGCGCGTGCGGATCTCCTTCGTGACCTTCTTGAGGCGCTCCTCGAAGTCACCGCGGTAGCGGCTGCCGGCGATGAGGCTGCCGAGGTCGAGCGTGTAGAGCTGCTTGTCCTTGAGCGTCTCCGGCACTTCGCCGCGCACGATCGCCTGGGCGAGGCCCTCGACGACGGCTGTCTTGCCGACGCCTGGCTCGCCGATAAGGACGGGGTTGTTCTTGGAGCGGCGGGAGAGGATCTGCATGACCCGCTCCATCTCCTTCTCGCGCCCGATCACAGGGTCGAGCTTGCCGTCGCGGGCGGCCTGCGTGAGGTTGCGGCCGAATTGGTCGAGGATCTGGCTGCCTGCCTGCGCGCCAGCCTGCTCGTTCGCGCCGACCTGTACCTGCTCCTTGCCCTGGTATCCGGAAAGGAGCTGGATGACCTGCTGGCGAACCCGGTTGAGGTCAGCGCCGAGCTTCACGAGCACCTGCGCCGCGACACCCTCGCCCTCGCGGATGAGACCGAGCAGGATGTGCTCCGTGCCGATGTAGTTGTGGCCGAGCTGCAGCGCCTCACGAAGGGAGAGCTCGAGCACCTTCTTGGCGCGCGGGGTGAACGGGATGTGCCCGGTGGGCTGCTGCTGGCCCTGGCCGATGATGTCCTGGACCTGCTCGCGCACGGCATCCAGCGAAATCCCGAGAGACTCGAGGGCCTTCGCGGCGACGCCTTCACCCTCGTGGATGAGGCCGAGCAGGATGTGCTCCGTGCCGATGTAGTTGTGGTTGAGCATCTTGGCCTCTTCCTGGGCCAAAACCACCACGCGGCGGGCGCGATCCGTAAACCGTTCGAACATTTCACATCTCCTTGGACACCTCGCAGGTGTGGTGCCTTACAAAGAGCGTAACGACTGGGCCCTGCGGATACTGCCCCTGTTCGCCGTGGGCGTTACGACCCTTCTCCCTCGCGTGCCGTCCCAAATGAAGGAGATTCGGCGGTTTCGACGCGCAGCATCCGATGATTCCAGCCGAGGGCGTCCAGATCTCCTTCATTTGGGACACTGATGGTTCGATCGGGGGTTGCGGGGATTATCGAAAGTCGTTATGTTAACGATTGTCGTTGTTATCGTTTATCGTTAGGTTGATCATGACTGAGATGTCAAAACCAGACCGTGCAGGACTCCTCACCATTCAATTCATCGCGCTCGTGCTCGCCGCGGTCGCGCTCGCCGCAGGTGCGATCACCGCGGCCACCGCACTCGCCAGCGAAAGCTTCGACATGGTCCTGCCGGCGGCGGCCTCGCTGCCGGGCGACGTGATCGGAGACCCGGAGGCGACAGGCGTCCCGCGGATCCTGAACGGCGAGTTCACGTCCGCCGCAGCATCCGTGGACGGGCTCAGCACGGGGGTGCGCATCCTTTTCGCCGTGGGCGCAGGGATGGGCTCGCTCGTCTTCGTCGCCCTCGCGCTCTCTGTCGCCTACCTGTGCTGGCGGATGTACAAGGGGAACCCGTTCGGCGAGAGCGTCACCCGCACGTTCTGGTTTGCGGCGGCGGCGCTGACCATCGGCAGCCTGCTCAGCCAGGGGATGCTGGGGTTCTCCACCTGGCTTGCCCTCGACGAACTCCACCTCGACCCCGTGCAGTTCCCCCTCGAAATGCACTTCGACCTCCTGCCCATCGTCGCCGGATTTGCTCTTCTGCTCGTTGCCGGCGCGTTCCAGTTTGGCGAGCGTCTGCAGCGTGACACGGAAGGCCTCATATGACCCGCCCCATCTACCGCGAGTGTGCACTTGTGGTCGTTTTCAGGGTGCGAGAACAGCCACAAGTGCACACTCGCGGGGATTTTGGGGGGCGAGGATGACAGAGGAGGTGGAGATCACCGGCATCCGGTGCCGGCTCGGCGAGCTGCTCGAGGAGCGCGGGATGACGCTCACCCGGCTCGCCGAGCTTGTGGACTTGAGCATCGTGAACCTCTCCGTGCTCAAGAACGATCGGGCACGCGCCATCCGGTTCTCGACGCTGCGGGCGATTTGCGAGGCGCTCGAGTGCGAAGTAGGCGACTTGCTCGTGCTCGCGCCCGGCGACTGACCCTGCACACTGCCGGATCTCGTCGCTTGTCCACCGCGAGCAGACTTGCTCACGCCGTTGCACGTCCAACACGTCAGGGTTGAAGTGAAATCATCGATTGCATGCACATTGCCACTATCGCATGCAAACGCTTACACTTGAATCATGGGAGTCACAGTGCAAGTTCGCGATCTCGATGCCGACGTGCAGGAAAGATTGCGCAAAGCCGCGGCGCAGGAAGGCCTTTCGCTTTCTGCGTTCCTGCGCCGGGAACTGACCGAGCTCGCGCGCGACCTGGAAGTGCGCGAGCGGGCCGGGCAGGAAACGACCCTCCAGGCAATGCTGGGCGGACCGCTTCCTGGCCTCGACCACATCAGCACACAGGAGATCGTTGACATCATCCACGAAGGCAGGAGTGAACTTCTGTGAATCTCGTCATCGACTGCTCAGCCGTCATCGCGACCTTCCGAAGCGGGTCGCCGCCCTTACCCCTCTTGCGTTCACACCTGTATGCGCCGGAACTCATTGACATCGAATACGTGAGCACGCTCCGTCGTTTCGTCAGCAGAAATGAGCTCACGGCGGCACTCGCCTTCGCTCACCTGGACCACTGGATGTCGATTCCCATTCGCCGCTGTCGACACCGACCAGGAGTACTGCGAATGTGGGAGTTGCGGGACAACATCAGCGCCTACGACGCCGCATACGTCGCGCTAGCCGAGCGGCTTGACGTGCCCCTCGTAACGGCCGACCGACGGCTCGCACGCGCAGCATCCGCTTACTGCGAGGTCATCACGACCGGCGACTGACCCGCGAACGAGTTCAGCCCAACTCGCCCGCCGCGATGAGCGCGTCGAGCCGCTCGAAGTTCTCGTCCATTCCGCCATCCATGTCGGAGAGCATGTCGTCGCGGTCGGCGAGCGTCGGGAACAGCGGGAGCCCTTCGAGCCGGCACCGCCCGCCATCCAGGTCGACGAAGGTCAGAATCTCCAGATTCGGATGCTCCGGGTGCCCCTCGAACTCGAACGTCATCACGATGCGACGCGGCTCCGTCACTTCGTGGAACGCACCGTGGAACCCCCACTCACCGCCGCCGCCCGCCACGACGTAGCTCCAGGCTCCGCCAGAGCGCGCATCCCACTCGCGCATCCGCACCTCGGTGCCGGCCGGTCCGGTCCATTTCGCGACGAGGTCTGGCTCGGTGTGTGCACGAAACACGAGTGCGGCCGGCGCCTCGAACTCGCGAGTGAAGGAAATCGTCTGCTCGCTCGGGAGAGCGGTGACAACGCGTTTGCCAGCCATTGCGGACTCCTTCAGTTCTTCGAGAACGGCATCCAGCCGCCCGTACTCGAACCGCGGTGCGGCCTTGCGTCGCGATCAGTCCACAGCGTATCCGCCAGCCGCCAAATTGCACCGGCTACCATGCCGGTATGAGCAACCTCGAAGTGGAGCCGCGCGAGCTGGTGTGTGATCCCACCGACGCCGTCCAGGGCGATGTCGAACTGCTGGAACCCCGGGACGTGCCGCTCGGGGGCCCGCGCGCGATGACCGTTCGGCGCACCCTCCCGCAACGCGAGCGCTCGCTCATCGGCGCGTGGTGCTTTTGCGACCATTACGGGCCGGATGACGTCTCCACGACGGGCGGGATGATCGTGCCCCCGCATCCGCACACGAGCCTGCAAACCGTGAGCTGGCTGTTCGCCGGCGAGATCGAGCATCGCGACTCGACGGGCGCGCACGCCATGGTGAGGCCGGGCGAGCTCAACCTCATGACCGCGGGGGCCGGCATCCAGCACTCCGAGGTCTCCACCCCGGCGACGACGACCCTGCACGGCGTGCAGTTGTGGACTGCGCTGCCGGAGTCCGCGCGACATCACGAGCCGATGTTCGAGAGCTACATCCCCGAGATGTTCGATCACGAAGGCGCGAGCGTGAGCGTCTTCCTCGGCAGCCTGCTCGGCCGCACGTCCACGGCGAGCGCGTTCACTCCCATCGTCGGCGCCCAGTTCGACATCCCCGCGAACACCGCGATCACCGTGCCGGTCGATTCCACGTTCGAGCACGGCGTGCTCGTCGACACCGGATCGGTCACGCTCGACGGCACTGCCATCCCGGCCGCGAACATCGGCTACCGGGCGCCCGGCGAAACGCAACTTGACCTCGCGACGGGCGAGAACCCTGCCCGTATCATCCTGCTCGGCGGTGAACCGTTCGGCGAGTCGATCGTCATGTGGTGGAACTTCATCGGGCGCAGCCACGACGAGATCGTCGAGTCGCGCACGCAATGGATGGCCGACGTCATCGACGGCCCGCACCCCGGCGGCGACCCCGCGGGACCGTTCGGCCGCGTCGACGGCTACGACGGGAAGCCGCTGCCCGCTCCGGCCCTGCCGCTCGGACGGCTTCGCCCGCGGGCCCGCCCATCCGACGCCCCGGATTCGTAACCGGTCCTCCTCCGCGCACGCAGCATGCGGAGGAGACCGGTCACACCCGCGCTAGAACAGAATCCACAGGAACCGGTAGTTGCTCGTCGACCCGACCGTCGTGTTCGGATCGGACGGAACGAATTCCGCCCTCACGAAGTAGATGCCGCTGCCGAGCTTGGGCAGCGCCGCGCTGACCTTCCTGTTGTCGGCGGCCGTCAAGGGCACGGTCAGGGTGCTGACCCCGTTCACCGTGATCGTGACCGAGCCCGTCGGCGGCGTTGCCGCATCCGTCGTCACCGTCACGGTCGCGGTCGTCGTCCGCCACGAGAACCCGATGATGCGGTTGAGCTTCAGGTTCGTCGACGTCGTGGCCTTGACCGCGGCTTCCACGGTGATCGGCACCCGCACCACGGTTCCGGATGGCGCCGCCGTCATCACGAGGGTTCCCGACCCGCTCGCATCCGCCGGCACGGTGAACGTGACCGCCGCGGTCCCTCCCGACACGGGCACGGTGCCGAGCACGGCCGAACTGCCCTCCCACGTGAGCGTGAGCTCGGTGTTGGCGGGGCTGCCCAGGGAGGTGAGGTCGAGCTTCGAGACGGTGAGCGACACCGTGTCACCCGGTGCGACCGGCCCTGGTGTGACATCCGTCACTTGCACCGCGTGGCGCGCGAAGTTCGGCGACAGCGGGCTGTTGTTCGTGATGTAGTCGATCCAGGCGTCCCGGTCCACGAGACCGGAGTCGCGCGTGTTCGTCCCGTTCCGGAACTCCCAGAAGTTGTCACCGCCCTGGAGCAGGAAGCTGAACGACCCGATGCGGTATTCGCGCGTCATGTCGATCGGCGCCCCGTCGATGAAGATCGCCGTCACCCGGTCATCCATTGCACGGTTCGGGTCGTAGGTGTAGGTGACGTTGTCGCTGAGCCCGAGGTTCAGGAACGTGCGACCGGAGGTGAACGGCACGCCGTTGATGTCGCGCTGCCACTGCTGTTCGAGAATCGTCTTGAACTGGGCGCCCGTGAGCGTCGTCGTCCACAGGTTGTTCAGGAACGGCAGGACGGCGTTCGCTTCCGCGTACGTGATGACGCCGTCGTCTCCGTACAGAAGGTCGGCACGCAAACCGCCCGGGTTCACGATCCCGATCTCGGCACCGCCGCGGTCCGCGCTTCCGAGCGAGGCGACGAGCGAGTTCGCGACCAGGTTGCCGATCGTGGACTCCGAACCGCGATCCTCGCTGCCGCCGATGAACGCCCGCGAGATGTCGTCCGTGACCGAACCGACCGGAACGTTTCCGATGATGGCGGCCTCGGCGAGCGCCGCGTCGACGATGGTCTTGACCTCCGCTACCCGCGGGTAGGTCGCGACCAGGGTCGCGTCGTCGACACTCGTGCGCGGAACGTTGCGCACGGTGTAGCTTTCCACTTCATCCGTCGCGGTGTCGAACGACAGAACGACCTGGCCGACGTTCTGGCCGTAGCTGCCGGTTTGCAGCACGGGGCGCGTCTTCGTCGGGTCGCCGGGGATGGGCGCATCCCACGCGTACGCCTGGTGGGTGTGGCCCGTGAACAGCACGTCGACGAGGCTGGACGTGTTGTTCACGATGTCCGCGAACGCGCCGCCGAGCGCCAACTGGTTCTCCAGCGTGCCGCCGGCCGACGTCCCCTGGCCCGCACCTTCGTGGTACTCGGCGATGAGCACGTCGGCTTCGCCGTTCGTGAGGTCCCCGTCGGAGAGCTGCGCCGCAACGCGGTTGACCGCCTCCACCGGGTCGCCGAAGTCGAGCATCGAGATTCCGCTCTGCGTCACGAGGCTCGGGGTCTCCTCGGTGACGGCGCCGATGACACCGACCTTCACGCCGCCGACATCGACGATCACGTACTCCGGCAGCGCCGGGTTCGTGGTGCCCTTGAAGTACACGTTCGCGCCCAGGTAGTCCCAATTGGTCCACGAGGCGATGTCGCCCGTGAGGTCCGGGTACCCGGTGTCGAATTCGTGGTTGCCCACCGACGACTCCAGGAGGAGCGCGTTCAGCACGTCGATCGTCGGCTTGTCGCGCTGGCTGGATGACGCGAAGAGCGACGCGCCGATGTTGTCGCCCGCCGAGCCGAGGAGCGTGTTCGCGTCGCCGTACTGCGCGCGCAATTGCTCGATCGTGCCCGCGAACTTCACGGTGTTTCCATCGATGCGGCCGTGGAAGTCGTTGATGTTCAGCAGGTTCAGATCCACCGTCGTGTCCGGCGTCAGGTTCAGCCCGAGGATGACCGGGTCGTGATCCGAAGCGCGGTAGAAGTCTGCGCGGTAGAAGTCCGTCGCGTTGCTGTTGTACCGGCTGTACTCCAACGCGACCGATTCGGGCGAGTTGATGTTCCAGATGTCCACGGCGTTGACGGCGAGGTCGGCCGCGGGCGACGCGAACACGTGGTCGAGGGATCCGACCGCTCCGCCGAACGAGTAGGTGTACTCGCCCGTCTTCGAGCCCTGGTCGACATAGCCCGCGTCGGTGAGCACCGTGATCGGGTCCTCCATCCGGTACGCGTTGAAGTCGCCCATGAGGAACACCTTGTCGGTGCCGGCGGCCGCCGACACCGTGTCGGCGAAGGCGACGAGCGCCGTGGCCTGCGCGACGCGCGACGCGTTGGAGTTGCCCTGGCCGTCGTTCTGGTCGGTGTCGCCCGGCAGCGGGCCGGCCGAACCTTTCGACTTGAAGTGGTTCACGATCGCGAGGAACTTGTCCGCATCCGGCGCGCCCTTGACCTTGAAAGCCTGGGCGAGCGGCTCGCGCGCGTTCACGAACGCGGCTGATCCGATCAGGATCGTGGAGTCCCCCACGGTTTCCGTCGTCGCGTTCTTGTAGATGAACGCGGTGCGGATGACATCCTCATCCGTCGGCACCGTTGCGGGCGACGGAACAGCGGACCACACGGCACTGCCGGCCTTCGCGTTCAAGGCGGCGACGAGCGCGTTGAGCGCGGCGTCGCGATCAGTGCCGCCGCCGGCGACGGCGCTCGAGGCTTCGATCTCTTCGAGGGCGACGACATCCGCATCGAGCGCGCTGATCGCCTCGACGATCTTGTCCTGCTGGCGCGTCAGATTGGCCGCGTCCCATGCGCCGCGCGGACCGTTGCTCACCGAGCAGGACCGCACCGTGATGGGGTTGCCGGCGCGGTCGTTGTATGAGGTGCACCCGGCGACATCCGCGCCGAGCGTCGTGAAGTAGTTGAGCACGTTGAACGTCGCAAGCTTCAGTTCTCCACCGACATCCTCGGGTGATGGCGTTCTCGTGTTCTCGAAGGTCGCCGGCTGGACCGTTGCGGCGTTCGCGACGGTGAGCTGCCTGGTGGGCTGGAACTTCCACTTGTTGTTTCGGAAATCGAAGATCATGGGTGCGGTGAATGTCACCGTGGCGCCCACCCGCACGGGGTTGTCGTTCGACACGTACGGCACCGGGATGCCCGTGTTCGCGCTGCTCAGGAAGTTCGTTGTCGCGCCATCGTCGAGCGCCACCGAAATGTTGGCGTTCGCGGCGGCGACCGCGTTCGCGGCGGCGCCGGGGGCGGCGATCTCGGTCGGCTGGAGCAGCGGCGACGTTCCCGCTGCCAGCAGGACTTCCGCGTACTGGTTCGTCAGATACGTGTCGGTGACCGTGAACGCGCCTTGCGGGGCGAGGAGCATTCCCTCGAGCGTTTCGCGCTGGGCCTCCTCGGTGGGCCAGTTCACCGTTGCGGGAACGACCGACGTGGTGGGGGGCGCAAGGACCGTGACGCTGGCCGCATCCGTCGGGGTGAGCTGGGTGAGTCCGAAGAACTCGCCGACCGTTCCCGAGACTTCGACGTAGTCTCCGACCGAGACGGCATCGACCGTGTTCGTGCCGGCCGAGTAGATGAAGAGGCCGTCGGATGCCGTGTGGGTACCCAGATCGACTGCGCCGCCTGTGCCGGGGGTCTGGATGTAGAAGCCGTTGAATCCGCCGGTCGGGTAGGCGGCGGTGACGATGCCGCGAGTCGTGGCGAAGTCGCCGACCCATGCGCTCTCCGCGCCGGTGCCTTGAATTGCGGCGATCGGCTGGAGTCCGTGATCGACCGGTCCGGGCGGTACGTAACCGGACGGCGTCGGCGTCGGTGCCGCCACGGTGAAGTCGGCCGAGTTGACGTCGGTGTCGGCTCCCGCGGTGCGGTTGATCGATGTCGACACGGATGCCGCGGGTGCTGCCGCGGTTTCGTAGCTGTTTGCCGTGCCGTAGCCGACCAGGTCGATCACGCCCGCGACGCCCGCGACATTGCCCGTTCCGGGGTTCAGGGCGCTCGTCTGGTTGGCGAGGATGACGAGTCCGCCGGCTCCCGCGAAGTTGAGCGCGGTCTCCAGCTGGTCCGGTGCCGGCAGCGCGTCGCCGTTGGCCCCGTTCGTTCCTCCGCCGACCAGGTAGGTTCCCTCGGCGGGGATGACGCCGGTGAGCGCAACCACCGAGGTGGGGTCGCCCGTTCCGGTGCGCGAACGGTATTGGAGGGACATCCCGGAGAGCGGGATGTCTGCGGTCGTCGGGTTGTAGAGCTCGACGAACTTGTGCGTGAAGCTCGCGCCGCTGGAGCCGCCGTTCATGTACAGCTCGTTGATCACCACCCCGGTGCCTGCGGGGTTTGCCTGGGCCGGTATCGCTGCGAGCGGTGCGGCCACGAGAACCAGTCCGAGAAGTGCGGCGAATCCGGACTTCAGGCGTGAACGGGGAGAGTGCGACATGGGAACTCCTGGATCGACAGTCATCATTGACGGTAGAGAACCGAGACTACCCCCGATGGGGGGTAGAACAAAAGGGACAGTAGACGAGTCGTGCTCACGTTGCCTTCGAGCAGGCGCGAACCGCTCCCTGAGGAGGTCGAAGCCAGTCTCGAAGGGCGCCCCGAAGGGAGTCGCGAAGGGGAGGGCGAAACCGTCCCGAAGGATCTCGCGCGTCAGGCGCTGGGCACGGGCGGGAGTCCGGCCTTGGCCCGCTCTTCCGCCTCGATTTTTGCGTACACCTTGCGCTCGGTGCGGTCGGCACGCACGATCGCCCTCATGGTCATCCAGAAGACGCCGCCGACGAGGATGGTCGGCACTACCGAGTAGATCGCGTTGGCCCAGAATTCTTCAAGCACGGCTTCTACGCTACTTCACAAGCGGGAACAGGATCGTCTCCCGAATGCCGAGGCCCGTGATCGCCATGAGCAGGCGGTCGATGCCCATGCCCATCCCGCCGCTCGGCGGCATCCCGTGTTCGAGCGCCGCGAGGAATTCCTCGTCGAGCGGCATCGCCTCATGGTCGCCCTTCGCGGCGAGCACGGCCTGCGCGACGAAACGCTCGCGCTGGATGACGGGGTCGACGAGCTCGGAGTATCCGGTCGCGAGCTCGAACCCGCGTATATAGAGGTCCCACTTCTCCACCCGTCCGGGTTTCGAGCGGTGGTCACGCACGAGCGGGGAGGTTTCGGCCGGGAAGTCGGCGACGAACGTGGGGCGCTCGAGCTTCGACTTCACGAAGTGTTCCCACAGTTCTTCGACGAGTTTGCCCGCGGTCGGATGCCCGACCTCGATTTCGAGGGCGTCCGCCATTTTCTGCAGTTCGGCCTTCGGGGTGTCCGTCGTGATCTCGATGCCGGCCGCTTCGCTCAGCGACTCGTACATGGACAGCCAGTCCCATTCGCCGCCCAGGTCGTACTCGGTGCCATCCGCCCACGTCACGACGTGCGACCCGGCGACGGCGAGCGCCGCGTTCTGCACGAGCTCCTGCGTGAGGGTGGCCATCTGGTTGTAGTTGCCGTACGCCTGATACGCCTCGAGCATCGCGAACTCGGGGCTGTGCGTGGAGTCGGCGCCCTCGTTGCGGAAGTTGCGGTTGATTTCGTACACGCGCTCGAGCCCGCCGACGACGGCACGCTTCAGGAACAGCTCGGGCGCGATCCGCAAAAACAGTTCCGTGTCGAACGCGTTGCTGTGCGTCACGAACGGGCGGGCGGATGCGCCGCCGTGCATGGTCTGCAGCATGGGCGTTTCGACTTCGAGGTACTCGTGGGCCGTGAACGTCGCGCGCAGCGATGCGTTCACGGCCGCGCGGGCGCGCACCGTCGTGCGGGCGGCCTCGCGCGAGATGAGGTCGAGGTAGCGCTGGCGCACGCGCGTCTCTTCGTTGAGTTCGGTGTGCAGATTCGGCAGGGGCCGGATGGCCTTCGCGGCGATCTTCCATTCCTTCGCGAGAATGGACAGTTCGCCGCGGCGGGACGAGATGACCTCGCCGGACACGAACAGGTGGTCGCCGAGGTCGACGAGGTCCTTCCACTCGGCGAGCGACTCCTCGCCCACTTCGGCGAGCGAGACCATCGCCTGGATGCGGGAACCGTCACCGCTCTGCAGGGACGCGAAGCAGAGCTTGCCCGTGTTGCGCAGGTGCACGACGCGGCCGGCGACGCCGACGGTGACGCCGGTGGTGGCATCCGCTTCGAGGTCGCCGAACCTCGCGCGCACCGCAGGGATGCTGTCGGTGATCGGCAGCTCGACCGGGTACGCCTCGGCCCCGGATGCGATGAGCCGGTCGCGTTTGCCCAAACGCACGGCCTTCTGCTCGCTCATTTCGGCGGCCGTCAGTTCGGGTTCGGGTGCAGCGGTGTCGGTCATGAATGCAAGTCTCCTGAGGTCCCGCCAAGTTTACCGGGGGTGCGGGTTGCCGGAGTGCTCCCTTCGAGACGCTGGCTGCGCCAGCTCCTCAGGGAGCGGTGCAGTTCGCTCCCTGAGGAAGCCCGCAGGGCTGTCTCGAAGGGAGCTGGCCGGTGGGCTCCCTTCGAGACGCGCGCTTTGCGCGCTCCTCAGGGAGCGGTCAGTTGCCGAGGTGGAAGCGGCGGTTGTCGATGAGCCGGGTCGCGCCGACCTTCGCCGCAACGATCGCATCGACCGGTCCGCTGTACCTCTCGCTCACCGGCAAAAACGTCTCCGGGTCGACCAGCTCCACGTAGTCCACCGCCACCCCGCTTTCATCATTCAGGAGGTTCTGTGACGCAAGTAAAGCCTCCTCGCGACTCCCCGCGGATGCTTCGGCCGCGGCGAGCGCGCGCGACAGCGCGAGCGCGGCCACTCGTTCCTGTTTGCCCAGGAACCGGTTGCGGCTGGAGAGGGCGAGGCCGTCGGCATCCCGCACCGTCTCCACGACATCCACGACGACGGGCACGTTCAGGTCGCGCACCATCCGTTTCACGAGGAACACCTGCTGCGCGTCCTTCTGGCCGAACACGACAACGTCGGGCCGCACGATGTTGAGCAGTTTCGCGACGACCGTGAGCATCCCGTCGAAGTGTCCGGGGCGGCTCGCTCCCTCGAACATCGTCCCGAGCTCACCCGCGGTCACGAGGGTCTCGGATTCGCCGTCCGGGTAGAGTTCGCCGACGGGCGGCGCGAACACGAGCACGTCATCCGGGAGCAGCTCGAGGTCGGCGTCAAGGTCGCGCGGATAGCGGTCGAGATCTTCGGCTTCCCCGAATTGCAGCGGGTTCACGAAAATGGACACGACGACCGTGTCGGCGAGTTCGGCGGCGCGGCGCACGAGAGCCAGGTGCCCTTCGTGCAACGCGCCCATCGTGGCGACGAACGCGACGCTGCCCGCGGTCTCCAACTCGAGCCGCAGGCTCGCGATGGTCTCGAATACGTCGGTCATTCGTCCTCCTGCGGCAGGGGTTCGAACGCCGGAACAGTGGCATCCGAAAGCACGTTGTCCACGGTCGATCGTACGAGGGATGCGAGCACGGCGCCCGGCGACTCCACCCCGATGTCATCCAGCAGCGCGACGGCCTGGCCGATGATGGACGCAGAAAACTGGGTGGCCGTCTCGATCGCTTCGCCGTAGGCCGCGCGGTCTGCTTCCGCGATGAGCACCGGTTCTGTGCCTAGCTCCACGGCGAGCGCCTGGCCGATGGGCTGCACGGGCGCGGCCGCGGTGACGGCGCAATACGACTCCCTCAAGCGCGCGAGGTCGAGGCTCGTGCCCGTGAATGCGAGCGCAGGATGCAGTGCGAGCGGAATCGCGCCGCGTGCGGCGGCGGGGGCGAGCACGGAAACTCCGAGCCCGGCGACGGTGTGCAGCACGAGTTGCCCCGCCTGCCATGCACCGGCTGCGGCGAGACCCTCAACAAGCGGCGCGAGTTCGGCTTCGGGCACGGCGAGCACGACAAGCTCGCTGCGTTCGACTACCTCGGGCACGGGCAGCACGGGCACGTCGGGGAGCATCGCCTCCGCACGATCCCGGCTTTCCTGCGAGACGGCCGTGATCCCGACGATCGCGTGGCCAGCGCCGGCGAGGGCCGCGCCAAGCACAGCGCCGACTTTGCCTGCGCCGACGATCCCGACGCCGAGCCGGCCGGAGGGCGGGCTCACGCTGGGGCCTCTCCCGATCGCCAGCGGTGGGTCGTGTCCGATTGCGCGGCCGACACGGCGACGCGCGCGACATCCTCGAAGAACTGGATGGCGGCATCCCGGTCGATCGCGCCCAGGTCTGCGCTGATCGGCCCCGACACGGTGTGCAGGTGGACGGTCGCCAACCCGAGCGGGCGCAACAGCGGGCCCTGGTGCATGGACACGCTCTGCAACCGGGGTTGCGGCACGATGACCAGTTGGCGCCAGATCGCGCCCTTGCGCAGCACGAGCGACCCTTCCGTGATCGCGAATCCGTTGCGGCGCCACGAAAACCAGCGCAGCACGGCCGCGCGCCGAGGCGAGTTCGTGAATCCGTCGCCCGGATGCCCGCGGGATTCGAGCCCGGATTCGATAACGCCGACGGCGGGTGCATTGTCGTCGGGGGTGCTGTAGTCGGGTCTGCCGCCGTCGTCGGACCGGTCGCTCAACTCGGGGAGGATCAGTTCGAGCACGCGCCGAACGTCCGCGCGGTCCCCGACGGGCAGAATCGTCGTGTTCGCCTGTCCGCTCGCACCCTTCGTGGAGGACTGCCCTGCGCGGTTCACCTTGATCTCCCACCATCCGGGTCCGCGCCACAGCAGCGGCTGGCTCACCTGCACGGAGTGGATGCGGCCGGGCGGCAGGGTTTCGTTGCTCGTCGACAGCAGGCCGAAGCCGACCCGGATGCCGTCCGGTGTGCCGGCGATGCTGTACCGCAGCGATTTCGTGAACCGCTGAACGTAGTAGCTGAAGAACCCGATCCCCGCCGGGATGGCGAACAGCAAAGCGAGGAACTGCCCCGTCGTGGCAACCCACACGATTGCGGCAGCGATGAGGACGAGGAGGCCGACGGTCGTGCCGCTCAGCACCATGGATCCGATGAGCCGGCCCAGATCGAGTTTCACGACAGACTCCGGCGGTGCCGCATCCGGGTCGAGTTCGGGGGCGAGGAACTCACTGACCCGACGTTCAATCAGGCTCGACCCTGCTCCGCCGGATTCCGCGGCCGCGCTCGCTTCCCTCGTGCCGGAGGCGAGCCGCAGGATCTCCCGCCGCAGATTGTCCGCCGCGGCGGAGCTCAGGTAGGAGAGTTGAACGTTCGCATCCTGTCCGGCCTGGTTGATCTCCAGTTTGGCGGCGCCGAACAGGCGCGCGAAGAACGGGCGCACGATGTTGATGCCCTGGATGCGGTCGAGCCGGGCTTTGCGGTTCGTGCGGAACAGGATGCCGCTGCGCACCTCGACGACCTCATCGGTGATGCGGAACAGATGCATGCGCCAGGAGGCATAAAAGCCGATGATGAGGGCAACGAGCACGGCCGCGACGACGATGAGCGCCCATCCGACGAGCCCCCGTTCCACGATGTAGTCGATCGGGTCGCCCTCCTGCGGGAACCTCGGCAGGAAGATCTCAAAGATGCGTTCGCGCATGTTCGCGAGCACGACACCGAGGATGGCGATAAGCGCGATCCCACCCTTGAGCAGTGGCGATGCCGGATGCAGCCGGTGCCACTCCCCGTCGGCGAGGTGCGCTGCGGATCCGCTCCCTGAGATTCCGCTCCCTCCTAAGGAGCCGACGGAGTCAGTGTCCATTCCGCTCCCTGAGGAGGGCGAAGCCCGTCTCGAAGGGAGTTTGGAGTCACTAGTCGGTTCCCTTCGAGACGCCGCCTGCGGCGGCTCCTCAGGGAACGGGGGAATGTCACCATCCTCAGGGAACGGGGGGACGTCACCCTCCTCAGGGAACGGCTCCTCAGGGAACGGGCCCTCAGGGAACGGCGGCGTGACAGTCACAGGCCCGCCCGGCGGGTCTCGGCGAGTGCGACGAGCTGGTCGCGCAGGGTTTCGGCATCCGCTTCGCGAAGCCCTGGGATGGTCACGCCCGTGGATGCTGCGGCGGTCACGAACTTCAGCTCGCTCAGGTTGAGCATGCGGGAGAGCGGTCCGCGGTTGATGTCGACGAGCTGCATCCGCCCGTACGGCACGGCGACGAAGCGCTGGTACAGGATGCCGCGGCGGAACAGCAGGTCGTCGTCGCGCAACTGGTATCCGATCGACCGCACGCGGCGCGGGATGAGCACGAGCGCGATGACCGCGATCACGCCGAGCGGAATGTACATCCACACGAGCGGCGGCCAGAACACGAGCGTGCCCACGGTGACGAGGGTGGCGAACACGGCGGTCGAGATGAGGGCGCTCACGTATTCGGACACGATGAGCCGCGGGGAGACGCGCTGCCAGTCGCCGTCGGGAAGTTCGAGTCGTTCAGCCATGGAGTCCTCGGGGTCGAAATCGGTGGTCAGGCTTTGACCGGCTCGTTGCCGGGGTCATCGTCGTCGCCGGGCGGCACGCTGCACATGTGCTCTGCGAGCAGCCCGCCGGCGAGCAGAACTCCGGCCCCGATGATCGTCGCGATCGCCTGCGTCACCGAGCCTACCCCGACGACGGATCGCGTCAGCAGGTAGGCGAGCACGCCGATCCCGACCCCCACCATGAGCGATCCGGTGACGGAGCCCGCCTTCGCGAGCATGACGGTTCGAGTCGCGTAGAACGGGTCGACGCGGGGCGCGCTCGCGGTGCGCGTCATCCGCCGGATCGGGATCGCCATGGTGACGAGGATGCCGCCGATCACCGCGAGCGTGATGGCGAGCGTGATGGGCAGCGGGAGGATGAGCCTGCCGCTCACCTGGAGGGCGAGTTCGCCGAGGGCGCCGACGGTCGCCCCGACCACGGCGAGCACGATGAGGGTGGTGACTTTCGTGCGCTTCACTGCGTCACCTCGTCGATGGTCGACGCCTCGAACAGGGGCGCGGCGGGGTACTCGCTCACGCGGTCGGTGGTCGCGGCGAGCAGGGCATCGACGCGGCCGTGCCGACCAGGGCCGTGCCTACCAGCACCGTGCCCAGGGAGCACGGCATCCGGTTGCACCTGCAGCCACGGCGCGAGCACGAACGCGCGCTGCCACGCGCGCGGATGCGGCAACGTGATCGTGTCGTTGTCTCGGATGAGCCCGCCGAAGTCGATGAGGTCGAGGTCGAGGGTGCGGTCGCCCCACACTTCCTTGCGCACGCGGCCGAGGTTCGCTTCGATGCCGTGCAGTGCGGCGAGGAAGTCTTCGGGGCTCAGGGCGACGCGCGCGAGCACGACGGCGTTGAGGTAGCTCGGTGCGGTCTCGTCCACGCCGTCGAGTTTCAACGCCGGGGTTTCCACGATGCCGGATGCCGCGGTGACCCGCACCCCGTCGAGGGCGTCGAGTTCGCGTACGGCTTCGCGCAGCAGTTCTTCCCGGCTGTGCAGGATGCCGCCCGACTCCCTCGTCTGGTTGCTGCCGAGCGCGATGACGGCGGGCAGCACGACGCGCATCCGGGTCATAGGCGCTCCCTTGTCACGGGCGGCTCCGCGTGATGGTCACGGACACGTCGTCGAACGGCACCGTGATGGGGGCGAAGGGTTTGTGCACGGTGACGGTCACGGCGGCGGCGGACGGGTAGTCGAGCACGATTTCGGCGATGCGCTCCGCCAGGGTTTCGATGAGCCCCACCGGGTCGCTGCCGACCGCGGCCGTCACGGTTTCCGCGAGCTCCCCATAGTGGATGGTCTGGGCAAGATCGTCGGACGCCGCCGCGGCAGCCAGGTCGGTCGCGATGACGAGGTCCACGACGAACTCCTGCCCGTTCTGCCGCTCGTGTTCGTACACGCCGTGATGTCCGATGGCGCGCAGCCCCGTGAGGGTGAGGCGATCTCCGGACATCATTTTCCGCTCCCGATGGCCCGGGGCGCCGGCGCGCGGCCGCCGTTCCAGGCTTCCCACGTTTCGAGCGCCGCGAGGGTGCCTGCGACGTCGTGCACGCGAACTCCCCACACTCCGGATTCGGCGGCGAGCGCGCTCACGGTCGCGGTGGCCGGGTCGCGGTCGCTCGTGGGCGCGCCTTCCGGCACGAGTTCGCCGAGGAACCTTTTGCGCGAGGCGCCGATGAGGATGCGGTGCCCGAGGGTTGCGAGCTCGTTCAGCCGGCCGAGCAGTTGCCAGTTGTGTTGGGAGGTTTTCGCGAACCCGAGGCCGGGGTCGAGGATGACGCGGTCGGGGCGGACGCCCGCGACGATGAGTTCGGCGATGCGGTGCTTGAGTTCGTTGCGCACGTCGCGGACGACGTCCGTGTAGACGGCGAGGCTGTTCATGTTGGCGCTGTGCCCTCGCCAGTGCATGACCACGTATTCGATGCCGCTTTCGGCGATGAGCCGCGGCATGTCTTTGTCGGCGAGGCCGCCCGATACGTCGTTCACGAGCACCGCGCCGAGGTCGATGGCGGCGGCCGCGGTGGACGCGTTCATGGTGTCGATGCTCACCGGCACATCGCGCGCCACGAGTTCCCGGATGACGGGGATCACGCGCGCCTGCTCTTTGTCGACCGGAAGCCGTTCGGCACCAGGGCGCGTGGATTCGCCGCCGACGTCGATGACGGTCGCGCCGGCGCTCACCATGCTCACGGCGTGGTCGACGGCGTCGTCGAAGTTGTCGTACAGCCCGCCGTCGCTGAACGAGTCGGGGGTGACGTTGAGGATGCCCATGATGATGGGCCGGTCTGACGTTGCCGAGGGCGCTGCCCGCCGCGATCGTGCCATGGTTCAGGCCTTCCCGATGAGTGCGATCGCTTCGGCGCGGGCGGCCGGGTCTGCGAGTTGGCCGCGGGAGGCGAGGGTGACGGTTGTGCTGCGGGACTGGCGGGTGCCGCGCGAGTTCACGCATCCGTGGGCCGCGTCGAGCACGACGAGGACGCCGAGGGCGTCGAGTGCGGTTTCGATCGCGTCGGCCACTTGCTCGGTGAGGCGTTCCTGCAGTTGCGGGCGCGCGGCGAGTGTCTCCAACACAAGGGGCAGTTTACCGAGGCCGACCACTTTGGCGCGGGGGAGGTAGGCGATGTGGGCAACGCCGACGAAGGGGAGCAGGTGGTGTTCGCACATGGATCGGAAGTCGATTCCGCGCATAATCACGAGTTCGCCTTCGCGGTGCCCGGCTTCTTTGAGCGTTTCGGTGTCGGCGAGGTGCTGGAGCGGGTCTTCGCCGATGCCGGAGAAGAATTCGGTGTAGCTTTCGGCGACGCGGTCAGGGGTGTCGACGAGTCCTGGGCGATTCGGGTTTTCGCCGATCGCGGCGAGCAGTTCGCTCACGGCCGCGCGGATGCGTGCCGTGTCGATTGCCGCAGCGGGAACGCGCGCCGCGTCGTTTCGCGCACCATCCTCTGCTGCGTTCTCGGCGACCATGGTCGACCGCTATGCCGTCGCGATTCCGGGTGCCTTGCGGCGGGGGGCGCGCTTCGGCTTTCCCGGATCGGAGTCGACTCCGCCGTCCACTGCCCCCGGGTTGATGGGGGATTTGCGCGGGACAGCGACGGGCGGCTTCTTGGATACGGGCCGGTCTGTGCTGGAGAGCCACTGCGGGCGCTCCGGCAGTTTCTTCACTTTTTTGAAGATGTCGGCGAGCTGGTTGTGGTCGAGGGTTTCCTTCTCGAGCAGTTCGCTTGCGAGCTTGTCGAGCACGTCGCGGTTGTCGTTGAGCACTTTCCACGCTTCATCGTGCGCCTGCTCGATGAGCTTGCGCACCTCCACGTCGACTTTTTCGGCGAGTCCGTCGGAGTAGTCGCGCGCGTGGCCCATGTCGCGGCCCATGAACACTTCGCCGCTGGACTGGCCGAGCTTGATCGGTCCGACATCCGAGCTCATGCCGTATTCGGTGACCATTTTGCGGGCGATCTCGGTGGCTTTTTCGATGTCGTTGGAGGCGCCCGTGGTGGGGTCGTGGAACACGATCTCTTCGGCGACGCGGCCGCCCATGGCGTAGGTGAGCTGGTCGAGGAGTTCGTTGCGGGTCACCGAGTAGCGGTCTTCGAGCGGCATGACCATCGTGTAGCCGAGGGCGCGGCCGCGCGGGAGGATCGTGACTTTCGTGACGGGGTCGGTGTGGCGCATGGATGCCGCGGCGAGCGCGTGGCCGCCTTCGTGGTACGCGGTCGTGAGTTTCTCTTCGTCGCGCATGACGCGGGTGCGGCGCTGCGGTCCGGCCATGACGCGGTCGACGGCTTCGTCGAGGGCCCGGTTGTCGATGAGTTGGGCATCCGACCGCGCGGTGAGGAGCGCGGCCTCGTTGAGCACGTTCGCGAGGTCGGCGCCGGTGAAGCCGGGGGTTTTGCGCGCGAGCACTTCGAGGTCGACGCCTTTGGCCATGGGTTTGCCTTTGGCGTGCACTTCGAGGATCTTTTTGCGGCCGAGAAGGTCGGGGGCGTCGACGCCGATCTGGCGGTCGAATCGGCCGGGGCGCAGGAGTGCGGGGTCGAGGATGTCGGGGCGGTTGGTGGCGGCGATGAGGATGACGTTGGTTTTGACGTCGAAGCCGTCCATTTCGACGAGGAGCTGGTTGAGGGTTTGTTCGCGTTCGTCGTGGCCGCCGCCCATGCCGGCGCCGCGGTGGCGCCCGACGGCGTCGATTTCGTCGACGAAGATGATGGCGGGGGAGTTTTCTTTGGCCTGCTGGAACAGGTCGCGAACGCGGCTCGCGCCAACGCCGACGAACATTTCGACGAAGTCGGATCCGGAGATGGAGTAGAAGGGTACGCCTGCTTCGCCGGCGACGGCGCGGGCGAGGAGGGTTTTGCCGGTTCCTGGGGGGCCGTACAGGAGTACGCCTTTCGGGATGCGGGCGCCGACTGCCTGGAATTTGGCGGGGTTCTGCAGGAAGTCTTTGATTTCGTAGAGCTCTTCGACGGCTTCGTCGGCGCCGGCGACGTCGTCGAAGGTGACTTGCGGGGTTTCTTTGGAGACGAGTTTGGCTTTGGATTTGCCGAACTGCATGATCTTGTTGCCGCCGCCCTGCATCCGGGACAGGAGGAACCAGAAGATCACGCCGATGAAGATGAAGGGGATGAGGAGGCCGAGCATGGACGTGAGCCAGTTGCCTTTGTCGACCTGGTCGTCGAACTTGGAGAGGCTCGCGTTGTTGATGGCGGTGACCACTTCGTTGCCGCGCGGCTCGGAGTAGTAGAACTGGACCTGTTTGCCTTCGGAGCCGGCTTTTTTAAGCACGAGGTCGACGCGCTGTTCGGTGTCGAGGATGGTGGCGGAGTCGACTTTGCCGTTGGCGAGGAGCTCGAGGCCTTGCTGGGTGGTGATGGCGCGGAACCCGGACCCGGTGAGCAGGCTGAAGCCCACGGACACGACGACGACCGCGAGCACAATGTAGAGGAACGGGCCGCGGATGAAGCGCTTGAAGTCCATGAGCGATCCGGGCGTGGAGCCCGGCACCTTTCTGCTGTCAAGGGTACCGGAGCGTTTCTGTGTCCCCGTCGCGTGTTTGCTGGAGGCTTAACTGCTTCCGCTCCCTGAGGAGGGCGAAGCGCGTCTCGAAGGGAGCCGACCGGATGGCTTTCGCAGCGACGCCAGCGCCGACGCCCGTCCCGGGCGTCGGTTCAGGAGAGTAACCGTTGCCGCACGACTTCGAGGTCCCGTTCACGTTCTCGCACGATTCTGTCGCGATGCACAACAAATTCAGACTTGTGAATGACCTCCAATCGGAGACCATTCTCTGGGATCAGGTTTGCCTTGCGCTCGTCATAGAGCCGCCGTTGTTCGCCTCGAGGAACACCAGATACTGTTTCGCGCCGGTCGAAGATCGGGACCGTCTCAGTATGCTGCTTCTCTTGGAACTCGACGACGAGATTCTCGCTCGACCAGTATCCATCTACCGGCAGTTGCCGACGGCGACCAGTCTTGGTCGAAAGGTCACCAAGAAGCCACGGAAAGAGACACTGTCGTTGACCCGTGCTTCCAAGAACTTCGTCACACAGATCCATGACGTAGTGCTCATCACTTTCGGCGCGCTTCGCCATGGCGATCATCTCCAAGTTGACCCACAGATGGGGTCAGATGCGGGTCCATTTGGTGTTTTGACCTGCGCCGCAGATGCCACAAGGGGGCAAAGCGTCGTCGCTGTCATCCAAGGTCACAGTGTGGCCATAGGCGTCGCGATACGTGCCCTTGCCCGGTTTCTCTCCAATGTCATAAGACATTCAAATCACCTCCCTCGAAGTTTTTGTTGAGACATCATCGCCCTCACAGCCGACAATCGCCCATATCAGGGGACTACGGGCCCACCACTTCCGCCAACGCCAAGTCATCTGAAGCCTCCGGGCCGCCAAGTTCGACCGAGGCGTCCATCATCATGTTGTAATGGGCTTCGTGGCCAGACTCGACGAAAATCCTCTTGAAGACTGCTAGATACTGATTGACTGTTGCACCGGTTGGAGAATAGTCAAGCTCTTCAAGGATCGAATGCGACCCGTCATGCAACCACGCAATTAGTGATTGCGCGACGGCCCGATCACCGCCATTGAACGTGTTCACGATTTCGACATCCCATTTACCAATGACGCGAAAATAGTTCTCTAGTATGCGGCGCATAACGTTCTGAAGCGAGACCTCAGAACCGTCGTCAGAATGGGCTCGTCGCACTTCATTCCATAGCGCGATGTAGGTGGTCTTGACAGGGTTGTGGCTGCCATGTCCGATCACTTCAGTGGTCGCGTTCGGTCGCTTTCGCAGAGTAAAGAATGCACGGCCCGCTGGAGAGTCGCCTCTTCGCGGGTAGGCAACTTGCCTGTGGAAATATGTGTTGTGCGTTAGCAGAACCACTTGTTTGACCCGGCCAGTACGTTCCTGAACATCCCGAATTAGCCCGCGGATGAGACTGGAAACAACGAAGAGGACATCACTATCCAAGCTCGATATCGGATCGTCGATCACGGCCAGGATACTTTCGGGTTCACCTTCTTCAGCTAGGCCTGACAACTGCTGAAAAAAATAGAGAAAGGTGATCAGTGTCCGTTCGCCCTCGCTCAGAGTCTCCTGAATTGCGCTCCCATCGGGGCGGACGATCATATATCCGTCGATCACACTCGGCGAGGGCGAGAGTTCAAAATTGGTGAAACCGACAGTTTGAAGAAGACCGTTTATAGCGGCAACGCTCTCAGAAGTTGAAGAAACACCGTTCTTGAGAATCTTAAGTTCGGACCTCAAACTCTTTAGCGATGCGGTGGCATCTGAGAGCTTTTGCTCCAGAATCGGAATTCCTGTCCCCAACCCATCCGTTGCGGCCTCAAATGTCGCCACGTGTGTGGCAATCACGGTGCGAACAAAGTACGCCCAGCAATCCATGATGAGCTGCTGACGGGCATTGGCCTTGTCGCGAATCAGAGCATTATGCTCCTTAACCCTCTTGTTCGAGTTAGCGATCAGGGCATTCAGTTCTGTGATCTGGCTTTCGATCGAAACCAGCTTGATGCTCTCGCCCGGATGCTCCTGCTTCACATTGAGACTCGCTGAATGCGCATCGAGTGCCTTCTCTAGTTCCAATCGTGCTGCACTAAGCGCCACCTCATCGAACCCCAACTCACCCGCACGGTTACCAAATGAATCTATGTGTGCAAGCACCGATGATACAAAGTCCTCATGTCGTGAGATGAACTCCGTGACCAATTTCAAACGCCGCTCATACTCCGCGTCGAAAAAGTCCCCGAGTTCCTTAGCAAAGTCATGGGGCAGCGTCTGTTGGCAAAACGGGCAACGCTCGCCACTTTCATCCATAAAGGCCATGCCTTCGCGAACCCAATCGGCATTACCAAGTACCTCGATTAATTCAGCAACGGTCACCTCCTCTTTACCGAGAATTGGCTGGGCAAGTTCCTGATACCCGGGCCAACTAGTAAAGGTTGGGACTTCCAATGTAGGCACTTCGACAAGGGAAATGGCTTGGTCGTTGAAAGCGCCTTTTGCTCGCTCTTTTAGCTCGTCGACTGAGTGTCTCGCCGACGGATTCGCGGCGGCGACATCGACTACTTTGTCAAGAAACTTCTGCTTGCTGCTGTTGTATCCCGTGAAGATCTGGTCAAGAGGTGCAACGAGTTGCTTCTTCGCCTTCCATGCTGCGTCCTGCAAATCTGCTCTGGCGGCTTCTCGTCTTCGCAGCAATGCTGAGTCGTCGCCGGCATCGTCAACACCAAGAGTTGCTTTCAAGCTCTCGACTTCTCGTGCCTTCAGTGTGATCAATCCCGTCGGCCCCTCAAGCGCATCGATTTGCGCGCGAACGTCGCTTTCCTTTCTATCAAGGAGTCGAAAAACTCCCTTGAGAGCGCCCGCCGTTCGGTAAGTCTGTTCCACGTAGTCTCGGTTGTAGACCTTAATCACCATTGGGTCGGAACCAATCGAAGAAGTCACTGACGTCCCAGGGAACCGGGAAGGGTCCGAAAAGGCCCTACTGATGGTCGTTTTGCCGGATCCGTTCGAACCAAAGACGAACGTACAGGCCGCAAAATTGCCAATGTTTGTGCCCGCTGCAAAAGAAGGGGCCCCGACGAGCTGTATTGCCTCGATCATGTGATCAACTCCTCATAGTCAACTTGGCAGAAATAGATTGCTTTGACCACCAATAAGTCACTTGACGGAGATAGTTCACGTTAACTACTGCTATCTACCCTTGAGCCAAGCCCAAAGAACCGCTCGAAGAATTCGTTGAGCGATCCCAGCACCCGCTGCTTCTTTTCGCCGTGGCCACCATCTGCAGCGAATCGCGAGACGGGCGGCAAAATCTTGGTGACGGCCGTACCGGTGGTTTTGATTCCTCCATCACGGAACGCGGTTGCCATGAACGCGCGGGTCTCTTCGGGGCGCAGGCCCTCGCGCTCGATGATGGCATCAAGCTCGGCATCCCGCCGGGCAGCGATGAACGCTCGCCACTCGTCATCGATCTCACCCGTAGCCGACAGCGAGTCGACGAACGCTTCGACCAGGTCCTTCTTGTTGCGCAACGTGGGCGATGCGTCCACCGCGCGCGTAATGTCGGCACGAATCTCGGTGTCGTCCCCGTCACCGCGTTCGGCGCGGTACTTCTGCACCATCATCAGGATGTAGTCGACATTGATCTCGACCTGCTTGATGAGCTCGATCTCGAAGACGACGTCGTCGTTGATCGGTTCCTTCTCGGCATCCGTCTCACGCCGGAACTCGTCCCACAAGCGCAGGTACACACTGCGGTAGTCCTCGTTCTGCCGCTCGGTGAGCATCTCGTGGCCGGCGAACTCGTCGAATGAGGTCAGGATGTTCTGCAGCCGCAGGATCAACCCAAACAGGGCAATAAACTCCTTCTGCGCCGACTCCCCCAGAGGTACTACTCCGGGCGGGTACTTCTCCAGCAGTTCAGTAACCTTCTCGGCATACTCGGTGAAGTACTCGGCATAGGGCTTGAGCAGCACCACACCGCGCGCATCCTTGTTGCCGAACAGGGCGATCGCGTCGTTCGTCTGCTCTTCGAGGTCGCGGAACGACACAATGTTGCCGTAGGTCTTCACCGAGTTGAGGATGCGGTTGGTACGCGAGTACGCCTGAATGAGCCCGTGGGCGCGCAGGTTCTTGTCCACAAACAAGGTATTGAGGGTGGTGGCATCGAACCCGGTGAGGAACATGTTGACCACGATGACCAGGTCAATTTCGCGGTTCTTCATCCGCAGCGAGAGATCTTTGTAGTAATTCTGAAAACTGTCGGCGGAAGTGTCGTAGCTGGTGCCGAACATTTCGTTGTAATGCTCAATGGCATCATCAAGGAAGTCGCGTGAGCTCTGGTCGAGACGGCCGGTCTCGAACTCTTCTTCATCCAGCAGTCCGTCGGTTTCTGCCTCGTTGGCAGCGTAACTGTAGATAAGCCCGACCTTCAGCTTCTGGTAGCCGGGCCGGTCAAACACGAGCTGGCTTTGCGCACCCATGAACGCGTCGTAATAGCGTTTGGCGGCCTCAATGGATGCCGTGGCGAAGAGCGCGTTGAACCCGCCCACTCGTGCCTGGGTGGCGATCTCGGTGACCTTGTTTCTGCCGGAGGCAACATCGCCCACATTGGCAATCATCCGGTGCGTGTAGTGACTGGCCCGCTTCGTTTTCTGGTCGAAGTGTTCGAGCACGTAGTCGACGACCGCACTGATGCGTTCCGGGGCCAGAAGGGCGCGCTCGGTGTCGATGGCCGAGACCTGCTTGTCGACTACGGCACCGACTTTGACGGTGTTGACATAGTCGATGCGGAACGGCAGCACATTCTTATCGGAGATTGCGTCGACGATCGTGTAGGTGTGCAGCTTCTCGCCGAAGGCCTGCTCGGTGGTTTTCAGTTGCGGGTTGCCACCGGCACTCGCGTTGACCGCAAAAATGGGGGTGCCGGTGAATCCGAACAGGTTGTACCGTTTGAATGCCTTAACGATGGCGGTGTGCATGTCCCCGAACTGGGAGCGGTGGCACTCATCGAAAATGATGACGATGTGCCCGCTGTAGATGGCGTGGCCTTTGTTGGCACCGATGAAGTTGGCGAGCTTCTGAATGGTGGTGATGATGATGGTCGCGTTCGGGTCTTCTAACTGCTTCTTCAACACCGCCGTGGACGTGTTGGAGTTCGCGGCGCCCTTTTCGAACCGGTCGTACTCGCGCATGGTCTGGTAGTCGAGGTCTTTGCGGTCCACCACGAACAGCACTTTGTCGACGCTGGGCATCCGCGAGGCGAGTTGCGCGGCTTTGAAGCTCGTGAGGGTTTTACCGGAACCGGTCGTGTGCCACACGTAGCCACCGGCCTCAAGGGTGCCAAGTTTTTTGTAGTTGGTGGAGATGTCGATGCGCTGCAGGATGCGTTCGGTAGCCACGATTTGGTACGGGCGCATCACCAGCAGCATGCGGTCGGCGGTGAGCACACAATATTTGGTGACCACGTTGAGCAGGCTGTGTTTGGCGAAGAAGGTTTTGGCGAACGCGGTGAGGTTCTGGATGGGCTTGTTGTTCGCATCCGCCCACCAGGAGGTGAACTCGAACGAGTTGGAGGTTTTGCGGGCGCGCTTGCGGCCGGTTGCTTCGTTGAGGTGTTCGCGTCGGGTGGTGTTGGAGTAGTACTTGGTGAGGGTGCCGTTGCTGATGACGAACAGTTGCACGTATTCGAAGAGGCCGCTGCCCGACCAGAACGTGTCGCGCTGGTAGCGGCCGATTTGGTTGAACGCTTCACGGATGTCGACCCCGCGCCGCTTCAACTCCACGTGCACCATGGGCAGCCCGTTGACGAGCACGGTCACGTCGTAGCGAGTGGAGCGTGCTGCATCCCGCGCCCCGCTGGCTGAGCCGGTCGAAGCCGCACTGCTATTCACTTCGTACTGGTTGATGACTTGCAGCCGATTGTTGTGGATGTTCGCCTTGTCGATGAGCATCACGTTTTTGGTGGTGCCGTCGTCGCGTTTCAGGAGTTGGACGTGGTCTTCTTGAATGCGCACCGTCTTCTCGACGATGCCGTCGTTGGCGCCGGCAATGCGTTCGGCGAAGAACTGCGCCCACTCGGCATCAGAAAACTGGATGCCGTTGAGCGCCTCCAACTGCGCCCGCAGATTCGCAACTAATTGCGCTTCGCTCGTGATGGGCAGGAACTCGTATGCCTGGCTTTGCAGCAGCCGGATGAATTCTCGCTCCAGTTCTGCCTCGGATTGATAGGCGGCCGCACTCGACGGGTCGAGCACATACTCCGCCACAACCGTGCTCTCGGAACTGATCGCAATCGGGTCGTACCTCCCCCGGTGGTTGAGCTCGTCGAAACCAGCCTCACTCACGCCGCCAACTCCTTGAACGTCAGCAACCTGTCACGGTAGTGCTCGTACTGCTTTCGGCGCGCCGCGAGCTCGGCAGGAAGACCGACGCTGAGGTCGTTCACGAGCGCGTCGAACTCGTCAAGTACCGAGACAATTCGTGCTTGCTCGCTAAGACGTGGGACGGGGATCCTCACTCGTTTTAGCGAGTTGGCGTTGAACTGAGGCTGCCCGCCTGTGCTCACCATCGCGTTAGCCTGAGCCCAATAGTGGCTGCTTTGTGCAAAGTGCCAGTAGTACTCCGGCAACACATCGTTATTGGGAAATCGAATGCGGATCAGGAAGGACGCATAGATAGCGGGTTCATCTGTTTCGACCAACACTGTTTTTCCAAAGGTAGCGCCAGTGCGAGCCATAAGCAGGTCTCCGCGCAGTGCCGTGTAGTCGAGAGCCGCACCCGTCGGAGCAACATACTTTGCCCCGTCGGGACGTAACTTCCCCGACGGATCAATGTCAGTAATTCGGAGGAAGCGATAAACGCCCGTATCCGCAGCGGAGGCCGTAAAACCGTACTTGAATTCGGCGACTTCACTCATGGTGGCCCACTTGAAGCCGGCTGGCTCTTGAAATGAGAGGAATAAGTCACGGTAATAGGCATACTGCATCCGCCGCGCTTCCAGCTCCGCTTCCAGCTCCGCTTCCAGCTCAGTGAACTGGTCCAAAATTCGCACAATCTCCCGCTGCACCTCCAGCGGCGGCACCGGGATTTGAATCTTTGCGAGCGACTCTCCAGAGATGCGACGGACCTTGGTGCCAGTTATATACCGGGTCTTTTGGCTTTGAAACTGATCTGAATGAAAGAAATAGGCGACAAATTTGGGGTCAAGCGAGTGTTCAAAGATATACGCGTCTCCACTAATTGCGACCTCCTCCTTGCCCAACCATGCGGTCGCCCTGGCAACAGCGGCGTCATCCTCACTCGTTGTCGCTATGACGAGATCGCCAGATTTGGCTCGCCGAAGCTTCGCAGCGGACGCTGCCAGCACAAATGATTTCGTGGTGGTGGTCCAGATCCCATAATGGGTGTGAATTTGCCCATAGTGAATCGCGCCAACACCGTCGTCAGTGAGATCGCTCTTCTGTAAGCCATTCCCTCGAATGAAGGAGCCGACATCTCCGAGAAGCTTTTGTGCCACTCCATCTGGGCACAGTTCCGCGATCAGTTCGTCGATTCGGCTCACGGTGCGCTCCCGAAAAGATTGACATCGTGTTCGGGCCTGGCATCCAGGTAATCTTCGGATGTCGGGAACACGATCGAGATCGCGTATTTGTAACCGATCTGACTTTTGTACAGATGCAACTTCACGTCATCGGACTGAGTGTCACCGCCACGTTTTTTTGCTTCAATTACTACAAGATTCTCCGTTGTGCCTCGACAGTGAACGATGATATCCGGGTACACCGTCTTGCCTTTGGTGTCTGCCGTTGACACTTGTTCTTCGAGCCCCTGCAGTCTCTTCTGAGGATCCTCCCCGGGATTTTCAGCCCATCGGTTGTACTCGCAGTCAACGTCCCAGCCTGCGAATTCGAGCTGAAGATACTCAGCGAGCTTATGGGTCAGGCTTCGTTCATTGGCGTCGACCTTAAGTAGATACCAGTCACGTTCGACAAAAGTTTCGTATGCTGACCGCACCTTGTCTAACACCTCAGGACCTGTCGGGCTCACGGCGCTCCCTCCAGATCTGCGACGATCGCGTCAATCGCGGTTCGCAGTTCAGACTGCCGCGCCACGATGCGCGCTATCTCGGCGTTCAGCTCGGTGATGTTGATGACCTCGCGGGTGTCTTCCTGCTCCACATAGGAGGAGACCGCGATGTTGTAACCGTTCTCGGCAATCTCACCGTTCTCCACCAACCGGGCGAAATGGTCGATGTCTGCGCGGGCGGTGAAGGCATCCAGAACCGTCTTCTGGTTTTTGTCGCTGAGCTTGTTCTTGTTGCCGCCGCGCACGAACTCGGCTGAGGCATCAATGAACAACACCGCGTTGTCTTTCTTCGACTTCTTCAACACGATGATGCAGGTGGCGATAGTGGTGCCAAAGAACAGGTCGGGCGGCAACTGGATGACCGCATCCACATAGTTGTTGTCGACCAGATATTTGCGGATCTTCGCCTCAGCACCACCCCGGTAGAGCACGCCCGGGAACTCAACAATCGCCGCCGTACCATTTACTGCCAGCCAGGACAGGATGTGCATCGTAAATGCCAGATCGGCCTTCGACTTGGGGGCGAGCACGCCAGCTGGGGAAAACCGTGGGTCATTGATGAGCAGCGGGTTGGCGTCGCCATCCCACCGGATGGAGTACGGCGGGTTTGAGACGATCGCCTCGAACGGTTCATCCTCCATGTGCGTGGGGTCGAGCAGGGTGTCGCCGTGCGCGATATCGAACTTCTCGTAGTTCACGTCGTGCAGGAACATGTTGATGCGGGCCAGGTTGTAGGTGGTGAGGTTGATCTCCTGACCGTAAAAACCCTGTCGCACGTTCTCTTTGCCGAGGACCTTTGCAAATTTGAGCAGCAGGGATCCCGAACCACACGCGGGGTCGTAGACCTTGTTTACCTCGGTCTTGCCCACCACGGTGATGCGGGCCAGCAGCTCGGACACTTCTTGCGGCGTGTAGTACTCGCCGCCGGACTTGCCGGCACTCGATGCGTACATCTGCATCAGGTATTCGTAGGCGTCACCAAAGAGGTCGATCGTGTTGTCGTCCCAGTTGCCGAGCGGAAGATCACCGATCGCCGCCAACAGCTTCACGAGCTTCTCGTTACGTTTCGCAACGGTCTGGCCAAGCTTCGCACTGTTCACATCGAGGTCGTCAAACAGGCCCTTCAGGTCATCCTCGCTGTCGGCACCGACCGCGGAACCCTCGATATTGCGGAACACCCGTTGCAGGGTCTCGTTCAGGTTCTCGTCCTGGGCGGCACGCTTGCGCACATTCTGGAACAGTTCACTGGGCAGGACGTAGAAACCCTTTTCAGTGACCGTCTCCTGACGCCCGAACTCGGCCTTGTCGTCACTGAGGTTTGCATAGTCGAAGTCGGTGTGACCGGCATTACGTTCACTGGTGTTCAAATACGCGGTGAGGTTTTCGGAGATGAACCGGTAGAACAGCATCCCGAGCACGTAGCTTTTGAAATCCCAACCGTCGACGCTGCCGCGCAGGTCGTTCGCAATCTGCCAGATCGTCTTGTGAAGTTGGGCGCGTTGGGATTCTTTCGTCATGTTGTGTCTAATCACCCTCACTAGCGAAATGCGTGAACACCCTCGTCACGCTTCCCTCAGGTTATCGGGCGGTGCAACATAGGCGAACAGCGATCTTATTGCGCCGCAGCCGCCGCTTCTCGAAGGAACCATTCCAAAACGTCGGCAACCTCGCTCCGCACTTTTCGGTCCGCAAGCAAATCGACCGAAAACGAAGGTCTGGCCTCCAGCTTGTTTGCTGGGAGCTCAACCCCTCGGATCGCGTTCAATCTGGTTCTCATGTCCTCGCGCAACTGCGGGTCATCGAACGGTGGACGGGCTGCCAGGTGTTGGAAGATGACCTCCACAGTCCCAAGCCTCGGATAAATAACGATAGGCCAGAGCTTGCGGCCTGAGATGCTCGTAAAACCCGCCATAAAGAAGCAACTAGTTTCTTCCGCTTGACCAAACTCCACCACCCCACCAAGGCTCTCCCATTGTCGAAGGAGTTCTATGACGCCATGTACTACTGAAGGGGGCTGTGACTCAGTGAGTTGAGAGATGAACGCGGTCTCTTGAACGTCGTTGACGTTCGTCGAGCCTTCGGTCAAATCGTCAACAAGTTCAATACCCACTGCTTGCGCCAGAAACGCCAAAGTCACTTGTTGGGCTGGATCAGCGCGATTCGCTTGATCGAACGACAATCCCTCCGCTTGGAGAACTTCATGTGGGGAGCGGCCGAAATTCTGGCTTCCTTGCTCCCACCGGAACCCGGGAGAAACTGTGCCACCAGCCTGCAGCACTCGCCATGCTCCCGGAATCTGATTCTGTGCGAGGAATTGGCCCAGCGGCAGGGCGTGCGTACCGGCCAACGCGGCGACATCTCCGTATGTGGTCCACTTGCCTTCTGGTACCGCAGATACCAGATCCCTCACTAGGCCCCAGCTAACTCCGGTGTCGACAGCTTCATCCGAAGAGACCGGCGCAATCCATGTCGCACAAATCTTTTCAGCAAGCACTTCCGCTCGCTTCAGGATTTCTGTCCTTCCCCATCGAGGCTCTCTCGCAATCTCTGCATTCATTCGTATTCCACTTCGAGCCAACTCAACCTTCTTTTGCTCGAATGAATTGTTGCTCAACTCCGAGTTGTAGGCCGTAAGCGTCAGATTGCCCAGCGTGTGCACCAGTTCGTCGTGAATAACGTCGACACTTTCGCCCTCGTCCACCTCGGCAGAAATCATGTCTCTCCATGCCACGGTCAGCTTTTGAGGCATCACATGTTCAATGCTTGCCTTCGCGAAGTCAATCGGCTCCTTGCTGCCATAGGTTTCTTCTAGCCATTCGAGAAGAAGAGCTTTCTGAGCAGGGCTTCCGGTGAAATAGAACGGCTTGGTTTTAACTGCGCTACGAATCTGCTCGTCAGTGGCAAAGAACTTTCTACCGCTGGAGAGGTAGGCGATGAGTGCGGTATCAACTGGAATGTCCGGCTGCGAATCAGAAGGAGCACGCAACAAAATTCTCGATAGTCCTGAGCCGGGCGCACCACCAACAAGGCGCCTAACAAAGAAGGACTCAAGTATTGCGAGGGCGGACGCCACTTCCTCAGTTGTTGAGGAACCAGCATCCCGGCGATCAAGAAGATACAAAATTAGGGGGTCCGCCGGCGCCGCCTTCCAATTCTGAATCCTGACTAAGCTCCGCCGGGTTGCCTCATCCTCCTCTTTGCTCGGATCTCTCATGAGTTCCAAAAGTTGCGACAGTCGGGAGAATCTCTTCACTTCATCAAACACTTCCGAGTCCGAGAGCTTTGAGAGTCGGCTCTCCTGCGCCGCATAGATGTCACCCTGCTTCACATCGGCAACAGTTGCGACCATATCCATCCAGAAAAGGGCTTCGAGGTCCGAGGATGAAAGCCGGTTCTGCATTGGAAGCCACCACGAGCTGTATACGTCGTCACCATCGTTTCCCATGCGCATGAATATGTAGTTGCGAAGCAAATCCCCTTGCGTGAGCTTCATGCCTGTGTTGTTGAGTGATTCAAAAATGCGGTAGACATTGTCGTCGTTGCGAGCGGTAATGCTGACGAACGCAAGGGCATCGAGAGTCGCTTCGGCAATTCGTCTAATGTCATGTGGGTCGTCAGGATCGTCAGCTACCTCGAGCTGCCGCTCGAAGAACCGATAGGCCGCACCCACACCGCTAGCAGCGTCCACCTCTCCTGTACTGTCAACAATTCCGCGATACACGTCACGATCAGCCTGGGTAGGAAGTACCTTCAATCGTTCATCGCCAGACTTGAAGCGGTCAACAATGAAGGACTCGTGAATCTGCTGACGCCACAGTTCGTCTTCTGGCACGGTTGGATCCAAGTGATCACGGATTGCGCAAAGCAAGATCGACAAGGTGGTCAGCCGCTGCTGCCCGTCGACTACGAGAAACTCGCTTCCGCCTGGCCCAACCTGGCCCAGCGACAACACGAGCGAGCCGGTGAAGTGCGTCGCTGCGGGTTCAGTTTTTCGCGCTTCGGCCAACTCCACAATGTCGGACCAGAGCCGGTCCAACTGCTTGCGTTGCCAGGAATAGGGGCGCTGATAAAGAGGTACTCGGTATTGCTTGCTGCCCTCGAGTACTTGCCGGAGCCTGGTTTCTGCAACGTCCAAAGTTCGTCTCCTCAGTGAGAGTGAATGCCCCTCATCACCCTATCGATGTGCGGGCCTGCTCCCGACTTGGGTTTTTGAGTCACAGCTAAAAGGTCAGCCCGGAGTCGAGTTGTTTCCACCAGACGCGGGAAATTCGGAATCCTTGAAGACTCGCTGTGGGGCCTCGAGACCAACCCTCGCGGCGCTCACTAGCGACTCCACCAAATGGGCATGCCTGTCAGCGCGGCATCGTGCCCAGAAACTGGTGCGGGTCGAGCGCGGGTCGGTTGGACTTCCGCAGTCTCGCGCGGAACTTCTCGTCGATGCTGCCGACGTACAGCCAGCCAAGAAGTTTCTCGGTATCCGCCAGCCCGTGAACCTGACGCACCTCCGGCGAATTCGCGAGCAACCCCGTGCGCCACATCACGCCCCAGCCGGCCTGCCACAACGCGAGCGCGAGCAGGTGACCGGCGCCGGCCGCGGTCGCGTGCTGCTCCCACTCGGGGACTTTCGGATGCTCCCGCGGGCTCGCCACGATCGCGATAAGCAGCTCAGCGCGGAACGGCTTCGAGTTGACTTCGCCCGGTTCGCGCGTCACCCCTGCGGCGGCGTCCAAAGCGTTCGCGAGCCGCAACCGGTCGTCGCCGCGCAGCGTGATGAGACGCCAGGGCCGCAGCGACTTGTGATCCGCAACCGGAGTTACCGCGTCGAGGAGGTCGGCGAGCTCCGCATCGGTCGGCGTCTCGGGGCCCACCTTCGACACCGACCGTCGGGTCGCCATCGCCTCGAGCACCGGATCGGAGAAGAACTTCATGAGCCCATTGTCTCCCGGGGGATGACGGGGGCGCTGGGGGGTTCGCGGGGAGCGATTACTGGCCGGCTCGTTTCGAGACGCGCGTTGCGCTCCTCAACGAGCGGTTACATCGGGGCTGCCTTCGAGACGTCGCCACGCCGCCTAGCGTCGAGTCGGCTACCGGGATGCACGCGCCAGCGCTTCTTTAGCGAGGAGAGTTAATTCCTCCCGCCCACCCGTCAGCGTCATTGACTCCTCGCCCAAGACTTCGTAAGTCAGATCTACAATCTGCTCCGGCGAAACCACGCCCAACGCCCGAATAAGCGCCGTAATGTCCGCATAGTCTTTGCGCGCATACCTCCCCATCTTCATCGCCAGAAGAGCCCGCTTCGAGGCAACTCGAAACGCATGTCCACGAATTTCAACTTCGACGAAATTTCGTTCATCGGTCGTGTCGAATGTGATGAAAGGCCGTGCGTTCTCGTTGATCCAGTCAGGGTCGAGTCCATGCTCGTCGGCCATGTGCCGCGCAATGCGCTGAACGTCATTGAATGGTCGAAACAGGCCATCAACATCCGGGGTCAACTGGTCGCGGCCCAAGTGAATCGCCATGGCTGCACCGCCAATCAAAAAGGCGTCGACCTCAATACCGTCCGCCGAAGCACGATCAAGCAGCTCACCAAGCAGAGCCTCAATCTTGTCGCCGCTGAGCTGCCTATACCCGCCGCTCACGCGATCGCCCAATCCTCAGTCCGCGACAAGATGTTCTTCTTCAGAAACACCTCCGGCGTGCTCTTACGGAGCCATTCGCGAAACTCAGGGCTTGGATCATCGCCCGGCGCGGTCTCTTCTCGCAGCGCCGGGGCCTCCGTCATCCATGCCGGCGCCGTCTGCCCTACCCTCTCGAGGGCATACGCGAAGGCAGTGGCGAGGAAGGTATCCCACAGGGTCGACCCAATTGGCTTCGTCGGCTTGGTGAGGGCCCACTCCGGAATCTGAGCGCCCTTGTCGCTGGCAATGATCATCCGGCCAACGCCTTCCGTGAGGTGCCGAATCGCCGACTCTTCGTCGCCACTGCGGAGGCTTCGCGCCATCGCGCGCGAGATCGTTTCGGCTGGAATGAGCGATGCACTCTCCGACGGTTCGGGAGTCGCCGCCCACCCCGTTGCCGCCAGCAACTTCTGCATCGTCGACCAGGTTGGGTCCAAGTCATTGCTCTCAATACGGCTGATCGTCGACTGCGCGACGCCAGCGCGGCGAGCAAGCGCCGCCTGGCTGATGCCCGCGCGTGCGCGGGCTGCTCGGATAGTGTCTGCGGCAATTGGCATCGCTTTCTCCTATCTCAACCCACTGGTAACTGTTTTCCTATAACCCCCATATTACCCATCCGCCTATGCGTTTACGCATAGCTTTGGAAATTGTGTACTCCTGGCCGCCCAAGTAGGCGGGTTTGCAGGGAGCGATTACTGGTGAGCTCGTTTCGAGACGCCCTTTGGGCTCCTCAACGACGAGTAACTTCAGGGCTGGTTTCGAGACGATCGCTTCGCGATCCCTCAACCAGCGGTGAATTACGAGTAGACGTGCTTCGCGAGGACGCCCACGCCACGCAGGTTGCGGTACTTCTCCGCATAGTCGAGGCCGTATCCGACCACGAACTTGTTCGGTATCTCGAAGCCCACATACTTCACATCCACGTCGACCTTCGCGGCATCCGGTTTGCGCAGCAACGCCAGAATGTCCACCGACTTTGCCCCGCGGCTGCGCAGGTTCGCGAGCAACCACGACAGGGTCAGCCCGGAGTCGATGATGTCCTCCACGATGAGCACGCGGCGGCCGGTGAGATCCGAATCGAGGTCCTTCAGGATGCGCACCACCCCCGACGACTGCGTGCCCGACCCGTAGGACGACACCGCCATCCAGTCCATGTGAATCGGCAGCTTCAACTCGCGCGCCAGATCCGCCATCACCATCACCGCGCCCTTCAGCACGCCCACGAGAAGCAGCGGTTCGCCCGCGAAATCTCGCTCGATGTCGCGGCTCAGCTCGGCGATACGTTCATGGATGGTGTCCTCCGTGAGGAGGATCTCTTCGAGGTCGTCAGCGACATCGTCCAGTTTCATGCCGGTGGTGTTCCTTCGCTCGATCACCCGCGGGCCCGCCCGCCATCCTCCACCGCGGAGAACACGATCAGGGCACCCTGTCTGACCACTCTAACGCCCGGCAGATGCAGCACACCCTGCCCGCGCCAATCCGTCACGAGCCGCGCCACCTCGAGGGTCTGCGCGCGGCTCAGCGACACCCCGAACTCGGCCGCCACCGCCAACCGGATGATGCGCTGCCGCAGCGCCGCCGGATTGCTCGCGAGCCCCTTCACGCTGAGCGACAGGCCCGCCTCCGCGTGATCTGCGAGCTCCTCCGCCTGCTCCTGCGCGAAGTGATCGAGCGCCTCCGCGTCCTCCCGCGCCTGCTCCGCCGTGCGGGCGAGCGCCTCCGCAATACCCGGACCCAACTCGCTCTCCAACACCGGCAACACGCTCTCGCGCACGCGCACCCGCGCGAACTTCGGGTCGGCGTTCTGCGGATCCTGCCACGGCACCAGCCCCGAATCTTTGCAGAACTGCTGCGTCTGCGCGCGGCGGATGCCGAGGAGCGGGCGCAAGTACGTGACGGATGCGCCTCCCTGGCCTTCGCTCGATGATGCCACCGACACCGGCGCCATCCCGCTCAGGCTCGACGTTCCGCTGCCGCGGGCCAGGCCGAGCAGCACCGTCTCCGCCTGGTCGTCGAGCGTGTGGCCGAGGAGCACCGCTCTTGCCCCGGTCTCGGATGCCGCCGCCGCGAGCGCCGCATACCTCGCCTCCCGCGCCGCTGCCTCCGGGCCGCCCTCCGTGCCGACATCGACCCGCCGAATCAACACTGGGTCGAGGCCGAGCTCGCGCGCATGCGCTGCGGCGCACTCTGCTGCTTCCGCCGATCCGACCTGCAGACCGTGGTCCACGATGACCGCGCCCGCGCGCAACTCGGTGCCACCCCGAGCCCGCGGCGCCTCGAATGCGGTCGCCGCCGCGAGCGCGAGCGAATCCGCGCCGCCGCTCAGGGCGACGAGCACATCCGCTGCGGGGGCGTCACCGCGTTGTTTGCGCCCGTGCGCCGCACTTGCGCCCGGGCGCGCGGGCGCAATAGCCACGGGAGGGCGCAATCGGCGCGAGTCGTCGCCGTCGGGGAAGCCCAAGTGCGAGGGATCCGCCCGGTCGGGCACGCCCAACAGCACCGCGAGCGACTCGCGCACCGCCCGGCGCACATCCGCGATCGCGGGAGTCAATCTGGGACGGGTGGCCATCCAGTAACCTTATTGCTGCACCTGCCCGCACGAAAGGAACCATCCATGGCCTTCTACGACGCCATCATCGAGATCCCACGCGGGAGCCGGAACAAGTACGAAGTCGACCACGAAACCGGTCGCGTGTTCCTGGATCGGGTTCTCTATACGAGTTTCGTATACCCGGCCGACTACGGATTCATCGAAAAATCGCTCGGACTCGACGGCGACCCCGTCGACATCCTGCTGCTGTGCGAATACCCGCTGTTCCCCGGCGTGGGCGCCTCCGTGCGGCCCGTCGGCGTGTTCAACATGACGGATGACGCCGGCTCCGACGCGAAAGTGATCGTCGTGCCCGCGAAGGACCCGCGTTGGGACTGGATCCAGGACGTGAACGACATTCCCGAGTTCCGCCGCAAAGAGATCGAGCACTTCTTCGAGCACTACAAGGACGTCGAACCGGGCAAATGGGTGAAGACCGAAGGCTGGGGCGACGCCGCCGAAGCCGAAGCGGTCATCGTCGCAGGGCTCGAGAAGTTCGCCGCCGAAGGGCACTGAGCCGAAAGGCGCAGACTCGAGCGACCCGCGTCAGTGGATGTTGATGCCGCGGTCCCGCATGAACGGCACCGGGTCGATCGCGCTGCCGTTGATACGCACCTCGAAGTGCAGGTGGCACCCGGTGGACGCACCCGTCGTGCCCACCCGGCCGATCTGCTGACCCACCGTGACGAACTCGCCGACGCTCACCATAATGCCGCCGTTCGGCTGGTGGCCGTAACCGGTGCTCACCCCGCCGCCGTGGTCGATGCGCGTGAGGTTGCCGTAGCCGCCGTTCCAGCCCGCATACGACACGCGGCCGGTGCTTGCAGCGTAGATCGGGGTGTTGCAGCTCGCGCCGATATCGGTGCCCTGGTGGTACGAGGAGCATCCGTGGCACGGCGAAACACGGTAACCGAACGGGCTCGAAACGTTTCCGGAAACCGGCCGCGCCCAGCCCGCCGACGAAATCTCGACAGCACCGGAAGCGCCCCACGTCGCCTTGACCCCGGCGATGTACTCCTCTTCCGTGTGGATCTGCTCGGTCTGCAGCGTGGCGAGCTGCGCCTGAAGTTTCGCGTTGTTGGCTTGCTGCTCCGCGAGTGCGGCCGCCGCAGCATCCGCCGCCGCCTGCGCTTCGGCCCGCGCCTTCTCGGCGATGTCCCGCAACTCTTCGAGCGCAGCCTTCGCAAGGTTCGCCTGGTCGGTGAGCGACTGGGCGGTCTTCTGGTCCTGCGTCGCCCGGTCGTAGAGCGCCTGAGACTGGTCGGTGATCTTGTTCGCCATGCCCAACTGGGCCAACAGGTTCTGGGCGTTGTCCCCGTTGAAGAACAGGGTCGAAGTGAAATCGGTTCCGCTCGTGCGGGAGAGCCTCGCCGCGAGCTGGCCGGCCCGCTTCAGCGAGTCATCCGCCTTCGCCTGGGCGTCATCCGCCTGCGTCTGGTACTGCTGAGTCTTGTAGTCCTGCTCGTCGAAGGCCTGCTGCGCCGCGGCGTAGATGTTGCCCTTTTCGATCGCGACCGCCTCGGTGGCTTTCTTGTCTGCCTCGAGCTGTGCGAGAAGCGACTGGATCCTCGCGATCTCCGCCTTCTTCGCCGTCACGTTGTTTCGCGCGGCGAGCACTTCCGCCCAACTGGGGTAGTCGGCGGCGGATGCCGGCGCGGCGATGGGCGGCGCCACGGATCCGACAATCACCATGCCCAGCAGGGCGAGCGACACGAAAACGCGGTTGCGCCACCACAGTGCGCGCGTGCGACGCGAGCGGTGCGTTTTCGACATGATTCCCCGGCTCCCTGACACGCAACCCCCACAGGTCACGTCAGCAACATTGTTAACAACTGTCACACTAACAAGCCTTTTGCGATATGCCCAGCACATCCAAGCTTCAAGTTTCACTTGAACCTATCCCGGCATCCGCGGATGGCGTGGAAATGCCACGGTGTGGCCCGATCCGCGCGTTTGGCAAAACCGGTGCGCACCCTTATGCTTGAGGGTCGGTAGCTAAGAAGGTTTGTTACTTCGAAGGCCCCATCGTTTAGTGGCCTAGGACACCGCCCTTTCACGGCGGCAGCACGGGTTCGAATCCCGTTGGGGTCACCGAACACAACTTAATAGCTAGGCCCTGTAGCGCAGTTGGTTAGCGCGCCGCCCTGTCACGGCGGAGGTCGCCGGTTCAAGTCCGGTCAGGGTCGCAAGGCACGGCCACTCTCGCCAGTGGCTGTGCCTTACCTTTCCGGAATACTGTTTTCGGAAAGGCAAGGCTCTGTAGCTCAGTTGGTAGAGCGTTCGACTGAAAATCGAAAGGTCACCGGATCGACGCCGGTCGGAGCCACCACGAAGTCAACCGCGGCGCCCCGCAACGGACGCGATTCCCAACCAGGTGTGCCGGTTACCGGCCCAGCACCAGCCAACCTTCGCCGCATCCCTGCGGTCCCGACCATCACGGCCGGTGCCGTTGCTGATCCACACCGCAGGCACGCGTGCGTCTCGCGTTCCGTTCTGGCGCACCAGGCGCGAACCTGCCGTCATGAAACACCTATTGCGCTCGAGCACTTCGGGTTGCTGCAACACCCAATGGATGCCTTCCGCGAGAGTGAGCGGCGTGCGGCCGCGTCCCACGATGACGGGCACGGATTCGTCGGGGGTGCGATCGACGAACTCATCGCCGCGAGCCGCGACGGCGGAACCAGCGAAGGATGCACGACGAGCAGACCGCCATCGGCAGAACCTACCCTCGCCGCCTCCTCCAGGATGGCAGCCGTCGGCATTCCGGAAGCGCCGAGCGCAAGGAGCCGGTCGGCCTGTTCGGCCAGGGGCGGCAAAGGTGCAAAAGCGTCAGTCACAAGCAAACTCCCCATCGATCAGAACCCTGTGCAACACCGCACGACCCGTCGGTATTCCGAGTTCCGACGACTCCGGGAAGTGCTTGAGACTTCGACGGCCCCTGAGGGAACGGATTGGCCCGCACCTCGTCCCCTGAAAGTTCGCGCAGCGATCGTCTCGAAGCGGCACAAGTAGCATGGCCGTATCCACCGACAGGAGCGCACATGGTTTCCGTGCCGAGCGGTCTCGTGCCGATCATCCTTCGCGTGACCCGACGGAACCGACCGTACGTCTCCGAAGAGGGAGCGCACAAGCGCCTTCGCAAACGCACCACAAACCCTTCACCCTACGAGCCGCCCAGGAACCTCCGGTCGGACGTTCGCGTCGACGTCGAGCTTGATGGCGCCTGGCCCGTGTACACCCTGACCCCGACGGCGAGCACGCCGACGGGGAGCGTGCTCTACCTGCACGGGGGAGGCTGGGTGAACGAGATCGTCCGGCAGCACTGGCAGCTGGCCGCCCAGATAGCCGCCGACGCTTCGACCGTCGTGACCGTGCCGATCTACCCGCTCGTGCCGTTCGCGACCTCCGACGAAGTCGTGAGCCAGGTGACCGCGATGGCCGAAGCGAACAGGAAGCGGTACGGCCAGGTCGCGCTCGCAGGGGATTCGGCGGGCGGCCAAATCGCCCTGTGCGCGGCGATGGCGCTGCGCGACACCGGTGTGACCGCTCCCGTGACGGTTCTCCTTTCACCTGCCGTGGATCTGACCTTCACGAACCCTCTCATCCCGCACGTTCAGCCGACGGATCCCTGGCTCGCGGTGCCGGGCGGCCTCGTGTTCGCGAAACTGTGGGCAGGCGAGCGCGAGCTCACCGATCCTGCGGTCAGCCCGCTGTTCGGCGACTTCGCGGGACTCGGCCCCCTCGCCGTGTACAGCGGGACGCGCGACATCCTGAACCCGGATGCCCGGCTCCTCGTCGCAAAGGCCGAAGAGGCCGGCGTCGACGTCGACTACACGGAGGTGAACGGGCAACTGCACGATTACCCGCTCCTGCCCACGGCGATCGGTGCCGCCGCACGCCGTGACATCGTCGCGAGGATCAGAGGCGCGCTAAACGGGACGCGACCCGAACGCTGATGTCGGCATGACACCGCTCAGCCGAGCAGCGCCTTCATCTGCTTCGCAATGAGCTCCGTCGCGCGGCGCGGCGACAACCGTGCCATGCGGTCCATGAACTTCGCGTCACCACCAATGACCACCCGGAATGCGCCCTTCTCGACGCCCTCAATGATCATCCGGCCAGCATCAACGGCACTCGTCGTTTTATATTCCTTGCCGGCATCCGCGCCCGCAGGCATCTTGATTTCGACGCCGGAGTTCGCGGTGATGTTTGTGCCTACGCCGCCAGGAAACACGATCGTCACGGAAAGGTTGGTTCCCTGGCTTTCCGCGTACAGCGCCTCCGTGAAGAGCTTCACCGCGGCCTTGCTCGCACCGTATGCCGCCTGGCCGGGAACCGGGAGGAACCCGCCCATGCTCGACACGTTCAGTACCGCCGCCGCTGGACGTGTCAGGAGTTCTGGGAGGAACGCCTTCGTCATGTTTACGACACCCCAAAAGTTCACGTTGAACACGCGCTCCATGACGTCAAAGTCAAGGTCTTTCAACTTCACGAACGGCTGGATGATTCCGGCAACGTTCAAAAGCCCATCAACCTGACCGTGGGCCTTGATCACCTCTTTGGGCAATGCGAGCACCGCCTTGCGGTCGGTCACGTTGAGGGCGTGGGTCGTCAGCTTTCCGGATGCCGCGCTGGCCAAGTCCACGGTTTCCGCCAGTCCGGCCTCATTCAGGTCGACCGCAGCCACTCGTGCGCCACGGGCGATCAGCCCTAGGACGACCTCGCGGCCCATCCCGTTGCCGCCGCCGGTGACAACGAAAACTTTGTCTTTGATGTCCATAATCCGGGCCTCTCTATTGTGAAGTCTCACTGTAGAGTCTACGTTTCGGGCGAAACCTGACCCACCGTGGGGACCGTGTTTAGTCGAGTCGAGCACCCCGAACCCGGATGCCGGTGCTACTCCCCCACAGGGGTGCGCTGTCAGGTCGTGTCCGCCAGATTCGCGACGACTGCGGGCACTCGGGACACGCAGCACTAAGTTCATTGGCTCACAGCTCAGTGGCATGAAGCGACCTGAAACGTCACACTGGAAGGATGGATTTCAACATGAGTCTCGAAACCTGGGTGTCTCTGGCCACTCTCGTTGCCGCACTCCTCACGCTGCACGGCATGATCCGCCGAGGGGCCAGAAACGACATGGGTGCCCTGCGCACCGAACTCAAAGGGGACATCGCCGGATTGCGCACCGAACTCACAGGGGACATCGCCGGATTGCGCACCGAACTCAAAGGGGACATCGCCGGATTGCGCACCGAACTCACAGGCGCCATCGCGCGCCTCGACCAGCGCACGTCACGCATTGAAGACAGCCTCGCCGAGTTCCGCGCCGAAAGCAAGGTCGACATCGCGCGCCTCGACGACCGCGTGTACGCCCTTGCAGCAGGGCTCAAACCCCTCGTCGAACGTGCAGGTCAGGCCACATCCACAAGCTGACCCGCGGCCCGCAGTGGAAGAATGGCGGCATGGAACTTCACCTGACCGGCGACGCTGCCGCCGACGAACTGCTCACCGACAACCCGTTCGCGCTCCTCGTCGGGATGCTCCTCGACCAGCAGATCCCCATGGAGGTCGCGTTCGCGGGCCCCGCCAAACTACGCGACCGTCTCGGAGAGCTCACACCCGAATCCATCGCAGCCTACGACCCCGAGAAGTTCCTCGAGGCATTCCGAATCACCCCGGCAGTGCACCGGTTCCCCGGCTCCATGGCCGCGCGCGTGCAGGCGCTCGCGACGGCAGTACGGGACGAGTGGGGCGGCGACACGGCCGCAATCTGGACATCCGACAATGCCGACGGCAACAAACCCGACGGCGCCGAAATCCTGCGCCGACTTCAGGCACTCCCCGGATTCGGCGAACAGAAAGCCAAAATCTTCCTCGCCCTGCTCGGAAAGCAGCGCGGACTGACCGCGCCCGGCTGGCGCGACGCGAGCGGCCACTACGGCGAAGAAGGATCGCACCGCTCCATCGCCGACATCACTGATGCCGAATCCCTTCGGCTCGTTCGCGAGGCCAAGAAAGCGATGAAGGCGGCCGCGAAGAAGAAGTAGCGGCCACGGGCTCCCTTCGAGACGGGCTTCGCCCTCCTCAGGAAGCGGAGGCAATTTCTCCCGGGGCCCCGGCTCGACGGAATACGGGCAGGCAACGTAGCGTTGTTGAGGTCTGAAACGTATGTGAACCAAAGAGGAGAAGAGAAATGCCAACCGTCGACCTGACAGCCGAAGACTTCGAGAAGACCGTCACCGCGCCGGGCATCACCCTGGTCGACTTCTGGGCGGCATGGTGCGGACCGTGCCAGCAGTTCGGTCCCATCTACGACAAGGCGAGCGACGCCAACACCGACGTCACGTTCGCGAAAGTGGACACCGACGCGCAGCAGGCTCTCGCCGGCGCAATGGGCATCACCTCGATCCCCACACTCATGGCGTTTCGCGACGGCGTTCGCGTGTTCTCCCAGCCGGGAGCACTCCCCGGCGCAGCGCTCGACCAGGTCATCACCGCCGTGCGCGAGCTCGACATGGAGGATGTGCACAAGCAGATCGCCGAGCAGGAAGCCGCGCACTCCCGCGGCCACGAAACCGAGTAACGCGCGCGGGCCCGCTGGGCCGGACCGCTTACCGGTCAGGGGTTCACGTCAAACGTGTTGCACGCGGTCGGGCCCTTCTCGAACCCGATCAGGAACCACTTCTGCCGCTGATCGCTGGAACCGTGGGTCCACGTCTCCGGCTGCACTTGCCCGGACGTCTGCTCCTGGATGCGGTCGTCCCCGATCACTTGCGCCGCATTCAGCGCGTCATTGATCTGCTGCTTCGTGATCGGCTGCAGGAATGGCACGCCGCTCGCGTCGGGCACCGTCGAGGCGTCCTTCGCCCAGGATCCGCCATAGCAGTCGGCCTGCAGCTCGAGCCGCACGGAGTCGGACGTGGGGCCGGACTGCTGCAGGTTCAGGTTGTCCATCGTGCCGAGCACGTTCTGGATGTGGTGACCCCACTCGTGCGCCACAACGTACATTTCTGCGAGCGGACCGCCGGTGGCGCCGAACTGACCACGCAGCTGATCGAAAAATTCGGTATCGATGTAAATCGACTCATCCGGCGGGCAATAGAACGGGCCCGACGCGCTCGTCGCGTTGCCGCATCCCGTGCTCGTCGCGCCCGTGAACAGCACGAACTCGCTCGGTGAGCGGTACGTGAGGCCCTCCTGGGCGAACTTGCCCGCCCAATACTTGTCGAGCGATGCGGACGCGCCCTTCATCCGGCATTCGACGTCCTCGTTCGCGTCGGCCCCGGTCTGGCACTGCTCCAGACTGTCGGATGTCGTCGACTGCGACGTGCCTGCGTCGCCGAACATCCCGGCGAGCGGAGTGAGGTCGACGCCCAGGAGCGGAGACACGAGCGCGAGCAGGACGACCACGATCCCCCCACCGCCGACAGCGATGCCCGTGTTGCGGCCCCGACGGCTGACCTTGCCTGAACCGATATTCGAGTCGGGGTTGAATGTCATGGATTGACGTTACTACGGCTGCCAGCGTCGCGCGGTACCCGCGTGGATCAGTTCGAGCAGTGCGCTGCGCAAACCCTGCGCGTCCGAGATGTCCGGGAAGATGTCGGCTTCCAGAGTTTTCGCCGACTGCCACGCGGCGGCACCCTCCGGAGTGCGCGTGACGATGTGGCGCCGGCGATCACGCGGATCCCGCTCCCGGAGAATGTAACCCTCCCGCTCGAGGCGATCCAGTGTGCGCGACATGGTCTGGTTCTCCACGCGCGCACGAGCGGCGAGATCCGTCTGATTGGTCGGCTCCTCCCCCAGAAGGTGCAAGGCGATGAGTCCGGCGTGCGACAGCCCCAACTCGTCGAGGGCCTCCAACCACGCGTGCTCGACGAGTCGGGATGCGGTCGACAGGAGGCGGCCGGTGGGCCATTCGCCCATGGGACCGTGATCGGCCTCCTGCGGCTCCTGCGACTCGTCCATGGGTTCAGGATATCCGCCTTTCGATGGATAGTAAGCAGGCTGATGAATTGCTAAGCTGGCTGACGAATTAGAACGAAAGCGACCACCATGAACTCCTCCCGCGCCAAATGGTTCGGACTCGTCACCATCAGCCTCGCGGTGTCGATCATCATCGCCGACTCCACGATCGTGAACGTCGCCATCCCCTCCATCGTGTCGGAACTCTCCATCAGCTCGACGCAAGTGCAATGGGTGCAGGAAAGCTACACGCTCGTGTTCGCCGCGCTGCTCCTCATGTTCGGTACCGTCGCCGACCGCATCGGGCGCCGAAAGCTGCTCGTGATCGGCGTCATAATCTTCGCCGGCTCCTCCGTGCTCGCCGCACTTGCGTGGAACGGAGACGTTCTCATCGGATTCCGCGTCATCCAGGGCGTGGGCGGCGCCATGATCCTGCCGTCCACGCTCTCCATCATCAACGCGACGTTCCGCGGGCGCGACCGCGCGATCGCATTCGCCGTGTGGGGTTCGACGATCGGCGGCATGGCCGCTGTCGGACCCGTGCTCGGCGGATGGCTCACCACGTACTACTCGTGGCGGTGGGCCTTCGGCATCAACGTCCCGTTCGCCATCGTCATCCTCATCGGCCTGTACCTGTTCGTCGCCGAATCCCGGGAACCGGGCGCTCGCGGGGTCGACATTGTTGGAGCTGTGCTTTCCGTGATCGCGAGCGGCGCGCTCGTGTTCGGACTCATCGAGGGCCGCACGTACGGTTGGTGGCTCGCGGACAACGTGCCGGACATCGGTCCCTGGACGTGGTCGTTCGACCTCTCGCCCATCCCATTCGTGTTCCTCATCGCGTCACTCGCCCTTGCCGGATTCATTTGGTGGGGCGTCTACCGCGAACGTGCGGGCAAGAACACCATGCTCGCGTTCGGACTGTTCTCTATCCCCTCATTCCGCAATGGGAATATAGTCGCGATGATCGTTTCGCTCGGCGAGTACGGCATTATCCTGTCCCTGCCGCTGTGGCTGCAGAACGTGCTCGGATACGACGCCCTGCAGACCGGATTCGTCATCCTCGCCCTGGCGGTCGGATCGTTCGTGGCGAGCGGATTCGCGGGAAGCTACGGCAACAAAGTCTCTCCCGTGTGGATCGTGCGCACCGGCATCCTCGCGGAGATCACGGGCATCGTCATCGTCGCACTCGTCATCTCCCCAACCACGCAGTGGTGGTCGATTGCCGCAGGGCTCTTCATTTACGGCTTCGGGATCGGGCTCGCCACCGCACAACTCACCGGGGTCGTGCTGAAGGACGTTCCAGTGGAGAAGAGCGGTCAGGGCTCCGGCACGCAGAGCACCTCGCGGCAGGTCGGCAGCGCGCTCGGCATCGCCATCCTCGGCACGATCCTGTTCACAAGCGTAGGCTGGTCGCTTCACGCGCGGCTCGACGACAACCCGCACATCCCGGACTCGGTGAAAACCCAGATCGTGGACGCGGTCGTGGACAGCGCCGGCAACGCCATACCCGGGCTCGAACAACGCGACACTGCCGCGTTCGCTGACGCGCAGGCCGCGTTCAGCGACGGCACACGCTACTCGGCCTTCGCGGCCGCCGGGTTCCTGGCTCTCGGGCTCCTCGCGACCTTGCGCCTGGACAGCGGCCGGCCCGAACATGAAGATCCCGCTACCGTCGACTCCGAAGAGACAGCCGGTGAGGTGGCTACCGCGTAACCTGCGCGAACCGGTCCGTCGCCTCGATGAGCGCGCTCAGGATGCCCGGCTCGTCGAACGCGTGCCCGGCATCCGGGACGATCGTGAACTGCGCGTCGGGCAACTCGCGGCTCAACTCCCACGCGGTCACCGGCGGAGTGCACACGTCGTAGCGGCCCTGCACGATCACGGTCGGGATGTCGCGCAACATGTGCGCATCGCGCAGCAACTGGCGATCCTCGAACCAGCCCTGGTTCTGAAAGTAGTGGTTCTCGATCCGGGCGAACGCGACCGCGTGCTTCGGTTCGGCGAACGTCGCCACCACGTCGGGCCGCGGCAGGAGCGTGATCGCCGACGCCTCCCACGTCGCCCAGGCAACGCCGGCCGGAGTGTGCACTGCGGGGTCCGGGTTGAACAGCCGCTCGTGGTACGCGGCGCGGTACCCGCCGGGGACGGCATCCGGAACCTGAGCGACGAACTGCGACCAGACCTCCGGAAACAACTGGCCCGCGGGGCCCTCGTAGAACCAGAACAACTCGCTCTCGCGCAGCGTGAAAATGCCGCGGAGCACGAGCTCGGTCACCCGGTCGGGGTGCGTCTGGGCGTAGGCGAGCGCGAGGGCGCTTCCCCAGGATCCGCCGAACACCTGCCAGCGGTCGATGCCGAGATGTTCGCGCAACTTCTCCAGGTCGGAGACCAAATGCCACGTGGTGTTCGCGGCGAGGTCCGCGTGCGGTTCGCTCGCGTGCGGAGTGCTTCTGCCCGTGCCGCGCTGATCCAGGAGGATGATGCGGTACAGCTCAGGGTCGAAGACGCGCCGCTGGTTCGGGGTGCTCGTGCCGCCGGGGCCGCCGTGCAAGTACACGGCCGGCTTGCCCTGCGGATTCCCGCTCGTCTCCCAGTAGATGGTCTGGCCGTCGCCCACCTCGAGGTTGCCACGATCGTACGGTTCGAGCTCGGGGTAAAAAGTTCGCATACCTCGATGCTAGGTGTCCGACCGCGTGCAGCCGCTACTGGGCGGGGACCGACGCGGTGCCGAGCACCTCGAGCAACTGGTCGCCGTACTTCGCGAGCTTCGACTCGCCAACGCCAGTGACCGTGCCGAGTTCTTCGATGCTCGACGGATGCCGCGTGGCGAGCTCCCGCAGCGTCGCATCGTGAAAGATCACGTACGCAGGAACTCCCTGCTCCTTCGCCGCCGAAGCGCGCCAGGTACGCAGCGCCTCGAACACGGGCTGCAACGCCTCAGGCAGCTCGGCCGCCGCGCTCCTGGTCTTGCGCGCGGAGCGCGTTGTCGTGCGCTCGGGCTCGCGGCGCAGCGCGACCCGGCGGGAGCCATCCAGAACGCCGGCGCTCGCCTCGGTGATCCCGAGCGTGCCGAAGCCGTCCGAACTCACGGCCAACAGGCCTTGCGCCAGGAGTTGCCGCACGACGCCGCGCCACTCCGTGTCGGACAGGTCCGTGCCAATACCGAACGTCGACAGGTCATCGTGCCCATACTGGTCGACGCGCGGCGTCTGCTTGCCGAGCAGGATGTCGATGAGGTGGCCCGCGCCGAACTTCTGATTGCGCTCGCGCTGCAACCGCACGATCGTCGAAAGCAGTTTCTGAGCCGGAATCGTACCGTCCCACGACTCCGGCGGGTTCAGGCACGTGTCGCAATTGCCGCACGCTGTGGACGTCTCCCCGAAGTATGCCAAAAGCTGCATGCGTCGGCACTGCACGGTTTCGCACAGAGCGAGCATGGCATCCAGGTGGGCGCTCAATCGGCGGCGGTGGGCGAGATCGCCCTCGGATTGCTCGATCATCCGGCGCTGCTGCATGACATCCTGCAGCCCGTAGGCAAGCCAGGCCGTCGACGGCAACCCATCGCGGCCAGCGCGACCGGTCTCCTGGTAGTAGCCCTCGACAGACTTCGGTAGGTCGAGGTGGGCGACGAAGCGCACATCCGGTTTGTCGATGCCCATTCCGAACGCGATCGTTGCGACCATGACCATGCCGTCCTCGCGCAGGAACCGCGCCTGATTCGCAGCGCGCACGCGCGCGTCGAGGCCGGCGTGATACGGCAGGGCGGGAATGCCCTGCTCCACAAGGAACTGGGCCGTCTTCTCCACAGAGGCGCGGGAGAGGCAGTACACGATTCCCGCGTCGCCCGCGTGCTCGGTGCGCAGCAATTCGAGCAGCTGCTTCTGCGGTTGATCCTTCGGCACGATGCGGTACTGGATGTTCGGCCGGTCGAAGCTCGCAACGAAGTGCTTCGCGTCGCCGAGCTGGAGTCGCTTCTGGATCTCGCGGTGCGTCTGCTCGGTCGCGGTCGCGGTGAGTGCGATGCGCGGAACAGCAGGCCAACGCTCGTGCAGCATCGACAGAGCGAGGTAGTCGGGTCGGAAATCGTGGCCCCACTGGGAGACGCAGTGCGCTTCGTCGATCGCGAACAGAGCGATCGTACCGCGGTCGAGCAGGTCGCCCGTGGACGGCACGGTCAGCCGCTCCGGCGCGAGATACAACAGGTCGAGTTCGCCCGCGACATAGGCGTGCTCCACCCGCGCGCGCTCCTCGGCGCCCTGCGTGGAGTTCAGGAATGCGGCGCGCACACCGAGAGCGGCGAGCGCATCCACCTGGTCCTGCATGAGGGCGATGAGCGGCGAGATGACGACGCCCGTGCCGTCGCGCACGAGGGCTGGAATCTGGTAGCACAGCGACTTGCCGCCGCCCGTCGGCATGAGCACGAGCGCGTCGCCGCCGCCAATGACGTGGTCGATGATCTCCGCCTGGTCGCCGCGGAACGCGTCGTAGCCGAAAACCCTGTGCAGGGCGTCGGCCGCGGCGGCGACAGTGGGAGACATGTTGTCAAGGCTAGCCGCGGCCACGGTCACTGTCGGTTCCCTTCGAGACGATCGCTGCGCGATCTCCTCAGGGAACGGCTCGCGTTTGCCCGCTCCCTGAGGAGCGCGCAGCACAATCAGGCCCGCTCCCTGAGGAGGGCGCAGCCCGTCTCGAAGGGAGCAACCAAGTCACTGGGGATCCCTTCGAGAGCCTCAGGGAACGGGACCCACGCCTCAGGGAGCGGGACCCACGCCTCAGGGAACGGGCGGCTCCCAGAGCTCGAACTCGGGCGTATCCGGCGTCTCGAAGCCGAGCACCTGCCCGTAGAACGAGAGCTCCGACTGAATCGCGTGGATGATCGTCTCCGCCTTCCGAAACCCGTGCGACTCGCCCTCGTACGCGATGTAGGCATGCCGGATGCCGTTGTTCACTAGCGCATCCCGAAATGTTTCCGATTGCGCGGGCGGGACGACAGGGTCATCCAGCCCCTGCAGGAGCAGCACAGGGCAGGACAGGTCGTCGACGCGGTTGATCGGCGCACGGTCGTGGTAAAGCTGCTCCGCTTCGGGCAGAGGTCCGACGAGCCCGTCGAGGTATCGCGCTTCGAAGTCGTGAGTGTCTTCCGCGAGCGCCCGCAAGTCGGCGACACCGTAGTACGAGACACCGCACGCGAACACGTCCGAGGAGACGAGGGCCGCGAGCACCGTCCAGCCACCCGCCGAGCCGCCGCGGATGGCGAGCCGTGCGGGGTCGGCGATTCCGGCATACGCGAGCCCCTGGACGGCTGCGATCGTGTCCTCCACGTCCACTACACCCCACTGCCCGTTGAGCCGCTCGCGGTACTCGCGACCGTAACCGCTCGAACCGCCGTAGTTGATGTCGATGATGCCGATTCCCCGCGACGTGAAGAACGCGTAGTTCAGGTTGAGCGCCGGAGAGCTGTGCGCGGTCGGGCCGCCGTGAACGACAGCGATGAAGGGCGGTAGTTCGCCTTTCGGCGCCTCGAATTCCGGGTTGCGCGGCCGGTATACGAAGGAGTGCACGTCCCGTTCTCCCGACTCGGCGACCGCGATGGAAGTGACAGCCTCCACATCCGGGAGGAAGTCGTCTGGCGGCACGTCATCCAGGTCGAGACGAATGTCGGCGAGCGTGCGTGTTGCGAGGTCGAACTCACGCAAGCCGGAAACGACCCGCGCGCTGCCGCAGGTCAGGATAACCCGGTTCCCGTATACGGCGTTCAACGCGAGGGCATCGAGGGGCACGTTGATGCGTTCGATGATCCCTGTCGCCGGGTCGATGATGGCGAGCGAATCAGTTCCGACTGTGCTCACGAACACGAGACGACCGTCATCGAGAATCGAATACCACCGTTTGCCGAGGCCCCACATCGGTGCGCCGATGTCCGCTTTCATCGTGTGCAGCGGGGTCACGGCTCCGCCGAGCGTGTAGCGGTAGAGATTCCACCAGCCGGTAGTGTCGCTGATCGCATACAGTTCGTCGTTCGACGCCCACTCGGGCTGCAGCACCGATTCGGTCGGCCCTCCCCCCAGTGTCCGGAACTCGGAAACAGTGCCGCGCTCGATCCTGCCGACACGCAGCTCAGTGCCGTCCCACGGCATGTGTGGATGCTCCCACGCGATCCAGGCGAGGTGTTCGCCGTCGGGCGAGATCCGGGGGGCGGCGAGGAACCGCGACCCCGACACGATCGATCGGATGGCCCCGGCGTCGACTGCTCCCGCGCCATCGAGCGGCACGGCGACGATGTCCCGCTCGAGGTCGCCATCGCGGTGCGTCTCGCGGATGGCGAGCACCTCGTCGCCTACGATGCTCAGGCCGGCGAACCGCATCCCCTCGTCGGCGGGCGTCAGCGGTGTCGGCTCGCTCGCGCCCGGGTCGAGGCGGTAGAGGCGCTGGTCATTGAACTCGGCGAACACGAGGTCGCCCGAGTCTGTCACTGCCCACGCTCCGCCGCCATACTCGTGCACCCGTGTGCGGGCGTTCCACGGAGCCGGGATGACGTCGACCGGGTTTCCGTCGGCGTCGTGTCGCCGCACGGAGAGACGCCCGCCTTCTGAGGGCCTTGACTCGAGCCACCACACCTCGTCGCCGACGAACGTTCCCCCATTCACCGGATGTCCGGTGGCGACAAGCGATGCTGCCGAGATCGGCGATTCCCAGGATCCGTAAGGCGCGACGGTGGTCATTCCTACACAGTAGAACCTCGCGAGCCTCCGTTCCCTGAGGTGCGAGCGCAGCGAGCCTCGAAGGGAACCACCAAGTTACTCCAAGGCTCCCTTCGAGACGGCCCTCCGGGCCTCCTCAGGGAGCGGTAACCGTCCCCTGAGGTGCGAGCGCAGCGAGCCTCGAAGGGAACCACCAGTCACACCAAGGCTCCCTTCGAGACGGGCTTCGCCCTCCTCAGGGAGCGGTAACCGTCCCCTGAGGTGCGAGCGCAGCGAGCCTCGAAGGGAACCACCAAGTTACTCCAAGGCTCCCTTCGAGACGGCCCTCCGGGCCTCCTCAGGGAGCGGGACCATTTGGCTTTCGACGTGAGAGCTCCGGCAGATCCTCGAGCCGCGACTCGATCAGAGCCCGCTTCTTTGCACGGCTCCAGCCCTGGATTTGCTTCTCCCACGCGTATGCATCCTCGATGCGGTCCGTGTACTCGCTGAAGACGAGCTTCGCGCCGCGATGCTTTCGCGTGAAGTTCGCACCGAGACCGTTCTGGTGTTGCCACACTCTGCCTTCGAGGTTCCACGTGCTTCCGGTGTAGTAACTGCCGTCAGTGCATTCGAGGATGTAGACGTACGGCATCCAGTGATTGTCGTACGTGCTCCGGATGAGTGTCGGATGTTGTTCACAGGGTCACCCGCATGGCTCCCTTCGAGACGGCCCTCCGGGCCTCCTCAGGGAGCGGCTACCGTTCCCTGAGGTGCGAGCGCAGCGAGCCTCGAAGGGAGCCATCAGTCACACCACGGCTCCCTTCGAGACGGCCCTCCGGGCCTCCTCAGGGAGCGTGCACAAGGCGACCCTGCGCGCTCCTCAGGGTGCGGGGCGCTTCGCCTTCAGAGACTTCTCGTCGACCGGGGCGTTGCCGGATGCCGCGAGTTCGCGGTAGTACGCCCTCGCTTCCTCCTGGCGCTCCGCCTCGATACCGGACGAGATCGGCGCGCGCAAGTGCTGCTGCTCGTAACCGAACGCATCGACGAGGTCTTGCACGTGCGGACGCAGGCGGGCAAGCAGCCGATCGATGTACGCGGTGATCGCCTCCGCGCGCTGCGGCGACAACCGACCGTGAATCAGATACCAGGCCAGGTGCTTCTCGATCAACCCGAGCCCGAACACGTCGTGCAGCCACTCGATGACCTGCCGGGTGCCCTCATCCTCGATCGCCTCGTAGGCGCGCGTGAACGCCTCCCACTGCAGCAGCTCGCCGTGGGCTCGCGCCGCCTCGATGAGTTCGTCCTGCTGCGAGTTGAACAGCTCAGCAGCCTCCGCGGGCGTCATCTTCTCCGCTGCCCGCAACCGGCCGGCAATATCTGACACCATCGTTTCCACTCGATCCGTGAGCAACTCGCGTTGCACATTCGTCTCGCGCAGCTCCTTGACGCTTCGGGCCGTCGAACCGAAGTCCTTGATCGTCTGCGCGACCGTGCGCAAACCCGTGCCGTGGATGGCCGCATCCGCCGCGCGCCCTACGACGAACGAGGCGAGCGCGCCGATGTCAGCATCCTTGAATTTGTCGCTGAAGTCGGTGAGCAGGCGCTTCGCGACAAGCTGCAACAGCACGTTGTTGTCGCCCTCGAACGTGACGTACACATCCAGGTCGGCCCGTAACCCCACAAGCCGGTTCTCCGCCATGAACCCCGCGCCGCCGCACGCCTCGCGCGCCTCCTGCAGGGTGTCGAGCGCGTGCCACGTCGACAGCGGCTTCAACGCTGCCGCGAGAGTTTCGAGATCCTGCCGGTCCTCGTCCGTGTCCGTTCTCCCGCTGAACACCGAGTCGAACGCGACGAGCAACTCGTCGTGCGCGAACGTCTGCGCGTACGTCGTCGCGAGCAACGGGATGAGCCGGCGCTGGTGCCGCTGGTAGTCCATGAGCACTTGCTCGTCATCGCCGCCCGACGTGAACTGGCGTCGTTCATTCCCGTACCGGATGGCAATCGCAAGCCCCACCGCGGACGCCGCCGTCGCCGCACCGTCGAGAGAAACCCGCCCCTGCACGAGAGTGCCGAGCATTGTGAAGAACCGCCGCCCTGGGCTGTCGATGGGCGAGGAGTACGTGCCGTCCTCCGCGACATCCCCGTACTTGTTCAGCAGGTTCTCGCGCGGCACGCGCACACTGTGGAACGCGAGCGTTCCGTTGTCGATGCCGTTGAGCCCGCCCTTCCAGCCGTCATCCTCGCCCTCGATGCCGGGCAGGAAACCGTTGTCGTCGCGAATCGGCACGTACAGCGCGTGCACGCCGTGGTTCACGCCCTTCGTGATGAGCTGGGCGAACACGACAGCGGCCCTGCCGTCGCGGCCCGCATTGCCGAGGAACTGTTTCCACGCCGCACGGAACGGCGTATTGATGACGAACTCGTGTGCTTCCTCGTCGTAGGTCGCCGTCGTGGCGAGACTCGCGACATCCGAACCGTGGCCGATCTCCGTCATCGCGAACGCGCCGGGAACCTCCAGCCGCATGAGCGGCGGAAGCAAATGGTGGTGCCGTTCCGTGCCCAACTGCACAATCGCCGACCCGAACAGCCCCCACTGCACGCCGCCCTTGATCTGCAGCGAAGGATCGGCGGTGACGAGTTCCTCGAACGCCGTGATGTTCCCGCCGTTGTCTTCCAGCCCCCCGACCGAGATCGGGAACGCGCGGTGCACGGCACCATGCTCCACGAGCAAGTGAAGCTGCGCGAGTGCGCGCTCCCTCTGATCCTCCAGCGACAGGCCATCCATGCGGTGCAGCGCAGGATCCTTCACGAACTCGCGAGCCTCCCGGCGGATGTCACCCCATGTCCCCATGAGCAGATCGTTCAAAATCTTCACGTCGACGGTCGCGGTGGCGCCCGTCGATCCGGCGGCCATATCCAGATGCTCCTCCACCTCAGCGGAAAGCTGGCCGTGCGACGCTGTTGCAGTCATTCCGACTCCTTGTAACTCATAGTCTCCTCCCCACGGTAGATCGGCGCTCGGCTCACCGGAAATACCCCGTGCGTGTTCCACCGCCGAATGGCGGGAATTCGCGCGAATTTTGTGAGTACCTGCCAGCGCCTAGAGTTGAACGCACCCCTTGCGAATGGTCCTGAATGCTCACAGTTCTCGTCGGCGTTACCGCCGCGCTCGTTTACGGTTCCGCCGACTTCCTGGGCGGCATCGCGTCGCGGCGCATCAGCCCGATCCGCGTGACCGCGATCGGCGCGGCATCCGGCCTCGTCATACTGTTCGCGGCGGAAGCGCTCATCGGCGGACGCTGGTCGTGGGAGGCAGTGCTCTACGGCGGGATCTCCGGCGTCACGGGAGCGATCGCGATCACCCTCCTGTACGCGTGCCTCGCGATCGGGCCAATGAGCATCCTCTCCCCGCTCACCGCGCTCGTCTCCGCGTTCGTCCCGCTCATGGCCGGAGTAATCCGAGGCGAGCGCCTCACGACGCTCGGATATGTCGCGATCGGGATCGCCCTCGTCGCGGTCGTGCTCGTCGGATTCGTGAAGGAGGAAGGCGCGGTCCGGCCGAGCCTCAAGGCGCTTCTCATGGCAATCGGCTCCGGAGCCATGATCGGCGCGTTCCTCATCCTCATCGACCTGACCCCGGATGACGCCGGCCTCGTCCCGCTCATCGCGAACCGCGCCGTGAACGGCGTCATCATGTTCGCCGTCATCGGCGTGATCGCACTGTGGATGCGCCGACCGGCCGCCGTCATTGCGGCGCCCACGACCGAACTCGACGAACCGCGCGTCGGCATGCTGAGCCCGGGGTGGATCGGCGGGTTGCGCATCGCAATCCTGGCCGGCGTGATCGATGCGACGGCGAACGCGCTGCTCCTCGTCGGCCTGAGGCTTGGCGAACTGACCGTGATCTCCGTGCTGACGGCGCTCTACCCGGCGGGCACCATCATCCTCGCGGCGATCGTGCTGAGGGAACGCATCGCGCCCGTCCAGGCGATCGGCCTCGTGCTCGCGCTCATCGCCGCCGGGATGCTCGCGGTCGCGTAAACACGAAACGCGACCCGGTGCGCCACGAAAGTCGCGAGCGCTCTCAGCGGCTCACGAAGCGATCGGCATCCCCCGCGAGTTCCCAATAGAGCCGATCGAAAAGCGCCGCGCTCTCGAACCCCGGCCAGTCCGCCGGCAACACGGCCGGTTGCAGCCGCGGGTCCCGATACGGGATGATGCGCCACCGATCGAGAACCGTCACATAGTTCGCGAAAGCGCGGCCGGGGTCATCCGCCGGGCCCCACGAGCCGAACGCGTCGATGAACCCGTGGTGGAGAGCGGCGATCGCGTCCAGGTCCCACCAGCGGGAGACAGCTTCTCTCAACGGTCCCGCCGGATGCGGGGTGTCGGTGATGAACACGGTCGCCCATTGGCGCAGTTCCAGGTCGGACAGGATTTCCTCCACAACATCCGTGAGGAAGGCCGGACCGATCCACAAGCCTGTCGACACCGTCCCGCATCCGATCCAGGCAAGCCGCTTCCGCAACTGGTGCCGCGCGGCCCGCTGCGACTCGGGCAGGGAGAACGACACGAGGCACCACGAACCGCCGTCGCGCTGCTGTCGCGGCTCGAAAATCATCCGATCGCCGCGTTCCAGCATCGGCAGCGCGTCGGGGTTGATCCGGTAACCGGATTGGCCACCCAACGGCGCCGGGTCGAGCAGTCCCTTGTTCTTGACTCTCAGCACTGCGGTCCTCGCGTGCGAGCTCGAGATCCCGACCGCATTCATGAGGCGGATGAGTTCGGCAATGGAAGCCCAACCGCCCAGCCCGCGCAAGTAGGCGCCGACGATGGTGCGCAGAATCGACGTCGCGCTGCCCGGGCGCGAGTCGATGTCGTCGAGGATCACGGCAGTTCGGAAGCGATAGCCTCGACGCCGACCCGAACATCCCCGAACCGCGTCGTGAGCGGAAAGAGGCCGAGCCGCAACCCGTTGGGGCGGCGGAAGTCGGGGAACGAGGCCAGCGGATTGGCGGCGTCGAGTTCGCGGGCAAGGAGTTCCGTCACGAGAGGTAATCCTTCAGGTTGTCGGGATCGATGAGGTGCGCGGCGGCAAGCCAGTGGGCCGGATCGTCTGCCCGCGGCCGTTCTATTCGACTGATGCGTCGGCCGAACGATCCTGGGGCCGGGGCGGGAGCGATTGCGGCGGCGAGCGCGTCCAGTTCCAGGCCGGCGTGTTCGAGCGCGACGAGCTCGCGCTCGTTGATGCCGACCGGCATCGGGCCGTTGCCGAGGTCGGTCCCGTATCGGATGTCGCCGCCGGCCGCATGGAACCGTCGGACGTTGTCGTTCGCGACGGCGAAATCGCGATTGAAGCTTCCCCACCCGTGAATGTCGAGCGTGCTCACCCAGCTCAGCTTCCCGGCCATGGCCTCGATGAGGTCGTCGGAGAGCCGTTCGCTCCACGGCGCGTGGGCGAGAACATCGACGCGTGCCGAGAATGCGCGGGCTGCCTGCCCGGCTCCCTGCGCGTGCGCAGCTACCGTCACCCCGCGGGTGTGGGCGTGGCCGACGATGGCGGCCAGCGCGTCGTCATCGAGGACGGGGCCCGCATCCGAGTTGAGCGTGAGTTTGATGAACGTCGCGCCGGCCTCGAGCTGTTCGTCCACGGCAGCGGGTGCGTCGTCGGGTCCGGCGACTTCCCGAGCCGCGTCAGACGGAGCCCAGCCGCTCGCAGTCGGATACCCGCCCGGTGCCGTGAGCAACTGGCCGGCAATGCGCACCTCCGGCAGGGCGGTGTCGGTTGGCCAGCCTCTGGAGGACTCCAGATCCCATCCGAAATCATGGGCTATGGCGATTCCGCCTCCGAGCAACTCCGAGCCGTCGATGAGGCCCAGGTGCACGTGGGCGTCACGGAAGCCGGGGAAGATGGTGCCGCCGAGGTGCGCGGATGCTGTCGGATCGGAATCCGACGCGAGGCGGAACCCGGACGCATCCGCGACGATCGTCGACGGTCCGCGCCAGCCGTCTTGCCAGCAGTCGTCGACGGTGAAGACGGTCACGGGCGGGCTCCCTTCGAGACGCGCTTCGCGCTCCTCAGGGAGCGGGCGTCGGCGAATCCGTTCCCTGAGGAGCTGCCGCAGGCAGCGTCTCGAAGGGAACCAACCAGTCCCTCAGCCAATCTCTGTCCTCACCGCAAAAAGTTCGGGGAAGAACGTGAGGTCGAGCGCTTTCTGCAGGAATCCGACGCCGCTGGATCCTCCCGTGCCCCGTTTCATGCCGATGATGCGCAGCACAGTCTTCACGTGCCGGAATCGCCACAACTGGAAGTTGTCCTCCAGATCGACGAACTCTTCGCACGTCTCGTACTCGAGCCAATACTTTTCCGGGTTCTCGTAGATGCGCGCGAACGTCTGCACGAGATCCTCATTCATCGAGTAGCCCTTCGTGACATCGCGCTCCAGCACCGCTTTCGGAACATCGTGTCCGTTCCGCGACAGGTACCGCAGAAACTCGTCGTACACGCTCGGTTCGTGGAGAATCCCCTCAAGGAGCGCGTGGGCTTCCGGGTGAGATTCGAAGACCTTCAGCATTCCGGCATTCTTGTTGCCGAGCAGGAACTCCACCGCACGGTACTGGTACGACTGGAATCCGGAAGCGTTGCCGAGGTACCCGCGAAACTCCGCATACTCCGATGGCGTGAGGGTGGCCAGCACCGACCATTGCTCCGTGAGCTGCTTCTGGATGTGCTTGACGCGCGCGATGCGCTTGAGGGCGACCTGAAGCTCGTCGTTCGCGATGAGCTCTTTCGCCGACATAAGTTCGTGCCGGATGAGCTTCAGCCACAGTTCGCTCGTCTGGTGCTGGATGATGAACAGCATTTCGTCGTGGTGCACCGGGTCGCTCACGGGAACCTGTGCGCTCAGCAGACTGTCCAACTGAAGGTAGGAGCCGTAGCTCATTCGATCTTTGAAGTCGGTGACGATTTCGGATTCGATGGTGCGTTCGTGCGTCGTTGCGTCGGCCATCCAACGACAGTAGTACAGAATCGGAACGGCCGCCACGATTTCGTAGCGGCCGCCTCGATGCGATCTACAGCGCCGCGAGCTCCGAAATCACGGCGTCCCCCGGGCGAACCCGGTCGAACGTGGGCGCGATCTCCGCCCGACCCAGCAACTCGTCCATTTTGCGCTTGCGGCGGTTGTTCACGAGCGTGACGACGGTGCCCTTCTTGCCGGCACGCCCGGTGCGACCGGCGCGGTGCAGGTAGCTCTTGTACTCATCCGGCGGGTCGGCCTGAATGACGAGTGAAATGTCGTCGACGTGGATGCCGCGCGCAGCGACATCCGTTGCCACGAGCACCGTGACCCTGCCGCTCGTGAGCTTCTCCAGGTTGCGGGTCCTGCGCGCCTGATTGAGGTCGCCGTGCAGGCTGACCGCCGGGATCCCCGCGTCATCCAGGTCGTCGGCGAGCTGCTCGGCGAACGCGCGCGTGCGCGCGAAGATGAGCGTTTTGCCGTCGCCGGAGGCGAGCTGCTCGATGATGGCGCGCTTGTCGCTCTGCTCGATCAGCAACACGCGGTGGTCGATCGTCGAGGATGCCTGGTCTTCGCCTGCGACCTCGTGCACGCTCGGGTTCACGAGGAATTCGTCGACGAGGGAGGCGACGCCCTTGTCGAGTGTCGCGGAAAACAGCAGTTTCTGCCCGTCGGGCGCGGTCTCCTTGAGGATGCGCTGAACCGGCTCAAGGAAGCCGAGGTCGCACATGTGGTCGGCCTCGTCGAGCACCGTGATGGTGACATCGCTCAGGTCGAGGCGACCCTGGTCGATGAGGTCCTCGATGCGACCGGGGGTTCCGATCACGATGTCGACGCCGCGCTGCAGCGCCATGACCTGGCGATGCTGCGGGACTCCGCCGTAGATCTGGGTCGTGAAGATTCCGACACTGCGCGCGATCGGCTGGATGGTGCGATCGATCTGCAGAGCGAGTTCGCGCGTCGGCGCGAGGATGAGGGCGCGCGGCTTGCGGCCCGGCTTGCGCGACTTGGCTCCATAGTTCTCGAGAAGGCGTTCCACGAGCGGGGCGCCGAACGCGATGGTCTTTCCCGAGCCGGTCTTGCCGCGGCCGAGAACGTCCATGCCCTTCAGTACGTCGGGGATCGTCGCGGCCTGGATCGGGAACGGCGACTGGGCTCCGAGGGCCGACAGTTCGCGAACAATGTTCGCGCCAAGGCCGAGGTCGGCAAAGGTCACGCCGATGACGTCGGATGCCTGAATGGCATCCGCTTCGAGGCGCTCGAGCACGACGTCTTCGTGCGCGGTGTACTTCTTCTCTGCGGCGTCGCGCTTCGGGTAGAAGTCGGAGTCGCGGCGCTGGCGCTCTTCGCGCTGTGGCCGGTCGCTGCGGTGTGCACGGTCGTCACGACGCGGACGGTCGTCCGTACGCGGCCCGTGCTCGAATGCCATCCGGCGGTCGTTGCGGGCCGGGCGGTCGTCACGGGCCAGCCGTGCGTTGCGGTCCGGACGGTCGCTGCGGTCGGGGCGAGCGCTGTAGTCCGAGCGGGAGCTACGGTCGGGACGCGCAGTTCGGTCGGGACGCGCAGTCCGGTCCGTACGTGCACTGTACTCAGAACGGGCGCTCCGGTCGGGACGCGCAGTGCGGTGCGGTGCGGTCCCCTCCGGCTGCCAGTCGGGACGACGGTCGGTTGCCCGATCGGCACCACGGCCGGCACGGCGATCACCGCCGCGTTCCGGTTGGCGGCTGTCGGTGCGCTTCGCGCGATCCTGTGCACTCCAGCGCTTCTTGGCCGGCGTGACGGTCGCCTCTGCGGGGCGGTATCCGCGGTGCTTGGGGCTCTTGCTGCCCGGCTTGTGCGCGGGAGCAGTCGAGCGCGCGGGGCGCGCAGGCGTTTTCTTATAGTTCGGCATGATTCTTTCCGGGTTGTCTCAATTGCAGGGCAGAGCAGAACGAATCGTTCGTGCTTACTGCAGGAACCCGGGCAGACTTTGGCCAGGACCGTTCACTTGCGTGTTATCCCCACACGTGCGGATGCCTATGGAAACATCCAGGGGAACCGGCCCAGCAGACTTACAAACCCATTCGCGCGATCGCGCGATGTCCAGAGCCGACTGAACAACACTACCCTGTCGCGCCGCAAAGGGATAGGACCTCTCCGCGCGAGAGAATATCTTCACGGCAGGTTAACAATTTCGGCGACGCCGATCCCTGCGAAGGAGCACCATGATCCGAGGCAGATCGAGCACCCAACTCGGCGTCACGGCATCGATCGCCTCCTCCACGGTGTTCGCCGTCGTCTTCGTGCTCTCCGCGCACCTCGACGCGACGGCCAACGAACTGTTCGGCTGGCGCACGTTCTTCACCGTTGCGATGCTCCTCGGATTCCTCACGATGGCGAAACGGTGGACGGGGATCAAAGTTCTTATCCGCCGCATCCTGGACCGCCCCGCAATCGGCCTTGCGCTGCTCGTCACCGCCGCCATGCTGGGCACGCAGCAGTGGCTGTTCACGTGGGCACCCGGACAGGGCCGGGGCCTTCAGGTCGCACTCGGGTACGTCATCATGCCCATCATGCTCGCGCTCATCGGCCGCATCGTGTTCAAGGAGCGTCTCGGGCCATGCGCATCTCTGCAGTCGCGGTCGCCGCTGCGGCCGTCATATACCAGACCGTGCAGGTCGGCGGGCTCTCGTGGGAAACTCTCGTCGTCGCGCTCGGGTATCCGATCTACTTCACCGTCCGCCGGTTCGCCGGCATCGGTGGCAGCGCGGGCTTGAGCGCGGAGATGATGCTCACCCTTCCTGTCGCCATCCTGCTTCTCCTGCTCGACGACCCGACGCTGCGCACGCTCCAGAATCCGGGGACCGGATTCAGCATCATCGGATTCGGCATTCTCGCCTCCATCGGACTTCTGCTCTACATCGGAGCGAGCCAGCTGTTGCCCATGAGCGTGTTCGGGCTGCTCAGCTACCTCGAGCCGATCCTGCTCGCCGTCGCCGCCGCGCTCGTGTTGAGCGAACCGCTTCCCGCGAGGGAGTTGCCCACCTACATCACGATCGGAATCGCGCTCTTGTTGCTGGCCGTGGAAAGCCTTGTCCGGCAGCGACCCCCACGGAATCAGCCGATCGTCGTATGACTTTCGTTCCCTGCGGCTCTCGAAGGGAACGAGGCAGTCACGGCGTCGCCCCTTCGAGACGGGCTCCGCCCTCCTCAGGGAGCGGCACCGTTCCCTGAGGTGCGAGCGCAGCGAGCCTCGAAGGGAACCATCCAGTCACGGCGTCGCCCCTTCGAGACGGGCTCCGCCCTCCTCAGGGAGCGATCGCTTTCGCCTCGCGCCGATCTGCGCGGCGTTCCTTCGCACCTTCGACGAGGTAGTACAGCGTCGGCAGCACGATCAGGGTGAGAATGGTCGACGACACGAGCCCGCCGATGACGACGATCGCGAGCGGCTGGGAGATGAACCCGCCGTGGCCCGTGAGCCCGATCGCCATGGGCAGGAGCGCAAATATCGTCGCGAGCGCCGTCATCAGGATGGGGCGAAGGCGCCGGCTCGAGCCGTGCACGAGCGCATCGCCGACCTTCATCCCTCTCTCCCGATACTGGTTCACCAGGTCAACAAGCACGATCGCATTCGTGACCACGATCCCGATGAGCATGAGAACGCCGATGAGGGAGGCCACCCCGAGGGGGATTCCCGACAGCACCTGCAGGATGATGCCGCCCGTGGCAGCGAACGGCACAGACACGAGCAGCAGCAGCGGCTGGCGGAGGCTCTTGAACGTGGCCACCATGACGACATACACGATGAGGATCGCGGCAAGCAGCGCGAGGCCGAGCTGACTGAACGCATCCGCCTGCTGGGACGTGACCCCACCCAACGCTACGGACGTGCCCGCGGGCAGGTCGACGGCGTCGACCGCTTCCTGCACGGAGATCGACGCCGTTCCGACATCCGCGACGTTCGGCGTGACACTCACGGTGGCGGCGCGAAGCCCCTTGATCGTCGTGATGCTCGCAGGCCCATCCGACTTCTCCACCGTCGCCAGTTCTGAGAGCATCTGGGGCCCGACCCGGGTCGGAATCGACAGGTTCTTCAGCTCCTCGATCGTGTCAGGGGCATCCGCCGTCTGCAGGTAGATCGAGATGGTCTTGTCGTCGATGACCGCGGATCCCGCAAGGGACGGCTGGATCGCCTGCGACACGATCGAACCGATGACGATCTCGCTCAGCCCCACTGCAGCTGCCTTGTCCCGGTCGACGACGACCGCGATGAACGGCTGGGTTTCCGCGAGATTGCTCGTGGCCTCCGCGGTCACGGAAAGTTCCTGCACGGCGGAGAGCACTTTCGACGCCGCGGCGCGCAAGTCATCCTGCGTCGTCGCCGTAATGTTCACGTCGATGCTGGACGATGCGAATCCTGAGCCAGCAGTCGAAAGCGACACCGTGCCGACGTCGCTGAGTTTCTCAAGCTCGCTCCGCACAGTCTTCTGCAACGCATCCTGATTCGCACCAGGGTCCGTCGTGATCGAAAAGCGGATGCCGCCACCGCCGCCGAAGGCCGCAGCGAGCGAATTGCCGCCGCCGATCGTCAACTGCACCGTTTCGACACCCTCGATTCCGCGCAGCGCATCCTCGACCTTCGACGCCGCACGATCCTTCGCGTCGAGACTCGTCCCCACGGGAAGCGACTGAGTGACGCTGATCGTGTTCTGGCCGCTGTCGCCGATGAAGTTCGTCGTGAGGCTCGGCACGAGCGCGACGGTCCCGCCGAGAACGAGGAGCGCCGCGATGATCGTGGCGACCGGGCGCTTGAGCGTCCAGTGGATCACGGGAAGATAGCCGCGCTGCAGCCTCGTCGGCTTCTCCAGTTCGTCCTCCGCCGACACGACCCCTTCGCGCAGTTCGCGGCGCGAAACGAGTTGGCCGTCGGCATCCTGGATCGCCTGCTGCCCTCCGCCCGCAGAACCAGCGGCGGCGGCAGCGACCGCCTTCTTCGAGTTGCCGAGGAACCAGTAAGCGAGCACGGGAACAATCGTGAGTGCCACGAACAGTGACGCGCCGAGCGCGATCGTGATCGTGAGCGCGAACGGCCGGAACAGTTCCCCCGTGATATCGCCGACGAGCGCAATGGGAAGGAACACAGCGACCGTGGTGACGGTGGATGCCGTAATCGCCGCGGCAACCTCCTTCACCGCCGTGAGGATCGCTTCCGCCTTCTCCTGACCGAGCGTCAAATGCCGCTTGATGTTCTCAATCACCACGATCGAGTCGTCGACGACCCGGCCGATCGCGATCGTCAGCGCACCGAGGGTCAGGATGTTGAGCGAGTACCCGGTCACCTGCATCCCGATGAACGTGATGAGCACCGACACCGGAATGGAGATGGCCGTCACGAGCGTCGACCGCACCGAAAGCAGGAAGACCAGAATGACGATGACCGCGAACAACAGCCCGAGAAGGCCCTCCGTCGCAAGCGCGTCGATCGACTGCTGGATGAACGGCGCCTGATCGAACACGATCGTGAACGCCGTGTTGCTGCCGAGCGCCGCCTCCAGGTCGGGAAGGGCATCCTGCACTTCCTTGGACACCGCAACCGTGTTGCCATCCGGCGTCTTCGTGACCCCGATGGTCAACGCCGGCTCGCCGTTCACGCGGGAAATGCTCGTGACCGGGTTGTCGACCAGTTTGACATCCGCGACATCGCCGATCGTGAGCGGTGCGGCGCCCGCTTCACCCGGCGTTGAACCCGGCGCGGTACTCGGCGGCGGCGCCGAACCGATGAGCGGGAGATTCGCGATCTCCTCGACTGTATGAATCCTCGAACCGGACTGCACCGTGAGCGTCGTATCGCCCTCGGTGATGTTGCCGCCGGGCAGAAGGACGCCGTTCGAGTTCAGCGCGTCGCGGATCGCCTGCGTACTCAGGCCCGCCGCGAACAGTTTCGCGGTATCCGGCGTGATGGTGACACGCTGGCCAACCGCGCCCTGCAGGCTCGCCTCGCGCACATTGTCGAGCTTCTGGAGTTCCACGATCGTCGAAGACTGGAGCAACGCGACGAGGTCGTTCTCGCTCAGATCGCTCGTGACCGCAATCTGGATGACCGGGAAGTCGTCAATGCTTCCCGTGATGATGCGCGGATCGGAGTTCTCCGGCAGCGCGCTCTTGATTCGGTTGATCGCCTGCTGAACCTTCTGCTCCGCGGTGGCGAGGTTCGTGCCGTACGTGAACGCGGCGGTGATCGAGGACAGATTGGACGTGGAGGTCGCCGTGGTGCTTTCCAGTCCCGGAACACCCTGGATCGCCGTCTCGATCGGGGTGCTCACGTCGTCGTTGACGACATCCGGCGCCGCGCCCGGGTAGCTCGTGACGATCACCATCTGAGGGAACGACACCGAAGGAATGAGTTCCTGCTTGAGAGTCGTGAGCGCAATCCCGCCGAACACGCCGACGACGATGGTCACAAGCGCGATGAGCGCGCGGTTGCGCAGGCTGAACACGGAAAAGAGATGCACGGACAAACTCCTGAAATCGGCGCCGACGGTGGCGGCGCACTTTCGCGCTCAACCTCGCGCCTTCTGAAAGTATTCCACCCCCGACCACGGCGTGGCCCCTCGGCGCCCAGCGAGGACGCGCAGAAGTCGGTGCCTGCCTGGCACTACAGTGACAATAGTTCCCCACCGTTCCTGCCCCCACACTTGGATGCACCTATGTCGCCCGCGCTCACTATGACCCGACGGTGGATCCAACTGATGCTGGGCCTGTTCCTCTACGGCATCGCGATTTCGATGATGGTTCGCGCCGCCATCGGCATCTCGCCGTGGGACGTTCTCGCCCAGGGCATTTCACTGCGCACCGGAATCCCGTTCGGCTTCGTCACCAACATCGTGGGCGGCGTCGTTCTTTTGCTGTGGATTCCCATTCGTCAAAGGCTCGGCGTCGGCACCGTGCTGAATGCGCTGCTCGTGGGGCCCAGTGCCGAAGTCGGGCTGTGGCTCATCCCGGAACAAACCGACTTATGGTCGCGCATTCCCATGTTCGTCGGGGGACTTCTCCTGCTGGCGATCGCCACCGGCCTCTATATCGGCGCACGGTTCGGACCGGGCCCCCGAGACGGCCTCATGACGGGAATCAACGCGAAGTTCGGCATCCGCCTTTGGATCGTGCGGACCTCACTCGAAATCACCGTGCTGGTCATCGGTTGGATCCTCGGCGGCGACGTCGGAATTGGGACACTCGCTTTCGCGCTTCTCATCGGACCGCTCGTGCACTTCACCATTCCGATCCTCATGGTTCCGGCCGCTCGCGCTACACCCGAGTCACCGTCCGAGCCGTCAACAGCCCGATAAGCACGAGCCCGAACACGACAAGAGCCAGGCCAACGATCGCCCGGCCACTCAGTGTCTCGTGCAGGACGAGAACGCCCAGGAGTGTCGCCGTCATCGGTTCCCCGAGCCCCAGCGTTGCCACGGTGGATGCGCTGAGCGCTTTGAGTCCGTAGGCGAGGAACAGGCATGCGACGGTGATCGTGCCGATGCCGAGCCACAGCCCCATCGCCAGTCCGTCCAGTGAAGCGAGCCAACTCGGGTCCGACAGCAGCAGAATGGGCAGCGCCCCCACCGCCGACCACCCGAAAATGACCGCGACGGAGCCGACCGGAGTCCAGCCGTCCACGAGCAGCTTCTTCGCCGACAGCGCGTAGAACGCGTAGGACGCGCCAGCTCCGAGGGACAGCAGAAGTCCGGTGGCGCTCGTGACGCCGGATTCGCCGAACCCGGAAAGCAACGCGATCCCGATGACCGCGACGACCGTCGCCACGAGCCACGCATACCCCGGGAAGCGACGGCTCAGGAACCATTCGAACAGGCCCGTGAAGATTGGCCCGGAGCCGATCGCGACGACCGCGCCGACGGCGACCCCGTTGATGCTCATCCCCAGAAAGAACGTGGGCTGATAGGCGATGATCGCGGCGGCGCCGATCACCACGGTGGGCCATACGCGCCAGCGCGCCGAGACCGCCTTCGTCGATTGCGGATCCGGCCCCGAGAGGTTCGGAATGTGCAAGGTGAGCATGTCGGTGATGGGCTGCCCGGGCTCCAGATGGCGCAGCGATCGGCGCGATCTCAGCGACAGCAGCCACGCGACGAGCGCGAGGGCAGCTCCGCCGATCACGATGCGCGCCGAGCCCACCGACAGGGAGGATGCGGCCTCCGGTCCGAGTGCCTGCGCGGTTCCGGTCGTGCCGAACAGAATCGCCGCGATGAGGGCGAAAATGACGTGGCGCACGTGCTCATCGTTCCACACCCAATCGCCCAACAGGCCCGCTTTGGTCCCAAATGAAGGTATCCGGCGCCTGCAGCACGAGTGTTACGTGCTCGCGCAGCGCCGGATGCCTTGGATTGCCTTCATTTGGGACGTGAGTGCTACAGGTTGCGGGCCGCGTAGACCGCCATCGCGTCGCGCACGAACTCGGCGCCGTCCTGCCCGCCGTAGTTCGCGCCGAAGCGCGGGTCGGCGACGTACATCTCGCCGAGTCCCGTGAAGTACTCCTTCGTGGGTCCGGTCGTTCCGCCGCCCGGAGTCCCCGGGATGCCGCGCAGCCACTCGAACTGCCGCTGCGCGAGAGCCTGCGCCTCGTCGCTGCCCGGATCGACGCCGGCCTTCGCCGCCGCGATCCAGTCCTCGCCGAGCTTCTGCATCCTGGCCTTCCAGCCGGCCTTCTGCTCCGCGGTCTGCGAGCGCCACCAGGCATCGCTCTTCGCGTAGGCATCCGCGCCCCACCGCTCTTCGACCTCCTCCTTGTACTGGGTGTGGTCGAATCCGTCGAACATGTCCTCTGCCATGAGTTGTTCACCTCCTTCCAGTTTTGTGATCGTCGACTCGACGGCACCGATCTGGCGGTCGAGCCGTTCCTTCTCCCTCTGCAGCCAGTGCAAGTGGGTGAGCAGGGCGTCGGCGTGTTCCTTTTGCCCCGCGAGGACGTCGGCGATCGCCGGCAGCCCGAGTCCGAGCTCCCGCAACAACAGGATGCGCTGCAGCCGCGTGAGCGCATCCTCGTCGTAGTAGCGGTAGCCGTTCGCGCCGACCCGGCTGGGCTTCAGCAGCCCGACGTCGTCGTAGTGGCGAAGCGTGCGGCTCGTCGTTCCCGACAACCGCGCGATGTCCTGAATGGACCAGTCCATGTCCGCCTCCTCTTCTGCTCACCCATCACGCTAAACGTTGACGCGACGTCAATGTCAAGCACTTTCATCATTCAGGAGGTGGTGTGACTGGTGGGGCGGGTGAAGTGTGGAGAGGAACCCGAACTCACGTGCAGAACGAGCGGATCGTGCCCTCCAGAATGTCCGTCAACTGCTCGATGGACTTCGTCGTTGCCCACTCGGTATCGGCGTGCGCGCCGCCGCCATCCACGCCGATGAGCAAGCACGGAATCCCCGAGTCATGAATGAGCCCCGCATCGGTCCAGAACGGCTCGCCCCGCGTCGGCAGGGGAGAGCCGGTCACGCGCTCGCCGCTGGATGCCACGGCCTGAACGATCGGCCACTCGGGATCCGCCTCAAACGCGTTCCTCGCAATAAGCCGGCGAAGGTCGTACCGAAAGTTCGGTGTCGTCGCCGCGATGGTGTCCAGAACCGCGCGAAGTTCGTCCTCCACCGAGTCGGGGGTGTCGCCCGGCAAGGTTCGGCTCTCAATGGTGAGGGTGCAGGATCCGGCAACCGTCGCGGCATCCGAACCTCCCGATATCGTGGCGACCCTGACCGAGCTGTGGCCCAGAAGCGGATGCGCTGGCCGCCCGTGGAACGTGGCCTGCAGCTCCTCGATGGCTCGCAGCACGAGGCCGGCGTGCACGATCGCGTCAACACCCTGCTCGGGCATGGATCCGTGGGCCGCGACGCCGGTCAGGTCGATCGTGAACCAGGCGAAGCCACGATGCGCGAGAACCAGATTCATTTCGCTCGGCTCGGTGACGATTGCGCCATCCGCGGTGAACGCCGCGAGCGCATCCTCGGTGCCGAGGCTTCCGAACTCCTCGTCCGCGACGAGGGTGACGATCACGTCGCCGGAGAGATTCGCCGCTTTGGCACGGGCAGCGGCGACCATGATGGCGGCGACGCCGGCTTTCATGTCGAACGCCCCGCGCCCGAACACCTTCGTGTCCTTCACCGTCGCGGCAAACGGGTCTCCGTCATATCCGGCAACTCCTACGGTGTCGACGTGGCCGTTCAGCATGAGTGAGCGGCCGCCACCAGTACCTCTCGCGACGCCTACTACCGTCGGGCGATCGGCCCTCCCCAGGCGGTGTACCTCGAATCCCTGGGCCGCGAACCATTGCGCACACCACTCGGCGATTTCCGATTCCCCTGCACCACCCGGTATGAGGTCCGGGTTCACCGAATCGATGCGGATGAGCGCCTGGGTGAGTTCGACGGGATCCATGGGAGCGGGTGCTGTTGGTGTCATGCCCCGAATCTACCTGTCACACCAGTCACACCACCTCCTGAATGATGAAAGCACTTGCGCGGGGGCGAGACGCGATATATCTTGATTATTGCGCAACGCGATATAGCGCGAGTTTCAGTCCACGCAGAATCACATCAGTCAGGAGAAATCGATGGCAACCGAGACATGGCTCATCGAAAGCGGGAAGATCATCGACATCGACATGGTGCGCAAGCTCAAGGTCGGCCTCATCGGCGGGAAGGTCGACATCGTCGGCCACGACGAACCGGGCGCCCGCGTCGAAGTGCACTCCGTGAGCAAGAAGCCCCTCAAAATTTCGATCGACGGCGACACGCTCGAAGTCGACCACCCCCAGCTCGCGTGGGACAACTTCATCGAAATGTTCAAGACGTTCAACATCAACGCCCGAGCGGACGTGAGCATCATGGTTCCCCGCGATGTCGCACTCAAGTTCGGCGTCGTCTCGGCATTCGGGCTCATCAGCGGGCTCACCGAGGACGCCAAGATCAGCACCGTGAGCGGCGAGGTCGTCATCGACAACGTCTACGGGGATCTCGAACTCAATTCGGTCAGCGGAGAGATCAACGTACGGAACCACTACGGCAACATCACCGCAAAAACGGTGAGCGGCGACCTCACCGCGAGCGGGGAGATCATGAAGTTCAACTCCAACAGCGTCTCCGGCGACATCTTCCTCGACCTCACCGGCATCCCGGATGCCGCGAACGTCAAGACGGTGTCCGGCGACATCACCCTGCGGCTCGAAGCCGGTGTGCCGGCGCAGTACAAGGTGAACACCGTTTCCGGCAAGCTCCAACTTGACGACTCCGAAATCTCCGGAGTGCGCGGCCAGTACACGGGCAAACACGGCGACCTCCACGGGCAGTGGCTCGAGTTCAACGCCTCCACCGTGTCGGGCGACGTCGCCGTGGTCCACGCACGCGAAACCGCGGGATCCGGCCGATGACACCACCCGTCTTCGCGCACGGGCACTTGCGCCTCTACCTGCTCAGCCTCCTCGCCGAGGAGCCCATGCACGGTTACGAAGTCATCCTCGCGCTCGAGGAACGATTCGGCGGCACGTACACCCCGAGCGCCGGAACGATCTACCCGCGGCTCGCGAAGCTCGAAGAGGAAGGTCTCGTCACGAAGTCCGCGGATGGCCGAAAGACGGTGTACGAGATAACCGAAGCCGGCCGCGCAGAGCTGGCCGCACGGCAGCACGAACTCGACGAAATCGAAAGCGGCGTGACCGACTCGGTGCGCCGGCTCGCCGATGACGTTCGCCACAGCGTCGACCAGGCCATGAAGAGCCTTCGGGCCGACCTCGCCTCCGCCGCCCGCGAGGCCAGGGACGAAGCACGGCAGGCCGGCCGCAACATCCGTGCCGACATCCGCGAAACAACGAGCGGTCGGCTGCGCGAAGCGGACATCGTCATCAACGACTTCCGCCACCAGGTGCGCTCGGATCTTCGCGGCATGGCGGCACGCGACGAACTCACGAAAGAGACCGTGGATGAGCTGAAGTCGAAACTGGACGACGTGCGCGCGGGCATTCTCCGACTGAACTGAACCACGCCCGGCCGAATCCGACTTGCGCGGGGGCCGGATAGGAGTATTGTCGCACCTCGTGACTAACGAAGTCCGGTCGCCCAAACGTTGGCTGATCGGCGAACCACTGCCGTCGGAGAAACTCGAGGGCCAGCTGCTGCCGAAGCATCTGGCGCTCCCCATCTTCGCAAGCGACGCCCTGTCGTCCGTCGCATACGGGCCGCAGGAACTCCTCATGATCCTGACCCTCGGCGGCCTCAGCTTCCTCACTTTCGCGCCGTGGGTTGCCGCCGCCGTCGTTGTCGTGCTCGTCACGGTTGTCGCGTCGTACCGGCAACTCATCAAGGCGTACCCCTCCGGAGGCGGCGACTTCGAAGTCGCGCACAAGAACCTCGGCGAGAAGGCCGGCCTCATCGTCGCGAGCGCCCTGCTCATCGACTACATCCTCACCGTCGCCGTGTCGGTGGCCAGCGGCGTCGACAACATCATTTCCGCGTTCCCGGCCCTGAACGCCTGGCGCGTCGAGCTCGCCGTGGGCTTTGTCATCCTGCTCGCGGCGATCAACCTTCGCGGCGTCCGCGAATCCAGCAAGGCTTTCGCGCTCCCCACCTACCTGTTCATCGCGAGCGTGCTGCTCATGATCGGCGTCGGCGCGGTGCGCACGATGCTCGGCGACGCACCGGTCGCGGAGTCGGCGCACTACACGGTGAAGGCCGAAGAGTTCACCCAGGTCGGAATCGTGCTCTTGCTGCTTCGCGCGTTCGCGAGCGGATGCAGCGCCCTCACGGGCGTCGAGGCCGTCGCCAACGGGGTGCCGGCTTTCCGCACGCCAAAAATCCAGAACGCGAAGCGCACCCTCACGCTCATGGGAGGGATCGCCATCACGCTATTCGTCGGCGTTACGACCCTCGCCCTGATCAGCCGGGTGCACTATGCGGAGACGCCATGCCATCTTGTCGGGTGGGCGGATTGCGCGACCCAACCGCAGCGCAGTGTCATGGCACAGCTGGCCGCCGCCGTGTTCGGAGGGGACACTCAGATCCTGTTCTACGTGCTTCAGGGCACCACGGCGGCCGTGCTGCTCCTCGCCGCGAACACCGCGTTCAACGGATTCCCCCTCCTCGGCTCTGTGCTCGCGCGCGACGGATACGCGCCGAAGTCGCTCTCCACGCGCGGCGACCGGCTCGTGTACTCGAACGGCGTGCTCGTCCTCGGGCTGAGCGCCATCGTGCTTCTCGTCGCATTCCAGGCGAGCCTCACCGCGCTCATCCAGCTGTACATCATCGGCGTGTTCGTGTCGTTCACGCTCGGCCAGTCCGGAATGGTGAAGCACTGGGTGCGCACGCTGCGCGAAGGGGCGCAGAACCGGCGGCAGATCATCCGGAGCCTGTCCATCAACTCGTTCGGCGCAGCGCTCACGGCGACCGTGCTCATCGTTGTCACCGTCACGAAGTTCACGCACGGCGCCTATCTGGTCTTCGTGATCGGACCGATCCTTTACGTGCTCATGCTCGGTATCAACCGGTATTACCGCAACGTCGAACGCGACCTCACGGTCGACGATACGACCGTGTTCGGATCCAGCGGCGACCACGCCATCGTGCTCGTCGGCAGGATGCAAAAGCCCACCCTCAAAGCCCTCGATTACGCGATCGCGGCGCGCCACGACAGCATCGAGGCCGTGCACTGCTCCATCAATGACGACGAAACGATTCTTCTTCGGAAGCAATGGAAGAAGATGAAAGTCCAGGTGCCGCTCAAGGTCATCCAGTCCCCGTACCGGGACATCAGCTTCCCGCTCATCAAGTACATCAAGAAGCGGCGCGCCACTCACGGTTCCGAAGTCGTGACCGTGTACATGCCGCAATACATCGTCGGCCACTGGTGGGAGAACTTCCTGCACAATCACAAGGCCCGCCGCATCCGCCACAAACTCATGCTCACGCACGGGGTTACCATTGCGCTCGTGCCCTGGCTCCTGGACTCCTCCAAAGTTCTCTACGCGCGGCCCGGGAGGCCGCTGCCCGGCCAGGAGCGCCGCGGAGAGCCCGTGCGCCAGGCCGTGGTCCGCAAACCTCTGCCCCCGGCAAAGCTCGCCTCTCGGAAACGCGACTGACGTGAGAGCACTGTTCGCAGTCCTCGCGGGCGGCTTCGTCGGCACAGGGTTGCGCTTGCTCGCGGATACCCTGATCTCGCACGCCGACACGGGCTTTCCGTACAGCACGCTCCTCGTCAACGTCGTCGGATCGTTTGCGCTCGGGATCGCGGTCGCACGGCTCTGGTCACGGTTCCGCCCGTGGCTGAGGGCAGGCGTCGGCACAGGGCTGATCGGATCGTTCACGACGTTCTCGGCCGTCGCGGTCTCGCTCGTCGCGCAGACTTCCCACGGCCTGTGGCTACTCGCGATCGTCTATTTCTTGCTCACGCTCCTCCTCGGATTCGCGGCCGCAGCTCTCGGCCTTCGGGTAGGGCGAGTCGCGACCCCGATCGACTGGGTCGACGAATGAGCCCGCTCGTGGTCGCAGCGGTTCTGCTCGCCGGCGGCGCGGCGGCCGTCATCAGGTACGGGCTTTCCGTGATGCTCGCGCGTACTTCCGCGGCGGAAGGCTTCCCGTGGACAGTCCTGATCGTGAATGTCGTCGGATCGGGCATCGGCGGCGCGGTGCTCGGCCTGGCACACGGCGCGGGAATCCCATCCGAACTGCAACTCGTCATCCTCACGGGCGTGTGCGGCGGGCTCACGACATTCAGCACATTCAGCGTCGAGACCATCCAACTCATCACGCACGGGCGCTGGCGCGCGGCGATGCTCAACGTCGGATTGAACCTGGTTGTCAGTCTTGGCGCGTGCGTGCTCGGCTACCTTCTCGCCTAGAACCGGGCGCGCGAGAGTGCGGCCCGCACCAGCTAGATTCGAGTCATGAGCTACGACATCGAATCCGTTCGTGCCGACTTTCCGGCACTCGTCAACGGTTCAGCCCACTTCGACGGACCGGGCGGAACGCAGACCCCCCAGCAGGTCATCGAGGCGATTGCCGCTGCGCTGCGCAATCCGCTGTCGAATCGCGGCACGGTCACCACGGGAGAGTCCAACGCGGAGAAGACCGTGACGGATGCCCGGTCGGCCATCGCGGACCTCGTGGGAGGCGACCCGGGCGGCGTCGTGTTCGGCCGCAGCGCAACCCAACTCTGCTACGACTTCTCTCGCTGGATTTCGCGGTCATGGGGGCCCGGCGACGAGGTTGTGGTGACCCGACTTGACCACGACTCCAACATCCGCCCGTGGGTGCAGGCGGCCGAGCACACGGGTGCGACTGTGCGCTGGCTCGACTTCGACCCCGAATCGTCCGAGCTTGACGACATCGCCACCGTCCTCTCGGACCGTACGAAGCTTGTTGCGGTGACCGCCGCGTCGAACCTGATCGGGACGAAGCCGCCGGTCGCCGCAATTTCCGCGGCGGCTCACAAGGTCGGTTCTTTGGTTTACGTGGACGGCGTGCACTTCACAGCACACGCCGCCGCCGACATTGCAGCGTTTGGCGCCGATTTCTACTCGTGCTCCCCGTACAAGTTTCTCGGGCCACACCTCGGTGCCCTTGCGGCATCCCCGGAACTGCTCGAGTCGCTTCACCCCGACAAACTGCTGCCCTCGACGAACGACGTGCCGGAACGGTTCGAATTCGGCACACTCCCTTATGAAATGCTCGCGGGGGTCGCCGCGGCAGTCGACTACCTCTCGAACATGGGCACCACTGCCGGAAAGAACTCGACACTGGCGAACGCGCCCAGACGAGAGAAACTCGTCGATGCGTTCGCACGGCTCGCGGAGCACGAGGACGCGCTCCTGGCCCGGCTTGAATCCGGGCTCGCCGAACTCCCCGCCGTCACGGTGCACTCGCGAGCGGAGCATCGCACGCCGACGCTGCTGCTCACGTTCGACGGGCGCGACACCCACGACGCGTACGAGTTCCTCGCCGCGCGGGGAGTCGATGCGCCATCCTCGAACTTCTACGCGCTCGAAGCCAGCCGACGCCTCGGACTCGGCGACGAAGGCGGGTTGCGCGTGGGCCTCGCCCCGTACTCGAGCGACGACGACATCGACCGCCTGCTCGCAGGGCTCGGAGCATTCCTCGCCAGCTGACCCCGCGAGTCAGAGATTGCTGAGGGTCGCGATGACCTGGCGTGCGATCTGGCGGCCGGCGCGGTTCGCGCCGATCGTGCTCGCCTGAGGTCCATACCCGGCAAAGAATATGCGGCCGTCTTTCCACGACGATCCGCCCCCGACCGTCACGCCGCCCTCTTTCTCGCGCAACTTCAGCGGCGCGAGGTGGCGCAGCTCCGGTCTGAATCCCGTGGACCACAGGATCGCATCCGCCTTCTGGAATGTACCATCCGCCCAGCGCACGCCGTCCGGCTCAATCGAGGAGAACATCGGCTTGGCCACGAGCAGTCCTCGGTCGATGGCGGCCTGGATTCGACGCGTGCGCGGCACCCCCGTGCCACTCACGATGCTGGGGAGAGCGCGCCCGGCCCGCGCGGCCTCATCCTGCATCGCGACAGCGGATTCGCGGGCTTCGAGGTTCAATTCGCTCTCGTCGAGAAACTCGATCGGGCGCCGGCTCACCCACGCGATCTCCGCAGCGACGGTTTCGAGCTCGAGGAGGAATCCGATAGCGGACGTCCCGCCGCCGACCACGACGACGCGCTTGCCGCGAAACTCCTCCGCAGACGTGTAATCGCTCGTGTGGAGGTGGCGCCCGGCGAACGAATCGAGACCCGGGTACCAGGGGATGAAAGGAGAGCCCCAGGTTCCCGTCGCATTCACGACGACATCGGTCACTATCTCGTGGTTCGTGTTCGACGCATCCGAGTACTCGACGACAAGCTCCAAACCGCGATTGGAAACCGTGTGCACATCGGCAGGGCGCACGATGTTCAGTCCGTAGTGCTCTTCGTACTGCCGATAGAAGTCCGACACCACGTCCTTGGCCGGGAGCGTGCGGTCCGCCGTATCGAACGACAGGCCGAGCGCATCCATCCCCGGCAGGTCGTTGATTCGGTGAGCGGAACCGATCCGAAGGGCCTCCCAACGCAGCTGCCACGCGCCCCCCGTTCCCGGTCCGCGATCGAGCACGAGAAAGTCGGATCCGGGCTCCAGCCCCAACCGCTGCAAGTAGAACGACACGGAAAGCCCGGCCTGACCGCCGCCGATGACGACGACTGAGGGATGCGGCGGAGCATGGTTCACACCGCTACGTTACCCGGCCATCCGGGGCGTGCCCCGCGGGGACGCCTACATGCTAAAGTTGGAAGTTGGTTTGGAAATCCTTGTAGTTGAGTTCTGAGCACCATCGTGTGTACTCAGTCTGGAATCGTGAGGGGGTAGCCCGTGGGACGTGGTCGCCAAAAGGCAAAACACACCAAGGTTGCCAGGGAGTTGAAGTATTTCAGCCCGAACACCAACTATGACGCGCTCGAACGCGAACTCACCCAGGCCGAGCAGAACGAGGCCATGGAGAAGTGGCCGGAGTACAGCCACGCCGGTGAAGACACCGAGCAGGGCAGCGCAACCCGCGCCTGACCGTTCCGCTTCGGCATTCTGACGCCGTCGTCTTCCGACGATTCGGTCGCCGTCAGCCGCGGTAATCGCCGATCAGGCGAACTGCACCGCCGTCGACGCCCTTTGCCCCCTGCTCGAAACCGCTGACATCGCGCGGCGCCATCGAGACAGCGCCGACCGGCCAGGCGCGGATGCCGTCCTCGGCCAATTGCCCGACAGTCGCCCCGACTGAGGACTCGTCGACCACGGCGATCATGCCGATGCCGAGGTTCCAGGTTCCCTCCGCCGACTGCAGCGTCGTGCCCGCCAATTCGGACAACACCCGGAACACCGGATCCGGCGACCACGTCGAACGGTCGACCTCGGTCCAGCTTCCCACCGGGAGCACGCGCGCGAGATTCGCGGCGATGCCGCCGCCCGTGACATGGCTGAGCGCGTGCACGGCACCGGGCGAGCGCTCGAGAACGCGCAGGAGTGCCGAGGTGTAGAGGCGAGTCGGCTCGAGCAGCACTTCGCCGACCACGCCGCCAAAATCGTCCGAGCGGTCCGTGTACGCGATCTTCCGCTTTGCGAGAATGTGCCGCACGAGCGAAAACCCATTGCTGTGCAGGCCGGAGGATGCGAGGGCGAGGACCGTGTCGCCGTCACGCACCCGCTCGGGGCCGAGCACGGCATCCGCTTCGACCACGCCCACCGCGGCGCCCGCCACGTCGTAGTCATCCGGCCCGAGCAGCCCAGGATGCTCTGCGGTCTCACCGCCCACGAGCGCCGTGCCGGTCGCGGAACACGCCCGCGCGATCCCCGCGACGATGTCGGCGATGCGTTCGGGAACGACCCGGCCGCACGCGATGTAGTCCGTCATGAACATCGGACTGGCGCCGACCACGACGATGTCGTCGACGACCATTCCGACGAGGTCCTGGCCGATAGTGTCGTGCTTGTCGAGCGCTTGCGCGATCGCGACCTTCGTGCCCACGCCATCCGTCGACGACGCGAGCAGCGGATGCCGATAGCGGGTGAGCGCCGAGGCGTCGAACAGCCCGGCGAACCCTCCAACGCCGCCGCGAACTTCGGGCCCGTGCGTTTGCGCCACGGCCGCCTTCATCAACTCGACCGCTAAGTCGCCGGCGCGGGTATCCACCCCCGCTGCCGCGTACGCGTCACTCATCATCCACCCACCGCCGTCCCGCGAGTGTGCAGTTGTGGCGGCTTTGAGCCCAGCAGAACGACCACAAGTGCACTTTCGCGGGATCTGTGGAAGTCACTCCTGCCGCCCCGGGTCGCCGAAGACGGGAGTGAGCTCGCGCGCGGAAGGGTCGCTCTCCAGGAGATTCTTGCCCATCAGGTGCGCCTCCGGCAGCGGAATCGGATACTTCCCCGTGAAGCACGCCGTGCACAGGCTCGACCGCGGCTGCTGGGTAGCCGCGACCATTCCGTCCTCGGAAAGATAGCCGAGACTGTCGGCGCCGATCGCCTGGCACACTTCGTCGTTCGTGAGGCCGGTCGCAAGCAGCTCGGCGCGGGAAGCGAAATCGATGCCGTAAAAGCACGGCCACGTAATCGGCGGGCTCGAGATCCGCACGTGAACTTCGGCGGCGCCCGCCTCCCTCAGCATCGCGACGAGCGCGCGCTGCGTGTTGCCCCGCACGATCGAGTCATCCACGACGATGAGGCGCTTGCCCTTGATCACATCCCGCAACGGGTTGAGCTTGAGCTTGATTCCGCGCTGCCGGATCGTCTGCGACGGCTGGATGAAAGTCCGACCGACATAGGCGTTCTTCACGAGCCCCTGCCCGTACGGGATGCCGGACGCCTCCGCGTAGCCGATCGCCGCGGGCGTGCCCGACTCGGGGGTCGGGATGACCAGGTCCGCTTCGACCGGATGCTCCGCGGCGAGCCTCCGGCCCATCTCCACGCGCGCTTCGTGCACACCGCGACCGGCGATCGTCGTGTCCGGCCTGGCAAGATACACGTACTCGAACACGCAACCCGCGCGCTTCTCCGGGGCGAAACGCTGCGTGCGCAACCCGTTCTCATCGATCGCGATGAGTTCTCCCGGCTCGACCTCGCGGACGAACGCCGCCCCGACGATGTCGAGAGCCGCCGTCTCGCTCGCGACCACCCAGCCGCGCTCGAGCCGGCCGAGCACGAGAGGGCGGACGCCCTGAGGGTCCCGCGCCGCGTACAGCGTCGACTCGTCCATGAAGACGAAGCAGAATGCCCCCTGCAACAGGGGAAGCACCTCCATGGCCGTGGATTCGAGGGTGTGGTCGAGGTCCCCCGTGAGCAGCGCGGTGACCACGGCTGTGTCCGTGGTGTTGCCGCGGGCGAGCTCTCCGTCGAGCTCGGGATGCCGCTCCCGCACGAGTTCCAGAAGTTCCATCGTGTTCGTCAAGTTGCCGTTGTGGCCGAGCGCGACGGTACCGCCCGCCGTACGTCCGAGCGTCGGCTGGGCGTTTTGCCAGCTCGATGAGCCGGTCGTCGAGTACCGCGTGTGGCCCACGGCGAGGTGGCCGACGAGAGTATTGAGCGCCGACTCCGTGAACACTTGCGACACGAGTCCCATGTCCTTGTAAACGAGGATCTTCGACCCGTCGCTCGTCGCGATGCCCGCAGACTCCTGGCCGCGATGCTGAAGCGCATACAGGCCGAAGTAGGTGAGCTTGGAGACCTCTTCGCCCGGTGCCCACACCCCGAACACGCCGCACGCGTCCTGCGGCCCCTTCTCGCCGGGAAGCAAATCGTGACCTAGCCGACCATCGCCACCGGCCAAAACGTGGGCCCCTATCCTTCGCTGCGCTGTGCGCTGTGGTCTGAAGAGTTGTCGCTTGCTTGCGCGCGCTCATCGGCACGCACCGCCAGTTTACCCGCGATCACCGGCTCGGCCCGTCGGCTTGCCCGGAAGTCGAGAGCAATGGCCGTCACCGCGCCGAGGACGACGCCGAGCGGGATTCCGAAGAGCGAGAAATATCCGAGCGAGGCCGCGAACCCGATCGCGGGATCCGCCGGGTAGAGCGATGTCAGGACGAGGGTAGCGAGAAATCCGAGGAGAGCCCCCACAACCATGAACACGGAGAACTTCGGTGCGCGGCGGATCGTGACCGACGCGCGCTCCTCTTCGTCAGCATCCTGCGGGGTCACGGTCATGCTCCTATTGTCGCGCATTCCATTCGAGAGGAAGCACGTCGGCGAGGCTCGCACGCGAACCGGATGCCGACACCCGGTCGGCCGCGACTGCCCCCGCCCAGTCGAGGGCCCCCGTGGCCAGCGCGATCCAGGATTCCGCATCCATCTCGACGACGTTCGGCGGGGTGCCGCGAGTGTGTCCCGGCCCCTCAATGCATTGCACTGCGCCGAACGGCGGCACCCGGACCTCCACCGAGTTTCCCGGCACAGCATCCGCGAGAACCTGGAGCAGGTAGCGCACGGCCACGGCTGTCGCATCCTTGTCGGCGTCGGCACCGGCTTCCTGCTTGATGCGCACGGCGGCCTGCCCGACGATCGCGACGATTCTCCCTTTTCCCATCACTCCACGGTAGCCGAACATGCCGGTCCAGGTCCGGCCCGGTAGCCTGTGGTGGTGCGAATTCTCCTTCTCGGTTCCGGTGCGCGCGAGCACGCCATCCTCACGGCGCTGCTCGAAGAGGAAGCCGGCCACGAGATCACGGTGGCGCCGGGAAACGCGGGAATCGCCGATCAGGCGACGACGATCTCCCTCGACCCCGCCAATCCGGAACTGATCGCCGAATTTGCCGCCGACCACGACATCGAACTCGTCATCGTCGGCCCGGAAGCGCCCCTCGTCGCGGGAGTCGCCGACGCCGTGCGCAAGCGCAAAGTGGCGGTGTTCGGGCCGAGCAGGGCGGCGTCGCAACTGGAGAGCAGCAAATCGTTCGCGAACCGGGTGATGGACGCTGCCGGCGTTCCGACGGGACGCGCGATCGATGCGAACAACATCGCGGAGGTCGCCAAAGCTCTGGACGAGTTCGGCGCGCCGTTCGTGGTGAAAGCCGATGGGCTCGCCGCGGGCAAAGGGGTTCTTGTCACCTCCGACCGTGCGGCGGCGCTCGCGCACGCCGAGCACTATCTTCAACTCGGCCCGGTGCTCGTCGAGGAGTTCCTCGATGGTCAGGAAGTTTCCCTCTTCCTCCTCGCTGACGGGTCGACGGTAATTCCCCTGTCGCCTGCGCAGGACTACAAGCGCGTCGGGGACGGTGATCTCGGCCCTAACACGGGCGGCATGGGCGCGTATTCGCCCCTGCCGTGGTTGCCGGCCGGGTTCGTGCAGGAGGTGGTTGACCGCATCGCCCTCCCGGTGATCCGGCAGCTCGCGGTCGAGGGCACACCGTTCAGCGGACTTTTGTACTGCGGGCTCATCCTGACCGCGAAAGGCATTCGGGTGATCGAGTTCAACGCCCGATTCGGCGACCCTGAGACGCAAGTGGTGCTTCCGCGGCTCAGAACGCCGCTGAGCGGATTGCTCATGGCGGCGGCCACCGGCTCTCTCGCAGAGCTGCCCCCTCCGGAATTTTCGGACGACGTGTGCGTCACGGTCGTGCTCGCGAGCGAAGGCTACCCGGATGAGCCGAAGACGGGCAGGCCCATCAGCGGGATCGAGGCCGCTGAGGCCGTGCCCGGAGTCACGATCCTCCACGCTGCGACCGCGAGGGACCGCAACAAACTCGTCGCTACGGGCGGCCGGGTCCTCAGCATCGTGGCCCGCGCTCCGGACTTCGCCGAGGCTCGCGCACGGGCGTACAGCGCGCTCAGCGAAATCTCGCTGGAGGGCTCGCACTTCCGTACTGATATCGCGCAGCACCCCTCCCGCTAATTGCTTTCATTATTCAGGAGGTGGTGGGGCTGGAGTGACTCTCAGAATCACACCTGGTCACTTCAGCCCCACCACCTCCTGAATAATGAAAGTGTGAGGACGGACATCGACGGCTGGGAACTGAGCTACTCCGGCAAGGTGCGCGACCTCTACCGTTCGGAGGATCGACCGGGCGAGGTGCTCATGGTGGCGAGCGACCGCGTGAGCGCATTCGACCACGTGCTCGAACCCGGCATCCCCGGCAAAGGCGAGTTGCTCACGCGCCTCAGCCTGTGGTGGTTCGCGCAGCTGACGGGCGTACCAAACCATCTGGTGAGCGACCACACGATTCCAGGCGGAGCTGCGAGCCTCATCCCTACTGAGGTCGCGGGCCGCGCCATGCTCGTGCGCACGCTCGACATGTTCCCGATCGAGTGCGTCGTGCGCGGATACCTTGCAGGGAGCGCGTGGTCCGAATATCAGGCGTCAGGGAGCGTATGCGGGATCCCACTGCCCGAGGGGCTGTCGTTCGGCGACCGGCTGCCGCATCCGATCTTCACGCCGGCATTCAAGGCGCCGCTCGGGGAACACGACGAGAACATCACGTTCGACCGCGCCATCGAGCTTGTCGGCGCGGATGCGGCGGAGTCGCTCCGCTCTCTGAGCCTCGACATTTACGTCCGCGCCGCCGCGATCGCCGAGGAGCGCGGCCTCATCCTCGCCGACACGAAGTTCGAGTTCGGAACCGACCCCGACGGCGCGATCACCGTCGCAGACGAGGTGCTCACGAGCGACAGCAGTCGCTACTGGGATGCCGCAGCGTGGAACCGCGGCGAGCGCAAGGACAGCTTCGACAAGCAAGTGGTGCGCAATTGGCTCGCCGCGAACTGGGACGGGACGGGAACACCGCCGAAACTGCCCGAGGACATCGTCGCCCTCACCGCTGCTCGGTATCGCGAGTTGATCGAGCGCCTCACCGCGTGAGGTTCCACTTCACTTCTATCCCATACCCTCCTGAATGATGAAAGTGACAGCTAGCGGAGGACGGAGCTCAGCAGCAGGCTCGTCTCGGTGTTTACGACGCCCTCGATCGAGCGGATGCGCCCGAGCACGCTGTCGAAGTGAGCGAGCGTCTCGGCGCCAAGCTCGGCAACGAGATCCCATCCGCCGTTCGTCGTGTGCAGAGATCGGATCTCGGGCAGTCCGCGCAACAGGCGAATGACGTTGTCGGTCGTGCGCCCCTCCACCTCGATCAGGGTGATGGCGCGAACTGCGAGCGGGTCCAGTTCGTCGCGCACGCGCACCGTGAATCCGATGATGGTGCCGGATTCGATGAGCCGTTCGATCCTCGCGGTCGCGGTCGCGCGCGCCACCCCCAGCAGCCGGGCGAGTTCGGCCACCGGCATGCGGCCATCCTCGCGCAGGGCCGAGAGCAGGCGCCGATCGGTCTCGTCCAGGTGTGGAATGGCCATAGTGTCTCATTGTAGTGAACAGTTCGTATGATGAATGGTCAGATCGTGAGCATTCTCAACCTTGTCGTTGCATATCGACTGGTCCTACCGTAAGAGTGAAGAGCAAGGAGACGCGAATGACCCGATTCGTCGACGTACACAACATGGTGCGCTGGATCGGCCACCACGGCCCCACCGCGATCATGTCCGGCCTCGTCGAGTATCTCGAGGAAGATTTTCGCCGTTGGCCGAGCTTCGACAAGACCCCGCGCGTCGCGAGCCACACCCCGTTCGGTGTCATCGAGCTCATGCCCACGAGCGACATGGAAACCTACGGTTTCAAGTACGTGAACGGCCACCCCTCGAACCCCGCGCGCGGATTCCAGACAGTCACGGCGTTCGGTGTTCTCGCCGACGTGCACAACGGCTACCCGACGTTCCTGTCCGAAATGACCGTCCTCACCGCCTTGCGCACGGCCGCTACCTCCGCGATGGTCGCGAAAGCGCTCGTGCGCCCCGGAAGCACGACCATGGCGCTCATCGGCACCGGAAGCCAGGCCGAATTCCAGTCCTGCGCCATCCGGTCCGAGACCGGGATCAACACTTTGCGCATCTGGGACACCGACGCGGATGCGATGGCGAAGTTCGTCCGCAACCTCACTCCACTCGGGTTCGACATCACGGTCGGCGCCTCCGCGATGGACGCCGTGGCCGGTGCCGACGTCGTCACGACGTGCACCGCCGACAAGACCAACGCGACCGTGCTCACTCGCGACATGGTCGCGCCGGGCATGCACATCAATGCGATCGGCGGTGACTGCCCTGGAAAGACGGAACTCGACCCCGCCATCCTCGACGCCGCGACCGTGTTCGTCGAGTTCCCACCCCAGACCCGCATCGAGGGCGAAATCCAGAACCGCCCAGAGGACTTCCCCGTCACGGAGTTCTGGCACGTCCTCACGGGCGAGGCGGATGGACGTACTTCTGCCGATCAGATTACGGTGTTCGACTCCGTCGGGTTCGCGATCGAAGACTTCACGGCGTTGCGGTACATCCGCGACTCCGTGGACGCCACGGACTTCTACGAAGACATCGACCTCGTCGCCAACCCGGACGACCCGAAGGACCTTTTCGGTTTCGTTGGCGCCTTCGCCCCCGTTGGAGGTTAGCTGTGAGCACGCAAGCCCCATCCTCCGTCGTCATGGTGCGGCCGCACCACTTCGATGTGAACCCCGTGACAGCCGTCGACAATGTCTTCCAGTCGGCAGCACCCAACCCTTCCGCGGAACGATCCGCCGCCGCGTACCGCGAGACGACGGCGCTCGCCGAAGCTCTCGAGGCGGCCGGAGTGCGGGTCCACCTCTTCGAGGACGAGAGGTCGGACAGACCGGACAGCGTGTTCCCCAACAACTGGCTGTCCACGCACATCGGAGGGCACGTCGCCGTGTATCCGATGTTCGCGCCGAATCGCCGACTTGAACGCCGCCAGGACATCCTCGACTTGCTGAAGTCGGCTTACCGCGTGCAGCACATCATCGACTACTCGGGCCTCGAGGTCGACGGACTCTACCTCGAGGGCACCGGGGCCATGGTGCTCGACAATGACGAGCGGGTCGCGTACGTCGCACGATCGAACCGGGCAGATCCGATCGCTCTCGAGCGGTTCTGCACGAACTTCGGTTACGAGCCGATGGTGTTCGACGCCGTGGACCCGAGCGGCACGGCGATCTACCACACGAATGTTCTCATGTGCATCGCCACCGATTTCGTGCTCGCCGGCACCGCGATGATCCAGCCGGACGAACGCCGCGACGAGATCGTCGAGCGGCTGAGCGCCGGAGGCAGGGAGATCATCGATCTCACTTTCGAGCAGATTTGCGACTTCGCGGGCAACGCGATCGAGCTCACGGGCTCGCACGGCCGCATCCTCGCAATGTCCGGCCGCGCGGAGAAAACCCTCACGGCGGCACAGCGCGCGACCATCGAGCGCAGTTGCCGGATCGTGGCGGTCGACGTCCCCACGATCGAACTCTCCGGCGGGTCTGTGCGGTGCATGATCGCCGGGGTGCACCTCACCCCGCGGCGGGCACAGCCTGTCAGCGCCCCGATTCCGCAGGATCATGAGCTAAGCATTCAAGGGTGAAACGCCTCGTAGCCCATCGCCTCAGCCGAATCGTCGCCATCCCACTCGCTCCCATTCTCATCGTGCAGTCGCGTCGGCTGCACAGATCGATTCCCCGGTTGCCGGATGCGGCGCTCCCGTGGTCGGGCACGCACGGCGGCCCGCGCCCCGTGAGGCTGCTCGTGCTCGGCGACTCCACGGCATCCGGGGTTGGAGCGGGAAGCCAGTCCGAGGCGCTGCCGGGGAACCTTGCCAGGGCCGTCCGCGAGCGCTTCGGCCGCGGAACGGCGTGGGCTGCGATCGGGCGGAACGGCGCGACGGCACATGACATCGTTGTCGACTATCTTGCGGAAGCCGCGTCGCAACCGTTCGACCTCGTGTTCCTCACGATCGGCGCGAACGACGCGCTCGGCCTCCGATCCCGGCGAGCGTTCCGGCGCGATGTTCGGACTATCGTGGACCGGATGAGGTCAGCGAACCCCGACGCGCTCATCCTCGTGTCGCTCATGCCCCGCTTCGACCGGTTCGCGAGCCTCGTGAACCCGGTCAAGTGGAACCTCGCTCTCCACGCGGCAAGCCTCGACGACGCGGCACGGAACGGTGTTTCCGGAATGCCGGGCGTATTCGCGATCCCGAAACCACCGCCGTACAGCGGCGAGTTCTGGGCATCGGATGCCTTTCACCCGAGCGAGCACGGATACCGCGAGTGGGTCGACTTCGCGATGGATTCCGTTCCCCGCTCCCTGCTCGACGAGTACCTCAGTTGAGCGGCTCTTCGGCCGGTTCCTGTCCCGGAGCCGCTCCACCCGGCGGCCCTCCGCCGAGCGCCGACCAGGGCACCGTTTGGTTCGGTTTCGCGAAGAACAACACGATGATGGCGCCGAGAAACGCGACGGCGGCCGGCAGCAGCATCGACTGCGCCATCGCAGCGCTGAAACCTTCGCGCAACGCTTCTGGCAGCACTCCCGCGGCCTCGACTCCCGTGGGGGAACCGCCCGGTAACTCGGCTGCGAGGCGGATCTGCATGAGTGCTGCGATTGCGGCGCTTCCCAGCACCGTGCCGACCTGACGCGTCGTGTTGTACACGCCGGATCCCGCCCCTGCCTGACTTTGCGGGAGGTTCCTCGTCACGGTCGTCGAGATCGGGGACCACACGCACGCATTCGCAAGGCCGAGAACCGCGCTCGGCAGCAGCAGCCACCCGATCCAGACATCCGGCGTCATGATCGCGGCATACCAGACGAGGGCCACTGCCAGCAGGGCGGCGCCGGTGAACGCAATGTATCGGGGGTTCACCCGGTCGACGAGCCTGCCGACCGGTTGCGCGAGCGCCGTGTTGATGACGGCCATGGGGACGAGCATGAGTGCCGACTCGGTGGGCGAGAGGCCGAGGACGAGCTGGAAATAGAACACGAGCGGAACGGACAGGCTCGTGACGGTGAACCCAACCGTGGAGATCGCCGCGTTCGCGAGGGAGAAGTTCCGGTCACGGAACAGGGCCAGCGGCAGAAGCGGTTCCCGGTTCCGGCCTGCCGCTTGCCACGCGACGAAGATACCGAGAACCACGACCCCGGCGATGATGAGCGACCACACCGAGATGGGCCCGACGATGGTGCCCCAGTGATAGCTCTGGCCCTCCTGCAGACCGAACACGAGCAGGAACATGCCGAGTGCGCTCAGGATGACGCCCGGGACGTCAAAGCGGTGCGAATGGATCGGCAATGCGGGAACGAACCGCCATCCGAGAACAAAGGCGACGACACCGATCGGAATATTGATGAAAAAGATCCACTCCCACCCCAGAGAATCCACGAGGATCCCGCCGAGAATCGGTCCTACGAAGGTGGCGACGCCTGCGACGGACCCCCAGATTCCCATCGCGATGCCCCGCCGCTCCGGCGGAAAGATCCGGGTGATCACGGCCATCGTCTGCGGCGACATCATCGCAGCGCCGAAGCCCTGGAGGACGCGCGCGGCGATGAGCATGTTGATGTCTGCGGCGAAGCCGCACCACGCCGAGGCGACCGTGAAGACGACGAGGCCACCCAAGTACAGCTTCTTCGGGCCGAACCGGTCGCCGAGCCGTCCCGTGATGAGAAGCGGCACGGCATACGCGAGCAAATAGGCGCTCGTGACCCAGATCACCGAGTTGATGTCGGTGTGGAGACCCTCCATGATTCGCGGGTTCGCGACGGACACGATCGTCGTATCGATCAGGATCATGAAGAATCCGATGACGAGAGCCCACAGGGCCGGCCACGGTCGGTAGGTTTTCGTCATCGTCTCGTGAATCTACGCCCAGCGGGAGACTTCGCCAAAACGCCCGACCGATAGACTTGACCCATCCACCCCTTCGATTCTGCAGGAGTCGCCCGTGCCGATCATTGTTGTTGAGGTCATGCCCAAGGCTGAACTTCTCGACCCGGCGGGGAAGGCCGTTGCCGGCGCGCTCGCGCGACTGGGCGGAACGCCGTTTTCCGACGTGCGGATCGGCAAGCGTTTCGAGCTCACCGTGGACGGCCCGGTAGATGACGCGACATTGGCCGCTGCGCGCGAACTTGCGGACGACCTGCTCTCCAATTCCGTCATTGAAGACGTCGTGAGCGTGAGGGTTGCCGACGAATGACCCGCATCGGCGTCATCACCTTCCCCGGTTCGCTCGACGATCGCGACGCGCAGCGCGCGATCCGCCTCGCGGGCGCCGAGCCGGTCGCACTGTGGCACGGCAACCACGACCTCGAGGGTGTCGACGCGCTCGTGCTCCCCGGTGGATTCAGCTACGGCGACTACCTGCGGTGCGGGGCAATCGCGAGCCTTTCCCCGATCATGGACGAAGTCGTCGATGCGGCAAACCAGGGCATGCCGATTCTGGGAATTTGCAACGGTTTTCAGATGCTCGTCGAGGCGCGCCTCCTGCCCGGCGGGCTTGTGCGCAACGACCACGGGTCGTTCATTTGCCGCGATCAGCGCTTGCTCGTCGAGAACAACTCGACGGCGTGGACGAATGGTTTCGAGTCGGGCGCCGAAATCATCATTCCGCTCAAGAACGGCGAAGGCGGTTACATTGCGGACGCCGAGACCATCGCGCGGCTCGAAGGTGAGGGGCGCGTCGTGTTCCGCTATCTCGAGGTGAACCCGAATGGTTCGCTCAACGACATCGCGGGGATTGCGAACGAACGCGGTAATGTCGTCGGGCTCATGCCACATCCGGAGCACGCCACAGAGGAAGGCTTCGGCCCCGACACGCACGCCGCCATGCGCAACGGCACGGACGGCCTCACATTCTTCACGAGCGCACTCCGCACTCTTACACTCGCGTAAACGCCCGCGGATCGCATGCTCGGTGGGGAGTTCTGCAGATCTTGCACCGGCAGGGCTAGAAATCGACCAAGTTGGTGAACTAAGAGGCTCTCGAGGTCTGGGCCATGGAATCGATGATCTACAGCGACAAGGAGTGAAGGCATGACGAGCTGGCCACCGCCAACCACATTTAGAGAGGCCTCCGCACCCAGAATGACGCCCGTTCGTCACGGAACTCCTCGCCACTCTCGTATCTCGTCTCTCGTCCTAACTATGGACAACTATTGAAAGTCATCTTTTATCTTTCTTAGCTAGCATCTTACCTAGCATGATATTCGCTTTGAGAATACAATGGAGGCGTGGTGGACAACGACAATGACTCCCCAGGGGAAACCCCTCGTCGGAGAGTCAGATCCTCTGAGCAGACTTCATCTGTTGGTGCAGCGCTTTACGACATCGACGCGACTGACCCGACCGGTGTACTCGTCGATCGCGCAGGCCTCGACGCGGAAACGATCGCGCAAATTACTCGTCTGATGAATTCGATGGCCAAAGTGCGCGAGGCCGAAGAAGCGCTGTCTAAGGCGTCTCAGAAGTTCATGCAGCTCAGTCAAATCGAGATGAAGGCCATCCATTTCCTGATCGTCGCCGCGAACCAAAACACTGTCGTCACCCCCGGCGCATTGGCGCAGCATCTCGAAATAACGAGCGCTTCCACCACGAAGCTGCTCGATCGACTAGAGCGAGCCGAACACATTGTTCGCCGCCCCCATCCCACAGATCGTCGTTCGCTCGCGATCAGCGTTACGGAGGAAACCCACGTCGTAGCGAGGGATACGGTCGGGCGCATGCATGCAACACGATTCACGGTAGCCGCCTCCCTCACTCCGGCGGAGCGAGAAATCGTAATCGGTTTTCTCGAAGCGATCGCCGATCGCATGACCATCCGAAGTGAACCTTGGGCCCAAGCAACGGGATCCTACTGATTTCAGACTCTGTCCGCCCTCGACCAGCCGGCCGTGATCCGGCCATCCAAGCTGGTCGTGCATCAGTAGTGTGGTTGAGAGATGACCTTCGGGTATCCGACAATCCGGCACTGTGGGCCGGCATAGAACGAGGCGGCTCTGTCGTCGCGCTATTCGTTCTGGATGAAGTATCTCCCTCGATTCGACCGCTGGGCGGTGCCGCGAAGTGGTGGCTGCACGAGAGTCTGCGCTCGCTCGAGATCTCCCTTTCAGACCTAGGAATTCCTCTGGTACTGCGTCGCGGCCCCGCGGCTACCGTTGTTGCCGATGTAGTCACCGAGGCCCGGGCAACCGCCGTGTTTTGGAACCGTCGATACGGCGCGGCAGAAATGGCCGTCGATGCCATTCTAAAGACGTCGCTCCGCGCGGGCGGTGTTAAAGTGCAGAGCTTTCAAGCATCTGTGCTTTTCGAGCCGTGGACTATCAAGACCGGCAAAGGCACTGCTTACTCCGTCTTCACTCCATTTTGGCGCGCGTGTCGCACCGGTGAGGAGCCCCGTCCGCCGCTTGCCATTCCAAACCACGCACCAGGGCACACTGCCAGGCTCGATTCGGACGACCTTGCTCAGTGGGGTATGCAGCCAACTGATCCCGATTGGGCTGCAGGGTTGCGCACGAGCTGGGTTCCCGGGGAACGAGAGGCTTTTGCACGGTTGCGCAAGTTCTTGAGCGGCAATCTTGAACAGTATGCGCAAGGGCGCGACTTTCCCGCTGGGCAGCACACATCTCGGTTATCACCGCATCTTCGATGGGGGGAGCTGAGCGCGCACCAAGTGTGGCACGAGGTGGCGAGTATTCGAACCGACCTTTCTCCCGCGGCCACCCAGGGTGCATCCAAATTCCTCACTGAACTCGGTTGGCGGGAATTCTCCTGGCACGTTCTCTTCCACTTCCCGGCACTCGCAGCATCCAATTGGCGATCCGAGTTTGACGAATTCCCCTGGTCGGAGCCCCCTCACGAGCAGTTGCGCGCCTGGCAGCGCGGTCGCACAGGAATCCCGTTGGTGGACGCTGGAATGCGCGAGCTGTGGAATACCGGCACCATGCACAATCGGGTCAGAATGGTTGCCGCCTCCTTCCTTACCAAAAACCTGCTTATCGACTGGCGCAAAGGCGAGCAATGGTTTTGGGACACCCTCGTCGATGCCGATGCCGCGAGCAACCCCTTGAACTGGCAGTGGATTGCCGGATCGGGCGCAGACGCCGCACCGTATTTTCGCATCTTCAGCCCTGAGCTTCAGGCCAGGAAGTTCGACCCGCACGAAGCCTATATTCGCGAACATGTTCCGGAGTACGGATCAGTCGACTACCCAAAGCCGATCGTGGATCTCGCTGAATCGAGACGCGCAGCCCTGGCGGCGTACCGATACGTGATCGAGCAATCTTCTTATGGTAAAGATAATACTACTTAGGCTATACTTATCTTTGTCTAGTGAAATTCGGCTCTCCGGCGAGCTGTGGTAGTTCACAAGGCCCACAGCGAATACACCGATCGGAGCACAAATGACGAAGCAACATTCCACGCCGCTTCTCGTCGACATTGCCGGGTACCGCAACGTCACGGAACTGCTCACGCGTCGCGCAACACAGGCTCCACTTCATGTCGCTTTCGAAGTGCCGCCAGCTTCTGGCATCCTCGACGAACAGTGGCGACCGGTGTCGACGATGGAATTCCTTGCCGAGGTTTCCCGTCTCGCAAAGGGCTTCATGGCGGCAGGGGTAAAAGAGGGCGACGCTATCGCCATCATGTCAGCAACCCGCTACGCGTGGGCTTTGGTCGACCTTGCCGCCTGGTTCGCAGGTGCCGTAGTCGTGCCGATCTACGACACCGCCTCACCTACCCAAGTGGCAGCGATAGTGCGAGACGCGAAGGTGAAACTCGGCGTAGCAGGCAATGCCAGCCAGGTGCTGCTTCTCCAGCAGGCGTTTCTCGATACGAGTACGCCCACGTTGGGCGTGTGGGCAATGGATTCGCTGGATGGCCACCCCGACGTTCCGACCATCGCCGACCTCAGCAAGCGTGCCCGCGAGGTAAGCGATGAGGATTTGGAACTCCGCCGGCTCGCCGCGGCACCCGACTCGCCAGCAACCATCGTCTACACGTCAGGCACAACCGGCGAACCCAAAGGCGCCGTTCTCACGCACCGAAACTTTCTTGGGCAGGCCCTCAACATCGCCGCGGCGTACGGCGAAGTGGTGCATTCCGGCGGAAACACCATCATCTTCCTGCCACTCGCCCACGTGCTCGCCCGCGGGTTGCAGTTAATCTGCCTGGCCAGCGGCATGCGTATCGCGCACCTCTCCGAGCCGGCCGAGGTGGTGGCAACGCTTGGTGTATTGAAGCCCACGTTCCTCGTGGTTGTTCCGCGCGTTCTCCAAAAAGTTCAGGCCGCCGCCGCCCAGAAAGCCCGCGCGATGCACCTCTCACGATTGTGGCGCGCCGCGTGCTCCACGGCAATTGAGTGGGGCACCTCTTTGGAAGCCAAGGATGCCGGCGGCCCCGAGCGGCCCTCGGCTGGGCTTCGCATACGCCACGCTCTTTTCAATCGCCTGTTTTTCGGCAGGCTCCGCGCTGTGCTGGGCGGCCGCATTGACTACATACTTTCGGGCGGGGCGACTCTTGACGCAGACCTCTCCCTGTTCTTCCGAGGCATCGGTGTCCCGATCATCGAGGGATACGGCCTTACGGAGACCACCGCACCATTGACCGGCAACTTGCCGGGAAGCATCCGCTCAGGCACCGTCGGGGCACCGCTCCCCGGGCTTACTGTGCGCATCAGCGACGACGGTGAGGTACTCGCCCGAGGAGTTGGCGTGTTCGCCGGATACCGAAACCCCGAGCACAACCAGGGTGCGTTCATCGACGGATTCTTCCGCACAGGAGACCTCGGTCGCCTCGACGACGACGGGCGACTAACGCTGCACGGTCGACTGAAAGACGTGATAGTCACGTCGAACGGGAAAACCATTGTGCCCACCGTATGGGAGAACGCCGCCGCTTCGCACCCGCTCGTTTCCCATGCCGTGATGGTCGGCGAAGGGAAGTCCTACCTTTCGGCATTGCTTCTGCTGGACCCGGAGGAGGTCGCCGCCTGGTCGCTCAGCTCCGGTATCGAGGTCGGCATCATGGCGAGTACTGGATTTGATGAAGTGACTGATGCGCACTTACGCTCCGAACTACAAAGCACGATTGATGCAGCGAATGCGCTTGTGTCCCGCAGCGAACAGGTGCGCCGTTTCACTCTTGTTGCCCCTGACCTCAACGACACCACACTCGTCACCCCGACCATGAAGATCAAGCGTCGCGTCGTGCTCGAACGCGGCGCCCTCGTGGTCGACAGTCTTTACCGCTGACTCCTGCAAACTTAGGAAAAGGAATACCCATCCATGTCACGAACCAACCGTTCCGCTGTAGTCACAGTCATCATCGTGCTCATCATTGGCGCACTCGTCGCCTTCGCGGGGTCCCAGGGTAGTGCAACCGTTGGCGGAGTCCCGTTGTTCGTGCTTGCCGTTACTGCGGCATTCATCATTCAAATCATCATCTTCATTCCGGCGGTGGCTCTACAGTCAGAGAAATTCTTCGACCTGACCGGAGCGAGCACCTTCACGTTGATTTCCATCGCGCTCCTCGTGCTTTCACCCTCCCCGGATTTGCGCAACTGGGTGCTCGCGGCGATGGTGATTCTGTGGGCGGTGCGACTTGGCCCATTTCTCTTTCTGCGCATCCGCAGGGCCGGCGCGGATGATCGTTTTGATGAGATCAAGAAGAACCCTCTCATCTTTTTCCGGGTATGGATCCTGCAGGGGCTCTGGGTGAGCCTCACCGCATCGGCAGCCTGGATTGCTCTGAGCAGTGAAGCCTCCTCGCGAAAGCCGATCGGCTGGCTGGCGATCATCGGTATCATCCTATGGGTCATCGGAATCACGATTGAGGTTGCCGCTGACCTTCAAAAATCTGCGTTCAAGGCCGACCCAAAAAATAGGGGCACCTTCATTCGCACAGGGCTGTGGTCTCGTTCGCGTCACCCGAACTATTTCGGAGAAATCGTGCTGTGGATCGGGGTACTACTGGTCGCCGCCCCTGTCCTGAGCGGATGGCAATGGATCGCGCTGCTCTCTCCCGTGTTCGTCATTCTCCTTCTGACGCGTGTCAGCGGTGTTCCCATGCTGGAGGAAAAAGCCGACAAGCGGTGGGGAGGGCAAGACGATTACGAGGCCTACAAGAAGCACACCCCCGTGCTCATCCCCCGCCTCACGCCGAGCCCGCGCCGCTCCGGTTAAGGATGCGTTGACCTAGGAGTTAGGACCGTCACCTCGCGGTGCATGGCGTCTCGAGTCAGCGTGTTGGGCAACTCATTCGGCGAAAACATCATTGTGACAAACCCCTCCGACTGGTGCCAGCTGACTTTGTCCAGCAGCGATCCAACGGATGTCATCAACCAGGCGACCGGCAAATTCACCTTCAGCACTCTCGGCACTCACACCATCACTGCACAGCTCAATATGGGCGACGGCGGCACGAAGACCGCCACCACGACCGTCACAGTGGCTGCCGCGCCAGCGGCCCTTGCCGCGACCGGATACCAGGCAAGTCCGGCCCCGCGGGTTGCACTATTGCTACTATTACTCGGAGTTGGCCTGGTGTTGCGTCACCGCTCCTCCCGAGAGGCTTGAACCTACTTCGATAAGGTCGCGGCGGGCAGCTGAATGCGAGTTGTCGGAAGCGCCTCTGGGTGGTTCTTCTGAATCCAGGCAACCAGTTCCTCGCGCACCTGGCAGCGCAGCGTCCACACATCGTCCGAGTCCTTCGCGGACACGGTGCAGCGAACCGTGACATAGCCGCCCGTGGCATCCGTCACGATCATTCCGGCCTTCCGCTGGTCCCACAGTTCGGATGCCGCCACGAACTCCAGGAACTTCGACCGCAGTTCCGTCATCGGCACCCGCCAGTCCACGTCGAGGTATACTGTCCCCAAGATTTCCGCGCTCTTCCTGGTCCAACTCTCGAACGGCTGAGACGTGAAGTAGGTGCACGGCAGGATGAGCCGCCGCTCATCCCAGATGTACACGACCACGTACGACAGGGTGATCTCTCCGATCGTGCCGAACTCGCCCTCCACGACCACGACGTCATCCACGCGGATCGCATCGCTGAACACGAGCTGGATTCCCGCGACGAGGTTCCCGAGCGTCGATTGCGCCGCAAGACCCGCGACGAGGCTCAGGATGCCGGCGGACGCGAGCACGCTCGTGCCCACAGCGCGCACTTCGGGGAACGAGAACAACACGATGCCGAGCGCAATAACCGCGATGAGGGCGTTCACGAGCCTGCGAACCAGTTTCAACTGGGTGCGCATGCGCCGGATCTCCGGCACGCTGTCCTGCTCCACCGAGTAGCGGGCGATCATCCGGCCGAACCCGAACGAAGCGAGACCGGACACGAACCAGGCGCCGACGAGCACCGCCACGATCAGGAACACTCGCGATAGGGCCGGCCACCAGGTATATTCGGCCGGCGCCGTGAAACCGGCCGCGGTCCAGATTCCGATCACGAGAATGAGCAGATGCGCCCGCGGGCTCACGCTCACGATGATGTCCCTCAGCCACGGCGTGCGCTTCCCTGCTGACGCGTTCACGATCCAGGTGATGAGGGCGAGAACGACGTTGGCGATGAGGGCGAGGGCGACAGCGGCGATCGTGCCCCACCAATTCGTCCATTCGAACATTCGGATTCTCCTCCTGTTGGCGACCCCACAAGCCTAACCAGACCCCGCCTTTCCGCCGCAGGGGCACGGGCGTATAGTCCGAAGGGCCGCAAGATTCTGCCGAAGGAGCCCGAGCGTGTTTAAAAGTCCATACCCTGACGTCGAAATCCCGAACATCAGCATCTACGATTACCTGTTCACCGGGCTGAGTGACCATGAGCTGGACACGATTGCCCTGATCGACGGAACCACCGGCGCGGAGACCACGTACCGTGCGCTCATCGCCCAGATCGACGGTGTTGCCGGTGCGCTCGCCGCGCGGGGTGTCGATGAGGACACCGTCGTAGCGCTGTTGTGTCCGAACGCCCCGGCATTCGCGAGCGTCTTCCACGGGATTTTGCGCGCCGACGCGACCGTCACGACGATCAATTCCCTCGCCACCGAGGAGGACATCGTAAAGCAGCTGAAGGACTCGAAGGCGACCTGGTTCATCACGGTGTCGCCTCTGCTCGCGAGCGCGAAGGCGGGCGCCGCCGCGGTCGGCATCGCCGACGATCACCTCATCGTGCTGGATGGCGCTGAGGGGCACACCAACCTTCGCGACCTGCTCGCCGAGCAGGCGAAGCCGCCGACGGTGACCTTCGACCCCGCTACGCACATCGCGGCGCTGCCGTATTCCTCCGGAACGACAGGGCTGCCCAAGGGCGTCATGATCAGCCACCGCAACCTTGTGGCCAATGTCGAGCAGTCCCGCCAGGCCATCGTGGTCGGCGAGGGCGACCGGGTGCTCGCCTTCCTGCCGTTCTTCCACATCTACGGGATGACCGTGCTGCTGAACCTCGCGGTCCGGCAGCGGGCGACCCTTGTCACGATGCCGAAGTTCGATTTTGTGGAGTTCCTGCGCGTCATGCAGGACCACAAGTGCAGCAACATCTTCATCGCGCCGCCCGTCGCGGTGGCGCTCGCGAAGCATCCGCTCGTCGACCAGTACGACCTGTCGAGCGTGCACACGGTGTTCAGCGGCGCGGCACCGCTGGACGGGCAACTCGCGCAGGCGGTCGCCGACCGCCTTGGAGTTCGCGTCATCCAGGGCTACGGAATGACCGAACTGAGCCCGGTGAGCCACGTCATCCCGAGCGACCGAGCCGATCTGTCGCTGAGTTCGGTGGGGTTCACCCTCCCGAACATCGAGTGCCGCCTCATCGACCCGGCCACCGGAGAGGATATCGAGGTCCCCGGCGAAGGGGAAAGCGCGCGAGGTGAACTGTTGTGCCGCGGCCCGAACGTGATGCTCGGGTACCTGGGCAATGAGAAAGCCACGAGCGAAATCATGACCGAGGACGGCTACCTCCGCACCGGCGACATCGCAACCGTCAACTTCGAGGGCGTCGTCACGATCGTGGATCGGCTCAAGGAGCTCATCAAGTACAAGGGCTACCAGATTGCGCCGGCCGAACTCGAGGCGCTTCTGCTCACCCACCCGCAGATCGCGGATGCCGCCGTCATCGGGGTCCCGGATGACGAGGGCCAGGAGGTGCCGAAAGCCTTCGTCGTGCTCCAGGAGGGCGCCGATCTGGATGAGGACGGCGTCATGGCGTTCGTGGCGGACCACGTCGCACCTTACAAGAAGGTGCGCAGGGTTCAGTTCACCGACGCCATCCCGAAGTCGAGTTCCGGCAAAATCCTGCGGAAGGACCTGCGCGCCACCGAACGCGGATAGCGGCAAGGTGCCGCGCAATCATTCTTTCGACGGATGGCCGCGCCATGCCCCTCTGTAAGGATGGGGGTATGACTTCCGAAACTACTGACGCTCGCCTCGCCGTATCCCGCGTGACGCCGCGCACGTTCTACCGCGTCGTCGCGATCGCGGAAGCGGTGACCTGGACTTTGCTCATCGCGGGCATGGTCCTCAAGTACGTCGTTCAGGCCGGAAACCTCGGCGTGCTCATCGGCGGCTCGCTGCACGGGCTCGTGTTCGTCACGTATGCGGCGACGGCGGTGCTCGTGGGGGTGAACCAGCGCTGGCCCGTCAAACTCATCGTCGGCGCCGTCATCACGGCGATCATCCCCTACGCGACCATTCCGTTCGACCGCTGGCTGGAGAAGAACGGCAAGCTCGAGGGCGGTTGGCGTACCGAGGCCACCGACGACCCCCGCGACCACACGTGGATCAGGAGGTTGCTTCGGTGGTTCCTGAACCACCCGATCATCCTCGTCGCGGTCTTCGCGCTTGCCGTGGTCGCGATCGTCACGGTGCTGCTGATCCTCGGTCCGCCCGGAGGCTGGGGGCGGTAATTCCGGGCCGCGACGGCTAGCCTTGGTCTGATGACTCGCTCTCGAACCTCGCCGCCGCTTCGGTACTACCCGAATGGTTCGCGCGCAGAGGATCGCCGAATCGCCGGCATCCGGCGCCGCTGGGCTCTCATCCGCGAGGCGATCGGCACGCGCTTGTGGCCGATCCCGCTCGGCACGATCATCGTCGCAGTCGCCGCCGGCATCCTGCTTCCCATTCTGGATGCCGCCATCGACGAGCAATTGCCCGACGCCATCCGCCTCGCGCTTTTTAACGGCGGCCCGGACAGCGCGCGTGCCGTGCTGTCGACGATCGCCGGTTCGCTCATCACCGCCACGTCGCTCACATTCACCCTCACGGTCGTGGTGCTGCAGCTCGCGAGCAGCCAGGCGACGCCGCGACTGTTGCGCTTGTTCGCGCGCGACCGCATGGTCCACGCCACGCTCGCTGTCTTCCTCGGCACGTTCACGTTCTCCCTCATGGTGCTGCGCACTGTGCAGAACAGCACGGACTCGACGGCCGCGGCCGTGCCGAGCATTTCCATCACGCTGTGCCTCATCCTCACGCTCACGAGCGTCATCATGCTCACGGTGTTCCTCGACCACCTCGCGAAGCAATTGCGCGTGGAGACCATGATGCGCAACATCCACCGGGAAACCAGGCGAACCATCGACCTCGTGCGCTCCACGACAGAGGATGGCCCTGAGACCATTCCGGAGGGCACCCGCCCCGACACCGTGCGCACGGTCCTGGCGACGCGGTCCGGATTCCTGCACTCGGCGTCCCGAAGCCGGCTGGCGGCGCTCGCAACGAGTCTCGACATCGTCATCGAAGAGGAACACAGCATCGGCTCGAGCGTCATCGAGGGCGTGCCCGTCGTGAGTTGGTGGCCACGCTCGGGCGGCGACATGGATGACGACTTCGATGTGGAGGCGTTCGACCGGAGCGTGCGCTCCGCGTTCCCGACCGGGTACGAGCGCACCTCCAGCCAGGACATCGGCTACGGTCTGCGGCAGCTCGTGGATGTCGCCATTCGGGCCCTGTCGCCGAGCGTCAACGATCCGACGACCGCTGTGCACGCCCTCAGCCACATCTCTGCCGTGCTCTGCCAGATCGCGCAGCTCCCTCCTCAGCCCGCCGGCATTCTGGACGACGACGGCGTGCTCCGGTTGATCGTGCGGCCGCACCGGTTCGAGGCGCTCCTGAACCTCGCAGTGGAGCAGCCCCGCCGCTATGGAGTCTCGGACCCGGATCTTGTTGCGCGCCTGTTCCTGCTGCTGCGCGAAGTCGCGCTCAACACGACGAACGCGAAGCATCGCGCGGCGATCAACGACCAGTGCGATCGGCTCGCGGACGCCGTGAAGACCGCGGAGTACGACGAACCGGAACTCGAGCGATTCGCGGCTCTCGCGGAAAGCGTGCGGGCAGTTTGAGCAGGGGGCGCGGCAACTAGGCTGGAGTTGTTCGGCATCCCCCTTCCTTCAGGAGTTTTGCGCTGTGACCGATTCCGTGGCCAACGCCCTTGCGACCCCCGACCACGAGCAGCCGTTCGCCGCGCTCGGCCTGAAGCCGGACGAGTACGCCCGCATCCGGGAGATCCTCGGTCGCCGCCCCACGAGCGGCGAACTCGCGATGTACTCGGTCATGTGGAGCGAGCACTGCTCCTACAAAAGCTCCAAGATTTACCTGCGCCAGTTCGGCGAAAAGGTCACGCCGAAGATGCGCGAGAACCTCATGGTCGGCATGGGCGAGAACGCGGGCGTCGTCGACATCGGCGAAGGCTGGGCGGTGACGTTCAAGGTCGAGAGCCACAATCATCCATCGTTCATCGAGCCGTTCCAGGGCGCCGCGACCGGAGTCGGCGGGATCGTGCGCGACATCATCTCGATGGGGGCCCGGCCGGTTGCCGTCATGGACCAGCTTCGCTTCGGTGCGATTGACCACCCGGACACCGCGCGCGTCGTACACGGCGTCGTCGGCGGGATCAGTTTCTACGGCAACTGCCTCGGACTCCCGAACATCGGCGGGGAGACCTATTTCGACTCCTGCTACCAGGACAACCCGCTCGTGAATGCGCTCGCCGTCGGAGTGCTTCGTCACGAGGACCTGCACCTCGCGAACGCGCGCGGCGTCGGCAACAAGGTCGTGCTGTTCGGGGCGCGCACGGGCGGCGATGGGATCGGCGGTGCATCCATCCTTGCCTCAGACAGTTTCTCGGAAGGCGGCCCGACCAAGCGCCCGGCGGTGCAGGTCGGCGACCCGTTTGCGGAGAAAGTCCTCATCGAGTGCTGCCTCGAGCTGTTCGCGGGCGAACTCGTGGAGGGCATCCAGGATCTGGGCGCCGCCGGCATCAGCTGCGCGACGAGCGAACTCGCCGCCAATGGCGACGGCGGAATGTACATCGAACTCGACCGCGTGCTGCTGCGCGACTCGACCCTCACGCCGGAGGAGATCCTCATGTCGGAGAGCCAGGAGCGCATGATGGCGATCGTGCACCCCGACAAGCTCGACGCGTTCCTCGCCGTCACCGCGAAGTGGGATGTCGAATCGAGCGTGCTCGGCGAGGTCACCGACACCGAGCGCCTCATCATCAACTGGCACGGCGAGGAGATCGTCAACGTGGACCCGAGCACGGTTGCGGTCGACGGTCCCGTGTACGAGCGGCCCGTTGCCTACCCCAGCTGGCTCGATGGGCTGCAGGCCGACTCGGCATCCGCGCTGCCGCGCTCGAGCGACCCGGACGTGCTGCGCGGACAGTTCCTTCAGTTGCTCGGCTCCCCGAACCTCGCGTCGAAAGCGTGGATCACCGACCAGTACGACCGCTACGTCGGCGGCAACACGGCGCTCAGCTTCCCCGACGACGGCGGCATGATCCGCGTCGACGAATCCAGCGGCCTCGGTTTCGCGATCGCCGCGGATGCCAACGGGCGTTACGCGCAGCTCGACCCGTACGAGGGCGCGCGTCTCGCCCTCGCGGAGGCGTACCGCAACGTCGCCGTCACCGGCGCGGTGCCCGCCGCCGTCTCCGACTGCCTGAACTTCGGTTCGCCCGAGGACCCTGAGGTCATGTGGCAGTTCTCCCGCGCGGTCGAAGGCCTCGCCGACGGATGCCTCGAGCTCGAGATCCCGGTCACTGGCGGCAACGTGAGCTTCTACAACCAGACCGGCGACGCGCCCATCCATCCGACCCCGGTGGTTGCGGTGCTCGGTGTGATCGATGACGTGGCCCGACGGGTGCCGAGCGGCTGGCAGGACGAGGGCAACAACATCTACCTGCTCGGGACGACATCCGAGGAACTCGACGGTTCGGCGTGGGCGGGCACGATCCACAATCACCTGGGCGGCAGGCCGCCGGCCGTCGACCTCGCGCGGGAGAAGAAGCTTGCCGCGCTTCTGGCCGCGGGTGCTCACGAGTCGCTCATCGCTTCAGCCCACGACCTCTCCGACGGCGGCCTCGCGCAGGCCCTCGCCGAGAGTGTGCTGCGCTTCGGGGTCGGTGCCCGGGTGTGGCTCGACGAGATACTGCAGCGGGACGGCGTAGATGTCACAACTGCACTGTTCAGCGAGTCCACGGGTCGCGTGATCGTGAGCGTGTCGCGCGAGGACGACGTGAAATTCCAGGGCCTGTGCGAAGGCCGCGGTTACCCGGTGCTCCGCATCGGCGTGACCGACAAACTGTCGCCAGCGCTCGAGGTACAGGACCTGTTCACGGTCGACATTGCCGAGTTGCGGGAAGTGCACACGGCTACGCTTCCTGCCGCGTTTTCCTGAAGCACTAGCGTCACACGGGGAACGGGATTCCTGTCCAGTTCTCCGAGAGCGACCACAGCCCTTCGCCGAACTGGGCGGAGTGGCTCGACGCGACCGGGGTGTTGAGCACCGGCCGGCCGAAGATGGGCGTCGTGCGCCCCCAGTACTGACCGCCCACGGCACCCGGATCGGTCGCCGCTCGCACAAGAGGCCACGCTGCCGCCTCCTTGCTCCCTCCCGCGACGAAGGAGAGCCCTGCGAGAAACCGTTGCGCCACCGTCGGCTCATTGACGCCGGAGCGGAACGAAGTGAGGCCGTCCTGCGCGCCCCCCGGATGCGCAACGAGCGCGGTCACCGAGCTTCCGGCGGCCCGCAACCGCCGGTCCAGCTCGAAGCCGAACGCTTGCGTCGCGTGCTTCGACAGCGCGTAGCTCGAGAACGAGGAGTAGCGTTTCTCGCTCTGCAGATCGTCCGCCCGAAGAGTCACGAGCCGTGTGGAGCCGCTGCCCATCGTGACGATGCGGCTGCCCGGCGTCTGCGCAAGCGTCGGGTAGACGAGCGCGGTGAGGGCGAAGTGTCCGAGGTGGTTCGTCCCGAACGTGAGTTCGTGGCCGTCCGCGGTGACGCGCCGCTTCCTGCCCGCCAGGATCACTGCGGCGTTCTCCAGAAGTCCGTCGATTCGGTCGAGCCGGTTGAGCTCCGCGGCGGCGTCGCGCACCGAGTCGAGCGAGGACAGGTCCAGCCTCGCGAATCCGATCTCGGCATCCGGGATGCGGCTTCGGATGGAGCCCGCCGCGGCATCCGCTTTCGCCTCCGATCGCGCGGCCAGGATGACCTGCGCGCCCGCGCCGGCCAGTTGCTCCGCGGCGAAGTAACCGATGCCGCTGCTGCCGCCCGTGACGACGAAGGTCCTGCCCGCCTGCGAGGGAAGGTTACGGGGATCCGAGCGCGCCACTACGGCTGAGTCTCGATGGTGCCCGTCGAGGCGATTTGCTCGTGGTGGTGGATGACCTCGGCCACCACGAAGTTGAACCACTTTTCGGCGAACGCCGGATCAAGTCGACTCTCGACCGCGAGCGCCCTCAGGCGCGCGATCTGCACTTTCTCGCGCTCCGGGTCGGATGGGGGAAGGCCGTTCGCGGCCTTCAGCCTCCCCACCTGCTGCGTGAACCGGAACCTTTCGGCGAGCAAGTGAATGAGCGCGGCGTCGATGTTGTCGATGCTCAAGCGGATTCCATCGAGCACGTTCAGGACGTCACGCCGCCCTGAGTCGTCCTGCGGTTCCTGGGCACCTCGCTCGTCGGCCATCTTTAGAGGGTACTTCCCTTAAGCGAGCGTCGCGCGTCGACCGACCCGCAGTCGTTGCTGGGTGAACAGGATGCCGAGCAGCACGAGTGCCGCACCCGCCGGCTCGTTCCAGGACAGTGTCTCTCCAAGCACCAGAAAGCCGAGCACGACGGCGACAACCGGGATCATGTAGGTGACGGTGGAAACATTTGTCGGACCCCACGCGCGCAGCACCGCAATGTTCCAGATGTAGGCGATCCCCGTGCCGACGGCGCCGAGCATGACGAGCGAGGCGATGACGGGGAAGGTCAGGTTCACCGGACCGAGGGCAATGAACGGAGTGAGCGCCAGCATGATCACACCGGCAGTGCCGATGGTCATGAACGCCACCGTCGTTCCCGCAATCGGCCGCGGACTGATGAATTTGCGCAGGTATCCGATCGCCACGCCGTACGAGCTTGCCGCGACGATGCACGCGAGTTGCCCCCACAGGTCGCCGCTCAGGTCCGTGTACTGCCACGGCGCGATGATGATGAGCACACCGACCAGACCGATTCCGACTCCGAGCTTCTGACCGCGACCCAGCCGTTCGACGCGGAACACGACGGCGGCGAGCACTGCCGTGGCGATGGGGGTGAGCGAATTATAGATCGCCGCAAGCCCTGTGGACACGTGCTGCTGGGCCCACGCGAACAGCAGGTGCGGGATGACCGCATTCGTGATCGCGATGACGAAGAAATGGAAGTAGACGATCGGTTCGCGAGGCAGCCGATGGCGCCCTATCACCATGATGATGCCGAGAGTGAGGGCACCGAGGATCTCGCGCGACCAGGCGATCTGGGCGAAGAACACGCCGTCGAGCGCGACCTTCATGAACAAAAAGCTGGAACCCCACACCAGACCCATGAGCAGGAATTGGATGAGGACGCCGTACTTTTTCGCGCCGGCAATGGTCTCACTCACAGATAGACACTACAGTGCGCGCTGGCGCGCTATCGTGGCGTTCGAAACAGCACGGGACGCCCGTCGAACTCCGCGAGTCGCTTCTCGAGTCGCGAACGCACATCCGGCCACTCGTCGACGATCACCGAGTACATCGCCGTGTCCCGCCATGTTCCGTCGGCCCGGGGCTGTTCGCGGCGCACGATGCCTTCGAATGTTGCGCCAAGCGCCTCGATCGCGGTCCTGGAGCGAATGTTCACTTCGTCCGTCTGGATTTTCACGCGCCCGAATCCGGAGTCGAATGCGAGTTTCAGGAGCAGCAGTTTCGCCTCGGGGTTGACCGCCGTGCCCCAGACTCTCGGGTCGTACGCGGTCCAGCCGATGTGGGTGGATTCTCTCTCGACGTCGAAATCGCCCAGTGTCGTCGTCCCCACGATCGTGCCGTCGCGCGGCCCACCTGCCACGACCACGGTAAACGGGTTGTTGTTCGGGTTGTTTCTGGCGGCAATCCACCGTTCGAACTCTTCGAGTGACTCCGGCAGGGCCGCAAGGCCGCCGCCGAACCCGAACTCGAAGACAGACTTCTGCGCGATCGCTTCGAAGAGCCCGGGAACGTGCGCCCCGCTGAAGGGCTCCAACCGGATGAACGAACCCGTGAGCGTGGCGGGTTCCGGCCGGAGTGCAGTCACGCATCGATTCTGGCACTTTGTGGTGCGACGATGGGACTCATGAAGAATGTCGCGACATTCGAGGGCGCAGCCCGCGCATTTCTGGACGTGCTCGGCCGAATCAGCGCCACGCAATGGAATGAGCCGGGGCTCGGCGTGTGGACGATTCGCAGCCTGGCCGGGCACACGGCGCGTGCGATCTTCACCGTCACGGAGTATGTTTCCGCGCCGCCCCCGGAGCGTGCAGGCTGCCCCGATGCCGAGAGCTACTTTCTCGGCCTCCACGACGCGTCGGTGAGCGGCGACGCAGTGGCGGCCGGCGAGCAACTGGGCGACGATCCGCAACGCCTTGTCGCCGGCGCGCTCGATCGCGCGTTGGCCTCCATCGCAGCCCAACCTGCGAATCGGATTGTGTCGGTCGTGGGCGGCAGAACCATTCCGCTTGCGGAATACCTTCGAACCAGAACCTTCGAGCTGGTGGTGCACACGATGGACCTCGCGCGCGCTGCAGGCGTCCCGCACTTCCTCCCGGTGGAGGCTGTGTCCGACTCGGCGGCCCTCGCGGCACGCATCGCCGCACGCGGCGGCAGTGGCGAACCAGTGCTCCTCGCCCTGACCGGAAGACTGCCCCTACCGGACGGATTCAGCGTGGTCTAACTGTCGCCCGTGCCTACTCTCGTGCGGCGTCTGGGAGCGGCACGTTCCTGGCTGGGGTCGCCCCGCGATCCAGGCCAACCCACTTCCCGGCAAATCCGGCTGGGACGGTTCGCAACTCAGGCAGAACGCAGACCTTGCCGACGGCAAAGCCCATACTTTCGGCAATTTTGAATGCCTGCGTGAACAAACTGCCTGAATTGCGGACGTCAGACGCCGATTAGTCAGATGACGCCTTCGCTCTCGAGGTCCTGCTAGCCGACGAGGTCGTGGCGCACGACGATAGCCTCGCGACCGGGTCCGACGCCGATCGCCGAGATCCGCGAGCCGCTCATCGCTTCGAGGGCGAGCACGTAGTCGCGCGCATTCTTCGGCAGGTCGTCGAACTCGCGCACGCCCGTGATGTCCTCGGTCCAGCCTGGGAAGTTCTCGTAAATGGGCACCGCGTGGTGGAAGTCGGTCTGGGACACCGGCATCTCATCGACTCGCACCCCCTCGATCTCGTACGCGACGCATACGGGGATGCTCTCGATGCCGGTGAGCACATCGAGTTTCGTGAGCACGAAGTCGGTAACCCCGTTGATGCGCGAGGCATACCGCGCCATCGGCGCGTCGTACCAGCCGCAGCGCCGCACCCGCCCGGTCGTCGTGCCGAACTCCGCGCCCTTCTCGGTCAGGAACTCGCCCCACTCGTCGAACAGCTCAGTCGGGAACGGTCCGGCGCCGACGCGCGTCGTATACGCCTTCACGACGCCGATGACCCGATCGAAACGGTTCGGCGCCACCCCTGAGCCGGTCGCGGCGCCGCCGCTCGTCGCGTTCGAGGACGTCACGAACGGATATGTGCCGTGGTCGACATCCAGCATCGTCGCCTGACCGCCCTCGAACAGCACCGTTTTGCCGGAATCCAGGGCCCTGTTCAGCTCGAGCGCGGTGTCCGACACCATGGGCTTCAGCCGCTCAGCGAACGAAAGCAGTTCCTCGACGACTTCATCGATCGTGACGGCGCGACGATTGTAGATCTTCGCCAGAATCTGGTTCTTCTGTTCGAGCGCACCCTCCACCTTCTGGCGCAGGATGTTCTCGTCGAACAGGTCCTGGATGCGGATGCCGACCCGATTGATCTTGTCGGCGTACGCCGGACCGATTCCGCGCCCCGTCGTGCCGATCTGCCGTTTGCCGAGGAAACGCTCCGTGACCTTGTCGAGCGTACGGTGGTACGTCGTGATGATGTGGGCGTTCGCGCTCACGAGCAGGCGCGACACGTCGACGCCTCGCGCGCTCAGCGCATCCAGCTCGTCGAACAGCACGGCAAGGTCGATCACGACACCATTGGCGATCACAGGGACGACGCCGTCGGTCAGGATGCCCGACGGCAACAGGTGCAGTGCGTACTTCTCCGATCCGATGACCACGGTGTGGCCCGCGTTGTTGCCGCCGTTGAACTTCACGACATAGTCGATGCGATCGCCGAGAAGGTCGGTCGCCTTCCCCTTGCCTTCATCGCCCCACTGGGCGCCGATCAATACGATGGCGGGCATGGCAAACATCCCTTTCGATTGGTGGGGGATTACACCCCAGTGTATCGAGCGCTAACGAGCAAACTCCACGTGTTGCAGAACCCACGCGTGCATGGCCACTGCTGCTGCTGCCGAGGCGTTGAGCGAACGGGTCGAACCGAACTGACTGATCTCCACGATCGCCTCCGACGCCGCGATCGCTTCGGCGGAAAGTCCCGGGCCCTCCTGGCCGAACAAGAGCACGCAGCGTTTCGGGAAGTCGAACGTCTCGATGATGACGCTCCCCGGCACGTTGTCGATTCCGATGACCGGCAGTTTCTCGGCGGCCGCCCACTCGGCGAACGTCGCGACGTCAGGATGCTGGAGCACGTGTTGGTAACGATCCGTCACCATGGCCCCCCGCTTGTTCCAACGCCTCCGGCCGATAATGTGCACGGACTCCGCCGCGAATGCGTTGGCGCTGCGCACGATCGAACCGATGTTGAGGTCGTGCTGCCAATTCTCGATGGCGACGTGAAAGGGATGCCGCCGCGTGTCGAGATCGGCGACGATCGCGTCCATCCGCCAGTACCGGTACTTGTCGATGACGTTTCGCGTGTCGCCGCGCTGAAGGAGCTCGGGATCGTATTCTCTCCCGGTCGGCAACTCGCCCTGCCACGGACCCACCCCGTGCGTCGACTGCTCGGGGTGGTCCATGGCATCAACGCTACTCCGTCGCGTGCCTCCGGCCAGTGTCGCGACGCCTGCCTCCGGCCAGGCAGAGGAACAAACCACCCAGCAGCAAAAGCCCGCCCGGGAACAGGATGAGCGCAGCGCTGTTCACGTTCGACCCCGTGTAGGCGAGACGGAACGAGTTCGTGAATGCGATCCGATTCGGCGCGGAGGCTCCGGTCCAGCGCAAGGATGGCAACGTGACGACAAGCCCGCTCACGGGCGCTCCCGTGCTGCCATCGGCCGCCGTCAGGGTCGTCGTCGTCCTCGTCGCGCCCCCCGTGTCGGTTTCGGCGATCGTGCAGTCAGCGCCCTCGGCGAGCTCCGTCCACAGGATCGTCTCGCCACCCCGGATGGTACGAGCCGCCGGCTCCGCGGCGTCGATGTCCCGCCCGTCGAGAGTGCAGTCGAGCGTGAACTCGAACGGCCCCCTCGCGAGGGTTCCCGCGTTCACGACCTCCTTGGCCGCGGCGACCTCCGCAAAGCGGAACGTGTTCTCCACCGACAGCTCAGGCTGAACCTGATCGGCCGTCGCAAGCACGGTCGCATCGACGACAACCGTGAAAGTGCCGCCCAGGATCTCGGCGCCCGCGCTGTCCAGGATTCGCGTTGAGCTCGCCCCACCGGCACGAGTCTCCGTCAGGGTGCACTCCGCGCCGGAGGCCAGCCCCGTGTAGTCGGCGACGGGCGACGCAGCGGTGACCGTGCGAACTCCGCCACCAGGGATCACGACCGCTTCGCCATCCCTCATGCAGCTCACGGTGAACTCGAACTCGATCGCGGGTACCGGGTTGCGCGCGAACTTGTCGATCGCTCCGGCATCCCCCGCAAACGTCTTCGTGACTTCGACCGAACCGGTCAGGTACCAGTTGGTGACATCGATGTTGACGACGGGCGACGGATCGGGGACAGTCGGCCCCGGCACCGTAACAGTGCCCACGGTTGCGTCCACGCCGTCGTTCGGCGTGATGACGACGGCGTCGGCGCCCTGAAGTCCAGTCTCCGTGAACGTGCAGTCCGATCCGGCGATGACGTTCTCGATCACTTCCTGCCAGGCGTTGCCCGCATTGAGCGACAGGGCTCCGCTGTACTGGGTCGTCGCTCCGAACGTGCACAGTACATCGACGCTGAACGTCTTGCCGGAACCGAACTGAGCCGAACCGCCCCCGAGGAGCTTCTTCGTGACGACGAGCGCCGCCGGAGCGTCGAACCGGTTGTCTGCGGCGGCCGTGTTCGTCACGCCGGCGAGGTTGTTGGGACTCAACCGGGTGAAGGTTGCCGTACGAGCAGTGTTGTCCACGACGACCCCCGAACCCGGGTGGGTCGAATCCGTGGTCGCCGACATGATCGTGGCGTCCGCGCCCCGTGCGTCCGTCTCCGTCACGACGCAGTTCGAGTTGACCGGAATCCCGGAGATCGTGCGCGACTCGGTGTCGTCCAGCGTGAACGATGCATCTCCTGGCGCGAGGGGAACCGCGACTCCGAGGAACGTGCACGCGACGGTGAAGGCGTAGTCGGTCGGGATGACGGGCGCAGTCGTCGTCACCGACTTCGACACCCTCAAGCCCGCGAACTGGTAATCGTTCGTCAGCGTCACCATCGGGAAGTTTGCCGGGTCGGCGATGAGCGGGTCGATGACAATCGTCGTCGCTGTTTGCGTCGTCTGCCCGCTCGCATCGGTTTCCGTGACCGTGCACTCCGCCCCGCCGGGCAGATCATCGAATGTCAGCACGGGGACCGTCGCCGGCACCGTGGTGGTGTCCACCGTCATGGTGAAGTCGCGTTCCAGGGTTTCCGTGAGCGACGTGCACACGACCTTGCCGACGAAAGTCTGACCGTTCGGGATGAAGGACGCGGCGGGGCCCGTAATCTCCTTCTCCAACCGAAGTCCGCCCGTCGCGAGCGCCACCGAGACCACGGAGTAGTCGAGGGCGGTCACGGGAGTGTCCGTCGCGCCGGTCCTCGTGATCGCGGACGCCGACAGCGAGTTATTGGCCCTCGTGTCCGCGCCGGGGGTTGCCGACAGCGCCGCCGTGCGAGTGACGATATCGATCGTGACGATTTCGGCGGGCTTGAACAAGTGAGACGCGGGGAAGTCGATCACGAACTGCAGGCCCGTCACGACGGTCGGGTCGGCGAGCGCCCCCGCCGTCCACACGGCCCAACCCGTTGCGGGAGCGTTTCCGCACGCGTTCGCGTTGGACGGGTTCTGCAGCACGAGTTTGCACGGCGTTGCGGCAGTCGTGTAGTACGTCGTCATGACGGCGCCGGGGACTCCGATGTTCGCCGTGATCTCGTCCGCGAATCCGGCCGCCCACCGGGAATCGCGCACGAAATTGTCGAGGATCGTCTTGTCGCTGACATCCGGGAGCCTCGTGGAGAGGACGAGCCTCGGCATCTCGGTGGTCCCCGTGTTTTGCGCAGTCAACCGCCAGGTTTCCTTCTGGCCCGGGAGCGTGAGCGGCACGCAGGGAAGCCGGGAGAACCCGGCCGCATCCTTCGCGGCTGTGCAGTCGGCGTACGTCCCGCCGACGAATCCCTGATCTGTCGGGTACGAACTGTCAAGGTTCGCTTTCACTGTCATGAGCGCGCGAAGCGCCGCTTGTTCCGATGGGCGCACGGTCGTGCCGGTCGTGCACTCACCCGTTGCACCGTTGACGGACGCGCTGAACCCGGCCGGAGCGGTGCAGCTGTCGAACGCACGGTCACCGCGGATGCCGAAGGTGTTCGTGACTGCCGTGTCGTTGACGAGGCCTGGTCGGAACATCATGGGGATCGTGATGACGTAAACCTGTCCGACCTCAAGTACTGACCCGGCCGGGAAGCTGAACCTGATCTGCGTGGGCCCGTACGAGTCTGTGCTCGTCTGAACGGTCGGCCCCGTCGTGCCCGTGGGCAGGGGAGTCCCGTTTGGCGTCGCCGGCGCAGCACCGGTGAGCGCATATTTGTACGTCCACGGCTTGTCAGGATCGAAGATGAGCTGAGCGCCGATGGCATCGCTCGGCAAGTAGTCGGTGATGACGGGATTCAGAATCGGCCACGTGCCCGTGTTGGTCACCCTGAGCGTGTAGTCGAAGAGCCGCCCTGGCGCTTTCACGCCCGCGGGTCTCTTCCAGACTTCCACGCCCGTTGTCGCGTGCCTGAACAGGTACGTCGCCGTGTTGCTGGCCGTCGCCGTCTTGCCCCAGATTCCGAGCACGTCGGCCCGCACGGTGTTCGTGGTGATACCGCGCACTGTTTCGCCCGGGGCAGGGGAGTTTCCCACCAGGCTCGTTTGAACCGGACCGCCGGTGCGCAGATCTGCTCTGCGCTGAATGAGGATGGGGATGCTGATCGTCGGAGCCTGCGGGTTCTCCCACTGCGAATTGTCGAGTCGTTTGACCGTCATCCGGAGGCCCTCGACCTGGGCTGCCGTGACGCCAGCGGGAAGGAACTCTGCCCGCGCCTGCGCTTCTGTCTTCCAGGTTCCGGCGCCAACCCACGTGCCTCCGCGAGCAACGCAGCCGCCGTTCGGCAGGGAGGCCACCGCGGACGCGGACCAGGTACCGCCGACGCAGGCTTCCACCTGAATGACGGTTGCGCTTGTCCCTGTCGTTGGGCTGAACACTGGAAGAGTCGGGGTGTTCGCTGCCATGCCGCTGAAGTCGAACGCATTCCAGAACGTCGCGCGGTCATCCGTGATCGTGAGCGACTGCACGCGCTCGCTGCTGCCGGGAGTCGCCCGGAGAGTCAAGGGAAACACCGAACGATCCGGCTCGGTTTCGGATGTTTTCGAGAACGTCTTCGCCGTCGTCACCGAAATGGCGGTCGCCACGAGAACGATATTCGCCCCTGCGCGCGCGGCCAGCGTCGAGTTCGTGAACACGGGTGCCGTTGCCGGACTCGTCCTGTCCCACCGAAGGTCGGCGACGATCGCTTCTGTGGAGTTATAGTCCGTGCCGGGGACGATCGTGCCCCCGCTGCGTTTCGCGCTTCTCAGCGCCAGATCGAACACCACGATGCCGCGGCCGCTCGTCGCCGCGATTGCGCCGGTGTACACGAGGGTGAATCCGGTGGCGTTCGCGAGTTGCGCCCCGGTCCACGCGAGCATCGTGGTCGTCACGGCTGCGGGCGAGCCCGTCGCCGTGAGGTTGCCGCCCGTCGTGCGCGTGACGGTCACCGACAGTCCCGTCGCGCCGGAGGGGTGCGTCAGCGAGTGGAATCGCGTGAGGTCCCAGTCCTCGAACGGCGAGTCGTTGGGCGTCGCGACGGACGTGTTCGGTTCGCTGATGGTGAGCGAGTTCACCTTCGCCGGCGTCTGATTGGTGGCGGTGATCGTCACGCGGCTCGTCGGGCGCACGCTTACCGTCGAATCGGGGATCGGTATCGGCCCGCCCGCCCAGGTCTTGGTCACAGAGTCCGCGAGCGGCGGATCACGAAGCTCGAGCGTGTCGTTCGCCCTGTCCGTGAGAGGCCCGCCGACGACGAGCGTCGCTTGCGACCACGCATGGTTCCGGATGACGCTGTGGGACGGCACGGAGCTCGTGACGTCCGCGTTGTAGCGATATCCGTCGACGACGGGCCACGCCGTCGCGTTGCGCAGCGTGTCCCGCATCTGGAACACGAGGTCGATGTGCCGGTTGTGGCCGAGAGACTCCGCCACTCCGCTGCCCGGCGCGGGGCTCAGTCCCGGCCGGTTTGCCCCTTCGGTGAACGTGAATCGCACCGCTACGAAGTTGGCGCGCTGCGTCGTGGTCAACGTGCGCGTGGCCGCGGTGCCGCCGTCGCAGGGTGCCGCGAGGGTGCAGTAGCCGGAAATGGACTCCCACAGACCGGTCGTCCTGTTGAAGAACTCGATCGCGACTTTGTCATATTGCATCAACGGGTCGATCGAACTGATCATGGGGATCTGGTACAGGTCGTACGCGTCGTACATTCCTTTGTTCCAGGCTGCCGGATCCGGGTTCCCCGAAGCGTCGACGGCTCCGTCGTAGATCACCATCCTGCTCACGCCGTTGTAGCCGTCCGTCGACCAGGACAGCCGCGCGCGCGTGCGCTCGCTGTTGCGGGTATTCATCACGTCCTGGCTGTTCAGGTTGTTCGTCCTGATGAAGTTCTTGTCGAGGAAGTCCGCTCCGCCTCCTCCCGACCCGTCGAAGGGAATGAGCGTGACTTTCGGGCACGGCGTGGAGGTGGCGACGTTCGAGGCCAGGGGGGACGCACCCGCACCGCTCGTGCCGCTGGATGCGCTGCAGTTCTCGAGTTCTGCCGCGGCATTCGGAAGCGCTGTCGCGGTTTCACGAAGTGTGGAGCGCAGCGCGTACTCGACGTTCGCGACGAGAGTCTGGTCCGGCTGGAACCCGGTCGTGCTGGCCCAGGTGAGTTTCAGACCGTAAATGGCGCCGTGCAGTGCGGAGGGAATGTCGTAGGTCTGGATTCCGGGCGGCAGGACTGTCAGCGGAGTGTAGGTTCCTGCGGAATCGCGATAGGAAACCGTGAGCGTCGCGTTCCCCGGCACGGGCGTGACCACAAGCCGGGTGGCGTTGAAGTACCGGTACCAGTCGGTGAGCCCCGTCTGGGTGGACGGGTCGACCATGTCGATGCGGTCGAGCGGTCTCGTCGAGTCCGGGTAGTCGAGAACGTGAGTTGTGAGCGTCGCCGTGGTGGACTGCCCTGCCGAGGCGCGCAACGTCCCCCGCGTGAGAGTTTTCGACGTTTCGATGTTGACCTGCTCGGCGAGCACCGTCACCGTGTCGGAAGCGTACTTCGGTCCGACCGACTGGCTGTAGGCATCCACGCCCGTGACTTTCACCTGGTTGGTGTAGAGAACGCTCGGCTCGGCCACTTGCAGAGGGTTGGCGGTGATCGTGAAGGGAATGGTCGCCGTCGCGCCCTGCGCCATCGCCCCCGTGAATGTGACGCTGAATCCGGTGACACGCATTGCTGAACCCGCGGAGGGCAGCCCCGGACCTGTTGCCGGAAGCACCGTGATGGTTCCGTCGTCGAAGTAGTACGTGATCGATGCGGCGCTTGCCCCCGCCGGCCACACGACTGAGCCGGTGAACCCGCTGAAGATGAGTCCGCCGCCCGTGTGCGCCGGAGCGAGCGGATTGGACGCGTCGAGCAGCGTCGGATCCGACGGCTCGGAGATCGTGAGGGAGGCGAGCGGGATCGAACCCGCGTTGCCCCCGGTGAGGGTGACCGTACCGCGGGTGAGGTCTCGCGCGCCGTACGCGACAGTCGACATTCGGTCTGGCGTGATCGACTTCCCCGCCGAGACATCGCTCGTCGCGGCCGTCACGACATAGTTGGCCGTGACCGGCGTGGTTGCGTTCAGGCCATCGCGCTCGACCACGGACTGCGCTGTGTTCGGATACGTCCCTGCGGTCACGCCAGCGCGATTGCGAAGGCTCAGTCCGAGGCTCGCACTCGCGGACCGCGGAATGTCGGCAGACGCACCGGAAGAGAATACGACCCGAATGCCTCCCGCGTCGGCTGGATTCACTCCAGCAGGAAGGGAAAGCGGCCCGGGCGCGCTGACGGCAGGGGCGTCCACCCAGGCGGGCGTGGCCAGGGAGGTATCCCACAGCGAGACGACCGCTGACGTCGCGCCGGCCGGCCACGTGGCGGAGTCGAGGCTTTGAATCTCAAGAGCCGTGCGGAAGATGTTTCCGGCCGCAGACGGATTCACCGGGTCCTGGATCGTGAGAGACGACACGGGCGCATTGGACGTGTTCGACCCGCCGAGTGCGAGTTGCGTGCCGAGACCGGCCACCGCGATGTTCGTGGCGGGCGAGAAGGATTTCGTGGGTTGCGTGGCGAGCTGAAGCGGAACGACGAGCTGGACGGATGCGGAACTGGGCACCATGGGAGCGTTGTCTGCCACCATCTCCGACGTGTTCTCCACGGTTCTCGGCGTGGGCGTGTAGTTGAGGTCGGATCGCACGGTCACCGGAATCGTCACCGTGACTGTTCCGTTGGTGAGGCCCTTCTGTCCTGCAGGAGTCGCGAGATCCTGATGAAACGCAACCGTGACCTTCTGCCCGGTAACCGTGATCGTGCGTTCGGAGTCCGTGAGCGCGGGGGTGAGCAGAATATCGCCCGGAGCGGGAAGGATGAACTCCGCAGGGATGGTGTCAGTGAGGACAGCGTTCACGCATTCGTCGGTCAGAACGGAACAACCGACCTCGATCATCCAGTTGAAAGAATCCCCGGGACCGACGGTCGTCGCATTCGCCGACTTGACGTTGCGCACCGCCGCGGGCTCGAACGCGAAAGCCGCGGATGCCGGCACGAGCGTCGAAGCGACAACGAGGAATGCGGAGAGGACGGCAACGAGCCTGCGGATCGGCTTCCCCTGCGCGCGATCGCCGGCGCGCGGCCGCGCGCGGCGAAGACCTGGTCGGGTAAGCATGCGGTAGTTCCTCGGGTCGATCCATCGAGATTGAGCACCTGAGCTGGACGCTTCTGCGTGTCACTCAGTGCATTCGACGGCTGGTTGTCGGGTTTGCTCGGGTGAAATGGGAGAACCCGATGGCTCAGATTCGCCCAATGCCCAGCATAGGAAATCTGCCCGGAGAATGGGGGCTTCGCCGACCCCCAGTGATAGGGCCAGTCAAGTCAGCCGCGGTGCACGCTTTCGAGGTTCGACGCCGTTGCGCCCATGGGTGCCAACCCGAGGCAGAGAGACTGCTCCCGCAGGAACGTCAGCAACTCGATCCGGCCGCTCGTTGTCACAGGGCCGGCGTGCACCGCGATGCCGACTTGTCCGTGCAACACGCGCGCGAGGACGTCGGCGTCGCCGCCGATGAGCCGGATGCGCGCCGTGACGATCTCGCCGGCCTGCGCACGGGCACGCCACCTAATGTCCGACTCCACGAGAACTTCGGCGACATCGACCGGACTGTATGGTTCGCCGAACAACGCGATGAGAGCGGGATGAAGCGGCGTCGCGGTGCTCACGACCACTGGGGCACCGGCAATCGTCGCGGCAGCGAGAACGCGAACCAATGGGGAAACCGACGCGCCTTCGCTCAACCTGATGGTGACGGGAATCGGCCGGTACCGTTGCACGTTCTTCTCGAATTCGAGTTGCGCAAGCTCGCGCTGTGCAAACGTGGACGACCAGGCGGCTTCGTCGCTCTGAGCGCCGGCGCGAACCCAATCGAACTCGGTGAAGTTCAGCCCGGGCAGTGCCGCCGTCACGAGCGTCGCCACCCGTTCGCCGACGCCCTCCAGGGTGACGGTCGATCCGGGCCGAACCGCGACCGGCTCCCAACTTCCCAAAACGGCCGCGGCATCCTGACCGCCTGCTGCCCGACCCGTCCCGAGGACAGCGCGGTTCCAGCCGCCGACGGGAACGCGGGCGCCCACGCGGGCTGCGACGGCGCGATTGACGCACAGCACTCCCGCCTCTGCGCTCTCAAGCCAGGTTTCCACTTCGTCCGAATCGAGCGAATGGATCCCGGCGCTCAAGCCGAAGCCCGTCGAATTCTGGATCTCGATCGCTTCCCCAAGGGTCGCTGCCCGCACTATGTCCAGCACGGGAGCGCGGCGCTCCTGGCGCTTGAGGAGGGAGTCCGCCCGCAACCCGTCCCGGAGCCCCGGGGACCAGAGCATTCCGTCTTCGTCGAGTTGACGCGGTCGAACTTTCCAGGTTTCTCCCTCGGCGAGTTCGTCGAGCGCTTCGAGTTCACGTTCGCCAGCCGGCCGCGCGAGCGCGGAAATCCCAGGCGGATGCGCGGTCGATCCGCCCGCCGATACCGAGGAAACGGCATCCGCCAACCGACCGAGGAACCGGGCGGAAGAACCCACGGAACCGACGAGGATCACGGTGCCAGTCGCAGTCGGTGCCTGTCCCGCGTGATCGAACGCGCTCGCGACGAGGTCCGACACCGCCGATTCCAGATCGGCATTCGGTGTGACGATGACGGCGTTGCGGCCGCCGGTCGTGGAGTTCAACGCCATTTCTGCCCTCCAGGAGTGGAACAGCTTCGCAGCGTGTCTGCTCCCGGCATGCAGCACGCGATCCACTCTTTCGTCGCTCAGGAGCGCCCTGGCCACGTCGCCTTCAGAATCCAGAACCGTCACGAGCCCTGGGGGAACTCCGCCCGCGACGAGGGTCTCGACGAAAACGGCCGAGCACCGCCGCGTCTCTGGGGCCGTTTTGATGATGACGGCGCTTCCGGCGGCGAGCGCCGCAAGAACCAGTCCTGCGAGCGACGTGAGGGCGCCGCTGCGCGGGGAAACCACAACAGTCAGTCGAGGGGGCGAAAATTTCGCGCCGTCCACTAGGTCGAGTTCGCGCGCATTGGCGGCAGCCCGCGCGGCAAGTTCGATCGCGACGGTGACATCGACGTCGGCTTCCTCGATCCGCACGCGGCTCTCGCTCACGGCAACCTCCGCGAGGAGTCCGCGCCACTGGGCAAGAACTTCCCCGACGCTGTCCAGAACGGTTGCCCTGGTGACGCCGCGCCGTTCACCCCAGGACTGGCCGAGGCTGATCGCGCGGGAAATGCGCTCCTCAAGGGCGGACCGGTCTGCGACGACGGAACGGGAGAGCAGCTCTTCGCCGGCGGCGGAGTCCCTTGAGCGCTCGAGCACGCCAAGGGCCCACTCCCTGGTTGCCGGGTTCGTGAAGTCGGCCACCTCGGTCCGAACGAAATCCTGTCTCCGAAGGCTTGCCGCGGCCGGCCGCCGCGAATCGGCAAGGGCGGCCCGGAAAGCCGACTCATCGCGAAGAAACCGCGTGCGCGCAGCGGCGGGTTCGTCCGGCGGCACTCCATCGCCCGCGTTCGAGGCCAGGTCGCCAAGTCGGCGCAGGAGGTACGGTGCCGCGAGCGGCAACTGGCCAGAGCGCATGACGGGTGCGAGGATGCGCACGCCGCCTACGTCCCGCTTCACCGCCACCACATCCCTCGACGCCAGCCCCAACGGGAACTCATGCTCGAGCTTTCGCTCAACGCCCCGAGCGCGGGCGAGCCGCCAGGCGAACGCGGTCAGGAACAGGTCGTGTGTCGCGGAAACGACCCGGAACGCCGATGACTGCTCGGGAAGCAGGGCGAAGTCGAGCATTCGCACGAACTGCGCCGAGCGCTCCGCGGCGCTCCCGAACACGGCCGGTTGCCAACCGTGCGACTCGGCTACGGCGCGCTCCTCGGGGAGGAACCCCCCACGGGTGATGCGAACCGCAACTTCCTCTCCTCCGCGGGCGCTTCTCCTCCGCGCGATCTCTGCGACGCGACGGAGCGCAGGCAGGGAGTCGGGGAACGCATCGGGGAGCGAAATGCCCGCAACGAGCGTTGGGAAGTCGTTCGCCATCCGCTCGAACACCCTGAGCGTCGGTTCGAGTTCCTCGAACGTTCCCACCTCCAGATCGATGACTTTCGCGCGCTCGGCGCCGGCAGCGATGTCGAACAATGGGGCAACGCGCGAGGCGATGTCGTCCACGAGTCCGTCAAGGTCGACCAGCCGCCAGTTTCCGGCCATCGCGGAAACCCGGAACGTCACCGATTCGACGTCGTCCCTGAGCAGCAGATCGCGAACATCCGCAGCCTGCCGATTCGCTTCGAGCTGGCCGCTCGCGGACGTGGTCACAGGCGCCAGCGTCGGACGGATTCCTCCGGAGCGGGTCAGGTCGGCGAGGTGCTCTTCCAGCTCCCGGACGTCGAGGCGAAGAAGGAAGTGGGAGAACAGGCGAAGATAGCGCTCGCGCACCCTGGGAACCGCCCCGCTCGCCGAAAGCGACGCTATTCCGGCCGAAACATGGGTGTCGAATACGGCCCCCCAGGGAATGCCGTCTGGCACCTCGTGGGACAACCGCACGAGGTTGCGCGCAACCGCCCGTGCTTCCTGCGGACGCAGAACGCCGTTGACCACCTCGAGCGCGAATGCCGCGCCGGCGGGATCACGCACGAGTTCGGCGAGCCTGGCTTCGCGGGCAGGCACGGCGATGTCCTTCGCACTGCGCCATCGGCGGACCGCCGCAATAGATTCCTCGGCGAGCCGCGCGAAAGCCGAGGATGGCGCAATTTCGTGCACGTCCATTCTGAAAGGCTACTGGCCGTGGCTGAGACTGGACCACCGCGCGCCCGGCACTCGTTAGGCTCGGAACATGCCAGCAGACAGGGATGTTGTGATCGTCGGCTGCGGCCACAATGGGCTGGTCGCCGCGACCTATCTCGCGAGTGCCGGCAAATCGGTGACCGTGCTGGAAAAGCTCGACAACGTGGGCGGTGCCGCCGTTTCCGCGGAGGCTTTCCCGGGCGTCGATGCGCGGCTTTCGCGTTACTCCTATCTCGTGAGCCTCCTACCCCGACGAATCATTCGGGACCTGCATCTGGACATCACTCTGCTCAGGCGCCGGTACTCGTCGTATACGCCGGAGCCCGGCACAACGAGGGGCCTTCTCGTCGACAATGAGGATGCGGAATCGACCGCGTCCTCCTTCGCGTCGATCGGGGCCGCACGTGATTCCGCGGCATGGAGTTCGTTCTATGCGGGAACTGCAAAACTCGCGCGCGCTCTGTTTCCGACCGTGTGCGACCCGCTTCTCACCCGAGCAGAGGCTCGGCGCACTCTGGGCGACGATGGGCTGTGGTCGGCGATGATCGAGCGCCCCATCGGAGAAGTGATCGAGCGCACATTCGCGAACGACCTCGTTCGCGGCGTCGTGCTCACGGACGCACTCATCGGCACGTTCGCGGACGCACACGATGCGAGCCTTGCCGCGAACCGCTGCTTCCTCTACCACGTCATCGGCAACGGCACGGGCGATTGGGACGTGCCGGTGGGCGGCATGGGTGCCGTCACTTCCGCCCTCGCTGGCGCCGCGCGGCGAGCGGGAGTGGAAATCCTCACCCAGGCGGAGGTCACGGGAATCGATCCGGATGGCGAAGTGCGGTACACGCGTCGGGGGGAAGAGCGGCGGGTCACGGCCGACACCATTCTCGCCAACGTCGCCCCTTACGTGCTCGAACAGCTGGTCACGGGAGCGGCCCCACCTGCGCGTGAGCGCCCGGAAGGGGCCCAGGTCAAAGTCAACCTCATGCTGTCTCGATTGCCCGCGCTTCGCGACGCGTCGGTCGACCCTGTCGCTGCGTTCGGCGGCACATTCCACATCAATGAGCTGTACAGCCAGTTGCACATCGCGTTCGAGCGTGCGGCGAAGGGCAGGATTCCGGACCCGGTGCCTGCCGAGATCTACTGTCATTCCCTCACCGACCCGAGCATCCTTTCGCCCGAGCTTCGGGAGTCCGGTGCCCAGACACTGACCGTGTTCGCACTCCACACGCCGGATCGGCTCGTCACGCCGGAGAACAACGACGCTCTTCGGAGCCAACTCGAGGCCGCCGTCCTGTCCTCACTGAACTCCGTACTCGCCGAGCCCATAGAATCGGTTCTGCTGCCGGACGCGAACGGAATCCCCTGCGTGGAGACGAAGACGACGCTCGACCTGGAACACTCGCTCGGAATGCCGGGGGGAAACATCTTCCACGGCCCGCTGTCCTGGCCGTTCGCGGACGATGACGCACCGCTGTCGACCGCCGCGCAGCGCTGGGGCGTTGCGACGGAGTGGGACACGATCCTGATGTGCGGCTCCGGCGCCCAGCGCGGCGGCGCGGTGAGCGGTCTCGGCGGTCACAATGCCGCTATGGCCGTCATCGAAGCCGGCTGAGAGCCTGCGCGCCCCTTTACCTGCGGTGCCGCCGCTGGTTAAACTCCACCCACAGCCATTTGCGCGCGATCGTGGAGGGAGGGCACCATGGCGGATTTCGACCCCTTCGCGAATCAGGGTGGGCCTGCAGCGTGGGATCCCGAGCACGACGACGATTCCAAAAAACTCACCGATGAGCTGCTGAGCAAGCTCGACGACGGCGACGAGGACGAGCCGAGCGCAGGTCCGCCGTACTTCACCGACGACGACTCCTTCGACACCGAACCGTTTGATGCCGGCACGTTCGACTCGGACGGCTTCGAAAACGACGGAGACTGAGGTCAGACCGCTCGCGTTCGTTTCGACCGCGAGCGTGCACCAAGATGGTTTCATGACTATTGGCATCCTCACGAGCGGCGGCGATGCGCCGGGGCTCAACGCCGTCATCCGCGCCATCGTGTTCAGCGGTGTTCAGACCCACGGTCTCGAGTTCATCGGGATCCGAAACGGCTGGAAAGGCCTCGTCGAGGATGACGTATTCCGGCTCGAACGCCGCCACATCATGGGGATCAGCAAACAGGGTGGCACGATCCTCGGGACGTCCCGGACGAACCCGTTCGAACATGGCGGCGAGGATCGCGCGCGCGAGGTCATGGCCAAACACGACATGGACGCCCTCGTCGTCATCGGCGGCGAAGGCACCCTCGCGGCCGCAAAGCGGCTGACGGACGTCGGGCTGCCCATCGTCGGCGTGCCCAAGACCGTCGACAACGACCTCGACGCGACCGATTACACGTTCGGATTTGACACTGCAGTGGAGATTGCCACGGAAGCGATGGACCGACTCCGCACCACCGGCGATTCCCACGACCGGTGCATGGTCGCCGAGGTCATGGGCCGACACGTCGGGTGGATCGCGCTGCATTCCGGGGTCGCCGCGGGGGCGCACGCGATTCTCATCCCCGAGCGGAAGACCTCCATAGAGCAGATTTGCGATTGGGTCACGAAAGCCCATGATCGGGGCCGCGCGCCGCTCGTCGCCGTTGCGGAAGGATTCCTCCTCGACACCATGACCGACGTGCACAGCGAGCGCGGACTGGACACCTTCGGTCGGCCCCGGCTCGGCGGCATCGGCGAAGTGCTCGCCCCGCTCATCGAACAGCACACCGGGATTGAAACGCGGGCGACCACTCTCGGCCACATCCAACGCGGCGGAACACCCACCGCCTACGACAGGGTTCTCGCAACCCGGCTCGGCTGGAGAGCGCTGCACATGGTTCTCGACGAAAAGTGGGGTTACATGGCCGCGCTCAAGGGGACCGAGATCGTCGATGTGCCGTTCGAGGCCGCCCTCGGCTCGCTCAAGACCGTCCCGGACGAACGGTACGAAGAGGTCCGCGCCCTCTTCGGATAGTCCCGAGCCTTAGCGTGGGTTCAGCTGTGGCTCAATCACTTCCGGACGGAATCCGCGGCCGACGATTCGGGCCGTGAAGAGCCTGAGGATGGGCAGGGCGATCGCCGCGATCGAGCGCTGCCACCACGTCATCGGGTTCGCCAGGAAACCACCCCCACCGGGCTTTGCGATCACCTCGTGCAGCTTCAATTGAATCGGCTGCATTCGCGCGACCGGGGGCAGCCGTCGCTTTTGCACGCGAGCGAGCGAATCGGCCGTGACGGACCCGGCCCGCAAATCGTCCACGAGCAGGTTCGCTGCGGCGACCGCGTCCTGGATGGCGTAGTTGATGCCGACACCGAATGCGGGCGACATGGCGTGCGCTGCGTCCCCGATGCAGAGCAGGCCGTCCCGCCACCACTGACGGAGCCGGTTGACCTGAACCGTCAGCAGTTTCACCTCATCCCAACTCGCAATCGAATCCACCACCTCAGCGAGGAACGGCGCGGCGCGTACGATGCGCTCGCGGAACGCGGGCAAACCGGCATCCCGGATCGCAGGGAACTCGCCCTTGGGGATGAGCATTCCGCTTTGGTAATAGCCTTCGCGTGGAATCGTGATGACCATCGATTCCGAATCGAGGTACGCAAGAGTGTCTGGCGGGTCCACCGCGGTTCGCGGCAACCGGAACCACAGCACATCGACGGCAACGCCGTAGTCGACAGGGACAAGTCCGGCGGCGTCCCTCAGCGCAGAATCGCGGCCATCCGCGGCGACGGTGAGCGCCGCGTCGATCTCAACGGCACCGTTGGGCGTTGTCGCCGTCATGCCGCAAACCCGGTCGCCGTCGAATCGCAGACCGGTCGCTTCGGTGTCCAGGAGGAGTCGGAAGTTCGGATACTTGGCCCCCTCGTCGGCAATGAGGGAAAGAAAGTCCCACTGCGGCATGAGCGCGATGTAGTCGTTTGGTCCCCGCAGCTTCGAGAAGTCGACCGGAGTCAGCCTGTTTCCGTTCACGACGACATCCAGCGAGTGAATGTGGCTTTGATGGATGGCGTCGAACTTCTCCCGCAGCCCGAGCTGATCGATGAGGTCGATCGTGGTCGGGTGGATCGTATCTCCGCGGAAGTCGCGGAAGAAGTCTGCGTGTTTCTCTACCACAATGACATCCACGTCGGCCCGTGCGAGAAGAAACCCGAGCATGATCCCGGCCGGTCCGCCGCCAGCGATGCAGCAGGCAGCGGTGAGTTTGGCGGTCGACATTGCAGAGCCTTCCCCACCCGAAAAATCTCGCCGCCATGCACACGAAGCGATGGCGTCGGCGGGTGTACCGTGCAACACTAACGCTCATGATGACAACTCTGCAGGTTCTGACGGTGGTCTTCGCGACCGTCGCCGCCATCATCCACGTCATGATTTTCGCGCTCGAAAGCGTGCTGTGGTCGCGGCCGAAAGTGTGGCGCACGTTCGGGCTTAAATCGCAGGCGGACGCGGATATTGTCGAGCCGATGGCGTTCAATCAGGGCTTCTACAACCTGTTTCTCGCGCTCTCGGCAGTCCTCGGCTTGCTGCTGCTCGGCTGGGGGAATCCGATCGCGGGAAAGTGGGTTCTTCTCGTCGCACTCTCATCGATGGTGCTGGCCAGCATCGTGCTGCTCATCACGAACCGCCGTTTGTGGAGGGCATCGCTCATTCAGGGCGCCGTGCCTCTCCTCGGCATCGGTGCGCTGCTCGGAGCCGTCGCCGTGCACGCTCCGCTCACCGTCATTTGAGGCGGCTCACCCCGCGTGGCGAGCCCTCCACGTCACGAACTCCTCGAACGCATCCACGAGCGCCTCTGCGCTTCGGGCCTCCGCGATCACGTCAACCGCGATTCCCGCCGTGCGCGCATCGAATGCGGTTCGCGGACCGATAGCGGCGACGACCGTCCCAGGCGGCAGCGGAGCCAGTTGCACCTCGACCTGACGCGCGACGCCGACCGACGTGATCAGAACGCCGTTGATGCGGCCCGTCCTCACCTCTCGCGCAACCTCCGAGGGGACGGGAACGCCGATGGTTCGATACGCGGTAACGAACTCTGCATCCACACCGAGGTCGATGAGCCCCGACACAAGGACTTCATCCGAGTTCTCGGATTGCGGCACGAGGACCCGCTCGCGGCCGGGCGACGTGGGCCAGTTCTTGACGAGCCCGCGGGAGGAGTTGTCCTTCTCCGGGACGAAATCGACCCGGTAGCCCGCCACCAGGAGTGCGGACACCGTCGCGTCGCCGACCGCCGCTACTTTCGTCGAATCGGGAACGCGGAGTTCGTGGCTGAGAAGCACGTCGACGGTCGTTGCGCTCGTGACGACGAGCCAGTCGTACTGCCCGCTCCTGAGCCGCACCAGGCATTCGGTCACCGCGCCCGGGTCTTTCGCGCTCGCGAAGTTGATCATGGGGGCGATGACGGGCACGGCGCCCCTGCGCCGCAGGCTCGCGGCGATGTCGTTTCCCCACTCCCCGCCGCGGGGGACGAGAATCCGCCACCCGGTCAACGGTTTGCGCTGATGCTCGGGGTTCATGATGCCTATCTTCCACCGTGTGGCGAAAACAGCCAAAAGCGCGCGGCTGGCAACCCGATCAGTCGTCGCTGAAGATGGCCCAGGCGATGATGCCGCCCACGACGATGACGGCCGCTGTCGCGCCGACAACCCACGGAACAGGGTTCAGATCCCACGACTTCCTGGCACGCGTGCCCAACTCACCCAAACGCTTCGGAACGTTCAGTTTGTCTTCGATCGCATCGAGAGCAGCCTCAAGTTCGGCTCTCGCAGCGGCACTGCGCGTTGCGCCCGATGATTCGCTCACGGGGTACCTCGTTTCGCGGTTCCTTTGATGACCTTCACGTCGCGACGGACGCTCGATATCGTCTCGGTGGGTTCCGGGTTGCTCTTTTTCAGCTGATTGAGCCCCAGGAGCACGAAAATCGCGACAAAGACCAGCAGGAGCGCTGCGACGATGAGCGCAGCGAGCCAGCCGGGAACGACAACGGCGAGACCGAGGATGGCGGCGGCCGTGAGAACTCCAACGGCGAAGAATCCGAACACGGCGGCGGCGGCGAACAGCCCGACGCCGATTCCGGCGTGCTTCAGTTTGCGAAGCATCTCCTGTTTGAGCTGGTCGAGTTCGCTCTTCACCAATTCGACCACCAGCCCGGGGAGGCTGGCGATCAAGCCGACGAGAGAACGCCTCTTGGCGCGCTCGCGATGTGAGTCCGTCACTTCGTGGTCTCCTGCCCTGCTGGGCTACTTCTTCTTCGCGGTTGTCGAGGTGGAACTCGCTGCGGGTTTCTTCGCCGGACTTTTCGCCGGCGCCTTGCGCTGGACTGCCTTCTTCGCGGTGTCGCCGAGGAAGTCGACGACCTCTGGCGCCTTGTCTCTCGCGAATTCTTCGACGTTGCGCACCTGATGCTGGACGCGGGGGTCGTTCCACAGCCTGCTCACAGCGCGCTTGATCTCCTCGTAGCGCTGCCGTCCCGCGCGGGCGCCCAGTACGTATCCGATGCCAAAACCGACAATCAGAACCAGCTTGCCTCGCATGATGCCTCCGTCTGCATATTCGACCGTCGTGCGATCAGTCACCCCTAGCGTAGCGCCGGAAATTGCGCCTCCGGTCAGGAACTTCACAGGGAAGGGAGGGCCGAGTTAAAGATTCAGGTGCCCCACCTCCCCACCCGAAGCGGGAGAGCGGGACACCTGAACTCTAGGGCGCCGGAGTTACCTGACGGTCGCGCGGAACCGCCTCTCGAAGGCGACGATCGTGCCGCCGAACAGCAGGAACCCACCGGCCAAAAGCAACCCGAGGTTTCCACCGTCGGAGCCCGTGAAGGCGAGAGTCGGCAGGCAGTCGACCGGGTTGGTGAACGTGAACGTCCATTCTGTTTGGGCGTCATCCTCCCAGCCGAAGTCGGGCCCGGTCAGTCCGGCCACGACGTCGATCGTGGTCGCACCCTTCACCTGGTAGGTGCCCGGCGCTGTCGGCGTCGCTGATCCATTCACGAACCACAGAACACCCTCCGTGTCGGCGAGCGTGTAGCTGCCGGCAGTCTTGCACGTGAGGTTCTGGTACGTCGCGCTCGTCCTGATGAGCGGATGCGTGATGAGGTCGCAAAGCCCTGCACCCTTGATCGTGAAGTGCCACACGGAGGTCATCGTGTCATCCAGCTTGTAGCCGGGCTTCGCGGTGACCGTCACCGTGTAGTCGCCTGGCTCCAGGTTGTTGATCTCCTGCGTGGCGGTGTAGTCGACAGAGGTTGGTCCGCCGGTGATCTGGTAGCTGAGCTTGCTGTCGAGGCCGCTCTCCAAGTCGACCCAGATGTATCCGGTGACCTTGTCGCCATCCTCGACCTGCGGGCACTTCTCGTCGACCGCGTACGGGTCGCCGAAGATCACCGTGCAGTCGGCACTCGTGAACTCGTGCGACCACGGCCCCGTGTAGGCGCCAGTCTTGAACACGTGTCCCGGCTGCGGCGCCGCGGTCACAGTGACCAGTCCAACACCGGCAACCCGGTTATCGGTGATCGTGTAGTCGATCTCCGCCGTGTCGGCGGCGCCGACAATCTGATCGTCACCGGTACCGCACTTGTCCTTGAACGTGGCTGCGGGCACGGTCGTCACCTCGATCGGGCACGGCTCATCAGTGAAGGTGTGGGTCCACGGCCCGGTGTACGCGCCGGCGGCGAACGAATATCCCGTCTTCGGCACTGCCGTCGCCGTCACGGTTCCGACGCCGTTCACGCGGTTGTCGGTGATCGTGTAGTTTATCTCGGCCGTATCCGCACCGCCGATGATCCCGTCGTCGTCCGTTCCGCACACGTCCTTGAACGTGACAGCTGGCACCGTCTGCACGACCTTCGGGTTGCATGTTGCGGCATCGCGGTGCATGTAGGTCGGGGTCGGTCCGGTGAATCCCATCCCGTGCAGGAAGAACTCCTTGTATGGGTCGCTCGGCCCGTTCAGGATCTCGGGATCGGGCTTCGGCACACCCGGCGAGTTGAATGTCGCGTAGATGTCGCCCTGGCCGCAACCCACCTCCGCACCGTAGGGGTACGTTCCGACGGTCGCGATCTTGTTTCCGCCGTTGGCCGGATTCCACTTGTCGAGCGTTTGGGGCCAGTGGGTGCTTCCGTCGAACGTCCAGCTCGCCGCGGTCACCCAGAACGGCTTGCACAGCGTGTCGCTGTAGCCGGCCGCCGCCGTCACGGTGATGATCCCGCTGTTCGTGGTCGCGTCGTAGGTGTAGCTGACGGCGGACTTCGGAAGGCACGGAGGCGGGGTGCAGGTTCCGGCGGACGTGATCGTCAGCGACCACGACTTCGGGTTGTTGAGGGTGTACCCGTCGGCGGCTTTGGCCGTCACGGTGTAGTCGCCCGCATCAAGCGGCCCGGTCTTGCCCGTCGTTCCATCGAATGCGATGGGCGTCGAGCTTCCATTCTTCGTGACGGTGTAGACGACGCCCGTCGTGATGGCGACCTGAATGTAGCCCTTCGTGACAACGCCGTTCGTGCAGACTTCATTCACTGCCGTCGCGTTGCCGGAGACCGGGGATGGCGGCGGCGTACAGCCGCCCTTGAACGCCGACTTCGAAATGGAGCCGGAGTTGGTGTTCTCGTAGCCGTTCGACCACTTTGCCCCGAGCGTCAGCGTGACATCGGTCGGTGCGGAAAGGGTCTGGGTGAACGTCTTCGTTTCACCCTGTGCGAAGGTGGTGCCGACGGGCACGATATCCGTGTGATTGGAGGCCGTGATCTCCTCCGTCTTGTCGCCTTCCGAGTTCTTCACGGACCACACGACAGTCCACTGGCCCGTCGGGACGTTACAGGACACCGAGGCGGTGATCGTGTTGTGATGCGCGCTCGCGGCGGTGGACGTGAACGCCACCATGCCCAGCGCGATGGCAATTGCGCTTAGTACAGCGATGATTTTTGATCGCATTTTGGAATACTCCTAGGGATAACAACAAGCAGTTGTGCTTTCGGGTGTTGTTGCATCGTCGGGTGTGCGCCAATGGCTCAACAACGACGAAATCAGATGCCCATCAGAAAGCATCAGTTCGGGGGTAAGTCGTGGAGCGCGTAGCTCAGCGATGCGGCCGGGGGTTGGCCGAAACAGGGTGTCGGGTCATCACCTTCTCGGGTGCACGCTGTCGGGGGTCAGCGTTACCAGATTCGGGTGAGGCAACGCTCAGGTGCGACGCCTACGGTACACCACCCCCCATTAGTGGGGCAAGCATTTTGTGGGGCAGAGCCTGAACTTAATTTACGTATTCGAGCAGATCCAGGCCGACCGTGCGCATTGCGTCGAGTGCGCGGAGCCGGCGGGCGAGCGAATCGTCCCTGAACTGAATCGTCACCGCATACGAGACTGCCGTGCGCGGTCCTTTCAGAATCCCCACCTCACTGCGCACGCCGACATCCGTGCCCGTCTTGTTCACCAACTGGATGCCGTGATCCGGCACGCGGTGCGACAGCGGATCGAGCCCGAAAGCGCTCGCGACCATGGACAGATCGGTGTTGAGCGACAACCACCCCATCACGCGCCGGCTCGTCACCTGATCGACGACCTGGCCACGGTACAGCGCGCCGAACAGCCAGCTCAGTTCCGCGGAGGAACCTACCGACAACTGCGGTGCATCATCCGGCCCTCGGGATTCGCGCACGAGGTCCAGGAGGGCGGTTCGCGCGAGTCCGAGGGATTCCGTGCGCATCCGCACCGCGTCGAGGCCCACTTGCCTCAGCAGCACGTTCGTCGCAAGATTGTCGCTCGTCGCGCCGACGAGAGCCCCGAGGTCGGCAACCGGCAGCGACGGGGCTTGAAGATGCTGCCACAGGCCCGAATCGGTCACCGCGTCGTGCGGCGACTTATCGAGAATCCCGTACCCGGAGAACTCCCGTGCCGTGAGCCTCGCCGAAACCTCGATGAGCAGGAGCACTTTGCCCACGCTCGCCGTCGGCAACACGATGCGATCGTCGATCGCGCACAACACGAGTCCGCTGGAGAGATCCAGAATGCTCGCCGAGACCTGAGCGCCGTCGTAACCCAACGTTCCGAGCGCGGTGAAGGTGCTGGAGAAGTTCTCGGCTCCACCAGCTCCGCGGTGGCGGGCTTCTCGCGGTGCGCGGGCCCTCTCGCGTCTCAGCTCGTGTCGGATCGGTGCTACCAAATGGTCACGCGTTCTTCTGGGCTTAGCCAAAGCTCGTCAGCCTCGGTCACTCCAAAGGTCTCATAGAATCCGTCGAGATTGCGAACGATCTGGTTGCAGCGGAATTCGTTCGGCGAGTGCGGGTCAATGGCGAGGAGGCGAATGACCTCCTCATCCCGTGCCTTCAACTGCCACGCTTGCGCCCACGAGAGGAAGAAGCGCTCGGCGCCGGTCATGCCGTCGATGACGGGAGGTTCCGCGCCGTCCAACGAAATCACGTACGCCTTCCAGGCGATTCCGAGTCCGCCGAGGTCGCCGATGTTCTCTCCGATCGTCAAGGCGCCGTTCACATGGTGGTCGGGAACTTGCCGTGGTGCGAGCGCGTCGTACTGCGCGATGAGGGAACCGGTGCGCTTCTCGAACGCGGCACGGTCCTCGGCCGTCCACCAGTCGGTGAGTCGCCCGTCGCCGTCGTATTTGGAACCCTGATCGTCGAACCCGTGGCCGATCTCGTGCCCGATGACCGCGCCGATCGCGCCGTAGTTCGCCGCTGCGTCGCGCGTTTCGTCGAAGAACGGGAGCTGCAGTATCGCTGCGGGGAACACGATCTCATTGAATCCCGGGTTGTAATACGCATTGATGGTTTGCGGGGTCATGAACCACTCGTCGCGGTCCAGCGGCTTTCCGATCTTGCCGAGTTCACGCTGGAACTCGAACTCGTTGCCGGCCCTCAGGTTGCCGATGAGGTCGGTCGGGCTCGTTTCGAGCGTCGAATAGTCCCGCCACTTGACCGGGTAGCCGATTTTCGGCGTGAACTTCTCCAGCTTGTCGAGGGCACGCCGCTGCGTCTCCTCGGTCATCCAGTCAAGCCCCGTGATGCTCTGCCGATAGGCCTGGGTGAGATTGTCGACGAGGACATCCATCGCCGCCTTCGCCGCGGGCGGAAAATGGCGTTCGACGTACGTGCGGCCGACGGCTTCTCCCATCATTCCCTCCACGAACGAGACGCCGCGTTTCCAGCGCGCACGTAGCTGGGGCGTTCCGGTGAGCGTCTTGCCGTAGAACTCGAAGTTCGCGTTCACGAAATCGGACGACAGGTAGGCGGCGGTCGAACGGATGATCTGCCAGCGCATCCAGTCCTGCCAGTCGTGCACACGATCATCCGCGAGCACGGTGGCGAGCCCCTCGAGGAAGCTCGGTTGCCGGACGACGATCTCGTCGAAGGCGCCCTTGGGCGGATCAAGCTCTCGGAGCCATCCGGAAAGGTCGGGGCCGGAAACCTCGGACCACGACCTCAGGTTGTAGGTCTTCTCGCTGTCGCGGGATGCGACGTTGTCCCAGTGATGAGTCGCAAGTTCGGTCTCGAGAGCGAATACCCGGCGAGCGCGGGCCGCCGCGTCATCCAGTCCTGCGAGCGCGAACATCGACTCGAGGAACGGGACATACTTGGCCCTCACGTCCGCAAACTTCTCTTCGCGGTAGTAGGACTCGTCCGGTAGGCCCAGACCCCCCTGTTCGACGAAGACGAGGTACCGCTCCGGGTTCCCCGGATCGTTGTCGACGAACAACTGCGCGAACCCGGTGATTCCCGTGCGCTCGAGGCGGCCCAGCTCCGTCAGCACGGCATCGATCGAGTCGACGCGCTCTACCGCCTCAAGCATGGACTGGAGCGGCGTGTTCCCGAGCTCCTCCGCCCTGGCTTCGTCCATGAAACTCGCGTACAGGTCGCCGAACTTGCGCTCTTCGGTTCCCGGCGCGGCATCCTGTGCTTCGACGATGATGTCCCGAACGGCCTTCTCCGCCTCTTCGGCGAGCACGTAGAACGATCCGTACCGCGCCTTGTCGGAGGGGATCTCCGTGCGGTCGATCCACTTTCCATTGACATGGCGGAAGAGATCATCCTGCGGCCGAATGTTCGGATCAAGTTCGTCGGTGTGAATACCCGAAACGAGGGGGGTTGAGTCGGTCATGACATCAAGCCTAGGAGTTATTGCCGAAGGACTGAATTGCCGGGCACACCGGGCGACGGGCCGGGGTAGCGTTGAGGAAGTGACAGCTACTTCATGAGGGGGAGTGCATGGAGCTCGAGAAGCGGAAAGTGCTCGTTGTTATCGGTACCCGGCCGGAGGCCATCAAGCTGTTGCCCTTGATCCAGGCGTTCCGGCACAGCGGAGTGATCCAACCGGTCGTGGTGTCCTCCGGCCAGCATTCCGAACTCGTGAGGGAGGTTCTCGGTCTCGCCGGCCTCGAACCCGATGTCGACCTGGGCGCAGCAGTGCCAGGAAACACGCTCAGCGAACTTTTCGCATCCGTCATGACGCGCCTCGAGCAGTATTGCCACGACCAGTACGGGACGCCGCCGGACGACGGGGACCGTTACTCCCCACGGCCGCGCAATTACCCTGTGGCATGTTTCGTCCACGGCGACACCTCGACAGCCGCAGCGGCCGCGCTTGCCGCATTCCACATGCGGATTCCCGTCGCGCACGTCGAGGCCGGCTTGCGCACCTCGGACACGCTGTCGCCGTTCCCGGAGGAGGCCAATCGCCAGCTCGTATCGCGACTGGCCACCTTCCACTTCGCACCCACGTTCCGCAACAAAGCGAATCTCGTGCGCGAAGGCGTTCCCTACGGGCGCATATTCGTCTGCGGGAACACCGCCATCGACGCGCTTCAGTGGGCGGCGAGCCTCAAGGAACCCTATGGGGACCCGGCCCTCGACGACCTCGAGAACGACGACACGCGCCGCGTCATCGTCGTGACGGCGCATCGCCGCGAAAACTGGGGTCCCGGGTTGAAACGCATCGGCACGGCCGTCGCGAAACTCGCCAGGCGGTACCCGGACGCGCGCTTCGTCGTCCCGCTGCACCCCAACCCCCGCGTTCAGTCCACGCTCCGCCCGCTCCTGGAGAACCTCGACAATGTGAGCCTCGTCGCCCCCATGCGCTATCCGGCCTTCGCGAGGCTGCTTCAGCGCGCATACCTCGCAATCACCGATTCCGGAGGCATTCAAGAGGAAGCGCCATCGCTGCACACGCCCGTGATCGTCGTGCGGGAAACCACGGAACGCCAGGAAGGCGTCGACAGCGGAACGCTCGAGCTCGTCGGCACGAAAACCGCGCGCATCGTCGCCGCGGTGACGCGACTCATGGACGACCCGGAAGCGCATCGCTCGATGAGCAATCGGCCCAACCCGTACGGTGACGGCCGAGCCGCCGAACGCATCGTCGCCGCGAGCGCCTACATCGCGTTCAACTCGCCATCCCCTGCACCGTACGGGAACGGGTTCGAGCGCGTGGAGGTGCTTCGCGCAGCGGGATTCGTCGTCGACCCCGTCGATTTTCTCGCGGACCCCGATACCGACCGCACGCTGGGCGGCTGACGTGGCCGCTGCAGAGCCCTGGTGGAACTTCTTTCAGGGCATCGTTTTGCCGATCCAGATTCTGTTTTGGATCGTGCTCGGCATTGGAATCTCCTCCGTGCTCTCCGCCGCCGTGCTCGCCATCAACGCCGCCAGACAGCGGCATCGGATCGCGGGCGACCCGGATCGCCCCCCGCGGGAGTCCGACTACTTGTGGGTGTTCATGGTCGCCGCCCTCAACGAAGAGATCACGATCGCGGATGCCGTCGGCAGGCTTCAGGCGACGGAGGCGACGAACCGCGTCATTCTCGTGGTCAACGACGGATCGAACGACGGCACGGGTGAGATCCTCGCTGCCATGCCGGATCCGGACCTTCACGTGCTGACCCGCACCCTTCCGAACGCCCGACGAGGAAAGGCCGCGGCGCTCAATGACGCGTACCGCTACCTGATCGGCAGCGTCCTCACGGAGCCGAGATACGCGAAGTGGTCTCACGAACGCGTCATCGTGGGCGTCATCGACGCGGATGGGCGCCTCGACCCGCGCGCGCCCGCCGCCGTCGCGCGCCATTTCTCCTCGCGGCGGATCGGCGGTGTTCAAACGCTCGTTCGCATCTACAACCGGCGCGGGTACCTCACGTGGGCGCAGGATGTCGAGTTCTCCGTCTTCGGCACCCTCTTCCAGTCCGGACGCACGTGGTGGGGGACCGCGAACATGGGCGGTAACGGCCAGTTCAATCGATTGAGCGCGCTCGCGGATGTCGCCGACGACACCGGTCCGTGGCGCGACCGGCTCACGGAAGACCAGGATCTCGGTGTTCGGCTCATCCACCAGGGATGGCGCAGCGCTCAGGAGAACTCGGTCACGATCGATCAGCAGGGACTGCATTCGATCCGGCGCCTCTACCGGCAACGAACCCGCTGGGCTCAGGGCGCGTGGCAGGCGCTGTCTCTGCTGGGCGGCGTCCGGCGCGCTCGGGTCGGGTTTCTGGCATCGTGCGATCTCGTGTACTACTTGCTCACTCCCGCGCTGCAACTGGTCACCGGGGTGGGCCTCGTCGCGGCAATCGTGCTCAATTTCTTCCGGGACGTGCCCTTCGTTCCTGCTTCCGTTCCCGTACTCCTGTTCTTTCTCTCCCTCGGGTTCCTCCCCGGGTTCATCGCTCTGCTCCACCGCGGGCGAGGATTGGGCGGCACCATCCTGGCCGTCCTGCTCTCGCTGCCCTACCTGATCTATTCGTGGATGCTGTTCCCGGTGCTCGTTCGGGCGCTCGTGCGACATCTGGCCGGTTCGACGAGCTGGTCGAAAACGGCCAGGGAGGCGCTGCGCCCAGAAGCCGGCGCATCCCGTTGACTTTGGCGGGAACCGCGTCGCTACGCGAATAGGCTGAATCGACATGCCAGAAAACCTCGCCCAGCGCTCCGGGCTCTCTCACCGCCAGATTGCGGCCTGGCGCAATGGAATTTTCGTGGTGTTCGCCATGTGCGGCGTGGGGCTGGCGAGTTGGATGGCGCGAATCCCCGCGATCAAGGAAGCACTGGACATTTCGACCGCCGAGGTCGGCATCCTCATTTTCGGGCTCGCCGCGGGGTCCATTTTCGGACTCGTGCTGTCCAGCCACCTCATTGCGCGGTTCGGCGCCCGACACATCATGGTCGCGTGCATGGTCGCGATTCCCGGAGGGTTCGCGATCGCCGGCTTCGGCGTCACGGTTCACGCGGCCTTCTGGATCGTCATTGTCGGCCTCGCCATATTCGGTTTCTCCATGGGCCTGTGCGACGTCGCCATGAATCTTTCCGGAGCGGTCAACGAGCGCGTGCTCGGGCGCACGATCATGCCCGTGTTTCACGCATTCTTCAGCTTCGGCACGATGGTCGGCGCTGCGCTCGGCACGCTCGCGGAGGTCGCCCAGGTTCCTCTGGCGCTTCAAACCGCGGTGATTGGCGCCCTCACTCTCGTGGCGGGAGTGTGGGGGGCGAGGGCGACCCAGTCCGAGAACGTTCTGCGCGAAGAGGATGGCGGTGCGGAGGGCGGTTCGCCCGCTGACGGCTGGCGGGGTCGGCTTGCCGTCTGGAAGGATCCGAGAACGCTCCTCATCGGACTCGTCGTTCTGGGCATGGCATTCGCGGAAGGCTCGGCGAGCGACTGGCTGGCCCTGGCCGCCGTCGAAGGCCACGGGGCGGACAAGCCGACGGGTGCCGTCGTGTTCGGGATCTTCGTGACCGCGATGACCGTCGGGCGGCTCACGGGCCCTCAAATCCTGGACCGCTACGGACGGGTGACCGTCCTGCGGGCATCCGCGGCTCTTGCCGCGCTCGGGCTGCTCATGTTCATTTTCGTGCCCGTGCTGTGGATCGCGATTGTGGGAGTCATCCTCTGGGGCCTTGGCTCTGCGCTCGGCTTCCCTACCGGGATGTCGGCGGCCGCGGACGACCCCCGCACGGCGGCCGCACGCGTGAGCGCCGTCGCGATGATCGGGTACTGCGCGTTCCTCGTCGGGCCGCCGGCGATCGGATTCCTGGGCCAGCACTTCGGGCTGCTGCACGCGCTCCTGCTTGTGCTCGTGCTCATCGTGGTCGCGGGCCTGGCCTCCGGCGCAGCCCGCGACCCCTCGAAGGCTTAGTCGTCGAGGACGAACGTCACTTCGAGAACAACACGCCAACTGACGATGTTTCCTCCCGAAACTTCCACCTTCTGCTCTTTGACCCACGCGCCGCTGACGCCGCGGAGGGTCTTGTTCGCGCGATCGATGCCCGCCTTGATGGCGTCGTCGAAGGATGTGTCCGAGCTCACGCTCAGTGTGGTGACCCGTGCTACGGATGCCATGGTTCCTCCTCATTAGTGGACTGGCTTCCGAGCCTATACACGGCACATGGCAGAACGGTGTGTCGGCTAGCCTCGTAATCGTGCGCCTCGTGATTGCCCGTTGTTCGGTGGACTATGCCGGGCGACTCAGCGCGCACCTCCCGCTCGCAACGCGCCTGCTCATGTTGAAGGGCGACGGCAGCGTTCTCGTCCACTCCGATTCGCTCTCGTACAAGCCGCTCAACTGGATGAGCCCTCCGTGCACGCTGACCGTTCTTGACCCCGACCCCGAGCAAGTCGAAGCCGGCGTGGTGGAGATCTGGAAGGTCAGCCAGGTGAAGACCGCGGACCTGCTCGTGATCTCCGTTCACGAGATCCTGCATGACAGCATCCATGATCTCGGCGTGGACCCGGGCCTGCAGAAGGATGGCGTCGAGGCTGATCTGCAACGGCTTCTCGCCGAGCAGATCGAACTTCTCGGCGACGGTTTCCAGCTCGTGCGACGCGAGTACATGACCGCGATCGGCCCGGTGGACATCCTCGCGAGGGATGCCGGCGGCGGGAGTGTGGCCGTGGAGATCAAGCGCCGCGGCGACATCGACGGAGTCGAGCAGCTCACCCGGTACCTGGAACTCATGAACCGGGACCCCCTGCTCGCCCCCGTCGCAGGGGTGTTCGCAGCCCAGGAGATCAAGCCCCAGGCGCGCACGCTCGCGACCGACCGCGGCATCCGCTGCGTGACGCTCGACTACGACGCCATGCGAGGCCTGGACACCGGCCACCTCCGCCTCTTCTGACTTTCATCATTCAGGAGGGTGTGTGGCTGAAGTGACTGCCGTCCACCTCACCCGCCACACACCCTCCTGAATGATGAAAGTAGGGTGGGGGTGTGAAACTGCCGTGGAGTTGCATCCTGTTCGACCTGGACGGGACGATCGCCGACTCCGCGCCGGGGATCACCGCCTCGCTCGGCTACATGTTCGAAAAGCTCGGCCGCCCGGTGCCGTCGAAGGAGGATCTCCGTGCATGGGTTGGCCCACCGATTCTGGATTCGTTCCGCGACCTTGCAGGGATGGACCCTGTCGAATCGGCGCAGGCGCTCGCCATCTACCGCCAGCACTATCTGGCGAACGGCGGAAACGATGCGCCCATTTTCCCGGGCATCGCCGGCATCCTCCGGTCCATTCACCAGGCGGGGATCCCGCTCGCGCTCGCAACGTCCAAACCGGAGTTCGCGGCGTCGCTGATTCTCGACCACGGCAACCTCACCCAATACTTCCGCGTGATCTCCGGCTCATCGATTGACGAGATCCGCAGTGCCAAGAAGGACATCGTCGCCGAAGCCCTCACCCGATTCCGCATGATCGACGCGGATGTCAGCCACCCCGTCATGGTCGGGGACCGCTTCTATGACGTGGATGGGGCGCAGGAGCACGGCGTGCCCACGATTTTCGTGGAGTGGGGTTACGGGGCGCCGGAGGAAAGCGCCGGCGCCATCGCTTCCGTCGGTTCGACCGCGGAGTTGAAAGCGCTGCTCCTACCGTAGCGGTGCCAGCAGCCGAGCCATTAGGGTATGGCCATGGGATCAGCGTTGACCACCATCGGACTACCGGTCGCCCTCGGAATCATCATGTTCGGGCTCGGCCTTTCGCTCACGGTTGGCGACTTCGCCAGGGTCGGCAAGCATCCGAAGGCGGTGTTCATCGCGCTCGCGTGCCAGCTGGTTCTCCTGCCCGCCATTTGTTTCGGCCTCGTGCTCGCGTTCAACCTTCCGCCCGTGCTCGCGGTCGGGATGATGCTGCTCGCAGCCTCGCCCGGTGGAACGACAGCGAACCTTTACAGCCACCTGTTCCGCGGGGATGTGGCTCTCAACATCAGCCTCACTGCCATCAACTCGGTGATCGCCGTCGTAACCTTGCCGATCATCGCGAATCTGTCGATCGCGTTTTTCATGCCGGGCGACATGTCTCTCGGGCTGCAACTGGACAAGGTCGTCGAAGTCTTCGCGATCGTTCTGCTGCCCGTGGGTTTCGGGATGCTGGTGCGGTGGTGGAAACCGCGTTTCGCGGATGCCATGGACAAGCCCGTGCGGATCACGTCGGTTGTGATTCTCGTCGTCGTCATCGCAGGGGCGGTGTACTCGAACATCGAGATTCTCGTGGCCAATTTCGCGGCCCTCGCGATCATCACCGTGCTGTTCTGCCTCGTGAGCCTGAGCGTCGGCTACTGGGTGCCGCAATTGTTCCGGGTCGGGCGGGCGCAAGCGGTCGCGAGCGCGTTCGAAATCGGGATTCACAATGCCACGCTCGCGATCGTGATCGCGCAGACCGTTCTTGGCAGCCTCGAACTCTCTCTGCCCGCAGCGGTCTACGGCGTGCTCATGTTCTTTGTCGCGGCCGCGTTCGGTTTCGCAATCCGCGGCCGCGGACCCGCATCATCGGGAGAGTCGCTCGACGATCGCACCGTAGACGCCCGGAAGTGAACTCGCGGCGGGGACGATGAACCGTCTCAAGGGTGACGCGCCGAGAGCGACAAGTCCTGACGTGAGTATCCGGTAGTCGCGCGTCGCCTTCCGCCACTCGTGCTCGTATCGCGCAGGCTCTCCCGCGATGATGCAGCCGATCGCTGCCCGCGCCTGCGCAAGGCCCACCCGGATGCCTTCGCCGGTGATGGCGTCGACATACCCGGAGGCGTCTCCGACAAGTAGCACCCGCTGCGCAACGCGTGCGCGTGTAGGTTGCCGCAACGGGCCGGCACCGAGAACGCTTGTGCTGGACTCCGCGTGCTCCAGCCGCTCCGCGAGCGCTGGAACCATCCGCAGCGCATCAACGTAGTTGGTGTGCCGGGGGCCGAGAACTGCGACCCCGACTTCGTTCGCACTCACTGGCGTGACATACAGCTCCGCGGTCTGGGTCCAGTGCACCTCGACGAAATCACTCCACGGCGGCAGCGCAAAGTGCCGGTTCAGACCGAATCGCCGTTGCCCCCGCCTCGCGGTGCCTCGCTCCTTCGCTTCACGGGTATTCGTGCCGAGCTCCACCAAGTCGCGAACCTGCGAGTGCAGTCCGTCGCAGCCCAGCAGCCAAGCGGACCGAACCCTCGTTCCGTCAGTGAGGCGCGCGGTGACGGCGTCGGCGTTCTGGCGGACGGCGACAACCCGCTGGTGGACGGTTTCCACTCCGACATCGGCGGCATGCTCTGCAAGTGCAGCGTGCAGCACGGTCCTGCGCACTCCCCGGCCCGCGCCGTGACGGAATGAGTGATCGACGCGAAGGCCACGCGATTGGTAGCTGATTCCCTTGAGATCGTGGCCGTCAGGGTTGACCCCCAGGCGTTCGAGAGCGCCCACTGCCCCAGGCATGAGGCCTTCGCCGCACGCTTTGTCCACCGGACCCCTCCGGGGCTCCACCACAACAACATCCATGCCTGCCTTGCGGGCCTCGATTCCCGCGGCGAGGCCGATAGGGCCGCCCCCCGCAATGAGCACGTCAATCATTGGCGGGCCTGGGGTGCTGCGAGGGCGCCGAGCGCGCGATTCTCGACGGGGATCCGGAAACCGAGCAGCAGCACCGCGTTGAGGGCGGTGAACGCGAGCGCGGTGATCCACGCGGTGTGCACGAGCGGAAGCGCGAAACCTTCAATTGCTACCGCCACGTAGTTCGGGTGGTGCAACCATCGATAGGGACCCCGTCTTACGAGGGACAGGCCAGGCACGACGATGACGCGGGTGTTCCACTGCGGTCCGAGCGAGGTGATACACCAGTAGCGAAGCGCCTGGCTCAGCACCACGAGCGCCAACATCGGCCAGCCGAGCCAGGGCAGGAATGGTCGGCTTCCGAACCACACTTCGGCGAGACAGGCCAGGAGAAGACCCGTGTGCAGCGCGACCATCCATGGAAAGTGGCGTTTGCCGAACTCGGTTCCTCCCTGCGAAAGGGCTGATCTCGCGTTTCGCGCGGAGATCACGAGTTCCACGACGCGCTCGGCCCCGGTTGCGAGGATGAGGACCAGGTAGGCGATCATGGCCACTCCAGGAGCACGAACTCGGCTCCAATTCCGGGCCCCAGCGCGAAAAGCAGGCCTTTCGTGCCGCGAGGTTGGGCACCGGCATCCCCAAGCACGTGCAACACCGACGAGGACGAGAGGTTCCCGACGCGCGCGAGCGACGCCCAGCTGAGTTCGAACGCGTCCCGCTGCAGCCCGAGCGCGGACCCAAACGCGTCCAGAACACGCGGGCCGCCCGGATGCGCGAGCCAGCACCCGATGTCGGCAATTGTGAGGTCATTGTCGGAAAGGAATGAACGTATGGCTTCGGGGAACGAGGTCGCGATGACCTCGGCTATTCCTGTGGTCAGAATGATCTCGAACCCGTTGGCTGTGATGTTCCAGCCGAGAATGTCTCCCGTGCCGGGAAAGAATGCGCTCCGAGTGTCAACGATGCGGGGGCCTTCGGATTCTCGGTCGTCGCCGACCAGGACGACAGCGGCGGCCCCGTCACCGAATAGGCCGGTTGCGACGAAGTTCGCCATGGTGTGGTCTGCGCGCTGCAGGGTGAGCGAGCACAGTTCGACGCTTACGAGCACTCCCACCTCGTTCGGATGTCCGACAAGGTAGTCGTGCACGCGTGCGAGTCCTGAGGCCCCTGCGACGCAGCCGAGACCGAACGAGGGCAGGCGCTTCACGTCGGGCCGGAGTCCTAGTCGTGGAATGAGGAGTGCGTCGATGGATGGCGCGGACATTCCGGTTACTGACGTGAACATGATGAAGTCCACGTCGAGTGCGGTCAGACCTGCTGCGGCGAGCGCATCGGTGAGCGCCCGTTCGGCAAGGTCGGTCGCCACGCGAATGAACACGTCGTTTGTGTCACCGAAGGATCCGAGGGAACGGTACTGCTCGAGTGGGAGTGCGGTGTGGCGGGTGTCGATGCCGGATGCCGAGTGGAGGCGCTCGAGCACTGTGCGTTTGCCCGCATCCGATCCGACAAGGTGCGCGAGTTCCTGCGTGATCTCTGCCTGGGTGTGCACGAATTCGGGAAGCACCGGGGCGACCGCCGCTATGCGCGTCATTCGCAGAAACTAGCACCTCCGCGCGGTCATCGCCCGTAGAGTCGAGGCGTGGAACCGACCTCCGTGCGCGTGGATGCCTGGCTCTGGGCGGTGCGCGTTTACAAGACGCGCTCAGCAGCCACAGCCGGATGCCGTGCCGGCCACGTGAGGGTCGCCGGCGATCGCGCGAAGGCGGCGCAACCCGTGCGGGTTGGCGACGAGGTGCGCGTGCGCATTGCCGGGTTCGACCGCATCCTGTCCGTGAAGCGCCTCATCGTGAAGCGGGTTTCCGCAGCCCAGGCATCCGAGTGTTTCATCGACCTCACTCCACCGCCACCGCCGCGCGAGTCCGTCGCCGTGTTGCCGCGGCGTGACCGTGGCGCGGGCCGGCCCACGAAACGTGATCGGCGCGAGTTGGAGAAGCTGCGCGGTCGATTCGGGCACACTGACCACGACCAAGTGGAGTGAAATTCGCAGCGGTGGGGTTGCCAACGAGCATCCACCCCTGAAGACTGGAACGCTCAGACTCACTCCGTACCAACGGCAAGGAGTTCAACATGTCACCGGCACCATCACGAACCAGCACCGTCCTCGCGATCGTGATCGCCGCGGTCTCGCTCACAAGCCTCACCGGCTGTTCGGGCGGATTTGGAGTACCCGGGCCCTCCTCGCCGGGTACTAGCGACGAGGATTCCGTGACCGAGGGGGATTCTGATGGCGCCGGGTGTCTGATCGGCGATTGGGTGGCAACCGAATCGGGCCTGGAAGGTTGGTATAGCGCCTTCCTCCCCGACGAAGGGGTCACTGTGAACTCAGTGCTTGGCGAGATCCTGCTGTCGTTCTCCGAGACGGACTTCATTTACACCACGCGGGAGATTACCGTCTCCATGACTATTGCCGATCAGGATGCGCTGACGCTCATTACCGGCGGCGTCGCGGGCACCTATGAAACGTCGCCGGGCGGCATCATGTCCACGTCGATTGATTCAAGCGACCTCGCCGGATCAGCCACCGTCAGCGGCATCACCTTCACTACGGAGGAACTGGGCATCGACCTGACCGGTGCTGGGGCGTTTGTCGGATACCAGTGCACGGGCGGCAATCTCATTCTTGAGACCCAGAGCGCCGGGACGGGCACGGCAACCATCGAATTCGAGCCGGCCGGATAGCGGCAGCGTTTCGCTTGTGAGGAGGGGACGCTCCTCGAGTCACACACCATCACACAAAAGAACAAGGGCGCACTGCGGCCGTCGCGTGCGCCCTTGTCGTCAGTGACGGAATCAGTCGATCCCGTGGGCTCTCGTCACTTGCGCGAACCAGTTGGCGCTCGATTTGGGAACTCGCTCTTGCGTTGCGTAGTCGCGGCAGTACATTCCGAAGCCCTACCGTGACTTCCGCGCAAAGTGACTATTGCATTACTGTGTGTCTCTATGTAGTGTATGGAACATGGTAGATAGAGGCGTACAGCTTGGGAAGTTGGAGCAGGACCTCCGAAAGGGCGTGTTGGTGCTCGCTGTACTCTCTCAGCTGCGTACCCAGCAATACGGCTACTCCTTGCGCCAGGCTCTCGCGCAAAGGGGAATGCCCATCGAAGAAGGCACGCTCTACCCGCTGCTGCGGCGCCTGGAAGGTCAGGGGTTGCTCGTGTCGCAATGGCAGACCGACGACGGCCCGCCACGCCGCTACTACGAACTCAGCGCGCAAGGCGTCGAGATTCAACGAGACCTGACCACCGCCTGGGGGTCGCTCGCGTCGGTAATGGACCGGCTACTCGAAGAGGAGGACTGAAATGGACCCCAAGGCCATCATCAACAGCTACGTCGGTGACGTCATTCGGCATTTGCCTCGGCGGCAGCGCAATGACATCGCGCTCGAGCTCCAGTCTCTGCTCCAGGAAGAGCTTGCCGAGCGTGCCGCGTCCGCTGGCCGTCCGGCGGACGCGCCCATGACCATGGAGTTGCTCAGCGGGTTCGGCGTGCCGAGGGATGCTGCCGACCGGTACCGTCCAGCTGGATTCACCATCATCCGAGCTTCGGATGCACCTCGGTTCACATGGATTGCGCTCGGCGGCATATTCCTGATTTGGGCGATCACGCTCCCCGCGGCGCTTCTCGGCGTCACGCCCATTGTCGGCTGGGATTACGGCGCTGACACATGGTGGGGGCGCCTAACCGTGTGGTGGCTTGGCACCGGGATCGGAGCGCTGTGGTGGCCGGGCGCGGTCTTCGTGTACGCGCTTATCGGGGCGCTGGCGGGTCGGCGACGCGAGTCGGGCGAAATTCCGTGGAAGCCGACTCCGCCCCGCGCCATCGACCGCGACCTCATCAGCCGACCGGTTGGCGCCCTCTATGTGGCACTTGGTTTGCTCGGCGTCAGCGTGCTCGTTGCGCTCCCCTCACTGGAGGCCTTGGCGCCCGGACTGCCACGGCCGGTACTGGACGCCCTGGCCCTCGACCCCGAGTTCCTCAGCGGGCGGGCGCCCTGGATCCTGCTGTTGTGGGCAGCGATTCTCGCCGTCTACGTCTCCGTGCTTCTTACCGGTCGTTGGAGTCTCATCGCGCTCCGCATCCGAGGTTTGCTGGGCATGCTGACCCTCGGCATCATGCTGTGGTGGGTCGCGGGCGGCCCGGTGTTCGTCTCAGCCGGGGCTGACACCACGGCAAAAGCCCTCCTGATCGCCATCGGCGCCTATGCAGCATTCGACGCCGCACTGGCACTTCGCCGCGGCTGGACACGTGCAACCTCTGCAACACCGTTGAAGCGCTCTGCGGATTCGCCAACGTCTCGCTCCTGAGTGACCGCGAAGTCCCGCACACCCGTCAGGCGTGCGGGACTTCGTCGTCGCGAATGCGCGCAACGCGGGGATCCCTGTCTCGGGCCCCGAATTGGGTGGTTCCCAACCAGCACAAACCACTGCGAGCCCCGAGTGCGAAGAACACCTCGAGCTTGAACCAACTGGAGTCGAATTTCACGTTGTGCGCGAGGGGGGACTTGAACCCCCACACCCTTGCGAGTACTGGCACCTGAAGCCAGCGCGTCTACCAATTCCGCCACCCGCGCAGCGTAGTGAGATTATCACAGCGCAGGGGGCCGTGCGCCCCGCGCTCAGCACCCACCCGCGCGATATCGGCGGCCAGAGGGCCGAGAGCACGAGGCTAACGGCTAACATCGACAGGGTAAGGGAGGAGAAACTTGGGCCTGCTGGACAAGTTCGAAAAAGGTCTTGAGCGAGTCGTGAACGTCGCCTTCGCCAGGACCTTCAAGAGTGGACTCCAGCCGGTGGAAATCACCGCGGCCCTCCGACGCGAACTCGACACGAAAGCGGCCGTCGTCGCACGCGACCGCATCCTCGTGCCGAACAAGTTCTCGGTTCACCTTGCCCCGGGAGATTATGAGCGGATGACGGGGATCGGCCCGGCGCTCATCGACGACTTCACGCAGCTCATCCAGACGCACGCCACAGCACAGCACTACCAGTTCGCTGGCGGCATCAGCATCCGGTTGGTCGAGGACCCTCTCCTTGCGGAAGGGGTCGTCCGCGTCGACTCTTCCAACGAAAAGGGCGAAGTGTCCTGGACGCCCATTCTCGACATCAACGGCAAGCGCTACCCCATCACGAAGTCCCACACCGTCATCGGCCGCGGCAGCGAAGCCGACATCACGGTCGACGACACCGGGATCTCCCGCCGACACGTCGAAATCCTGTGGGACGGCAAGCGCGGCCAGGTCAACGATCTCGGTTCCACGAACGGCACGCAGCTCAACGGCGCCCCAGTCACGAAAGCCGCCCTGCCCCCGGAGTCCGTGATTTCCCTCGGCAGAACCCGTATCGTGTTCCGAGTGCTCGCCCAATCCGCGTCGGTTGACCAGTTCTCCGACCTTCGCGTCGACCAGGACGGCGGTGAAAACCGATGAGTGAACTCACTCTGCTCGCGCTGCGGTTCGGATTCCTTCTGCTTCTGTGGGTATTCATCTTCGCGGTCGTGTACGCGCTGAGGACAGACCTCTTCGGGCAGCGCGTGAAGCGGCTGCCAGCCGAAGCCGCCGCCCAAATGACAATGCCCACCGACACCCCAGCGAAATCTGCCCCTCGATCGCCGGCGAAGTCGACCACAGCGACCCTCGATAACGCGAAGCGACTCGTCATCACCTCGGGCGCGAAGGAAGGTCTCGAGATCGACCTCGGGGGTGAACCTCTCACCATCGGCCGCTCGGCAGAAAGCGGCCTCGTCATCCGCGACGATTACACCTCGACCCACCATGCCCGGCTGCTGCTGTGGGGGGATGAGTGGGCCATCCAGGACCTCGATTCCACGAACGGAACCTACCTGGACGAGGTCCGCGTCACCGTTCCCACGCCGGTGCCCCTCAACACCCCCGTGAGGATCGGCACGACGAGCTTCGAGCTCCGGCGGTAACCCATGGCCACCACGGGCAAGAGCGCCGCTGTCTCCCACGTCGGCAAGATTCGCGCCAACAACCAGGACTCCGGGTACGCGGGACGGCACCTCTTCCTCGTCGCGGATGGGATGGGCGGCCATGCCGGCGGGGACGTGGCCTCCGCCATCGCCCTCAAACGCATCGTCGAGGCCGACAAACCGTACGCCTCCGCTGCCGACGCGGAATTCGCACTCCAGACAGCGCTTCTCGCCGCCAACACCCTGCTCGCCGAGACGGTGTTCGACCACCCGGAACTCACCGGTATGGGGACCACAGCGAGCGCGATCATCAGGGTGGGCAACCAGATCGCGCTCGCTCACATCGGCGACTCGCGGATCTACGTGTTTCGCGACGGGAAACTGGACCAGATCAGCGCCGACCACACGTTCGTGCAGCGACTCGTGGACAGCGGGCGCATCACCCAGGAAGAAGCGGCGGTGCACCCCCGACGCTCCGTGCTCATGCGCGTGCTCGGCGACGTCGACTCGTCGCCCGAAATCGACACCGCAATCCTCGACATCCAGCCAGGCGACCGCTGGCTCCTGTGCTCCGACGGCCTCAGCAGCTATGTTTCGGACGACAAGATCGCCTCCGTGCTCACGACATTCACGGGCGCGAAAGATGCCTGCAACCGCCTCGTGCGGGAAAGCCTCGACCAGGGCGCCCCCGACAACGTCACCGTCGTGCTCATGGACGTCGGCGACAATGCCGACTCCTCCTCCAACCCATCCCTCACCGTCGGTTCTGCTGCGCTCCCGCTCACGTATGAAGCGGACAGCGCGCGACGCGCCCTGCGCCTGCCCACCCTGCTCCTGCACCCCCTGAAATCCGCGCAACGCGCGGACAGCCACTTCGAACCGGAATCCGAAGAGTATCTCGACGAACTCATCCTCGAGGACAAACGCCGGGCAATCCGGCGCAGAATCACGTGGCTTGTCGGCATCGCGCTCATCATCGCGGCGATCGTCGTTGCGCTTTTATTCGCCTACCGATGGACCCAAATGCACTACTACGTGGGCGCGAACGGCGAAACGGTTGCGATCTTCCAGGGCGTCCAACAGGACCTCGGCCCCATCTCGCTGCACAGCGTCTACCAGCAGACGAGCATCAAAATGGAGGATCTGAACCCGTACACCCGATCGACCGTCATCGACACCATCAGCGCGAAGAACCTGGAAGATGCCCGCGCCATCATTGAGCGATTGGCGCAAGCCAGCAATGGCTGACGCGACGAAGGAAGTGGCCGCGGCAGAACCGGCGGCAGCCGAGCCCGCGGCCGATCACGGCGGAATCCTCCGGCTTCGCATCCACCTCCCCGCGAAGCTGCGCAACCTCGAACTGGTTCTCCTGGTATTCGCGTGCCTGCTCAACGGCGCCGCGGTCGTGCTCGTGCAACTCGGTGCGCTCGGAGAGATCCAGACGGAGATCATCTGGATGGGAGGCGGACTGGCGCTCCTGGCAATCGGCATGCACGTGGCGCTCCGGTTCGTCGCACCGGATGCCGACCCGTTCGTTCTCCCGATTGCGACGCTCCTCAACGGGCTCGGAATAGCTGAGATCTACCGGCTCGACATCGCCGCGAAAAACAGCGGGTGGGAAGCGGACGGCGTCCGGCAAATCGTGTGGACCGCCATCGCGATGTCCATCGCCTTCGCCGTCATCCTCGTCATCAGAAATCACCGCGTGCTACAGCGGTACCGCTACATCGCCATGTTCACCGGCATCGTGCTCCTGCTGCTTCCGATGCTCCCCGTGATCGGCTACGAGCAGTTCGGCGCCCGGCTGTGGGTGCGGCTCGGATTCTTCTCCTTCCAGCCCGGCGAACTCGCGAAGATCGCACTCGCAATCTTCTTCGCGGGATACCTCGTTCAGGCCAGAGAGAGCCTGTCGATGGTGGGGACGAAATTTCTGGGGATGCGCTTCCCGCGCGCCCGCGATCTCGGTCCGATCCTCGTCATTTGGGCCGCCGCCATGGCCGTCCTCATCATCCAGAGGGACCTCGGGACCTCGCTTTTGTACTTCGGACTTTTCCTCGTCATGATCTACGTTGCCACCGGGCGGTTGAGCTGGGTCGCCCTCGGGTTGCTGCTCTTCATCGGTGGCGCGATCCTCGCGAGCCAGATTTTCAGTTACGTCGCCTCCCGCTTCCACGGCTGGCTGGATGCCTTCGATCCGAAAGTGTATGACTCGTTCGGCGGAAGCTATCAGCTCGTCCAGGGTCTTTTCGGACTCGCACACGGTGGACTCGTCGGCACGGGATTCGGCAAGGGCCGCCCCAACATCGTGCCGCTCGCGCAAAGCGACTACATCATGGCAAGCCTCGGAGAAGAACTCGGGCTCGTCGGACTGTTCGCCATTTTCGCGCTGTATCTGATTCTGGTCTCCCGCGGCATGCGCATCGGATTCGCCGGCCAGGATGACTTCGGTCGGCTCCTGGGCGTGGGCCTTTCGTTCGTCATCGCACTCCAGGTCTTCATCGTCGTCGGCGGGGTGACGCGCGTGATCCCCCTGACCGGGCTCACGACCCCGTTCCTCGCGGCCGGCGGATCGTCACTCGTGGCGAACTGGATCATCGTCGCCCTCCTGTTGCGGTTGTCGGATTCCGTGCGCAATCAGCCGAGGCTGGTGATCGGACCATGAATCGGGAACTCAAACGCGTGAGCGCCGCGATCCTCATCATGTTCGTCGCGCTGATGGTGTCGTCGACGACGATCACGGTGTTTCAGGTCGACAACCTGCGGGCGGACGGCCGCAACGTTCGCACGCTCTACGACAGCTACTCCGCCGAACGCGGCCCCATCCTCGTCGCAGGCAATCCGATCGCGGAGTCGACGCCCGTCGACGACCAGTACAAGTTCCAGCGCGTGTACACGGAGCCGGAGCTTTATGCGCCCATCACGGGGTACTTCACGCTGAATCAAGGAACCATCGGGATCGAGGGCGCACTCAACGACTTCCTGAGCGGGACAGCGAACGATCAGTTCCTCGCGCAAGTCAACGCGATCCTCACCGGGCAGACGCCCAAGGGCGCTGCCGTGGAGTTGACGATCGACCCCGTGGTTCAACGAGCGGCATGGGATGCCCTCGGCAATCACACGGGGGCCGTCGTCGCGATCGACCCGAAGACCGGCGCGATTCTGGCCATGGTCTCCAAGCCGTCCTACGATCCGAATCTGCTCGCATCGCACTCGTCAACCGATGTGATCGCCGCCTACGAGGCGCTACTCGACGATCCGGGCAACCCCCTCATCAACCGCGCGATCAGCGGGGACCTGTATCACCCGGGCAGCGTGTTCAAGCTCATCGTGGCCGCCGCGGCGCTCGACAGCGGGCGGTACACCCCGGAAAGCACGTTCCCCAACCCCGCATCGCTTCAACTCCCCCTCAGCTCGTCCGTCATCACCAACTCCGGCGGCGGGACGTGCGGCCCGGGGGAAACCGTCACGCTCGCGGACGCGCTGCGGCTCAGCTGCAACATTCCGTTCGCCGAACTGGGAAGCGCCCTCGGCGAGGACGAAATCCGCGATTACGCGAAAGCGTACGGCTTTGGCACGGAGTTCGGGATCCCCATGCCCGTCACCCCCAGCACGATCCCCGATTCCCTCGACGCCCCCCAGCTCATGCTCTCGTCCTTCGGCCAGGCGAACGTACGCGTCACGCCACTCCAGATCGCCATGGTGTCAGCGGGAATCGCGAACGGCGGGGTCGTCATGAAGCCCACGCTGATTCGGGCGATCACCGCGCCGGACTTCACTGTGCTCCGCCCGTTCCTGCCCACCGTTTTCAGCGCACCCATCACCCGTGAGTCCAGTGCGACACTCACCGCGCTCATGGTCAACAACGTCAACAATGGGGCGGCAAGCAATGGCAGAATAAGTGGAGTCGATGTGGCTGGCAAGACCGGTACGGCGCAAAATGGCGAGGGTGAGCCTTTGACCCTCTGGTTTACCGGATTCGCGCCAGCAAACGACCCCAGGATTGCCGTTGCAGTCGTTGTCGAGAACGGAACCAGCTTCGGCAACGTCGTTGCAGCACCAATCGCAAGGAAGGTCATAGAGGCGGTGCTGAATAAATGAGACCCACAAGCGGCCTCACGTTCGGGGGACGGTACCAACTTTCCAATCGCATCGCCATCGGCGGCATGGGAGAGGTCTGGCAGGCAACCGACCTCGTCATCGGGCGCACAGTCGCCATCAAGATTTTGAAGGACGAGTTCATGGGGGACCCCGGGTTCCTCGAACGATTCCGTGCCGAAGCACGGCACGCCGCCCTCGTCAACCACGAAGGAATCGCGAACGTCTTCGATTACGGCGAGGAAGAAGGTAGCGCCTACCTCGTCATGGAACTCGTTCCGGGGGAAGCACTGTCCACGATCCTCGAACGCGAACGGGTGCTCGCCACCGACCGGGTGCTGGACATCGTCGCCCAGACCGCATCCGCCCTGCACGCCGCCCATGCTGCGGGGCTCGTGCACCGGGACATCAAACCCGGCAATCTGCTCATCACGCCGGATGGCCGCGTCAAGATCACGGACTTCGGGATCGCGCGCATCGCGGACCAGGTCCCGCTGACCGCGACCGGACAGGTTATGGGCACCGTGCAGTATCTTTCGCCGGAGCAGGCCAGCGGCCACCCGGCGTCGCCAACCACCGACATCTACTCGCTCGGGATCGTCGCGTACGAAGCTCTCGCCGGCCGTCGCCCGTTCACCGGCGAGTCCCAGGTTGCCATCGCGATGGCGCAGATCAACGAAACCCCGCCGGACCTTCCCGTGACAGTCGCGGAACCGGTACGCAACCTCGTGTACTCTTCGATCGCGAAGAACCCGGAAGACCGCCCGGCCTCCGCGGCGCACCTTGCCCGAGCGGCCCAGGCGCTGCGCCGTGGCGACGTCGCGGCGGCGGCCACCGCCGTTCCTGGCGTCCTCGGCGAATCCTCGCTGGGCACCGCGTTCGGACAAACCTCCGCAACGACGCGCGTTCTTCCGACGATGGACGGCTTCGGTGCGACGGGCGCTCCCGTCGAGTCCAAGCGGCGCAATCCGTGGACGTGGCCGCTCGTTGCGCTCATCGCCATCCTGCTCGTGGTGCTCGTGGGTGCCGTCATCGCTCTTCTGGGCCAACCCAGTTCGAACGGCGGCCCTTCGACATCGCCATCGGACACGGGGCCGGTGACAACTCCGACTTCGGAGTCCCCGTCGCCCTCACCGACCGCGGATCTCGTGAAGATCAGCCTCTCCCAGTTCGAGGGAATGACTCAGGACGAGGTGGAGCAAGCGCTCGAAGACCTTGAATTGTCCTACTCGGTCACCCAGGGTGTTACGGCACCGTCGAAGGCAGACGAGCTGAGGGTGTATCAGATCAGCCCAGCGGGCAATGTCGCCAAGGGAACCACGATCAATGTGAAGATCTACTCGCTCATCCCGTCGAGCAAACCGGGTCCGTTGAGCGCGTCCCCCGCCGGCCCTTACACGGCATCGCAAAACGTCACGCTGAGCTGGCCGACCTACACCGGATGCCAGACGGGCAAGACCCTCGAAAGTTACAACATCGCGATCGAGAACGGCACCATCACCTCGCCGAACCCCGTCCCGGCCGGCACGACGAGCGCGACGATCACTCTGCGCGCCGATTCCGGAAACACAAAAGTTTCCTACACGGCCTCCTGCTCCGGCAGCCCTTCTCCCGTGTCGGATGTCCTGACCCTCACCGTCCCGTGAGCATCGCGCTCAAGCGGGTACACTGGCAACCACTTGCCCCTGCACCCCCGGAGACACACACGTGACTGAAGGTACTCGACTGCTTGCCGGCAGGTACCAGATCGGCGCACTTCTCGGCCGCGGAGGCATGGCCGACGTCCATGCCGGCACCGACACGCGTCTCGGCCGCAAGGTCGCGGTCAAGCTGCTGAAGCCCTCTCTCGCGAACGACCCGAAGTTCCGTCTGTTGTTCCGCGAAGAAGCCCAGAAAGCGGCGCGCATGGCGCACCCCACGATCGTGCGGGTCTTCGACGCCGGCGAGGAAACCGTGCGCGATGCGAACGGCTTCGAGACGCAATTGCCGTTCATCGTCATGGAGTATGTCGATGGTCGCCTGCTGAAGGACATCATCGCCGAAGGCCCCCTCGAGCAGGCAGAGGCCGCCCGCATCGTCGAACAGGTCCTCACGGCACTCGAGTACAGCCATCGCGCGCTACTGGTCCACCGGGATATCAAGCCCGGCAACATCATGATCACCCAGAACGGGCAGGTCAAGGTGATGGACTTCGGCATCGCGCGGGCCGTCTCCGACAATTCGGCGACGGTCGCGGACACGAGCGCCGTGCTCGGAACGGCCCAGTATTTTTCTCCGGAGCAGGCCAGAGGGGAGACGGTCGATGCGCGCACCGACCTCTACTCGACCGGAGTCGTCCTGTTCGAGCTTCTTACCGGCCAGCCTCCGTTCCACGGAGATCGCGCCGTCGCGGTCGCCTACCAGCACATCAGCGAAACCCCGACGCGCCCGAGTTCGCTCAACTCGAAGGTGTCGCCCGCCATGGATGCGGTGGTGCTCCACTCTCTCGAGAAGGACAAGTTCACGCGGTTTCAATCCGCCGCAGAGTTCCGCAGCGCGCTGGAATCGGCCGCCGCCGGCGAGATCCCGGTCAAGAAGGCTCCGAAAGACGACTTCAACGCGACGCTGTTCGGCGTCAATCCCAACGCGCGCGCCGGCTCGGAAGCCACCTTGCGCCAACTCTCGAATTCAGCTGACGACCGCGTGGTCCGAACCCAGTCCCGCCCGCCCGTGGCGTGGATCTGGGCCGGCATCGTCGTCATGGCGGTGATCCTCGGCGGGCTGACCTACTGGGTTCTCACCCTTCAACCGAGCACGATCGGCGTCGATCTGTCCGTCGACGTTCCCGACGTCGTCGGGATGTCCTATGAGAGCGGCGCGCAGAAGCTCACTGACATGCGACTTGTGCCCGTCCGCCTCGGCGAACCGAGCGACACCATCCCCGAGGGAGCCATCACGCGACTCGATCCCGTCGCGGGCACCCGGGTTGCGAAAGACTTCCCCGTCAAAGTGTGGGTATCCACCGGCCGCAGCATCGAAACGATCCCCCAAGTGGCGAACCTCACGGAGGAAGCGGCGATCAAGGCGCTGACGGATGCCGGGTTCGTGTTCGGCACGACCACGCAGGCTCACTCGCCGACCGTGCCGAGCGGTGTTGTCATGGGAACGGACCCCGAAGGCGGAACGCAATCGCGTTCGGGATCCACCGTCAACCTGCTCGTGTCGGACGGCCTCGTCGAGGTCCCCGATGTCGTGGGGCTCGCGGTCGGCGACGCCAACCGCACGCTCACCCCGCTGGGTCTCGTGATCAAGGCGGTGCCGAGCGATTCGTGCACGGGCGGTGCCGTGGTCGGCCAGTCTCTTTCTCCTGGTCCTCAACCGCAACGATCCGAGATCACCCTGACCTACTGCGGGGCGACGACTAGCTCCCCGCCACCCTAGGCGTGAGGCCTCGGGCGGCGAGTTTCGCGCTCTTCGAACCGGCAATCGTGAGCCAGTTCGCGAGCAATTCGAAGCCGCCTTCCGTGAGCACGGATTCCGGGTGAAACTGCACACCGTACACGGGGGCCGACTCGTGCTGAAGCCCCATGATGACGCCTCCCTGGGTTCGCGCCGACACGATGAGTTCTTGCGGCACCGTCGAATCCACCACGGCGAGCGAGTGGTAGCGGGTCGCGGTGAACGGCTGGGGGACATCCCGGAACAGCTCGCTGCCGTCGTGCGTGATGCGGGAGGTCTTCCCGTGCATGAGTTCCTCGGCGACCGTGACAGTCGCTCCGAGCGCTTCGGCTATCGCCTGATGACCGAGGCACACACCCAACAGGGGGATACCGGTGTCGAGCGCAACCCTCACCAGCGGAATCGAGATGCCGGCGGTCGCTGGGGTCCCCGGTCCGGGAGAGAGCAGGACCGCATCGAACCCCGCTGCTTCCACCGCAGCCTGCGCGTCGGTGAAGTCGTCGTTGCGCGCGACGACCGTCTCCGCGCCCAGTTGGAGCAAGTACCCATTCAGCGTGTAGACGAAACTGTCGTAGTTGTCGATGACGAGGACGCGCGTCATCCGTCGACCGTCACATCGAGCGTCGGCAACATCGAGTTCACCCACGGAAACACCCACTCCACGAGGCAGAAGAGCACGGCAGCGAGCGCACCGAGCAAAATCAGAACTCTCACCCACGCGGGACCGGGGAGTATTCGCCACAAAGCGCCGTACACGGGTCAGCCTTTCGCCGAGACAAGAGGGGCGATTTCCGACGGCGGTCCAACGGATGCCGGTTGCCAGGACTCCAGCACAGCGTAGGCGATGATCCGCTCGGCGGCGGAGAACTTCGGATTGCAGCTCGTCATCGTCAAAAGTCGCGCTTCCGGTTCCACGTTCTGGAACTGCGGCACCGGATCCAAAACGCCAACACCGCTCGGGCTCACCGTTTCCCTGTTGCGGAACACGTAGGTGTAGTACGCGTCCTGGGTTTGCACGTAGATCCTGTCTCCGACCCTCAACTCGGCGATCCCGCCGAACGGTGCGCCGTACGTCGTGCGGTGCGCCGCGACGGCAAAGTTGCCGATTGCGCCCGGCATCTGGGTCGTCCCGTAGTGGCCGATTCCGTTCTTATTGAGCACTCGGGTCGTGCTGATGCCCTCGGAGACGGTCCTGCGGTAGTCCTCGCCGAACCTCGGGATGTACATGACCGCGAATGCCTGAGCTTCCGCGGGGGCGGTCATGACAGGAGGTTCGCCGTAGTCGGCCTTCACCGTCTCCTGGTTGAGCGATACGTTGCCGGATGTCCACGAGCTCGCGAGCCCTGCAGCGACATCGTTCTGCTGCTCGCCGACGATGATGTCGTTCAACCACAGCTGCCAGCCCAGGAACAGGAACACGAGAAAGCCTGCGGTGATGAGTAGTTCGCCGATCACTCCGATGACGCTCACGCGGCGCCGGGACCGCGGCCGCGCGCGCGCAGCGCCGCTTCGGGTGACGGGTTCGCCGACGGTCATGGATTCGATTCTAAGCGCTGCCGCGTGACTCGACCTTTCCCGCGGCGGCAGCCCTCGAGGGTTTCAGGCTAGAATTCCGGCATGGCACGATCCACTTCACAGTCCGACCATCCGCAGGAGTCCCGCACTGGCGACGACGCCCCGAACGCGGTGTGGTTCAAGCCGATCATGTTCGGCCTCATGCTGTTGGGACTCGCCTGGATCATCGTGTTCTACGTGAGTCAGGGAACGCTGCCCGTGGCATCCCTCAAGGATTGGAACATCCTCGTCGGGTTCGGCATCCTCTTCGTCGGGTTCCTCATGACCACGCGTTGGCGTTCATAGCTAACCCGTTCTCACGGTTCCCACAATTACATTCTTGTAATTATCCCCACTGTGGATAACCCTGTGGAATCAGCGCAACCGCGCGAGCATCACACCAGTCTCCCCTGAAGCATGACCACCCCGACCACGGTCAAGACGACGAGCCCGGCGAGTACCGCGAACAGCAGCAGCCGTTGTTCGTTCTGCTTGCGAATTGCCCGGGTCCGCAGGAAGACGAACGCGACGATCCCTCCGACGATGAGGCCGCCGAGGTGCGCCTGCCAGGAAACGTTGGGGATGATGAACCCCAGCACGAGGTTGATGACGATCACGAACACGATCTGCATGTTCCGTCCGCCGAGACTTCGCTGGATGACGAAGAACGCGCCAAGCAGCCCGAAGATCGCTCCCGACGCCCCGAGAACCCCGGATGTCGGTGCGAGAAGCAGCACGGCCACGGATCCGCCGAACCCGCTCAAGAGATACAGGGCGATGAACCTCCACCGGCCGATCGCGAGCTCGAGGATCGGGCCGATCACGAACAGGGAGAACATGTTGAACAGAATGTGAATGAACGAGGAAGGCGAGTGGACGAAGAGCGACGTGATCATCCGCCACGGCTGGCTCTCCGTCAACGCTGGGTGGTAGAACAGCGCGTTCGTGACCGCGCCGCCGCTGAAGATCTGGGCGAGGTACACCACGATGCAGATTGCGATGAGAGTCCACGTGACAACCGGCGCCGAACTCCCCGGGCGAAGCGCCGTGATGACCGCCGGTTTCGTTCTCGGAGCCGTTTTCCTGGACTCCCTCATGCACTCCGGGCAGTGGAATCCCACGGCCGCCGGAGTCTGGCAGTCAGCGCAGATCGTGCGCCCGCACCGCTGGCACAGAACGAAGCTTTGGCGGTTCGGGTGTCGATAGCAGACATCCGACGAGGCGCCGCCGGACGCGGGGTCGGTCACCGTCAGAGCTCGTCGATCGTGATGCTCTCGATGACGACCGGCTCAATGGGGCGGTCGCGACCATCCTTCTTGACGGACTCGATCTTCTTGACGGTGCTCTTCGACTCCTCGCCGTCCACGATTCCGAAGATCGTGTGCTTTCCCTGCAGCCACTGGGTCGGAACGGTCGTGATGAAGAACTGCGATCCGTTGGTACCGCGGCCCATTTGGGTTCCGGCATTCGCCATCGCGAGGACGTAGGGCTCGTTGAAGTTCAGTTCGGGGTGGATCTCGTCGTCGAACTGGTACCCGGGCCCGCCGATTCCCTGGCCGAGGGGGTCTCCGCCCTGGATCATGAAGTCGTCGATGATGCGGTGGAAGATCACGCCGTCGTACAGGGGACGGTTGGTTTTCTCGTGGGTGGCCGGGTCGGTCCATTCGATCTGGCCCGTCGCGAGTCCGACGAAATTCGCGACAGTCTTCGGCGCGTGGTTCGCCAGAAGGTTGACGGTGATGTCCCCGAGGCTCGTGTGGAAGGTGGCGACGTGTGTGTGTGCAGGCATTCGCCAATTCTTTCACAGTGCGTGCCGATTCAGCATTCGCCCAGCCCGGCAGTGTTTGCTGCTTGCGAGGCTCGTGGGAGGATGGGAACGTTGTCCGACCACCACAAACGGAGGTTACCGATGGGACTGTCACGCAAACGCCAACGCGAGTTGAACCGCTTGAAGCGCGGAGCATCGGAGCTCTGGGAGGATCAGAAGGAAGTTCTCGAGCACGCGAGCAAGGTCGTGCGGGATGCGCGTCGCCAGCTGGCGAACGTGAGCCGTGAGGAGGTTGCGCCTCGCGTGCGCGACCTCTACGAATCGCGCGTCCGTCCGGGGTTCGAGTCCGGGCTCGAAGCCGGTCGGGGTTTCGCGGAGTCCGCGAGGCACAAGGTCTCCAAGGATGTCATTCCCGCCGTCTCGTCGGCTCTCGCAACAGCTCTCGCCGCGCTCGAGGTGGCCAAGAGCCCCCAAGTTCGGCAGGCGCTCGGCCGCGTGACCCGATCGACCTCCAAGGCCGTCGCGCCGGCAAAGCCGAGCAGCGGCCCCGGGAGGTACATCCTCATGGGTATCGGGCTGGTCGCCGTGGCGGGAATCGCCTACGCCGCCTGGCAGACGCTCCGTGCGGATGACGAGCTCTGGGTGAGCGATGAGCCTGAAGCCGCAGCGGGCGAGTGAGACGCTGCGCTCGCTCTGAATAGTCTGTGGAGCCTAGGAGAATCGAACTCCTGACCTCCTGCTTGCAAAGCAGGCGCTCTACCAATTGAGCTAAGGCCCCGTACTGCCATGCGTGGGGATACCAGGACTTGAACCTGGGACCTCTTCGTTATCAGCGAAGCGCTCTAACCGCCTGAGCTATATCCCCGTGAGGCAGATACGAGATTATCGCACCGGCCGTGTGTTCGCGTAATCGGGTCAGTTGTTCGTGAACCCGACGAGCAGTCCGCCGGTCACGCGAACAGTCAGGTTGTAGATGAGAGCCGAGATCGCACCCAATGCGGTGCCAATCACGACCGTCAGCACTGCGACGACCGCCGTGAACAGCATGACCCGCACGAGCGAGAAGCTGTCCATCACGCTGAACGTCGGGTCGCCGAGGATGTCCACGAGGATGCTCGTCAGCTGCCCGAAGATGCCCGTCGAGTTCAGCACGATCCACAACAGGAGCGTTGCGACGAGCTGCACGATCGCGATGCACAGCGCGATGAGGAACGACAACTTCACCGCAGACCAAAAGTCCACATAGACGAGTTTGAGGCGAACCTGCTTCGTCGCTGCTGCCCGCTGCGACTTTCTTTGGAGTTTCTCTGCGACGCTACTCATCTAGCCTTCGTCCTTCCCGTCCTGATCGGCATCCGCCACCTCGTCGGACAGTTCTGGTGCACTGTCGTCATCGGTCGCCCCGGCCAGATTGCGTTCACTGTTCTTCGCGATAGCGATAATTCGGTCGTCGTCCGCGAACCTGGCGAACACGACACCCATGGTGTCACGACCCTTCGCCGGCACTTCGGCCACGGCAGAGCGTACCACCTTGCCGCTGGCAAGAACCACAAGAACCTCGTCATCGTGCTCGACGATCAGTCCGCCGGCGAGATCCCCTCTCGCCTCCTGCAATTTCGCGACCTTGATCCCCAGGCCGCCCCGGTTCTGGATGCGGTACTGCTCCACTTCCGTGCGCTTGGCGAATCCGCCCTCCGTCACGACGAAGACGTAGCCGTCGTCGGCCAGCACGGACGCGCTCAGCAGTTCGTCGCCTGGGCGGAACTTCATGCCGATCACCCCGCTCGTCGCGCGTCCCATCGGGCGCAACGCGGAGTCATCCGCCCGGAACCGGATCGACATTCCCTTACGGGAAATGAGCAGAACGTCCGACGTTTCTTCGACGAGCAGCGCGGACACGACCTCGTCTTCGTCACGGAGATTGATCGCGATGATCCCTCCGGAACGGTTCGTGTCGTACTCGGTGAGAAGCGTCTTCTTGACGAGTCCCCGTCTCGTGGCGAGAACGAGGTAGGTGGCGGAGTCGTAATCCGTGATGTCCAGGATCTGCGCGATCTCTTCATCGGGCTGGAGGGCGAGCAGGTTCGCCACGTGCTGCCCCTTCGCGTCGCGCCCCGCCTCCTGCAGCTCATAGGTTTTCGCGCGGTACACGCGGCCCTTGTTGGTGAAGAACAGCAACCAGTGGTGCGTCGTCGTGACGAAGAAGTGCTCCACGACGTCGTCGGCGCGCAACTGCGCACCCTTGACGCCCTTGCCACCCCGATGCTGGGAGCGATAGTTGTCGCTTCTGGTCCGCTTGACGTAGCCGTCCCGGGTGACGGTCACGACCATCTCCTCCTCGGGAATCAGGTCCTCCACGTTCATGTCGCCGTCGAAACCGAACATGATCTCCGTCCGGCGATCGTCGCCGAACCTCTCGATGATGTCGGTGAGCTCCTCGCTCACGATGTCGCGCTGACGCTGAGGCTTGACGAGAATGTCCTTGTAATCCGCGATGAGCCGCTCGAGCTCGGCCGCCTGATCCTGAATCTTCTGTCGCTCGAGCGCGGCGAGTCGACGCAGCTGGAGGTTCAGGATCGCGCTCGCCTGAAGCTCGTCCACGTCCAGCAGCCCCATGAGGCCGTCGCGGGCTTCCTCCACCGTGGGCGACCGGCGGATGAGCGCGATCACCTCATCCAGAGCGTCGAGCGCCTTGAGATACCCGCGCAGGATGTGCGCATCGGCTTCGGCCTTGTTCAACCGGAACCGGGTGCGCCGCACGATCACATCGATCTGGTGCTCCACCCACAGGGTGATGAAACCGTCCAGGGGGAGCGTGCGCGGGATTCCGTCGACGATCGCGAGCATGTTCGCGCCGAAGTTCTCCTGCAGTTGCGTGTGCTTGTAGAGGTTGTTGAGCACGACCTTCGCGATCGCGTCCCGCTTCAGCACGATCACGAGCCGCTGGCCCGTGCGTCCCGAGGTCTCATCCCGGATGTCGGCGATCCCGGAGATCTTGCCTTCCTTCACGAGTTCGGCGATCTTCAACGCGAGGTTGTCGGGGTTCACCTGATACGGCAACTCGGTGACGACGAGACACTGACGACCCTGGAGTTCTTCGACGTTGATGACCGCGCGCATCGTGATCGATCCGCGACCGGTGCGATAGGCATCCTGGATGCCCTTCACGCCGAGGATCTGCGCCCCCGTCGGGAAATCGGGACCCTTGATGCGCTCGAGGAGCGCGGCGACGAGTTCCTCCTGGCTCGCTTCGGGGTTGGCGAGGTGCCACAGCGCGGCGGAGCCGACCTCGCGGAGGTTGTGCGGCGGAATGTTCGTGGCCATTCCGACGGCGATACCCACGGAACCGTTGACGAGCAGGTTCGGGAAGCGGGCAGGCAGAACGAACGGTTCCTGCGTGCGGCCGTCATAGTTGTCCTGGAAGTCGACGGTCTCTTCCTCGATGTCGCGCACCATTTCCAGCGCCAGCGGAGCCATCTTCGTCTCCGTGTACCTGGGGGCGGCGGCGCCGTCATTGCCGGGGGAGCCGAAGTTGCCCTGGCCGAGCGCGAGCGGGTAGCGGAGGCTCCACGGCTGCACGAGGCGAACGAGCGTGTCGTAGATGGACGCGTCGCCGTGCGGGTGGAACTGCCCCATGACTTCGCCGACCACGCGCGTGCTCTTGGAGAATGCCTTGTCCGGCCGGTATCCGCCGTCATACATCGCGTAGATGACCCGGCGGTGAACGGGCTTCAACCCGTCGCGCACTTCGGGGAGGGCGCGGCCCACGATGACGCTCATCGCGTAATCGAGGTAGCTCCTCTGCATCTCCAGCTGGAGGTCGACCTGCTCGATCTTGTCGTGCGAGTGATCGATTTCGCGCCCCGCGATCTGGGGTTCGTGATCGCCCGTAGTGTCCGATTCGTCAGCCATGAGTTCCTTGCGTCCGTCTGTGAGTTAGATGTCCAGGAAGCGAACGTCTTTCGCGTTCCGCTGGATGAAGTTTCGGCGCGACTCGACGTCATCGCCCATGAGGGTGGAGAACGTCTCATCGGCGGCGAGCGCGTCGTCGAGGGTGACCTGCTTGAGGGTGCGCGTCTCCGGGTTCATCGTGGTTTCCCACAATTCCTGGTAGTCCATCTCGCCGAGGCCCTTGTACCGCTGCGTGCCGTTCTCCTTGGGGATGCGCTTTCCCGCCGCGAGCCCGTCTGCCAGCAGCGCATCCCGTTCCGCGTCGGAATACACGTACTCGTGCGGCGAGTTCGTCCATTTGAGCCGGTACAGCGGCGGCTGCGCCAAGTACACGTAGCCGAGGTCGATGAGCGGGCGCATGTAGCGGAACAAGAGCGTCAACAGGAGCGTCGTGATGTGCTGCCCGTCGACATCCGCATCGGCCATGAGCACGATCTTGTGGTACCTGACCTTCTCCGGGGCGAAGTCTTCACCGATGCCGGCGCCGAACGCCGTGATCATCGCCTGCACTTCGTTGTTCGCGAGTGCGCGATCGAGTCGGGCTTTCTCGACGTTGAGAATCTTTCCGCGCAGCGGCAGAATCGCTTGCGTTTCCGGGTTCCTGCCCTGCACGGCTGACCCGCCGGCGGAGTCTCCCTCGACGATGAAAATCTCCGAAAGGGCAGGGTCCCTGCTCGAGCAGTCGCGAAGCTTGCCCGGCATCCCGCCGGACTCGAGCAATCCCTTGCGCCTCGTCTGCTCTCGGGCCTTGCGCGCCGCCATCCGTGCCGCGGCGGCCTGCAGCGACTTGCGGATGATCTCTCTCGCCTGCGTCGGATTCCGGTCGAACCAGTCGTTCAACTGGTCGCCGGCGATCCGTTGCACGAAACTCTTCGCCTCGGTATTGCCGAGCTTCGTCTTCGTCTGGCCCTCGAACTGCGGTTCGGCGAGTTTGACCGAAATCACGGCCGTCAGACCCTCGCGGATGTCATCGCCCGTGAGGTTCTCGTCCTTCTCCTTGAGGATCGCCTTCTCCCTGGCGTACTTGTTCACGAGGGTGGTCAGAGCGGCGCGGAATCCTTCCTCGTGCGTTCCGCCCTCGTGCGTGTTGATCGTGTTCGCGTACGTGTGAACGCTCTCCTGATAGGAGTTCGTCCACTGCATGGCGACCTCGACCGAAATCTTGCGATCGGTGTCCTCGGACTCGAACGAAATGATCTCGTCGTGGATCGCCTCGACCTTCTTCGCCGAGTTCAAGTACTCGACGTAGTCGACGAGACCGTTTTCGTACAGGTACGTGACCTCGACGGGCTTTCCGGTGCCCTCGGAATCCCGCTCATCGGTGATCGTGATGGACAATCCCTTGTTGAGGAAGGCGACCTGCTGGAACCGCGCTCGGAGGGTTTCGAAGTCGAATTCGATCGACTCGAACGTCTCGGCACTCGGCCAGAACGTGATGATCGTTCCGGTTCCCTCCACCGCCTCCTCCTGCTTGAGGGGGGCCTGGGGGACGCCGTGGCGATACTCCTGCCGCCAGGCGTGGCCTTTCCTGTGCACTTCGACGGTCAGCTTGCTGGACAGCGCGTTGACGACGGAAACGCCGACGCCGTGCAGCCCCCCGGAAACCGAGTAACCGCCGCCGCCGAACTTTCCTCCGGCGTGGAGGATCGTGAGGACGACCTCTACCGTCGACTTCTTCTCCTGCTTGTTCTCGGCGACGGGGATGCCTCTGCCGTTGTCGGCGACCCTGATTCCGCCGGACTGCAACATGGTGACGGAGATCTGATCGCAGTGGCCGGCGAGTGCTTCGTCGACGGAGTTGTCGACGACCTCGTAGACGAGGTGATGCAATCCCCGCGGACCCGTGGATCCGATATACATGCTCGGGCGCTTGCGCACCGCCTCCAGACCCTCGAGAACCTGGATCTGGTCTGCGCCGTAACTGTCATCAGGCTCGGAGTTCTTGGGGCTAACTGACATGTATTAATCGAGCTCCTGCCTGGTGGATTCTTCGGGCTCCGCTCCTGTGCCAGTAGCTGCCTCGACGAGGTCTCCAGTCTATCAAAACGCGAGGGCCGAAAAGGCGTATTCGGCGATCTGGGGACTTCAATTCGACAGAGGCACCGTTTTTGCCCATTTAGCCGTAAGTATCGCGCGGACCCCGCCCTGGAACTGATCTGGGGCCCCTTTTCCACGAGGGAACGCCCGGTCCGTTGAATCGAAGCGAATCGATTCCCGCGTCCGGGTACCGCTCGACGATCCGCGAAACGATCTGGATTCGCATGAGCCGCAATTGCGTCGCCCACGCCGTCGAATCGCACGACACCGTCAGAACCCCCTCGTCGATCCCGACCGGGGTGGAATGCACCGCGGTTTCCTCTCCGACGAGGTCGGCCCAGGAATCGAGCAGCTCGGAGCGGGCGAGAGAGGAGTTCCAGCCCATCCGCGCGGTGAGCGCGTCCACGATCTCGGCGATTCCGCGCGGGTCGCGCCCTGCGCCGAACGGGGCACTCGATCCCGGCTCGCGCGACGTGCGCTTTCGCGCATCCTTCGAGGTCGCGCTGCGGTCGCCGAAGACCCGGCGAAACCGCTCGAAAACGGCAATGTGTTCGGCCGGGGACGGTTCAGACGTCATCCTGGTTCCCCTCCTCCACTGGCGTCTCCTCCAGAGTGTCCACGATTCTCCCCGCATGAATTCGCACGGTGTGCCGGGCGAGTGAATCGGGAACGTCGCCGAATACGGCGGCTGTGATGAGCACTTGCTCGAAATCGGAGACAGCCTCGGCAAGCCGTGCCCTCCGGGACTCGTCCAGTTCGGCGAAGACGTCATCCAGAATGAGCACAGGGTCGCCCACCGTCGACTCGGCGCGAAGAACCTTCGCCGAGGCGAGTTTGAGCGCGAGAGCGAGCGACCACGATTCACCGTGGCTCGCATACCCGCGGGCGGGCATTCCGTTCAATCCGAGCACGAGATCGTCCCGGTGCGGCCCGGCGAGAGTGACTCCCCGTTCGCGTTCGCTCCGGCGGAGCCGGTCGAGGGCCTCGCGAAAATGCGCGGCCGCCTCCCGTGCCGGAACCGGATCGGTCGTGTCCCGGTCGTCGAGCTCCGCGTCCGGATCCGATCCGAGAATGCTCAAGCGACTCGCGAGAGAAGTGTGGTGGTCTTCTCCTGCGACCGCGATGTACGCTTCGGACACCGCGGGCTGAAGTTCTGCGGCGAGAGTCGTGCGTGCTTCGATGAGCTCGGAGCCCAGAGCGATGAGTCGCTCATCCCACACGTCGAGCGTGGAGAGAGCATCACCCTTGACCCCCGCAGCTCGCGCAGACTTGAGCAGAGTGTTCCGCTGACGAAGCACCCGGTCGTAGTCCGCCAGCACTCCCGACATGCGGGGCTGCCGGAGGACGAGCAGTTCGTCCAGAAAACGGCGACGTCCAGCGGGCTCTCCCCGCACGAGCGCAAGGTCCTCCGGCGCGAACAGCACGGTCGAAAAGTGGCGCGGCAACTCCCGGACCTTGATCTGATTCCGGTTCAATTGCGCCCGGTTCGCTCCGAGGCGGTTCAATTGAACCTCGAGAAGCAACTCCTTGTCCCTATGCCGCAGGCGCGCCCTCACGATCGCAGCATCCCGGCCCTGCCGAATCATCGCTTGCTCCGAAGAGACGCGATGCGATCCCAGGGTCGCAAAGTACCCGAGAGCCTCAACGAGATTCGTCTTGCCCTGGCCGTTGCTTCCCACGAACAGATTCGGCCCGGGAACCAATTCGACATCGGCCGACTCGTAGTTTCGGAAATCCGTGAGCTGAAGCCGAGCGACAATCACGGCGAACGTGCGACAGAGATGGGCATCCGCTTACTCCGACTTCTTTACCGCGTGCCCACCGAACTGGTGTCTGAGTGCCGCCACCGCCTTCATCGCGGGCGACTCGTCCCCCTGTCGCGACACGAATCGGGCGAAAATGGATGCCGAAATCGCCGGCATGGGCACCGCATTGTCGATTGCTTCCTCCAGGGTCCAGCGCCCTTCGCCCGAGTCTTCGACATAACCGTCGATCTCCTCGAAATCCGGGTCCTGTTCCAGGGCGCGAACGAGAAGTTCGAGGAGCCAGGATCTCACGACCGTCCCGCGCTGCCACGCTTTGAATGTTCCGGCGACATCTTTGATGAGATCTTCTCGCTTATCAAGAAGTTCGTACCCTTCCGCGTACGCCTGCATGAGGCCGTACTCGATGCCGTTGTGGACCATCTTGGCGTAATGTCCCGCCCCAACCGGCCCGACGTGGACGAAGCCCTCATCCCTCGGCCCTTCTGGTCGCAGCGCATCGAAAATCGGCATCGCCCGTTCGACGTGGTCGGATGACCCCCCGACCATGAGCCCGTAGCCGTTCTTCAGGCCCCACACGCCGCCCGAGACGCCGGCATCCATGAACCCGACCGAGCTCTCATCCGCGAGGGCCGCGTGACGTTCGTCCTCCGTGAACCGGGAGTTTCCGCCATCGATGATGAGGTCGCCCTTGCCGAGCAGGCCGATAAGCTCTGCGACGACCGAATGGGTGATCTCGCCCGATGGAACCATCACCCAGACTGTGCGGGGCGCCGGCAGTGCGGCCACGAGGTCTTCCAGCGAATCGACATCGGTAACCTCGGGATTCTTGTCGAACCCTGTCACCTCGATGCCGCGATCTCGGAGCCTGGTCCTCATGTTGCTGCCCATCCTGCCGAGACCAACCAACCCGATATGCATCGACCTTCTACTTTCTTTCGCTCCGAACTACACCATGCCTACCGCAGGAGAAGATTCGGCTGCAAAAGGTACTTGTAGTTGTCCGCTCCAGCCTGATCCTTGGATGACTGGCTCGTGATGAGAACCGGGCCGGGCTTGTTCGGATTATCCGTTTTCGTGAACGATATCCTGACAAACTCGGAGTGCACTGCACCGAGCCCATCGAGCAGAAACTGGGGCTTGAGGGAAACGACAGTGTCAGAGCCGTTCAAATGACCCTCGATCGTCTCCGACGCCTGAGCCTGCTCGGATCCGATCGCCTCGAGCGTGATTCCATCCAGTGAGAACGTGAACCGCAGAGCTGCCTCGCGCTCGAGCACGAGCGAAACCCGACGCACCGCCTCGATAAGGTCGGCCGTGTTCGCTACCGCATAATTCTCCGGACTCTCCGGGAACAGCCGCCGAACAGGAGGGAAGTTCCCCTTGATGAGAAGAGACGTGACTGTTTTCTTGTCCGCGCTGAACGCGATCAGTTCGCGCTCGTCGCTGCTGCTGATCGACACGGAAATCGTGCCGCTGTGCCCGAACGTCTTGCCCACCTCGATGAGCGTTCTGGCAGGAACGAGGGCCGTGGCGGTCTCCGCTGCGCCGGCATCCTTCGATTCCCAGTCGATTTCGCGAATCGCCACCCGATATCGATCCGTCGCGACGAGGCTGAGGCTGTTTTCGCCCACTTCCAGCTGCACGCCCGTAATCACCGGGGTCACATCGTCCCGACTGGCCGCCACCGCGACCTGGGAGACCGCGGCCGCGAACGCTTCGGCCGGAAGCACGCCGGATTCGCCCGCCACTTCCGGGAGGGTCGGATACTCCTCAACGGGCATGCTGAGGAGTGTGAAGTTCGCGGACCCGCATCTCACGACGATCTTGGAGCCCTCGGTGCCGATGTGCACGGGAGCATTGGGAAGTCGGCTCGCAATATCGGCGAGGAGGCGCCCGGACACGAGCACCCTGCCATCTTCTTCGACATCCGCCACGATCGTCGCCCTTGTGGAAACCTCATAGTCGAACGAAGACAACGTCAATCCGTCGGCCGAAGCATCCAGGAGCACCCCGCTCAGAATCGGCAGCGTCGTTCTCTGCGGAAGCAATTTGACGGCGAAGGAAACTGCTTCGCTGAAGACGTCGCGATTGACTTGGAACTTCATGGTCACCTCTGTCGATCTGAGTGCAAGCCGGGCCTTAATACTGGCACAGCCCGGACAGACGAGGTGGAAGGTTATTTTCGGTCGCGGATAGTTAAAGAAATCTAATGACATTAACCGTTGTGGAAACTGTGGAGAAGACGGTGAATCGGCATCGTCCGTAAGGAACTACACCAGTGTGAGATGTGCACGCGATGTGGGGACCGTCCTCGAGTCTGGTCGCGGCCGCAGTGAGGGAACACGGTAATTCACAAGCGGAACCGATATTTCCACAAGCGTTCCGCGTGTTGTCCACAAGTTATCCACATGTGGGTAAGGATGCTCACACCTTGTCGTAGCGGTGGTTCTGCTTGATCCTGCTCGTGAGCTCCGTGACCTGGTTGTAAATCGAGCGGCGCTCCTTCATGAGCTCGCTGATCTTCTTGTTCGCATACATCACGGTCGTGTGATCGCGGTTTCCGAAGAGCTGGCCGATCTTGGGCAGGGACAGGTTCGTGAGCTCCCGACACAGGTACATGGCGATCTGCCGCGCCGTGGCGATCGCCTGGGATCGGGACGAACCGTAGAGGTCGTCGATGGAGAGCTTGAAGTAGTCGGCGGTGTGGTTGATGATGTCGACCGGCGCGACAACATTGTCGTCGTCCAGGGTGATGAGGTCCTTCAGAACGGTTTGGACGAGAGCGAGATCGACGGGAGTCTTATTGAGGCTCGAGAATGCGGTCACACGGATGAGGGTTCCCTCAAGTTCGCGGATGTTCGACGACACTTTCGACGCCATGTACTCGAGGATGTCGTCAGGCACCTGAAGCCTTTCGCTTTGCGCCTTCTTCCTGAGGATTGCGATTCGGGTCTCAAGATCAGGAGCCTGGACATCCGTGATGAGACCCCACTCGAACCGCGAGCGCATTCTGTCTTCGAAGCCCGTGAGGTGTTTCGGCGGAAGATCGCTCGTGATGACGACTTGCTTGTTGTGATCATGGAGCGTGTTGAAGGTGTGGAAGAACGCTTCCTGCGTGGAGTCCTTGCCCTGAAGGAACTGTATGTCGTCAATCAGGAGGATGTCGATCTCCCGGTACCGGGACTGGAAGAGGGACGCCCGGTTGTTGGCGATCGAGTTGATGAAGTCGTTCGTGAATTCTTCCGAACTCACATATCGAATTCGGATGCCGGGGTAGAGGCTTTCCGCGTAGTGGCCGATCGCGTGGAGAAGGTGAGTTTTGCCGAGCCCGGAACCGCCGTAGACGAAAAGCGGGTTGTACGCCTTCGCCGGCGCCTCCGCCACGGCGACGGCCGCGGCGTGGGCGAAACGATTGGAGCCGCCGATCACGAAGTTGTCGAAACTGTATTTCGGGTTGAGCCGCGAATCGCCTTTCTTGCTGTTATCGACGGGCGGCGAACTCGGGTGCTGCTCGATGTAGGACTGCTCGGCGGAATCCGAGGCCGGCTCCAGATAGTCCTGGCCGATCTCGGGGTTGACCACGATCGCGAACGTGGTCACCGACTGGTCCTCGCTCAGTGCGGCGATCGCGTTCAGGAGGGGTAGGCGAATGCGCTGCTCAAGCATGCCCCTGGTGAGGTCGTTCGGTACCTCAAGATAGAGGGTTCCGGCCATGACGCCTTTGGGTTCCACGAGCGAAAGGAAGCCTTCAAGCTGCGGTGTGATGCGGTCATCCGTGCGCAGAGCGTCAAGAATGGACTGCCACAGTTCGTGAGTTGGATCCGCTCCCTCTTCCATCGTTCCCCTCGCTCGACCGACCGGTTATTCACAGGGTTATCCACCGACTGTGCAGTGACACCACCTTAGTTTGTTGACCGTGGTTGTGGACAACCCCTTTTCTGGGCTGAGGATATCCACAGTGTTTGTGCGAAGATGGTTTGACCCTGCGCCGCAAAGCCCGTACCTTTAATCAGTTGACTTCGGCCATTCGGCACCCCGACTTCCGGGGCCCAGCATCTTTATTGCTGTTTGCCCAGCGAAGCTCACGACACTGTGGAGAAAGAGCAATGAGCAAGAGGACTTTTCAGCCCAACAACCGCCGTCGCGCCAAGGTGCACGGCTTCCGGCTGCGCATGCGTACGCGCGCCGGACGCGCGATCCTGAGCGCACGTCGCCGCAAGGGGCGCACCGAACTCTCTGCGTGACCCGATCATGCTCGCGCGGGCCAATCGCCTTGTTTCGGGAGACGAGTTTCGTCGCGTGACCCGACGGGGCCGACGGGTCGAGTTCGAGCACCTTGTGGTGACGTCTCTGGAAACTGATGGCGGCTCGCCAGCGCGCTTCGGCTTCACGCTCACGAAGAAGGTGGGAAACGCGGTCGAGCGCAATCGGCTCCGTCGCCGGCTGAGGGCGATCGCCTGGGAGCTGGTTCGAGAGGGAGCGAAGGGAAGGGATGTCGTCGTACGGGGCCTGCCGAGTGCTGTCACTGCGGACTGGGATAGCCTTCACACGGAGTTGACTACGGCAATTCGAAAGGATGGGACCACAGCGAAATGAGAGCGGCGTTGATTTTTCTCCTGCTTGTACCGCGCAATGTGTGCGTCATCATTTTGCGCGCTTACCGCGCTGCGATCTCCCCTCTGTATGGCGAGGTGTGCCGCTACTACCCGTCGTGTTCGCTCTACGCGCTCAATGCAATCCAGGCGCACGGCGTGATCAAGGGCATTGGGCTGGGGTCGCTGCGGATCGCCCGATGCCACCCCTGGGCGGCGGGTGGAATTGACGACGTCCCGCACAACTCGAGAACGACCTACAACGTGACACGATTCGGCTTCGTGCTCCCCGCGACCGGAAAGGCCTGACCCGGATGGATTTCATCGGCACAATACTCTGGCCCATCAAGTGGGTCATCGAGGCGATCCTCGTCGCGTTCCACGCGGTGTTCACGAGTCTGGGTTTGAATGAGGATGCAGGAACCACCTGGGTGCTGTCCATCGTGGGACTCGTGCTCGTGGTTCGCGCGGCGCTCATCCCGATCTTCGTGCGCCAGATCAAGAGCCAGCGACGCATGCTGGAGGTTGCGCCCCACTTGAAGAAGATCCAGGACAAGTACAAGGGCAAGAAGGATCAGTTCTCCCGCGAGGCCATGTCCCGCGAGACCATGGAAATGTACAAGAAGACCGGCACGAACCCCCTGAGTTCGTGCCTTCCGCTCCTGCTGCAGATGCCGATCTTCTTCGGACTGTTCTCCGTGCTGCAGAATGCCCAGCACGAGGGCGTTGGCGTGGGGTTATTGAGTAAGGAATTGTCCCGCTCATTCGGTGAGTCGGTGTTCTTCGGCGCGCCGTTGAAGCTCGCCATCAGTTCGGCGGACGGGAACATCTCGGTGATCGTGATCGCCTCGGTGATGGTCGTGCTCATGACCGCGTCGCAGTTCATCACCCAACTGCAGATCATGTCGAAGAACCAGTCGCCGGAGATGAAGGCGAGCCCCATGTACAAGCAGCAGCGCATGCTTTTGTACGTGCTCCCGTTCGTCTTTCTGTTCTCGGGATTCACGTTCCCGCTCGGGGTCATGTTCTATTGGCTCGTCTCGAACTTCTGGACGATGGTGCAGCAGTTCATCGTCATCCGGAACATGCCGACCCCCGGCAGCGAGGCGGCCCTCGCGCGCGAGTCGAGAATTGCCAAGAGGAACCAGCGCCGTGGAATCACGATCGTCGAAGACAACGGCGATGATCCCGGCGAGCAGGTTGAGCCGAAAACGACTCAGCGGCAGCAACCGGTCAATCCGAAGAATCGCAAGAAGAAGAAGAGGTAGCTGTGTCCAATCTCTCCCCCACGGGCGACACCGCAAACATCGATGCGCAGGGTGACGAGGAGCACCTCGAGAGCCACGATCGGAACTCGGAACGATCGATCGAGCAACTTGAGGCGGAGGGCGACATCGCCGCCGACTACATCGAAGAGCTCCTCGACATCACCGACCTCGACGGCGACATCGACATCGACGCGCGGGACGGCCGCGCGTATGTATCGGTGAATTCCAGCGAAGACTCGAACCTGCGTCTGCTTTCCCGGCCCGATACGGTAACGGCGCTTCAAGAGCTCGCGCGCATCGCGGTGCAGGCGAAGACCGGAACTTTTTCCCGGCTCATCCTCGACGTGGGCGGTTCCCGCGAAGCGCGCGAGGCGGAACTGGCCCGCATCGTCGAGCGCGCGGCAGAACGAATCGAGCAGGGCGCGGCGTCGGTGGATCTGCCTCCGATGTCGTCATATGAACGCAAGCTCGTTCACGATCTCGTCGCGGAGAAGGGCCTGGTGTCCGAGTCCGAGGGCGAGGGCAGGGACCGCCACACGGTCATCACTCCGATTCGCTGAGCCCGTCACGCGATGAATGTTTCACGTGAAACATCCGATCCGTCGCCAGAGGTCGAGCCGGCGTTCGCGGGAGAGCTCTTTGGCGAACGGGTGGACCTCGCGAGGAGGTTCGCAGCGGACCTGGCGGCACAGGGTGTCGAGCGGGGACTCATCGGTCCGCTTGAGTTGCCGCGCTTGTGGACACGGCACATCGTGAACTGCGCTCTGGTCGCGCCGTTGCTGCACCCGGGGAGAGTCGGCGACGTGGGTAGCGGTGCGGGACTGCCCGGGATCGTGCTCGCGATCGCGCGACCGGATGTCTCCTTCGTGCTGATCGAGCCGATGGAACGCCGGGTGGAGTGGCTGCGTGCGGAGGTCGCGGAACTCGGCCTGGACAATGTCGACGTGCTGCGTGTGAGAGCAGAAGAGGCGGAATTCTCTCCATGGCTCGATCAGGTGACGGCCCGAGCAGTGAGCGCGCTGTCCAAGCTCATCCCGATCTCCGCCCGGCTCGTTCGTTCCGGAGGAGAACTGCTTTTCCTCAAGGGCGCGAGTGTCCACCGAGAAGTGGAGGCGGCCTCCGCGGCGATCCGCAAGGCGAGGCTCTCGAACGTCGAGGTGATGACGCTCGGGGAAGGGTTCGCCACAGAACCCACCCGATTGTTTAGGGCTACAGTTGACTGACGATTTGAGGCCGTTTCCGGCAGTCGACAGGGAAAACGACCGAGGCGATGTCCGGATTCGAACGAGCGAGGTTTCACGTGAAACATCCTGACGAGACGTCGGCGATTCCTGACGCGACGCTGGCACCGGATGATTCGACTCCACTCGCCCGGGAGATCGCCGACCTCGCACGCCGACGCCGTGCGCTCGCGGCAGAAGAGTTGCCATTGCCGAAGTCGACCAGGATATTCACCGTCGCCAATCAGAAGGGTGGCGTCGGAAAGACGACGACCGCGGTGAACCTCGCAGCGGCACTCGCCGGAGCGGGAGCGCGGGTGCTCGTGATCGATCTCGACCCGCAAGGAAACGCATCGACCGCGCTCGGCGTCGAGCACCGAGCGGAGACGCCGAGCGTGTACGACGTCATCATCAACGACCTGCCCATGGCCGAGGTCATCCAGAAAAGCCCGGAGTTCGACACGCTGTTCTGCGCACCAGCGACGATTCATCTTGCGGGTGCGGAGATCGAACTCGTCTCCCTCGTGGCGAGGGAGCAGCGACTTCACACGGCGCTCGACATTTTCCTGCAGGAGACCGAGCAGCCGTTCCACTATGTCTTCATCGACTGTCCGCCATCGCTCGGGCTGCTCACCATCAACGCGTTCGTGGCTGCGACGGAAGTGCTCATTCCCATCCAGTGCGAGTATTACGCGCTCGAGGGGTTGAGCCAGTTGCTCGCGAACATTCGCCTCATCGAACGTCACCTCAACCCGTCGCTCGCGGTGTCGACGATTCTCATGACGATGTACGACTCGCGAACGAACCTCGCCAATCAGGTCGTCGAGGACGTCCGGGAACACTTCCCGGACGAAGTGCTGAACGCGCTGATTCCCCGCTCCGTGCGCATTTCGGAGGCGCCGAGCTACGGACAGAGCGTGATCAGTTACGATACGAATTCACCGGGTTCGTTGTCCTATCGGGAAGCGGCCGCAGAGATTGCACACAGGGGAGTACCGCGCTGATGGCTGCCGCTAAGAGGACCGGGCTTGGACGTGGAATCGGTGCGCTCATCCCCACCGACGAAGGTTCGCCGGATCGGCCGGTCGATGTCTTCTTCCCGACGGAGGGGCGCACAGGACTCGTGGCCGTCCCTGGTGCCCGACTCGCCAATCTTTCACCCGACGACATCATCCCCAACGCTGTGCAACCCAGAACGGAGTTCTCCCAGGAGAAGCTCGACGAGCTCGTCGCGTCCATTCGGGAGGTCGGCGTGCTGCAGCCGATCGTCGTGCGGCCCATCGAGGGGGAGCCCGGCGCCGGCAAGTACGAACTCATCATGGGCGAGCGGAGGCTGAGGGCGTCCAAGCAGCTCGGCCTGGATGCGATCCCCGCGGTCATCAAGAACACCGCCGACGAAGCAATGCTCCGCGACGCCCTGCTCGAGAACCTGCACCGGGCGGATCTGAATCCGCTCGAAGAAGCGTCCGCCTACCAGCAGCTTCTTTCGGATTTCGGGATCACGCAGGATCAACTTGCGAGCCGCATCGGGCGATCGCGGCCGCAGATCACCAACACGATCCGACTGCTGAAGCTGCCGGAGTCGGTCCAGAAACGCGTCGCATCGGGCGTGCTGAGCGCCGGGCATGCGCGCGCGGTTCTCGCTGCGGGAGATTCTGCCGCAATGGAAAAGCTCGCAGCCAAGATCATCAATGAGGATCTCACGGTGCGCGGCGCGGAAGCGGCGGCGGGACTCGTTTCCCGCAAACCCGTCCGCGCAACCAAACCGAAGGCCGGCAAACGGCAGGCGCAGCTCACCGAAATCGCCGATCGGCTCGGCGACCGCTTGAACACGAGGGTGAAAATCTCCCTCGGGTCGAGCAAGGGCACTTTGGCGATCGAGTTCGCGAGCATCGCCGACCTCAATCGAATTCTCGGCGAACTCGGCGATGGGGGTTACTCCTAGCTAACCCTCCTCCGACTCGATCACCGAGGCGAGCCGGCGAATGCCTTCGCGAATGAACTCCGGTGTGGGGTAGGAGTAGGACAAGCGGATCTTGTTGGTTCCTCCGCCGTCCGCGTAGAACGCGGTCCCGGGCGTGTACGCGACGAGCTGGTCGACGGCCCGGGGAAGCATGGCTCTCGCGTCGACGCCGTCGGGCAGTGTCAGCCACACGTAGAACCCGCCGGCGGGAATCGTCCAGGAGAGGCGCGGCACGTGTTCGTCGAGAGCGGCGAGCAGCGCGTCCCTCCGCTCACGGTACACGGCGCGGAAGGCGGCAATCTGCCCCTGCCAGTCGGCCGTGGAGAGGTAGTCGCTGACGACGAGCTGCGTGAACGAACTCGGGGAGAGGATTGCCGCCTCGTTAGCAAGAATGAGTTTTTCTCGAATAATCGGGGGAGCGAGAGCCCACCCGACCCGCATGCCCGGCGCGAGCGTTTTGGAGAACGTGCCGAGGTACACGACGTTGTCCGACTCAGCGGAACGCAACGGGTTCGGCGGTGGTGAATCGAAATAGAGGAGACCGTAGGGGTTGTCTTCGACAACCAGAATCGTGTACTCCTCCGCAATCGCCAGGATCTCGTCGCGGCGCGCAGAGGAGAGCGTCACGCCGGCAGGATTGTTGAATGTGGGCACGGTGTAAAGGATTTTGGGAGTGCGGCCCTGGGCGGCAAGCTCCGCCACCCGTTCCCGCAGAGAGGCGGGAATCATCCCGTGGTCGTCCATAGCGACGTGGCGCACCTCAGCCTGGAACGAGCGAAACACGACGAGCGCGGTGACATACGTCGGGCCCTCGGCCAGCACGATGTCGCCCGGGTCGAGGAGAAGTTTTGCAAGAAGTTCGAGGGCATGCTGAGAGCCCGTCGTCACCACGACATCGTTCGCGTCAGCCCGAATGCCCTCGAGCGCCATGACTTCGACAATGTGCTCGCGCAGCTCCGCGTCGCCCTGACCGGAACCATATTGGAGGGCCTCGGCACCCCGGTCGCGCAGCGTGCGCTCGACGGCCTGCGACACCAGATCCATCGGGAGTGCTGAGACGAACGGCATACCGCCGGCGAGAGAGACTACCTCCGGGCGCGAAGCCACGGCGAACAGGGCGCGCACCTCCGAGGCATTCAGGCTCGCCGTGCGCGCCGCAAAACGACCCACCCAGGGGTCGGTGTCACTTCCGCCCGTCATTCACTCTCCTCGTCGCCCTTCCACAATAGGGACAGAGGGCCGAGTGTGACGCAGGACGGGCGCAACGAGCTACTTCAGGAAGTCCGCGAGCTGAGCTTCGAGCGCGGGCTTCGGCATCGCGCCGATCACGGTCTTGACGACTTCGCCGCCCTGGTACACCTTCATGGCGGGGATCGACGTGATCTGGTACTTCATGGCGACCTGAGGATTCGCATCCACGTCGACTTTGACGAGGCGAATCTTGTCAGGATTCTCCGCGGCAATCTGGTCGAGGATGGGCGACACGGCACGGCACGGACCGCACCACTCGGCCCAGAAGTCCACGAGAACGGGAGTCTTCGAGTTCAGGACTTCCTCTTCGAAAGTCGCATCGGTAACGTCGGTAACGGTTGACACAGTAATTCTTCCTTCTTACGTCGTTCAGGCTGAAACGGTTTCAGACTCGATGGCTTTCGCCACCACATCCCTCGGGAGGGAAGCGAGGTAGTGCTCGGCGTCGAGCGCGGCGACGGTGCCGGATCCGGCCGCCGTGACCGCTTGGCGGTAGGTCGGGTCGAGAACGTCTCCCGCGGCGAAGACCCCGGGCAGATTCGTGCGGGAAGAACGACCGTCGACCTTGATGGTTCCATCCTCGGTCAGTTCGACCTGACCGTGGACCAGGTGAACGCGCGGGTCGCTGCCGACTGCGATGAACAGCCCGTTCACGTCGAGTTGGGATTCTGAACCGTCGACGGTGTCGCGCAACTGGACGCTCGCGACGAGCTCGTCTCCGTCAATCCTTTCGACGGTTTTGTTCAGCAGGAATTCGATTTTCGGATTCTGGCGGGCGCGGTCCTGCATGATTTCGGATGCTCGCAGCTTCTCGCTGCGGTGAATGATGTACACCTTGCTCGCGAACTTCGTGAGGAACGTCGCTTCCTCCATGGCCGAGTCGCCACCTCCGACGACGGCGATGACTTTGTCGCGGAAGAAGAACCCGTCGCACGTCGCGCACCAGGAGACTCCGTGGCCGCTCAGCCGATCCTCGCCTTCGACGCCCAGCTTGCGGTAGGCGGAACCGGTCGCGTAAATGACGGCGAGCGCCTCGACCGTTTCTCCCGAGCCGAGTGTCACCCTCTTGACATCACCCTCGAGTTGAACTTCCGTCACGTCGTCCAGAACCACTTCGGTCCCGAACCTTTCCGCCTGTTCCTGGAAGAGGGCCATCAATTGCGGCCCTTGGATTCCGTCGGGGAAACCCGGGTAGTTCTCGACGTCAGTCGTGTTCATGAGCTCGCCGCCGGCCTCAACGGAGCTTGCAATCAGGAGCGGGGAAAGATTGGCCCGGGCTGCATAAATGGCCGCGGTATATCCCGCGGGTCCCGAACCGATGATGATGAGCTGACGCACGATGATGGTTTCCTTACTTGCCAAGAGCTACAACCAATCCTATTCGGCGACTATTCCCTTCCCTTGCGGACGAGCCGAGCGAGGAGCGGTCGGGCGACGGAGGAGAGTTCCGGGTTGCGGGCAAGCGCGAGCAGCCCCAGATAGCTCGCCGCCATGACGGTGCCGGTCACGGCGATCGCGAGGATCGCCTCCACTTTGCCCGATTGCGCGAAACCGAACTCGGTGAAACCACCGAGCAGGACGAGCACGCCAACTCCGACGGCGCCCGCGACAAGTGAGAGACCGAGGTATTGTGCGTACCGTTTTGCCACAAGAATCCCGCCGGTTCCCCCCAATCGGGCGCGGACGAGAACCAGGGCGATGAGGGCCTGAGTTCCTCCGGCGATCGTCGTCACGGCGGCGACGCCCACGGCGATCCATTCATTGGGCAGAAGGGTGCAGGCAAGAGCGCCGCCGACAAAAATGACTGACTGGATGCACTGCATGATGAACGGTGTTCGCGTGTCGCCGAGCGCATAGAACACGCGTTGAACCAGGAAGAGCGCGCTGAACAGAATGAGGCCGGGCAGGAACGCGAGGATGACATTCCCCATCGCGAGAACCTTCGAATACTCGGTCTCGAAGAAGCGCGCGAACGGGTAGGCCACGACGGCCAGGGCCACGGCGGAGAACACGATGAGGAGGCCTATGCCTCGAAGGGAGGAGGAGAGGTCGCTTCTCACGGCCGTGAGATCGCCCCTGGATGCGTGGCCGCTCATTTGCGTGAAGTATGCCGTCGCAATCGACACGGCGACCACGGAGTGCGGCAGCATGAAGATCAGCCAGGAGTTCTGGAGCGTTGACACCGATGCGGCGTCCCCGGAGGCGAGCGAAGCGACCCGGCTCTGCACGATGCCGGCGAGCTGGGTGACCAGGATCATCCCGAAGAGCCATCCCGCCGCTTTTCCCGTCGAGGACAGCCCCACGCCGCGCCAGCGGAAATCCGGTCGATACCGCAAGCCGGCCCGGCGCCAAAAGAACGACAGCACGAGCGCTTGCGCCGCAACGCCGAGGGTGGCGGTTCCCGCGAGGATCAGGATGGCTTCGCTCGACCAGGCGTCGACCTGCGAATTTTGCTGCGCCTGGCCGAAAAGCGCCATGAAGACGACGAGTCCGGCGATGGCGACCACGTTGTTCAGTACGGGTGCCCACGTGAACGGACCGAAGACGTTGCGGGCATTGAGAACTTCGCTCAGGAGACTGTAGAGCGCGTAGAAGAAGATCTGGGGCAGGCACAGGTAGGCGAAAGCGGTGGCGAGGGCATAGGCCTGGGGTGTGAAGCCCGAGCCGTTCGCGGATGACTGCGAATACAAGTCCACGAGGACGGGAGCGAGGAGCGTGGCCGCTACCGTGACTGCCGCGAACAGCACGACGCCGAGGGTCACAATCTTGTTGATGTAGCGAGAACCGCCATCCGAATCTCTGCTCGCCTTGACAACTTGCGGCACGAGCACAGCGCTCAGGACTCCCCCTGCGATGAGCGCGTAGATGTTGTTCGGGAGTTGATTCGCGATCGCGAAAGCGTCGGCGCTCGAGCTGCCAACCTGCCCGATGGCTGCCGCGAGCACGGCCACCTTGACGAAGCCGAGCACCCTCGACACGATCGTTCCGGACGCGAGAAGGGCGCTCGCTGCCCCCAACTTCCCGGGCCGGATTACTCCGTCAGGTTCGGTCACGGCGTGGACTCCGCGTTCTGGTTGCGCAGGGCGCGCGCTTTCCGCCGTCGAAGGATGGTTCTCCACACTCCCGCTCCGAACAGCAGGACGACGATGATCGCGAGCACCACGGTCGCCGCCGTTTCCCAGCCTGCCTGCACATTCAGGACGACCACGGTCGGGGCGGAGATCGAGACGCCGGCCGCCGAGGTCAGCGTGACCACCGTGCGCACCTCGCCGTTGGCAATGGACTGGACGGGAACCGAGCCTCTCGCCTGGGAGTTCGCCTCGATCGTGAGTTCCACGTGGTCATCGAGGACCTCCAGGAGCGGCCGTTCCGGTCGCACCGTGACGTACACGGTCACGGGAAACGGGAGCTCATTCCGCACGGCGATGGGCAAATTGCCCTTGTCCAGGGGAAAGTTGACCTGACTGCTTTCCGGCAGGTGCACCGAGGCGCGCACCGTCGAGTTCACGGACAGGAACTGTGCGGTCGCGCCCGCCCACCCCACCGGGTCGGCAAGCCAGGATGCCGACAGCAGCGCGAGCAGGGAAAGCCTCTGCGGCCCCGTCACCAGGGTCGGATCGTTGACGACCGTCGCGAAGCGCGCCGTGTCGGCCTCCGATTCCAGGAGCGTCTTGACGGTGTCGGCACGGTCGGATGCCGCGTCGTGCTCAGCGAGCCGTGCCGGGGTTGCCGGGAGGGAGAGGGCAGCGCTCAGCGTTGCGGATTGAATCCACCCGATCGACCCCAGCGCCGTGAGAGTTCGGTCGATCGCCGGTCCGGTGGCTGCTCCGCCTCGGGCGAGCGTGGCGACGACAGTGCCGCCAGGATGCGCCTGGGCGGCGATCGTCAGGAAGCTCGAGAGCGATGCCATGGCGAGCGCCCAGTCGGCATCGGTTGGCGCAGTGGCCGCCGCGCTGAGCAGTTCGGAGATCGCGTTGTCTGCGATCGTGAGCTGGTGATCGCCGACCGTCACGTTGGGGCTCGCGCCGATTGCGCCGGCGATGTCCGAGGATGTCGTCAGAGTTCGCGTGTAGCCGCCGGCAGAAATGAATTCGAGATCCTCCTCGGCGAGCCCCAGGCCAGAAGCCCACGCGAGCCCGTCGATCGCGCCGTCGAGTTTCACGAGCGACTCCGGCGTCGGAAGCGACGCGCTCGCCGCAGGCGTCGGGGACGCGCTGGGGGTTGGCACGTCGCCCGGTGAATCAGGGAACAGGCTTTCATCGATGGGGAAGGAAATGGGGGCCAGCGGTTCCGCCAGACCGGCCTGTCGTTGGAGCGCAAGGTCCGCATCCGCATAAGCGAGCACGAACATCCCGGAGCGGTAGGTCTCAAGGCGGTTCAGCCAGTCCAGAGCCGAGGGGGGCGCGCTCGACCCGAGGAGGCGGATCGAGGCCAGGATCATGGGATTCACGCCCAGCGCCAGTCCGTAGATCTGCGCATTCGTGAGTTGAGTGTCCAGGACGCCGCCGGTTGCGGTGAGCGCTCCGAGCTGCTCCGAGGTCAGCAGCCCCGACCCGGAGGGTGCGACGTCAAGCGGCGCGACCACGGTGAGATTGAGATTCTGCCCGCCGCTTTCGGCGTTCCAGACGATCGAGCTGCGGGCGACGTCGATCTGGACCGAACCGGAGGCGAGGCGCACCGTGAGCGGGAACACCCCGCTCTCGGTACTCGGCAACAGAATCGAGGATGCGGGAACGGTGACGCTGAACGACCTCACCTGCCCCGCAGCGAGCTCGCCGACGGCAAAACTGCCAACTTCCGCACTCGGAACACTGCCGGTCGAGTCGTCCGAGTTCAGCCAGTTCGACAGCGCTGCAGCGTTGGGCAGTTGCGAAGTACCCACAAGGATCGTCGCCGTTCCCGCGTCCATCTCCTGCCCGGCATTGTTCGTGATGGAGCCGGACACGAGCAAGGGCTGGCCCGACCGCAACGCGCCCGAGAATGCCGGCGCGGCGGCAATGCTCACACTCCCGTCGTCGACGGGCGCTGTGGCGGCGGGCGCGACGGCACTCCCGGCGGCGAGGCCGAGCGCGAGCAGGATCGGAATGATTCTCATAGGCGATAACCGACCCAGACTTTCCCCGGTCGGCCTGAAGCGATTCTATTGGCCTTGGCGCTCGGTAGTCTTGAGCGCATGAAGAGCGCCGCCGCGGCCGTCGCGCAACTAGCCTCCCTCGCGGCGTCGGGGCACGTGAGCCGCCTGGCCTCGGCATTCGCTTCCGCAGGCGAGGAACTCGCGCTCGTCGGTGGTTCCGTTCGGGACGCATTCCTGGGGACGCCGCTCAATGACCTCGACTTCGCCACGAGCGCCGACCCGGATCGCTCTCTCGCCATCGTCCGGCCGATCTCTGAGGCCCAGTGGGACGTGGGCCGCGCGTTCGGCACCATCGGAGCCGTCATCGACGGGCACACCGTGGAGATCACGACCTATCGCACGGATGCGTACGACGGCGAGACCAGAAAGCCGGTTGTCGAATTCGGCGACACCCTCGAGGGAGACCTCGTGCGTCGCGACTTCACGGTCAACGCCATGGCGCTGCGACTGCCGGAGCAGATTCTCGTCGACCCCTCCGGCGGCATTGAAGATCTCATGGCGGGAAGAATCGCGACCCCTGGCGCACCGGAGAAGTCCTTCGGCGACGATCCGCTCCGCATGATGCGCGCAGCCAGGTTCACGTCGCAGCTCGGCTTCACGGTCGCCGAGCCGGTTGCCGCGGCGATGCGCGACCTCGGCGACCGCCTCTCGATCGTCTCTGCCGAGCGGGTTCGGGATGAACTTTCCCGACTTCTCATGACGGCAAGCCCCCGGCCGGGTCTCGAACTGCTCGTGGCCACGGGACTGGCGGAGATCGTCCTGCCGGAGCTGCCCGCGCTCCGCCTCCACATCGACGAACACCATCACCACAAGGATGTCTACGAGCACAGCCTCACGGTGCTCGACCAGGCCATCGATCTGGAACGGGAACGGCATCCGGAGAGCGAACCGGACCTCACGCTGCGCCTCGCGGCTCTCCTGCACGACATCGGCAAGCCGGCGACGAAGAGGATCGAGCCGGGCGGATTGGTGACATTCCACCACCACGATGTCGTCGGGGCGAAGCTTGCGGCCAGACGACTGCGCGAACTGCGATTCGACAAGGAGACGATTGCGCATGTCGCGCGGCTCATCGAGCTGCACTTGAGGTTCTTCGGGTACACGGAAGGGGCGTGGACCGACTCGGCCGTGCGACGCTACGTGCGCGATGCCGGCCCGCTCCTGGAGCGGCTGCACATTCTGACGAGAGCCGATGTCACCACGCGAAACCGAAGGAAGGCCGACCGGCTGTCTTTCGCCTACGACGATCTGGAAGAACGGATCGTTTCGCTCGGCAAGGAGGAAGAGCTGGCCTCCATCCGACCCGAACTGGATGGCGAGCAGATCATGGCCATTCTCGGACTCAAGCCCGGCCCTGAGGTCGGCGAGGCGTACCGCTACCTGCTCGAACTCCGCCTCTCCGAGGGGCCGCTCGGCCAGGAAGAAGCCGAAGCCCGCCTGCGCTCCTGGTGGTCCTCCCGCTGACTTTCATCATTCAGGAGGTGGTGTGGCGAAAGTAGTCAGGAGTGATCGGCGATGAAGGCCTCGAGGAGCACGCGGGCCTCATCGTCCGGGTGCTGCACCGGCGGCGACTTCATGAGGTAGGCGGATGCCGCGGTGAGTGGACCTCCGACGCCGGCATCCAGGGCGAGCTTTGCCACCCGGATGGCATCGATGATGACACCGGCCGAGTTGGGCGAGTCCCACACTTCGAGCTTGTACTCGAGGCTCGTCGGCGCGTTGCCGAACCCATGCCCCTCAAGGCGCACGAACGCGAACTTTCGGTCGATCAGCCACGGTACGTGGTCGCTCGGGCCGACGTGGATGTTCTTCGGATCCATGTGCGCACTGATGTTGCTCGTCACCGCCTGAGTTTTGGAGATCTTCTTCGACTCGAGGCGTGAGCGCTCGAGCATGTTCTTGAAGTCCATGTTGCCGCCCACGTTCAGCTGGTAGGTGCGATCGAGCACGAGACCGCGCTGCTCAAACAGCCGAGCGAGAACGCGGTGCGTGATGGTGGCGCCCAGCTGGCTCTTCACGTCATCGCCCACGAGCGGAAGCCCGGCGTCGGCGAATTTCTCGGCCCACTCCGGATCGCTCGCGATGAAGACCGGCAGGGCGTTCACGAAGGCGACGCCGGCGTCGAGGGCGGCCTGGGCGTAAAACTTGACTGCGGCGTCCGACCCCACGGGAAGAAAGCAGACGAGCACGTCGACTTTCGCGTCGCGAAGCGCGGCGGCGACATCCACGACGGGTGCGTCCGATTCGTCGACGACCTCCCGGTAGTACTTGCCGAGGCCGTCGAGAGTCGGGCCGCGAAGCACCGTGACGTGCGCGGGGGCGACATCCGCGAAACGAAGCGTGTCGTTCTGGCTCGCCCAGATGGCGTCGGCGAGGTCGGTCCCGACCTTGAGCGCGTCGACATCGAACGCCGCCGCGAACTGAATGTCGCCGACCGCCAGACCGCCCATGCGATTGTGCATGAGACCTGGAATCACTTCGTTCTCCGCGGCATCGCGGTAGAACGCGACGCCCTGGACGAGCGCGTTGGCGCAGTTTCCGACACCGGCAATGGCAACCCGAACGGGCATACTCACAGCTCCTTGATACGTAAGAGGGACATTGACTACACTAGGCAGGTTGCCCTCGGTCTGCTGACCGATGCGGCACGATGCCACAACCCTCCTGTTACAGACCGTCTGTAACCGTTCTAGTCCAAAGGAGGTGGGTTAGTTATGCATCAGTATGAACTCATGGTGATTCTCGATCCAGAGATCGATGAGCGCACCGTTGCTCCAAGCCTCGACAAGTTCCTGGGCGTCATCCGCGCGGATGGCGGCACGATCGACAAGGTCGACATCTGGGGCAAGCGTCGCCTGGCCTACGAGATCAACAAGAAGAGCGAGGGGATCTACGCCGTCGTCGACATGACGGCGACCTCGGCTTCGACGATCGAACTCGATCGCCAGTTGAAGCTCAGCGAAGCTGTCATGCGCACCAAGATGCTGCGCGCCGAAGAAGCGATCGCGCAGGTTGCTGAAGCGGCACGAGTGTCAGCGGAGAAGGCGGCTCGCAAGGCGGCCGCGACGCCGAAGGCGACGACAACGTCGCAGAAGAGTGCGGCGTCGGTTGCCGCCGACAAGGATTCGGAGTAGGTCATGGCGGGAGAGACTGTCATCACCGTGGTCGGAAACCTGACGGCCGATCCCGAGCTGCGGTACACGCAGAACGGGCTCGCCGTCGCGAATTTCACGATCGCCTCCACTCCTCGCACGTTCGATCGCGCGGCGAACGACTGGAAGGACGGCGAGTCGCTGTTCCTCCGGGCTTCCGTGTGGCGCGAGTTCGCCGAGCATGTCGCCGGTTCGCTGAGCAAGGGCTCGAGGGTCATCGCGACCGGGCGGCTCAAGCAGCGCAATTACGAGACGAAAGAGGGCGAGAAGCGCACGAGCTTCGAGATCGAGGTCGACGAGATCGGCCCGAGCTTGCGGTATGCGACGGCGCAAGTGACGCGCGCGAGCAGCGGGGCTTCCCGCGGCGGCCAGAGCGGTCAGGGCGCCGAGGAGCCGTGGGCGTCGGCGCCGGCATCCGATTCGCCGTCCGGCGACGTGTGGAACACTCCGGGCAACTTCAACGACGAGACTCCGTTCTAAACGGCCGTCCCCAACTTCTTCAGAAAGCAGGAAATCATGGCAGGAAAGTCCAGCGGCGACCGCCGCAAGCCTCTGCGCGGAGCCAAGGGCGGCAAGACGCTCGCTCCCGCGAAGGCGATCACAGTGGGTGTCATCGACTACAAGGATGTCGCCACACTTCGGAAGTTCATTTCCGAGCGGGGAAAGATCCGCGCTCGCCGCATCACGGGTGTCTCCGTCCAGGAGCAGCGTCTCATCGCCCGTGCAGTCAAGAACGCTCGCGAGATGGCCTTGCTGCCGTACGCGGGCTCGGGCCGTTAGGGGAGTCACGGATATGTCAAAACTGATTCTCACGCATGAAGTCACCGGACTCGGTGCCCCCGGCGATGTCGTCGATGTCAAGAACGGATTCGCGCGCAATTACCTCATCCCGCAGGGCTGGGCCGTGGTGTGGACGCGCGGAGGCGAGAAGCAGATCGAGCAGATCAAGGCCGCCCGTTCTGCCCGCGAGCACGCCACGATCGAGGAGGCGCAGGACCTGAAGGCGAAACTCCAGGCCACGCCCGTCACGCTCACCGTGACCGCGGGCGATGGCGGTCGACTTTTCGGCTCGGTCAAGACGTCGGACATCGCGGATGCGGTGTCGGCCGCCGGGCTCGGAACTCTCGACAAGCGCAAGATCGAGCTTGGCGCACCGATCAAATCGACGGGTGAACACGAGGCAACGGTTCGGTTGAGGGATGACCTCGTCGCCACGATCACGATCACGGTGGTCGCGAAGAAGTAGTTCACGGCAAAGCGGCAAGCGCGGATTTCGGTTCGCTCTTGCCGCTTTTTCGTGCTGGTCACCCCCGCATGGGGGGTAGCGGACCAGCCGAGGTTGTACACAGTCGACGCCGCGGGCAGCCAACCCTCAACCACAACTATAAACATGTTTCTACACACAAGTGGTTTCCAGAGAAAACGCTGATCAGAGCGGCTATGTACACCAAAGTCTTCCGGTTCTCCACAGTACAGTCCACAGTTTGTCAACATCGCCGACGGCGTTTCATGCACACCATCCACAGCGTTGTCCACAGGGGTGGTTGAGGGCGACACGGAGAGTTCCTAGTGTTGAGCCGCACCGACATGGAGACGACACTCGCTGAACGGGTCACCGCGAATGTCGTCGGTGTGGAGTAGACCTGAGAGCGGAAGGCTCGCTGGATTCGCGCCGACGCTCGAGGTATCGGCGTGCCCGGCGCAAACCTGAATGATGCTGCGCGCGTGAGCGCCACAAATGCCGAAAGGGCCCCCGGATGTCGATAGCTCACCTTGGCCTTGCCGGGGATCAGCGCCCCGCCACGGACACCAGGCAGGGGGATCGGACGCCTCCCCACGACCTTCTGGCGGAGCAGAGCGCCATCGGGGGGATGCTGCTGAGCAAAGACGCCGTCGCGGACGTGATCGAAACCGTGCGCGCCGTCGATTTCTACATTCCCAAGCATGAGCTCATCTTCGACGCGATCCTTTCCCTGTATTCGCACGGCGAGCCGACGGACGTCATCGCCGTCACCGATGAGCTGACCAAGACCGGCGAGCTTTCACGAGCAGGCGGCGCCGAATACCTGCACACCCTCACTGGCTTGGTTCCGACGGCGGCAAACGCGGGCTTTTACGCGAATATCGTGGCGGAGAAAGCCGTCCTTCGCCGGCTCGTCGAGGCGGGCACGCGCATCGTGCAAATGGGCTACGCGTCCGAGGGCGAGGTCGTGGACCTCGTCAACAACGCGCAGGCGGAGATCTACGGGGTGACCGGCGGAGTCGATTCCGAGGACTTCGTCCCCCTCACGACCGCCGTCGAAACCGCCATCGACGAGATCGAGGCGGCCAAGGGCCGTGACGGCCTCATGACCGGCATTCCCACGGGCTTCGCGGAGCTCGACGAACTCACGAACGGATTGCATCCGGGCCAGCTCATCATCGTGGCGGCGCGACCGGCGCTTGGAAAGTCGACGCTCGCGCTGGATTTTGCCCGCGCGGCATCCATTCAGCACGACCTGCCGTCGATCGTGTTCTCGCTTGAAATGGGCCGGAGCGAGATCGCGATGCGGTTGCTGTCGGCCGAGTCGTCCGTTCCGCTGCAGAACATGCGCAAGGGAACCGTCGACAGCCGCGACTGGACGACGATCGCGCACACCCGCGGCCGCATCAATGATGCGCCGCTCTACATCGATGACAGCCCCAACATGACCCTTGTGGAGATTCGCGCGAAGTGCCGCAGGCTCAAGCAGCGCGTGGGCCTGAAGATGGTCATCATCGACTACCTGCAGCTCATGACCTCCGGCAAGCGAGTGGAGTCCAGGCAACAGGAGGTCAGTGAGTTTTCTCGCGCACTCAAGCTGCTCGCGAAGGAACTCCAGGTGCCGGTTGTCGCACTGTCCCAGCTCAATCGCGGCCCGGAGCAGCGCACGGACAAGATGCCTGCGCTTTCCGACCTGCGCGAATCAGGCTCGCTCGAGCAGGATGCCGACCTCGTGATCCTGCTCCACCGGGAGAGCGCGTACGAGAAGGAGAACCCACGCGCGGGCGAGGCGGACTTCATTGTGGCCAAGCACCGCAACGGGCCGACTCGCACGATCACGGTCGCGTTTCAGGGTCACTTCTCGCGCTTCCAGGATATGGCCGCGGGCTAACGCAGCGGCACCTTCTTCATTTTCTCCTGTGGACACAAGGTAGACCACCGGTCTAGACTGGTGGTCTAATTCGTTCGCGAGGGAGGAACCATCGTGAAGGTTCTGATTGTCGGCGCGGGAATTGCCGGTCCGACGACGGCATTCTGGCTGAACAAAGCAGGGCACGACATCACGATCGTCGAACACGCGCCGCAATTGCGACGTGGCGGCTACCTCGTCGATTTCTGGGGAGCGGGCTTCGATGTCGCAGAAAAGATGGGAATCGTTCCCGCGCTTCGACGGCGCGGGTACGTGATGACCGAAGCGAGGGCGATCAATCGCAACGGAAGGAAGGTGGCATCCTTCTCACCCGAGGTGATCATCGAGTCGGCAAAGGAATACCTGAGTATCGCGCGCTCAGACCTGTCGGCCGTCATTTTCGAGTCACTCGCGCACGAGGTCGAACTCATTCTGGGTGACACTGTCCAGAAGTTCGACGATGACGGGAATCGGGTCCGAGTCACTTTCGAGGGCGGAACCACGCGCGACTTCGACCTGGTCATCGGTGCCGACGGCCTACACTCCCGCGTGCGGCGGCTCACATTCGGGCCGGACGCCGACTACGAAAAATACCTGGGAATGGTCGTGGCCGCATTCCAGGGAACCGGTTATCCACAGCGGAATGACCTCGTGGCCTTGATGTACGCGGACATCGGTTTTCAGGCGCTTCGGCTCTCCCTGCGAGACGACGTCACGCTGTTCCTGTTCTCCGTTCGGCACGATGGGGTGGCGCCTCTCGAGCGGCCGGCGCAAGAGGCGTTGCTGAGGGAGAAACTCTCCAATGCCGGATGGGAAGTCCCAGCCATGCTCGAGGTCATGTCGGGGGCGAACGACTTCTACTTCGACTCGGTGAGCCAGATCCGGATGTCGTCCTGGTCGAAAGGACGCGTCGCCCTCGTCGGCGACGCGGCAGCGGCCCCCTCGTTCCTTGCCGGCCAGGGCTCTGCGCTGGGGATGGTGGAGGGCTACACGCTCGCGACGGAACTTGCCGGAAACAGCGATCATCGCGAGGCGTTTGCCCGCTACCACGAGCGGCTGGCCCCGCTCCTTCGCTCCAAACAGGATGCCGCACAGGGCCTCGGTCTCGCCTTCGCCCCGAAAAACAGGTTTCAGCTGTTCATCCGAAACACCGTCCTGAAGATGATGGGACTGCCGAAGGTCGCCGACATTGCGATGGGCCGCAGCTTCCACGACGCCGTCGAACTCCCCGCGTTTCCGGAAGCCGGCCCGATACGCTGATCGAATGGTTCGCCCTCGTTTCCTGAAGCTTCCGTCGCAGCAGCAGGAGGCGATCCTGAAAGCGGCGCTGGATGAGTTCGCGAAGCACGGATTCCATGATGCCTCGCTCAATCGGGTGATCGAAACGGCCGGCATTTCCAAAGGCTCGATGTACTACTACTTCGACGGCAAGGATGATCTCTTTGCCTACGTCGCCCAGACCGAGTTGGCCGGGCTATTCGACAGCGTCGGACCATTGCCCAAGTTGGACGCCACGGATGCCGATGGTTTCTGGTCAGTGTTGGAGGCCTACTACCTGCGGTTATTGAGGGCGCTGGCGGCCTCACCGCAACTCGCCGCGATGTTTCGGGGCTGGGCCACGGTGTCGAAGAGTCCCGCGTTCCAGCGCGCGCAGGGAGAGCTTGAACAGGCATCCGTGCCGTGGATTGAGCTCGCGCTCGCCGCCGGACAGCGTGTTGGTGCGGTGCGCACCGACCTGCCCGCGTCACTCGTGATCGGCGTCGTCCTCGGAATGGGCGAGGCGATGGACTTCTGGCTTATGGAGCACCAACCTGCCGACGGAGAATTGCCGGAGTTGATCCGACGCTTCGTCGGAATGATCCGCGGCGCGCTCGCACCGTAATCCGGTCGCTCCCAGGTCGTGGATGCGCGCCTGTGACTTTCCTGCCATTCCGGCTTCCCCCGTGAAACGCGCGTACTGTCAAGGGCAGTGACCCGGACCCCGTCAGTCGAGAGTTGATTGCGGGTTCATGATGGCCATTCAGCCAACAGCGTCAGTGGAATTCACTCCAGTGCGGGCACGGGTTGCTGTTCGCCCATACCTTGCATTGGCGGACCGCGTTCGCGAGGCGGGGCTCCTGAGGCGACGGTACGGGTACTACTGGACCATGCTCGCGGCGGTCCCCCTCGTCTTCGCCGCCTGCGTGGCCGTCTTCATCCTCATCGGCGATACCTGGTGGCAGATGTTCACGGCCGTCGCGTTCGCGATCGTGTTCACCCAGACTGCATTCCTCGGCCACGACGCTGCGCATCGCCAGATCTTCCGGTCGGGGAAGTGGAACGACTGGGTCAGCATCGTGATCGGCGACCTCTTCATCGGCATGAGCTACGGATGGTGGCAGAACAAGCACACGCGCCATCACGCAAACCCGAACCAGGTGGGTGCCGACCCGGACATTGAGCTTCCCGTCATTGCCTTCACCCCGGAACAGGCCTCGTCGCATCGCAATCCGGTGTCGCGCTGGCTGATCTCCCATCAGGGGTGGCTGTTCTTCCCCATCCTGCTGCTCGAGGGCGTTTCTCTCCATTTGTCGGGATTCAAGAGAGTTCTGAGCCGCGGAAAGGTTCAGCGGAGGTGGGCGGAACTCGGTCTTCTCGTGATCCGATTCGCCCTCTACCTGTTTGTCGTCTTTCTCGTGCTCTCGCCCGACAAGGCTGTCGTGTTCCTGGCCATCCAACTCGGATTGTTCGGGTTCTACATGGGAATGTCCTTCGCGCCCAACCACAAGGGGATGCCGATGCTCGCCGAGGGAGAGAAGATGGATTTCCTTCACCATCAGGCGAAAATGAGCCGCAACATCCGTGGGAGCAGATTCATCGACGTCGCGATGGGCGGACTCAACTTCCAAATCGAACACCACCTCTTTCCCTCGATGGCGAGACCGCATCTCCGCAAGGCGGCAGCCATCATCGCGGAGTTCTGCCGAGCCAACGGCGTTCCGTATGTCGAAACCGGGCTCTGGAACTCCTACGGACTAGTACTGCGCTACATCAACCGAGTGGGATTGGGGGCGAAGGACCCGTTCGAGTGCCCACTTCTCGCGGAACGCGCGACGATCGGCAGGCGGTGACCGCGTAAACTGGCACCGCCCGACTGCTTCGTCGGGCTCGCGGCGTTCGCCGCCGCAGACTGTCCGAAGGAAAGAGGTCACGTGGCCGCAGCACGGGAGCGGGCCCGATATTGGCCGGCTCAGCTGCTCCGGGCGCTGCCCGCGCTCGCTGTCGGCCTCGTCATCACGTTCTCGGCGGACCATTCGGCGCTTTTCGGGTTGGTCGCGTTCGGCGCGTTCGCGCTGTCGAGCGGGATTCTGATCGGTTGGGGGGCACTTCGGCTCGACGATCCCCACCTCCGCGCCACGACTTTCGTGCTCGGCTCCATCGCCGCACTGTGCGGGGCCGCTGCGTTGGCGTTCAGCACGAGCGGACCCGGCACGTTGTTTCTCATGCTCATCATTTTTGGGGCGACCACGGGCTTCCTCGAGCTCTACCTCGGCCTCCGCGGTCGCGGCAGACACGACGCAGCCCGCGACTCGCTCGCGGTCGGCGTGCTCACGTCACTTCTCGCGATCGCGATTCTGCTCGTTCCCGCTGACTACGCACTGCCATGGTCGGCCGATGACAGAGGCGTCGCGGTGACCGGCATCCTCACTTCGCAAATCATCGTCGTGGGAATCTTCGGCGCGTATGCGATTCTGGTTGGGGTGTACCTGGCAATCGGCGGACTGTCCGCTCGGTGGTCAGCGCTCGCCGAACACGCCTCAACTGCACAAGCGACAGGACAATGACCATGCAAACCCCAAGCCTTCGGGATCGACTTCGCCCGCTGGAGCTGCTCGCGCTCTCCGCGGTCATCGGCGCGTTTACGGGGCTCGTGATCCTTTTCACCACGAGGGAATGGTGGCTTGCGGGAATCGGATTCGGAGTGGCCTTCATCCTCGCGATCATGGTGATCGCCTTGCTTGCGCTGTCTGCCAAGCCGAACGCCGACGAGCTCCACGACCTCGATGAGCAGGATCGCGCCGCTCACTGACCATCAGTCCAGATAGTCGACGAGCCGAGATGCCATCCCCGTGTAGTCGGCGGGGGAAAGCGCGAGGAGCCGCTCCTTCGCCGCTGGGGCAAGGTCGAGTGCGCTGATGAACTCTGCGAGTTCGTCGCGGCCCACCCGCTTGCCGCGAGTGAGGTCCTTCAGGAGTGCATAGGGGTCGGAAATCGCGCTTCGCCCGGCCGTGATCTCGGCGCGGATGACCGTCTGAATCGCCTCCGCGAGTACCTCCCAATTGTCGTCCAGATCCTGGGCAAGCTGGGCCTCGTTGACCGCGATCTCGTCGAGCCCGCGAAGGATGTTGTCGAGCGCGAGGAGGGAGTGGCCGACCCCGACGCCGATGTTGCGTTGCGCGCTCGAATCAGTGAGGTCGCGCTGGAGCCGCGATGTCACGAGCGTCGCAGCGAGCGATTCGAGGATCGCCGACGAAAGTTCCAGATTGGATTCGGCGTTTTCGAACCGGATCGGATTGACCTTGTGCGGCATGGTCGACGATCCCGTGGCGCCCTCTGCTGGGATCTGCGTGAAGTAACCCATCGAAATGTAGGTCCAGACGTCCGTGCACAGATTGTGCAGCACGCGGTTGGCGTGGCTCACGCGCGAGTACAGGTCCGCCTGCCAGTCGTGGGACTCGATCTGAGTTGTGAGCGGATTCCACACGAGGCCGAGAGACTCGACGAATTCGCGGGACAGCGCCGCCCAGTCGGCGTTCGGATCTGCGGCCAGGTGCGCGGCGAACGTTCCGGTCGCGCCGCTGAACTTGGCAAGGAACTCGGTTTCCTCGATCTGCCGCGCGAGTCGGTCGAGTCGGGCCGCGAACACCGCGAACTCTTTCCCGACCGTGGTTGGCGTTGCCGGCTGCCCGTGCGTTCGCGCGAGCATCGGCACCTCGCGGTGCTCGAGCGCAAAATCGCGGAGCCTGCGAATGACGGAGCGGAACCGCGGCAGCCACACCGCGCGCAACGCGGAGTCGATGCACAACGCGTACGCGATGTTGTTGATGTCTTCGCTCGTGGCCGCGAAGTGCACGAGCTCGGAGATCCCCGTGACTTTCAGCGCTTCGAGGCGATTCCGCAGGAAGTACTCCACCGCTTTGACATCATGCCGGGTGCTCGCTTCCAGTTCTGCGAGTTCGCGGATGTCGTCCTCGCCGAATTCGGTGGCGACCGCGCGCAGCGCAGCCTTCTTTGCGGCGCTCAACGGGACGGACTCGAACAGCCCCTGATCGGTGAGGAAGATGAGCCACTCGATCTCCACGTGCAGGCGCGCTCGATTGAGCCCGGCCTCGGACAAGTGGTCGGCGAGAGCGCCCACCGCTTCGCGATAGCGTCCGTCGAGCGGGCTGAGCGGTTGCTGGGGCAGGTTGGTCATGAGACTCTCCGTCGAATTCCCGGCTCAACCTGGTGGAAGAGCGCTGTGCTTGCGTGCTCGATCATCCCGAGCACGGTGTCAAACAGTGCTGCATCCGAATAATACGGGTCTGGTACTTCGAGCGGACCGGATTCCTCCTGGTCGAAACTCAACAGCAGGTGCACCTTGCCGCGGTCCGCCTCGGTGGGCGCCCAGGATTTGATGATGCGCTCGTGGATCCGATCGAACACGACAATGAGGTCGAGGTGCTCGAACCATGCCGGGTCGAATTGCTTCGCGCGGTGCCGTGAACCGTCAAAACCCCGTGCCGACAGCGCCGCGATCGTTCGTGGGTCGGCCCGCTCGCCGACATGCCAGTCGCCGGTACCGGCGGAGATCACCGTCACGGAACCGGAATAGCCGGATTGTTCGATCAAGTCACGGAACACGGATTCCGCCATGGGCGAGCGACAAATATTCCCCGTGCACACGAAGCAGATCCGGAAGAGAGCAGATTCGTCGAGGGTGCGATCGAAGCTCATAGCTCCATTCTCCCGCAGGTTTGTCCCAACTGGCAGCCCTCCTCCCCCACATCCGCACGTGCGATGAATTGTGCCCGCTGGCAGGAGTCCTGCGCGTGCCGGCTATCGCAAACGTGCACTATTGCGGCGAAGGGCGCAGGCAACGAGGGCCGGCGACCCGCTTCCGACCGGCGAAAGGATGCACACGGTGGACCTGACGGACGTTTCTGCGGCTGCGTGCCTCCACGTCCTGCTGGAGGATCAGGCACGTCGGCTTCGTGTGCTCGCGGGCCGAATCGCGGATGCAGCGGGAACCCGCATGCCACCGGCGGACGAGTGGAGCGGGCTCGCGCGGGAGGCGCACGACGAGTGTGTGCGGCGGTTGGAGGCGAATCTGGAAGCTGCTCGTTCCACTCTTGAGCGTGCAGCTTCTGAAAGCAGCCGGGCAGCGTCGAGCCTCGCAGGCCGTGTCTGACGACCTCACGGTGGGTGGGCCGGGAACCACCCGGGTGCTTACGACCTCCCTCGTGGAGGAGGCCCGCAGGCTTTCGCGACTCGAGAGCGAGGTGGAGGCGTGGCGGTGGGAGCTCGCTTCCCTCGATCGAATCATCGGCTCCGGCATTCTCGCAGCGGCGGATGCCCCGCGAAGCGCGCTCCTGGCGGAGAGGGCCATTGACGATGCGAGTCTTGCGCTCCAGCGGGCACGTGATGACTGCAGTCTCCTGGCGAGGGGCGTCGCGAGTGCGGCGGAAGGCTACGAGTTTGCGGAACAGTTCGTTGACCGCCTGAATCAGGGCCTTGCGGCGCGGCTTGGTTACCTTGTCGGATCAGTGGCACCGCTCATTCTGGCCATACTGCTCCCGGGGGCGGCCGCCGCCGGGGCGCTGTGGTTGGGCGTGTATGCCGCGCTTCCCGAGACTTCCAGAGCACGCATCCGCGCAAACCTGAAGGACTGGTTTCGCGAGAACGCCGCGCCACTGTCCGATCCCGGTACCGTGCAGGCGATTCGGCTCGCGGTGATGAGCGCCGACGATGCCGGATGGGGGCTCATCGGTGTCCCGCCTGAGTTCGCCACGATGTTCGGCGACGAGGGGCTCGGGGTTTTCGGCGTCGACACGTCGGCCGGGGTGGTTGCCGCCGCAGCGGCCGGCGCAGGACTGTTGCGTGAGACGCCGGTGCGGGTGAGAGTGGTTGCGTCGACATCGGGCGTGCCGGGCGTGCAGGGCATCCGGGAACGCGTGGAACGCATCCCGAACGAACCGGAGCAGATCCGGATCGACCGATACTCAAGTCCCGGGCACGCCGACCGGTTCGAGGTGTACATCGCGGGCACGGCCGAACTCGGCCTGTCCGGCGACACCGAACCCTGGGACATGACGAGCAACGTCACGGCATTGTCCGGGGCGAGTGCAGGGTCGTACCGCGCCGTCGTGGAGGCGATGCGCCACGCCGGAATCGATGCGACATCATCGGTGACGCTCACCGGCTACTCCCAGGGCGGACTCATCGCGGCGCAGATCGCCGCGTCGGGAAACTATTCGGTGGACGGGCTGCTGACCCTCGGCGCGCCCGCAGGGCAGGTGTCGGTGCCGCACGACATTCCCTACCTCGCGATAGAGCACACCAACGATCTCGTTCCGGCGCTCGGCGGCTCCTTCGCGTCATCCGAGCCGGTGATCGTGCGAAGGCAGCTTTTCGACGGGCCGCCTCCGCCGTCGGAGTTCGTCCTCCCCGCCCACCGGTTGTCGAACTATCTCGAGACCGCGGAACTCGTCGACGCATCCCACAACCTGACGATCGGCGAAACACTCGCCCGACTCGACAACCCGTACAGCGCAGAAGTCGTGTCGACGGTGTACAGAGCGGAGCGGTTCGGCGGCTAGCGCTTCTTCACGAACGGACGCAGGACGATCCCGATCAGCCAGCTGAGAAGGGCGAGAACCACAGCGCCGAGCAGACCCCACCAGAAGTCCTCGATGTGGAGTCCGAATCCGAGAAGTCCCGAAATCCAGCTCACCAGCAGCAGGAGCAGTGCATTCACGACGAGAGCGATGAGCCCGAGCGTGAGGATGTACACGGGGAACGCGACGATTCTGATGAAGTTTCCGATGACCCCGTTCACGACCCCGAAAATGAGGGCTACGAGCAGGTAAGTGAGAACGACCGCGAAGGTGTCACCGGGGGCGAACGCTTCCACCCACACGTGGGGGTCCAAAACGAGCGTGGTCAACCAGAGCGCAATGGCATTGATGATGAGGCGAATCAGCAGTCGAGACATTCCCCCACTATGCACTGTTCCGGAGACCCTGCGCAATCACACCACGCGCCGCAATAGGCTGGAGGGCGTGACTGATTTCCCACACGATCCCGCCGTTCGGCTTCGCCCGGAGATCCTGGCGACCGCACCGTACCGTCAGGGCAAGCCGGCACCGGCCGACGCTTTCAAGCTTTCGTCGAACGAGAATCCGTTCGACCCAATCCCCGCGGTCGTGGAGGCGATCGCGGCATCCGCCGTGAATCGATACCCGGATGCGGCCGCGACCGTGCTTTGCGAGAGGCTTGCGGAGCGCTTCGGGGTGCCGCGCGGCGAAGTGCACGTCGGCTCAGGGTCGGTGTCCATTCTCGCCCAGCTCATCCAGGCCGCTGCTGGGCCCGGGGACGAGGTTTTGTACTCCTGGCGCTCCTTCGAGGCGTACCCGGGTCTCGTGACGGTTGCCGGCGCGACGAGCGTGCGGGTGCCGAACCTGCCCGACCACCGCCACGACCTGCCGGCGATGGCCGCGGCCGTGACGGATCGGACTCGCGTGGCGATCGTCTGCACCCCGAACAACCCCACGGGAACGATCGTGACCGGCGACGAGTTCGCCGCGTTCATGGATGCCGTGCCGAACGACTTGCTGGTTTTGTTGGACGAGGCGTACGTCGAGTTCGTCACCGATGCCAGTGCGGTGAACGGCAGGGACCTCCTTGGCCGCTACCCGAACCTCGTCATTCTGCGGACGTTCTCGAAAGCGTTCGGGCTCGCGGGCCTGCGGGTCGGATATGCCGTGGGGCCGGCGCCCATTCTGGACGCGGCCCGAGCGACAGCCATCCCGCTTTCGGTGACCGAGCCAGCGCAGAACGCCGCGCTGGCCGCGTTGGATCACGAAGCCGAGATCATGGAGCGGGTTGCCGTTATCGTGGCGCGGCGCAACGAGATTTTCGAAGGGCTCGCGGCGCAGAACTGGCCGGTTCCCCGATCCGAGTCGAATTTCCTGTGGTTCGCGACCGGTGACGACACTGCGGCAGCAAATGAGATTCTCCTTGCCCATGGAGTGGTGGCGAGGGCTCTCGCCCCGGAGGGCATCCGGGTTTCGGTTGGCGAGCCTGAATCGATTGGGCGGATCCTGGCGGCGTCGGCCGAGATCGCGGACGCGTTTCCTGCCGTGCTGAATCGTCCGTTCTAACCCCGCGCGCCCTCCCGGCGTTAGTGATGTTGACAATCATTATCAATAAGACCTAATCTGTATCGACCGACTGCGCCGACACGACCTGGCGCCCACACCGACACGGACAGGCTTCAGAACGTGAAGCGAATACTCGCCCCCCTTGCCGTTGCGCTCGCAGTGGCCATGCTCGCTTCGTGCGCCGAAGCGCCGACGGGCGGCGTGCGCATCGTGGCCTCGACGGATGTGTACGGCAGCATCGCGAGCGCCATCGCAGGATCCCACGCCGTCATCACGAGCTTCATCGACAGTCCAAGCCAGGACCCGCACGAATTCGAAGCGAGCGCACGGGCGCAACTCGAGCTTTCCCGCGCGGACATCGTAGTCGTCAACGGCGGCGGTTACGACGACTTCATGGACATCCTCCTCTCGGGCGCCGGCAACGACGCGGCGGAGGTCTTGCGTGCCGTCGACTTCTCAGCAGAACCTGAAGCCGAGCTCAGCGCGAACGAACACGTGTGGTACGACCTGGATGCAATGCGAACGCTCGCCGACGCGCTCGCCGAGACGCTCGCAACCGCGGATCCGGCGAATGCCGCGGACTACCGATCCAACTTCGAGGCCTTCGGCGCGGAACTGGATGCGCTCAGCTCGCGCGTCGATGTGCTCGCGGCCTCCCACACGGGCGAAGCCGTTCTCGTGACAGAGCCCGTGCCCCTTTACCTGCTCGCGGATGCCGGGTTCACAAATCGCACACCCGCGCAGTTCAGCACGGCGATCGAGAACGGACAGGGGGTACCCCCGGCATTCATGAAGGAAGTCATCGACCTTCTGTCCGGCGGGGACATCGCGCTCCTGGCGTACAACGAGCAAACCCAGGGGCCTGAAACAACCCACATTCTGGCATCCGCGCGGGAGCACGGCGTCCCGGTCATCGCGGTGACGGAGACGCTTCCCGCCGGCCTCGACTACGTGACCTGGATGAGCGATACCATTCGGGCAATCGCTGAGGCACTCGAATGACCGCTTCCGCATCGACCGCACCCGTCGTGAGCATGACGGCCGCATCCCTGTCGTTTGGCGACCGTCAACTCTGGCATCGGCTGAATCTGGACATCCATGCGGGCGAGTTTGTCGCGGTGCTCGGGCCGAACGGGTCGGGCAAGACGAGCCTCTTGAAGACGATCCTCGGCCAGCAGAAACTCACCACGGGGACTATCGAGCTGCTGGGCGAAACGGTCCATCGGGGGAGCCGGATGATCGGCTACATTCCGCAGCAGAAGCTCCTGGACCGCGGAACACCCCTGCGCGCACGGGATCTCGTCACGCTCGGGGTCGACGGCCACCGCTTCGGCCTTCCTGTGCCGTCTCGCGAGGTTCGTGCACGCGTCGATGAGGTGCTGGAGGCCGTCGGCGCCGCCGAGTATGCGAACGTTCCCGTTTCGCTGCTGTCGGGTGGCGAACAGCAGCGCATCCGCGTCGGCCAGTCGATTGCCGCGTACCCGCAGCTTCTCCTGTGCGACGAGCCGCTCATCTCCCTGGACCTGCACCATCAGCGCACCGTGAGCGAACTCATCGACGAGCAGCGCCGGACGCTCGGAACTGCCGTGGTGTTCGTGACGCACGACGTGAACCCGATCCTGCCCTTCGTGGACAAGGTTCTTTACCTTGCGGGTGGCCGGTTTCGCGTGGGTACTCCGGACGAAGTGCTTCGCTCGGAGGTGCTCTCGTACATGTACGACACTCCGGTCGAAGTCATTCGATCCCGCGGGCGGGTTGCGGTCCTCGGGGCGCCAGAAGGGTACGGAGTCCACGACCACCTCGAGCACCACGAGAGACCATCGGGGGTGCTGGGCTGATGGACAACGACTTCTGGGGACAGATCTTCAACTTCACCGATTATTCGGAACTGCTTGTGCTCGTGCGGAACTCGATTCTCGCCGGCGCCCTCCTGGGGGTTGTCGGCGGACTCATCGGCCCATTCGTGATGACCCGGGATCTCGCATTCGCCGTTCACGGCGTGAGTGAGCTGTCGTTCGCGGGTGCCTCCGCCGCGCTTTTGTTCGGCGTGAACGTGGTGGCCGGTTCCCTCGCCGGTTCCCTGGCCGCGGCAATCCTGATCGGGCTTCTCGGAGCTCGAGCGCGGGAGCGAAACTCCATCATCGCCGTGCTCATGCCGTTCGGCCTCGGCCTCGGCATCCTGTTCCTGTCACTCTACGGCGGTCGGTCGTCGAACAAGTTCGGGCTGCTCACCGGGCAGATCGTGTCGGTGGACAGCCCTCAATTGCTCTGGCTCATTCTCATCTCGACGGTGGTTGTCGTCGCGCTCCTCATCATGTGGCGCCCGCTCACATTTGCGAGCGTCGACGAGGATGTCGCGCGCGCTCGCGGTGTTCCGGTCGATGCGATCTCCATGATCTTCATGGTGCTTCTGGGGCTCGCCACTGCGGTGTCTGTGCAGATCGTCGGGGCGCTTTTGGTGCTCGCACTGCTCGTGACGCCTGCCGCCGCGGCGATGAGGGTGACGTCGTCTCCGCTGCTCACCCCGATCCTCAGCGTTGTCTTCGCCGTCGTGTCCGTCGTCGGAGGCATCCTGCTCGCGCTCGGCGGGGCGCTGCCGATCAGCCCCTATGTCACGTCCATCTCGTTCCTCATCTACCTGGTGTGCCGCATCATCGGCCATCGGCGAACCCGCCGCGGCAGCAACGCGCGCCAACTCGTGCCAGCGACCGCCGGATAGGAGGCAGCCCATGAAACGCAATACGTGGCAGCGGGACGCGGTCAAGGCCGCCCTCGAGGCGCAGGATGCGTTCGTGAGCGCCCAGCAGTTGCACGCCGTATTGCGCGAGGCGGGAACCGGAGTCGGGCTCGCTACGGTGTACCGCGCCCTCGGGGATCTTGCCGCAGGGGGCGGGGCGGACTCGCTCCAGTCTGCGGATGGGGAGGCTCTCTATCGGGCGTGCACGCCCGACCAGCACCACCATCACCTGATCTGCCGCAATTGCGGCGTCACCGTCGAAATCGAGGCGGACCCGGTGGAGCAGTGGGCGAAGGCGATAGCGGCGGCGAACGCGTTCACCAGGCCCGAGCACGTCGTGGACGTGTTCGGTCTCTGCCCGGCCTGCTCGGCTGCAGCTTCCTGACGCGTCCCTTCGAGACGCCCCTTCGGGCCTCCTCAGGGAGCGCTCCGCCCCTTCGGGCCTCCTCAGGGAGCGCTCCGCCCCCTGAGGCTCTCGAAGGGGGCACCCGGCAACCGCAGTGCCGCGATTACTGCCTCATGCTTCGGGCGAACATGCGGGACGCGATGCGCGCCCGAGCGAGCGAACCGCTTCCGGTCACCAGGTCACGGATGGCGCGCAGCGCGAACGCAGGACCCTGCACGAGCATGGTGGTCACGACCGACTCCTCCCACGCGGCGAGCTCGTCGCGGATCTTCTCCGGCGGGCCGATGAGGGCGATTTCTTCGACGAGTTTCGTCGGCACCGCGGCAATGGCCTCCTTCTTCTTCCCCGCGAGGTAGAGGTCCTGGATGCGATCGCAGTCTTCGGAGTAGCCGAGCCGGTCGACGACGTTGCGGTGGAAGTTCGCGCCCTTCGCCCCCATCCCGCCCACGTACAGCGCGATCATCGGACGAACCAGGTCGGCGGCGGCCTCGACATCCGGGTGCGGGATGACAGCGACTTGAACGGCGACCTCGAACTCGCTCGGCGGGCGCAAACCCGCATCGCGGAGCGCGAAGCCTTCGTTCAGGTAGCCGGCGGATTCGGCGTTCGCGCGCGGCGCGAACAGGAACGGGAGCCATCCGTCTGCAATTTCGGCGGACAGCGCCACGTTCTTCGGCCCTTCCGCCGCGAGGTAAATGGGCAGGTCCGCACGCAGCGGGTGCACGGTGGAGCGCAGCGCCTTGCCCAAACCCGTCGCGTCGGCGCCCGCGTACGGGAGAGGGTAGTGCGGCCCCGGTGCCGTGAGGGGATTCTCGCGGGCGAGTACGTCTCTCACGATCGCGACATATTCGCGCGTGCGCGCGAGAGGCTTCGGAAACGGTTGCCCATACCAGCCTTCGACGACCTGGGGGCCGGATGCCCCGAGCCCCAGAATCACTCGCCCCTCGGAGAGGTGGTCGAGAGTGAGCGCCGCCATTGCCGTCGCGGTCGGCGCACGGGCCGACATTTGGGCGATGGCCGTGCCGAGTTTGATGCGCTTCGTACGTGAACCCCACCAGGCCAGCGGCGTGAACACATCCGAACCGTAGGCTTCGGCGGTCCACACCGATTCGTAGCCGAGCCGATCGGCGGTGCGCACCGCCTTCAGGGCGTCGCGGGGCGGACCCTGCTTCCAGTAACCGGTGGCGTATCCGATGCGCATGAGTACGACTGTACTCAGGCCGCAGGGGTTTGCCGCGCAGCGAAAGTCCACGTACACTTGAGCGGTTGAGCATTCCCGCTCCGCATGTGCACACCTCCACCACAAAAGATTTCGGCGGAATCGTGTGCGCCGACAAGTGACCTTGGGTAGGGCAGCGTTCCTACGGTATTGAGAGGAAAAACCATGGCCGCAGTGTGCCAGGTGACCGGAGCCGTTCCCGGCTTCGGACACAACATTTCGCACTCGCACCGTCGCACCAAGCGACGTTTCGATCCGAACATCCAGAAGAAGACCTATTACGTGCCGTCGTTGCGTCGCAACGTGACGCTCACCCTGAGCGTCAAAGGCATCAAGACCATTGACGCACGCGGCATCGAGTCCGTCGTCAAGGACTTGCTCGCCCGTGGGGAGAAGATCTGATGGCCAAGCAGCAAGACGTACGTCCGATCATCAAACTCCGTTCAACGGCCGGAACCGGGTACACCTATGTGACCCGCAAGAACCGCCGCAACAACCCTGACCGCCTCGTGCTCAAGAAGTACGATCCCGTGGTCCGCAAGCACGTCGAATTTCGCGAGGAGCGCTAAAGCATGGCCAAGAAGAGCAAGATTGCCAAGAACGAGCAGCGGAAGGTCATTGTCGCGCGCTACGCGGCAAAGCGTCTCGAGCTGAAGAGGGCGCTCGTCGACCCCGCGTCGACGGATGAGCAGCGCGAAGCCGCGCGGCTGGGCCTCCAGAAGCTTCCGCGCGACGCTTCGCCTGTCCGCGTGCGCGGCCGCGACGCCATCGACGGCCGTCCGCGAGGATTCCTGAAGCAATTCGGCGTTTCCCGCGTTCGTTTCCGGGATATGGCACACCGAGGCGAATTGCCCGGAATCACCAAGTCAAGCTGGTAAATTCAGCGCTATCGCATGAACGACGTCCGAGGAGGACACCCAATGGCTGACAAGTCACTAAACCGTACCGAACTCGTCGCGGCCATTGCCGCTCACTCGGGTCAGAGTCAGGCTGCCGTCAACGGCATGCTCGACTCGATGTTCGACACGATTGCCAAAGCAGTGGGCAGTGGCACGAAGGTGACCATTCCCGGTTGGCTTTCGATTGAGCGCACCCACCGTGCCGCGCGCATGGGCCGCAACCCCTCGACGGGTGCCGCGATCCAGATCGCCGCGGGCTACGGCGCGAAGGTCAGCGCCGGCAGCAAGCTCAAGGCCGCGGCCAAGGGCTGATCCACCCGGAAGCAGTCGACAGGGGCGAGGTGCGCAAGCGCCGCGCCCCTGTCGTCATTTAACGCGCGACCGGCGCATAGGCTGGAGTGGTGTCGAGGCTCGTGAGGATCGCCGGGCCAGCCCTGCTGCTGGTCGTCGCCTCCCTTTCCCTTCTCGCGGGGTTGGAGATCGGCGGAGGGGCGGACGCATCGCCGCTGGCCGACCCCGGTGCCGTCGTGCGATTCGGCCTCCCCATGGCGCAGCTGCTGTTCAACATCGGGGCGGCCGGAACAATCGGCGCCCTCGTGCTCGTGTGCTTCGCGCTGGACAGCGAGAAGCCTGAGTTCAACGCAAGCCTGGACTTCGCAGCCGGGGCCGCGGCATTCTGGACCGTATCCGCGGCCGTGACCGGGTTCCTCACGTTCATGAACGTCTACCTGCAACCCGTGACGTTCGACGAAAACTTCACGCAGCTCTTCGGCAGCTACCTCACGAGCATTCCCATCGGTCAAGCGGCTCTCGTCAGTACGCTCATCCCCGCCGTCGTGACCGTGCTGTGCTTCGCCGTCCGGAATCGCACCGCCCTCGTCTTCGTCACCATCCTCGCCGGTGCGGGGCTCGTGCCGATGGCCCTCCAGGGCCACGCGGCCGGGGCGGCCGCCCACGACCAGGCGGTGAGCAGTTTCGGTCTCCACGTTGTGTTCGCCGCGGTCTGGCTCGGCGGCCTCCTCACAATAGTGTTCACGCGACGCACGCTCGAGGGCGGAAGAATCGGGCCCGTGTTGAGCCGATACTCCTCGCTTGCCCTCATGAGTTTCGTCATCGTCGCCGCATCCGGAATCGTGAACGCCGACCTCAGGGTAGGCACTCTCGAGAACCTGATGACGCCGTACGGGATCCTCGTGATCGTCAAAGTGCTGGCTCTCGCTGCGCTCGGCGTGTTCGGGGCCGTGCAGCGCCGGTTCCTGATCTCGCGCATGCAAGTGAAGGAGAACGGCGGGAAGGGCTACTTCTGGTGGCTCGTGGCCGCGGAGCTGGCCTTCATGGGGCTTGCCTCGGGGATCGCCGCGGCCCTCGCGCGCACGAGGACTCCCATTCCGCAAGTTCCCGTATCAACCACCCCGGCCACGATCCTCACGGGCGATCCGCTCCCGCCGGAACTCACGCCGATCCGGTTCATCACCGAGTGGAAGTTCGACATCCTGTGGATCGTCATCATCGGCTTTGTCGCGTTCTTCTACCTCGCAGGCGTGTGGCGGCTGCACCGCCGCGGCGATCGCTGGCCCGCGCTGCGCACGGTCTCCTTCCTGATCGGGCTAGCCGGCCTGTTCTACATCACCAACGGCGGGGTGAACGAGTACCACAAGTACCTGTTCAGTGTGCACATGCTCGCTCACATGGCGCTCGGGATGGCAATCCCCGTGTTTCTTGTGCCTGGCGCACCCGTGACGCTCGCGCTGCGTGCGATCCGAAAGAGGACGGATGGTAGCCGAGGGCCGCGTGAGTGGATTCTTCTCGCCGTCCACTCCCGAATCGCCGGGATCTTTTCCCGACCGGTGGTCGCGGCCGTATTCTTCGCGGGTTCACTGTGGGTGTTCTATTATTCGCCGCTGTTCCGTTTCGCAGTCGAAGACCACATCGGGCACACGTTCATGGTCGTGCACTTCCTCGTGAGCGGATACCTGTTCGTTCAAACCCTCATCGGCACCGACCCGATGCCCTACCGCGCACCGTATCCGATGAGGCTCATCGTGCTGCTCGGCACGATGGCGTTCCACGCTTTCTTCGGCCTCACGCTCATGACCGGAACCGGGCTTCTCGCCGCCGACTGGTACGGAGCGATGGGTCGGCCGTGGGGTCCGAGCGCGATCGTCGACCAGCAGATCGGCGGCGGGATCGCGTGGAGCATCGGCGAACTCCCCACGCTCGCGCTCGCGCTCGCGGTCGTCGTTCTGTGGGCGCGAAGCGACTCGAGCCTGGCGAAACGGCTGGACCGCAAGGCGGACAGAGATGGCGACGCGGACTTGACCGAGTACAACGACATGCTCACGAAACTGCAGAAACAGCGCTGAACGGGCTACTGCTGGCGCACGTCGACCGTGTCGCCTCTGATGGTCATCACCCAGCTGAGGCCGAACGGAACGTCCTCGTCGAACGTCGAGAGCGTCCCATCGAACAGCGACCGCACATCCACGACGAGGTGCGCTGCAGCCTGCGTCTCGGGGACCACCCAGGTGCCGAGATCGTTGCCCGGTTCGATCGTGATGTCCGGGTACGTAGACATCGACCACTTCGGGACGCTCTCGACGCGGTTCGACAATTCCTGCCCGAACGGGCAACCCGTCGGAAACAGAACCTGCTGGGTGGTGCACGCGTCTAGGAATGAATTCACCTGCTTCTGGATCTCGGAAACGAAAAACTCCGAAGCGCGGATGTCCACAGTGACGGGTACGACGCTCCCCGGGCTCGACACTGCGGTCCCCACCGGGTCTGCGGTCAAATAATCGGACTCGTGGCTCACCGTGAAGAATCCGGGCGCGAGCACCTGGTAGGCAGCACCGACACTCGGCCCACCCGGGGCGACGAGCGCGACGCCGTTCACCGAGAACGAGGCATTGTTCAACGGAGTGATGCGGAGGACACTCATGGGGCTGCGGAGGAACGACCACGAGGAGAACACGCCGAAACGGCTCTCCTCCTGCTGAACCTGAAACGTGCCGGTGGCGGTCGTCGCCCCCAGGTCGGCCGTCCTCACGGTAGCGGAGTAGGTGACGTCGTGGACGCCGCCGCCAAGGTCCACGTCGGACACGATGCTCACGTCCTCGATGTCGCCGAGCGCCGCAGGGGTCAACAGTTCTCGGCTCGCGTTCGCCGTGCCGAGCACGCCGGGGGTACTGAGCGCCTCCGCAAGATCGTGGCGTTCGAGCGCAGCCACATAGGATCTCACGAACCCGCTCGCGCTGAAAACCGTGGCGTTCAGGATCATGACCGACACCGCGAGAGCGCCGATGAGGACGCCAAGCAGGGCCGTCCAGACAATGATGATGTGCTGGAGGGAATTGTGAGCGGACTCCTCCGAGGGCGGCACCATGCCACAATCCTAGGCTCGCACGGTGCGGGCGCCGAACGGGCGGGGCGGGCGCAGGGCGATAGATTGGACACTTCACACCTCAGCCTCGGCCGGCATCCGAAACGCAAAGGAACACCGTGAGCGCGCACGAGCTATCCGGCGAGCAGGAAGCCGTTTTCGCGACAATTGAGAACACCAGGGAGAACATTTTCGTCACGGGTCGGGCCGGAACCGGCAAGTCGACTCTGCTGAACCACCTCTCCTGGAACACGTCCAAGCAACTCGTGATCGCCGCCCCCACCGGGGTCGCAGCACTCAACGTCGGCGGACAGACCATCCACTCGCTGTTCCGTCTCCCGATCGGCGTGATCGCCGACCACGACATCGAGCAAAACGCCGACCTTCGCAAACTCCTCAACACGATCGACACTCTCGTCATCGACGAAGTGTCCATGGTGAACGCCGACCTGCTCGACGCGGTGGACCGGAGCCTTCGCCAGGCGAGGCAGCGTCCGCTCGAAGCGTTCGGCGGGGTCCAGGTCGTGTTGTTCGGCGACCCGTACCAACTCGCGCCCGTGCCCGGCGACGCGGACGAACGCGCCTACTTCGAGGACCAATACCGGTCGATGTGGTTCTTCGACGCCAAAGTGTGGGATGAAACCGACCTTCGCATCTTCGAACTCACCACGATCCACCGCCAGCACGAAGAAGAGTTCAAAACCATGCTGACCGCGGTGCGCCACGGCACGGTGACGGCCGAAATCGCCGCCCGGCTGAACGAAGTGGGGGCCCGTCCGGCGCCCACCGAAGACGCGATCACTCTCGCCACCCGCAACGACACCGTCAACCGCATCAACGCGACGGAGCTGGCGAAACTGCCTGGACGAGCACTTACCGCGCGCGCGGAGATCAGTGGGGACTTCGGCGGGCGAGCGTTCCCCGCCGACGAAACACTCGAGTTGAAAGTGGGTGCGCGTGTCATGTTTTTGCGCAACGACAGCGATCAGCGGTGGGTGAACGGCACCGTCGGCACCGTGCGCAGAATCACTTCCACCGTGTTCGTGGAAGTCGACGGCGAAACGCACGAAGTGGACCCTGCGGTGTGGGAAAAGTACAAGTACTCGTACTCTGCCGCGACCAAGCAACTGACGCGCGACATCGTCGCCGAATTCACCCAGTTCCCGCTGCGGCTCGCGTGGGCGGTCACGATTCACAAGTCGCAAGGCAAGACGTACGATCGCGCGATCGTGGATCTCGGGCAGCGTTCCTTCGCGCCGGGGCAAACCTATGTCGCGCTCAGCCGCATCACCGACCTGGATGGCCTCTATCTCACGAGGCCGCTGCGGCCATCCGACATCATCGTCGACGAGAACGTGCAGCGCTTCATGTCGAATGTGACGCGGATTCCCGGCATCGACGCGTCCTAGGCAGCGGCGAGCTTGGCGGCGCTGAGGTCCTGAAAGACCTCGGTGTTCAGGCGGTACGCGGTGATGACCTCGTCGATGACGCGCTCGCGCTCCGCTTCATCCCACTGGACGGCGTCGAGCTGCTCGCGGTACGTGTTCTTGAACTCGTTCGGGTCGGCAATCTGGTCGAAAAGGTAGAACCCGACCCCATTCGTGTCGAAGCCGAAACGCTTCTGCATGACCTTGTAAATGTGCTGACCACCGGACAGGTCGCCGAGGTAACGGGTGTAATGGTGGGCGATGAACCCGCCGGACCAGCCCGAGACTTCGTGGATTCGGTCGACGTAGCGAACGGTTGACGACAACGGCGAAATCTCCGACTTCCACTCGGTGCCGACCAGGAACTCAAGGTCCGCGACGAGCGCGGGCAGCCGCGTGAGCTGTGGGGTGACGAAACGGCTCGCCACGTCGTCGGCCGCCATGGCATCGGCGACCGACTCGAGTGCTTCGTACATGAAGTAGTGCTGGGCCACGAGGGCGATGTAGTCGTCGCGCGTGCCTTTGCCGCTCATGAGGTCGTGCATGAAGGTTGCGCCCTCTGTGCGGTCGTGACTCGTCGAGGTGCGTTCGCGCAGGGCGACGGAGAACGGAGTTACGGACACGTCGGCTCACTTCGATCGTTGGTTAGGTCAGCCTAAGCTTACCTGACTGGACCGGTATCCGGAATGGGAGTCAGTCGTGTGCGCGCGGCGTCTCACCGAGCCTGGCGCAAGCCGCGTCGTACACGACGACGACTTCGCGCCGAATCTGGGCTCTCTCGCTGATCTCCTTCGACCAGGGCACCCGCAGGTCGTGGAGGTCTGACGCCACAGAGTACGACCAGAACCCCGCGTGTTCGTCGAGCCCGACCATGGTCGCCGCCTCGGCATCCGGGTCGCCGAACGCCCGGGCGATGAGCAGGTTGTCGTCGGAGTGATCGGTGTTCATGTGTTCGAGGACTGCGGCGACGACGGAGGGCTGGAAGATTGTCATGAAATCTACGGTACCGGCACAGGCTGATACGAGAACATGGAGCATGCCTATTACACCGGACACGAAAGACTGGACGTGGGTCTTGGAGCGCCGTTGCCCCGAGTGCGGGTTCGACGCGTCAACGCTCTCCGAGTTGGATGTGGCTGCCCTGCTGCGAGCGAATGCGTTGGAGTGGCCGGCGATTCTGGAGCGTAAGAATTCACGCGAGCGCCCGGAGGAACACATTTGGTCCGCGCTCGAGTACGCGGCCCACGTGCGCGACGTGTTCCGGATTTTCGCGCACCGGCTCGAACTCATGCTCACTCGGGAGAACCCGACATTCCCCAACTGGGATCAGGACGAGACTGCCGTGACCGAAAAGTACTACGCGCAGGACCCTGCCGTGGTCGCAAGCGAGCTTGTCGCCGCCGGAGAAGCACTCGCAACCGCGTTCGAGGCGATACCTGACGCGGCGTGGGAGCGGAGGGGCCGTCGCGGCGACGGCGCCGAGTTCACGGTGGCGACGATGGCTCGATACCTCGCGCACGACCCGACGCATCACTTGTGGGATGTTTCGAAATAGTCGGAAAACAGCCGGGCGGAATCAGATCCAGCGGGGTGCCACGGGCACTGGTTTTCCGTTGGCCGCAGTGATCCCGAGCACGCCGCGGCCCGTCGCCCAACGGGCGAGGTCGACCGCCGTTCCCCGCAGCACGATGGCAGCGGGGTCATCGGCATCCCCGATGCCCTTCGGCACGCCGCGGTCGATGGGCGAGAGCACGATGTTCGGGATGTTCTCCTCCGCAGCCCTGCCGCGCCAGGCGGAAAGAACATTCGACAGCAGGCGATCGATGAGGGCCGGCGGAAAGTCGTCGCACGTTGCGCCGCTGTTCAAGTCGACCGCGTGAAGCCACACCTCCCGCGTACGCAACCAGATCGTCGTGGTAGCCGGGAAATCAGGCCCTTGACTCATTCGCACTCTGGCATGCCACGCCTCGTCGGTGAGTCCGCGCCAACCTCCGTCCAGTTCGTTCGAGGTGCGCACGACGAGCGCGCGGAGCTCTCCCGGCGGCAGCGCAGCACCCTCTTCGATCTCGGCGTCCCGCGCCTCCGAGGAGGGATACATGGGAGTTTCGATCCCCGTTGAGGCCCAGTGCACGAGACGCAACAGCCCGAGCGCGTTGTAGCAGACGTGGGCGATGACGTGGCGGCGCGACCATCCCGGCAGCAGTGAAGAACCATCCAGCTCCACATCCGGCAATTGGGCAAGCGTTCGATCGAAGTACGCCGTGCCCTCGCTCGCGAGAGCGAGAGATGCGCGGATCTCCGGGTCGCGCGTGAGGTAGTCGTTGCGTGTCATGGTCACACCATTGTTGCTCAACCCGGTGTGCGTGGCGAGGCCCGGATGTCGGTAGCGGCTGCCTAGAATCGCCAGACAGGGCCGGCAGTCATCATGCATCGGATATCGCCGAGGAGGAACGGGTGGATGTCACCGCACTGGATCAGCGGTTCTGGCAGGTCAAGGTCGACGGTCAGGTGGTCGGCTACGTGGATGAGATCGACGTAGCGGGCGAGGTTCGGTATCGCGCGAGACGCCTCACGTATCCGGACGGCCGGTGGATGGTGATCGGCGAATGGTGGGAGCTCGACCCGGCGCTCGCGGCGTGCGCGGAAGTTCTCCCCAGCAAGGCGCGAGTGCGCAAGCTCGTGGTGCCTCCCCAGAACCGGTGGTTCTAACCGACGGTAATCTGAAGTCACGCAGTGAAGTGGAAACGGAGGCCCGATGCCGCACAAGAAGGCGCTGCCGTGGGATCCGATCGCCGAGGCGCATCGCCAATGGAAGCTGCACGGCTGGGACGCCGAGGCCGACGGGATGGCGGCGGTCACCTCCATCATGCGAGCCCAGCAGATCATGCTCGCGCGCGTAGAGGCGCTGCTCCGCCCCTTCAAGCTCACCTTTGCGCGTTACGAACTGCTGCGGCTGCTGAGCTTCACGCGGGACGGCGCGATGCCCATGGCGAGCGCGAGCGCACGGCTTCAAGTCCACCCGACGAGCGTGACGAATACGACGGACCGGCTCGAGGGCGCGGGCCTCATCAGGCGCTCCGCACATCCGACCGACGGGCGCGCGACGCTCATCTGGATCACTCCGGCGGGCCGGGAGGTCGTGGATTCCGCGACCGCGGCTATCAACCGGGACTTCTTCGCCGACGTGGGCATGGACCCGACCGATCAGGAGAACCTGGTGGCGATTCTCGCGCGATTCCGGCGAGATGCGGGCGACTTTGCGGAGCCTGTGCCGTCGTGACGCCGTAGGTCGCACCAGTACACGTGAGAGGTACGTTTTCGAGCACTTCTCATCGTGCCGACACAGGGCTATCTTGGTGTGCAACTAGTTCCATAAACCGTGTGGCGTAGCAGTCTCGTCGTCCTCAAAAAAGTGACTGCAGACTAAGTCACGTCGGAGGGATCATGAACAAACCATCACTCGCGCTTGTCGGCGTCGCCTTCACCGCGCTCATTCTTGTCGGATGCACACCGGGGGGTGCGCCGTCTGGCGCCGGCTCCCCGACTCCGGGTCCGACGCCAACCGTGACGTCCGCGCCGACCGGCTCTCCGTCACCGGATACCGCCGCTGAACCGGATTTCGGATTCACGTTCTTTCACGGCGCGCAACTCGGGGACGGGTGGGATCAGATGAGCAGCGCTCTCGGCCACGCCGTGGGGCCCGAGCTTGCGTGCTACTACCCCTACGGACCGCTGGAGACAAGCGGCGATGTCGTCACGATGGCTTCGTGGGATCACGAGATTTCCAGCGGCGTGACGATTTTCTACACCTTCTTCCTCCGCAACGATGCCACTGGGCCGTTCCCCCGAAATGCTGAAGGGGTCGGGGTGGGAAGTACGAGAGCCGAAGTGCTCGCCGCCTATCCGGAAGCGGTCGTCGACATCTCGACGCCCGTCGGTGAGGCGCCCGTGACGCGAATCCGGGTGGGCGACCCCGACAGCGATTCCGAGTATGCGTTCGGAATCTCGGGCTACGCGGGTGCGGATGTCGTGGACAAGCTGCAGTGGGGAACCACGGGGGCCGGCGGCGTCTGGGAGCACTTGTGCGGCGGGTCCTGACAGGTTCGCGAACGTGATCGAACTGCACTTGCGTGGTCGGGTCGCCGCCGGTCGGCGCCTTGACTTCGAGGAGTTTCTCGCTGAGGCGATTGGGTTCTACGAATCTCCGGGCGGCATCCGCGTCCGCGTGTTGTGGGACGTTACCGACTCCGAGCGCTTCGTCGAAGTGATCGAGTACGCCGACCAGGCCGCGCACGATCGCGATCAGCTCCGAGTGGAGAACGACGTGCGGATGCGCGACTTCCTTGAGCGCTGGCGCGACCTCCTCGAAGGCCCACCTGACGTCGAAACGTACGAACGGAGCGACTAGCGTTCTGGTGTGAGCTCCTCGGGCCGCAAGTCGAGCCGGCGAAGCAATTGCGCGTTCAGCGCGACGACGACCGTGGAAGCGGACATCAGGATCGCCCCGACCTCCATGGGGAGGATGAAGCCGACCGGCGCGAGCACGCCTGCCGCCAGCGGGACGGCGAGCAGGTTGTAACCGGCGGCCCACCAGAGATTCTGCGTCATCTTCCGGTAGCTCTGCGTGGACAGTTCGATCACCGAGAGCACGGATCGGGGGTCGTCGCTCGCGAGGATCACGCCGGCTGACGCGATCGCGACGTCGGTTCCTGCCCCGATGGCGATGCCCACGTCGGCCTGTGCGAGCGCGGGGGCGTCATTGACGCCGTCGCCGACCATCGCGACACGCCGTCCTTCGTGTTGTAACTCTGCGACCTTTGCGGCCTTGTCTTCCGGCTGGACGCCCGCGAATACCCGATCGATGCCGAGTTCTTCGGCGACGGACTGCGCCACCTCTTCGGCGTCACCCGTGATCATGACGACCTGGATGCCCAGCTCGTGAAGTGCGTCGATGGCGTCGCGGGATTCCTCGCGGACCTCATCGGTGAGCCCGAGCGCGCAGACGACTTCGCCGTCGGCGAGCACGTGAAGGATGGTTGCACCTGTCTTGGCCCACTGTTCGGCCTCAGCCATCGGCTTCGCATTGTTTCGTTTCAGGAGAGAAGGGCCGCCCACGGTGATCATGCGGCCGTCGACCGTCGCGGTCACGCCGATTCCCGCGGTTGCCTGAAAATCGGACGCCTTCGGAATCGCAATGCCCCGATCCTTCGCAGCGCGCACGATCGCCTTCGCGACCGGATGCTCGCTGTCGCTCTCTGCCGCTGCAGCCCAGCCGATCACTTCGGACTCGTCGTTGCCCTCGACGACTGCCGTGTGCGAGACGACGTGCTCACCCTTGGTGAGTGTTCCTGTCTTGTCGAAGAGAACCGTGTCGATCGTGCGCATGCTCTCGAGGGCCAGCCTGTCCTTGATGAGCACGCCCGCCTTGGCCGCCTTTTCCGTCGAGATCGCGACGACCAGGGGGATTGCGAGGCCGAGAGCGTGAGGGCACGCGATGACCAGCACGGTGATCGTGCGCACGATCGCGTCGTTCGGGTTCCCGAATATCGTCCAGACGATCGCCGTGATGACGGCGGCGCCGAGCGCGAACCAGAACAGCCAGCCCGCCGCCGTGTCAGCAATCCGCTGCGCAGGCGACGACGAATTCTGCGCGTCGGAGACGAGCTTCTGAATGCCGGCAAGCGCGGTGTCGTCGCCCACGGCCGTCACTTGCACGCGAATGGCGGTATCGGTGGCGACGGTTCCGGCAACAACGTGGTCGCCCGGACCGCGGGTCACCGGGCGCGACTCTCCCGTGATCATCGACTCGTCGACATCCGCGGTGCCTTCAGTGATCACGCCGTCGGCGGGAACCCGGCCGCCGGGGCGAATGATCACCAGATCATCCACGCGAAGGTCTGCCGGCGCGACGGTGGTGGTAATACCGTCCTCGATGCGTTCTGCCTCGTCGGGCAGCAGAGCGGCGAGTGATTCGAGGGCGGATGTCGTCTGCGCGAGGGAGCGCATTTCGATCCAGTGTCCCAGCAGCATGATGACGACGAGCAGCGCGAGCTCCCACCAGAAGTCGAGTTCGCGGCCGAGGAGGCCAATCGTCGAACCCCACGAAGCGAGAAACGCGACCGTGATGGCGAGCGCGATGAGAAGCATCATTCCCGGCTTGCGCGCGCGAATCTCCGACACCGCGCCGATGAGGAAGGGCTTTCCGCCCCAGAAGTAGATAACGGTTCCGAGCACCGGCGAGATCCACGAGACCAGAAGGATCTCAGGGAGCGAGTAACCGAGCAGCATCGAGAACATGTGGTTGAACGCGACGACGGGAACTGCGAGTACGAGCATGATCCAGAACAGCCTGCGGAACTGCCCTACATGATCGCCGTGGTCGCCGTGACCCCCGTGCGAATCGTGGCTCGCGTGTGAGTCGTGGTCGGGCATCTCGTGCGCGTGCTCGGCATGATCGGGGGCTGCGGTGTGCTCGTGGTGGTTGGCCATGACGTTTACGTTATACCCCTAGGGGGTATACGTCAATGGCGGCGGCGATCAGGACGCACCGCCTTGCAGAGAGTTCCGAGTGAACTCGCCGGATCGGTTGGCCGTCGTCGTAACGTTGGGTGACGAGAGGGACCATTATGGCCACCATCCAGCATCACGAACCGCCCTATACCGTCGGATACTTCGTCGGCAGTCTTTCCGCCGCGTCCATCAATCGGAAGCTCGCTCTGGCCCTCATCAAGCTCGCGCCCGCCGAGCTGGCGTTCACCGAGATCCCGATCAAGGATCTTCCGCTCTACAACTACGATTACGACCCCGATTACCCGCCGGCCGGCCGTGCTCTCAAGCAGGCCATCGAATCGGTCGACGCCGTGCTGTTCGTCACGCCCGAGTACAACCGGGGCATCCCCGGTGCCCTCAAGAACGCGATCGACTGGGCGAGTCGGCCATGGGGCACGAACTCGTTCACCGACAAGCCCTCTGCGGTGATCGGCGGTTCTACGGGCGGAATCGGGACGGCCGACTTCCTTCGCGGCTACATGGAGTCCTTCCTCGAGCACATCACCCGCGTGCTGACGGTGGTGCCGCAAGGGCGATAGGTGGCCGCAACCGGTCGCAGGTCTACGAGTCCACGATCACCGTGTAGTTCGCGTACTTGGTGCCATCGGTGTGCGAAACCTCGAACAGAACAAAGTAGCCAGAGCCTTGCCACTGGCCGGTCAGATTGTCGTCGTTATCGTCGAGCAGAAACACCATCGAGTGGCCCGCGCTTTCCAGGAGCGCAACGCCTTCGTCGAAGATCGCACGTCCGTCCCCGTTCACAGCAACCGTGACAATCCACATGGTGTCGTCGATATTGGCTCCTTCGACGATCGGGCCCGGAACGACGCTAATCGCGTCCGGCCAGCCGGCTGGAATGGCCGCCGTGGATTGATCCTGCGGAGAGTTCGGCTCGCTTGCCCCTGGGCCACTCTGGGAGGCGCCGGGCGGGGGACCCGCGTCGGGACCGGGCGCACATCCGGCGAGCGCGAATCCGAGGCTCAGCGCGAGCGCGATTGCGGCCGAGCGTGCTGCTGTGCGTTGCCGCAACGATGACGTAATGGGTGATGCCAAAGTATTCCCCTTTTTTGCAGTTTTGGCGTGGTTGAACTGAGCCTAGGAATGGAAATGCGAGAAGCGTGCGAGTTCCGTTAGAGCCCGTGCGCGAGCGCGTTCCGATTCCCGCCGCGGGCGCGGGCCGCTAGGCCCAAATCGCTGGCTATCATCGGAAGGAACATGGAAACACGACTTCGGCCAGGACCATGATCACGGGGGCCAGCAGGACCGCAGAGACGCGGAGGCGCGTCGACGAGTTCTGGGAGCAAACCGATCCGGATACCCTCGTCGAGCGCGTCGCGGCGGCCCGGTCGCTCCTGGCTCGCGCGCGGCAGACGTCCGACGATCAACTCGTGGCAGACGCCTGGCGGCTGTTCCTCGTGACCCTCCTGGAGGCGGAGCGCGTCGCTGAGATCGATGCGACGCTCGGGGACCTTCGCGCGTATTGCGTTCACGATCACGCGGTCGCTTCACGGCAAGTTCTCGCCTGGTTCCGCGGGCTGCGAGCGGTGATCGATGGTGACCCCGATCAGGCCGAAGCACTCCTTGGCGGCTCGGACTCCCATTCGCCGAGCCTCGGTCCGCTTACCGTCATCCGGTGCTTCCAGGGCCGGTTCGATGAGCTGGAGCCGCTCTATCTCGACGCGCGCCGCGAAGATCCCCGTCCGGTCTTCGTGATCATGCTCGCGTGGCTGTGGGCGCAGCAAGGCAGAATCGCGGCCGCACGAGGTTCGATCGGCGTGGTCGGCCCGATAGCTGCGCTGCCTCGCGATCGCGACTGGCTATGGGCGTTGTCGTTGCTTGCAGAGCTGAGCATTCTGCTCGACGACCGCCCGCTCGCTCACGAGGTGTACCAAGTTCTCCGTCCCTATTCGAAACGCATCGTTCTCATCGGCAACGGATCCGGGTGTTGGGGAGGCGTGGACCGCCCGCTCGGTCTTCTTGCCCGCTTCCTGGGCAGGTTCGAGGATGCCGCGGAACATTTCGCCGCCAAGATCGCTCTGAGTGCTGCCGCGGGTGCCCACCCGTGGCTTGCCCGCAGCCAGCTCGATCTCGCGGAACTGCTCCTCGACCCGGACTATGCCGCGACCGATCCCCTGGAATCGCGCCAATCTGGACCGGACCGAGTGTCAGAGGCCGCGCGAAACGCGCGCGAGGGCATCGCGGCAGTTCGACGTCTCAATTACCCTGCGCTGCATGGTCGAGCGAGCGAACTAGAGCGGAAGCTGCGCGACCTTGGCGTCGAGTCGTCGATGTCGGAGAGCCCACCGGCTCTTCCCACCGACGGGGTCGTCCTTCAGAGGCCGCGCGTCAACATCCTTGGCCGATTTGAAGTGGTGAATGTTCGTGGCGGCCTGGAGTCGTGGACGTCACGGAAAGCGAGCCAGGTATTGCGAATCCTCATTGCGCATCGCGGACGGCCCGTGTCTCGCGAGAGGCTCATGGAGTATTTGTGGCCAGGCGAGCCGCCTTCCAGACTGCGCAATCGGCTTGCCGTTGCAATCTCTGCCGCACGGTCGTCGCTTGACCCGTTCGATCAGTTTGATCGGGAGGAGTTCGTCGCAAACACGCGAGAGACGGTGTGGATCCGCGCGGCGAACCTGTCGATCGACGCAGAGGAGTTCCTTGCGGCGGCGAGCGCAGCCTTGGTTTCGATTCCCCGTTCGGAGGCGGAGCTTTCGGCAGCGATCAGCAGCTGTGGGGGCGAGGCATTCCCCGATGACCTTTACTCAGACTGGGCGGCGCCGCTCAGGGACGACTGCCGCGCGATGCACGTGGCGTTGCTTCACGCACTCATTGACACGGCGACTTCGCACGTGCGCACGGCCGAGTTGGCGCGCAGCATTCTGGATATCGACGCGTACGATGAGCGGGCGCACAGCGCGCTCGTTCGCGCGCTGGAGAGTCTCGGTGCTCACGGGCCGGCGGCCGCAGAGCGGGCACGATTTCAGGCAAGTCTGGACGAGCCAGCTGACGAGGCGTGAGTGCAAATTTCCGAACGACGGCAAGAGATGTTGCAATTCGATAAATCATATTGACTGCGGTCGATATAAGGTGCCAGAATTTTCTATATCGATGAGCGTCGATGCATTGTGGGACGGTCATCTCCGACATCACGCACCCATGGAGAATCATGTTCTAGTCAGAGGAATTCTTCCCTCACCTTCGCGCAGCGAAGGAGGAAGCCCTCAACCGAGATGCCGAACGGATCCGGATTCAGCGCGAGCGCGCGGTGCCTGGGCCCACCCTCGGCGCGCGGCTGATGGGTTCGCTCGCCGACGTCGCGTCGGGTCTTCGTTCCCGCTTTGTGCAGGAAGCCTGTCGGCGCGAGCCGGGTTGCGTCGGATGCCCGGCGTAGCTGTCGGTTGCGCGTGGAGCGAGTGACGGGAATCGAACCCGCGCTACCAGCTTGGGAAGCTGGAGTTCTACCATTGAACTACACTCGCGAATCCGCCCGCTTCGACAGGCGCAGCGAACAGGTTCGGCAGCAATACTAGCAACCCGGCTCGGCTAGTCTCTTTTCATGCTGCTCTCCGACCGTGACATCAAGGCCGAACTCGACGCAGGACGCGTGGGCCTCGACCCGCTCGACCTCTCGATGATTCAACCCTCCAGCATCGACGTCCGACTCGACCGGTTCTTCCGCCTGTTCGACAACCACAAATACCCATTCATCGACCCGGCCGAAGATCAGCCGGAACTCACGCAGCTCGTCGAGACGGAGGACGATCAGCCGTTCATCCTGCACCCCGGCGAGTTCGCGCTTGCCTCGACATTCGAGCAGGTGACGCTACCGGATGACGTTGCCGCCCGCCTTGAGGGCAAAAGTTCCCTCGGCCGGCTCGGCCTGCTCACCCACTCCACCGCCGGGTTCATCGACCCGGGATTCACGGGGCACGTGACGCTCGAACTCAGCAACGTCGCCACCCTGCCGATCAAGCTCTGGCCGGGAATGAAGATCGGGCAACTGTGCTTCTTCCGGCTCTCCTCGCCTGCGGAGAAGCCGTACGGATCGAGCGAATACAGTTCCCGTTATCAAGGGCAACGCGGGCCCACGGCGAGCCGCTCGTTCCAGAACTTCCACCGGGTCAGCACACAGCGGTAGCCAGGGCTCACACGAGCAACGGCTCGCGCGAGCGAACCTGCTGCACCCGGGTGTCGAGGAACTCGAGGATCTCGTCGAGCACGACGTCGGCGCTCAAGATCTTGTAGTGTCCGAGTCCGTCGGTCGCCAGCGTTCGAGTGTCCGGACCGTGGGCGTCGGCGAGCTCGGCGGCATCCGCGAAACCCACCATCCGGTCCGAGCGATCGTGGATGATGAGAAGTGGCGAGGGTGCGGGAAGCGGGTGATTCGCGGCCGAGTATTCGTGCCACACTCCGCGATCGCCGTCGAAGTAGCGGTCCTCGATCCGGGTCCGCACTCGCGCCATCGTTGAAGCACCCAATCCCAGAATCTCGCAGTATTTCGGCACGAGATTTGCCAGGTCTGCGACACCGCTGATCGAGACAAACCGGTCCGCAGCCAGACCGTGCACCGCCGCGGCGGCGACGGACGGAGTTCCGAGAGAGTGGGACACGACGGCTTCGAAGCGACCGTAGCGGGCGGCCAGTTCGGCGAGGACGGCGCCGTACTGGATAAAGTTCGTGCGCCGGCCGGACGAGTTTCCATGCCCGGGGGCATCCAGCGCGATGATCGTGCGTTCTCGCGAGCGCAATTCCCGCACGATCGGCGCGAAATCGGATGCCCGTCCCTCCCAGCCATGCACGAGCAGAATGGTTCGCGGACCGTAGCCCCACCGGTAGAGGGCAATCGTGTGGCCGCCAAGAGTCTCCCTCGATCTCCGGGCGAGTTCCATGACTGGTGCCGCGACCGCCGGGACCGACCGCGGTTTGCGGGGAGTGCCCCACGCCCGCCAGACGAATTCCGTGGCGAGCGAGGGCGAGACACGTTCCAGCGCCGGCAGCGATTTCAACAGGACGGACACCGTAACCTCCAAAGCGCGGGAGAGTGATTGAAAAACAATACGAACGATCGTACAATTAAGTATGCGAGGTGGCAATGGTTTCGAAGATTCGTGATGGACGCCGGCGAAGGGGCGACGAGTCCCGCCGGGCCATCCTGAGCGACGCCGTAAACCTCGCCTCCATTCACGGTCTCGACGGCCTATCGATCGGCGCACTGGCGGAAACGACGGGAAGCAGCAAGAGCGGCGTCGTCGCGCTGTTCGGAAGCAAGCTGGACCTCCAGTTGGCGACCATCCAGGCAGCGCGCGAAGTCTTTCTCCAGCGCGTCGTGGAACCGACGCTGAGGGCGCCACGCGGAGTTACGAGACTATGGGCTCTGTGCCGAACTTGGCTCGACTACTCGCGAAGCCGCGCATTCGACGGGGGCTGTTTCTTCCGCGCCGCTGCGGCGGAGGCGGATTCCAAACCCGGCCCGATCCGGGACGCCCTCGTCGTCGTCGATGAGGAGTGGATTGCGTTCGTCGAACGTTGCGTCACGCTCGCAGCAGAGGGTCTGCCTGCGCTGCGCAATCCCCAACTTCTCGCGTTCGAACTGATCGCTCTCTTGGATGCCGCCAATCGCAGCTCGCTGCTGCACGGCAATGACAGCGCGTACGAGTACGCCGAAGCGGCCGTGCGCGATCGACTCATCGCTGCCGGCGCGGACCCCGAACTCCTCGACGGCGTCCCGAGACAGCCGATCAGCGGGAAAGCTCGGCCTGCTGCAGCACGAGCCACGGGCTGAACGTGAAAGGTGTGGCAGCGACCGCGCGCGCGAGGGATTCCGGGTCGGTCCATGCCCACTCCGCGACCTCGTCCGGATTCGCGGCGACCGCGTCCGCCGTCGTGGCCCGAAAGACGGGGCAAATCTCGTTTTCGACGATGCCGCTCGCATCCACCGCCCGGTAGCGGAAGTCCGGAAGGATCGGAGTGACGCCCGAGATCGTGATTCCCAGCTCAAGCTGGGCACGCCGCGCCAGAGCGTCCTCGAGGGATTCGCCGGGCGCAGGATGACCGCAGAACGAGTTCGTCCACACCCCCGGCCACGTGAGTTTCCCGAGCGCCCGCCGTGTGACGAGCACCTGGCCGGCCTCGTTGTAGACGTGGCAGGAAAAGGCGAGATGCAAAGGCGTGTCCGCGGTGTGCACCGCGAACTTCTCGAATGATCCCGTCGGCACGCCGTCCTCGTCGACGAGGACCACGAGTTCCGGCTCAGCAACCATATGTGAACCCTACCCGCTCGCGATTGCGTGATCGCGTGCCCGCGGATCGCTCGTGGCTACGGGCTTCGCTTCAGGACCGCAGCCGCTCGGGGGCGCGCACGAACATGAGCAGTACGAAGCCTACGGCGAGAACGAGCGTGATTCCGAGAATCCCGTACAGGATCTGGTTGGCCGCCGCCGCGATGAACACGCCCCACAGGAGCGAGGCGAGCCAGCTCGCTGCCCGCCCCGTCGTGGCGTAGAGACCGAAGATCTCGCCCTCGCGTCCGGCGGGGGTTACCCGCGCGAGGAACGACCTCGACGATGCCTGCGCCGGCCCGACGAACATGGCCAGAATGATGCCGACCACCCAGAACAGGGGCTTTCCCAGCTCCGCGGCGAAGAAGACCGTCAGGGTGCACACGATGAGTCCGCCGATGGAGAACAGGATCACCGGTTTGGGTCCGACACGGTCGTCAAGCCGCCCGGAGAGGATCGTGGAAATACCCGCGACGAGATTGAGGACGATGCCGAAAATGACGAGGTCGGTGAATCCGAAACCGAACACCGCCCCCGCAATGACCGAACCGAACGTGAACACGGCGGCGAGCCCGTCGCGGTAGACGGCGCTTGCGAGCAGGAACCAGAAGGTGGGGCGGGTGTCCTTCCAGAGCCGCAGGACGCTCTTGACCAGTTCGACATAGCTGCGGAAGAAGTTGACCTTCTTCACGACGCCGATACTGGGCGGTTCCGGCACGTTGAGCAGAATCGGGATGGCGAACACGATCGTCCAGATCGTCGCACCGAGGGCGACGATGCGGAAAGTCCACGCGCTGTCCCCGTTGAGCAAGCCGCCGAGAATGGCGCCGACGACGATGGCGAGCGCGATGATGCCCCCGAGGTATCCGAAACCCCAGCCGAGGCCGGACACTTTGCCGACGGTCCGCTTCGTGGAGACGGAGACGAGGAGCGCGTTGTAATTCACTCCGGCGATCTCTCCGACGACGCTGCCGATAGCGATGAGGGAAACGCCAAGCAGGAACCATTGCTGGCCCTCGTCGACGAAGAACAACCCGAACTGGGAGAGGACGAGCAGCCCCGTGAAGATGGCGAGTTGCAGTTTCTGCCTTCCGGCCGCATCCGCCCGCTGGCCCATCACGGGGGCGAGAAGCGCAATCAGGATGCCGGCGGCCGTGATCGCCCAGCCGAGGTTGGCGGCGAGTTGCCCGAGTCCGTCGCAATACGCGTTGCCCAGCGCGGATGAGTCGCAATTGATGTACGAGCCGTCCGGATTGCGTCCGGCCGCCGCCACATCCTCGGCGAGAAAGAAGTGCGAAGTGAGGAAGCTGGGCACCCAGACGAACGTCAGCAGTACGGTGTTGAACGGCTGCGTCGCCCAGTCCCAGAGCGCCCAGGAGAACACCTGCTTGCGGGGGATGGTCTTGCCCTCCTGCAAGTCGAGGCCCATTGCAGCGATCGCGCCGGTGTTGGCGGTTGGCGGGACTTTCCTCGGTGTGGCGGCAGCGACGTCGTTGTCGGGTGTCTCATTCGTCATGCAGTCAGGCTACTGGTGATCAGCGCTCCGGTGGCGGAAGAATACTTGAGCCACTCACACTCAACTTTCAGCGCGAAAACTTGACATAGTTATCCACAGGCGCGAAACTTGAGTGAATGGGACTCAAGTCCCGATCAATGGACTTTCACAAAAGGAGTAAAGAGCGCATGGCTCGAGCAGTAGGAATTGACCTCGGAACGACCAACTCTGTCGTGTCCGTACTGGAAGGTGGGGAACCCACCGTCATCGCCAACGCCGAAGGCTTTCGCACGACGCCATCCGTCGTGGCCTTCACGAAGGACGGCGAAGTTCTCGTCGGCGAAACCGCGAAGCGGCAGGCTGTCACGAACGTCGATCGCACCATCGCGAGCGTCAAGCGCCATATGGGGACCGACTGGACGACCGAGATCGACGGCAAGACGTACACTCCGCAGGAGATTTCGGCACGCATCCTCGGAAAACTGAAGCGCGATGCCGAGCAGTACCTGGGCGAACCGGTGACGGATGCCGTCATCACAGTGCCTGCCTACTTCAACGACGCCGAGCGCCAGGCCACGAAGGAAGCCGGTGAGATCGCCGGCCTCAACGTGCTGCGCATCATCAACGAGCCCACCGCCGCTGCCCTCGCCTACGGGCTCGACAAGGGCAAGGAAGACGAGCTCATCCTCGTTTTCGACCTCGGTGGCGGAACGTTCGATGTGTCGCTGCTCGAAGTGGGCAAGGACGACGACTTCTCGACCATTCAGGTGCGCTCCACCTCCGGCGACAACCGCCTCGGCGGTGACGACTGGGATCAGCGCATCGTCGATCACCTGATCAAGCAGTTCAAGGCGACGACCGGCGTGGATGTCTCCAAGGACAAGATCGCGAAGCAACGTCTCAAGGAAGCTGCGGAGCAGGCCAAGAAGGAACTGAGCTCGTCCACGAGCACGAGCATTCAGCTTCCGTACCTCTCCCTCACGGACAGCGGTCCCGCGAACCTCGACGAGACGCTCACGCGCGCCCAGTTCGAGAAGATGACGAGCGACCTGCTGGATCGCACGAAGAAGCCCTTCGCCGACGTCATCAAGGAGGCGGGCATCAATGTCGCCGACGTCGCGCACGTCGTCCTCGTGGGTGGCTCCACCCGCATGCCCGCCGTCGTCGATCTCATCAAGAAGGAGACGGGCGGCAAGGAACCGAACAAGGGCGTGAACCCGGATGAGGTCGTTGCCGTCGGCGCCGCCCTCCAGGCCGGCGTTCTCAAGGGCGAGCGCAAGGATGTGCTTCTCATCGACGTGACTCCGCTGAGTCTCGGAATCGAGACGAAGGGCGGCATCATGACGAAGCTCATCGAGCGCAATACCGCCATCCCGACGAAGCGCAGCGAAACGTTCACGACTGCAGACGACAACCAGCCGTCCGTAGCGATCCAGGTGTTCCAGGGCGAGCGCGAATTCACGAAGGACAACAAGCCGCTCGGCACTTTCGAACTGACCGGCATCGCGCCGGCTCCTCGCGGAGTTCCTCAGGTCGAAGTGACCTTCGACATCGACGCGAACGGCATCGTGCACGTGTCCGCAAAGGACAAGGGCACGGGCAAGGAGCAGTCGATGACGATCACGGGCGGATCCTCGCTCGCGAAGGAAGACATCGACCGGATGATCCGCGAAGCGGAAGAGCACGCCGCAGAGGACAAGGCGCGTCGCGAAACCGCCGAGATGCGCAACACCGCGGAGCAGCTCGTCTTCTCCACGGAGAACATCATGAAGGAGAACGAGGAGAAGCTCCCGGAGGACATCAAGACGGAAATCCAGGAGGATGTCGATTCGCTCAAGACCGCGCTTGCCGGGGAGGATGACGACGCAGTGAGCAAGGCGTTTGACAAACTCAACGAGAGCCAGCAGAAGATCGGCGAGGCACTGTATCAGCAGAGCCAGACCGCCGAAGCGACTGCAGCCGAGTCGGAGACGGGCGAACCTGCTTCAGCAGACGACGAGGACATCGTCGACGCTGAAGTGGTCGAAGATGAGCCTGAAGGCGGCAAGAAATAGCAATGGCCGCCGATAAGGACAAGAAGAAGCGCGACCCCGCCGCGAGGTCAGAGCACGACAACGAATCCACGGAGCCCGTCGTCCGCGACAAGCGCCGCATCGACCCGGAAACGGGAGAAGCGCGCGAGATCAACGACGAAGTCGAAGAAACGCTGACCGAGGAGGATCTTGCGAAACTTCTCGAAGGCGCCGTCGAGCACGCGGAGGACGGCACGGCATCCGAGCATCTCGACGACCTCAAACGGGTGCAGGCCGAGTACGCGAATTACCGCAAGCGGGTGGACCGGGACCGTCACGTCGCGCGCGAACTCGCCGTGGCGGAAGTGATCACGAGCGTCCTGCCGGTGCTGGACGATCTCGACCTCGCGCACGCTCATGGAGACCTCGAAGGAAGTCCGCTCGAGCTCGTGGCACAGAAGATCCGAACCATCTTCGGCCGCTACGGCCTCGTTCAGGTCGGCGCGGTCGGCGAGCCGTTCGATCCGAAACTCCACGAAGCGATCGCCCAGCTGCCGAGCGCGGAAGCCTCGGAGGAGACCATCGCCGATGTCGTGCAGCCGGGCTACCGGTTGGGGGAGCGATTGCTTCGACCGGCAAAGGTCGCCGTGTTCGTCCCCGAGGCCTGACCATGGCCAGCCAGGACTGGTTCGACAAGGATTTCTACAAGGTGCTTGGCGTCTCCAAGGACGTATCCCAGGCTGACCTGAAGAAGGCTTATCGGAAGCTCGCGCGAAAGCACCACCCGGACTCCAACCCGGGGGACGTGAAGGCGGAGGCGAAGTTCAAGGAGATCAGCGAAGCCAATGCGGTGCTCTCGGACCCCGAATCGCGCAAGGAATACGACCAGATGCGCGCGCTCGGGTCCGGGATGCCCCGGTTTACGGCGGGCGGCCAGAGCGGCGGCTTCGAGGATGTCTTCGGTGGAATGTTCGGGGGGGGCGGCCAGCGCGCGACGTACCAGAGCGGCGGGTTCGAGGACATCTTCGGCAGTATGTTCGGCCAGTCGACTGGCGGTTTCCGAGGCGCGGGCGGACCGACGAAAGGCCGGGACATCACCGCGACCACGACGCTTGACTTCGTCACCGCCATCAAGGGCGACACTGCTCGCCTGCAGTCGGCGGGAGGCAAGCCGATCAGCGTGCGAATCCCGGCCGGCGTCGCGGATGGACAGAAGATTCGGCTCAAGGGCAGGGGCGAGCCGAGCCCCGACGGCGGCGCACCCGGAGACCTCACCCTCACGGTTACCGTGCGCAAGCATCCGGTTTTCGAGCGCGACGGACTGAACCTTCGGCTCGATGTGCCCGTGACTTTCACTGAGGCAACGCTCGGGGCGACAATCGAAGTGCCCACGCTCGACGGTGATCCGGTGAAACTGCGAATAGCGCCCGGCACGCCGAGCGGACGCGTCCTGAGGGTCAAAGGTCGCGGTGTCGCCACGGCGAAAGGCGTCGGCGACCTGCTCGCAGAGGTCGTCGTTGCCGTGCCGAGCCACCTCACCGCAGACGCGAAAGACTACCTGGAGAAATTCGCCAAGGCGATGCCGGCCGAAAACCCCCGCGCCGAACTCCTCGCGAGGGCGAAGGGGTGATGACATTGGACGAGAACTCACCGGTCTTCGCCATCGCGATGGCGGCGGAGCTCAGCGGAATGCATCCGCAGACGTTGCGGCAGTACGACCGGATGGGACTCGTGAGCCCGCGGCGCACCGTCGGAAAGTCCCGCAGATACTCCATGCGCGATGTCGCGCAACTGCGCGAGATCGCGCGGCTGGGCGCCGAGGGTGTGAGCCTCGAAGGCATCCGGCGCGTGCTGGACCTGGAGAACCAGGTAGCCCAGCTGCAGGTTCGCGTTCGCGAACTCGAAAGCGCGCTCGCCGACGAGCTCCTCACAAAGCCCGGCCGCAGGGTATTCGCTGCGGGAGAGTCCGGCGATGTCGTGTCGCTGAGAACGGGAACCAGGGCGCAGCGAAACAACCAGGTCGTCGTATGGCGACCATTCAACCACTGAGGCACTGCCGCAATCGACCAGAAAGAACAACTGACATGACCAGTGAAACACCGACGCCGACGCAGCCACACATCGCCGGCCCGTACGGCTCGCCCTCCGCCGGCTACGCAACACCGGCGCGGCCGCCGTTGACGAAGCGGGCGAAGAAGGGCGCGTTCTGGGGCGGAGCCGTCGGATTCAACGTGCTCACGATCGGATTCGGACTGGTCGTGCTCCCCATCCTGGCCGCCATCGTCGGTGCGTTCTTCTCGTTCCTGTTCACTCAGGTCGAGCGCAACTCCGACTACCTCGGAACCGGATACCTTGCCGTGCGCGGACTCTTCGCGTCCATCGACTTCGGCATCGTGGTGGTCATCGGAGTCGTCGTGTTCCTCGCGGGGCTTGCCATCATGACGGGAGCTTTGTTCGCCAGCAAAGCAATTCTCCGCTCGCACGGCGTCCACCGCGCATGGGCGGTGACGTGGGCGGGAGCGGGAATCGCCATTGTCGCATCCTGGGTCGTGGGCTGGATTCCCGGCGTGGTCGTCCAGTTCGCCTCCGGACTGTTCCCGCAAGGAGGGTCTGATGGCTTTGCGGCGCTGGCGGCGTTGGGCGGCTTCGGGATGATCCTGGGAATCGCGACGACGGCGGTCATCGGATGGCTGGCGTGGTGGTGGATGGCGCACGCATTCCGCCCGTCGTTTGCAGCGTCACCGGGTGGCGGCACCACCGCAGAAGAATCACAGAGGTAAAGACGATGGCAAACATGCAGGGCGCACCAGCAAGCGACGGCGAGCAGAAGACTGCTCTCGAACAGTACGGAGTTGATCTCACGGCGATCGCGGGAACCGGCAAGCTGGACCCGGTAATCGGCCGAGACGCCGAAATCCGAAGGGTCAGCCAGGTGCTGACGCGACGCACGAAAAACAACCCCGTCCTGATTGGGGAGCCTGGAGTTGGAAAGACCGCCGTAGTCGAAGGTCTCGCGCAACGCATCATCGCGGGAGATGTCGCCGATTCACTCAAAGGCAAACGGCTCGTCGCACTCGATCTTGCTGCGCTCGTCGCGGGGGCAAAGTATCGCGGCGAATTCGAGGAACGTCTCAAAGCGGTGCTCAAGGAGATCAACGACGCCGACGGCCAGATCATCACGTTCGTCGACGAACTGCACACCCTCATGGGCGCCGGAGGCGGCGAAGGTTCGGTCGCGGCGGCGAACATGCTCAAGCCCATGCTCGCACGCGGTGAGCTCCGCCTGATCGGCGCGACGACTCTCGACGAGTACCGGGAGTTCATCGAGAAGGATGCCGCTCTTGAGCGCCGATTCCAGCAGGTGTATGTGGGCGAGCCGAGCGTGGAGGACACGATCGCGATCCTTCGCGGATTGAAGGAACGCTATGAAGCGCACCACAAGGTGGCGATCGCCGACACCGCGCTCGTTGCTGCCGCCTCGCTCAGCAATCGCTACATTTCTGGTCGCCAACTCCCCGACAAAGCCATCGACCTCATCGATGAGGCCGCGAGCCGGCTCCGAATGGAGATCGACTCTGCACCGGTCGAGATCGATGAACTCCGGCGAAGCGTCGACCGTCTCAAGCTCGAGGAACTCGCGCTCAAGAAGGAGAAGGACGACGCGAGCAAGGCGCGGCTGCAGAAGCTTCGCGACGACCTGAAGGAGAAGAGTTCAGTTCTCGAGGACCTTCAGGCCCGCTGGGAGCACGAGCGCGCGTCCCTCAACCGCGTCGGCGAACTGAAGGAGAAGCTGGATGCGCTGCGCATGCAAGCCGACCGGGCACAACGCGAGGGAAACCTCGAGCTGGCCTCCCGGCTCCTCTACGGTGAAATCCCGGTGATCGAGCGCGAAGTCGCGGTTGCGGAGAAATCCGAGGAAGAAACTCCGCTCATGGTCAATGACCAGGTGACCGCTGAGGACATTGCCGCGGTGATTGCCGCGTGGACCGGTATCCCGGTTGGCCGTTTGCTGCAGGGTGAAACGGAAAAGCTGCTGCACCTGGAGACGGAGCTGGCCAAACGCCTCGTCGGTCAGAAGACCGCCGTGAAGGCGGTTGCGGACGCGGTGCGCCGCAGCAGGGCCGGCATCGCGGATCCCGCGCGCCCCACCGGATCGTTCCTGTTTCTCGGGCCGACGGGTGTCGGCAAGACGGAGCTCGCGAAAGCGCTCGCGGAGTTCCTGTTCGACGACGAGAAAGCGATGATCCGCATCGACATGAGCGAGTACGGCGAACGGCACTCGGTCGCGCGACTGCTCGGTGCCCCTCCCGGCTACATCGGTTTCGAGCAGGGCGGCCAGCTCACGGAAGCCGTGCGCAGGAGGCCCTACTCGGTCGTGCTCATGGACGAGGTCGAGAAAGCGCATCCGGATGTGTTCGACACTCTCCTGCAGGTGCTCGACGACGGTCGGCTCACAGACGGTCAGGGCAGAACGGTGGATTTCCGCAACGTCATCCTGATCCTCACGTCGAATCTGGGGAGCCAGTTCCTGGTGGACATGGATCTCAGTTGGGAGCAGAAGGAAGAGGCCGTGAATGCCATGGTGAGGCAGGCCTTCAAGCCGGAGTTCGTGAACCGCCTCGACGACATCGTGATCTTCTCCCCCTTGTCCATGGACGACCTGGGGCAGATCGTGGAACTGTACGTGGATCGCCTGGAGAAACGGCTCGCGGAGCGCCGGTTGGGCCTTGCCGTAACCCCCAACGCGAGGGCATGGCTCGCCGAGCGCGGGTACGACCCGATCTACGGTGCGCGGCCGCTGCGTCGGCTCATGCAGCAGGAGATCGATGACCGTCTCGCGACCGCGCTCCTGGCAGGGACGGTGCGCGACGGCGACACTGTGCTCGTCGACCTCGCAGACAGCGGCGAAGAGCTCAGCGTCACGAACAACTAGGCGAGTTCCTTCGCGATCGCCGCGACGAACGCGTCGATGTCCGCCTCCGTGGTGTCGAAGGAGCACATCCAGCGCACCTCGCGTGCCGCGGCATCCCAGTCGTAGAACCGAAATGCTGTGCGAAGCCTGTCGGCGGCCCCTGCCGGCAGGACGGCGAATACCGCGTTCGACTGAGTTTCCTGGGAGAAGGACAATCCGGTGATGGATCCGTCCGCGATGCGGTCGTCGAGCGACCGGCGCAAGTGCGCCGCCATGGCATTGGCGTGACTCGCCGATGTCAGCCACAAATCGCCTTCGAAGAGCGCAAGGAACTGGGCGGACAGGAACCGCATCTTCGATGCGAGCTGCATGTTGAGCTTTCGCAGGTAGATCAACCCCGGCGCGGTATCCGGATTGATGGCGACGATCGCCTCGCCGAACAGCATCCCGTTCTTGGTTCCGCCGAAACTGAGCGTGTCGATTCCCGCATCCGTCGTGAACTCGCGAAGTCCGGTGCCCAGCGCCGCGGCCGCATTCGCGATCCGCGCGCCGTCCATGTGCACTGTCATGCCCTTCGAGTGCGCGTGATCGGTGATGTCCTTGAGCTCGGCGATGGAGTACAGGGTGCCAAGCTCGGTCGTTTGCGTGATGCTCACGGCCAAAGGCTGCGCACGATGCTCATCTCCCCAGCCCCAGGCTTCGCGATCGATGAGTTCGGGGGTGAGCTTGCCGTCCGGCGTGTCGACAGTGAGCAGCTTCAGTCCGCTTACGCGCTCAGGTGCGCCATTCTCATCCGTGTTGATGTGAGCGGTCTTCGAGGAGATGACGGCGCCCCACCTCGGCAGCATGGCCGTGAGCGCGGTGACGTTGGCTCCGGTGCCGTTGAACACGGGAAACACCTCCGCCTGTTCGCCGAAGTGCTGCCGGATGACGGCTTCCAGCCGCTCGGTGTAGACGTCGCCGCCGTACGCGACCTGATGGCCGCCATTCGCCTCGCCGATCGCAGCGAGAACCTCAGGGTGGATGCCGGCGTAGTTGTCGCTCGCGAATCCGCGAAGCTCAGGGTCATGAAGTTGAGTCACCCGTCCATCCTCTCACCAGGACCGGACGTCGATCAGCGGGAGAGCGCCTCGGAGAGTTTCACGCGGGCGCCCGTCCGCAGCAGCGCGTTCGAGTAGATTCGCGAGCCGAGCACGATGACGGCGGCCGTCGTGACGAGCAGGACAGCGAGCGATAGCAACGGTTCCCACCACGAGGCTTCGCCGAGAAAGATGCGCATGGGCATCCCGACCGGTGCGGAGAACGGCACGTAGGACATGATTGCGAGCACGAGCGGGTTGTCGTTGAACGCGATCACGAGGATGTACGGGAGCATGACGAGAATCATCACCGGCGACGTGGCGCTCCCGACGTCCTCCTGCCTCGAGACGAGAGATGCCGTCGCGGCGTAGAGTGCGGCGATCATGACGAACCCGAATACGAAGAACACCACGAACCAGGCGATGGACGGGCCGAAACTGGCAAGCAGATCAGACTGGCCGGTGAGAGTGAGTCCGATCGCCGCGAGCCCCGCGATCACCGCGATCTGCGCGAACGCGAGAATGCTGTTGCCGATCACCTTGCCGGCCATGAGGGCGCGCACCGGAATCGTGGACATGAGAATCTCCACGATCCTGGTTTGCTTCTCCTCGACGACGCTTTGGGCGATAGTCGTGCCGAACGTCATGGCGGACATGAAGAACACGATCCCGAAGGCGATGGCGGCGAAGTACGCGAGCACCGGGTTGATGGCATTGGGATCGAGAAGCTCCACCGTCGGCGACGTGCTCAGTTGTGCGACCAACGACTGAGGTATGGAGTCGAGCGCGATGACCGAGACACCGAGAGCATGATCCGCCGAGGGGATGATTGCCGCCTCGACTGTGCCGTCGCGCACGAGCGCTTTCGCTTTTTCGACCGAATCGACCGTGGTGACGTTGAGGTTCGGGACCGCGTCCGCGATCTTCACGGCAGCTCCCGTTGCCGCGACGTCCGTCTTCGACGTCGTCGCGCTCAGGAGTCCGCCGACCAGCACCGACGCGAGCACGGCGAGCATGAGGATTCCGGTGGAGATGAGAAACGCCTTGCTGCGAAGCTTCATCCGAATCTCCCGCGCCGCGACCAGGTTGACGCTGTTCGCAAAGCTGGGTTCCCGATAATCGGTCATTGGATCACCTCATGGAAGATCTGCGCGAGTGACGGTTCCTGCGGTGTGAACCGCGCAACGCCACCTCGTTCGAGAGCGGCGCGGAGAAGGTTTTGTGCGGCATCCGCACTGTCGGCGCGGAATGACACGGTTGCGCCGTCGAGAGCTTCGACCTGGATCCCGGGAGCGCCGCGAGCCCACGCGATATCCGAGGTGGCGACGAGTTCGTAGCGGGCTTCGCCGAACTCCGCTCTCAGCTTCTCGCGCGACCCCGAAGCGCGGATCGCACCGTCCGCGATGACGACGAGGTCGTCGCACAACCGTTCGACGATGTCGAGTTGATGGGAGGAGAACAGCACCGGCACGCCGCGAGCCGCACGCTCCGTAAGGACGCCCTGCACCGTCTCGACGGCGATCGGGTCGAGCCCCGAAAAGGGTTCGTCGAGAACGAGGATCTCCGGCTCGTGCACAAGCGCCGCGGCGATCTGTGCGCGCTGTTGGTTGCCGAGCGAGAGGCTTTCGACGGTCGTGTCCGCGCGCTCGCCGAGCCCCAGTTGGTCGAGCAGGGTGGCCGTGTTTCGCTGCGCGGCGGCAGCAGTTAGGCCGTGGAGTCTGGCCAGGTAGACGATCTGCTCCGCGACCTTCATCTTCGGGTACAGCCCGCGCTCCTCCGGCATGTACCCGAAACGGCGGCGGTCGGCCGTCTCCAGGGGGCGTCCGTCGCGGGTCACCGTTCCGGAGTCGGCGGACAGCACGCCCAGGATGATGCGCATCGTCGTGGTCTTGCCCGCGCCGTTCGCGCCGACGAAACCGGTCATCCGGCCAGGTGCGATGGAGAAGGTGACGTCGCGGAGAACCCGCGTGCCCCCGAACGACCGATTGACGTTGACTAGCTCAAGCACCCAACCACCCTAAACCCGTGGCGATACCGCAAGCTCCCACTCTCCTGAGTGGGACGCGCCAGCGTACGGCACGCGGGCGCGGTCAGTCGCTGCCCGTGATGCCGGAAGTCGACTCGATGACTTCGGTCATCTTGCGGGAGAGCGCTTCGTAGAACATGGACAGCGGGAACTCGTCGTCAAGCACCGCGTTCGTGAGATCCTTCGGCAATCCTGCGAGCGGCAGGTCCCGCGTCGCCCACTTCGATGCCGGATGCGGGGTGAGCGTCGACGACACCAGGTCGTACGCCGCGAGCCAGTGCGCCACCTTCGGCCGATCGATGGAGCGCCAGTACAGGTCGCCGATCGCGTCGCCGAGCGCATTCACGACATCCGGAACGTCGTCCCAGTCGATGCTGAGCGTCGTGTCCGTCCAGTGCAGCACGTGGTGTTGGTGCATCCACGCGAAGAGCAACTGCCCGCCGAGGCCGTCGTAGTTGCGCACGCGGCTTCCCGTGAGGGCGAACCGGAAGATTCGGTCGAAAATGACCGTGTATTGCACGAGCTGCGCGTGCTTGCGGGTCACCGGGTCCGTGTCGTCCGCGCGCACGAGCTTCACGCTCTCGCGGAACGCCGTGAGGTCGCAGCGCAACTCCTCGAGCGAGTAGAGGAAGTACGGCATCCGTTGTTTGATCATGAACGGATCGAATGGCAGATCGCCGCGCATGTGTGTTCGGTCGTGGATGAGGTCCCACATCACGAAGGTCTCCTCCGTGAGCTTTTGATCCTCGAGAAGCTCGATGGCGTCCTCCGGCAGGTCGAGCCCCGTGATCTCGGCTGCCGCTTTCACGACGCGGCGGAAGCGTGCGGCCTCGCGGTCGGCGAATATCGCCCCCCAGGTGAACTTCGGCGTCTCGCGGACGGCGACCGTCTCGGGGAAGAGCACAGCCGAGTTCGTGTCGTAACCGGCGGTGAAGTCGAGGAACCGGATCGGCACGAACATCTTGTTCGAGTATTCGCCCGCCTCCAGTTCAGCGACGAACCCCGGCCAAATGACTTCGATGAGCACTGCCTCGACGAGTCGGTCGGTGCTTCCGTTCTGCGTGTACATCGGGAACACGACCAAGTGGCGCAGACCGTCGACCCGGTTCTTCTCCGGCCGGAACGCGACGAGTGAGTCGTAGAAGTCCGGAACGCCGAATCCCTCTTTCGCCCAACGCTCGAAGTCGGCGACGAGGGCCGCGAGGTACTCCTCGTCGTGCGGGAAGAGCGGGGCGAGTTTCGCGACTTCCTGGTTGATTGCGGCAACGAGCTTGCGTGCTTTCGCGTGGTCGGATGATTTCGGTATGCTGCCGTCCTGCACTTGAAGCGGGCGGAGACTCGATACCGCGTCTTTCAGGGCGAGCCAGGAGGGGTTCGTTGCAACGCCGGCCACATCCTCAACGACCTCGGGTTCGCCAATGATGGTCTTCTCGTTTGTGAGTGATGACATGGTTCAACCTCCCGCCGCTGTCGATGTGAAAGTGCCTGAGGTTAAAGCGTATCGGGCCAATCGAGACGATTGGTTGTGGTTTTCTGCGAATAACTGCGCGCCAGGTGCCGGCGCGCCGGTTACGTGACGCGTGCAGGGCTGCGCGGTCAGGATCTGTCGGGTTCCAGGGGGATGCGGATGCCCTTGATCGCCGCGATCGCCTGGTGCGCGAGAGCGACGTCGCGAGTTCGCACCGCATCCAGGAGGGTCGACTGCGCGTCGTAAAGCGCTTGGTAGTCGATGTCCTCCGGCAGGTGAAGACCGCCCAGTCTCACCAGGTGGACGACCGAGGTGATTGCGCGCCGCAGCAACTCGTTCTCCGTCCGCAGGGTGAGTCGGCTGAAAAAGGAGAAGTTGTGAGTCGCGAGGGCTTGCATATCGGGACCGACGGCTGCGGCTTTGAAATCGGCGTGGTCCTTGCTCATTTCCGCGAGAACATCGGGTCCCGCGCCGGGGATCGTCTCGTCCAGGAGCGCACCGAACAGCGCACTCCACACCACCAGCGCCTCCGCGGTCGTCCGAGGACTCACCACCGCGACTCTCGTAAACCGATTGGCCGATGCTTCGACGACGCCGATCTCCCTCAGGCGCTGAAGCGCTTCGCGAACGGGGGTCCGCGAAACTCCGTACTTCGCGGCGAGCGCAGTGTCGTTGATCCGCTCTCCTGGGAGAAGTGTTCCCTGATGGATCGCCTCAAGAACTTCCTCGAACACCCGTGTGACAACTTTGCTCGTCGCAATTCCGGCAACAGTGGGCTTGGCAGCGAGGGTGTCTTCACGATCGGACTCGGCCATCGGAACAATGATACGGGAGTGACGTACCTGCGAGTCAGAAGATCATCGGTCTGTCGAGGTCCTCGATATGGTCCATCGCCAGGTCGACGATCACGGGCACATGGTCGCTCGGGCCGTCGCCCTTGCGTTCGTCGCGGTGGATTTCGGCCGCAATCACGAGATCCGCGAAGCCCTGCGAGCCCAGGATGAAGTCGATGCGCATGCCCTCGTTTCGCGGGAATCGCAGTTGCTTGTAGTCCCAGTAGGTGTACCCGTTCGGCACGAACGGTCGGACCACGTCGACGAACCCCCCGTCGAGGAAGGCTGAGAACGCGGACCGTTCCGGTGCTGAAATGTGTGTCGACAACCCGGGAATGAAGCTCGGGTCGCCCATGTCGTCGTCGGTTGGCGCGATGTTCCAGTCGCCCAGGAGTGCGAGCGGCGTGTCCGGGTGCTCGGCGAGCCAGGCCGCAGCATGCTCTTTCAAGCGAGCGAGCCAGTCGAGCTTATAGGCGTAGTGCGGGTCGTCCAGGCCGCGTCCGTTGGGGACGTACAGACTCCACAGGCGGATGCCGTCGACGGTGACACCGAGGGCACGGGCCTCGAGCGGTTGGTCGGGGCCTTCCGCGCCCTTCAGGAACCCGGGCTGCCCGGCGAAGCTCGTTTCGACATCCGTCATGGGAAGGCGGCTGGCGAACGCGACGCCATTCCACTGATTGAGCCCGTGGGCGACAATGTCGTAGCCGGCCTCCTCGAACGGCTCGAGAGGGAACTGGTCTGGCCGGCATTTGATCTCCTGCATGCCGAGAACGTCGACGTCTTCCCGGACGAGCCAGTCGACGACTCGACCTGCCCGGGTGCGGATCGAGTTGACGTTCCAGGTGGCGACGCGCATAGTCCAACGGTACCGGCTCCGAGTCACACCACCTCCTGAATGATGAATAGAGTTGTGTGCGTGAACGACGCGCGGCGCCAACTCATCGACTACATCGTTTCGGATGCGGTGTTCCGTGGCGACTTCACCCTGTCGAGCGGGAAGAAGGCGAGCTTTTACGTCGACCTTCGCCGGGTGAGCCTGGACCACCGTGTTGCACCGCTCATCGGGGCCGTCATGCTCGATCTGATCAAGGACGTCCCCGACGTTTCCGCAGTCGGCGGATTGACGATGGGTGCCGACCCGATTGCCGCCGCCATTCTTCACCAGGGTGCCGCGAGGGGCCGGAGCTATGACGCCTTCGTGGTGCGCAAGGAACCGAAGGATCACGGTCGGGGCCGCCAGGTGGAGGGTCCGGATCTGGCGGGCAAACGTGTGATCGTCGTGGAGGACACGTCGACGACGGGTGGCTCGCCCATGGCGGCGATTTCCGCGCTCGAGAAGGTGGGTGCCGTCATAGCCGCCGTCGCCGTCGTGGTGGATCGCGACACGGGCGCACGGGAAGCAATCGAAGCTGCCGGATATCCTTATTTCGCAGCGCTGGGACTACGTGATCTGGGGCTCGACTCGTGAGCGACGACCGGAACAACGGGGGCGATGAGGGGCCGGAGGACGACGGACTCGACGCGTGGCTCGCGGCAAACTTTCCGCCCAAGCCCACCCCGTCAGAAGAGTCGCCTTCGCCGCCGCCGGTAACGCCGCCGGTGCAGCCGACCACCCCACCGGTGCAGCCGACTCCGTCACCGGTGCAGCCGACCTCGCCGGCCGCGCAGCCGACCCCGCCGGCCGCGGCCCCGACCCCGCCGCCCGCGGCCCCGTGGCCTCCCGTTCCCCCCGTGACCTCGGCGCCGCCGCCGTCGATCCCGCCGCTGATCGTGCCTCCCGTCCTCCCGCCCGCCGAGCCGCCGGCAGCTCCAGAACCGCCGGCACAGCACGTGAGCCCCCCTTCCATTCCGCCGATGGCGGAAGAACTGGAGGGGGTGCCGACCGCCCCCGAGTTCCCCGCGCCGCCGACGGAGGCATTCACCGAGATCGGCGGCCCCTCCGGGCTCGACGCACTGTTCGGGGAAACCAGGTTCCGCGACTACGACCAGGACCCAGGGCCATCCGAAAGCCCGTTCGCCGCGAGTTCGGCGGCGGGCGCGGCGAGGGGAACCGCGGGAATCACCAAGACCCAAAAGATTCTGATGTGGGTGGCGGGCGCGCTGGTCGCGCTGCTTGCCCTACTGGCGCTCTTCCTCCTGGGCACCAAACTCACGGGGCTGCTTGGGCCTGCGCCCGTCGTAGTTGCAGGACCGACCGCCACCACGACGCCGACCCCAACCGAGGCGCCTCTCGGGCCCGTAGCCCCCGGCGAGTATCAGTGGGATTCGCTGTTGGGGGGCGAATGCGTGAACCCCTATCAGGGACCGTGGCAGCAGAAGTACACGGTTGTCGAATGCGACTCGCCGCACTCCGCGCAAATGGTCATTCGGGGCACGTTCGGTCCGGATGACGGTTTCGCTACTCCATACCCCGGCCTCGAAGCGCTGCAGTCGCAAGTAAACCTGTTGTGTACGGCGCCGACCGTGATCGACTACGCGAAAGCGGCGGCGTACACGGACATCCAGTTCGAGGCGAGTTTCGCGGCGACGGCGGACGAGTGGTTGTCCGGAGATCGGGACTACTACTGCTTTGTTTCCCGCGGCTCGGGCGGGCTCCTCACGGAGGATATTGCCCAGCCGCAGGTAGCCCCGACGCCGAGCCCCGAGCCGAGCGAGTCCTCCGCGCCTTAACGTCGAGACGCACGGTCCGGAACTGCGCGCAATCGCCTAGGTTTCCGTCGTGCCTCGAAGCGCCGCGTGGACAAGCGCCAACGCCCGCTCGCGGTCGACGCCGAGCTTGCGGATGCGCTCCGCGAAAGCAGCAGCAGCCTCCTGCGCCTGCCGCTCGGTGGGGTCGCCGTGGCTCGACACGAATGATCCGTTGCGGCCCCTCGTCTCGATGACGCCGTCGGTTTCGAGTTCGCGGTAGGCCCGGGCAACCGTGTTCGGGGCGAGATCGAGGTCTCCGGCGAGGCGGCGGACGGTCGGCAATCGCGTGCCAGGCGCAAGTTCTCCGCTCGCCACGAGATCCCGAACCTGAATCCGCAGTTGCTCGAACGGCGGTGTCGCCGACTCCGGATCGATTGACATGACAGGGTTGTTTCGCATTGGTACCAATGTACCAATACAAAATGTGCGCTCAACAGACAGTCGCGTCCTCCCCGCTAGGGCGGCACCCCCCTGTTGCGACCCAAATGAAGGCAATCCCCGAGGATTGCGCCAAAGCGCCCAGCAACGTGGTGCAGAGACGGTTGGATTGCCTTCATTTGGGACCAACCCACGCGGCGGCGGGGTGTTCGAACGGCGGGGGAGCTAGCGCGCGTACACGCGCTGCCCGCCGACGAAAGTCTGCAGGACTCGGGTATCGCCGATCTCGTCAACCGAGTTCGCGAACGGATCGCGGTCGAGAACGGCGAGGTCGGCGAGCTTGCCCACCTCGATCGTCCCGCACTCGTCGAGGTGGTTCACATAGGCAGAGCCTGCCGTGTAGGCGGTGATGGATGTTCCGAGGTCGATGCGCTGCTCCGGGAGGAAGGTCTCATAGTCGCCCTCGGCGTGTTCGCGCGAGGCTTTGCGGTTCACGGCGACATGGATGGCGGCCATCGGGTCCGGCGTGCTCACCGACCAGTCGCTCCCGGCAGCGAGTGTCGCACCGCTGCGCAGCAGATCGCCGAACGGGTACTGCCACGAACTGCGCGGTTCGCCCAGGAACGGCAGGGTGAGCTCCACCATTTGGGGTTCGAGCGCCGCCCACAGCGACTGCATGTTCGCGACCACCCCCAGACTGCGGAATCTTGGAATATCCTCCGGGTGGATGACCTGGATGTGCGCAATGTGGTGCCGGTGGTCGTTGCGGCCGTTCGCTGCGATCGCGGCCTGGATCGCGTCGAGGCTTTCGCGCACCGCTCGGTCGCCGATCGCGTGGAAGTGCAGCTGGAATCCGAGCGCGTCGAGGGCGGGCGCCGCTTCGGCGAGCACCTCCGGCGGCACGAACGACATCCCGTCGTTGATGGTCGGATGTCCGTGGCCATCCAGATAGGGATCGATCATGGCGGCAGTGAAGTTCTCCGCCACGCCATCCTGCATGATCTTGATGCTCGTGGCCCGGAATCCGCCATGGCTGTAGGCGTCCCGCTTGGCGACGAGATCCGGGATCTGCTCAACACCGCGCGTACGGTCCCACCAGATCGCGCCGACCACGCGGCCGGTGAGCAATCCCTGCTCGCTCGCGGTGCGGTATGCGGGCCCGGCATCCCCCGCATCGCCGTAAAAGCCGATGATCGCATCCTGCCAGCCAGTGATACCGAACGAATGAAGGTATGATTGCCCCACGAGCAACGCCTCGACGAGCGTCGCGTCGTCGGTGCGCGGCAGCAGGTGGTTGACGAGCGACATCGCGCCCTCGTGCAGCGTGCCGGTCGGGGCGCCGTTCGCGTCGCGTTCGATGCGGCCATCGGCGGGGTCCGGGGTGTCTTTCGTGATGCCCGCGAGCTCGAGTGCTCGGGAGTTCACCCAGGCGCCGTGCCCGTCGCGGTTCGGCAGGAACGCGGGGCGATCGGGAACGACAGTATCGAGATCACTCGCGAGAGGAGTGCCTCCCGGGAAACCGCTCATCGACCAACCGCCGCCCAAAACCCATTCCAGGTCCGGATTCGCGCTCGCGTACTCGCCGATCCGCGCGAGGTAGTCCGCGCGCGCGTACAGGTCACCCAGATCGCACCGCAGCATGTCCAGACCGCCCCAGACCGGATGCACGTGGGCGTCCTGGAATCCGGGAACAAGCATTCGGCCGCCCAGGTCGACGACCTCGGTTTTCGGTCCAACGAGTTCGCGGACCTCATCGTGGCCTACCGCGACAATTCGATCCCCGCGAACCGCGACGGCGGTCGCGGTCGAGCGGACCGTATCCGCGGTGAAAACCGTTCCGCCCGCGAAGACGGTGTCAGCTGATTGCATCGAACATCCCTTTTTCGTTAGCCGCCGGCCATTGTTCGCGCGATCTGCGTCGCGGAATCGCCGGAGCGTTTCAAGACCCACGCCACGACCGCGAGCGACAGCAGGGTGACGATGAGCATGAGCGTGGAAACCGAAGCGATCTCCGGCCTCAATCCGCTGCGCACGGCGCTCAGCACGTAGACGGGCCACGGGGTTGTTCCGGAGACCGACACGAAGGACGCGATGATCGTATTGTCCAGGCTGAGCGTGAACGAAAGGAGTCCGCCTGCAAGCACGGCCGGCATCGCCAGAGGGAGCGTAATGCGCCAGAACGTCCGCAGCGGCGGAGCGTACAGGTCGGCGGATGCCTCTTCGAGGCTCGCGCTGATTCCGACGAGCCGCGCCCGAACGATGTAGCTCACGACAGCGATGGAGAACAGGGAGTTTCCGACGACGAGTCGGAAGATGCCGTCGTTGAAGATCGTGAGCCCGAGGTCCTGCCCGAGGAACACGACCCACGGCAGGAGGGACACGGCATCCACGATCTCCGGGGTCACGGTGACCAGGACGAGCAGGACGAGGAACCAACCGACCCATTTCCCCGGGCGACGGGCCATGGCGACGCCCGCAAACGTGCCGATGGCGGTGGCGAACAACGCAGAGAACACACCTGCGCGAATAGAGACCCACACCGCGCTTTGGATGGCCGGCTTGTTGAGGATCGTCAGGAAAGGCTCGATGCCGAACCCATCGAACGAGATGAGCAGTCGACCGGTATTGAACGAGTAGACGAGAATCACGATGATCGGCGCGAACAGGAACAACAGGACGATGATGCCCCAGATCGCGAAGAGTCGATCGGAAACGGAGCGGCGGGGTTTCACGGCCGTTGCCGGCGAGTCGGATGCGTCGGATCTGCGCGCGGCAGACCGCTCAAGGGCGATGCGCTTGGTTTCGGTCATGATCCCGACCCCAATCGCAGTCGATAGTGCGATCGGAACGGCAACGTCGCGAGCCAGATGATGAGTCCGAGCACCGCCGCACTGATCAAGATCGTGAGAATGAGGACGACCGCCATGGCAGCCCCGAGCGCCCAGTTCTGCGCATTCTGGAACTGGCTTGCCACGAGCTGGCCGGCCATGTTGCCTTTCGCGCCGCCGAGGACCGTCGCGGTGATGTAGTCGCCCATGAGCGGGATGTACACGAGAAGCAGGCCGGCGATGATTCCCGGCCGCGCGAGCGGAATGGTAACCCGCAGGAACGTGTGCAGCCGCCCGGCGCCCAGATCCTTCGATGCTTCCCGAAGCGGCTCGCCAACGCGATCGAACGCGACGAACAGCGGGAGGATCATGAGCGGCAGATAGTTGTACACCACGCCGATGAGCACTGCCGTGCGGGTGTACAGGATTTCGAGCGGGCCATCGATCACGCCGATCGCTTCCAGCCCCTGCGAGAGCCAGCCTTGCGGCGACAGGATGATCTGCCAACCGATGGTGCGCACGAGGAAGTTCGTCCAGAACGGGATCATGATCGCCGCGAGGAGCAGCCCGCGCCGAGACACAGGAACCTTCACGGCCATCCAGTACGCGACCGGCATGCCGATCACGAGGCAGATCAGCGTGCCGACGATACCCACCCAGAGTGTGTTCGAGAACGTGGCGAAAAACGTCGGCGACAGTGCCTCTGCGTATCGGTCCAGCGACAGGATGTCATTGGAGTGAGTGCCGAAAATTCCCGGCTTGTACCCGAAGCTGTACCAGATGATCAGGCCGACGGGCGCTGCGAAGAAGGCCAAAAGCCACACCCACGCCGGGAGCGCGAGGGTGGCTTTCGGCCAACGCAGTTTAGGCACCCGCAGCGGCCTTCATGGTGTTCCAGATGGCGACGACGCGGTCCTGGTTCTCGTTGAGTTCGCCGTTCTTCATGGTGGCGAGCTGCTCCGGGGTGAAGAACACGAGGTCGAGCATTTCGAGGCCCTCGGCCTTGGCTGCCTCCTCGATGCCTGCCGCGCCCGTGTGGTAGCCGATGTAGTCGAGCTGGATGAGCTGCGTCTCCGGAACCATCGTGTAGTTGATGAACGCGTGCGCGGCTTCCGGATTCTTGGCCCCGGTGGCAATCGACCAGTTGTCCATCCACAACTCGGTGGCGGGCGAACCCAGACGCCAGGCCCAGCGGTCAGGCTCGCCACCATTGATGATGCCGAGGCGCGCGTCCCCGTTCCAGGCCTGCATGAGCACCTGAGTGCCCTCGGGAATTGCTACGCCGCCGGGGTAGGAGTCAAACGCGGAGATGTGGGGGGCGAGCGTGTTGACGAGGTAGTCTTCCGCCGCGTCGAGGTCGTCCTTGTTCGTGGTGTTCCAGTCGATGCCGTTCGCCCAGAAGTACAGTCCGGTGAGCTCGGCCGGATCGTCCAGCACGGATGTCTTTCCGCTCGCCTCGTTTTGCGCGGCGTCCAGGAAATCGTTCCAATCCTGCAGGTCCCGCGTAATGACGGTTTTGTCGTACACGAACCCGGTCGTACCCCAGGCCTTGCAGATGGAGTACTTGTTCTCGGGGTCCCACTCCTGCTTGAGGAATGCCGGGTCCATGTACTTGAGGTTCGGGAGCAAGTCGTGGTTCAACTCGACGACGAGGCCTTGTGCGGCAAGCTGCGTGACGAACACTCCCGTCGGAACCACGATGTCGTAACCGCTTGTGCCCTTCGCGGCGATGAGCTTGGAGATCATTTCCTCGTTGGAGCCGTACGAACCGAACGTGACCTTCGGGCCGAGGGTGTCGGTGAAGCTCTGTACGACCCCCGGGTCGTCGTAGTCGCCCCAGGAGTAAATGTTGAGGTTGGCCTCGAGGGGCCCGCCGGAGGCGACGACTCCGGTTCCCGGTTGCGCGCCTCCGCCGGGGGTGCAGGCAGCGAGGGTTGCCACGGAAGCCGCCGCTGCGGAAAACGCGAGGAAGTTTCTGCGCGACAGCTCACGCTTGATCGTGGGAATTGCTTCCTTCGGCGCGAGAATGCGGATCGAGTCTTCACTCATGGTTAATCACTCCTTGGTTTGGCTGTGCTGTGGTGCGGTGGAATCGGCAGAAAAGAATTGGACGGACTCGGGGGCGAACGAAACCGTTGCACGGTCCCCTTCGAATAGCCGAGGTGCCGTGGGCGTCGGCAGGCGCGCCTGGATCGACAACTCGTTTCCGAGGTCGACGAGGAACTGCACGGTTTCGCCCAGGTGAGACGCGCTCAGGATACTCCCGCCGAAAGTGTTGGCCGCGCTCGGCTTTTTTGCCCCGTCGGATGCGGCACTCAATTGGACGAACTCCGGCCGCACGGCGGCAATCATGGCGTCCCCCGCGCGCAGCGCGGGGTTGGCGACGGACGTAGTGACGGAGCCGATCAACGTTTCGGCCGTCGTGGCATCGCGCGCTGTGGCGTCAAGAAAGTTCTGCTGCCCGACGAATCCGGCCACATAGGCGCTCGTCGGCGCGCTGTAGATCGTGTCGGCATCCGCAAGCTGCTCGATTCGGCCCTCGCGCATGATGGCGATCCGGTCGCTCATCGACAGGGCTTCGTGCTGGTCGTGCGTGACGAAAATGAACGTGATGCCGACGCGCGACTGAAGGAGCTTGAGTTCCAACTGCATTTCTTCGCGAAGCTGGCGGTCCAGGGCACCCAACGGCTCGTCGAGGAGCAGCACGGAGGGGCGGTTGACGAGCGCGCGGGCGAGCGCGATGCGCTGCTGCTGGCCGCCGGAGAGCTGTTGCGGTTTGCGATCCGCGAAGCTGCGCATCCGAACCATGTCGAGCGCGTCGGCGACTCGGGTTCGGATCTCCGACTTCGGCACCTTCGACTGCTGGAGGCCATAGGAGACGTTCTCGGCGATCGTCAGGTGCGGAAACAGCGCGTACGCCTGGAACACAGTATTGACGTTGCGCTTGTACGGTGGCATGCCGAGCACGTCTTTCCCCGAGATTCGGATGGATCCTTCATCCGGGTGCTCGAAGCCGGCGAGCATCCGCAGCGTCGTTGTCTTGCCGCACCCCGACGGGCCGAGGAGGGAGAGGAACTCGCCTGGGTCGACACGCAGGCTGATGTTGTCAACGGCTGTCGCCGTCCCGAACCGTTTCGTCACGGATTCGAGGACAACAGTGCCGGTCGGTTCGTCGCCTCCGCGCGGCACTTCGGCGCTTGCCGAGCGGGCTTCATCAGTCACAGCGGTCACGTCGTGGTGCACCTTCCGGAGTGGTCGCTTCTTTGCGGATACTACGAAGTCAATCGGATAACGCGGCATTTCGCAACGATTCGAGTTGAGAATGGCCGTATTTTGCGACGGAATCCGTAGTTGATCGCGATTTCGACCGCGAAAATCGACAGATTAGTGATCCTGCGCGCCGTCCGGGGCGTGCCGTTCAAGGAAGTTGAAGACATCCGTGCTGTCTACGCCCGTGAACGAGTCAGAGGGCAACGCGGCGAGCAGCGAGGATTGCAGCCGGGGGCTCGGGTAGGTGTTCCCCGCCCACCGCGTCGTCAGGTTCTCGGGTGGCCGTCGGCAGCATTCCGGATTCGGGCAGCCCGAGTTCCTGCGGTGCGGAGTATCTTTGCCTCTGAACCACTTGGCATGCGCGAATGGCGTTCCGACGCTCACCGAATAGTTGCCGCGCGACGTGGATTGGATACTCGACGAGCACCAATACGTGCCGTTGGGCTTGTCGGTGTACTGGTGGTACGCGCTGAACTGATCCGCAACAGTGAACACCCGACGGGCGCTCCACTCGCGGCACACGAGTTGCCCCTCGACCGCGCCGAGCACGTCCGTAGGGAACTGGGCATCGTCGTTTTCGTAGGCCTTCAGGATCGTTCCGGTCTGGTGGGTCTTGAGAAAGTGCACGGGAATGCCGAGGTGCACGGTCGCGAGGTTGGTGAACCGGTGCCCGGCGGTTTCGTACGTGACGGCGTAGGCGTCCCTCAGGTCGTCGACCGAGAGTTCGCGCGAGTCGCGGGCGCGGGAGAGGAATGCAACCGCATCCTTTTCGGGGATCATGAGCGCCGCTGCGAGATAGTTCGTTTCGACACGTTGGAGGAGGAACTCCCGGTAGTCCTTCGGTTCCCGGGCGCCAAGCACCTGGGCCGCGAGGGCTCGCAGCAGGGCGCCGCGCGGATCGCCGCCCGCACTGGCGGGGAGATAAATGCGCTTGTTGGCATGATCGCTGATCGATCGGGTCGAGTCCGGCAGGTCGGTCACGTAGTGGAGCGTGAAGCCGAGGTGGGTCGCGAGGTCGGATGCCGTGCGCTGGGAGAGCGGTCCGCCGCCGTGGCCGACGGCAGCAAGCAGCTCGGTGGCCTGGACCTCAAGGTCCGGGAAGTAGTTGTTCTGGCGCCGCATTTGCTTGCGGAGCTCGGTGTTGGCGCGCCGGGCCTCCTCAGGAGTTGCCGCGCGCTCTCGGTGCAACCTCTCGAGTTCGCTGTGGAGGCCGAGGATTGTCTCGATCGCTTCATCGCTCAGAGAGCGCCGCACGGGAAGTGCGGGCAGTCCCAGTGACGAGTACAGCGGTCCGCGCTGGGCGCGCTCAAGTGCAATCTCGATGGCGGACCGATGGTCGGGCGCCGCGTCGTCCAGAAGCGCCTCCAGTTCGACGTCGAGTGCGTCAGCGACGGATTGAAGGTCGCGAAGGCGAGGTTCGCGTTTGCCGTTTTCCAGGACACTCACTTGGGATGCCGCCCTGCCGATGGCGCCGCCGAGCACCTCGAGCGTCATCCCGCGTTCCAGCCGCAGGCTTCGGATGCGTTTGCCGATTGTGAGCGCGTCAGCCATTTTTCCATCGTGCCGGAGCTGTTGCCCCCTGTACGCAATTCAGGCAGGCCATCAACGCGCATTCTTGATGAAATCAGAAATTTGCCAGTTCTTCACAATCACTCCCATGATTGCGGCGGATCGCTGCGCATCGGGTCGGAAGTCGCTTGTCAAATTGCGAGTTTTTTGGATGTCAGAAGTCTTCACCAAGTTCTGTGCCTGAATTGCGTCCCGCGAAGGGCTCCGGGAAGCACTGTGGATGGGAAGCACACAAAACCACGGAGGGCACCATGAACGACAGGACACGACCCGCACGGCCCGGCGACCAGCGCCAGACCGCAGCCGAACTCGAGACCCAGTGGAAGACGGAAGCGCGCTGGAGCGGCATCACGCGAGACTACAGCGCAGAGGACGTCGTCTCCATCCGCGGGAGCGTGCGGGAAGAGCGCACCCTCGCCCGCCGCGGGGCCGAGAACCTGTGGAACCTCCTCCACTCCGAGGAGTGGGTGTACGCGCTTGGCGCGCTCACCGGCAATCAGGCAGTGCAGCAAGTGCGCGCGGGACTGAAAGCCATCTACCTTTCCGGCTGGCAGGTCGCCGCCGATGCGAACCTCGCCGGGCAGACCTACCCGGACCAGAGCCTGTACCCGGCGAACTCGGTGCCTGCCGTCGTTCGCCGAATCAACAATGCGCTGCTGCGTGCCGGGCAGATCGAGGGGGACGACATCGACTGGATGGCCCCCATCGTCGCGGATGCCGAAGCCGGTTTCGGCGGACCGCTCAATGCCTACGAACTCATGCACTCCATGATCGAGGCGGGCGCCGCCGGCGTGCACTGGGAGGACCAGCTCGCGAGCGAGAAGAAGTGCGGTCACATGGGCGGCAAGGTTCTCATCCCCACCGGCCAGCACATCCGCACGCTCAACGCTGCGCGCTTGGCCGCCGATGTCGCGAGTGTTCCCACGATCGTCATCGCCCGCACCGACGCGCTCGCCGCCACGCTCATCACAAGCGACATCGACGAGCGCGATCAGCCGTTCATTTCGGGGGAGCGCACCGCTGAAGGCTTCTACGAAACAACTCCCGGCATCGACACCGTCCTCGCCCGAGGACACGCGTACGCCCCCTACGCGGACCTGTTGTGGGTCGAGAGCGCAGAGCCGGACCTCGAGCTGGCCCGCACGTTCGCCGAGAGCATCCACAAGGAGTTCCCTGGCAAAAAGCTCGCCTACAACTGCTCGCCGTCGTTCAACTGGAAGAGCCACCTCGACGACGCCACGATCGCGAAATTCCAGCGCGAACTCGCCTCGATGGGCTACGCGTTCCAGTTCATCACCCTGGCCGGATTCCACGCGCTCAACCACTCCATGTTCACGCTCGCGCGCGGCTACCGGGAGCGCCAGATGAGCGCCTACGTCGAACTGCAGGAAGCAGAGTTCGCCTCCGAGGCGGACGGCTACACGGCGACGCGCCACCAGCGCGAGGTCGGCACCGGTTACTTCGATCGGATCGCCACGGCTCTGAACCCCGGCAGCCAGACGCTCGCGCTCGTCGGATCCACCGAAACCGCCCAGTTCTAGATCGCAACCATTCGCCTCCAGGAGCAATCACCATGACTATCACGACCATGACAAATACGAGCATCACGATCGACGGCCCAATGCGGGATCGATACGCCGACATCATCACGCCGGAAGCGCTGCAGTTCCTCACCGAGCTGCATGACCGGTTCGCCGGGCCCCGCCACGATGTTCTGGCCGCCCGGATGACGGTGCGCTACAACCTCGGTAACGGACGCAACCTGCAGTTCCTGCCAGAGACGGAAGGCATCCGATCCGACCCCGAGTGGCGCGTCGCCGGCGCCGGCCCGGGGCTGGAGGATCGCCGAGTCGAGATCACCGGACCGACCGACCCCAAGATGGCCATCAACGCGCTGAATTCCGGAGCAAACGTGTGGCTCGCCGACCTTGAGGACGCGACGAGCCCCACGTGGGGGAACATCATCGGCGGCCAGCTCACGCTGTTCGACGCGGTTCGGGGCCGACTCGAGTTCACGGGAGAGGATGGCCGCAAGTACGAGGTTGGCGACAGCACACCGACTATCGTGGTGCGCCCCCGCGGATGGCACCTCGTCGAGAAGCACTTGAGCCACACCGATCGGGCCGGGCGGCGGATGCCCGCTTCCGGGTCCCTCGTCGACTTCGGGCTCCACTTTTTCCACAACGCGAAAGCGCTCATCGATGCGGGCCGCGGTCCGTACTTCTACCTTCCGAAGTTGGAGAGCCACCTCGAGGCACGCCTCTGGAACAACGTGTTCAGTTTCGCGGAGGAGTACCTGGATATCCCGCACGGGACCATACGCGCGACCGTGCTCATCGAAACGATCCCCGCCGCGTTCGAAATGGAGGAGATCCTCTATGAACTGCGCGACCACTGCGCGGGTTTGAACGCCGGGCGCTGGGACTACATCTTCAGCATCATCAAGAACTTCCGCGGTCGCGGTCGCAGCTTCGTGATGCCGGACCGAAACCAGATCACGATGACCGTGCCGTTCATGCGCGCGTACACCGAACTCCTCGTGAAGACATGCCACCGGCGCGGTGCCTACGCAATCGGCGGGATGAGTGCATTCATTCCGAACCGAAGGGACCCGGAGGTGACGGCAAGGGCGCTCGAGAAGGTCGGAGCGGACAAGCGGCGGGAGGCCGCCGACGGGTTCGACGGCACCTGGGTGGCGCATCCGGACCTCATCGACACCGCCCGCGCAGAGTTCGATTCCGTGCTTGGAGATCGGCCGAACCAGCTCGGCCGGTTGCGGGAGGACGTCGTCGTGACGGCCGACCAATTGCTCGACATCCGATCCGCGAACGGGCTCGTGACCGATGACGGCGTGCGCGGCAACGTGTCCATCGCGCTCCGGTACATCGAGGCCTGGTTGCGCGGGATCGGAGCGGTCGCGATCGACAACCTCATGGAGGACGCCGCGACGGCGGAGATCAGCCGCTCGCAGGTGTGGCAGTGGATTCACCAGGATGTGGTGACCGTGGAGGGAAACCAGGTCACGGCACAATGGGTGGACGGCATAGTCAAAGAGGTGCTCCGAGAGCTGCCGCAGTCTGCGCAGGACCGCTTCGAGGACGCCGCCGAGGTGTTCCGCGATGTCGCGCTGGGCGAGGACTACCCGACGTTCCTCACCGTGGGCGCATACTCGCGGTACCTCGTCGAGCAGTCGGAACGGTTGGCGGCGTGAGCTGATGCCGCGTCGCGGGGCGGCGCCGGAGTATGGTTCTGCGAACGTTGCGGGTAGCCTGCGGACATGAATCTGCTCTGGCGCACGATGCTCGTCTTCTTCTTTTCCAGCAGGAAGCCGGCAGGTCCCTTCGACATGGTGTCGAAGTCCTTCCGGGTTCTTCCGACCGACATCGACCTGTATGGCCACGTGAACAATGGCCGGTACCTGTCAATTGCGGATATCGCGCGGTTCGAGATGATTCGCCGCCGCGGGATCTGGAAAGACCTGCAGGCGAACGGCTGGTATCCGATTGTCGCCGGTTCGAACATCAACTATCGCAAGTCACTGGATCTTTGGCAGAAGTATCAGATTGAGACGCGGTTGGCCGGTCTCGACGGCAGTGACATTTACGTCGAGCAACGCTTCGTCGTGCGCGGCGAAATCTATGCGCGGCTTTTCGTGCGGATCCGCTTTCTCGCGCGGGCCGGCGGGCGCGCGCCCATTGATGAACTTGCCGCATTGTGGGGAATCGAACCTGGCTCATTCACGCCCCCGGCGTGGCTCGTGAACATGACAAAGGAGTCGGCGCTCCCCTCGACGCGGGAACCTGCGCCGAGCGAGTGGGACTAGCTCACTTCCTGCCGGGCTTATCGGCCCTGCCGATTTCGGCCAGGATCTTCTGAGAGGCGCTGTGCACGGCGTCGAGTTCGGCATCGCTGAGCGCGTCGAAGAACAGCGCGCGAACCGTCGCTGCGTGTCCGCGCGTTGCTTTGAGCATCACTCGGTGACCCCGCGGTGTCACTCGGACCCAGGATCCGCGCGAATCGTCGTCGCACTCGACGCGCTCCACGAGCCCGTGCGCGGCCATTCTTGTCAATTGGTGTGACAGTCGGCTCTTCTCCCATCCGATGCGCGCCACGAGTTCGCGGCTGCGCAATTGGCGTTCCGGGGTGTCCACGAGGGCGACGAGGATGGCGTAGCTCGCGTCAGAGATCCCGGCGTCGCGGCGCATCTGTTCATCCAGGGCGCGCGCTAGTTGCTGGCGCATGGCATGGAAACTCCGCCACTGCTCCCACTCTGTTTCGCTGAGTTCTGTCATGGATATCCACTGTATTGGAATGTTGACGCATCAACCACTGTTGTCAATTGGTGACACGTCAACAAAACTGATGCACCCACATCCGGTCGCATCCAGAACAACTACGAAAGGGCACCATGTCAGACCTCAGAATCGGAATCATTGTCGGAAGCACCCGCCCAGGGCGACTGGGAATCCAGGTAGGGAATTGGGTCAAGGACAACGCGAAAGCCGACGGCGTTGATTTCGAACTCGTCGACCTGGTCGACTACGACCTTCCGCTGCTCGATGAGGCATACCCGGCTTCCATGGGCAAGTACGAGCACGAACACACCAAAAAGTTCAGCGCGAAGATCGACGAGTTCGACGGATACATCTTCGTCACGGGCGAGTACAACCACACCATCCCAGCAGCGCTGACCAATGCGATCTCGTTCTTGAACGCCGAGTGGGCGGACAAGGCTGCCGGTATCGTGAGCTACGGCTCGATGGGAGGCGTTCGCGCCAACGAGCACTTGCGTCAGGTGCTCGCCGAGCTCCAGGTGGCCGACGTTCGCCAGAACGTCATGCTGTCGCTGTTCACCGATTTCGAGAACTTCAGCACCTTCGCACCGGCAGTGGCGCACGTTGCCGAGCTTGACGCGCAGGTTGACCAGATCGCCCGGTGGGCGCGTGCCCTGCAGCCTCTGCGTGAGGTCGACGAAGCGAAAGCGGCCTAGCCGCGAAGCGGGAGCGCGGGCGCCGATCCGAACGCGCCCGGGACCTCTCGCGTCGAGTCTCGACGAGCTTCGACTAGAGGTCCTGGGTGCGGTGGATGAGTTTGGAGAGAACTATCGCCGATCTCGTGTGATCCACATTCGGAGCAAGGCGCACGCGCTCCAACGCCGCTTCGAGGCTTGCAATATCGCGCGCGCGCATGTGCACGATCGCGTCCGCGCTCCCCGTGACCGTCCCCGCGTAGACCACTTCGGGAACCGCTGCGAGAATCCGGCGCAACTCCTCCGGTGCGACGGTTCCGCGGCAGAATAACTCGACGTACGCTTCCGTCGACAGCCCGTCGACATTCGGATCGACGTGAATCGTGAATCCGCGAATCACTTTGTCGGCGACGAGGCGGTCGACGCGGCGTTTCACGGCAGAGGCGGAGAGGCCGATGACTTCCCCGATGTCCCCGTAGCCCGCCCGGGCGTTCTGCCGAAGGAGGTCGATGATGCCGTAATCCAGACTGTCCATGGGCCAACCATACGGCGGATCGTTGTGCCAATCGCGGTCACCACGCAGAATCACTGCGTACTTCTGCATGAAGCGTCCGATACCGCCGTGACAAACTGGAAATGGCGTCCCACGACGGGGCTCGGTCGAGCGACAAAGTCCGCCACAGAACCGAAAGGCACTGATGACTGACACTGTTGCTCAGGACACGGCGGAACCCCCGCAGCGAAAGACGTCGCAGCGCACTATTCTCATGTGCCGCCCCGACTACTTCACGGTGAGCTACCAAATCAACCCGTGGATGCACCCGGAGAGGCCGACAGACACAGCGCTCGCCGTTGCGCAATGGAACGACCTTTATCGCACCTACCTCGATCTGGGCTTCGAGGTTGAGCTCGTGGATCAGATCAAGGGTCTCCCCGACATGGTGTACACGGCAAACGGCGGATTCGTTCTCGACAACATCGCGTACGGCGCGAACTTCACCTACCCGGAACGTCAGCCAGAGGGGCCCGCGTTCATGGAGTGGTTTCGCGCCAACGGGTACGACGTCCGCGTCCCCACGGCAGTCAACGAGGGTGAGGGTGACTTCCTCCTCGTCGGCGACGTCATCCTTGCCGGCACGGGATTCCGAACCGACCTCGCGAGCCACCGCGAAGTCGCCGAGATCTACGGACGCGACGTGATTTCGCTCGAGCTTGTAAACCCGAGCTTCTACCACCTCGACACGGCGGTCGCTGTGCTCGATCCTGCGCCGGAAGAAGGGGCGATGGCCAATATCGCATACCTTCCGTCTGCGTTCAGCGACGATTCGCGCGCCGTGCTTCAGAATCGGTACCCGGACGCGATTCTGGTGAGCGAAGAGGACGCGACGGTTCTCGGCCTCAATTCGTACTCTGACGGCTACAACGTCGTGATTGCCTCGCGCGCGAAAGGGTTCGAGCGCCAGCTTCGGGAACGCGGGTACAACCCGATCGGCGTCGACCTGTCCGAACTTCTGCTCGGCGGCGGCGGCGTGAAGTGCTGCACCTTGGAGTTGCGCCGCTAGATCGCCGCGGACGGGCGCCACCGTTCGAGTTTCCCCGTGCACGGGGTTACCGTGGAGGCATGCCAACCCACGACGTGGTCAATCAAGCTCCCCCGCGCATCAATATCGACGAGTTCGCGGCGAATCGCACTCTCGTGGATGGCGTCGCCCGGTTCGACGCCGACTGGGCGCTCGGGGAGCTCCGGCAGATCGGAAAGGAAGTCGGCGGGGAGGCGTTCCAGCTCGACGCGGTGAAAGCGAACACCCAGGTTCCCGTTCTGCACAGCCACGACCGGTACGGCCACCGCATCGACGAGGTCGAGTACGACGAGTCGTACCACCGCATCATCCGGGCGGCGGTCGCGCGGGGTGCGCACACGAGCGCGTGGGCGGATGATCGACCGGGCGCGAACGTCGCGAGGGCCGCTGCGTTCATGTTGTTCGCACAAGTGGAGCCCGGGCATGCGTGCCCGGTTTCCATGACTCACGCTGCCGTTCCCGCGCTCGCTGCGTCCCCGGAGCTCACGGAGGCGTGGCTGCCCCGGCTGTTGAGTCGCGACTACGACGCGGACCTTTCCGAAGGCAAGAGCTCGGCGCTCTTCGGAATGGCCATGACGGAGAAGCAAGGCGGATCCGATGTGCGGGCGAACTCGACGAGTGCCGTGGATGCCGGGGATGGGCGCTGGCTGCTCACCGGGCACAAATGGTTCTGCAGCGCTCCCATGTCGGACGCTTTCCTGGTACTCGCGCACGCGCCCGGGGGCCTCAGCTGTTTTCTCCTCCCTCGTGTGCTCCAGGACGGCTCGCGCAATGAGTTCGCCATCCAGCGGTTGAAGGACAAGGTCGGCAACCGATCCAATGCCTCGTGCGAGGTGGAGTTCGACGGATCGAGTGCGTTCCTGCTCGGCGAGGAAGGACGCGGAGTCGCAACGATCATCGACATGGTGGCCCGCACCCGACTGGACTGTGTGCTCGGCACGGCAGCAGGCATGCGGCAATCCGTCGCGGAGGCGCTCTGGCTGGTCCGGCACCGCGGCGCGTTCGGGGCGAAACTCATCGACCAGCCGGCCATGACCTCCGTCGTCGCCGATCTCGCTCTCGAATCCGAAGCGGCGACCCTGACGGGCTTGAGGCTTGCCCGCGCCCATGACGCCGATGCAAGCGATCAGGAGCGAGCATTCCGCCGCCTCGCCACCGCCGTATCGAAGTACTGGGTGTGCAAGCGCGGCCCGGAGCACGCGTACGAGGCCATGGAGTGCCTTGGCGGCAACGGCTACATCGAGGACTTCGCTGTCGGGCGCCGCTATCGCGAGCAGCCCGTCATGGCAATCTGGGAGGGGTCTGGCAACGTCATCGCCCTCGATGTGCTGCGCGCGATCACGCGTGAACCAGAGACGATTGACACGTTTCTCGCCGAGGTGTCACTCGCAGACGGAGTGCACCCGGTGTTCGACGCGTATCTCGCACAAACTCGGACGATGCTCGGTGAGTCTCCGGATGCCGGGCAGGCGAGGCGCCTCACGGAGCGGCTCGCGCTCACACTCCAGGCCGCGCTCATGCTGCGTTTCTCGCCCGCGGCCGCCGCGGAGGCTTTCGTGGAGTCGAGGCTCGGTGAGGAGCGCGGCCGCCTGTACGGCGTGCTTTCCGCGGGTGCTGACCTGCGCGCGATTCTTGACCGCCACTAGCCGGCATCGGCGCCGGCGCGTGGCTACTTGAGGCTTCCCGCGGTGATGCCCTCGACGATCTGCTTGTTGAAGACGATGTAGATGATGATCATGGGCAGCGTGATGATGGACAGCGCAGAGAACAACAGCCCGTAGTCGGTCACGTATCTGCTTGAGAAAGCAAGCAAGCCGGTGGGGATCGTCTTGAGCGAGTCATCCTGAATGTAGAGCAGCGCGAGCAGGAACTCGTTCCAGCTGGCGAGCGCGGAGAAGATCGCGACCGTCGCGAGGCCCGGCCTCAAGAGTGGCAGCACAAGCGCCCAGAACACACGGAAGTCGCCGGCGCCGTCGATCCTGGCCGCCTCGAACAGCTCGTCCGGGAGCGCGTCGAGATACACCTTGAGCAGATACACCGCGAGCGGGAGTCCCATGGCGGTGTACGGGATGATGAGCGCCCACCGGGTGTCGGTGATAGCGAGGTCGGTGAACAGAGTGGACTGGGCGATGAAGTACGACTGCAGCGGCAGGAGCAGTCCGAGCGCAAGAGCGCCCATGAGCACCTGTCTGCCGCGGAATCGGTAGCGGCTGAACGCGAACGCTGCTCCGGCACCGAGGAGCAGGATCGCGAACACGGAGGACGCCGTGACGATAGCGCTATTGAGCGCGTACTGGCCGATGTGGCCGACATCCCACGCTTTCACCCACTGGCCGAGGTCGATGCTGGAAGGAAGAGCGAACGGGGTGGAGAAAATGGCCGAGTTCGACTTGAAACTCGACGCGACCATCCACACCATCGGGAAGAAGAACACGATCGCGATGACGATGAGACTCAGTGAGAACAGGATGCCAGGAACTCGCGATGCGACCCGAGACCGCGTCGTTGCTGTGGTCGTCATGAGAGGTCCCTTTCCGCTCGCGAACCGCTGACGCGCGCGAAGATGAGCCCGACGACGACCACGATCGCGGTGAGAATGACGGCCATGGCCGACCCGTACCCGACATTGCCGAAGCTGAACACCGACTTCACGAGGTAGGTGGTCGGGATCTCTGTCGCACCGTACGGACCGCCATTGGTCATGACGTAGAACAGATCGAAGCCCTGGAATCCGCCCGTCACGCACAGGAGTACGGAGACCGTGATGGCGTTTCGGATCATGGGGACCTTCACGCGGCGGAAGATCTGCCACTCGCCGGCGCCGTCCAGTCTGGCCGCCTCGACGATCTCGCTCGGTACCTGATTGAAGGCCGCGTAGAAGATCGTCATATAGAAGCCGGCAAAAACCCATCCGGATACGACGCAGATAGCCAGAAGAGCCGTGTTCGTGTCGCCGAGCCACACCTTTTGGAGGCTCTCGAGTCCGAGCCCCTTGAGTGCGGCATTGAGCAGGCCGAAGTCGGCGTTGTATACGAATTTCCACAACACGGCAACGACCACCATGGGCAGCATGACCGGGGTGAAGATCGCGACCCTGAACCACAAAGACCCGCGCCGGATAGCGCTCACGAGCCCTGCAAGGCACAGTCCGACGAGAACTTCCAGGACGAGCGTCACGGCGATGTAGAAAATCACGTGCGCGAAGGAATCGCGGAACAACGCGTCCCCGATAGCTTTCGCATAGTTCTCGACCCCGACGAACGTCATCGGGCCGTATCCGTTCCACTCCGTGAAGCTGTAAACGAAAGTCATGAAGACCGGCCACAAAATGGCGAAACCGAACACGAGCATCGCCGGCCCGAGGAACAGGTACGGCGTCGCGCGACGGGTCGCTTTCATTTTCTACCGCCTTCCGGGGGTCCGTCCCGCCCGCGTGCGAAACGCGGGCGGGACGGAAGGATCAACCGAGCTTCTGGTCGAGACCGGCCAGAGCGTCCGCCGGTGATTTCTGCCCGCCCAGGACCTCAGCAAGAGCCGAGTACAGGGCATTGGCCGTCTCGAGGTCGTATCCCGTGTCGGGCGGGAGCACGATGGCCGGTGCGCCGTGCAACAGGTCGTTCAACCTCGCTGAGCGGGAGTCGATGTCCTGTCCCACCGATGCGGAAAGCGCCATCGGGGTGAGTTCGGCTTCGATGAACGCCTTCACGTTGTCCTCGCTGTTGAGCAGAGCGAGAAACTCGGCGGCGGCATCCTGCTTCGTGCTCTTTGCGTTCACGATGTAGCCGGTCACGACGCCGATCACGCTGTCCTGATCGCCCGCGCCGCCCGGAATGGCGGGCAGGTTGATGTAGTCGAAGTCGAGGTCAGGTGCTTCGTCAATCGCCCAGCTCACGAGCCAGGACCCGATCGCGTGCATCGCGGCGGAACCCTGGAAGAACAATTGTGCGCCCTCATTGTCGTCGATCGCATTCACCGAATCGTTGACGCACTTGTGATCAGCGAGGTCCTTGACGTAGCCGAACGCTTTCTCCCATTCCGGTGTGGAGAACGTGGCGTCTCCCGCGAGGGTCGAATCGTAGACATCCTCGCCAACGACCCGCGAGGTGAGGTGTGCCAGCCAGTTGCCCGCGGCCCACAGGTCCTTGTTTCCGGACGCGATGGGGATGATCCCCTCGGCGTTGAGCGCGTCGCACGTGTCGAGCAGTTCTTCCCACGTCGTGGGGGGCGTGATTCCCGCGTCTGCGAAGATCGCCTTGTTGTACCAGAGCACGTTCGTCACGTCCTCCGAGTGCGGGATCATCAGGATCTTCTCGTCGACCGTGACGGAATCGAAGACCGCGGGGTCGAACAGATCCTTGATCGGACCGCTCTGAACGGCATCCGTCAAGTCGGCCGCGAAGCCGTCCGCGTATCTGGTCTCCATCCGGCTGCCCGCCCACTCGAAGTAGATGTCGGGCGCGTTGCGTCCGTTGAGCAGGTTGGGAAGGCCGATCGTCTGGTAGAGGTCGTCATCCTGATAATTCATCTCGACCTTCATGTCGGGATGGTCTTTCATGAACTGTTCGGCGACGGAGTCCCAGACGCGGATCTGCGCCTCGCCGGGCGAGCCCATGGCGATGCGCAGCGTGTTGTCGTCGGCTCCTCCTCCGGGGGTGCAGCCCGCAAGTGCGAGGGCGACAGCGCCCGCCGCAACGGCCGCGACTGCTTTCGTGGGGTGGTGTCTCATGGTGCAGCTCCTTTACTGTGATGGTGCGGTGATGATGTGGTCGTGTGGCTTCGGGGGTCCGAGGCCGGTAAGTTCAGCGAGGGCCATGTCCAGGACATCGCCGAAGACTCGAACCCGCGCGTCGCGCAAGCTCGTGAGGTAAGGGCCGAGAACGCGTGGCCCGTCGACCTCGAGTTTGCCCGCACGGTGGAGTTCGGCGATCTTGCGGATTGCCATCGCACCCACCTCGAACGCCGCAATCCACGGTCGGGCCTCTGCCATGAGTTGAGGGTTCTCAACCTTTCCCCGAAGCAAGTGGTCAGCCGCTCGCGCCAACCGGTCTGCAAGGTCAGACAGTTCATCTGCCGCGGCGGCGACGTCCCCGAAGGAGCGGTGGAAGAAAAAGGAATCCAGGGCCCGCTGAAGTGTCGGGGCGTCATCGGCGGAAAGGCACGACGTGCGCACGTTGTCGGCGAACACGGCGTAGTCGTCGGCGTCCGATCCGGCCACCGAACGAATGGCATCAGTCCAGCTGGCTTCGGCGTCGTAGTCATCCGGCGCGATCAGATAGTCGGCGATCGTGGCGAACGCGATTGTGGAGGACTCGAAAAGCTCCATTCCGTTCGCGATGATTCCGGTAGCGGACTCATGCAATCGGGGGTCGCGGCCCAAATAGGGTCCAACGTGCAGCTCGTACGTCATGGCGACGTCATTGACCGGATAGTTGTCCCAATACGTGGGGCGCCGGCCGGTCGACTCGGCGAACGCGGCGGCATCGGCGAGATCGAGGGTGGCGGAGCAAATGGCTCGGCCGGTCCACAGCAGGTCGATGCGGGGATCCAGGCCGCGGCCGAGCTGCACGATGTAGTCCTCGTTTCCGAGACCCCAATATTGGGTGGGGCACACGAAGAAGCGGCCGCTTCCTGGCGATCTCGAGAAGATGTCGTCCACGAGATCGATGTGCGCGGTCACGAGGTCGGCGAATGCGTCCGCATCCGTCGGATGCTGAAGGGTCGGCGGGATGTCGTCGAGCAGAAGGCCGAAATCGTCGACGCCCAGCGCGGCGACCGATTCGAGTTTGGCGACGAGCCGATCGCGGTCTGCGGCACTCGAGTACTCGATGGAAAGTCCGGGGGACAGGCAATAAACGAAATCGATGTCTCGCGCTCGGCAGGCCTCGATGAGTTCAGACAGGCGAGAGAGCTCGGTACCCGTGTACATCGTGCGCCAGTCGTGACGCACGAGGGAGTCGTCTTTCGGGGCGTACACGAACGTGTTCATTTGCTTGTGGGCGAGGAAATCGATCAGCGTTGTGCGCTGCTCGTGAGTCCACGGTGTTCCATAGAACCCTTCGATCACGCCGCGAATGGCGAACGGGGAGTCGGTCATCGGCTTTCCGCTCTGTGCACGTAGCGGTGGTTGTCCGCGTCTCCCACGGTCGTGTTGCTGCTCGAGTACACCTCGGGCATCACCCCGCGAGACACGAGCAGATGCACGGTCTCCGCTACGATGGCGTTGAGGATCGCGGTTCCCACGACGGACGAGGTGGGCGCAACCTTCTTCGGGAACCCGTCGATCTCCACGGCAGCATCGCCTACGCTTCCGCCGTTGTCGATCACGATGTCGGCAAGTTCGTGGAGCCGGGGCAAGTCGGTGTGCCGCGCTTCGGACGACGTTGCGTGGTTCATGCTCGTGATGGCGATGACGGACGCCCCGCTCGTGCGAGCCTGCTGGACAAGCTCCGACGTGACGGCGTTGCTGCCGGAGTTCGATGCCGCGATGAGCACGTCGCCGTCGGCAATCGGATGGTCCGCCAGCAATGCGTCGGCGAGTCCAGGGAGGCGCTCCAGAGAGGTGCTGAGCGTTGCGCTCGCGTGCAGCATGAGCCCTTCGAACAGAATCGGGTGCACGCGCACAAGGCCGCCTGCGCGGTAGTACATCTCCTCGGCGAGCATGTGGGAGTGGCCGGTGCCGAAGACGTGAACGGCGTTATCGCGCTCCAGCGCTGCGGCGATAAGCTCTGCCGCGGACTGAATGTTGGTCCACTCCTCGCCGGCGAGCCGCCCAATGAGTTCTTGCGCTGTCGCGAGGTAGCGGCGGCCCGGTGAATCGGCACGAGTGTTCATGCGGCGTCCTTTTCCTTCCACACGTGAATGAGCTCCCGGTATCGCCCGGGAGAGTCGAATGCGCCGAGGCGCAGCGCGCCGTCAAGCGGTGTTCCGTCCGCGCTGCGTGGCGCGAGCCTCGGTTCGCCTGCGAGGAGGGCATCGAGTCGTTCTCGCAGCGCAGAGCCCTTCTCGAGTAGCCGACCACCCAGAGCGAGAGGCACGACGCCATCCGGAATGATGGAAAGCGCATCGTGCACAGTCGAGTGCAAGCGCGCCGCAGCCTCATCGGCGATTTGCGCGGCGACCGGATTGGACGAGCTCGCGTCGAGAATGTCCTTCGCGAACTGGGCGATGGCGTTGATCGGTGATTCGGATTCCGGCAAACGAGCGTGCAGGCCGTCAAGTGGCCCGAACCTCGCCTGGACCAGCTCGGTGAGCGGCCCGGTCTCGCGGCGGTCATGACTCCGGAGCGCACTCCGCAGTGCGCGCCGGCCGATCCAGAACGCTCCGCCTTCGTCGCCCACGAGGTAGCCGTGCCCGTCGATTGCGCGGGGTCTTCCCGAGACCGGAACGGCGAGACACGCGACGCCCGTGCCGACCACGAGGCTTAACCCTGGTTCGCCGGACAACGCACCGCAGTGGCCCGTCACGGAATCATCCGCAAGCCAGACTTCACCAGCCCCGGTCGCGGCGGCGGCGAGACCGCACAGTCGATCGGCGGCGCGGGAATCCGTCGGAGACGTGGTCAGACCGAGCACCACGCGGTCGACGGGGGGAAACGACCCCGTCACGACTGCTTCTTCGATCGCCCTCGCGACGGATGCGACCGTGTCCGTGGAGCGGACCACTCCGCCGACTTCGACCAGGAGCTCGGAGTTGCTGTGGCGCACGCGGATGCCAGACTGACCGCCGTCGACCGCCAGAATCGCGGTCATCCTGCTCTCCTCGCGCGGCCCGAAGAGAAGGCCCCGCCCGAAATGTCCGCCGACAGTTGATAACGGTCGCCCCGGTAAATGCAGTTTGCGATCATGATGACCCGTCCGCGCACATCGGAATCGACCATGCGGATCCGCAGGCACGCCTGGTCGTCGGGAATCGCCAGCAAGTCGCGGATCTTCGGGTCGGGCAGGACGGGCTCGATGGACACTTTCGCGGCCCCGGTGATGATGCGGTAGCGGTCAGCGAGCAACTCGTACAGCGAACCGTCGAGTTCTGCCCTCTCGAGACCGGGAACCAACCGGGCAGGGAGCCAGACCGTTTCGACCGCCATCGGGTCTTTGCTGGCCAGGCGCAGTCGTGTGAAGCTCAGGACTTCGTCACCGACGGGGATGCGCAGTTGCGCGGCGAGCGTGCCGTCGGCGGGGAGGGAGCGAAACGCGAGAAGCCTGCTGGAGGGGACGAGCCCGCGGTCCCGCATGTCCTGGCTGAACGACGTGAGCCCGAGCAAACGCACGAACGGTTGCGGCGTGACGTACGTTCCCGAGCCGTGCCGGCGCTCGACAATCCCTTCGGCCACGAGCGAATCGACCGCTCGCCTCAGGGTCATGCGCGCGACGCCCCATCTTTCGCTCAGATCCCGCTCGCTCGGGAGCCGGTCGCCGACGTTCGCGATCGCCACAAGCTCGCGCAGTTGCGCGCGAATCGCGTTGCGGGAGGACAGGTCGCTGGGTGGCACGAGGCAATTAGATCGTGGAATTGCCGGCAGGGCAAGAGCCGCTTTAGACCACTTGCAAACTCACCGACCCACCATGGGTAAACAACTCTGACACGATCAAACCCAGTAAATCAGGGAGTGAAATCGCACAACTGAGCGTGCCCGGTAGACCATTCTGAATTTGCACTCGCCGTGACAGGTAGACCACTTGCTCCGCCACGATACTCTAGCGGCGTGACCATCATCAGACCTGCCACACTTCAGGACATGCCAGGCGTATACCGCGTATGCCTGCAGACCGGCGACTCGGGGCGAGACGCAACGGGAATGTTCCGCAATCCCGATCTGCTCGGACACATTTATGTCGGCCCCTACCTGATTGGACATCCACGCCACGCGTTCGTCGTTGCCGACCGCGAAGGGGTTGCAGGCTACATTTTCGCGGTCGAGGATACGCTCGCTTTCGAGGAATGGCAGCGGATTCATTGGTGGCCCGCGCTGCGCGAGCAGTACCCGCGCATTCCCGATGACGATGTGAGGCCGAATGCGAATGACGAGGACCTCATCCGAACGCTGCACGAACCGCCCTCGACGCCGGAAACACTTCTCGGGGACTATCCCGCGCACTTGCACATCGATTTGCTGCCGCGCATCCACGGCCAGGGGTTCGGGCGAAGGCTCATGGAGCTCGTCGAGCAGCGCCTGCGCGAGCGGGGCATCCGCGGAGTGCATTTCGGGGTGAGCCCGGAAAACCCCAAGGCGGTTTCGTTCTATGAGCACCTCGGATACGGCGTGCTCCTTGAGACCCCCGACGACATCTATTTGGGGATGAGGCTGTCGTGATCCTCCCCGCACCCAGAACCGCCCCGCTTGTCGGCGGGCCGCAATTGCGATGGGGGGTCGTCGGCCTGGGTGAGATCGCCGGCGACTTCGTCGCAACGCTCCACGCGAACACAAACCAGCGCGTTCAGGCAGTGGGGTCGCGCTCCGTGGAGCGCGCGGACCGCTTCGCCGCAGAACACGGCATCCCGAATCGCTACGGCGACTATCGGCAGCTCGTGGAGGATCCGACCGTCGACATCGTGTATGTGGCTTCCGTGAACAGCGAACACCGGGCGCTCGCGGAGCTTGCCGTGGGCGCGGGAAAACATGTGCTCGTGGAGAAGCCCATGGGGGTGAACGCCGAGGACACTCGTGCCATCGCTGAAGCTGCGCAACGTGCTGGCGTGTTCGCGATGGAGGCGATGTGGAGCCGATTCCTGCCCCAGACGGATGTTCTCCGGCAACTCCTGGACGATGGCGTCCTGGGGGACATTCCACTCGTGACCGCCGATTTCGGAGCGAACTTCGGAGATGACCGGTCCGCTCCGGTGTTCCAGGAAGCGCTCGGCGGAGGCGTGTTGCGCGACATCGGCATCTACCCGGTCTGGTTTGCGCGATTCGTGCTCGGCTCGCCGACGGCGATCACCGTCCGCGGTTCCCGACTGGATTCGGGCCTCGACGCCCAGGCGTCCATCATCCTGGATGCGCGTGAGGGCGCTCAGGCGCTCTTGTCGACGACGATCCTCGCGGACACTCCGACGGTCGCGAGCATCAGCGGCACGGCGGCGCGCGTCGAGGTGCGAAGTCCGTTTCTCATGCCGGATGGCTTCGACATCGTCGTGGGCGACGAGCGCCAGTCGTGGACGGATCGCAGCGGTCTCCGTTTGCGGGAAGGGCTTTGCTGGCAGGCGACGGCGATCGCGCAGCACGTCGACGACGGCCTCACCCAGTCGCCGCTGCACACCCTAGACGATTCGCTCGCGATCATCGAGACCCTGGATTCGGTGCGCTCGCTGTTCTGAGTCACTGCTGGCGTGGGACAAGCCGTTGCAATTGCGTGACGTGACTTGGTTCGAGTTCGTCGAGTGAATTCACGCCGAGCAACTGCATGGTGCGCACGAGCTGTGTGGAAAGAATTTCGATCGCGCGGTCGACTCCCTCTCGCCCTCCAGCCATGAGCCCGTAGAGGTAGGCGCGGCCGATGAGAGTGAATCTGGCTCCCAGTGCAAGAGCAGCCACGATGTCCGCACCGGACATGATGCCCGTGTCCAGGTGAATCTCGGTGTCCTTGCCGACCTCGCGCACGACCTCGGGAAGTAGGTGGAACGGGATCGGCGCCCGGTCGAGCTGGCGGCCACCGTGGTTGGACAGCAGGATACCGTCGACCCCCATGGAGGCGAGCGTCTTTGCATCCCCAAGACTTTGCACACCCTTCACCACGAGTTTGCCCGGCCACTGCTTCTTGATCCACGCCAGGTCCTCGAACGTCACCGTCGGATCGAACATGGTGTCCAGAAGCTCGGCGACAGTCCCGCTCCAGCGATCAAGGGATGCGAAGGCGAGCGGCTCAGTCGTGAGGAAGTTGATCCACCAGGCTGGCCGCGGGAGGGCATTCATCACCGTTGCGGGGGTCAGTGTTGGCGGAATGGTCATGCCGTTGCGAGCATCCCTGAGTCGCGCTCCAGCTACGGGAACGTCGACCGTGACCATGAGGGTGTCAAACCCTGCCTTCGCTGCCCGATCGACCAGGGCCATGGAGCGCTCTCGGTCCTTCCACATGTACAACTGAAACCAGTTGCGCCCGTTGGGGTTCGCGGCCTTCACGTCCTCAATCGAGGCGGTACCCATCGTGGAGAGCGAGAACGGGATGCCGGCGGCGGCCGCGGCGGACGCTCCTGCGATCTCCCCCTCGGTCTGCATCATCCGGGTGAATCCCGTTGGCGCGATCCCGAACGGTAGGGCAACCTGGCTGCCCAAAATCTCACGGCTCGTATTCACTGACGACACATCGCGCAGGATGGCCGGATTGAACTCGATATCCTCAAACGCCTGCCGTGCACGAGCGAGGCTCAGTTCGGCCTCCGCTGCACCATCCGTATAGTCGAACGCCGCCTTTGGGGTCCGTCGCTTGGCGATCAATCGCAGGTCATGGATTGTGAGCGCCTCCTGCAACCGACGCTTCTTTGCGTTCAGTGTCGGCTTCTTGAACTTCATGAGTGGAGCAAGGTCGCGTGGACGCGGGATACGGCGCTTCATTGTTCTATTGTCCTTTCCCGCACTGAGGCGACACTCGTGCCGGGCAGTTTTCGGCTGCGGCGAGGATGGAAGACCCTTGGCGCGAACGCGGTCGCAACCATGTTCCGCAAGGATTCGAGGCTGCCAGTCACGAAACCCTGCGACCGTGCCTGCACGAGAATATTCCCCAGCGACGTTGCTTCAGCGGGGCCCGCAAGGACAGGACGCCCAAGGCGATCTGCGGTGAGCTGGCAGAGCAAGTCGTTCTCGGACCCGCCGCCAACAATGTGCACAACAGACGCGGTGGAACCGGACAATGCGCACGCCGTCTCCACGGCGTTCGCAAAGGATGCCGCGAGACTCTCGAAGATGCTCCGAATCAGCTCGATGCGGCCTACAGGAGCTGCCTCCCCGCGTTCCGTGAAGTAGGCGATGATCCGTTCCTGCATGTTCCCGGGGCTCAGAAATCGCGTGTCGCTGGCGTCGAAAACCGGCACCGGATGATCGATTGCGGCAGCGCGCTCGATGAGGCCGGGCAGGTCGACCGGTTCACCGCGCTGCTCCCACTCGCGAACGCACTCGTTCACGAGCCACAGACCCATGACGTTGTGGAGGAATCGAACTCGCCCATCGACACCGGCCTCATTCGTGAAGTTTGCTAGTCGGCTTTTTTCGGTGAGCACGGGAGCGGTCAGTTCGACTCCAACGAGACCCCACGTACCGCAGGAAATGTAGGCAAAATCCTCACTGGTTGCGGGAACCGCGACAACGGCGGACGCCGTGTCGTGCGACCCGACGGCGGTTACCGCCACTTGACCCTGCACGCTTCCGAGGGTCGTGGCAACATCCGGGAGCAGCGGCCCAATTTCGTCTCCAGCATCGATCAGTTCCGGAAACAGTCGACGGGGCAAGTCGAGGCGTCCGATCATGTCGTCGTTCCAGGTCTTCCTCACTGGGTCAAGAAGGCCAGTGGTGGAAGCGTTCGTTCGCTCGGCGACTTGGTGTCCAGTCAGCCAGAAGTTGATCAGATCAGGGATGAGGAGGAATGTGTCGATGCCGTCGAGAGCGCCAGTGGCCGCATCAGCCCAAAGCTGGTACACCGTGTTGAACGGGAGCTGCTGGATGCCGTTCGCCTGATATAGGTCGGATGGGCTGACAACGCGGTGCACAGCGTCCTGGGCGGCGAGATTTCGTTCGTTCCGGTAGTGGTAGATCGACCCGACAATGCGGTTGTTGCTGAGAAGTCCGTAGTCCACTCCCCAGGAGTCCACAGCGATGCTGCGCACCTCTGGCGCACCCCTGAGCGCGGCTTCGAGACCGAGCTGGACATTCCGGTAGAGCTCGAGGATGTTCCAGTGCAGCCCGTCAATGAGGTGAACAGGTTGATTGGGAAATCGAGACACAATCTGCAGGCTCAGCTCGCGGGGCCCAGCCCTGCCGACAACAACCCGTCCACTCGTGCCGCCAAGGTCGACTGCTGCGACAGTTCCGTTCATCGGAGGAACGCCGCCGCAACCCCGGCATCGACGGGAATGTGCAGCCCAGTAGTGTGGCTGAGGTCGCTTGTGCAGAGTGCAAACACAGCATTTGCAACGTTCTCCGGCAAAACCTCGCGCCCCAGCAGGGTGCGCTTCGCGTAATACTCGCCAAGCTTTTCCTCTGGTACCCCATACACCGCCGCACGCTTCGCTCCCCAGCCTCCCGCAAAGATGCCGCTGCCACGCACCACACCATCCGGGTTGATTCCGTTGACTTTGACACCATGCTCACCGAGTTCTGCCGCGAGCAGCCGGACCTGGTGTGCCTGATTCGCTTTCGCAGCGCTATAGGCGATGTTATTGGGCCCGGCAAACACGGAGTTCTTGGACGAGATGTAGATGATGTCGCCACCGAGATGCTGGTCGATGAGCACACGCGCTGCAGCGCGGGAAACCAGGAATGACCCTTTGGCCATGACATTGTGTTGAAGGTCCCAGTCGGCAGCGGTCGTTTCGAGAAGCGGCTTTGACAGGGAGAGCCCGGCATTGTTGACGACGATGTCCACGCCGCCGAACGCGAGAACGGCGGAGTCGATCGCAGCCGGCACTTCGTGCTCCTGAGTGACGTCGGCACGGATTCCTATGGCCACATCGGTCGTCCCGAGTTCCGCCGCGACGCTCTGTGCGGCGTCACCATCGAGGTCGGCAATCACAACGCACGCGCCCTCAGCCGCAAGGCGGGTCGCGATGGCTTTGCCAATCCCGGATGCCCCGCCAGTGACGAGCGCGATGCGCGAGGCCAGCGGCCGGGGCTTCGGCCTGCGTTGAAGTTTTGCCTCCTCGAGAGCCCAGTACTCGATGCGGAACTTTTCCGTGTCACTGATGGGCGTATACCGGGAGATCGCCTCCGCGCCGCGCATGACGTTAATCGCATTCACGTAGAACTCGCCGGCAACCCTCGCGGTCTGCTTGTCCGGACCGTAACTAAACATTCCCACGCCCGGGATGAGGATGATCGCAGGGTCCGCACCCCGCATCGCAGGCGAATCCGTGTCCGCGTGGCTCTCGTAGTAGGCGCGGTAGTCCTCGCGGTACTGCGCATGGAGCTCTCCGAGGCGCGCCACCGATTCGTCGATCGTCGCCGACGCGGGAAGATCCAGAACGAGCGGTCTGATCTTGGTTCGGAGGAAATGGTCCGGGCAACTCGTACCGAGTGCGGAAAGCCTCGGGTGTTCCGAGCCAGCGAGGAAGTCCGTAACGGCAACGTCATCCGTGAAGTGGCCAACACGGACCGCATCGGTCGATGCGAGGGCGCGCAGGTGCGGCGCGAGCGCCGCCGCCTTCGCGCGTCGTTCGTCGTTTGGAAGCGCGGTGTAACCGGGTACGACGGTTCCAAAGGGTTTCGCGCGCCCATGGTCGGCGATGTAGGCAGAGGCCGTCTCGATGATCCAGAGGCTGTTGCGCTCCGACTCGTCGCTCGTATCCCCCCAGGCGGTGATGCCGTGTCCGCCGAGAATGCAGCCGACCGCCCCCGGATGCCGCGCCCTGACCGCCGCGATATCGAGGCCGAGCTGAAAACCCGGCCGGCGCCACGGCACCCAGACCACTTTGTCGCCGAAGGTCTTCTCGGTGAGCGCTTCACCATCGGCGGCCGTGGCGAAGGCGATGCCGGCATCCGGGTGTAGGTGGTCGACGTGGGCCGCGTCGACGAGTCCGTGCATCGCCGTGTCGATAGAGGGCACTGCCCCACCCTTGCCGTGCAGCGTGAAGTCGAATGCGTCGACCATCTCGTCTTCGTGATCCACCCCCTGGTAGACGTCGACGAGCGCGCGCAATCGGTCAAGGCGAAGAACAGCGAGGCCAGTCTCAGTGAGCGTTCCGAGATCCCCGCCGGACCCTTTCACCCACAGAAGTTCGACTTGCTCGCCCGTTACAGGGTCCACGCTCGAGCCCTTGGCCGACGTGTTGCCGCCAGCGAAATTGGTCACTCGAGGGTCGGAGCCGAGTCGATTCGACCTCGCTACAAGTTCAGCTACCGTGTCGCTGGTCACGCACCCCACCCTGCCTGCTCGCCGCCGATCCTTTCGGCTTCGATACGCTGTTGATATCCGCTCGCCGCGTATGCGGCCAGGGGGTCTTCTGGCAGGCCGCGAGATGCGCGCCACTCGGCCAAGGCCGGGCGCACATCCGTGTAGAACGCATCCATGAGGATGTCATTTGCCGCGAGCACGTCGCCAGCACTCTGCGCCGCGCCCAGCGCATCCCGATCGAGCACTAGCGCACGAGCAGTCATTTCCTGCACGTTGAGAACCGAACGGATTTGACCCGGGATTTTCTTCTCAATGTTGTGGCACTGGTCGAGCATGAAGGAAACTTCGCTCGTGCTGCCGTAGCCTCCGCCACGAATTACCTCGACCATGATTCGGAAGAGCTGAAACGGATCGGCAGCGCCAACGATGAGGTCGTCATCCGCGTAGAAGCGGGAGTTGAAGTCGAAGGCTCCAAGTTTTCCGAGGCGCAATAGTTGGGCCACGATGAACTCGATATTCGTTCCTGGCGCATGGTGGCCCGTGTCCAGACACACCAGCGCACGTTTTCCGAGCGCCGCCACGTGCGAGTACGCCGTGCCCCAGTCGGGCACATCGGTGTGGTAAAAAGCGGGCTCGAAAAACTTGTACTCCAATACCATGCGCTGGTCGTCACCGAGCCTCTGGTAGATCTTCGCGAGCGAATCCGCCAGTCGGTCCTGGCGCGAGCGCATGTCGTCCTGGCCAGGGTAATTCGTCCCGTCCGCAAGCCAGATCTTCAGGTCGCGCGAACCTGTCTGCCCCATGATGTCGATGCACTGGAAGTGGTGGTCGATGGCTTGCCGACGAATCTTTGGGTCGCTGTGGGTGAGGCTGCCGAGCTTGAACGAGTCGTCCTGGAAGGTGTTCGTATTGATGGTCCCGAGCGCCATCCCGTGGTCCTCTGCGTGCTGGCGCAGCGCAGCGAAATCATCGACGAGGTCCCACGGAATGTGAAGTGAAATGATCGGCGCCTGGCCGGTGACTTCGTTGACTTTGGCGGCATCTTCAATCTTCTCGAAGGGATTCCGCGGCACTCCGGGCTGCGGGAAGACGCGAAACCGGGTTCCGGAGTTGGCAAATGCCCACGAGGGCAACTCAAGAAATTGGTCCCCTAATGATTCCAGGACCTCGCTCGTCAAAACCGAACTCATGTGCCATCCCTCTACGTTGAGCGAAACTTCCTGAGGACACGCGGCCCTCGTGCAGCATTCACTCTGCTATCGATTGAATCGTTTCATTGTAGGGTTCATGATAGGGGCAGAGCATGATGGGGTCAATGCAGAGGGAGTCAAAGATGACCGACGGAGCTTACGAGAACGTAGCGGCGACCGCCACGAGCATGGATCGAGTTCTCAACGCCGGAAACGGAATTGTGCGACTCGCACCCACGTGGGTCCCCAGGGCCTTCTGCACTCCTGGGCGGCGCATCCGTTTGCACCCGGACGACTATTACCCGTTCGAGCAGACCCGCGGAGGAATCGATGAAAGATGGCTCGCCTCGGCAGTGCGCGCCGACAACGGACCCTCTACCGGAGCAAATGAAGGACTCAGCCTTGTCGTCGATCCGGAGGGTGGTGCGCTCATCCCGTTCGACGAACTCGTGGCCCACCACAAGGCGGAGCTCATCGGTAGTCGATTGTTTGACGGGCACGGCGTATGGCCGATGTACTCCAAGTTCTTCGACAACCAGCAGGCGCTCCCGTTCCACGTCCACCACACAGACGAAAAGGCTGCACTGGTCGGCAAACCCGGCAAGCCCGAGGCGTACTACTACTCGCCGCACATGAACAACCATCTCGGCGACCAGCCGATCTCGTTCCTGGGGCTCCAGCCAGATATTGAGAAGGGACAGATCCGCGAGCGCCTCGAGCGCTTTTCTCGCGGCGGTGACAATCGCATCACCGAACTGTCTCTCGGGTATCGCACGCAACTCGGAACTGGGTGGGATATCCCATCGGGGGTGCTGCACGCGCCGGCGAGCATTGCGACGTATGAACCGCAAGCAGCGTGCGACGTGTTTTGCATGTGTGAATCGTGGAGCAACAACAGGGAGGTGCCAGAGGAGCTGCTCTGGAAAGACGTTCCCGCCGAGAAGCACGGCGATCTCGACTTCATTGTCAGCCTGCTCGAGTGGGACCTCAACACCGACCCGCACTTCGTAAAGAATCGATTCATGGTGCCGTATGAGACTCAGCAGTCCAGCGCCGACGGAGGCGGCGCCTACGTGGAGAAGTGGATCGTGTTCCGGTCACCGCACTTCAGCGCGAAGGAACTCACGATTCATCCGGGGCAGTCGGTGACGATTGCCGATACCGACGCATACGGACTCATCGCGGTGCAGGGCTTCGGTACCTTCGGGGCGCACGACATCGCCGCGGCGACCCTGATCCGGTACGGGCAACTCAGCCAGGACGAGTTTTTTGTCTCTGAAGCTGCTGCGCTCGCCGGTGTGAAGATCACGAATCGCAGCGCAACGGATGATCTGGTGATCCTGAAGCACTTCGGCCCGGAGAATGCAGAACTCGGGCTTCGGGCCTGACGACTCAGAGGGAATCATGAACTCTTACCTCAAATCCCGCCGTCGGCTGCTGCTCGATATGCACATTCCGGACTGGGATGAGAGGTTTCTCGCGGACTATGACCCGGCGGAGCTCGCTCGGCTGTATCGCCTGGCAGGGGCCGACGGCGCATTGCTGTATTGCAAGTCCCACCTGGGGCTGAACTATTGGCCCGCGCCTGTTGGCGGCGTTCATCGCGCAGCTCGCAAACGCGACCTCGTCGGAGAAGCCAAAGTGGCCCTCGAGGGGCAAGGCATTGCGGTGGCGGCATACCACAGTGTCATTTTCGACAGTTGGGCCGCCCAGGAGCATCCAGAGTGGAAAGTCGTCCCTGCGAGCAGGTCTGCGGGCAAGGAGTGGACAGTACTCGGCCATCGTTACGGAACGATGTGCCCGAACCACCCGGCGTATGTCGACTACGAGAAGGCCCAGATCTCGGCCCTCCTCGAGCGGTACGCGTTCGACACACTGTGGCTGGACATGGCGTTCTGGACTGCCGTGTGTGTGTGCGATGCGTGTGCCATGCGGTTTCGAGCTGAGCACGGGATTGAGATCCCGATGATCATCGACTGGACCGGAAAAGCCTGGACCACATTCCAGTCCGCGCGGGAGCGGTGGATCTCCGGATTCGCAGCAGAGCTCATGGACACCGCGCGCCGGGTTCGACCAGGCATCGCCGTTACCCACAATCTTGCGCCAGGGCTTCGTGGCTGGTTCCAGGCGCAGCGAGCGCAGGACTCCGAGCTCGACGATTTCGCCGCGGGGGATCTCTACGGCGGATTCGACGAGCAGGTTTTCGTACTCGCGCTCATGCAGGGCTTCCGACGCACTTCGATCCCGGAGTTCATGACCACGCGAACTCGCGACCTGTTCAACCACTCGAGCACGAAGTCCGAACATGAAATGCTTACTCAGGCGTTCGCTGCAGTGGCTGCCAACGCTGCATTCCTGTTTATCGACGCCGTCGATCCCTCTGGCAGGTTGAACGAGAAGGTGTATGAACGCATCGGCCGCGTGTTTGACAGGACACGGGCGTTCGAGTCGGAAGCGAGTGGCAGCGAAATCACCGACGTAGCCGTGTATTACTCGGACGACTCGCGCATCGAAGAGACCGGCCTCGGTGAAGCCGGCACGGACGATCCTCGTCTCGACCTGCTGGCGGAGGCTCTGCCTGGAGGGGGATCCCACCACCAGGATGCGGTCATGGGGGCAGTTCGTGCGCTTCGTCGCGGCCACATTCCGTTCTCTGTGGTGACTCGGCTCGACAACGAGAGACTCGGGGATTTTTCTGTCGTGATCCTGCCGGATGCTCGGCGCCTTTCCCTCGAGGACGTTTCCGCTTTGCGCGCCTATGTGGCGGGGGGTGGCCGACTGTACGCGAGCGGTGCCAGCTCACTACTGCTTTCTAATGGGTCGACGACCGGAGACTTTGCGCTCGCCGACGTTTTCGGTTGCCACGTGGATTCCACGGAAGAGGGTGTGATGGTCTACGTACGCCCGGAGTCCCCTGGAATCGCCGCCGCCGTGCTACCGGAGCCGTACCTTCCGATCGGTCGGCGTATTCCACGGCCTTCCGGATCCGGGGCACCGCTGAATCTTCCGCGAATTTCTGCGGGTCCGAGCGCTCGCGTGCTTGCTCGCATCACCGTGCCATTCGGTTACCCGTCCGACGGAACCATGGCGGGCAGAGATTTCGCGAGTATCCACTCCTCCCCACCGTGGGACGACACAATCCACCCCGCCATAGTCGTGAATGACTTCGGTGCGGGGCGCGTCGTCTATTCGTGTGCGCCGATCGAAACCGATCCAAGCCCAGCGCATCAGGCTGCGTTTCTTCACCTGCTCGACCACGAGCTGGAGTTGAATTCCCGGCTCTCGGCGGTGGGGCACCCCGACGTGTGGGTAACGGGGTTTGATCAGCCTGACCGCAGCCGGGTGGTCGTGAGCGCAATTCGGCTCGTCGACGACGCGCCGAGTGCGCGTGAACCTATTGTCGTGAGCGTCCGCGTTCCAGAGGGCTTTGAAGTTGCGGCCGCGCGGCACGTCGCATCCGACGATCCGTGCCGCTGGAGCGTGGACGGCAACATCGTGACAATCAACCTGGCAGTTGACGTCTTCGAGATGGTGGCCATTGAACTCGCTCCTGTTCGTCAAGTGGACCTCTGACCTCGTCTGTTGAGCCACGCCGCAGACGAGCCAGATCAGGCAAACTTCACATTGTCACGATTCAACTCGGCACTCGACAAGCCTGCCCCATCCCTGTACTCTCTCTAACAACCGAAATATTGAAACGATTCATATTCCGGATGGCCCATACAACGTCGTAGACAGAAGAGGCAAAAAAATGATGAAACACGGAAAGAGGATTGTGACGGCGATTGCCGCTGTCACGATCGCCGCCCTGGCGCTCAGTGGGTGTTCCACTTCTGAAGAGCCAGCCGCCGAAGGAGAGAAGACGCTTACCCTGGCGGTCTCCTCCGACAGCCTGTGGGGCTTCGTCCGCACTGATATCGGCACTCAGGTGCACCAGTCATCCGCGTATTGGATGCCGCTGTATGACACGATCGTGAAGATCACGCCAGAGCTGGAGATCCTGCCCAACCTCGCGACAAAGTGGGCATACAACGACGACCTCACCGAGCTCACGCTCACGATTCGTGACGACGTGAAGTTTACGGACGGCACCCCGCTCGACGCGGAAGCGATCGTCCAGAACCTCCTCACGTTCCGTGATGGCGGCGGTGGAGAGGTATCGCAGGGCGCCGCATCCATTGCCGATGCGGTTGCTCCCGACGCGACAACCGTCGTGGTCACGCTGAAGCAGGCCGACCCAGCCATCCTTCCCGCAATGGCGGCGTCCCTGGGTGCGGTATTCCTCCCGGCAGACATTGCAAACCCGGACAAGGACAAGTCGGCCGTTCCAGTGGGCTCCGGCCCTTACGTCCTCGACGAGGCGAACACGACCCCGGGTTCCATTTACAGCTACATTCGCAACGCTGACTACTGGGACAAAGCATCCTATCCGTTCGACAAGATCGTGCTTCGTCCGATGGCAGACACCGCGGCCAGGATGAACGCGCTCAAGGCCGGTGAGGTCGATGGTGCAATGGTGCCAGCGTCCAATGGCGCCGACATCGAAGCGAGCGGAATCACGCTCAACACGGGAATCGCCAACTGGGCCGGCCTCCACATGATCGACCGCGCAGGAACGCTTGTTCCCGCGCTGGCGAACGTGAAAGTCCGCCAGGCAATCAACATGGCTTTTGACCGGGCAGCGATCGTGAAGAACATCCTCCAGGGCTATGGTGTGGTCAACAACCAGGTGTTCCGCGAAGGCAGCAATGGTTACATCGAGAGCGAAAAGGGCACCTACCCGTTCGACATCGATGGCGCCAGGAAGCTCATGGCTGAGGCCGGATACGCCGACGGATTCGACATGACGATGCCGGCGATCACGGGCAACCACGACGTGATCATGCCGATCATCAAGCAGCAGCTCAGTGAAATCGGAATCCGCCTGACGGTTGACTCGTTCCAGCTGGGTGACTACTTCAACGAGGTCTTCGCGAAGAAGTACCCGATGGTCTACGTCAACCTTCCCAGCTTCGATGACTGGCGCGACGTCAAGGGAATGGTTTCCCCGGCAGCGCTGTGGAACGTGTTCAAGTCACAGGATCCCGTGCTTGACGGCTACATCGAAGCAGCGCGGACCACCGTCGGGGCCGAGCAGAAGGCAGCCTTCCAGAACATCGGTCAATACCTGATCGACAACGCCTGGTATGCGCCGTGGGCAACGCCTCACGTGCTGTACGGAACGGACAGCGCCATCACGGCGACCTTGAGTCCAGGACAGGTTGAACCCCTGATCTGGGACATCAAGCCCGCCAAATAGTGGCTCAGTGGCCACGTCGCAGGGAGCAGGAATCCCTGCGCCGTGGCACACTTCGTTGAACCAATAGGGATTATTCATGCTCGTGTTTCTCGCTCGGCGCGTCGTGGCCGGTGTCGTGCTTATCATCGCCGTCTCCGCGGTGACGTTCACGCTCATCTACAGCGACGGCGAGCGGATAGCCCGACTCATTCTCGGTCCGGATGCGGACCAGGCCGCCGTGGTACAGCGGGCTCAGGAGCTTGGCCTTAACGAGCCCCTGGTCGTGCAATTCTTCGTGTGGTTTGGCAAGGTTCTGAACGGCGACCTGGGGCGTTCGCTGAGCGATCACCGGCCTGTTCTCGAAACTCTCACCTCCCGGGTCCCGGTGACTCTGGCACTTGTCGGACTCACCCTGCTTGTCACCCTCATCTTTGCTGTGGTCATCGGCCTGTACAGCGCTTACAAGGGCGGATGGGTTGACTCAGGGTTGCGGACATTCGGGGTCTTCGGCTTCGCCACCCCGCACTTCCTTATTGCGATCGGCCTCGTCGTTCTCTTCGCCCTCAACCTCAAGCTCCTGCCAGCCACCGGGTACATACCGCCAACGAAATCGCTTGGTGGCTGGACGCTGTCCCTTGTGCTGCCAGTCACGGCTCTCGCCGTCGGCACGATCGCCTCGGCGTCGCAGCAGGTCAGGGGCGCTGTCCTGGATGTCATGAAGCAGGACTACATCCGCACCCTCCGAAGCAGGGGCATCCCGCTTCGCGCCGTGTATCTCCGGCACGCGCTCAAGAACGCAAGTGCCCCGGGTCTCACGACCCTTGGCATGCAGTTCGTGGGGTTGCTCGGCGGTGCCGTGGTCATTGAGCAGGTGTTTGCACTTCCGGGCATCGGGTCTCTCGTGATCGCGTCAGCACTCAAGTCGGATATCCCCGTCATCATGGGCACCGTGCTTTTTCTCGTGGTCGTCGTCGTCGTCGTCAATATCGTCGTCGACCTCGCGATCGCCTGGGCCAACCCGAGATCGAGGAACTGATGAGCGGCGAACTTGGACTAGCAACAACCCCGGACATTCCAACCTTCATCCGGCAGGGAGCCCTTCGACGTCTCGTGAAAATGCCGACCGTCTGGGTCGCCGCGATCATCCTCACGACAGTGGTGTTCTACTCGTTCTTCGGCGCCATTCTTGCACCGTTCAATCCGAACGTCACCAAACTCGATCTGGTCAACATTGCGCCGTTCCAGTCTGAGTACCTTCTCGGCGGAGACCGGGCGGGCCGTGACATCCTCAGCCGCCTCATGTTCGCAACGGCGAACACCATTGGCGGTGCGCTCATCGCGGTTTCCGTCGCCGTGGCAATCGGAGTGACCATCGGGCTCATGGCCGGATACTACGGGCGAACATTTGATGCCGTCGGCGCATGGCTTTCCAACCTCATCCAGGCGGTCCCCGGCATGATCGTCCTGATCGCCGTGTTCGTGGTCGTCGGCCCGTCGACCGTCGTGAGCATGATCGTTGTCGGAATCCTGATCGCGCCCGCGTACTTCCGGCTCGTCCGCAACGTTGTCATTTCCGTGCGAAATGAACTGTACGTCGACGCAGCAAAGGTGTCGGGTCTGTCCGATATTCGCATCATGAGCCGACACATCTTCGTGGTTGTGCGCGCCCCCATCATCATTGAGATGGCGTACATCGCCGGGATCGCACTCGTGATCCAGGCGGCACTCGAATTTATCGGGCTGGGCAGTCCGGAGACCCCGACCTGGGGCGGCATGCTTCAGGATTCGTTCAACGCGCTGTACATTTCCCCTCTGGCAATCCTGTGGCCTTCGCTCTCCATCGTCCTCACGGTTCTCGCGTTCGTGTTCCTCAGTAACGCGGTGCGGGACACACTGGGGGATCCCCGCAGCAGTGGCGGCGCTGCCAGAAAAGCGACCATCACCTCTGCGGTTTTCAAGGGCTCCTCGGCCATCGGGGACACGACGGCATTTCTCGCCGTGCGCGACCTTTCGATCGCCTACCCGCTCTCGAAAGACAGCTCCCGAACCGTCGTCAACAAGGTCAGCCTTGAGGTCAACCGAGGCGAAGTGCTGGGACTCGTCGGCGAAAGCGGCTCGGGAAAAACTCAGACGGCGTTTGCGATCCTCGGACTCCTGCCGCCAGAGGCGATCGTTGCCTCAGGTCGAATCGTCTTTGACGGACAGCCGCTGCTTGGACTCGCGGAGAAGAAACTGAACCAGCTGCGCGGGAGTGAGATCGCGTACGTTCCGCAGGAACCGATGTCGAACCTTGACCCCGCTTTCACCGTCGGCCAACAGTTCGGGTTTGCAATGAGGAAGAAACTGGGGCTGTCAAAAGCCGAATCGCGCGTTCGCGCCCTCGCGTTGCTCGCCCGTGTGAACATCAACGAACCGGAGCGCGTGTTCGACTACTACCCGCACCAGCTTTCTGGCGGGATGGCACAGCGCGTGCTTATCGCGATCGCCGTGTCCTGCGATCCGAAATTGCTTATCGCCGATGAGCCAACGACGGCGCTCGACGTCACAGTGCAGGCCGAAGTGCTCGACCTGCTGCGGGATCTTCAACAGGAACGATCGATGGCTTTGATCCTCGTGACCCACAACTTCGGGGTCGTCGCTGATATCTGTGATCGCGTCGCAGTGATGAAGGACGGTGAAATTGTGGAGACCGGTGATACGAGAACAATTATGAAGAAGCCGGAACACCCATACACTCGTCTGCTGCTGGACTCTGTGCTCGACAACGTCCCGATGCGTGCACCGCTCGATCCGGCGGAAGAGGTGAGCGTATGAATCAGCCGGCGGCGCCTCTTCTCCGGGTGGAGAACCTCGAGGTTGAATATCGCAAGGCCGGATGGCGCAAGCCTGCCAATCGGGTGCTTCACGGCGTTTCACTCGACATTCGGGAGGGTGAGACCCTCGGTCTCGTCGGTGAATCAGGGTCAGGAAAGACGACTCTGGGGCGCAGCATTCTTGGGCTCGTCCCCGTCGCCTCGGGGCAAATTCTCTACGCCGGACGCGACATCACGCACGCGCGCCGCCGAGACCGCCGAGCGTTGGCGAAGGAGATTCAGGTCGTCTTCCAGGACCCGTACTCCTCGCTCAACCCCTCACTGCTCGTGTCAGACATCCTGTCGGAGCCACTTCGCGCGGCGGGGATCAGCGGCACAGAGTCGCGCAAGCGAGTTCGCGAACTACTCGATCGAGTGGGGATGCCTGCAGACGCGTCTGAGCGGTACCCGGTGGAGTTCTCCGGCGGCCAGCGTCAGAGAATAGCCATCGCCCGCGCGCTCGCATTGGAGCCGCGCTTGATCATTTGCGATGAACCGGTGAGCGCGCTCGACCTCTCGACGCAGGCTCGCGTGCTGGATCTCCTGATCGACATTCAAGAACGCACGGGGGTATCGCTGCTGGTGATTTCCCACGACCTCTCCGTTGTCCGGGCAGTGTGTCACCGCGTGGCCGTCATGTTCAAGGGCGAGATCGTCGAGCAGGGAAGCACGAGTTCCGTGATCGACAACCCGACTCAGACCTACACGAAGAAACTTCTCCTGGCCGCGCCGGTGTCTGACCCTGATGAGCAGCGCCAGCGCCGGGAAGCGCGTCGCCTCCTTGCAGAGGCAGAGCCAGCGCTCTGACATGGCAACTCCCGTGCGCGACTCCGGCTCGCCCCTGAGCGTCGATGCCGAACTCTGGCCGGTTCTGAAAACCGCGCAGGGGGAGTTCGTGGTCGAAGGCGCCGACCACGCGGAAACAATCGACTCGGGGGTCCTGTTCCACCGGCTCCCAGAGTCATCCATCGCCAGGATTCCTATGGAGTTCTTCCGTGCGGTGGAGGCCCAGCCCACCGGCGTGCGGTTCGCCATGACGACACGCGCCACGTCCATTGAACTCCTCGTGACGACGACGGTGACCGTATTCTTCCCGGACGAGCCGGTGGAATCCTTCGGACAGTTCGACCTGCTTATCGACGGAAAGCAGCATTCCCACGTAATCGTGAAATCCGGTGGAATCAGGACGATGAATGTCCTGACCAACAGCTCGACCGTGGAGGCCGGGGAAGCGGTCACCGTTCGGTTCGACGGGCTACCCGAAACCGACAAGACCGTGGAGATCTGGCTGCCCCACGGCGTCGAGGTAACCGTGGCATCTCTCGACGCAGACGCCCCGATCAGCGCGACCCGCAACACACGGCCCACGTGGCTGCACTACGGCAGCTCCATCAGCCATGGGGTCAATGCGCAAGCGCCCACTGGCACCTGGCCAGCCGTTGCTGCCGCGACCGCCGGGGTGAGCCTTAGCAGCCTGGGGTTCAGCGGTAATGCCATGCTCGATCACTTCGTTGCGACGGCCATCCGCGACAAGTACGCGGACCTGATCTCGCTCGAGATCGGCATCAACGTGATCAATCACGACGGATTTCGTACGCGCACGTTCGTTCCGGCGGTGACTGCGTTCCTCGACGTCATCCGCGAAGGTCATCCGCTCACGCCGATCTGGATTGTGTCTTCGGTGCTGTGCCCCATCGTCGAAGACCGGCCAGGGCCAACGATGCTCGTGGGCGAGCCGGGTGCGCGTCGTGCGGCCACCGACGGGCTGCCGCACGATGTGGAGCGCGGCCGGTTGAGCCTTTCGCTCACTCGCGACCTCCTCCGGCAGATTGTCGCCTCGCGCACCCCGGAAGATTCGAACCTGCATTACCTCGACGGGCGCGAACTTTATGGGGAGACCGAGTACGCCGCGATGCCTATGCAGGATGGGCTGCATCCGGATTCGGACGCCCACCACCACATGGGGGCTCGGTTCGCAGACCTCGTGCTTGGGAACCAGTTGCGCTAGAGGGGAACCGTAGGTGGCCACGGCACGCTCAGGCGGCCAGTGGTGTGTTCGCTCTCGGAACCATCAGGGAGGACGAGACGCACGGGTCGGGGTGAATCCACCGTGAGGGTTCCATTCTTTACCTCAAGTCTCACGAGACCGTGCGGCGTCGGTGCTGACACCTCGAGGCGGCGAAGGCGGCCCAATCGCGGGGCAATTGATACGACCTCGAAACCCGGTTCAGCGGGGGAAATACCGGCAACGAAAAGAATGAGGTCACGTGCGGGAGTGGCCGACCATGCGTGCGCATAGGACTGGCCGCGCCACACTTCTCGAAGGGCACTCGGTCCAATTTCCAGAAGCGCGTCCCAGTCATGAAGCAAATCGGGCAACGCGTCCGCGTGACCCAGCCTCGCCAGTGCGTCGTGAACGAGGTAACGGAAGAAGGGCTGGGCTGCCACAAGCTCGTGTTCGACATCCCAGTTTGGTGCGTATCTCAGTGCCAGAGTCTGCCGGAAGAACGTGGCGGGGGTGTAGTCGGCAAGAAGCATGCTCGGGTCCACAATGCGATTGCGATCCAACAGGATGTCCGCGATTCGTGAAAGGCGTGACTCAGGCACGAGTCCCCCGGTAACCGCCGCCGCGTGGGCGTGTTCGCTCAGCCGCCTGCTGCGTGCACCGTTCTGGATCGAGTCGACATACCGTTCGCGCTCGGGGTCCCAGAACTGCTCGAATCCTGTTCTAACGCGCTCCTGCACATCGCTAGCCCACAGTGCGCGCCCCTCGTCGCCCAACCACGATGAGATCTCGGCAAAGTCGCCCAGCGCTCTGGCCCACAGTCCATTGAGCGAAGCCACGGCACCGTTCACTTCCGTTGGAGCCCACTCGATGAGAACCCAGCCCGTGACATCGTGGAGAAGACCGTCGTCGTGCTGAAACGGGAGAAACCAGCGAAGGACGGACTCGAATGCCGGCATGAGCTCGGCAACCAATCCTCGATCGCCGGTGTAGCGATACAGGTTGTGGACGGTGCGGGTCCATTGAAGGCACGCATCGGGGATGGCAACTGCGCCCGGATCGGAGAAGTCCGCGGCGGCGACCATGGGGAGCAGGCCATCCGGGCGCGGTGCAGCGTGAAGCTGCACATTTCTGATGGCGAGGGACCAATTGGAGTTGTTTGTGAGGTCAACCCACTGGTGGATGATGGGGTCGCCGACCCACGCTCGTTGCTCGCGCGTCGGACAATCCATGTAGGCGTCCCGCGAGCACAGGTCAACCGTGCGGAGGGCAACCTCGTGCAGCCTGGTCAGCGCTTCGTCGTCGCAGTCGAATCTCGGCCCTTCCGGGCGCACCCTCAGGTACTCGGTGACGCTGAAGTCCTCGACAACAGCGTCGTTGCCGTTGATGACCACCAACACCGCAAACCGGCCACCCATGGACTCAAGGCTCTCGTACTGATCCGAGTCACCTCTTGCTGTGTATTCGATTCGGTTGGCTGATGCGAGAGAGGACGGGTCGAGGGACTCGAGAAGGCTTACGGCGAAACGTACTCCGGCTTCGGCGGTCAGTCGGAAGGAAACGACACCGGAGACGATGCCGCCAAAATCCATCACGACAGCGTCTCCCTGCGCGACGTGCTGGGGGAAAGCACTCTTCGGCGGCGACGGTGTGCTTACGTCGTCCGGGTGGTTTTCCAGAACTTCTCGCAATGCGCGCGCGCCGTCTGTCGCGGCTAGGGGCCCCGAACGAAGCCATGCGGACCGCGGCTTTTGTCTACGGGGTTCCGGCGGGGGCAGCGGATTGGGCAGCGGGAGGCCGAAGGGCTCGGCCGGGGGTCGCGATGACGACGGGCGCCCGAACTGCGGGGTGGACGACAATTCGGCTCGCCCCCACGTCGAGTCGTCAAACCCCGCCAAAGTCCAGGCCGAGTCGAGAGTTCTCGCATCAAACACCTCTGGGATCTGAGCCGAGATAACGTCGGTTGGCCGGAGCGGCGCCCACGAGTCAGTTCGTGTAGCGCGCCACGATGAATCCGTTACCAGGAGCTGGGGCTCCGTCCGGTCAGTCGTCCCGGCCCCGCCGCCGAGTTGCGTCTCAAGGACCAGGCCACCGCCACCCCCGGGGCCGGTCAATGGCGTTGGCGTCCACCATGCGGTAGCAAATCCGTAGTAGCGAACGAGGACCGCGATGCAGTTTGACCCCAGAACAAGAAGATCACTGATGTCAATATCGTCGAAGAAAAGTTGACGGGCATGAGAACGGATGGGCCCGCGCACAGCCCCGCGTCCGTTCACATACACAATGTGGCGCGAGTTGGAGGTCACCCGGAGTCGAGCGAATTCGGGGAGCGCGGTGAGTGTGAACTCACGGCGAAACAACACCTTCGTGTCCTCGCCGTCGGCCGAAGGGAAGCCGCCAAATTGCGTCGGCGGAGTTAGCTGGGCCACGTCGGGCGACCAGATCCATTCACCCTGCCATGGGGCGCTGTCAAGACTCATGAGTGCCCACAGAATCGCCCTACCGGCAGTTCCCTGCCTGCCATTGTGCTGAATCGTTTCACCATTAAGCTTAGGGATGGTTATTGATATCGTCAACGTGCCGTTGCCAGTGTGCACAGCGGTCGCAGCACCTGAAGGTATCGCCTGACATTGGTCGGAAAGGGAGTTCGTGGCAACGGTCAATCTGCGCGACGTCGCCAAGCTTGCCGGTGTTTCTGTCGGATCTGTCTCGAACGTCCTCAATCGCCCGACGACCGTATCGAAGGATGTTTCGCAGCGCGTTCTCGCTGCGATCGAGACACTCGGGTACGTTCGGAACGATGCAGCACGCCAATTGCGGGCAGGCAGAAGCAGGTGCATAGGCCTTGTCGTGCTCGACATCGCAAACCCCTTCTTCTCCGATCTAGTGCGCGGAGCAGAGCGACGTGCGGCCGAAGAGCAGCTCACGGTTCTGTTGGGCGATACGGAGGAAGACCCAGCCCGCGAACGCGTCTACATCGATCTCTTCGCGGAGCAACGCGTCTACGGATTGCTCGTGTCACCCCTCGGCGGGGCCATGCCCAGACTTCGAGCACTTCGAAAACAGGGCTTGTCGACCGTGCTCATGGACTGGCATACCGAGGATCATCAGTTCTCTTCGGTCGCCGTGGACAACGTGGCGGGAGGCAAGCTCGCGGTGGATCACCTTCTCCAAATCGGTCGGCGCCGGATCGCCTTCGTTGGCGGCCCGCACAGCATCCGCCAGGTGAGCGATCGGTTTGAAGGTGCGCGCAACGCGGTTGCGCAGCATCCGGGCGCAACGCTCGAAGTAATTGACACCCAGTCCCTCACGGTTTTGCAGGGCCGAGAAGCGGGGCATCGGATCAGCCAGCGGAAAGCAGCAGCCCGCCCAGACGGAATATTTGCGGCAAACGATCTCCTGGCGCTCGGCCTCCTGCAGGCGTTCAACCTGTCAGGCCGTATTTCGGTTCCCAATGACATCGCGCTCATCGGCTATGACGACATCGACTTTGCGTCAGCCGCCATGGTGCCATTGTCTTCTGTCCGGCAGCCGAGCACCGAGATTGGGCACACCGCCGTTGATTTGCTTCTCCGTGAGGTCGCGGCGGGGGCCGACTTCGAACCAGAGCGGATCGTGTTTCAACCTGAGCTCGTGATTCGCGACTCAACGGGCGTGCACCACTGACCATTCGGCAGGATGTTTGCTGGAGGAGTGACGGGAGTCAGCTCTTCTGCGCCTCGGCCTCGACGATTGCGATCTCCTGGGTGGCAAGCTCGCGGGCGTGGTCGTCCGCTGCGTAGCCGATGCGAATCTGCGGCCACGCCCGCGAGTAGCGGACCCGGACGCGCTTGTACCTCATGAGCCAGTAGGAACACGCGCTCGCGGCGAGCACGCCCGAAATCGCCGCGACGCCCAACCCCCACCGCGGGCCGAACTCGTTGACGACCCAGCCGACAAACGGAGCACCGATCGGCGTGCCGCCCACGAAGATCGCCATGTACAGGGCCATCACACGCCCTCTCATGGAGGGTTTCACGGTCGTTTGCACCATCGAGTTCGCGGTCGTCATGAAGATGAGCGACGAGAAACCGACGAGCGCGAGCGACAGAGCGAATGTTTCGAGACTGGGCATGAGGGCGGCGATCAGGCATGCCGCCGCGAACAGGGCGGAGGCCAGCACGAGCGTGCGCATCCTCGGCCGCTCCTGCCGCGCGGAAATGAGCGCCCCCGTGACCGAGCCGATAGCCATGACCGACGTGATCACCCCGAATTCTCCCGCGCCCCTGTGGAACTCGATCGTCGCCATGGTCGCGGTGAAGATGGAGAAGTTCATCCCGAACGTTCCGATGATCCCCACCATGATGAGGATCACGACGATGGCGGGCTTACCGCGCACGTATCTGAACCCCGCCATGATTTGGCCGCGGGCCCGAGGCGCCCTCGGTTGTTCGCGCAGTTCCCCGACCCGGATGGCCCAGAGGGCGACTAGCGTCCCAGCGAAGGTACCCGCGTTGATCATGAAGACCCAGCCCGCGCCGACGATGACAGTCAGGAAACCCGCAACCGCCGGGCCGATCAACCGGGCGGTGTGGAAGGACACGGAGTTCAACGAGACCGCGTTGACGAGATCCTTCTTCTCGACGAGCTCGGCGACGAATGTCTGGCGCACGGGCGCATCCACCGCCGCGACCGCTCCGAGCAGGAACGCGAACAGGTACACGTGCCAGAGTTCGGCGACACCCGTGACGACGATCACGCCAAGGCCGAGGGCGAGTGCTCCCATCGCGGTTTGGGTGGCCATGAGCATTTTGCGGACATTGACGCGGTCGGCGATGAGACCCGCCCAGGGCATCAGCAGCAGCACGGGCCCCATTTGCAGGGCCATCGTGATCCCTACGGCGGCGGCATCATGGTCGGTGAGCTCGGTGAGGACGATCCAGTCCTGCGCAGTGCGCTGCATCCACGTGCCGATATTGGACGTGAGGGCACCGACGAACCAGAGCATGTAATTGTGGACCCGCAGGGAGCGGAACGTCGAGTTCACTGCTCGGCGAGTTTCTTGAATACCGGCAAAGCCTCATCGAGGATGCGCCGCTCGTCCGCCGACAACGCGGCGAGCTGCTGGGTGAACCACGCATCCCGTCGGCGTCGGGTCTCGTTGACGAACGCGTGGCCGGCCTCCGAGAGGTCCAGCTCAATGCGGCGGGCGTCGTCTTCCGATGTCGCCCGCGTGACGAGCCCGGCCGCCACAAGGGAATTGACGGTACGGTTCATGCTCGGCGGCGTCACGCACTCGTGTTCGCTTAGCGACCCGAGAGATTGGCGGCCGTGGTTGTCGAGGGTGAACAGCACAGAACGCTGGCTCTCCGGCACCTCGTCGTCGGCGGCGTTCGAGCGGATGCGTCTGGCCAGTCGCTGTATCGCGAGCCGAAGCTGTTGGCTGCCGTCCTTCTCCATAATTCATTAGCATAGCAAATTAGTTAGGCTAACTATTCGGTGTCAAAGCGACGCTCTGGCGCCCGCAATACACTGTGGAGAAAGGAGGCACCGTGGCCACTTCGACCCCGACCCGCGACGACCGCACCTATCAGGATGCCGACGGCGTGACGATCCACTACTACGTCTGGAAAGCCGGCAAGCCTCGCGCGGTGATCCAACTCCTCCACGGACTCGGCGAGCATGCCGCCCGCTACGAGTGGCTCGCGGGCAGGCTGACCGCCGCCGGATACACGGTGTACGCGGACGATCACCGCGGGCACGGCCAGACCGGGCTCGGCCAGCACGGCGGAGACCACGCGAAGCTCGGGAAGCTCGGGCCCGGCGGTATGAGATCGACGGTCGAGGCGGTGCACAAGCTCACGGGGATGATCCGCGACGACCACCCGAAACTTCCGCTCGTGCTGCTCGGGCACAGCTGGGGCTCGTTCCTCGCGCAGATGCTCGTCAACCGGTACTCGGCCGACTACGACGCCGTCATTCTCAGCGGCTCGGCGCTCCTTGCGCTCGGTCGCACGAACACCGGCGACCTGAATGCAAAGTACAAGCACCTCGGTTCGACCGGCTACGAATGGCTGAGTCGCGATCCGGAGGTCGTCGCTGCTGCCGCCGCCGACCCGCTCATGTTCATCGCGAACGGGATGAAGCTGTTTGGAATCGTCGACAGTCTTCGAATGCTGGGAAAGCCCGCGAAGGGCATTGAGCATGACGTGCCCGTTCTCATCCAGGTGGGCAGCGACGACGTCGTGGGCGGCGTGAAGAGCAACGAACTGCTCGCGCAGGCGTACCTCACGCGAAGCGGATTGAGCGATGTCGAACTCATCGTGTACAACGGCGCCCAGCACGAGATCTTCAATGAGACGAACAAGGACGAGGTGGTCGAAGACACTCTCAACTGGCTGGCCGACCGCGTGACATGACGACGCTCTTCACGAAAATCATCCAGGGGAGAGAACCGGCGCGGTTCGTCTGGAAGGACGAACGGTGCGTCGCGTTCCTCACGATCGAACCGCGCCAGCCCGGGCACACTCTCGTGGTGCCGAGGATGGAGGTCGACCGGTGGCTGGATGTTCCCGATTCGCTCATCGCCGAGCTCATGGTCGTCGCGCACCGGATCGGGTCGGCTCAGCGCGAAGAGTGGAACTCGGACCGCGCGGGCCTCATGATCGAGGGCTACATGGTGCCGCACCTGCACATCCACGTGTGGCCGTCGAACTCGCCGCGGGAGTTCCATCCGTCCGGCATCGACCGCTCTGCGGAGCCGGCGGACCTTGATGCCGCGGCGGTCAGGCTGAGGTCACGCTTAAGGGCGCACGGATACGCGGAATTCGTTCCGGCCGAGCAATAGGCTTGATTGGTCTGCAGCAACGAGGAGGACGAAACCATGCACGGTGAGTACAAGGTGCCGGGCGGCAAACTCGTCGTCGTCGATCTGGATGTCGTGAAGGGCCGAATCGCGAACTTCCAGCTCGCCGGCGACTTCTTCCTCGAACCGGACGACGCGCTCGAGGCGATCAACGAGGCGGTCAACGGACTGCCCGCGGACAGCGACTCGGCCTGGATAGCTGCAGCCGTCAAGGGTGCGCTGCCCGAGGACGCGCTGCTCCTCGGATTCACGCCGGAGGCGGTCGCGATCGCCATCCGCCGTTCGCTTTCCAAAGCGAGCAGTTGGAACGAATACGAGTGGCAGCTCATCCATGGCGACGCGTATCCGCCCGTCCTTCAAATGGCGCTCGATCAGGTGCTGGCCGAGGAGGTCGGCGCGGGCCGGCGCAAACCGACGCTGCGCATGTGGGAGTGGAACGAGCCCGGCGTCGTGATCGGCAGTTTCCAGTCTGTGAAGAACGAAGTCGACATGGACAATGCGACGAAGTACGGGATGCAGGTTGTTCGGCGCATCAGCGGCGGCGGCGCGATGTTCATGGAAGCCGGTTCCGTCATCACGTATTCGATTTATGCGCCGAGCGACCTCGTGCGGGGGATGTCGTTCGCCGACTCGTACGCGTTCCTCGACGAGTGGGTCATCACGGCGCTCAAAGGACTCGGCATCGACGCGTTCTACCAGCCGCTCAACGACATCACGAGTGCGAAGGGGAAGATCGGGGGCGCAGCGCAAAAGCGGCTGGGCACGGGTGCCGTGCTTCACCACGTCACGATGAGCTACGACATGGACGGCGACAAGATGGTCGAGGTGCTCCGCATCGGCCGCGAGAAGCTGAGCGACAAGGGCACGAAGAGCGCGGCGAAGCGCGTCGATCCGCTGCGCAGCCAGACCGGGCTGAGCCGCCCCGAGATCATCGAGACGATGATCGCGACATTCCGAGGCATGCATGGGCTCACGGAGGGCGAGATCACGTCGGAGGAACTCGCGCGGGCGAAGCAGCTCGTCGTCGACAAGTTCTCCACAGACGACTGGTTGTACCGTGTTCCTTAAAGTGAAGCGCAAGGGCGGAGGGCGCGGCCTTGGCGGAATGATCACCATGGTTGATGAGGTTTTCGCGCCCACCAAACACGAAGCCGCCCTTGAGGCTGATCGCGAGACGCGGCTACCGGCGCCGGCGCCGCTGCCCGGGGACGGCGACAAGGGAATCTCGCGCGGGCGCATAGTCATCCATGTTCACGAGGCCGGGGAATCAACTCCATGACGTGGGCCCCGGATGGCGACAACCTCGTCATCCACGGCGACAACCTCGTCGCGGCTGCTGCCTTGCCGGACAATACGTTCACTGTCGTGTACCTCGACCCGCCCTTCAACACCGGGCGCTCTCAAGAGCGGCAGTCCACGACGAGCGTGCGGAGTGCGACCGGCTCCGTGGTCGGATTCAAGGGCCAGCGCTACGAGCGCATCCGCGGCGACCTCATGGCCTACGACGATGAGTTCGAGGACTACTGGTCATTTCTGGAACCGAGGCTCGCTGAGGCCTGGCGATTGCTCGCCGAGGACGGCACGCTCTACCTCCACCTCGACTACCGGGAAGCGCACTACGCGAAAGTCCTGCTCGATGCGCTCTTCGGGCGCGAATGCTTTCTGAACGAGATCATCTGGGCTTACGACTACGGTGGCAAGTCGAAGCGCCGCTGGCCGACGAAGCACGACACGATCCTCGTCTACGTGAAGGATCCGCGCAGTTACTACTTCGACTCGGAGACCGTGGACCGCGAACCGTACATGGCTCCTGGACTCGTGACGCCGGAGAAGGTAGCGCGCGGCAAGCTCCCGACGGATGTCTGGTGGCACACGATCGTGTCGCCCACGGGAACGGAGAAGACGGGTTATCCGACCCAGAAGCCGGAGGGCATCCTTCGGCGGATCATTCAGGCGTCGAGCCGGGAAGGTGACTGGGTGCTCGACCTCTTCGCGGGCAGCGGGACGACGGGCGCCGTTGCGGGCGCACTGGGTCGTCGGTTCGTGATCGTCGACGAGAGTCCTGAAGCCGTGGCGGTCATCCGCGACCGCCTGGCTGCGGCGGGCATCCCGTTCAACGAGATGCAGCGTTTGCCGTGAGACAGGGCCTCCTCCGTTCGCAATTCAGGCAGGCAGCACGATCCGTCAATGACGAAGGCCGTGTTCTCGGCGATGCCCGCCGGACTCCTTCGCAAACTGCCTGAATTGCGAACGGACGGGGCCGATTGTGGCGCGGCAGCTAGACGCTCGCGCGTTCGATCAAGTGAGTCGGCATGATCGTGAGCATCTCGACATCTTCGCCGGCGATGATCCGTACGAGCACTTCAGCCATTTTCGCACCCTGCTGCACCGACGGCTGATCGACGGTGGTCAGGGGCGGGTTCGCATTTTTCGCGTAGTAGTCGTTGTCGATCGTGGTCACGCCAATCTGCCCTGGCACATCGATGCCGTACTCGCGGAGCACGCCGAGCGCCCCAGACGCCATTTGCGCGCTCGCCGCGAACAATCCGTCGAAGGGCACTTTGGTGTCGAGGATGCGCTGCATGGCGACGGCGCCCCCCGCTGGGGTGAAGTCGGCGGCCTCGAACAGGTCCGCGCGAAGTCCGGCCGCGGTCACGGTGCGGCGCCACCCCTCGAGGCGGTCAAGACCGGCTGCCATGTCCTGAGGTCCGGCGATCGTCGCGATGCTCTTCTTGCCGCGGTCGATGAGATATTGGACGGCCGTTGCCGCCGCCGCGACGTTGTCGACGTCCACGACATGGCTCGGCCCTCCCTTCGACATGGGCCGGCCTCCGAATACCATCGGTATCGTCTTGCCGAGTTCCACATAGGAGTGGTCGTCGCTGTGATGGGAGAGGACGAGCGCGCCGTCCACGTTTCCGCCCGTGAGGTATTTGCGCGTCTTGAGCGGGTCGGTCTCCGACGCGATCAGGAGGGTGAGCGTGTACTCGGTCTTCGACAGATACGTCGCTACCCCCTGGATGACCGAGGCGAAGTACGGGTCCGCGAAGAACTTCGCCGTATTCTCCGGGATGACCAGCGCGATCGAATCGGTCTTGCGGCTCGCGAGGATGCGTGCGGCGCGATTGGGCACGTAGCCGAGCGTGCTGATCGCGGAGTTGACGGCCTCGATGACTTCGGGCGTGACCTTGGGGGAGGAATTCACGACGCGCGACACTGTGGAACGAGACACCCCGGCGAGAGCTGCGACCATTTCGAGCGTCGGCGCAGTGCCGGAACCGGGCGATAGTGAAGTCATCTCCTGCGAAATTCTAGTCAGCCCCGGTTACAGGGCGCGGGCGCCGATGATTCTGCGGTACTCAAGCGCACTCGCCTTGGGTGTGCGGAGCTGGCTGTCGTAGTCGACCCGCACGAGCCCGAACCGCTTGTCGTAACCCCACGCCCACTCGAAATTGTCGAGGAGCGACCAGTAGAAGTAGCCGTCGACGGGCACCCCTTCTTCGATTGCGTCCAGGACCGCGTCGAGATGCACGCGAAGAAACTCGGCTCTGTCGGCGTCGTCGATGCTGCCGTCCGCTTCGACCTCGTCGTCGTACGCTGCGCCGTTCTCGGTGACGGCGATCGCGACCCCGGCCGCGGCGGTGTATTCGTCGTGGATGCGGCGGAGCAGCCGGGTGAGTCCCTCGGGTTGCACCTCCCATCCCATGGCGGTTTCGGGAAGCCCCCGCGGATGCCAGTACACGCCATCCGCGGCGGGGAAGGGCGAACGCTTCGGGCGCTCGGAGGGCGCCGCCGTCGTGATCTGGCCCTCGATGGGACGCGCGCTCACAAACTCGCCGTGGTAATAGTTGATCCCGAGCGCGTCGATGGGTGTGGAGATGACGTCGAGATCTCCCGGTCTGATCACCCGGTCGAAGCCATTGCCCTCGATGTCGCGCAGGACGTCCTCCGGATACCTCCCACGGAAGATCGGGTCGAGGAAGAACCGGTTGAACTGGCCGTCGATTCTCCGTGCGGCGTCGATGTCGCCTGCGTCCTCCTGGTCGACCGGATCCGCGACGGTGAGGTTGAGCGTGATGCCCAGCTGGAGAGATTCGTCGCGCGCCCGAAGCTCGCGCGTCGCGAGTCCGTGCGCCAGCAGCAAATGGTGCGCTGCCGCGAGGCCCGCGCCGACATCCTGGCGCCCTGGCGCGTGTTCGCCGCCGATATAGCCGAGGAACGACGCGCACCACGGCTCGTTGAGGGATGTCCAGGCTGTGACCCGGTCTCCGAGGACGTCATGGACGACGCCGGCGTACTCGGCAAAACGGTACGCGGTGTCCCGTGCCGCCCATCCGCCGCGATACTCGAGCGCTTGAGGAAGATCCCAGTGGTACAAAGTCAGCCAGGGCTTGATCCCTTTCGACAGCAGCTCGTCGACGAGTCGGGAGTAGAAGTCGAGACCCTTCTGGTTTGCGGATCCGCCGTCGGGGCACACGCGCGCCCACGAGGTTGAGAACCGGTAGGTCTGGAGGCCCAAGTCGTGCATGAGCGCGACATCCGAGGCGTACCGGTGATAGTGGTCGCACGCGACGTCGCCGTTGTCGCCGCCGACGATCGCACCGGGCTCGCGGCAGAACACATCCCAGATCGAGTCGGTCCTGCCGTCCTCATGGGCGGCGCCTTCGATCTGGTACGCGGCGGTCGCGACGCCGAACAGAAATTTGTCAGGGAACACCCTGGCGTGCGCGGGTGCTGCATGGGCCGCACTGCCTGTTGCGTCCGTCACCCTTTGACCGCTCCCTGCATAATGCCGGCGATGAGTTGTTTGCCTGCTGCAACGAAGAGTATCAACAGCGGAATTGTGGCAAGCACGGCTCCCGCGAGAACGATCGTGTAGTCGACGTAGCGTGCGGACTGCAGCTGGCTCAGCGCGACCTGCAGCGTCGGATTCTGCGGCACGACGAGCAACGGCCACAAATAGTCGGTCCATGCGGTCATGAACGTGAAGAGTCCGAGGATCGCCATGGCAGGCCGGGCCGCGGGCACCGCGACGTGCCAGAACGTGCCGATCATGGTCGCGCCGTCCACCCGAGCAGCTTCGATGAGTTCGTCGGGGATGACATCGACGAGGTATTGCCTCATGAAGAAGACACCGAACGCCGTCACGAGGGTCGGCACGATGACGGCACCGAGCGTGCCCGTCCAGCCGAACTGCTTCATGAGGATGAACATCGGGATGATCCCCAGCTGTGTCGGTACGGCGAGGGTCGCCACGACGAACACCATGAGCCCCTCGCGACCCCGAAAGCGCAGTTTCGCGAATGCGTATCCGGCGAGCGTCGAGAACGTGACGACGGAAACGGTGATGACGGTCGAGACGATGATGCTGTTGCCGAGTGCGAGCCAGAACGGAACGGTAGTGAGCACTTCGCCCACGTTGATCCAGAACCGTCCACCCGGCAGGAGCGGAGGCCACGTGCTCGTGAGTGCCGTGGTGTCGCTGCTGCCGACGACGAAGGACCACCAGAGCGGGTAGGCGCCCGCAACGAAGAACGCGGTGAGCAAGCCGTAGGTGAGGAATCCGGGTCGCGTAGAAAACGGCGTGCCGCTCCGGCGGGTGGGTGTCGCCCTCATCGTCGCGCCTCCAGTTGCCTGCGGACACGGCGGCTGAGGCGGGCGGACTCTCCCGACGCGATGCGGCGGGAGAGCAGGAAGTTCACGATTCCGATGACCACGATGATAAGGAACAGAATCCAGGCGATCGCCGCGGCCTTGCCGAAGTTTCCGCGGTTGAAGGCCATATCCCAGAGGTAGAGCACGGTCGTCTGGTACTGCCGGAATACGCCGCCCGGAATGGAGCTGGAGGCATCGAAGAGTTTCGGCTCGGTGAAGATCTGCAAGCCGCCGATCGTCGCCGTGATGATGACGAAGATGAAGGTCGGGCGGATGCTCGGAATCGTGATGGAGAAGAACCGCCGCATGGATCCGGCGCCGTCCATGGCCGCGGATTCATAGATGTCCCGCGGGACCGCCTGCATGGCGGCGAGGAGGATCAACGCGTTGTAGCCGGTCCAGCGCCAGTTGACCATGGTGGCGATCGCGAGCTGTCCGGGAAGTGCCTCGGTTTTCCACAGCACAGGATCCAGCCCAACGCCCTGCAGCATGTTGTTGACGAGGCCGTACTTCTCGCCGAACAGATTGCTGAAGATGAGTGCGACGGCGACGGGGGTGACCACATACGGAAGGAGTACGCTCAACCGCCAGAATGTTCTCGCCCGCAGGTTCTGGTCGAGCACGGCCGCGATGATGAGCGCAAAAATGAGCTGAGGTATCGCGGAGATCAGGAAAATGCTGAACGTGTTCGCGATGGAGTTCCAGAACAGCGGATCACCGAGTTCCGCGGCGAAATTGTCGAAACCGATCCACTCCCCAGGACCCTGCAGGAGATCCCACTTGTTGAGGGAGACGACGAACGTGTACGCGAGGGGGAAGAGGCCCACGAGTCCGAACAAGACGAAGAACGGCGCGATGTAGAGATAGGGCGAGTAGCGCACGTCCCAGCGGGACAGCTTTTGCTTGAGCGGCTGCCGGGTGGGGACCCGGGGAGCCGGACTGCTCGCGATCGTAGCCATGGTCTTCTCTCGGTCACGGTGGGGGCCTTTCGAAGCTTCTCCGAAAGGCCCCCGATGGTCTTGCTGGTTACTTGTTGACGATGAGCTGGTCGAACAGCTTCATCGCTTCAGCCCAGGCCGTCTCGCCGTCGGTCCCGGAATCGATGAGCTTGACCGCCGGTCCGAACACCTGCTCCTGGATGATCGAGTCGTCCGGCCCCTTGAACTGGGCGACGACACCCTGGGCGCGGGACCCGAGGATCTGACCGACGGGTGCGTCGTTGAAGAACGTCGTGAGGTCGCTCGGTCCGGTGACGCCGGGGTCAGATTGCGCGGCAGTGACGCTCGGGAACGTGCCCGCGGCCTGGAATGCGGCTACTTCCTGCGGGACGTCGGTGAGCCAGGCAGCGAGCTCCGCCGCGGCTTTCTGGTGCTTCGACGTTGTCGGCACGGTCAGGAACGAGCCGCCCCAGTTGGCAGCTCCGCCCGGGAACACGTCGGCGAAGTCCCACCCGGAGGTGTTGTCGCCGCCCGCGGCCTCGACCTGACCCTTGACGACACCGAGCATCCAGCCTGGGCAGACGAACGTCGCGAAGGATCCGTCGGTGAATGCTTTGCCTCCGCCCCAGTCCCACTGGGACTGATTCGACGAGAGCCCGGATGCCGCGGCATCGGCGAGCTGGTCCCACAGGCCCTTGAGCGTGGAGTTGCCCTCGACGTTCACGTCGCCGGACTTCGTGTAGTAACCCTCGGACAACTGGTTGACCATGGCGTTCCAGACGAATCCGCTCTGGTCATACCAGGCCTTGCCCGTGGCGGCTTTGTACTGCTTGCCGACTTCGAAGAACTTCTCCCACGTCGAGTTTGCGCCTCCGAGGAGGTCGGCGACTCCTTCGCGGTCGCTCGGCAGGCCCGCTTCGGCGAACAGCGCACCGTTGTAGCAGAGGCCTTCCGGACCGATGTCTGTTCCGTATCCGATGATGCGGCCGGCCGGGTCGGTGGCCTGCCCGATCTTCCAGGGCACCCAGCGGTCCTTGATGTCGTCCGCACCGAAGTCGCGCAGGTCGACGAACGAGTCGGATACTCCCATCACCTGGCCGAGCCAGCCCTCTTCGACGGCCTGGATGTCGGGCAGCCCGCTTCCTGCGGCCTGTTTCGTCTTCCAGTCGGTGAGCGCGTTTCCGCCCGTATCGATGTTGGTGGCTTTGATGGTGATGTTCGGGTGGTCTTTCTCGTACTGAGCGTAGAGCCCGTCGAGCCCCATGGTGCCGAACGTCGTGATGGTCAGGGTGATGGGCCCGTCATCATCGCTTTGCGCCGGGGATTGCGAGCATCCCGTCGCGCCGAGTGCTAACGCCGCGGCGGCAGCGATCGCCGCCGTGGTTGTCGTGCGTCGTGAGGATTTCACGGTCACTCCTTTGTGTGCGTGGATAGGGTGGCAGTTGAATGGGAGCGCTCTCATTTTCAGTCGTGGGAGCGCTCTCACGCAATTGCGACAACGTTAGAGATACCCGACGGGGTTGTCAAGGGTATCCGCTGAACTTGGCCGATTCCGAGGTCGTATTCTGCGGCCGCAACGTGACGGTTCCACTCGGAATCCGAGGCTAGGATCGACACCATGCCTCCAGTCCGTTCCCGCCGTTTCGTCGCGCTTCTGGGCGCGGTGGTCGTCGCAATCGGGCTTTCCGCGTGTGCCCCGGAGCGCGTGCCGACGGTGACCGACTCGCCAACGCCGTCGGTCAGCGCATTGCCCACCCCGGTCGAGAAGGTGAAGTCGTTCTTCGACAAAGACCGGTACTCGATCGACGATCCGACGAGCGTGTGGGTGATCAATGACAAACTGCGCCCGCTCAACCCCATCGACTACGCGCCGACAGACATGGTGAGCGCACCCGTGAGGCACATCTCGACGCCGCTCATGCGGCCGGAGGCGGCTGCCGCCATCGCGGAGATGTTTGCCGCATCCGTCGCCGAGGGGGCAGGCGAAATGCAGATTCAGAACTCCTATCGTTCGTACAGCACGCAAGTGAGCACCCACCAGTATTGGGTGAACCAACTGGGACAAGCGGGTGCCGACGCCCAGAGCGCCCGCGCCGGGTACAGCGAGCATCAGACCGGATGGACGGCCGACGTTGCGGCATACCCGAGCAAGTGCAACATTCAGGAGTGTTTCGGGCAGACTCCGCAGGGCATCTGGTTGGCGGAGAACGCGTGGCGGTTCGGATTCGTCATCCGATACCCGCAAGGAAAGACGGACATCACGGGCTACATCTACGAGCCATGGCACGTTCGCTACGTGGGCACCTACCTGTCAACGGAGATGCACAACACCGGCATTGAAACTCTGGAAGAGTTCTTCGGGCTGCCCCCTGCGCCGGATTACGCTCACTGAGTTTTCAGCGCAGCGTCCACGATGAGCTTCGCTTCGGCCTGGACCTGCTCGAGGTGTTCCCGTCCGCGAAACGATTCCGCGTAGATCTTGAAGACGTCCTCCGTGCCGCTCGGGCGCGCCGCGAACCACGCTTTGGCGGTCACGACCTTCACGCCGCCGATTGCCGCGCCATTGCCCGGAGCCTCGCTGAGTTTGGCGGTGATCGCGTCCCCGGCCAGTTCCGTCGCGGTGATATCTGACCCCGTGAGTTTGCCGAGCGCGGCCTTCTGGGCCTTCGTGGCGACGGCATCCGTTCTCTCGTAGGCGGGGGCGCCGAATTCTTCGGCGAGCTCCGCATACAACTGAGATGGCGACGCGCCGGTCACCGCTTGGATCTCGCTCGCAAGCAGCGCGAGCAGGATGCCGTCCTTGTCGGTCGTCCATGCCGTTCCGTTCATACGAAGGAAGCTCGCGCCGGCGCTTTCCTCGCCGCCGAAGGCGACCGAGCCATCCTGGAGGCCGGGCACGAACCATTTGAAGCCCACCGGCACTTCCCAGAGCCGGCGCCCAAGCGAGGCGGCGACCCGGTCGATCATGGAACTGGAGACGAGGGTTTTGCCGATCGCGGCATCCGCTCTCCACTCCGGCCGATGCGTGTAGAGGTAGCGGATCGCCACGGCGAGGTAGTGGTTCGGGTTCATGAGGCCGCCGTCCGGCGTGACGATGCCGTGCCGGTCGGCGTCGGCGTCGTTGCCCGTGAGGATGTCGAAGTCGCCTTGGCGGGCGAGAACGGAGGCCATGGCCGAAGGCGAGGACGGGTCCATGCGGATCCTGCCGTCCCAGTCGAGCGTCATGAACGCCCAGCGCGGGTCCACCTGCGGATTCACGACTGTGATCGGCAAGTGGTGGCGGTCGGCGATCGCCGACCAGTAGTTGACGCTCGCACCGCCCAGCGGATCGGCCCCGATCTTCAGTTTCGCGCCGCGGATGGCGTCGAGGTCGAGGATGTTCGCGAGGTCGTCGACGTAGTGGCCTCGGAAGTCGTACATCCCGACGGCCGAGGGTTCCGCACGGCGCACGTCGCGATTTCCGCCGGCGAGGAGTTCATTGGCACGGTTCGCGATCCAGCCGGTCGCATCGCTGTCGGCGGGACCGCCGTGCGGCGGGTTGTATTTGAAGCCGCCGTCGCGGGGCGGGTTGTGGCTCGGCGTGATGACGATGCCGTCGGCCAACGCGCGTCCTTTGTTGGTTGTCGCGGAGTTGTGCGCGATGATCGCGTGCGAGAGGGCTGGAGTGGGCACCCAGTCCGCAAACTCGTCGACGAGCACGTCGACGCGATTGGCCACGAGAACCTCGAGCGCCGTGGTCTGGGCGGGGGCACTCAGCGCATGGGTGTCCGAACCGATGAAGAGCGGTCCGGTGATCCCCTGACCGGTGCGGTACTCGACGATGGACTGCGTGATCGCCGCGATGTGCGCATCGTTGAACGCGGTGTCGAGAGATGAGCCGCGGTGGCCGCTCGTGCCGAACGCCACCCGCTGGGCAGCGACCGAGACATCCGGATGGCGGTGGTGGTACGCGTCGAGAAGTTCCGCGACATCGATGAGGTCCGACGCCGTGGCCGGCATTCCTGCGCGAGCGTTCATTTGCCTACTCTCGCGCATCAATAGACTCACTTCCATGCCTGAGACGAATTCCGACGAGACCTACAGCTTTCTTGGGCCGGCCGGCACGTTCACGGAGGCGGCGCTCGCGCAGGTCCCCGACGCTGCAGGAAAAGTGTGGCGCGCCGTGAACAATGTCGGCGAGGCGCTCGACGATGTCGTCGTCGGCCGGAGCGTCGCCGCGATGATTGCCATCGAGAATTCGGTTGAGGGTGGAGTGAGCGCTACCCAGGATGCGCTCGCGAACATCCCAGGGCTGCGCATCATCGGCGAGTACCTCGTTCCCGTGAACTTCGTGCTCGTCGCGCGCCCGGGGATGACGCTCGCCGAGGTGAAAGTCGTCAATGCTCATCCCGTCGCGTACGCGCAGTGCCACGTGTGGCTGGAGCGGAACCTCCCCGGCCACGGCCATATCCCCGCGAGCTCGAACGTTGCTGCAGCTGCACGCTTGTTCGATGACGAACCAGGCGTCGCGGATGCGGCGATCGCTCCACCAGGCATCACGGCGCACCACGACCTCGACGTCCTGGCGACCGAGATCGGCGACAACCCCAATGCCGTAACGCGTTTCGTGCTCGTGAGCCGAACAGTACCGACCCCGCCGGCGACGGGTGCGGACAAGACGAGCATCATCGTCGAACTGCCGTCGGATGCGCCGGGGTCACTGCTGGACATGCTCGAGCAGTTCGCCACGCGCGGGGTCAATCTGAGTCTCATCGAGTCGCGGCCCATCGGCGACACCCTGGGCAGGTACCGGTTCGTGATCGACCTGGACGGGCACATCCTCGATGAGCGAGTGGCCGATGCCCTGCTCGGCCTCAAGAGGTTCAGCCCGAACGTGATTTTCCTCGGTTCGTATCCGCGGGCCGACAAGGTGCACACGTCGTTCGATGAGCGCTACGGTGATGAGGTGTTCGTCGAGGCGCGCGACTGGCTGCGCGGACTGATTTCGGGTGAAACGGATCGTGGCTGAAAGTTTCGATCCACGCTTTGACGCGCGATTCCAGCCGGGTTACCAGCAGGAACCCGAAACGCGCGCGCCCGATTCCTCCGCACCGGTGGGGGCCGTCCCCGAGCCCAATCCGTTCGAGCGGACCCTGTGGGTCATCGCGGCGGTGCTCGTCATTGGCGGTGTGGCGGCCGCGTTCTGGGCGAACGGCCTCAATTACAGTCAGAGCGCGATTGATGGCGGCTGGACCTGGCCGCGAATCATCCAGAACTCAGGGTGGGCGCTCTCCGGGCCGATGGTCACGATAGGGCTCGCCACGGGCGTCGGTCTGCTGTTCCGCAGGGCGATCACCTGGAGTCCGCCCGAATGAGAAGGCGAAACCCGTGGATCGGGATCTTGTGGTCGATCGGGATCATCCTCGTGGTGGTCGCGTACGCCGCCGGGGTCTGGCAGTCCACCTTTTATTACCCGCCGCCGGGTCGCCCGGATCCCGGACCCGTGGTGGATTTCCTTCAATCGCTCGGCGACGTCCTGAAGGGCCCCGCGCTCCTCGTGGGGTTCGCCACGATCGTCGGCCTGTTGTTTCTGCACGCGAGGAACCATGCGCGGAAGAAGGGAAAGAGTCGTCCTCAGGGCTGATCCGCGCGAAAAACCCTGTCCGTGAGGGCCTGAACGTCGCGGTCCAGTGTGCCAAACCGTCGGTCGAACTTGTCATTCATCGACTCGAATAGAGTGCCTATCTCGTTGCGAAGTCTTCCCATCTCGGTTCGCACGCTCCCAATCTGCACTGAAACTGTGCGTGTGATGATCGTGAGCGAGGCAGCTACTCCGGCACCCTCACGATGAGGGACGCTGGATCCGTGTAGCACTCCACCGCGGTGACCTTCCCGAATTCGTCGCCGTCAAGCTGGAACTCTTCGGGGCGCTCAAGCTCTACCTGCAGGCGGGTACCTCGAAAATAGGCGACATCCCGCACATCCGCCGTGAGGTCGATGATCTTGCGGCCGGCCGCGCTCCTGCGCAGCACTCCGTTCTCCCATGTGATCTTGTTCCACACCCGTAGCCAGCCGAATCGGCCGCGCGGTTTGAGGGCGGCGATATCCAGGATGCCGTCATCCAACTTCGCCTCCGGAAGAAGCAGGATTCCGCCAGGCAGAGAGCCACAGTTTCCAATGATGAGGGTGTGGGCGGTGAGCGGGCGATACGCATCATCGTCGAGCCGGTACCGCAAGCGCACCGGCTCAAGTTCAGGAAGGGCGCGCATCCCGGCATCGACATAGGCGAGCCAGCCCACCGCTTTTTTGAGTTTCGAGTTCGTTTTCGCGATCATGCGCGCATCCAGACCGAGCCCCGCCATGACCAGAAACCCGTGGCTTTCCGTCGAACCGTCCTCGCGCGTGATTTCAGCGATGCCCAGGTCGATCACTCGATCGCGGCCGGCGAATGCGGTCTCGATTGCGGATTCCAGACTCGTCACCGTGAGTTCCAGATTGCGCGCGAGCAGATTTCCGGTGCCCGCGGGGATCAGTCCGAGAGGAACTCCGCTTCCGCGCAACCCCTCCGCGACGGCACGCACGGTCCCGTCGCCTCCCGCGGCGAGGACGAGCGCAGCGCCTTTGGTCAGAGCATTGCGTGCCATGCCGGCACCAGCATCCGATGGGCTGGTTTCGATCCACCTGGTGCGCGCCCACTGCGCGTCCGCTTCGGCCTTGTCGACGATCCTGCGCAATTTCCGCAGGTCCACCTTCGTCGGGTTGAACACGACGGCAGCGTGAGGCTTCCGTGTCGAATCGCGACCCGTCCCCGCCACCGCATCGGCTGTCACGACTCAACCGTACGTCACAGAACAGTTCAATAGACTGGGAACGTGATTGACCCCCAATTGTTGCGCGACAACCCGGACGCCCTCCGGCGATCGCAGGGAGCCCGCGGCGACTCCATCGAATTGGTGGATGCCGCGCTCGCGGCGGATGTTCAACGTCGCGCAGCCCTCACCGCGTTCGAAAACCTTCGCGCAGAACAGAACGCGTTCGGCAAGACCGTCGCCGCCGCCTCGAAGGACGAAAAGGCGAAACTCGTAGCCCAAGCTCAGGCACTCGCCGCGAAGGTCAAGGACGCGAATCAGGCGGTCACGGACGCCGAAGCCGAGTTCGACCGCATTGTCGGTTCGATCGCGAATCCGATCATCGAGGGGGTCCCCGCTGGCGGGGAAGAGAACTTCGAAACGCTGCGGGAAGTCGGAGAGAAAGCCCACTTCGACTTCGAGCCCCGCGACCACGCTGATCTCGGCGAATCGCTCAAGGCGATCGATGTGGTCCGGGGTGCGAAAGTTTCCGGCAGCCGATTCTATTTCCTCACCGGAATCGGGGCGCGGCTGGAGATCGCGCTCATGAACATGGCCCTCGACAAGGCGATCGCCGAAGGTTTCACGCCGCTCATCACGCCGACGCTCGTGCGGCCGGAGATCATGAAGGGCACGGGATTCCTCGGCGAACACGCGGATGAGGTGTACTACCTGCCGGCTGACGATCTTTATCTGACGGGAACGAGCGAAGTGGCGCTCGCCGGTTACCGCTCCGATGAGATTCTCGATCTCGCAGGCGGGCCGCTGCGATACGCGGGGTGGTCCACGTGCTACCGGCGCGAAGCGGGGTCGGCAGGCAAAGACAACCGCGGCATCCTGCGCGTGCACCAGTTCAACAAACTGGAAATGTTCAGCTATGCTCTGCCGGAGGACGCCGAGAGCGAGCACGAGCGTCTCCTGGGGTTCCAGGAGGAGATGTTGCAGGATTGCGAGCTGAGCTATCGCGTGATCGATGTTGCGGCGGGTGATCTCGGTTCGAGCGCGGCACGCAAATTCGACATCGAAGCCTGGGTTCCCACGCAAGGCACGTATCGGGAACTCACGAGCACGAGCAATTGCACGACGTATCAGGCGCGCCGGCTCGACATCCGGTACCGGACCCAGTCCGGCAAGACGGCACCTGTCGCGACCCTGAACGGCACGCTCGCGACGACCCGGTGGCTCGTGGCCATTCTCGAAACTCACCAACAGAAAGATGGATCAGTGCGAATCCCGAAAGCCCTTCAGTCATATCTTGGCGGCCTCGAAACCATGGAACCGGTCAGTTAATTGACGACTTCCGCAACTGCAGCCGATTCCTCCAGCGACACGTGGCTCGTCGCCCTCGACATTGACGGCACGGTCATTTACGAGGACGGAACCATGACCGACGCCGTCGTCGAAGCGGTACGGCATGTCCGCGATGCCGGCCATGTCGTGACTTTGGCTACCGGGCGCTCCTGGGAGATGACGCGCCCTATTCTCGAGTCGCTGGAACTCACGCCCGAATACGTCGTGTGCGCGAATGGCGCGATCACGATGATGCGCGACGAGCTCGAGGAGTCCGGCTATCGACGCGAGTTCATCGAGACCTTCGACGCCGGGCCGGTGCTCCGCCGAATCCGGGAAGGACTCCCGGGAGGGCGATTCCTGGTTGAGGACCCGCAAGGGCACCGCCTCTTCACGAAGGGGATGAACGAGTGGAACCTGAATAACTCGACGGAAGTCGAGTTCGAGGAACTCGCGAGAACCCCGGTGACGCGCGTCGTCGTGATGTCGCCCGATCAGGAGCCGGCCGAGTTCCTCGAGCTCGTCGAATCGCTTGGCCTGCACCAGGTGAGCTATTCCATCGGCTTCACCGCCTGGCTCGACGTGGCCCCGGATGGCGTAAACAAGGGAACCGCGCTAGAGCGCGTCCGCGGGTTCCATGACATTCCGATGGAACGTGTATTCGTCGCAGGGGATGGACGCAATGACATCGAGATGTTCGAGTGGGCGAGCGCCGGCGGCAGGGCGGTCGCCATGGGGCAGGCGCCGGATGATGTGAAAGCGGTCGCGACCGAAGTCACGGGGTCCGTGCTCGACGATGGTCTCGTTGCTGCGCTCGCTCAGCTGCCCGAGGTTGCGCTCAGCGACCGATCAACCTCCGTCGGCTAGAATCTCAGCGGCGCGCGAGCGCCGGGAGGGCTGTCCGAGCGGCCGATGGAGCCAGTCTTGAAAACTGGTGAGGTGAAAGCCTTCGTGGGTTCGAATCCCACGCCCTCCGCTCGCTGAAGATTTTCCTGGAGGGGAGAGGGTGATGAGCGAGAACACGACGCGCGGCAGGCGCGTTGCCGGCCCTGGGGCCATTGCACGCCACGGGCGCCTTCGCCGCAGCAACCCCTGGCTCACGGCGCTCAAGATTCTCGGCGCCGCTATGACCGTGGTGCTCGTGAGTGGCGTGAGCGTCGCCGGCTACGCGGTGTGGAAACTCGAAAGCACCATCAAGACGGTGACGATCGTCGGGGAAACCGAGGGTCCGCCACCGGAATTGGGTGCGTACGAGGGCGGATTCAACATCCTGCTCGTGGGCAGCGACCGTTGCGAGGACCCTGGCGGGTGCAAGGACAGGGAAGCCGAGCTCAATGACGTGACCATCCTGTTGCACGTCGCTCAGGACCAGTCCAATGCGGTCGCCGTGAGCTTCCCCCGCGACCTCGTTGTGCCGATTCCATCCTGTCCGGACCCCAAGGGCGGGCACTTCCCGTCAATGTCGGCGCAGCCCATCAACGTCACGCTGTTCTACGGTGGACTGCCGTGCACTGTGCTGACTGTCTCGAAATTGACTGGGCTGGACATTCAGTTTGCTGCGGAGGTCACGTTCTCCGGAGTTGCGAGAATCTCCAGTGCCATCGGCGGCGTGAAAGTGTGCGTGAACGGGCCCGTCGTCGACCCGTATTCGGGCATCGATCTGCCCGCCGCCGGGGAGTACACGCTCGATGGGTGGAGCGCGCTCGCATTCCTCCGCACTCGGCACGGTGTCGGCGACGGCAGCGATCTGGGGCGCATCAGCAACCAGCAGGTGTTCATGTCCTCCCTCGTGCGAACCATGAAGGCGGATGGCGTGCTCAACGACTTCGGTCGGCTGTACAACATCGCGACGGTGGCGAGCGAGAATCTGACCGTCTCGAACAGCCTCCGAAACCTCAACACGATGGTGTCGATGGCGCAAGTGCTCAAGAAGCTTCCGTTGGAGCGAGTGATGTTCGTGCAGTACCCGAGTGTCACCGGCCAGGGGGGCGTATATCTGGGCAAGGTCGCGCCGGTGAAGTCCGCCGCGGATGCGCTGTTCGCCAAGATCAAGGCGGACGAGCCGTTCACGCTGGAGGAAGGCAACACGGGCCCCGGCTCGGTCGCGGACCCGAATGCGCCCGTCGCTACGCCGGATCCGCAGGCTTCCGATGCTCCACTTCCCCCCGCGGATCTCTTGAAGGGCGTCAAGGGGCAGAGCGCTGCCGACTACACCTGTTCGAACGCGAACTAGCTCCCATGAGCATCGTGGTCTCAGAGCCGCAGCCGGGGGTGCGCCAGCTGACCATGGACCGTCCGGGCACGAAGAATGCGCTCGACATCGAGTCCTACTCGGCGCTGCGCGCGGGGTTGCTGGCCGCGGATGCAGACACGGACGTTCACGCGATTGTCATCACCGGCGCAGGCGGCGCATTCTCCAGCGGCAACGACCTCGCGGATTTTCTCCGACAACGGGATCCGACTCCGGCTCTCGGATTGTTGCGAGCGCTTGTGCTCCTCCAGACGCCTCTCATCGCCGCCGTGGAGGGTGCCGCAGTCGGGATCGGGGCCACGATGCTTCTGCACTGCGACCTCGTCGTCGCGGCCGAATCAGCCATGTTTCGCCTGCCCTTCGTGCCGCTCGGCCTCACCCCCGAGGGCGGCTCCTCGTATCTGCTGCCGAGGGCGGCGGGGCCGAAGCTCGCCGCGGAACTCCTGCTTTTCGGCGACCCCTTCACGTCGGAGCTCGCGGAACGCGCAGGAGTCGTCAACCGGGTCGTCCCCGACGGCGAGGCGCTCGCAGAAGCGCTCGCACTGGCGGTTCGACTCGGCGAACTGCCCCCTCAGGCCTTGCGCGCTGCCCACGGAATCCTGCACAGGGACCGCGACGAATTGCTTGCCGTTATCGACGACGAAATCGCGGTGTTTCGGGAGCGGCTCGAATCCGAGGAAGCGCAGGCGATTCTTCGTGCTGTGGCTGACCGTCCGAAACCGGGCTGATGGACCGCATGCTTCGCGCGCACACGACCTTCACAGGGGTTCATGAGACAATGCGGAGAGTAAGCCTCGTACGACTTCGTCGGAGTGCGTGACGCATGCCTGGACGGGAAACTGTCCGCGCGGGCCGTGCCATCCGATGAACCGTGTCGTCGACCTCAGCCTGTGCAGCGTGCCGCTGCACGACAGCGCCGGGCCCCAAACCCGGTTGCGACCTCAGATCAAGGGATTGTGCTAAATGATTTTCGAAGTCGGAGAGACCGTCGTCTACCCACACCACGGAGCGGCCACGATCACGGCGGTGAAGAACCGCAAGGTCAAGGGTGACGACAAGAAGTACATCACCCTGGACATCCACCAGTCCGAGCTCAAAATCGAACTGCCGATCGAGAATGCGGAGCTTGTCGGGCTTCGCGATGTGATCGACATGGACGGCGTCGAGGCGGTCTACGAAGTCTTGCGCGGCGAGGTCGAGGAGGAGACCGGAAACTGGTCCCGGCGTTTCAAAGCCAACACCGAGAAGATGGGCAGCGGCAACGTGTTGCGTATCGCTGAGGTTGTTCGCGACCTTTGGCGCCGCGAACAGGGCGCTGGCGTCTCCGCGGGAGAGAAGCGGATGTTGTTCAAGGCGAAGCAGATTCTGGTGTCCGAGCTCGCCCTCGCGCTGAAACTGGACGACGAGGCGACCACAGAGGTTCTTGACGCTGTGCTCCTCACGACGATTCCCGCCAAGGAGTCCGAGGAAACCGTCGCCGCGTAGGTCGCGAACTGCTCGACGTGTCGAAGCGGCGACCGGTCTGGTAGTGCGTTGCGCTCGGTCACTATAGTGACGGGATGGTGCGAGAAGGCGCTGCCGTTGCAGTGCTGACGGTCGCCGCGCTCCTGACGAGCGCGTGCATCCCGGATCCTGCGCCCGCTCCCACGCCCGGGTCAGCGGGCAGCACACCGGCGAAGCATCCCATCGACATCGTGGACGGTGGATTCGTCGATGCGCGCACGGGGCAACCGTTTCCCGTGCGCGGCACCAACTATTTCACCATTGTTTCCGCGGGCGATCGGCTCCAGGACCGCTTCTTCTCGCCGACGGTATTCGACGCGTCGTCCGTGGAGGCCGACTTTCGCGCTCTCGCGGAGCACGGCTACACAACCGTGCGGCTGTTCATCGATTCGTGCTCTGTCGGCCCGGAGTGCATTTCGCAACTCGGCACGGATGGGCTGAGTGCGAGGTATCTGGAGTCCATCGCCGAAACCATGCGCATCGCGCTCGACACCGGACTGTTCCTACTACTGACCTCGAATGACCTTCCGGATGGCGGCGAGTACACCGAGATCGCATATCGGAACGATCCGGCTGTGTTTGCGGGGTATCGCAACAGCGTGTTCCTCACTCCCGCGGGAGCGGGGGCGGCCGTGGCCTATTGGGATGATCTACTGACCGGGCTCGAAGAGCTGGGCGCCCCGTTCGAGGCTGTGCTCGCGTGGTCGATTGTGAATGAGATGTGGGTGTTCAAGGAGCAGCCGCCGCTCAATCTGCGGTCGGGCATCGTCCGCGGCGCGGATGGCGGGAGTTACGACATGGCGGATGCCGCCGATCGACGCGGTCTGGTTCGTGCGGGCTTTGCGCATTACATCGATTCCGTTGCTGCCATGATTCGCAGCCACGACCCCGATGCGCTTGTCACGTCGGGATTCTTCGCGCCGCAGTTCCCGAACCCGACGTCGACTGGCGGCGACTGGTATGTCGACACCGCCCCGCTCATGGGCTCCGTCGATCTTGACTTTTTCGACTTCCATGCGTATCCGGGCGGTGACATCACCATCGCGAAGCTGGCGGAGAATTTCGGAATGCTGGCGGCCCCGCACATTCCCGTCGTCATGGGCGAACTGGGCGCGTTCCTGCATGACTACTCCACGGTCGAGTCCGCCGCGCTCGCCCTCCAGCGGTGGACATCCGAATCCTGCGATGTCGGGTTCGACGGCTGGCTTCACTGGGGCTACCTGCGAGCGCCCCTCGCCATCGGCGACGCGACGTGGGGCCTCGTCGACGAAGACAGCTATCTGCTCCAGGCCCTTTCTCCGACCGAGTGGCCGGATCCGTGCATCCCTACTCTGACGGATCCCGATCGTGCGCGCTCGGGCACAGCAACGGCTTCCAGTTACCTGCCGGAGGAGCCCCCATCGGCCGCGATCGACGGCGAACCGGGAACCCAGTGGGGCTCTGGCGGTGATGCGCCGCAGTGGCTCGAGGTGCAGATTCCGGCATCGACCGTGGGCAGCGTGCGGCTGCATGTCGCGCAGTATCCTGCGGGGCGCACGGTGCACGAAGTGGCGGTTCGACCAGTGGGCGGCGAGTGGCGCACGGTCGGCGTCGCGGACGGCGCGACCGACGATGGTGACGTGGTCACAGTGACTTTTTCCCCGGTCGAGAATGTCGTAGCGGTGCGGGTGACGACGACAGTAAGTCCATCATGGGTATCGTGGCGTGCGGTGGAAGTGCTCGCGGGGTAGCGGGCCGGGCCGAGTCAGAACATGGCCCGCGGGCGGCTAAGATAGCTGACGAGCAACTGGAGACGTCGCATAGTCCGGCCTAGTGCACCACCCTGCTAAGGTGGAGTACCCGTAAGGGTACCGAGGGTTCAAATCCCTCCGTCTCCGCCAATTTCGGGCAGCTGAGCACTGGCCACTCGGGCCCCAATCAGGGCGAACCACTAGGCTCTGCACATGGCGGACCTGTTTGAAGGATACGGCGCCACTTCGCGAACCCGTCGGCGCATAGAACCCTGGGACGAGATGTTCGGCGACATTTCCTCCCCGCACGGCAGCCGGGTTCGCGCCCCCTATCGCGAGATCCACACCGCGCTCGCCCAAATGACGCAGGACGAATTGCGCGGCCGCACGGAGGCGCTCGCGAGCAGCTACCTGGCCCAGGGTGTGACGTTCGACTTCGCGGGAGAGGAGCGGCCTTTCCCGCTCGACGCAGTGCCGCGCGTGATCCCTCAGGCAGAGTGGGCCGAGGTTGAGTCGGGCGTGCAGCAGCGCGTGCTCGCTCTCGAAAAGTTCCTCTCGGATGTCTACGGAGAGCAACGCGCGGTGGCCGACGGCGTCATCCCCGCGCGCTTGATCAGCTCTTCCAGTCACTTCCATCGGCAGGCTGCGGGTGTTGTGAGCGCAAACGGGGTGCGCATCCAGGTCTCCGGCATCGACCTCATCCGCGACGAACACGGCGCATGGCGCGTGCTCGAGGACAACGTACGCGTGCCTTCCGGCGTCAGCTATGTCATTTCCAACCGCCGCGTCATGGCGCAAACACTCCCCGAACTTTTCACCGCGCTGCGCGTGCGGCCCGTCGGCGACTACCCGCAGAAACTTCTCAACGCGCTGAGGGCAGCCGCACCGGCCGGGGTCGAAGACCCGGTCGCAGTCGTGCTCACGCCCGGCGTCTACAACTCGGCCTACTTCGAACACGCTCTCCTCGCCCGGCTCATGGGCGTCGAACTTGTGGAGGGCCGCGACCTGTTCTGCTCAGGAGGGCGCGTCTACATGCGCACGACGGCAGGACCGAGCCGCGTCGACGTGATCTACAAGAGGGTCGACGACGAGTTCATCGACCCCCTCCAGTTCCGCGCCGATTCCATGCTCGGCTCGCCCGGGCTCATGCTCGCGGCGCGGCTCGGCAATGTGACGATCGCGAACGCCGTAGGCAATGGCGTCGCCGACGACAAACTCGTATACACCTACCTGCCGGACCTCATCCGCTACTACCTGTCCGAGGAGCCCATCCTCCCCAACGTCGACACGTGGCGGCTCGAGGATCCCGGTGCGCTCGAAGAGGTGCTGGATCGGCTCGACGAACTCGTCGTCAAGCCCGTGGACGGCTCGGGCGGAAAAGGACTCGTCGTCGGACCGGACGCCACGCGAGCCGAACTCGACACCCTCGCTGCGCAACTCCGCAAGGACCCGCGCGGCTGGATCGCGCAGCCCGTCGTCCAGCTCTCCACCATCCCGACCCTCGTCGACGACGGGATGCGGCCACGGCACGCCGACCTTCGCCCCTTCGCCGTGAATGACGGCAACGAGGTGTGGGTGCTCCCCGGTGGCCTCACCCGGGTGGCCATGCCGGAAGGCCAGCTCGTGGTGAACAGTTCGCAGGGCGGTGGATCGAAAGACACGTGGGTCGTCGGGCACGAACCCCTGCGCACCGCGTACCACGACGTTGGGAACCTTGTGGAGGATCAGGCCACCGTCACCGAGGCGATCACGATCATCCGGCCAGAGGATCTCGAGCGGGAACGCGAGCGTGTGCGCAACCGGACGCGCGACCAGGTGGTTCCCGATGCACCCCAGCAAATACAGCCGCAACAGCAGCAGCAACAGGACGAGGGCGAGCAGCCGATCCCTCCTGCGGGGGCCGCGCGCATCACGGCTCGCCTCGATGAGGGGAGCGAGCCATGCTGAGCCGCATCGCCGAATCCCTGTTCTGGATCGGGCGCTACATCGAACGCAGCGACGGCACCGCCCGCATCCTCGATGTGCACCTTCAACTGCTGCTCGAAGACCCCTGGATCGAAGAAGACACCGCCTGCCGTTTGCTGTTGAGCGTCATGGGAACCGAAGCACCCGACGACACCGAAGTCACGAGGACCGACGTGCTGGAGTTCCTCGCGCTCGACCGCGACCAGCCGGCATCCATCGCATTCTCGCTCAACGCGGCGAGGGAGAACGCGCGTCGAGCGCGCGAAGTCGTGAGCACCGAACTGTGGGAGGCGCTCAACACGACGCGCGCCCGGATGCCGCATCGAGTCGCGAGCGACAAGGTGCACGAGTTCTTCACGTGGGCGCGCGAACGCAGCGCGCTCGCCATCGGCATCATGGAATCCTCGGCCAGCCGCGACGAGACGTGGCGGTTCTTCAATCTCGGCCGGGCGCTCGAACGCGCCGACATGACGGCGAGACTTCTCGCTACGCGATCGCTCTCGGAAGCATCCGGCCCATCCTGGACCACGATCCTCCGATCGGTGGGCGCGTATGAGGCCTACCTCCGCACCTACCGCGGGATGCCGAGCGCTCTCCACGCCGCCGAATTCCTGCTTCTCGACCGATTGTTCCCGCGCAGCATCATCTATTCGCTGTCCCGCGCCGAAGAGTACATGCGCGAACTCGAACCGCGTTCCGACCGCGTGGGCGTGGGCGACTCCGCGCAGCGGCTGCTCGGCCAGATTCGCAGCGAACTCGAGTACCGGTCGATCGCCGACATCATCGAGGATCTGCCGCAGCACATGGACGATGTGCAGGCGGCGACGAGCGCCGCGAGCGAAGCGATCCGCTCACGCTACTTCCCCGCGAACGATGTGTCCCAGTGGGTGGGTGAGCGCACATGAACCGGCTTCGGATCAAGCACGTCACCGGGTTCCGGTACGACGGCGACGTGACCGCGTCCTACAACGAAGCGCGGATGCTTCCCGTAACATCCGAAGGCCAGCTCGTGCTGTACGCCAACCTCGAGGTGTTTCCGAACTCTCTCAACCACAACTACGTGGACTACTGGGGAACGCGGGTGTCTTCGTTCGAGATACTCACACCGCACGACGAATTGTCGCTCACCGCGACGAGTCTCGTCGAGGTGAGACCCCGTGACCATCGCGAACGGCACCTCGACTGGTCTGCGCTCGGCATAGAAATGGAACGCGCAACGTCCTACGTGGAACAGCTCGTGCAGACCCCGCCGACCGCGCCGCCGGAAAGCGTGATCGCGATTGCCCGGGATGCGATCGCATCGAACAGCCCGTGCGATGCTGCGCTCGCGATCTGCACGGCCATCGGCGAACAGATCGAGTACGTGCCGGGATCCACGGGCGTCCACACGACCGCCGCGGAAGCCTGGTCCCAGAAGAAGGGCGTCTGCCAGGACATCGCCCACCTGGCGATCGGCGCTCTGCGCTCGGTCGGAATCCCTGCACGGTATGTGAGCGGGTACCTGCACCCGGACCCGGATGCCGTACTCGGCCAGACCGTCGTCGGCGAGTCCCATGCGTGGGTGGAGTGGTTCTGCGGGGACTGGCGCGGATTCGACCCCACAAACCTCATTGACATCGGCGACCGCCACGTCGCCGTCGGTCGAGGTCGCGACTACAACGATGTTGCGCCGCTGCGCGGAGTGTACGCGGGGCAGCATGCTTCCACCCTGTTCGTCACGGTGGAGATCACGCGCGAAGCCTAGGTCGACCGACTTGGGCTCAGCGCCACAGCGTGAGCTTGTCGGGATTGCGGACGATGTAGACATCCGTCACAACTCCACCGGCCACGGTGACGGAAACGATCGAATCGACTTCACCGTCGATCGTGACGAGGAATGCGAGCCCGTCGCCCGTGATCGTTGGCTCGACGATTGCCGTCGGCTGAAGGTGAGGCAGGCCCAGCACGAATCTGGCTACCCGATCGGCACCAGTTACCGGTTTGCGTGCAGCAGAAACCTTGCCGCCGCCATCCGTCCGCAGAACGACGTCAGGGTCGAGTAGCGCAACCAGCTCCGCGAGGTCTCCTGTCGCGGTCGCTCTCGCAAACGCCTGCGCAACGACATCGTGCTGATCTCGACTCGAGATCACCGAGCGGCGTTCCCTCACCCTGCGTCGTGCCTGCGAGGCGAGTTGGCGTGCGGCTGCCGGCGTTCGTCCCACGGTTTCGGCGATCTCGTCAAAGGGCACTCCGAAAACGTCATGCAACACAAAGGCCACCCGCTCAGCCGGGGAAAGCGAATCGATGACGACGAGGAGTGCGGTCGAAACTGTGTCGTCAAGGGTGACTTGGTCCGCCGGGTCGCGCGGCGCGGATGCGGCAATCGAAGACGCGCCCGGCACCGGCTCCGGCAGCCATTCCCCCACATACCTCTCCCTGCGGGCACGAGCGGAACCCAGCATGTCGAGACAGACCCGGCCCGCGACGCGGGTGAGCCACGCGGCCGGATTTCGAATCTCAGCGCGCTGGGCATCCGTCAACTGATACCAGCGCACGTACGTCTCCTGAACGGCATCCTCGGCGTCGGCGACAGTGCCGAGCATTCGATAGGCGAGCCCAAGCAGTTGTGAGCGCTCGCGGTCGCGCGTGTCACCGTGATTCATGCTGGACTCCTCTCGCATAACCGACGATATAGCCCGCGAGAATGTGAGCGTTCGACCTCACAATCTCGAGTGCTGCGTCGTCGAATTGGTAAAGGCACTCATCTGGAAAGGACTTTCAATGAAAATCGCAGTTGCAGGAGGCACGGGAACTGTCGGCAGCCTCACGGTGGATTCGATTCGGGAGGCGGGCCATGAGCCTGTCGTGCTGACCCGGTCGAACGGTGTGGATCTTGTGACGGGGAACGGGTTGGACCCGGCGCTCGTCGGCGTCGAATCCATCATCGACCTCGTGAATGTCCCGACGCTCTCACCGCGCGAAGCAACGACATTCTTCAGAGCAGCGAGCGGAAACCTCGTCGCCTCCGCCGCTCGCAACGGCGTAAGGCACGTCGTGCTGCTGTCGATCGTCGGCATCGATCGAGTGCCGCACGGTTACTACGCAGGCAAGGTCGCGCAGGAGGAAGTCGTTGAGCGGTCACCCGTTCCGTGGACGATTCTGAGAGCAACCCAGTTCCACGAGTTCGCGGCGCAGATGTTCCGTCAGGCGAGATTCGGCCCGCTCCACATTGCACCGCGCGCGCGAATCCAACCGATCGCCGCGCGCGAGGTTGCGCAGCGGCTCACCGCGATCGCGATCCGAGACGCGCAGGGGCGCACGCACGACCTTGCGGGCCCACGCGAGGAGAAACTCGACGAAATGGTCAGGGCATACGCGCGGACAATCGGTTACCGAGGCTGGATGCCGTCGATCAGTGTTCCCGGCGGCCAAATGAAGGGGATGCGCGCGGGCCACGTTCTTCCGGGACCGGACGCAGTGCACGGCTCGCAAACGTTTGCCGAGTGGCTCGGCGGGCGCTGAAATCGCCAGCCGGATCAGCGTCGCTTCTTCTCTGCGAGCGCCTCGGCGCGCTCGGCGAGCCTGCGTTGCACGGCATCCTGCGCTTCGTCGATGAAGTCGTCCTCGAGCGGCGCGTTCGCGTGGTCGTTGTGCCCGTGATACTTCTCGATGTAGGCATCCAGCACAGGCCCTGACTCCCACGACGTGATGAGGCTGTACCGCGGCGCGTCGCCCGCGTGCCAGACGGCGTGCCAAAAACGTTGCGTGTCGACGATCACTTGCATGCCGGCGGGGAGCGGAAGCCGGATCTCCGTCGCGGGATCGTAACGCTCCTCGCGAAGTACGAGGTATGAGTCCGGATCATCCGTGAGGTTGAAGAATCCGCGGACGATCCAGCCCGTCTCATCCGGGTTCAGCCGGTTGTTGTCATCCTGATGGAGGTTGTAGAGGGCGTCAATGTACGAAGTCGGCTGAAGTTCGATCACGCGGCACCGGCCGACATTCGCGCCCGGCTCTTTCGCGCGACGGGTGAGCTGCGGCGCCTTGCCGACCTGCGAGTCGATCCACACTCCGTCTTTATCGGTGCGCGGCGGATCGTGATGCCAGAATCCGTTCACCTCGATCTCGCCCTGCGCGCTCGCGAGAGGGGCGAATCGGGTGTCGCCGGAGGACTTCCAGTCGACGAACTCCAGATCCAGCCACTCCTGCGGGTCCGCCGCCTGGTTGTAGCGGTCGAGGATGACGAAGCCCTTTTCGTCCAGGAGTGCCGACTTGATGTAGCTCATGGTGGCACCTTCCTTGTCGTAACGGGCGCGAGGATGCCCGCTCGCCTGACAAAACCCTAACAGCGCGCGCGTAGGGCGGGGGCGGACACGGCGGCCGCAAACCCCGGTATCGGGTTGCCGCGCGCCATAAGATCGCACCATGACTCGTGAGCGCTGGATCGCCCTGTCCCGTTTCGGATTCGCCCTGCTCGGCCTGGTCGGTCTGACGGCGCAATACCTCTACAACGTCGCAACCATCCCCGACTACAAGCCGGCCAACTTCTTCAGTTTCTTCACGGTGGAGTCCAACATCATCGCTGTCGTCGCGCTGTTCATCTCCGCCCTTTACGCGTGGCGGGGAAACCAGCCGCGTTGGATCTACTACCTCCGGGGTGCGGCAACCATCTACATGACCGTCACGGGAATCACGTACAGCCTGCTGCTGCGCAACGTGGAAGTCGACACGGCGGTGCCGTGGGTGAACCTCGTGCTGCACTACATCATCCCGATCGTGATGATCGTGGACTGGCTCATCGACCTGCCGCCATTCCGCATCCGGGTGGGACAGGCCATGGTCTGGCTCCTGTATCCGGTTCTCTACCTTGCCTACAGCCTCATCCGCGGACCGCTCGTCGACTGGTACCCCTACCCGTTCCTGGATCCGCGCCCTGAAGGGTACGTTCCGGTGATTGTGACGAGCATCGCGATCGCGATAGGAGCCCTCCTCCTCGCGCTCGTCATGTCCTGGACGACCCGCATTCGTATGCATTTCGAGAAGCAGTAGATTCGAGTCGCAATCGGAGGTCAGCACGTGCCCCACAGGCCCGCGTTGGCGTTTCGAGCCTCTCTCTCGGCAATGTCGAACTGCCGCCAGAACGTGTCGCTCGGCGCGATCCGCAGCGCGGTCGCGTACCCGTTCTCAACGAGGTCGAGATTCACGGATCGGCCATCCTCCGTCCACACGTACAGGAGGCTCCGACCGTACTGGTCGAACCGTTCCGCGTCAGATTTGATCCACACGGCCGCGCCTTCCGGAACAAGCGCCCGAAGGTAGTCGCGCGCCTCAAGGCCGAAGCACTCGGCCGGAGGGCCGAGCTCCGGCGTATCGATTCCGATGAGCCGCACCGTGATCTCGTCGATGCGCGCGGTGGTCCCCTCCGGTTGCAGGTACAGAGTGTCACCGTCGTGCACGTACGTCACGTGCGAGAGCGCGGCATCGGAGGGACGATCCAGTATCGCCTGCGCGGGTGCCGTGCCGCTCGCAACCGGATGATCCGAACCGTTGCCCGAGGAGGGGAGTTGGGAAATCAGCACGAGCGCGATGATTGCCACCATCGCGATCACGAGAGCGATCGCTGACAGTCTCCTCATCGTCACACTGTATCTAGAACCTCGGAATCGACCCCAGTTAGACTCAGGGTCGGGAGGCGTGATGTCGGAGTCAGAGGGTGTGAGCAAGAGCTTCGATCCCCGATTCAGCCCTGCGTTTCAACCCGGGTATGATCCCCGCGTGCATCGGGAGGAGCCCCCGCGAAACCCGCTGAGGGACGAGCCGCGCTCGGAGCAGGCGCTTGCAGCCCACGAAGCCGACGGGGTTCCGATCTTCGCGGTAAGCGCGCCGGCGGATTTGACGGATGGTGCTGTCGGGAGCGCAGCGAGACACGATGCGGCCGGCGACGACGAGCTCGTTCCTCGAGAGTGGTGGCGGCGGGTGAACCCCTGGTATCTGCTGTTGTGGGCGCTGGGGGTCGCATTCATTGTCGCGGGTATCGTCGCCGCAGTGAGCGCCGTCGAGCTTCAGAATCCGGTGTTCCAGTCCCAGGAACAGAGCATGGTCTACTTTCTCCTCATGCAAATGACCATGCAGGGCGCCCCCATGTTCATTGCCCTGGGGGCCGCAACGCTCACCTCGACGGCCGTCATTCAGGCCGCGCGTTGGCAACGCCACTGACGTGGCGGTTCGCCCCGATTACAGCTGGGCGCGGATGAACGCGCCAAGTTCGGACAGTTCGGCATCGGACACCCCGTGGCCGAGTCCTTCGTATATGCGCTCCGTCAGCGTAGAGTGCGCCCCGAGCCACTCCTGCGTGTTGTCGATGAGGGATTCCGGGATCACAGCGTCGTTGGTCCCTCGGCCCCAGAACACGGGCGGCCGAAGTTCGGCGAGGCGCGCGTCGCCCGCATGATCGGAGGGAAAGACGAACCCGCTTAATTGCGCGACATAGCGGAATCGTTCGGGCTGTTCCCGCAGCAGCTCGAGGGCCATGGCTCCGCCCTGTGAGAGCCCAAGCATCCCGACACCGTTTGACGTCGTCGAGTCGAGCCAATCGAGGAGCGCGCGCGTGGTTTGTCCGATGGCATCGAACCGTTCGTCGGCTGAAGTCGACGCCGTCGACTCCTGCACGGAGGGAAACCAGGAGAATCCCGCTCCCTCGGGGTGCGGCGCCCGAACGGATGCGATCACCGGATCGAGCGGCAACGACCGAGACAGCGCGAACATCTCGCCTTCATGAGAGCCGTAGCCGTGGAGCAGGACGAGAAGGGGGCGGCCGGACCGCTCCCGTTCTGGCGCCGACCAGATCACGGCGTCCGCGTCAATGTTCACCTGGGAACCTTTCGTTCCGGCAATCCTTTCACCACGGTCGAGGTCGCGTGCGACACAATGGAGCATGAGCTCCGTCGGAACCCCGGACCCCAATTCAGGCTGGTTGTCGGATGACGAGCTCACGAGCATCCGAATGCGCATGCCGCTCCTCTATGTCGAAGCGGTGCCGGTGCGCATCGACGGGCTCGGCCAGGTCGTCGAAGTGGGCGTGCTGTTGCGTGCGTCGCCGACCGGCGAGATGACGCGAACGCTCGTCTCCGGGCGGGTCATGTACGGGGAGACCCTGCGCGAAGCGCTGTTCCGGCACCTCGAGAAGGACCTGGGGCCGATGGCGTTTCCCCAGTTGCCGGCGAGCCCCGTGCCGTTCTCGGTGGCCGAGTATTTTCCGATGCCGGGAATCAGTGCGTTCACGGATGAGCGCCAGCATGCTGTGTCCCTTGCCTATGTGGTGCCCGTGACAGGTACGTGCGAGCCAAGGCAGGATGCCCTCGAGGTCACCTGGCTCACTCCGGAAGTTGCGGCGGGCGACGAACTCTCGCGAGAGATGGAGGGTGGACGCGGAACTCTCGTGCGCGCGGCACTGGCATCGGTTGGTTGCCTCCCGTAGCCGAGTCTCGAGCTCGCACCGGTATACCTGTTCAGTTGCGAGAAAGTGCCCTTCCTGACGACCGGGAAGGGCACGAACTCGCAACTCACCGGTGCGCGCCTTTCAGCGGGTCATGCGGATCTCGGTCACGCCCTCCCAATCGGTGTTCACTTTGCGGGCGCCGTCCGGTTCGAACCCGAGCGCGCGGTAGAAGTGCTGAGCTGGCACGTTGGATTCGACCACCCACACGGAGGCCGGGGCGTCGCCGAGCGCGGTGTCCACGAGTGCGGTGCCGATTCCCGCGCGCGAGTGCGCTTTGAGCAGGTGAATGGACCAAAGCTCGAGCGGCCTCGCCGGCTCGCTATCGCGCGGCGGGCCGGATGCGGCGAAGCCGACGACGACGCCGTCGACCAGGGCGACCCACTGGCGTGCCGCGTTGGGCTCGCCCAAAATGCGCTTCCAGCGTCCAATCCGTTCCTCGTCAGACACGTTCGCGATCCACTCATCCGAGAGAATGCCGGCATAGGTTTCGCGCCACGCCTGCGCGTGCACGGGGCCGATGTGTTCGGCGTCGGCGAGTGTCGCGCGGCGGATCTTCTGGTTCACGATCCGAGGCTACCCGAGGGGTCAGTAGTTGTCCTTCGTGGTGCTGGGAGCAGTTACTGACCCTTCGCGGGTAGCGGGGTCGACAGCGGTTCAGCCCTGGGCGCGGCGACCGGCGCGGCGCTGGCCGCCGCCCGACGAACCGGCGGGTGCCGAAGTCGAAGTGCTGTAGCTCGTGAAGCTGCGCTGCGGTGCGCCACCTGAGCTGCGACCGCCCTTGCGCGCGCCCTGCGGGGCACCGGATGCTGCCGGGCGCCCCGAGCGATCACGGCGCTGGCCGCCCGAGCGTCCACCTGAGGCGGATGCCCCAGCCGTGTGACCAGCGGATGCTCCTGCGTAACCGCCGCTGCGATTCGCGCGCTTGCGCTGCGCGTTCGCGCCCTGCGAGCGTCCGCCCTGGGACTGTCCGCGGACCGGCTTCGCCGCGCGCGGCGCCGGCGTGACGTAGGCCGCGACCTCGCCGATGAGGGCGAGAACTGCCGGCGACGATGCGGTGACGCGCTCCGGCGCCACGGTGATGGCGGCCTTGCGCAGGAGCGACGCGACATCCGAACGCTGCGCGGGAAGCACAACGGTCACGACGTCGCCCGCGCTGCCCGCGCGGGCCGTGCGGCCGCTGCGATGCAGGTACGCCTTGTGTTCGGCGGGCGGGTCGACGTGAACGACGAGCTCCACATTGCCGATGTCGATTCCGCGGGCGGCGACATCCGTGGCCACGAGCACGCGGACATCTCCGGTGGAAAAAGCGGCGAGGTTGCGGTCGCGCTGCGGCTGCGACAGGTTTCCGTGCAGGTCGACGCTCGGGATTCCGGCGTCGATGAGCTGGCGCGCGAGCTTCTTCGCGTGGTGCTTCGTGCGCATGAACAGGATGCGGCGGCCCGTGCCGGAGGCAAGCGCGTGCACGAGGTCGCGCTTCGCGTCGACGCCGTCAATCTCGAACACGTGGTGCGTCATCGCTTCGACGTGGCTCGTGACGTCATCCACCGAGTGCAGGATCTCGTCGTGCAGGTAGCGGTTCACGAGCTTGTCGACGCCGTTGTCCAAGGTGGCGGAGAACAGCATCCGCTGGCCGCCATCCGGGGTCTTGTTCAGGATGCGCGTGACCGACGGCAGGAATCCGAGGTCCGCCATGTGGTCGGCCTCGTCGAGCACCGTGATCTCGATCGCGTCGAGCGTGAGGAATTTCTGCTGCAGGAGGTCTTCGAGGCGGCCGGGGCAGGCGACGACGATGTCGACGCCGGCCTTGAGCGCTGCGACTTGCCGCTGCTGGGAGATGCCGCCGAAGATCGTGGTGACATTCATTCCGTACGCCTCCGCGAGCGGGGCGAGCGTTGCAGTGATCTGGGTGGCGAGTTCACGGGTCGGAGCGAGGATCAAACCGCGCGGCCGCCCGGACTGGCGGCGTCCGCCGTTGGAGAGCCTGGCAACCATGGGGATCGTGAAGGCGAGCGTCTTGCCGCTGCCGGTTTTGCCTCGGCCGAGAACGTCTCGTCCGCGCAGGGTGTCGGGGAGGGTGTCCTCCTGAATGGGGAAAGGGTTCGTGATGCCGGCCCGGTCGAGGGCGGCAACGAGGGGTGCGGGCACGCCGAGCGCGCCGAAGGTTGTTTCAGTCATGGATTGTTTCTGTACTAGGTGGGCAAACATGGCGATGGCCAGATTTGTTCGCCGCAGCAAAAGATCAGCCCGATGTGGGCGGTGATGCGTTCTACGACGCAGGGAACGCAGGAATTGCGCTCGCAAGTACTTTCACTGTAGCAGCAATGGCTGTTGTGCCGCCTGTGATTGGGCTGTGTTCCCTTCGAGACGCGCTCCGCGCTCCTCAGGGAGCGACAGCAGAGCCCGTGCCCGCTCCCTGAGGCTCTCGAAGGGAGCAACGATGAAACGTCGATCCCAAAGTCAGTCGAAGACGGCGTTGATGGCCGACTCCAAAGCGGGCCCGACTGCATCCACGGTTCGATGCCGACCTTCGTCGACGACCAGCTCCCCGCCGACGATGACCGTGTCCACGTCGGAATCGGTTGCCGCGAAAATCACGTGGGCGAGCGGGTCGCCGCCGCGCGCGCCAGCCGTGCGCGGTGAATCCAGAACCACTGTCACGAGATCAGCGAGAGCACCAACTTCGATGCGGCCGGCGTTCCAGCCGAGGGATGCCGCGCCCGATGACGTCATGGCGGCGGCGAGCTCGGTCACGCGGAAGTGTCCGCGCACGCCGGAGATGAGGCGCTCGTCGAGCTCGATGGCGCGGACCTCCTCGAACAGGTCGATGGCCATGTGGGCGTCGCTGCCCACCACGATGGGGGAGCCGGCGGCGGCCAGACGCGAGGCCGGACCGACACCGTCGGCGAGATCCCGTTCGGTGGTGCAGCACATCGAGATCGTGGTGCCGCTGGACCCGAGCAGGCGGATGTCCTCCTCGGTGAGGTGCGTGGCGTGCACCGCGGTCGTGCGCCCGCCGAGCGCCCCCTCGGCCGCGAGCAACTGCGTGGGCGTGATCCCGAACGCTTCCAGGCTGGCCTCGTTCTCCGCGGGCTGCTCGGAGAGGTGCACGTGCAGGGGAAGTTTGCGGCTCGCGGCGTAGTCAGCAACGGGCGCGAGCGCGGCCCGCGGGACGGCGCGCACACTGTGGATTGCGGCGCCGACGCGCATCGTGTCGGTGTCCTTCAGCAGGTCGACCCTGGAAGCCCACGCCTCCCATGACCCGTCATCGAATCGGCGCTGAACGCCGTCGAGGGGCGCGCCGTGAACATCCGCCTGCAGGTAGCACGTGTCGATGAGGGTGATGCGCAGCCCCGCGTCGTTCGCGGCCCGCACGACCACGTCGCCCAGCTCATTCGGGTTGGCGTATTTCTTGCCGCCCAGATCGTGGTGCAGGTAGAAGAACTCGCCTACCGACGTGATGCCGCTCAACGCCATTTCGGCATAGGTGGCGTGCGCGAGGGCGTACAGCGACTCCGGATCCAGCCGCTCGGCGACCCCGTACATGAGGGTGCGCCATGACCAGAAATCGGCCACTCCGCTCTGGCTGCGGCCCCGGATGGCGCGGTGGAACACGTGCGAGTGCGTGTTCGCCAGTCCCGGAAGTGTGAGGCCGCGCAACCGGTGCGCTCCGGCGGGCGCGTCGACGTTCGTCGACACCCTGGTGATGACACCATCCGCCACCTCGATGAGCACGTTAGCTGTCGGCTCGTCGCCGCCGAGCCAGGCCAGTTCCGCATGGAACGCCGCATTCGCCTGCCGTGCACTCACGTCAAAAACCCTTCTACGACGGCCCCTCGCGCGATGACGGTTGTCACCGCGTTGCGGCCGATCCGGTACGCGACATCTTCGTGGCGTGCGACATCCAGAACGATCACGTCAGCCTGCATGCCCACTTTAAGTGATCCGACACTCTCCTGACGGCCGAGCGCCCGTGCCGAACCGTGCGTCGCCGCCCGCAGAGCCTGGGCAACGGACAGGCCTCCGGTGCGGCAGGCCATGGCCACTGCGAGCTGCATGTCGGTGACCCAGCAGCCGGGGCAGATATCCGTCGCGAGTGCAAGCTCCATGCCGGCGTCAATCACCCGGCGCGGATCCAGCGGGCGCGAATGGGCGACAGAGTATTCGAGGCACGGCATGTACACGCCCGCGATACCGGCGTCCCCGAGAGCGCGCAACTCCGCATCCTTCGTGAAGTTGAGGTGGTCGACGCTCACCGCCCCCAGCTCGATCGCGATGGCTGCTGCGCCGGTGTGGCCGTACGCATCCAGGTGCAGTTTCGGCTTGAGCCCTGCATCGAGGCCGGCCGAGAGGATGCGCGCCGTCTGCGCGAGGTCGAAATATCCTTCGTCGCAATACACATCACAGAACTCGGCGAGGCCGCGCTCCGCAACCTCCGGAATGAGGTCGACCACCTCGTCGACGTAGCGGTCCTGCTCCACATCCGCCGGGAACGCGTGGGCGCCAAGGTAGGTGGAGACGATGTCCGCGGGCATCGTTTTAGCCAGACGCTGGCTGGTTTCGAGCAGCCGCAGCTCGTGCTTCGAATCGAGGCCGTAGCCGCTCTTGCTCTCCAGCGTGGTCGTACCGCTGTTCACCATCTCGCGAACGCGAGCGGACGACTCCTGCAGCAGCTGCTCTGCCGTGGCAGCACGGGTGGTCGCGACTGTGCCGGTGATGCCGACCGGCACTCCGGCGGGAGGCGTCTGCCCGCTCACTTTCGCCGCGTATTCGTCGACGCGGCTGCCGCCGAACACCACGTGCGTGTGCGAGTCCACGAAGCCGGGCATGATCACGCCGCCCTGGGCGTCAATCACGCGGTCGGCGCGGTATCCGGACACGTCGCCGACCGCGACAATGCGCCCACCGGAAATGGCGACCCCGCCGCCGGGGATGAGCCCGATGAGATCGGACGCATCCTCGGCGCAGGTCAGGAGTTCGGCGGCTCCCGTCACCACCAGATCAACGTGCGGCGATTTGCTCTCAGGCATCGTCCGGACCGAACGTGGCCGTCGGCGTCCACCACAGCGGGACGGAGAGGCCCTCGCCGGGGCCGACCGTGTTCGCCACTTCCTTGGCCCTTGCGTATCCGGACTGGGCGTGGCGCACCACGCCGATTCCGCTGTCGACCGTGAGTGCCGCCTTGAGCCGGAACGCCGCGACGTCGGTGCCGTCCGCGATCATCGTCACGCCGGTGTGCACGGAGTCGCCCATGGCGTAGTTGGCCTGGATGGCGATGAGGTCGCACATGCCGGAGGCGTTCAGCAGCCCGTTCAGGTACGGCCAGTCGGAGATGAGGTCGGAACCGTCCGGCATCGCCTCGGACTCGAACGTCGGGTTGATGATCGAACCGGAGTCGAGGTTGTCCCGCGAGAACGCGACCGGGCCCTTCACCTCGCCGTTCTTGATGAGTTCGTTGACCGCGAGACCGAACTTCTTGCGCTCGCCGAATCCGAGGTAGCAGACCCGCGCCGGCAGACCCTCGATCGGCACGTGCTGGCGGGCGAGCGTGATCCACCGGGTCGCGATGTCGTCGTCGGGGAACAGTTCGAGCACGAGGTCGTCCAGCCGCGCCAGGTCGGCGGGGTCGCCCGAGGTGCAGGTCCAGCGGAACGGTCCGCGGCCCTCGAGGAAGAGCGGGCGGAGGTACGCCGAGACGAACCCGGGAATCTTCATCGCATCCTCGAAGCCGTGCACCTGGCATTCGCGGCGGATCTGGTTGCCGTACTCGAACGTGGGGACTCCGTTGTCGAAGAACTGGTTCATCGCCTTCAGCTGGCGCACCATCGCGGTGCGGGAGATCTCGAAGTAGGCGTCGCGATCCTTCTTGCGGAAGTCCTCCGCCTCCAGAACCGTGTATCCGATGGGCACGTAGGCCAGCGGGTCGTGCGCCGGAGTCATCTCGGTGACGACATCCGGGCGGAAGTCGTTTTCGAGGCAGTACTCGAAGAGCTCGGTGGCGTTCGCGACGACTGCGATACCCAGCGGCTTCTTGGCGGCGGCGGCCTCCTTCGCGAGTTCGATGGCGTGCGGGATGGAGTCGGCGAGCACATCCGCGTAGCCGACCTTAATGCGGTTGCGGATGATGCGCTCGTCAACGTCGGCGCAGATGGCGACGCCACCGAGCATCGTCATGGCGCGAGGCTGGTTGCCGCCCATGCCGCCCATACCGGCGCACACCAGGATCTTGCCGACCCAGGAGCCGTTGAGGTGGATGTTCGCGACGGAACGCAGTGTTTCGAAGGTGCCCTGGATGACTCCCTGCGTGCCGATGTACTCCCACGGCGAGGCGGTGTATTGGGCGAAGATCGTGAGGTTCTTGTCCTGGAGCTCGTAGAACGTTTTCCAGGTGGGCCGCACGAAGTTCGTGGTCGCCATGACGACGCGCGGTGCGAGTTCGTGGGTTTCGAACACGGCCACCGGCATTCCGGACTGCACCACGAGAGTTTCGTCGTCTTCCAGGTTCTTGAGGGACTCGATGATCGCGTAGTACGACTCCCAGTTGCGGGCCGCTTTGCCGATGCCGCCGTAGATGACGAGATTTTCGGCGTGCTCCGCGACCTCCATGTTGTTTTCGAGCATCCGCAGGATGGTCTCCTGCTTCCAGCCTTTGCAGCGCAGCGTGTCACCGCGCTGGGCCGTGACCTCGTAGAGAACTTCCGGCTTCACGGCGGGAAGCTCACCGAAAGCGATACCCGTAGCGTTGCCGCCGGGGTGCTTCGTGTTGATCGTGACGGGGGTGTCGTGGGCGATGGACATGGGTACTCCTTCTTACTGGTTAATGGTGCGAAGCGCGTCGAGAACGGCACCGCTGTGCACGAGTTCGACGGCAGAACGAACTCTGGGGTAGAGAACGGTGTCTTGGGTAATGTGGTCAATGAGGCGGCCGTCGGCGGAGCGATGCGAGCGCACAAGCTCCAGCACGGTTCGGCTGGCTGGGGAGAGCGCCGACAAATCTTTCCCCTCGAGCTTGAGGCGCAACTCCAGGGCTTGTGCCGCCATGAGCAGTTCGATGCCGATCACGTTCTCGATGTTGCTGACGACCTGGCGCGCGTGCCGTCCGGCGTTGTTCGCCATGGAGACGTGGTCTTCCTGGTTGGCGCTCGTCGGGATCGAATCGACGCTGTCCGGATGCGCGAGCGTTTTGCAGTCGGAGACGAGGGCAGCTGCGAGGTACTGCGGCAGCATGAATCCGCAGTCCATGCCGACCTGTTCGCTCGCGATGAGCATGTCCGGCAGCCCCCGGTTGAGCGTTCCGTCGGTAAGGCGGAACAGTCGACGCTCGGCGATGTTGCCGATCTCGGTGACGACGATGGAGAGGAAGTCCGAGGCGAACGCGAGGTATTCGGCATGGAAGTTGCCGCCGGACACCGCTTTGAGGGTGCGCGATTGCGGGAGATCCGGGAAGACGAGCGGGTTGTCGGTCGCGGCGTTGATTTCGGTCTCGACGATGCCGCGAACGAAGCGCAGGGTGTCCTTGACCGGGCCGAGCACTTGCGGTGTGCAGCGCAACGAGTAGGCGTCCTGCGGAGGCTGGCGCACCGGGTCACGGTCCACATCCCCGTCGATGAACTCGCTGCCGGCGAGCAGTTCGCGGATGCGCGCGGCAACCTCGATCTGCCCCCTGTGGCCCCGTGCCTCATGGATCTGAGGCAGGAAGGCGTCGCCGAAACCGGCGAGGGCCTCAATGGACATGGCGGCTGTGACTTGAGCGGTTTCGAGCAGGTTTTCGGCATCGGCAAGCGCGAGCGCAGCCTGCGCGGTGGAGAAGGAGGTGCCGTTCGTGAGTGCGAGGCCTTCCTTCGGGCCGAGCACGATGCGCTCGAGGCCCGCCGCCTTCATTGCGGTGATCCCGCTGACGAGTGTGCCGTCGACGAAGGCTTCGCCGCTGTCGATGTCCACGTCGTCGCCTGCCGGCCGCGACATCACGATAGCGAGGTGGGCAAGCGGAATGAGATCGCCGCTCGCGCCGAGGGAACCATACTCGGGCACGGCAGGGAATACCCCGCGCTCCAGCATGGCCAGAAGTGTTGCGGGAAGCTCGAGCCGCACAGCCGAGTAGCCGCGGGTGAGACTCACAGCGCGGATCAGCATCGACCCGCGAACGACATCCTCGTCGAGGAAGCGACCGACTCCGCTCGTGTTGGACAGGATGAGTCGTCGCGAGAGCTCGGATGCGTCATCGACGCTCTCGAAAGCCTGGCGGCCGGCGAGCGATCCGAAGCCGGTGTTGACGCTGTAGATCGGGGCGACGGCCTTACCGGCACGCATGTCGTCGGTGATGGCGCTCACCCACTGTTCGCTGACCCGCATCGCTGCAACAGCGCCCTCGGAGATCGTTGCTTTCCGGCGGTCGCGAACGATCGCCAGAAAATCCTCGAGGGTGAGAGGCTTCTCGCCGATTTCGATGCTCACAGGGGTGTCCTTCCAGTTGCTGCCAGCAACGCTAGTCGTGCCGGGAGCAGGCACAAGGGACGATTCTCACCAGGTGAAAATGGTGAATCCTGATTTGCGGCAGATGCGCTGATTCAACTCGCCGCCATGGCAGGTTTCACTCGATCGCGTGTCATGCAAGTTCGGACTTTTGCCACCTGGTTCGGACAACGACGCTTCAGGCGGACTCCCCAAGGTTGGCCAATACAAACGCCGGCAGCTGGCTGCTCCGAGCGAACCCAGCACACCACAACTGCTGAGGTTGACATCACAGTGAGGCTGGAAGTCCGCCCGATAGGGGAACCCCTTGCGGGACATCACTCAGCGTCGTACAATAAGTTGTACGTTGGAAAGGAAACATCATGCGCACAATGACTTACTCAGAGTCCCGAGCACAGTACGCTGCGACACTTTCCGCTGTAGTCGATGACCGCGAGGAAGTCATCATCACCCGCGCCGGCCACGAACCAGTAGTCATTGTCTCGCTAGACGATTATGAGTCATTGAAAGAAACCGCGTACCTGTTGAAATCCCCGACGAACGCCAGGCGACTTCTCGGTGCAATAGAACGGCTCGAATCTGGTAAAGGTGTCGAGCACGACATCACAGAATGAAGTTGGTCTGGGACGAGGACGCGTGGGACGACTATGAATGGTGGCAGACGCAGGATCGAAAGGTTCTCAAGCGCATCAACATCCTGCTGAGGGACATCGCACGAAATGAAAACGAAGGCATCGGAAAGCCGGAGTCGTTGAAGCACGGTTTTCATGGCTATTGGTCGCGACGAATCACCGACGAACACCGGCTCGTGTACAAAGTTGACAGCGATGAAATTCGGATTGCCGGATGCCGCTATCACTACGGTCACTAATAAAAAGCACCCACCCGCAAGCCGGAAGATGAACAGACACTTCCCCGCGATGCCGCATACATGGAGATAGGCATCACTAGATGTCGCATGTGCCCCGCCCGACATTAAGCCCGATGGAGGGGCGTCATATGCTCGAGCCAGATGCGGTGTTTTGTCCGAACTGGCGAATCCCGTGACGTCGCGGTTCAACGCACGTGCGGTTCCATCGCGTCGGTGAGCAGATCGGCCGCGTCGCTCAGCGCCCGCAGCGCGCGGTGCGACCACGCGTTGCTGCTGCAGCGGCTTTCCGGCCCGGCGACAGTGAGGGAACAGACGATTTCGCCGCCCGAGAAGACTGGGCGCGCTATCGCGATGGCGCCCTGGCTCAACTCACCGCGCGAGATCGCGTATCCGGTGTCCCGGATTTGCTTCAGGTACTCGAGCAGGGCGCCGCGCGACGGCGTGCGCTCGGTGAAGCGCGGAAAACGCTGCTCGAGCACCTTCTCGATGACCGCCTCCGGCGCAAAGGCCAGAAGGGTGCGCTGGCCTGCGCCGGCATGCAGGGGCAGCAGCTGGTTGATCTTGAACGCGTAGCGCAAGGCGTGCGGCGAACTCACCTGCTTCAGGCAAATGGCATGCAAACCGGATCTCACGGCCAGAACCGCCGTCTCCGAAGTGCTCTCCACAATCGATTCGAGCACCGAGACGCCGATCTCCGCGAGCCGCGTATGCGTCAGGTGCTGCCCGGAGAGGTCGAGCAGCCTCCAGCCCGGCGTGTAGCTTCCGTGGAACTCTTCGATCAGCGAAAGTTCCCGCAGGCTCTTGATGTAGCGGTACACCGTGCTGACCGGAATGCCGAGGTCCGCGGCGAGCTCCTCGACGCTGACTTCGCCGGTCGCGGCGATCCGCACCATGATCGCGAGGCCGCGTTCAAAGGATGTGCGAGGTTCGGGAAAACCGCTGACCATGCACTCAGCGTAGGCCAGGGCGGTCCGGCCGCGACAGCGCGTCGGCCGCACCCGCGACGGCGGCAATCGAGATGACCGCGACGACGCCGTCGGCGGTGATGGCGTGCTGGTGTGCCGCAGACCCCACCACGGTGTCGTAGCGCCCGAGGTCCACGGCGGCTGCGCGCTCGGACCCGGAGTCGGCGGCGGGCCGGAGCGATGCCTGGCCATGCAGCACAACGCAGTATTGCGACCCCTGCATGAGCAGCGGGCGGCGGGCATCCACGTGTTCGATGGTCACGTCGGCGCTCACGGTCCCGGTCCGGGCGATCAGGTTCAGGTCGCGAATCGGCCCGTGCGGAAGCGCTGCGCTCGTTTCGGCGCCGCCGTCGAACTCGAACGGCCGGTACCGTTCCAGGTTCTCCACCCTGCCATCCACCGTGAGAGTGATCCCGGCCCCGTCGATGACGGTGAGGATCCTCGTCATCCCGGGGAAGGCCGAGAATGGGCCGGAGCTGTCGACATCCGCGATGCTGAGCCGCCAATCCCAGTCGTGCTCTGCCGGAATCCATCCTCCGGAGCTGGCGAGGCGCCTGCTCAGGACCTGCCGAGTGACGCCACCGCCGTTGCGCCACGGCTCGGCGGTGAGGTTCTTCCACGCGATGACCATTCCTGAATCAGCAAGGTCATCCCGGGGGTCGGTCACCTGCCCAGAATACGGCGGCGTCGCGCAGTTCGTCCCCTGGTTCGCGTGCGGCGGGCGCGAGATTCCGGACGGTATCCTGAGGAGCGCGGGCCAAAGCCCGCAACGGATGCGGACGCTCACCCTCGGCTTCACCGGGTCGGCAGAAAGGCGCCAGTGCACATCACGGTCGTTAATTCGTTGCTGGGGGCCATCGACGATATTGGGCGGGATGCGCGCCGCGGCGGCTACTCGCGCCCCGTATATTCGGAGGCCGAACTGACCCTGCGGGAATGGTTCACCGCGGAGGCCACGGCGCGGGGGCTGGACGTTTCGACGGATGCGAACGGCATCATCTGGGCGTGGTGGGATCTGCCGAACGCCGCAGACGCGGGGGATGCGTCGCGCGAGGGTGCCCTCGTCACCGGCTCGCACCTGGATTCCGTCCCCGGCGGCGGTGCGTTCGACGGCCCGCTCGGTGTGGCCAGTGCTTTGGCCGCCTATGACCTGCTCGCGGCGAGGGAGGCGGCCGGCGAACTCCACCGCACCCGCGCCCTGGCGATCGCGGTGTTCCCGGAGGAAGAGGGTTCGCGCTTCGGCGTCGCCTGCCTCGGGTCGAGACTGCTCGCCGGCGCGATCGATCCGGTCAGAGCCCTTGCGCTGCGCGACCGAGACGGAAACACGTTCGCGGACGTCGTCACCGCACAGGGCCTCGACCCCGACCGCATGGGCAGGGACGACGCAACTCTCGCGCGCATCGGCCACTTCGTCGAACTGCACGTTGAGCAAGGCAGAGGGTTGAACTCGGAGGCGTACACCGATCACGCGGGGCGCGGACCCGCCATCGCGGTGGGCAACAGCATCCTCGGGCACGGGCGCTGGCGGCTGAGGTTCACCGGTCAGGGCAACCACGCCGGCACGACGCTCATGACCGACCGCGCCGACCCGATGGTTGCCGCCGCTCAGACCATCGTCGCCGTGCGCGCGATCGCCGCGGCTCAGAACGATGCCCGGGCGACGGTGGGTCGGATCGAACCCATCCCGGGCGGCACGAACGTGATTGCCTCCATCGTGGACATGTGGCTGGACGTGCGGCATCCGGATGATGCGATCACGGCTGCGCTCGTTGAGAAGATCCACCTCGATGCGCAGACCATCGCCGCCGCTGAGGGTTGCGCGGTGGAGCTCGTCGAGGAGTCGCTGTCGGGCACCGTGCACTTCGATACGACGCTGACCCGGTCGCTCGTCGACTCGGTGCGCGGTCGGGTGCCGGATGCGCCGCTCCTGCCGACCGGCGCTGGACACGATGCCGGCGTGCTCGCCGCCGTCGTGCCGACGGGGATGATCTACGTGCGAAACCCGTCCGGCATCAGCCACTCGCCGGAAGAATTCGTGGAGGATGCCGATGCCGACGCTGGCGCGTTGGCGTTAGCGGAAGCGCTCGCTGACTTGCTCTAAGGGAGCGGTGCGCTACCCGCGGCGGAACACCTCGGCGGCGATGACGAGGTCCTCCCACGGCATCCCCGAACTCTTGAACACTCGAGTTCGCGTGCGATCGACCTCGACAGCGCCGGTCACCAGCTCGCGAATCGTCGAAACGTGATCGAGCGTGATGGCACCTTCGCCCACGGCCATCATGATGTCGCCGCCCTCGATCTGCACGTGGCCGAGATCCTCGACAATCACTTGCGAGCGAGCGATGAGCCCCGAGTCGAGTTCGCGCGCGTCGAGTTCGTGGCTGCCGACCGCCATGACGCACGAGTCGATGGGCGCCAGAGAACCGTCAAACACCGGCTCCCGCGCGGTTGTCGCCGCGACAATGAGCTGCGCATCCTTCACGTCATCCGCTGAGCCCACGATTGTGGGGATGCCCGATTCCGTGACCTGATCAGCAAGAACTTGCGCACGGTCCTTGTTGCGGGCGACCAGGGTGATGCGCTTGATGTCCCGGATCGAGCGCAGCGCCTCCACGTGACCCCACGCCTGCGGGCCGTAACCGAAGATGACCATGTGCTCGCACTCTTCCGGCGCGAGCAGGTCGGCGGCGGCGGCCGACACCGCAGGCGTGCGCAGCGTCGTGAGGGCGACGCCGTCCATGATCGCGATCGGGGTCAGTGTTGGCGTGTCAAAGAGCAGGTAGTGGCCCTGAATACGTTCGAGCCCCAACTCCGGGTTCCCGGGCGCGACCGTCACGACCTTCACGCCGAGGAACTCCTCGCTCTGCGTCGGCATGAGCAGCACCTGGCCTTTGTGCACATTGTCGATGTGCTTGGGCAGATCCTTCGCGGGGTCGACGCCCGCGCGCAGGTCGCGGTGGTACGCCTGCACGGCGTCGCCGAAACTCACGCGTCGATAGACCTCATCGGCAGAAATCCAGGGAATGGCGGGGGTCGTCATCGCAGTACGAATCCTGTTCCGACCGGGTCGGTCTGATCGAGGGTGAACGAGTGATCTCCCGTGGCGTACGCCATGCCCTCGACTTCGGGGATGATCGTGCCCGGGATGGTACCCGGCCGGAAGCGGCCGAGAAAACGAGTGTCGACGATGGAGTCGTGAGTAAGGGTCTGGCCTTCGCGCAGGCGCCCCTCGTCGGCCAGTATGGCCAGGCGCGCCCCCGTCCCTGAGCCGCACGGCGAGCGATCCACCTCACCGTCGGCGAACACCGTGACGTTGCGCTGATGCACGCCGTCGGCGGTATCGCCGAGGTCGTCGAACAGGATGGTGCCGTAGACGCCGCTCAGCCGATCATCCGTCGGGTGCTTCGCGAGCGGGTTGCCATTGAGCGCCCACTTGATTTCGCGTCCGATCGCGATGAGTTCGCCGTAATCGTCCGGCCGCACCTGAAGACCCACGGATGCCGCGTCAACGGACGCGTAGATCGCCCCGCCGTAGCTGAGGTCGACGGAAACGGTGCCTCGCGAGGTGTCCAGCCGGATGCAGCGTTCGATGACGTAACTCTCCACATTCTCGAACACGACGTGCGTGATGGTGCCCGCTGTGCTGTGCACGCGCGCGACGACCCGGCCGGAAGGGACATCGATGGTGACGGGCGTCACGCCGTCGGGGTTCGCGGCGACGAGCCCGGACTGCACTGCCCACACGCCGAGCGCGATTGTTCCGTGCCCGCACGCGGTGGAGTACCCGTCCTTGTGCCAGAACAGCACGCCCAGATCGGCGCCGCCGTCATCCGGGGGCACGAGGAAGCAGCCGTACATGTCAGCATGTCCGCGCGGTTCGTGGCAGAGGAACTGGCGGATAGCCTGCAATTCTGCCGATTCGGCGGCGTGGACGCGGCGTTCGGCGACAGTGGAACCAGCCACCTCGGGGACGCCGTCGGTGACAATGCGGAACGGTTCACCGGCGGTGTGGAAGTCGCGCGTGCGCACCGGCCCTGTAATATGCCACATATTGGCATGGTAGCCGACCACGGGTGGTTCCGGCGAAGTGCAGGACAGACGGAGGGGACCACACGCCCATGAAGATCACCGCAGTCGACTGCTTCGGATACGACCTGAAGTACGCGCACGGGGAATACGTGATGTCGGGAAGTCGCGCAGCGACGACGGAAGTCGGAACGCTCGTGCGCATCCGGACCGATGAGGGGATTGAGGGCTGGGGCGAGATCACCCCCTTGGGAAACCGCTACCTGCCAACACACTGGGCCGAAGTGCGGGCCGCGCTGCACACGCTCGCGCCTGCGCTCATCGGGCTCGATCCGACAAACGTGTCCCAGGTCCGTCGGGCGATGGACCACGAGCTTCTCGGGAGCGGATACGCGAAAGCGGCGATCGACGTCGCGTGCTGGGATCTCCTGGGCAAAGCCGCCGGCCTGCCGATTTCCGCGCTCCTCGGCGGAGTACTTCAGGAGGACTTCCCCCTGTACGAAGCCGTGCCTCTTCGGAGCCCAGAGGAAATGGCGGCATTCGTGGTCGAGCGCCAGGAGGCCGGCATTCATCGCTTCCAGCTCAAGGTCGGAAACTACCCGCGCGACGATGCGGCCAGAACGCGCGCAGTCGTCGACGTTGCAGACCAGGAGAGCCTCATCGTCGCCGACTCCAACGGCGGATGGAATCTCCGCGCCGCGCAAGTGGCCCTGCGGGAGATGTCCGGGTTGCCGGTATTCATCGAGCAACCGTGCCGGTCGACCGAGGACTGCATATTCGCGATGAGGCACTCCGATCTGCCGCTCGTTCTCGACGAGTCGATCCTCACGTCGGAAGACGTGTTCGATGCGAAGCACGCGGCGGGCGCCGTGTCGATCAACATCAAGGTCAGCCGGGTCGGAGGGCTCACCGAGGCCGCCCGCATGCGCGACCTCATGCAGGAGCTCGACATGATGGTCTCGGTGGAGGACAGCTGGGGCGGCGACATCGTCACGGCGACCGTGAGTCACCTCGCGGCGAGCACGCGGCCGGAGAACTTCCAGAACGCGTCGTTCATGAACGACTGGACCGACGGCCACGTGGCAGGATACTCACCGCGGTCGATCGGCGGGCGCGGTTCAGCGCCCACCGGCCCTGGCCTCGGCATCGACGTGTCGGCCGAAGGCCTCGACCCTATTTTCACGATCGACTCGAAGGATGCAGAATGAACATGCCCAGCATTCGCAAGGTGGACAAGGTCGCGAGCCTTCGCGAACGCATCCGGGAGTCCATGGCGACTGCCATTGTTTCGGGCGAGCTGGCGCCGGGTGCCATGGTCACGGTGCCTGCACTGGCCGCGGAGTTCGAGGTGTCGGCAACTCCCGTGCGCGAGGCGATGCTGGATCTCGAGCAGCGCGGTTTCGTGCAGTCCGTCGCCAATAAGGGCTTCCGCGTCACGGAAGTGAGCCAGCAGGACCTTCAGGAGATCATCGAACTTCGCACGCTCATCGAGGGGCCGATCATGGCGACTCTCGCGGAGACGATCTCGCCGGAGGAGATCGCGAAGTGGAGGCATCTGGCGGACCTCATCAGCGAACATGCCGACGAGGGAAATCTCACGGAGTTTCTCGACGCGGACAGAGAGTTCCACCTCGGCCTCATCGCGCTTCACGGGAATCGCCGCCTGGTCGAGATCGTGAAGGAGCTTCGTTCCCAAACCCGGATGGTGGGCCTCGCGAAGATGACGAACACCCCCGAGTTGAGCAAGTCAGGCAGAGAGCACCACGAAATGCTGGACCTCATGGAGCGGGGCGACGGCGACGCGCTGCGAACCCTCATGGCGACGCATTTCGCTCACGTTCTCGCGTGGTGGGGTCCCGGCCCTTCGGACGCGAGTTGACTGCTCTATGTAACATGTCATATTCTACAGCGAGCGAGGTGTAACGACGCGGAGCACAGCCCCCGGCACTTTCGCACATTTTCACCATCAAAGGAGAGGCAGAGAATGAACTTCCGAAAGCGCACACTGGGGATGCTGGGCATTGCCACAGCAGTCATCCTCGCGACATCCGCCTGCAGTGGCGGACTGCTTGGCGGAGATAGCGGAGGCGGCGACGACTCCGGTCCCATCAAGATTGGCATGATCGTTCCCACGTCCGGCAGCAGCGCCCCCACGGGCGCGAGCATGGCCAACGGCGCACAAATGGCCGTCGACGAAATCAACGCGGCCGGCGGCATTCTCGACGGCCGGATGCTGGAACTCCAGATCGAAGACGGCGCGTGCGATGCGCAGCAAGCCGTCGCGAGTGCGAACAAGCTCGTCTCGAGCGGCATTGTCGCCTCGGTCGGCGGGTACTGCTCCGGCGCGACGCTGCCGACGCTTCCCATCTTCAACAAGGCCGGCGTGCCGATGATCATTCCGGCCGCGAACTCGCAGGACCTCGTCAAGGAGGGACTGAAGAACGTGTTCCTCATCAACGGAACCGGGCTGCAGCAGTCCACCGCGGCGCTCGACTTCATCAAGAAGCAGGGCTACAAGGCGATCGCGCTCGTTGATGACAACACGAGCTACTCCGTCGACATCACGACGGAAACGGGCAGCCAGATCGCGGCGGACGGATCTGCGACCGTCGCGCTCGACACGTCCGTGAACGCCGGAGAGAGCGACTACTCCTCCGTCGTGCGCGACATCATGGGATCCGGTGCCGACCTCCTTTACTGGACCGGGTACTACCAGGAGGGTGGCCTGATCATCGACCAGCTCAAGAAGGCTGGCTACACCGGTGACATCATGGTCGCGGACGGCAGTGCCGACAGCACGCTCGCCGAGATTGCCGGCGCGGCGGCAGAGGGCGTCTACGCCACGATGACCCCGACCCCGAACACCATCAAGGGTGCCGAGGGCTGGATCGCCGACTACAAGGCGGCATTCGGCGAAGACCCGAAGCCGTACTCGACGCAGTCCTACGACGCGGTGCGCCTCGCGGCGGCAGCGTTCACGGCAGCGGGCAACACGAACACCGACGACGTGATCGCGGCGCTCGAAGCCATCTCGGGCTTCGACGCGTTCTCGGGTCCGTTGTCGTTCACCCCGGAGCACACGCTCGCCAGCGGCGGGTTCGTCATCCTGGTCATGAAGGACGGCGACTTCGTCCTGTTCGACAACCTGCAGTAACCCCGTCAAGGCGGATGCCGCGGTCGGCACGCGATAGCACCGACCGCGGCATCCCGTCGTAACCTCTGCAACGGAGCAGACTCCTATGGCACAGATTATTTGGGACGGGTTGTTCGTCGGTTCCTTCTATGCCCTGATCGCGCTGGGTTACAGCATGGTCTACGGCATCATCAAACTCCTGAACTTCGCGCACGGCGACATCTACATGGTCGGCGCATTCATCGGCTACACGATCCTTACGTCGCTCGGCGGATCGTTTCAGGCTCTGGGCCTCTTCGCGCTCATCCTCGTGATGATGGTGAGCATGCTGCTCACGGGCACGATCGGCGTCATCGTCGAGAAGCTTGCCTATCGGCCGCTTCGCGGTGCACCTCGATTAGCCGTGCTCATCACCGCCGTCGGCGCGTCCTTCGCGCTCGAGTACGGTGTTGCGGCAATCGCGAGCCCGAACCCGCGAGGGTTCCCGGTACGGCTGGATGGTGAAACCGTCTTCGTGCTGGGAGCGCGGGTCACGGTTCCTCAGATCATCCTCATGCTCATCGCGGGCGTTCTCATGTTCGCCCTGGATCGGTACATCCGGAAGACCTCGACGGGTCGCGCGATGCGTGCGATCTCCCTCGATATGAAGGGCTCCCTTCTTATGGGAGTCAATGTGAACTCGGTCATCAGCCGAACCTTCTTCATCGGCTCGGCTCTCGCGGGCGCCGCGGGCGTCATGGCCGGTGCCTATTACGGCAAGATCGACTTTCTCATGGGGTTCATCATCGGGCTCAAGGCATTCACGGCCGCGGTGATCGGCGGCATCGGCAACATTCGAGGAGCCATGCTCGGCGGACTGCTCTTGGGCCTGGTCGAAGCGTTCGGTTCAGAGCTCGTGGGCGGACAGTGGCGGGACGCGTTCGCGTTCGCCGTTCTCATTCTGTTCCTGACGTTGCGGCCGACGGGAATCCTCGGCGAGCGTGTGACGGAGCGTGTGTGAGATGACCATCGACAACAGCACCGAAAGCATCCACACCGTGGAAGCCGAAGCCAAAAAGCGCGGCCCCGGGGCCTGGCTCAGCAGCATATTCGAGAACAAGTACATCGGCTGGGCAGCACTGGGCACAGCCATCCTCCTGCCGTTCATCGATTCGTCGACGTACACGCTCAACATTCTGACGACGGCGGCGATCTTCGTCGTTCTCGCAGCGGGCCTGAACATCGTTGTCGGGTACTGCGGGCTCCTCGATCTCGGCTACATCGCGTTCCTTGCGGTGGGCGCCTACACGGCGGGGATCCTCTCCAAAATGTTCGTGCTGCCCGTGTTGTTCACGCTCCCCGCGGTGATCATCATGTGCATTCTCTCCGGCCTCATCATCGGCGCGCCGACGCTTCGGCTTCGAAGCGACTATCTCGCGATTGTGACGCTCGGCTTCGGCGAGATCACGCGCATCACCGCGCAGAACCTCGAGATCACGGGTGGGCCGCAGGGCATTTACAACATCCCCAGCTATCTCGTGATCGGAGATCTCGATTTCCAGGATCCGGTGATCTTCTACTTCCTCACGATCGTCATCGTGTCCGGGCTCGTGCTCGCGGCGGCGCGGCTCGGAAAGTCGCGGCTCGGTCGTGCCTGGAAGTTCGTGAAGGAAGACGAGGACGCCGCAGAGGCGATGGGCATCCACACCTACAAAGTGAAGTTGCTTGCCTACATCTTCGGGGCGATCTGGGGCGGATTCGGCGGAATGCTGTTCGCCTCGCATCTCACCGCTATCTCGCCGCCGAGTTTCCTATTCCTGCAGTCGGCGCTCGTGTTGATGGCCGTCGTGCTCGGCGGCATGGGCAATATGAAGGGAGTTGTCGTCGGGGCCCTCGCGATCAGCCTGCTTCCGGAGTTCCTGCGGGACTTCTCCGCGTACCGGTACCTGATCTTCGGTTTGCTTCTCGTGGTCGTCATGGTGTTCCGCCCGCAGGGCCTGTGGCCCCCACGTGGTGTCGAGGCCGAACGGACGAAAGCGCAGCGGGAAGCTGCTGCCCTGGCGAACGGACTCAAGCGATGAGCCCGGTGCTGGAAGTTCAGGATCTCGCGATTTCGTTTGGCGGAGTGAAGGCCGTCGATGGCCTGACGTTCAGCGCGAACGCCAAGGAGATCATCGCGGTGATCGGTCCGAACGGAGCAGGCAAGACCTCGGCGTTCAACTGCATCACGGGGTTCTACAAGCCGACGGGCGGCTCCGTGACGCTCAACGGCGCTGACATCACGGGAAAGCGCCCCGCCGACATCGCCCACGCGGGCGTGTCGCGCACGTTCCAGAACCTCAGGTTGTTCCATGACATGACGGTGCTCGACAATGTGCGCGCCGGGATGCACCTCTACGGTGGCCAGAACTTCCTCGATGCGATATTCCACACTCCGAGGTTCAAGCGCAGCGAGGCTCTGTACACGCAGGAGGCGCACTACTGGCTGGATTTCGTGGGTTACCGCGGACGTCGCGGGGTGCCCATCAAGAACCTGTCCTATGGGCAGCAAAAGCAAGTGGAGATCGCGAGGGCGCTCGCGCGCAAGGCGGAACTGCTGCTGCTGGACGAACCGGCCGCCGGTCTCAACCACACCGAGAAGCAGTCGCTGCTCGAGCTCGTGAGGCGCATCAGGGATCTGGGGACCGCGGTGGTTCTCATCGAACACGACATGGGTCTCGTGATGGAAGTCTCGGAGCGGATCGTCGTGATGAACTTCGGCAAGGAGATCGCCGAAGGCACGCCGACCGAGGTAAAGAAGAACCCCGCGGTGATCGAAGCGTATCTGGGCAAGGACGATGAGGACGAGGAGGTGCCGGCTCATGGCGATGCTTGAGTTTGACAACGTCGAAGTCTTCTACGGCAAGGTGCAGGCGCTGCGGGGCCTCAGCCTGCGCGTCGACGAGGGCGAGATCGTCGCATTGCTCGGCAACAATGGCGCAGGAAAGACGACCACGCTGTCGACTGCTTCCGCGCTCATGAACCCGCAGTCCGGCACCGTCACGTTCAATGGCGCGGACATTTCGAAAGGCAAGCCGTGGGATGTGGTGGCCGCCGGCCTCATCCATGTTCCTGAGGGCCGCCGGATCTTCAGCACGCTCACCGTGCACGAGAACCTTCTGCTCGGCGGATATCTCGTGAAGGATCGCGGTGCTGTGACGAAAAGGCTCAAGCACGTCTATGAGTTGCTGCCGCTGCTGGCCGAGCGGCGAATGCAGCAGGGGGGGACGCTGTCGGGCGGCGAACAGCAGATGCTCGCGATCGGCCGGGCGCTCATCGCCGGGCCGAAGATGCTCATGCTGGACGAGCCTTCCATGGGGCTCGCTCCGCTCATCGTCGCCCAGGTCATGCGAGTGATCAGCGACATCCGGGACGAGGGAACAACTGTGCTGCTCGTGGAGCAGAATGCCCGCGCCGCTCTGAAGGTCACGGACCGCGCGTACGTGATCGAAGAGGGTGCGACGACCATCGAGGGGAACGCGAAGGACATGATCGCGGATCCTCGCATCATCGATGCGTATCTCGGGGCGTGATCCGGCCGACCGAATTGCCGGGCGATCGGGGGTTTCGGACGAACGCCCGGCTCTGTAGTATGTTACATATTATACCGTTGATCATCGGAGGCGAAGCGTCATGGTGGCCAGTGCCGTAGTCAGCAGCGCCACCGGAGGCAGGGCCATCCAAAGCAGCGCCATCGTGATCGGTGCGGGAATCGTCGGAGCTGCGTGCGCCCGCAGCCTCGCCATGGCCGGAATCGATGTTCTGATCGTCGATCGCTCCACCGCAGCATCCGCGACAACCGCCCGCGGTGAAGGCAACCTCCTCGTGTCCGACAAAGCCCCTGGCGCAGAACTCGTCATGGCGGTCACGGCCGCACACCGCTGGCCGGGCCTTGTCGCGGAGTTGGCGGAAGAGCTCGGCGACGGGTTTCCGTCCATCGAGTACGAATCCAAGGGCGGACTCGTCGTCGCGACGACCGAGGATGGCGCTGCGCCGCTCCTGCGGTTCGCCGCCGAGCAGCGCGGTGCCGGAGTGGATGCGCGCGAGCTCTCCGTGTCGGACGCGCGCACGCTCGAACCCGAACTCAACCCGGCCATCACCGCGGCGGTCCACTATCCGCAGGACGCCCAGGTCCAGCCCGTGAATGCTGCGGAAGCTCTGCTTGCTTCCGCCCGCGGGCACGGCGCGCGCGTGATGCAGAACACTCGCATCTCAGGGCCCATCCTCGACGCGAACGGCGCGATCGTGGGTATCGCGACCGATCGGGGGGAACTTCGCGCCGATGCGATCGTCGTCGCGGCCGGCCCGTGGTCGGGAGAGGTCGCGCGCGTACTCGGCGTGGGCCTGCCCGTGCTGCCGCGGCGCGGAATGGTGCTGGTGACATCCCGGATGCCCCAACGGATTTTCCACAAGGTGTACGACGCGGACTATGTCGGTGCCGTCGGGTCGGGCGACGCCGCGCTTCAGACCTCGAGCGTCGTCGAATCTACCGAATCCGGCAACGTGCTCATCGGTTCATCCCGCGAACAGCTCGGATTCGACGATCGGTTGCGAGTGGACACGATCGCCCGGATCGCGTCGAAAGCGCTGCGGTTGTTTCCGTTCCTCACTGACCAGGCGATCATCCGAACGTACGGCGGATTCCGCCCGTTCATGCCTGATCACCTGCCGCTCGTGAGCGAGGATCACCGCCTGCCGGGACTCTGGCACGCGACAGGGCATGAGGGTGCGGGGATCGGACTCGCGCCTGTGACGGGCGAATTGATTGCCGCGCTGATCACCGGAACAACGCCGCCGCTGGACCCGGCGCCGTTTTCGCTCGCACGCGCCACTCTCGCCCCGCACCTTGCGGCGGTGGCGTAGTGGCTGCGCGCATGCTCCCCGGCGGCGACGACCCGATCCGTCCGGAGAACGAGACGATGGTTTCCATCACGGTCGATGGCGAACCGACCGCGGGGATTCTCGGACAGAGCATCGCCGGGGTCATCATGGCGGGGGATCGGCTCGGGTTCCGGCAGACCGCACGACTCGACAAGCCGCGCGGAGTATTTTGCGGAATCGGCGTGTGCTTCGACTGCCTTGTGGAAGTGAATGGGCTGAGCGACGTTCGAGCGTGCCAGCGCAAAGCAAAAGACGGCGATGTCGTGATTACCGCTCGCGATCCCCATCCGCAGGGCGGTGACGCGTGAGAGAAGTGTTGGTTGTCGGGGCAGGACCAGCAGGACTTGCCACCGCGCGCGCCGCGAGCGCGGCAGGGGCTTTTGTCGTGCTCCTGGACTCCTCGGATGCTCTTGGCGGCCAGTTCTGGCGCCATCTTCCTGACACCCGCGCCTCGCAGAACGAAAAGGTTCTCCACCACGGCTGGTCGACGTTTCGCGACCTGAGCGATTCGCTCGAGGGCAGCCAGAACGTGACGATCCTCCGCCACGCTCAGGTGTGGGCGATCGAAGTCCTCGGCGACCTCGCCGTTCACGCGGTTGTCGGCGAGCCGGATGGCACGCGGCGCGAGCGCCGCGTGTTTCGGCCGGATGCGCTCGTGCTGGCGACGGGAGCCCACGACAGGACGCTGCCGTTCCCCGGATGGGACCTGCCCGGTGTGTTCACGGGCGGTGCGGCCCAGGCCCTGGCCAAGGGCGAACGGCTTGCGGTCGGCGAGAGGGTTCTCGTCGCGGGTGCTGGGCCATTCCTCCTCCCCGTCGCGCAGTCCATCACGAGGGCGGGCTCGCGAGTGGTCGCGGTGCTCGAAGCGAACCGCGCCACTCGGCTCGCGCGCGGCTGGACTCCGCGACCGTGGCAACTTCTCGGGGCCGCAGGCAAAGGCATCGAGCTCGCCGGTTACGCCGTCGGGCACATTCGCCACCGAATCCCGTACCGGCTGGGCCGCGCCGTGATCGCCGCCCACGGAGTCGATCGGGTTGACTCCGTCACGACGGCGAGAGTCGACGACGACTGGTCGCCCATTCCGGGAACGGAACGAAGGCTCGACGTGGACGCGGTGTGTGTGAGCCACGGCTTCACCCCCAGAATCGAGCTTGCGATCGCGGCGGAATGCGGTCTCACTCCCGACCGATTCGTCGCGGTCGACGGCCAGCAGCGCACGACAACCGCGAACGTCTTTGCGGCCGGGGAAATCACGGGAATCGGCGGAGTCGACCTCGCGCTCGCCGAAGGCGAGATTGCCGGGCACGCTGCGGCGGGCTCCGCTGCGCCGCACGCTGCCATCCGCCGACGTCGCGTGTTCACAGGTTTCGCGCACCGGATTGAGGCCGCGCACGGAATCCGGTCCGGCTGGACGAACTGGCTCACGGAGTCCACCCTCATCTGCCGGTGCGAGGAAGTGGATTTCGGTGCGATGCGCACGGCAGCGTCCGCCACAAAGTCCGAGTCGTTCCGCTCCCTCAAGTTGGGCACGCGCGCGGGCCTCGGGATCTGCCAGGGGCGGATTTGCGGGCGAACCTCCGAGGAACTGCTGTGCTCGCTCAACCCGAATCGCGAGCTCAGCGACGGCGCAGTCAGCGACCGCAGACCAATAGTTTCACCACTCAGGATCGGCGAACTCGCCGAACCGTCAAGCCAGCAAGGACAAGGAAAGGCACACCATGACTGATCGGAACTTCGACCTCGGAGGCGTCGTCGTCGCCACCACGCTCCCCTTCAAGGAGGATGCATCGGCCCCCGCCGGCCTCGCGGTCGACTGGGACAAGTTCGCCGAGCACTGCGACTTCCTCATGAACGAGGGATGCCGCGGCGTCGGCCCCAATGGTTCTCTCGGCGAGTACGAGGCGCTCACCGATGAGGAGCGTCGCAAGGTGATCCAGGTCGCCGTAGAAGCAGTGGACGGCCGTGGAATCGTGATCGCCGGCGTGCACGGCACGGGCTGGCACTCTGCGAAGAAGTGGGCGGAGTATGCGAAGGAAGACGGCGCGGACGGACTGCTTCTGCTCCCGCCCACGATCTACAAGTCGAACGATGACGAAATCGTGGAGCACTTCGCGAAGGTCGCCGAGGTCGGTCTGCCGATCATGGCGTACAACAACCCGTTCTCCACGAAGATCGACCTCATGCCGGAACTCATCGCGCGTCTCGCCGAGATCCCCGAGGTCGTCGCGATCAAGGAGTTCTCCGGCGACATCCGCCGCATCCTCGCCATCAAGGAACTGTGCGACATCGACGTCATTTGCGGAACGGACGACTTGCTGTTCGAGTCGCTCGTCGTGGGTGCTGAGGGCTGGTTCGCCGGCTACCCGAACGCGTTCCCGAAGGAAGCGGTCGCGATCTACGACCTCGTGAAGGCCGGAGACATCGCCGGTGCGTTCGAAATCTACGAGCAGCTCATCACGGTGTTCCGCTGGGACACGAAGACCGAGTTCGTGCAGGCCATCAAACTGTCGATGGACATCCACGGCCGCACCTATGGAGGGCCGACCCGTCCGCCGCGCGGGCCGCTGTCGCCCGAGCAGCACAAGCAGGTCACCGCGGACACGAAAAAAGCCCTCGATTACATCGCGACTCGTAAGGTCTAAGCATGCGTTCCACTCGGATGTTCACGGCGGTCGATTCCCACACCGAAGGGATGCCCACGCGGGTCGTCACGGGCGGTGTGGGGGTCATCCCCGGCGCAACCATGAACGAGAAGCGCCTGTACTTCATGGAGCATCTGGATGACATCCGGTTGCTCCTCATGAACGAGCCGCGCGGACACTCGGCGATGAGCGGCGCCATTCTGCAGGCCCCGACTCGGCCGGATGCCGACTGGGGTGTCGTGTACATCGAGGTGTCGGGATGCCTGCCGATGTGCGGGCACGGGACGATCGGCGTCGCGACCGTTCTCGTGGAGACCGGCATGGTGGAAGTGACAGAGCCGGTCACGACGATCCGGCTCGATACGCCGGCGGGCCTTGTGATTGCGAGAGTCGACGTGACGGATGGCCACGCGGACTCCGTGACGATCGAGAATGTGCCGTCGTTCACGGTGCGGCTGGATGCGAGCGTCGAGGTGCCCGGCTACGGCACGATTCCCTACAGCCTCGCGTTCGGCGGGAACTTCTACGCCATGGTGGACCTCGACGCGGTCGGGCTCGCGTTCGACCGCGCCAACCAGGAAGAGATCATGGCCGCGGGGCTCGCGATCATGACTGCGATCAACGAAACCGATCCGCCGAATCATCCGGAAATCGACGGTGTCGACCACTGCCACCACGTGGAGTTCATCGCGCCCGGGTCGGATGCGAAGCACTCGCGCCACGCCATGGCGATCTATCCCGGCTGGTTCGACCGCTCCCCGTGCGGCACCGGCACGTCGGCGCGCATGGCGGAGCTTTACTCTCGCGGTGAGCTGGCGCTAGGCGAGGACTTCCTCAACGAGTCGTTCATCGGGTCGTGCTTCACCGGAAGGCTCATCAAGGAGACGAACGTCGCCGGGATGCCCGCCGTCATTCCCACGATCACCGGCCGCGCGTGGATCACCGGGATCGGGCAGTACCTGCTCGACCCGAGCGACCCGTTCCCGGCCGGATTTCAGTTCTAACGCCAGGAGGCGAATCATGACCACCCAGAATCTTGATGCCATTGCGGCACGCGCGGCCGAGGTCGCACCCCTGTGGGGGGCGACTGTGCCGCGCGAGCGGGCGAAAGCGCTCGTCGCGGCCGCCGACGCCCTGATTGCGGCTCAATCCGAACTCGTCGCTACGGCGATGGAGGAGACCGGGCTTTCCGAGGCCCGGCTTTCCGGCGAGCTCAAACGCACCGCGGTTCAACTCAAACTGTTCGCCGAAACGGTCGTCGATGGCACCTACCTGGATGTGCGCATCGACGAAGCGGATGCCGACTTCGTGCTCGGCGTTCGTCCGGACGTCCGCCGATACCGCATCCCGGTCGGCCCCGTGCTGAACTTCGCGGCGAGCAACTTCCCGTTTGCGTTCTCCGTCGCGGGAGGAGACACGGCCGCGGCGCTCGCGGCAGGGTGTCCTGTCATCGTCAAGGCGCACTCCGGGCATCCGAAGCTGTCGGTGCACACCGCGAACGTCGTGGCGGATGCGCTCGAATCGGCGGGTGCCCCGAAGGGCACGCTCCAGCTCATCTCCGGCCAGCAGGCGGGAGTGGATATGCTCAACGACCCGCGCATCAAGGCGGGAAGCTTCACAGGATCGATCCGCGTCGGCCGGATGCTCGCCGACATCGCGGCAGCGCGCCCGACCCCCATACCTTTCTATGGGGAACTCGGCAGCGTGAATCCCGTGTTCGTCACCGAAGCAGCACTGGAGAAGAACACCGATGCAATTCTGGACGGCTTCGTGACGAGCGTTGCAGGTTCCGCAGGGCAGCTCTGCACGAAGCCCGGATTCCTGTTCGCCCCAACCGGGGCCCCGCTCGCGGAAGGAATCGCGACTCGCGCGGCGGCCGTTGCCGAGCACCGGCTCCTGAACCCGGGGATCACATCGGGCTACCAGAACAGGCGCAACGCGGTTCTCAGCGCACCGGGAGTAACCGTCCTTGCCGAAGGCGACCTTCGCATCGATGACGACGGCCAGGGCTGGGCGACCCCGACCGTCGTTTCCGTGCCCGTGAGCGTTCTCAAAGTGCACCGCGATGCGCTCCTGGACGAGTCATTCGGCCCGCTTTCGATCGTCGTCGAGTACGACAGCGTGGATGACCTCGCTGCCGTTGCGGAGGACTTGTTCGAGGGCAACCTCACCGGCACGATACACGCGGCTGACGGGGAGGACTCCCCTGCTTTGAGGGATCTCGTGACCTGGATTTCGAACAGTGCTGGCCGCGTGCTGTTCGGTGGCTGGCCGACGGGCGTAGCCGTGACTCCGGCGATGCAACACGGGGGCCCGTGGCCTGCGACGACGAACGACTCCAGCACGTCGGTGGGCACCGCGGCGATCGCGCGGTTCACGCGGCCTGTGGCGTATCAGAACGCGCCGCAGGCGATGCTGCCGGAACCCCTGCGCGACGGCAACCCCTGGGGTGTGCCGCAGCATCGGACGCCGGCAGGCGAATCGCAGAACTGGGGTTCGCTCGCGAAGTAACGTGCGGCCGCCGTCGGCAACTTAGAAGGACTCGACCCATTCGGCCCGCCACGCGGGCGGTTCGAATGCTTCGCTCCAATAGGCAGTTTCTTTCGCGATCCTGCCGTCGCGGAACTCGAAGATGAACACGGTCTCGTATCTCGGACCGCCGTAGTCGAGGGTCGCCTCCGCGACGACCAGATCACCCGAGCTGATCATCCGGCGCGGGGTGATGGTGGGCAGTTGCGGAAACGATCCGTAGATTGCGCGACGGTTCTCGGCGCCGCGCACCCGTTCGCGGGATTGCGGCCAGTCCATGGTTGCGTCGTCGTGGAACAACTCATCCATGACCTCGATCTTCCGGTCGTTGATGCACGCGATGAGGCGCTCGATCTGCGCTTCGTTGGAGACTGCCGCCTCGGAGTTCTCGTGTCGATCCATTTCATGCTCTCCTTGCCGCTCAAGGGTGATCGCGATGGTCAGACGGAAGATGCACACTGTTTTACTAACTAGTAAGTCAATTGTCAAGAGCGTTGCTAAACTCGTTGCCATGACTTTGGAGGCACAGCAAACGACGACGCGAGCGGTCGAGATTCTGGACATTGCAGAACGCCTGATTCAGACGAGAGGCTTCAACGCGTTCAGCTACTCGGATATCGCAAAAGAGCTCGGCGTCACGACGCCCGCGCTGCACTACCACTACCGAAGCAAGGAGCTGCTGGGGGAGGCGCTCATCCTCCGATACTCCGAGCGATTCTTCCGGGAGCTCGAAGCAATCAAGGGAGCAACCCCCGACGCAGCGGGCCGGCTGACTCAGTACGCAAACCAGTATCGGATGCTGCTCTCCGACAATCGGATGTGCCTGTGCGGAATCCTTGCCGCCGAGTACCAGACGCTCCCACCGTCCATGCAAACCGCGGTTCTCGAATTTTTCCGCCGCAACGAGTCGTGGCTTGAGGGTGTCCTTCGCGAGGGCGTATTGCGCGGGGAGATCTCGGCGAGCGAACCCCTGGCCGGCACCGCGCAGCTCATCATCGACACTCTTGAAGGAGCGATGATGATCGCGCGCGCCCACGACGAACCGGAGCGCTTCGAGCGAGCCAGCTCCCAATTGCTTCACAGCATCGCCAGCTAACTCGTTCGGGCGTCACAATCGAGCCGTTTGCCTGACTTCAGACTTATTCTTTCCGGATGACACCACCTCATGACCAGAGCCAGTATCAGGTTCGGTTTGACTGGGGGCCCGAGGGTGCGTCAACCGTAGGGTCGGGGGTCGACGTCTTCATCGTCGTTGATGTGCTCCCCGGGGCCGGTGCCGGTTCCGAGCGACGGGACATCGGCCAGCACCTCGGGTCAGCAGCTCCAGGTGCAGCCATCATCGCAGGCAACCTGCGCAACAGGACCGCCATTGCCGAGTGGGTGATCGCGCGTCAGGCCGACGCGAACAGGCGGATCATGGTTGCCATTGTCGCGGCAGGCGAGGATCGCGGGAACGGCAGCATTCGGTTTGCCGTGGAGGACTTCCTTGCCGCTGGGGCGATCATCGACGCCCTTGCCGACGTGGGGATCGACTACTGCTCTCCCGAGGCGGCCGCCGCGTGCGTGTCCTTCACCGGTCTTCGTCCCGGGATCCGGCACGCCGTCGCTGCCTCGGCGAGCGGCAAGGAGCTGGTCGAAAGCGGTTTCGCGCGCGAGCTCGCACTCGCAAGCGAGGTGGACTCATCGACCGAGGTGCCGGTGCTGGCGGAATAGACACTCGCGCCAACTGGCATTTTCCACCGTCAAGTCTGAATTCGGAACTTCTCAAGGAGAGCACGACGCCGTACACGTGCTCCTGGAAGGGTGATGCTCAGTACTTCAGCGTGAAGGATGGGGAGACCTGGCTTCAGGACCGCGCGTTCAGCTACCCGAATCCGATCCCCGCATCGTTCGATCGCGTCGTCAAGGACTACAGCGGCTACGTTGCCTTCTGGAAAGACGTCCAGGTCACCGAATAGTCCTGGCGCGGTGCGCACGCACTTTCGCTCGATTTCCGCAGCGCTGCATCGAGCACCAGCGGCGGGTTCCGCTGCGCGAGGTGTCGAGGTACAGGAGAGAACAATCGTCGGCCGAACACGCTCGAATCCGGGCACGTCGTTCGGGTCCGAACGTCGCGACGGCGTCGCGCGCGATGGTCGAGAGCGCCTGGGCGGACCGCGCACGGCTCGCACCCGCTTGCCTCGTCCCGCCCTCCAGCACGGGAGGCAGATCGGCGAGCGCGGCGAACAGATTGACGACGTCGACCTCGGCGGCGGGAAGTTCCGCGTGCGCTGCTGCGGCGAGAGCCAATTGCGCGATCGCAGCACGGAAACCGAGGGCGTCGCTCAATTCCCTTTCGGTTACTTCGGCGTCAACCCGAGGGAATCGGGCGGCAAGCCATCGGCCCAGATCCGCCGGCGAGTGGAACACTTCCGCGTTTCCCCGGAGGGCTCCCGTGTACGCGAAATCGAGCGCGAGCGCTCCGGAATCGAACCACCAGCGGGTTTCGTTCGGGGGGTCGAACCATTGGCCGGTCGTCGCGGCGAGTGCAGCTTCCGTCGTCACGTAACCAATCTATGCGGTTACACTCTGTTGGCCGGGGATGCCGCGCGGCGGCGGGCGGCAGCCGTCACTTCGCGGTACCGCCAATAGATCACGTTCGCGGGATCGAATCGGCGGGAACACTTTCCGCACGCCATCGCCCTCGTCGGTCTGCGGTACCGGTACAGCTCGTGACCCTGCGGGCAGGTTCCGATCCAGGGCGCGAGCTCATCTGCTACGGAGCCGTCATGGGTGCGCTTGCCGACGTAACCTATTTCCCGCGCGATCGACCTCCACTTCGGGCCGTGCCCCACCCGCACTCCTGCCATCGCGTGGGCGACCTCGTGAAGCAGCACCTGGTGGATTTCGTCATCCTCGAAACGGATCGCGAGATACTTCGACACCGTGATGCGCTTCTCGCGGTAGTTGCACAGACCGGCGCGAGTCTTGGCGGAGTCGAAGCCGAACGACCATTCGGCAGGGTCCAGGTGGAGGGCGATGAGCGCATTCGCCCACCGCGTCACTCGAGCCAGGTCTGCCATGCGACGACGATAACCCAGACCACCGGTTATTTTCGTGTCGACCCTCAGAGCACCCTGCCGAGCCAGAGGCCCAGACCCGCGACGATGACGGCGACGACGATCATCCCGAATGAATTCGCGACGGCCGACCACCAGCGCTTCTCTTGAATGAGCCGCAGGGTTTGGAAGCTTGTCGTGCTGAATGCTGTGAAACCGCCGACCAGCCCGGCACCGACGATGATCGCGACGGATTCCGGCAGCAGCGCTCCGCCAGCGAGCCCGGCGAGAAGGCCCAGAACAAAGGATCCGCTGAGATTGATGATGGTCATCGCGATCGGGTATTCCGGTCGGACCCGCCGGTGGACGGCGCCATTTACGGCGAGACGCAGTGCGGCGCCGGCGCCGCCCGCCGCGGCAACAAGGAGTGCCGTCACCATCAACTGCTCGCCGCCGATTCACGTTTGCCCCACCGCGAGGCGACGCGGCGCCATCGCGCAGCGGCGAAGATTCCCACCCACGTTGCGAACGCGCCGAGCGCAATGGTCGCAATCCCGTACGCGAAAGCGAGCACCGGATCTCCGCGCTCCCATACGGTCACGATATCCAGAGCGAGCACCGCATAACTCGTGAGGGCACCAAGAAACCCCACCCCGACGACGAGCCGAAGCGATCGCCGCCGACTCGTCTCCGTGCCTTCCGACAGCGTTTGCAGTAGAACGCCGAGGAGAAACGGACCAGCGAGATTGACGATGACGGTTCCGGCGGACAGCTCATGCCACGTGGGCGAAACCGTCGTCAATCCGAACCGTGCGAGCGCACCGAGCGCGCCGCCCAGTGCAGCGAGCGCGAGAAAACTCGGCCGGATGCGCACCGCCACCGGCACGCCGACAACGGTGCGGGTGACCTCGATGTCGCTGTTGATCGGCAGCAGAACGCGCGATCGCCGCCACAGTCGACTCACGCGGCGCCAACGGGAAGGCGCGGCCGGAGGTTTCTCACTCGCGTCCACTGATCGATTATCGCCCTTCAGCCGTTGGGCGCCAGTTCGATCTGCACGAGCTTGTCATCCCCCGAGCGGGGGCTGCCCCTGCCGTCGGTGTTGTTCGTAAGCACCCACAGGCTGCCGTTCGGGCCCGGAACGGCATCGCGCAGGCGGCCGAACTCCCGGACGAACGACGCAGCGGAGTGGGCGGCGCCTTCCGGATAGATCGCCCACAACCGCTGACCGCGAAGCGAGGCGAGGAAGAACGTGTCGCGCACGAACGCGAGGCCGCTCGGGCTCGCCTCGGACGTCGACCACTGCAGGATCGGGTCGACGTAGCCGGACCTGCGCCCGATTCCCTCCACGATTGGCCACCCGTAGTTCATTCCCGCTTCGATGCGATTGAATTCGTCCCACGTGTTCTGGCCGAACTCCGCTGACCACAATTGACCGCTCGCATCCCAGGCGATGCCTTGCGGGTTTCGATGCCCGAATGAGTAGACCGTCGAGCCGGCGAACGGATTGTCCTTCGGCACGCTGCCGTCGAGATTCATCCGAAGAATCTTGCCGTTGGGCGATGAGACGTCCTGCGAGCGGGAGGGTTGCCCCGCGTCGCCCACGGTCGCGTACAACTTGTCATCCGGACCGATCGCGATGCGGCCGCCGTTGTGGTTTCCGGAGCGGGCGATTCCGGTGAAGATCGCCTCCTGGCTGCCGAGCTGGTAGCCGCCGGCCGACCCGATGAGCGGCATGCGCACGATCCGATTGTCCGTCGGCGTCGTGTAATACGCGTACACGTAGCTCAACGCGCCGGCGTCGAGAACGGCAAGGCCGAGGAGCCCGCCCTCGCCGCCGTGGGCGACGCCGTCGACGGTCGTGACGACGCGCACGGTGCCCGCAGCGGTGTACTCAAGGATCTGCCCCGAGTCCCGCTCCGAGATGAGGGCCGAACCGCTCGCGAGCCGCACGACGGACCAGGGCGCACTCAAACCGGTGACGAGCACGGTGGTCGCGCCGGTGGGCGCAACCGGGCCCGTGAGCGTTTCGGCCGGCGGTCCGCCAGTCGGAGTCCCGGAAGGGGGCAACGTCGGCAATCCGGTGGGCGAAGGGCGCGGGACGGCGCTCGGCTCGCGAGGGGCCTCCGGCGCGCATGCGGCAACAGCGAGCACGAGCACACCCGCCGCTAAACCCACAATCCCCCGCCGCCACATACTTCCATCATTCAGGAGTTTGTGTGACTGGTGTTGTTTAACGTGAGCGGCCCGGTCAGGATCGGGTGCGGAAAACGCTCGCGGAAGGAAGCGGCGAAGCCACGGCAGTCTCATCCGTGACGACGTGAGCACCCGCGATCCAGTGTTCCAGCTCCCTGCCGCTCAGAATCTTCGCCGGATGGGGGCCACCCGCGAGCAGCTGCGGCATCCAGTCAAGCGGCAGCGGTGTTCGGGAACCCGCCAGCACGACATTGCCGAACCGGCGACCCTTGAGGATGGTGGCCTCTGCGAGCGCCGCGACGTGATCGATGACCGAACCGAGGGTCGCCGCCTGCCCGCGAGCGAAAGCCAGCCCTGGCCCGTCCGCGATGTTCACGAGGACGATCCCATCGGTCGACAACAGCGGCGCCACCGATCCGTAGAACTCGGCGCTCGTCACGTGCGCAGGCGTCCTCGCACCCGCGAAGATGTCGACCACGACGAGGTCCACAGCGCCGTGAAGGCCGTTCGGCAGCCGGGCGAGCACCTCGCGCGCGTCCCCGTACCTGATTCGAATCGAGGCCCGCCGCGACCAGGGAAGCGTCGTGCGGACGAGGTCCACGAGGTCGCTCTCCAGTTCGATGACCTGCTGCCGCGAACCCGGACGGGTCGCCTCGATGTAGCGGGGGAGCGTGAGCCCGCCCGCTCCCAGGTGCACCGCCGTGATCGGCTCGCCTGGCAACTTGAGCCGGTCGATGACCTGGCCCATCCGTTGCACGTACTCGAAGAAGAGCTGGGTGGGATCCTCCAGATTCACGTGCGACTGCGGCGTGCCGTCGACGATGAGGGTGTATGCGCCGGGCACCCAGCGGTCGGGCTCGATCACGGCGCGATATCCGCTCGCCTTCAGCACCGTCGACGGATTCACGTTCATCCTCTGACCCTGCCACACTGGAACGCATGACCGCACCGAAGCGCGATCTTCCCCCCGGGATGCGCGCCCAACTCGACGCCTCGTCCCTTCACGGCCCTGCGACATTCGGCATGCGCCCGCTCCTGACCGAACCGGAGCAGCTCGACGAGTGGCAGCCGGATGTCGCGATCGTCGGCGCCCCGTGGGACGACAGCACGACCAATCGCCCTGGCGCCCGCTTCGGCCCGCGCGCACTGCGCGCCAACGCGTACGACCCTGGCACCTACCACCTCGATCTGCAGGTGGAGATGTTCGACCACCTCGAAGTGGTCGACTACGGCGACGCGATCATGAGCCACGGCATGTGGGAGGCGTCGAAGGCGGCAATCCAGCAGCGCGTTTCGGAGGTGGCGAGCCGCGGAATCATTCCCATCGTCCTGGGCGGCGACCACTCGATCACGTGGCCCGCCGCGACGGCCGTCGCCGAACACCACGGATTCGGAAACGTCGGCATGATCCACTTCGACGCCCACGCGGACACGGCAGACCAGATCGACGGCAATCTGGCGAGCCACGGTTCGCCCATGCGCCGCCTCATCGAGTCGGGGGCGATTCCCGGGCACAATTTCATTCAGGTCGGTCTGCGCGGCTATTGGCCGGGGGAGGAAGACCAGAAGTGGATGCGCGACAACGGGTTGCGCCACCACACGATGCAGGAAGTGTGGGAGCGCGGAGCAAAGGCGGTCATGAAGGATGTCGTCGCTGAGGCCCTCGACGGCACGGATGCGATCTACCTGTCCATCGACATCGACGTGCTCGACCCCGGCTTCGCGCCCGCGACCGGCACCCCGGCCCCCGGCGGGTTCGCCCCTATCGACCTGCTTCGAATCGTGCGGCAGATCGTGCTCGATACGAACGTCGTGGCGATGGACGTCATGGAGGTTGCGCCGGCGTACGATCACGCAGACATCACCATCAACAACGCGCACGGACTCATCTGGGAGGCGCTCGCGGCGATGGCCTACAAAAAGAAAAACCACTTATAGCGCAGAATCCGAATGCGGTCAAGATTTAAGTGGACAGACTCCGCATTTCGTCCTATAGTTGTTCCTTGCGCTCCCAGATACTTTCTGCCTTCATATTGCGGTCGGCCGCGCGTGCCCGGACAGTTCGGTCCAGTGGTACTGCTCCATGGGTTAAGACCCCTGGGATCTGGCGAGACGTGAAGCCCACATATCACCGACTGTAACCGGCCATGATGGCCACCGGAGGTTATTTCCTTGGCTGCTGCGCGCAACGCATCCACCTCAAGTTCCAAGAAAGCCCTCAAGAACGGTCGCTCTGCAGAGCGTCTCTCGTTCGCGAAGATCACAGACACGCTGACAGTTCCCGATCTGCTCGCCTTGCAGACGGAGAGCTTCGACTGGCTTGTGGGCAACGACCTGTGGAAGGAACGTGCCGCCGAAGCAAAAGCCGCCGGACGCCAGGACCTTCCCTCCCTCACCGGACTCGAGGAGATCTTCGAGGAGATCTCCCCCATCGAGGACCTCGGCGAGACTATGCAGCTTTCCTTCACGAACCCGTTCCTGGAGGAGAAGAAGTACACGATCGACGAGTGTAAGGAAAAGGGCAAGACCTACTCTGCGCCGCTCTACGTCGAGGCCGAGTTCATGAACCACCTCACGGGTGAGATCAAGACTCAGACCGTGTTCATGGGCGACTTCCCGCTTATGACCCCGAAGGGCACGTTCGTCATCAACGGCACGGAGCGTGTCGTCGTGTCCCAGCTCGTTCGGTCGCCCGGCGTCTACTTCGACCGGGTTCCGGAGAAGACCTCCGACAAGGACATCTACTCTGCCCGCATCATCCCGAGCCGGGGAGCCTGGCTCGAGTTCGAGATCGACAAGCGCGACCAAGTGGGCGTGCGCATCGACCGCAAGCGCAAGCAGTCGGTCACGGTGTTCCTGAAGGCGCTCGGAATGACGAGCGAGGAGATCCTCGAATCCTTCAAGGGTTACGCGTCGATCGAAGCGACGCTCGAGAAGGACGCGATCCTCACGAAGGAAGAAGCGCTCAAGGACATCTACCGCAAGCTTCGCCCGGGCGAGCAGGTCGCCGCCGAGGCCGCGCGTGCGCTTCTGGACAACTTCTACTTCAATTCCAAGCGCTACGACCTCGCGAAGGTCGGCCGCTACAAGATCAACCGCAAGCTCGGGATCGAAGCTCCGCTGTCGAACTCGGTGCTGAGCCAGGAAGACATCATCGCGACGATCAAGTACCTCGTCGCCCTGCACGAAGAGCAGAAGACGATTCCGGGCACGCGCAACGGCAAGAAGGTGGACATCCGCCTCGACATCGACGACATCGACCACTTCGGCAACCGCCGCATCCGCGCGGTGGGCGAGCTCATCCAGAACCAGGTGCGCACCGGGCTCTCCCGCATGGAGCGCGTCGTTCGCGAGCGGATGACGACTCAGGACATCGAGGCCATCACGCCGCAGACGCTCATCAACGTGCGTCCGGTCGTCGCGGCGATCAAGGAGTTCTTCGGAACCAGCCAGCTCTCGCAGTTCATGGACCAGAACAACCCGCTCGCGGGCCTCACCCACAAGCGCCGCCTCTCCGCGCTCGGCCCCGGTGGTCTGTCGCGTGAGCGTGCCGGCGTCGAGGTGCGCGACGTTCACCCGTCGCACTACGGACGCATGTGCCCGATCGAAACCCCGGAAGGCCCCAACATCGGTCTGATCGGGTCGCTCGCGTCCTTCGCGCGCATCAACTCGTTCGGGTTCATCGAGACCCCGTATCGTCGCGTCGTCAAGGGCAAGGTCACGGACACGATCGACTACCTCACGGCGAGTGAAGAAGACGAGTTCGTCGTCGCCCAGGCCAACGCCCCGCTCACGAGCGACTCGCGTTTCGCCGAAGACCGGGTTCTCGCCCGCTCCAAGGGTGGCGAGGTCGACCTGTTCCCCGTCGACGAGATCGGCTACATGGATGTCTCGCCGCGCCAGATGGTGTCGGTGGCGACCTCCCTCATCCCGTTCCTCGAGCACGACGACGCCAACCGCGCTCTCATGGGCGCGAACATGCAGCGTCAGGCTGTCCCGCTCCTCATGAGCGAAAGCCCGCTCGTGGGAACCGGTATGGAAGGCTACGCCGCGATCGATGCCGGCGATGTTCTCACGGCAACGGCCGCGGGCGTCGTCTCCGAGGTGTCCGCGGACGTGGTCACGGTGCAGCTGGACGCGGGAGGCACGCAGGACTACTACCTGCGCAAGTTCGACCGCTCCAATCAGGGCACGAGCTACAACCACCGCGTGATTGTGAGCGCGGGCGACCGCGTCGAGGTGGGCGAGGTCATCGCGGATGGGCCCGCGACCGAAAACGGTGAACTGGCTCTCGGCAAGAACCTCCTCGTGGCATTCATGCCGTGGGAGGGTCACAACTTCGAAGACGCGATCATCCTCAGCCAGAACCTCGTGAAGGACGACGTGCTTTCCTCGATCCACATCGAGGAGTACGAGGTTGACGCTCGCGACACGAAGCTCGGCAAGGAGGAGATCACCCGCGACCTCCCCAACGTCAGCCCCGAGTTGCTCGCCGACCTCGATGAGCGCGGCATCATCCGCATCGGAGCCGAGGTTCACCCGGGGGACATCCTCGTCGGCAAGGTCACTCCGAAGGGCGAGACCGAGCTTTCGGCCGAGGAGCGCCTACTCCGCGCGATCTTCAACGAGAAGAGCCGCGAGGTCCGCGACACGAGCCTCAAGGTTCCCCACGGCGAGGCCGGAACGATCATCGGCGTGAAGGTGTTCGATGCGACGGATGGCGACGACGAGCTCGGCTCAGGCGTCAACCAGCGCGTCGTCGTGTTCATCGCCCAGAAGCGCAAGATCACCGAGGGTGACAAACTTGCTGGCCGCCACGGCAACAAGGGAGTCATCTCCAAGATCTTGCCCGTGGAAGACATGCCGTTCCTCGCCGACGGAACTCCCGTCGACATCATCCTGAACCCGCTCGGCATCCCCGGCCGTATGAACTTCGGTCAGGTGCTGGAGACTCACCTCGGGTGGGTGGCCAAGCAGGGCTGGGAAGTCGAAGGCAAGCCGAAGTGGGCTGCCGGTATTCCGGATGATGCCCTCAAGGCGGCGCCGGGCACAAAGGTCGCTACCCCGGTCTTCGACGGAACTCTCGAGAGTGAGATCGAAGGACTTCTCGAGTCGACCACGAAGACTCGCGACGGGGATCGGCTTATCGACAAGACCGGCAAGACCCGGTTGTTCGATGGCCGCAGCGGCGAGCCCTTCCCGGAGCCCGTTTCCGTCGGCTACATGTACATCCTGAAGCTGCACCACCTCGTCGATGACAAGATCCACGCACGCTCGACGGGACCATACTCGATGATCACGCAGCAGCCTCTCGGCGGAAAAGCCCAGTTCGGCGGACAGCGGTTCGGCGAGATGGAGGTCTGGGCTCTCGAGGCGTACGGCGCAGCATACGCGCTGCAGGAGCTCCTCACGATCAAGTCCGACGACATCCTCGGCCGCGTCAAGGTGTACGAGGCGATCGTCAAGGGCGAGAACATCCAGGAGCCCGGCATCCCCGAGAGCTTCAAGGTGCTCATCAAGGAAATGCAGTCGCTGTGCCTGAACGTCGAGGTGCTGTCCTCGGACGGCCAGGCGGTCAGCCTCAAGGACACGGACGATGAGGTGTTCCGCGCTGCGGAAGAACTCGGAATCAACATTTCCGCGCGGTTCGAGAACTCGTCGATCGACGAGATCTGACCTGCGGCCCGTCAACGACTCACGAAGATTTAGGCATTAGGAGAAAAATTGCTCGACGTCACAACGTTTGATGAGCTGCGTATTGGTCTCGCCACGGCGGAGGACATTCGCAAGTGGTCGCACGGTGAAGTGAAGAAGCCGGAGACCATCAACTACCGCACGCTGAAGCCGGAGAAAGATGGGCTGTTCGGCGAGCAGATCTTCGGACCGTCCCGCGACTGGGAGTGCTCGTGCGGCAAGTACAAGCGCGTGCGCTTCAAGGGGATCGTGTGCGAGCGCTGCGGCGTCGAGGTCACGAAGTCCTCTGTGCGCCGCGAGCGCATGGGCCACATCGAGCTCGCAGCTCCCGTTACCCACATCTGGTACTTCAAGGGCGTTCCGAGCCGTCTCGGCTACCTGCTCGACATGGCTCCGAAGGATCTCGAAAAGGTCATCTACTTCGCCGCGTACATGGTCATCTCCGTGGATGAGGAGGGCCGCCACGCGGACTTGCCGGGCCTCGAGAACGAGATCCGTCTGGAGATGAAGGAGCTGGAGAACCAGCGCGACACCCGCGTCGCCGAGCGTCTTCAGAAGCTCGAGACCGACCTCGCCGCCCTGGAGGAAGAGGGCGCGAAGGCCGATCAGAAGCGTCGCACGAAGGATGCCGCGGAGAAGGAAATGGGCCAGACCCGCAAGTCCTTCGATGAGCAGATCAACCAGCTCGATCGCGTGTGGGAGGACTTCCGCAACCTGAAGGTCGGCGACCTGAAGCCTGAGGACTCCGTGTTCCATGAACTGCAGGACCGCTTCGGCATCTACTTCGAGGCCTACATGGGCGCGGAGGCCATCCAGAAGCGCCTCCAGGCTTTCGACCTCCAGGCCGAGTCCGACAGTCTTCACGATGAAATCGCCAACGGCAAGGGTCAGAAGAAGATCCGCGCCATCAAGCGCCTGCGCGTGGTGAACTCGTTCCTGCAGACCGGCAACTCGCCGGCCGCCATGGTGCTCGAGGTTGTTCCGGTGATCCCGCCGGAGCTCCGCCCGATGGTTCAGCTGGACGGTGGCCGTTTCGCGACCTCCGACCTCAACGACCTGTACCGCCGCGTGATCAACCGCAACAACCGCCTCCGCCGCCTGCTCGACCTTGGTGCACCGGAGATCATCGTGAACAACGAGAAGCGGATGCTGCAGGAGGCCGTCGACGCGCTGTTCGACAACGGCCGCCGTGGTCGTCCCGTGACGGGTACGGGCAACCGCGCGCTCAAGTCCCTGAGCGACATGCTCAAGGGCAAGCAGGGCCGGTTCCGCCAGAACCTGCTCGGCAAGCGCGTCGACTACTCCGGCCGTTCGGTCATCGTGGTCGGCCCGCAGCTCAAGCTGCACCAGTGCGGCCTGCCCAAGCAAATGGCGCTCGAACTGTTCAAGCCGTTCGTCATCAAGCGCCTCATCGACCTGAGCCACGCGCAGAACATCAAGAGCGCCAAGCGCATGGTCGAGCGCAGCCGCCCGCAGGTGTGGGACGTGCTCGAGGAGATCATCCGCGAGCGCCCTGTGCTGCTCAACCGGGCACCAACCTTGCACCGTTTGGGCATCCAGGCGTTCGAGCCTCAGCTCGTCGAGGGTAAAGCCATCCAGCTCCACCCGCTCGTGTGCGCGGCGTTCAACGCCGACTTCGACGGCGACCAGATGGCCGTCCACCTGCCGCTGTCGGTCGAGGCGCAGGCCGAGGCGCGCATCCTCATGCTCGCTTCGAGCAACATCCTGAAGCCCTCGGATGGCCGCCCTGTGACCCTGCCCACGCAGGACATGATCATCGGCCTGCACCACTTGACGACAGTCAAGGAGGGCGTGGTGGGTGAAGGCCGCGTGTTCTCGAGCGTCGCCGAAGCGATCCTCGCCATGGACCAGGGCACTCTCAACCTCAACGCGAAGGTGCGCATTCGCCTGAACGATGTCGTGTTCGCTGAAGGGGAGGCGCCGGAGGGCGTCGAGATCGTCGGCGGCAAGGCCGTCGGCGCTGTCCTCAAGGAAACGACGCTCGGGCGCGCGCTGTTCAACGAGACCCTCCCGACGGACTACCCGTACGTTGAGGCTGTAGCCGACAAGGGTGCGCTCTCGAGCATCGTCAACGACCTCGCTGAGCGGTACCCCAAGGTGGAGGTCGCCGCAACGCTCGACCGCGTGAAGGATGCTGGATTCCACTGGGCGACCCGCTCCGGTGTGACCGTTGCGCTCTCCGACGTTCTGACCCCGCCGAACAAGCGGCAGATCATCGAAGTGCACGAGAAGCAGGCCGCGAAGGTTCAGAGCCAGTTCGAGAAGGGTCTCACGACGGACGCAGAGCGCCGTCAGGAACTCATCGAGATCTGGAACAAGGCCACCGCGGAAGTCGCCAAGGCGATGGAAGAGAACATGCCGGTGGACAACACGATCAACCGCATGGTCACCTCGGGCGCTCGAGGAAACTGGATGCAGGTTCGCCAGATCGCCGGTATGCGCGGTCTCGTGTCGAACCCGAAGGGCGAGATCATCCCCCGCCCGATCATCTCGAGCTATCGTGAGGGCCTGTCCGTTGCCGAGTACTTCATCGCGACGCACGGTGCGCGCAAGGGTCTTGCCGACACCGCGCTGCGCACGGCAGACTCCGGTTACCTCACGCGTCGCCTCGTCGACGTCTCCCAGGATGTCATCATCCGCGAAGACGACTGCGGAACGACCAAGGGTCTCGACCTTCTTGTCGCTGCGCCGAACCTGGACGGCGTGCTCGTCCCGGACGCGAACATCGAGAACTCGCTGTACGCGCGGAGCCTCGCCGAGGACGCGACGGATGCCAAGGGCAACGTTGTGGCCAAGGCGGGCGACGACATCGGCGACGTCATGATCGCGACGCTCATCAAGGCGGGCATCACTCACGCGAAGGTTCGCTCCGTGCTGACGTGCGAGTCCGCCGTCGGTGTGTGCGCCGCGTGCTACGGGCGTTCGCTCGCGACGGGCAAGCTCGTCGACATCGGTGAAGCGGTCGGCATTATCGCGGCCCAGTCGATTGGCGAGCCGGGAACCCAGCTCACTATGCGCACGTTCCACACGGGTGGCGTCGCATCGGCGGATGACATCACGCAGGGTCTTCCCCGCGTGACGGAACTGTTCGAGGCACGCACTCCCAAGGGTGCGAGCCCGATCGCCGAGGCCGCAGGCCGGATCACGATCGAGGACACGGATCGCAGCCGCAAGCTCATCCTGACCCCCGACAACGGCGACGAGCCGTTCGCGTACCCGGTGCTCAAGCGCGCCACCCTCCTCGTGGAGGATGGCGAGCACGTCGAGCTCGGCCAGCAGTTGCATGTCGGCGCAGTCGACCCGAAGGAAGTCCTGCGGGTTCGCGGCGTCCGTGCGGTGCAGGAGCACCTCGTCGGCGGCGTCCAGGGCGTGTACCGTTCGCAGGGTGTTCCGATCCACGACAAGCACATCGAGGTCATCGTCCGTCAGATGCTCCGCAAGGTCACGGTCGTCGATCACGGCGATACCGGCCTGCTGCCGGGAGAGCTCGTCGACCGGGCGCGTTACAACGACCTGAACCGCGCTGCGCTCACCGAGGGCAAGAAGACCGCTTCGGCCCGTCAGGAGGTCATGGGCATCACCAAGGCTTCCCTCGCGACGGAGTCGTGGCTGTCGGCGGCATCCTTCCAGGAGACCACGCGCGTCCTCACGCAGGCCGCTATGGAAGGCAAGTCGGATCCGCTCATGGGCCTCAAGGAGAACGTCATCATCGGGAAGCTCATCCCTGCAGGGACCGGCCTGCCGATGTACCGCAACGTCACTGTCGAGGCAACGGAGGAGGCGAAGGCCGAGCGGTACCCCAACCGCATCTACTCGGACGAGTCGACTTTCACCGAGTCGGACCTGTCGTTCGTCGACTTCGACACGTTCAGCAGCGACGACTTCACGCCGGGTACTTACTCGTAACCGCTCCCTGAGGAGGCCGTAGGCCGTCTCGAAGGGAACGCCGGAAGCCAAGACGGCGTCCGGAGTTCGGCGAGTTGTGAAAGCCTGGACTGGCCCCGCACGGGCCGGGCCAGGCTTTCACTGTCTGAGCGGAGGATCGACGACGCACTCTGCGGCACTCCGAACGCCGTATACCCCCCGATAGCGGGTATGGCGTGTATCGACACGCGCGAGTTACATTTGGCACTCGGCGTCATTTCTTCGCTCAACCCGAAGTGACGGGTGCGCCGCTGGGGGAACAACTTTAGGGGGGAGTTCCGTGGCTTCATTGACTGAGATTCTGATCCTGCGTGGCGTCATGCCGATCGAGAGTCTCGACACCGTTCCCGGTGGTTGGGGTGAGGAAGAGAACTCTGTTCGCGCCCTCATCGAGCAGGGAGTGCTTACTGAAGCTCAGGTAGCGTCCGCGCGGGCGGCCCAGGCGGGCCTTCCCTTCGTGGAGCTGCTGGAATACCCGGTCGATCGCACTGCAGTATCTCTGGTCGCATCTACGTTGTGCCGTCGTCATGAAGTTTTGCCGATCGCCATGAGTGAGGACTCCCTAACACTCGCCATGGTTGATCCGGGAAATGTCTTCGCCATTGACGATGTCCGTGCAGCGACGCGACTGCAGATCCATCTGGTTGTTGCCGAGCGCAGCGACCTGATCAGTGCGATCGACCGCTTCCACCGTGCGGATGGCGAACTCAGCGACCTCACGAGCGAACTTGAAGAGGAGAACGCGGGAACCGACATCGCTCTCGCCGGCTCCCAGGAACCGCAACTGGATGATGCGCCGATTGTGCGCTTCGTCAACCTCCTCATCAGCCAGGCCATTCAGGACCGTGCCTCGGACATCCACATCGAGCCGGCCGAGCGCCAGCTCAATGTCCGGTACCGCATCGACGGCGTGCTTCACGAGATGCAGCAGGCGCCAAAGACAATTCAGAATGGCGTCATCTCCCGGCTCAAGATCATGAGCGACATCGATATCGCGGAGCGGCGCAAACCGCAGGACGGCCGCATGTCGGTCAGTCACGGAGGCCGAAAGATCGACTTGCGCGTCGCGACGCTCCCGACGGTGTGGGGCGAGAAAGTGGTCATGCGTATCCTCGACAACGCAGAGTCGAGCATGTCGCTCAACGACCTCGCGATGCTCGACGAGAACATGACGGCGTACAAGTCTTCATTCACGAAACCGTACGGAATGATCCTCGTCACGGGTCCGACCGGTTCGGGTAAGTCGACGACCCTGTACACGACGTTGCATGCGGTCGCGAAGCCGGAGATCAACGTCATCACGGTCGAGGACCCTGTCGAGTACCGGATGCCGGGAATCAACCAGGTGCAAGTCAACCCGAAGGCGGGACTCACGTTTGCGAGCGCCTTGCGCAGCATCCTGCGGTCCGACCCAGACGTTGTGCTCATCGGCGAGATCCGCGACCAGGAAACGGCGCAGATCGCCATCGAAGCCGCACTCACGGGCCACCTCGTTCTGTCGACTCTGCACACCAACGATGCGCCCAGCGCGGTGACCCGGCTCACCGAAATGGACATCGAGCCATTCCTGGTCGGTTCAGCCCTCGACTGCGTCGTCGCCCAGCGGCTCGCCCGCAGGCTGTGTGATCGGTGCAAGGCCGCATACCAGCCGAGCGCGAACGACCTCGCAAACCTGCGGGTCGGGTTCGAGCCGAGCCAGCCGATTCCGACTCTGTTCCAACCTGTCGGGTGTCAGACCTGCTCAGGAACGGGCTACCGCGGACGAATCGCGGTCCACGAGGTCATGACGGTAACCGAGGAGATCGAGCGGCTGGCCGTCGAAAGGGCGTCCGCGGCCGAGATTGCCCGAACGGCACGGACGCAAGGCATGATTCCGCTGCGATTGGACGGCTGGATGAAGGCGCAGATGGGGCTGACGTCAGTCGAAGAGATTTTGCGAGTGGTGGCCTGATTCCAGGTCACGAGGTCCTGAGGGGGAACCTGATGAGCAAGCAAGTACACGAGATTCCGGTCATAGCGGAGGGCGAGGGTCTTCGCCCTTCGCCCGCGGCCGGCGCGGCGGGGCCTGCACCAACGGTCACGCCACCTGCCGCGCCCACGCCGTATCAGACAGCTCCGCCGCCTTCGGTGCCGCCGGCCGCTGCGCCCGCTGCGGCGGAGCAGGGCTGGGAGGAGTTCTGACGATCACCCTCCCTGCCGGGCTTCCGGCGGGGAGGGTCTTTTCGCGGGGGCGGCGTGCCGGCCCCAGGACAAGAGAAACTGCCGAGGCGCGCGGGAGCGCGTGGTGTCCGAATGAAGCAGCGTAGTGTCATCCTGAGGCCCGGCGAGGGCTGCCGCCAGCCGATCTCCGACGAGCAGGTCGCCCACGAGCTGGCGAAGGTCCGCGGCGGCCGCCGCGACATGGAGCCGGGGCCGTCGGCCGGGCTTCTGGGCCTCAAGGCCTGCTCGGTCTGCAACGGCGCCTGCGCGCTCCAGGCGTCGTGCGCGAACGGGATCAACGGCCTCGATCTCCTGAGCTGGTCGCTGCGCCAGGCCTTCGACGGGCCGATCGCCGGCCTCGGCCAGCGCGAGGACGTGCGGGCCTCCTTCATCCACCTCATCCTGAACGCGCACGGGTGCCGCTCGGCCGAGGACGTGCGCAAGCAGGTCTCGGCGATGCAGTCGGAGCTCGAAGCCTACAAGGCCGCCCTCGACCAGCACGCCATCGTCGCCATCACCGACCGCGCCGGCAGGATCACCCACGTCAACAACCCGTTCTGCCGCATCAGCGGCTACCGGCGGGAGGAGCTGATCGGCCAGCGCCACAACATCGTCAACTCGCGCCACCATCCGCGGGCGTTCTTCGTCGAGATGTGGCGGACCATCGCGCGCGGCGACGTCTGGCGCGGCGAGGTCTGCAACAAGGCCAGGGACGGCACGCTCTACTGGGTCGACACCACGATCGTTCCCTATCAGGACGACAGGGGCAAGATCGGCGGCTACGTCTCGATCCGCTACGACATCACCGACCGCAAGAAGGCCGAGGTGGCGCTGCGCGAGGAGAACGAGCGCCGCCAGCAGGCCGAGACCCTGCTGATGGACGTGATCGACAGCGTGCCCGACGCCATCATCGCCTTCGACAAGGACGACAGGCTGGTGCTGCTCAACGAGGCCTACAAGCGCTTCCATGCCGAGATCGCCGAGCATATCGCGACCGGCATGAGCTTCGAGGAGATGATGAAGCTCGCGGTCCGGCGCGGCCAGTTCGCCATTCCTGGCGGCACCGCCGCCGACGAGGACAAGTGGATGCGCAACCGGCTGAAGGCCTTCCGCAAGCCGGGCCGGCCGTTCACGCAGCAGCTGCGGGACGGGCGCTGGCTGCAGGTGCAGGAGCGCCGCTCGGCCTCCGGCAACATGGTCGGCGTGCGCACCGACATCACCAGCCTCAAGCGCGCCGAGCTGACCATCAAGAACCAGGCCGAGCACGACCCGCTGACCGGGCTCTACAACCGCTCGGTGCTGAACGACCAGCTCGAACGGGCGGTGCAGCGGGCGCGCCACGGCGGCTATTGCGGCGCGCTGGTCATCGCCGACCTCGACGACTTCAAGGCGGTCAACGACACGTTCGGCCACGACGCCGGCGACAGGCTGCTCAAGGAGATCGCGCGGCGGCTGCGCGTCAGCCTGCGCGCCAGCGACGTCATCGTGCGGCTGGGCGGCGACGAATTCGCCTTCATCCTGCCGCGCATCAGCGGCGAGGCCTCGCTGGAGCGGCTGCTCGACCGCGTGACCAACGCCATCTCGCAGCCGATGACGATCAGCGGCCAGCAGGTGATGCCGACCAGCAGCCTCGGCGTCGCCGTCTTCCCGCGCGACGGCCAGACGCCGGGCGGCCTGATGAAGAACGCCGACATCGCGCTCTACGAATCCAAGGGCGACAGCCGCGGCGGCTACCGCATCTTCGAGAAGGGCATGCGCGCCGCGATCGAGAAGCGGCAGAAGCTGGCGGCGGCGCTGCGGGCGGACCTCGCGGCGCGGCGGCTCGGCATCGCGCTGCAGCCGCAGATACGGCTTGCCGACGGCGCCCATGCCGGCTTCGAGGTGCTGGCGCGCTGGAGCCGCAACGGCGAGGCGGTGCCGCCGCCGGAGTTCATCCGGCTCGCCGAGGAGACCGGCATGATCGTGACGCTGGGCGAGCAGGTGCTGGAGGCGTCGCTCGCCGCCATGCGCGCGGTGCGCGACATGGGGCTGGAGACCGGCAGCGTCGCCGTCAACGTCGCGGCGGCGCAGCTCAAGCTCGACAGCTTCGCCGGCCGCGTCGGCCGGCTGCTGAAGCGCCACGGCGTGCCGCCGGAACTGCTGGAGATCGAGATCACGGAGAACGTGCTGCTCGACCGCGACCCGGGACGCATCCTCAACTCGCTCAACGCGCTGAAGACGATCGGCGTGAAGGTGGCGCTCGACGATTTCGGCACCGGCTTCGCCTCGCTGACGCACCTCAAGCGGTTTCCCGTCGACCGGCTGAAGATCGACCGCTCCTTCGTCCGCAACATCGAGACCGACGCCGATGACGCCGCCATCTCGCGCACCATCATCAGCCTGGCGCACAGCCTCGGGCTGGAGGTGGTGGCCGAGGGCGTCGAGACGCCGGAGCAGCTCGCCTTCCTGCGCCGGCACGGCTGCAACTACGCGCAGGGCTACCTGTTCGGCCGGCCGGAGCCGGCGAGCGAGCTTGCCGGTTATCTCGAACGGGCGCAGGCCGGTCTGCCGGTGCTGCTCACCGCGGCGGAATGACCGTCAGGCCGGCTGGAAGTCGAGCGCGACGCCGTTGATGCAGTAGCGCAGGCCGGTCGGCGGCGGGCCGTCGGGGAAGACGTGGCCGAGATGGCTGCCGCATTGCGCGCAGTGGACCTCGGTACGGACCATGCCGTGGCTGCGGTCCTCGGACGTCTCGACCGCGCCGGGCAGCGGATCGTTGAAGCTCGGCCAGCCGGTGCCGCTCTCGAACTTCAGCGTCGAGCGGAACAGAGGCTGGCCGCAGCCGGCGCAGGCGAAGGTGCCGGCGCGCTTCTCGTGGAGCAGCGCGCAGCTTCCCGGCCGCTCGGTGCCGTGCTCGCGCATGATGTGGTACTGCTCGGGCGTCAGGAGCGCGCGCCACTCGGCATCCGTGCGCGTGACGGGAAAGGCTTTCGTGTCCATGGGGGCCTCCGGGAAATTGCTTTCCGATGAATCTAGGGGGCGAGGCCCAAGGCCTCAATACTGGGGCTTCAATGGCGGGGCCTCAATGCTTGCGCGACAGCTCGCGCGTCGCGGCTTCCAGCCCGGCC